>Ga0222424_100027_pt1 | contig 481660 bp, 476 predicted proteins | sample 2B2ome_FD_182468 | JGI IMG/M metagenome (GOLD analysis project Ga0222424, IMG submission 182468) | Enriched microbial communities from leaf-cutter ant dump, University of Wisconsin, Madison, United States - 2B200A (version 2) | ecosystem: Environmental > Terrestrial > Nest > Insects nest > Nest...
GGGAGAGCGACTGTCTTGAATTGCAAGACGGTAAAGGGCTTTGGAACGAGGAGTTTGTTGAGAATTTCGGTACCCCATCCTTGCGCATAGCGGGCTTGGTCCCCGGCCGGAGCTTGGCCCAAGCGACTGTACGGGCTTGGGAAATCCCGGCGCGTGTCCCACGCTCTCCCACGAACTTTAAGTTCCCAGAGTTATCGGGCTTGGTCGCCGATCTCCCCGGGCCGGCCAGCCCAGGGAGCAAATTCCAAGTTACAAGGGTTAGGGTGAGGGGCAAGCCTCACTCACAACGGCCACGAGGCCCCACCGCTCAGTTCTGCGTGCAGGTCACATCCCCGAGCCGGCTTGCCGATTCGCCCTCGACACTCACCGTTTCCTCGCCGCGCGCCGTGCAATTGCCCTTCTCGCCGGCGCCGGTGCGGAACTTCACCATCGGCTGGCCCTCGATCATCACGCTCGGCACGATCTCGTAGAGTTCCGGCGGGCAGTTGACGACGTCGGAAAGGCGCAGCGCCGGGGCGCCGCCGATGAAAACGCTCTTCGCGCCGGACATGGCGCAGGCGGGAATCGGTGCCGGGGCATCCTCGGCAAGGGAAACGGACGGCGCGGACGCCGCGATGCCGAGGGCCAGAAGGGCCGGAAAATGCTGGAATTTCATCATGCGTCTCCCTTTTCGCGCGCAGCGCGGGACAGCGCCCGCAGCGTTTCGAGCGCCCGTTCGGCATCCCGCTCCGGCACGAATATATGGTCGTGGTGAAAGGCGGCAACGACATTGGCGCTGATGCCCGCTTTCGTCAGCGCCGTGGCGAAGGCCGCCGTCAGGCCGACCGCTTCCAGCGAGGAATGCACGGTCAGCGTGATCATGCGCATCGGCGGGCTGGCGGCAAGCCCTTCGGCGGCGTCCGCCGGCAGGATCAGCGTGACGCCCTCCTCTTCCCGGAACAGGCCGATGGGACCGCGGGAAAGATGGACCGCGATATCCGATGCCGGCACGCTGGCATAGACGAAGCGGCCCGCGACCAGCGCCGGCTCCATGGTCGCCAGCAATTCGTCGAGATCGGTGATGCCGCTCATCGGTTCGCCATCCGGCGCACGGCAGCGCAGAGCGCGGCGAAACCCGCCCGTGCGCCCTCGCTCATGAAGCGGGCGCGCAGCCAGGCGTGGATCATCTGCCCTTCCTCGCGATATTCCACCGAGACGCCGGCAAGGACCAGCCGCGCGGCATAGGCCCGGGCATCGTCGCGCAGCGGATCGAAACGGGCGCCGGTGATGAAGGTGGGCGGCAGGCCGGCGAGGTTTTCGGCACGCAGCGGAAAGGCGTGCACGGCATCTTCCGGCGCCCTGTAGACCTCGCGGTAATAGGCGACGTCGGCGGTCGAAAGACCCGGCGCCTCGGCCATCTCCATATAAGAGCCGGACACGAGGTCACCGCCGAGGCCGGGATAGATCAGGGCCTGCCCGGCAATGCCCCGCAACCCCTCGTCGCGCGCCTTGAGGACGAGGCCGGCCGCAAGGTTGCCGCCCGCGCTGTCACCGATGACGACGACCGGATGGCCCTCCAGCAGGAGCTCGACCAGCACCGCCCAGCAATCGTCGAAGGCGGCGGGCCAGACATGCTCCGGCGAAAGGCGGTAATCGACCGAAACGAGCTCCGCCCCGGCCGCCTCGGCAAGCTCGGCACAGATGGCGTCGTGGCTCTCCAGCGAGCCGACGACGAAGCCGCCGCCATGGATATAGAGGAGCCGCGCCGCGCCCCTCGCCTCCGCCGGGCAGTAGCGGCGCACCGGGATGCGCGCCGCCACCAGCCCGTCACGCTTCGTCATGCCCTCCGGCGGCGGCGCGTCGAAGGCGGCGCAGAGCGCATCGTACCAAGCGCGCTGCTGCGCAATGTCGGCATCGACGGCGTCGGCGGGATAGAAATCCTCGCAACGTTTGCGGAAGGCGAGAATGCCCGCCTCGGTGGGCATGGGACGATCGGCCATGGCTGGGTTCCGCGGGCGCTCAGGTCTTCTGGAAGGCGAGGTTCAGGCCGAGGCCGACGAGGATCGTGCCGCCTATGCGCTGCATGGCCTTCTGCACCCGCGCCGAGCCCTTCAGCCGGCCGGCAATGGCGCCGGCGAGGAAGACGCAGACGATATCGGCCGAGGTGAACATGAGATTGACGACGGTGCCGAGCACGAGAAGCTGCGCCCAGACCGGCAGCGCCGCCGCCGGATCGACGAATTGCGGCAGGAAGGCGAGGAAGAAGATGGCCGTCTTCGGGTTCAGCACCTCGACGGAAACGCTTTCGACGAAGGCGCGCCAGCCGTTTCTGCGCGCAAGGTCCTCCGCCGGCGCGGCCGAAAAGTCGCCCATCGGCTCGGCCTTCGCGCGGAACATGCGGATGCCGAGCCAGACAAGGTAGAGCGCGCCGAGCAGCTTGACCGCGACATAGAGCGTGGGGACGGCATGAAAGAGCGCCGTAAGGCCCGCGGCGGCGGCGATCACATGGGCATAGCCGCCGAGATGGATGCCGAGGCTCGCCATCAGGCCGGAGCGGCGGCCGCGCGCGATCGTCTGCGCCGCCGCATAGAGCATCGCCGGGCCGGGCATATAGGCGAAAACCGCCGTGGTCACGAAAAAGGCAAGCATCATCTCGAACGGCGGCATGGTTTCTCCCTCGGCCTCTCCTGTGGAGGGACCTTATCGCGGAAATGGCGGCCGGGGAACCGTCGGCGGCAGCCATCCGCCTTGCCTCGCCGCCGCCCGTCCTATTAAGTGCCGCCATGGCTTTCACCTTCCGGCAATTGCAGTATTTCGTCGCCGTCGCGGAACAGGGCTCGGTGACGCGGGCGGCGCAGAACCTGTCCATCTCGCAATCCTCGATCACCGAGGCCATCAAGGAACTCGAATCGGATCTCGGCGTCGAGCTTTTCGAGCGTCATCCGCGCGGATTGACGACGACGCATAACGGCCACCAGTTCCTGCGCCACGCGACGAAAATCCTCGCCAATGTCTCGGATGCGCGCCGCTCCTTCTCCGACAACCGCGCGCCGGAAAAAGGCCAGCTCAATCTCGGCGTCACCTCGCTCGTCGCCGGTTACGTGCTGTCGGACCTGCTCTCGCGCTACCGCCGCGCCTTTCCCGGCATCGACGTCAGCGCCATCGAGGACAACGGCTCCTATCTGGAGCACCTGCTCGTCGGCGGGGAACTGGACGTCGCCGTCATGGTCATCTCCAACCTGCGTGACCGCATGGCGCTTCAGGCGGAAATCATCGAGACCTCGCCATACAGGCTATGGCTTCCCATCGGCCACCCGCTCGTCTCGGCCGACATCATCTCCGTCAGCGACATCGCGAAGGAGCCGCTGATCATGCTGACGGTGGACGAAATCGAGGAGAATACCGGCAAGCTGCTGAGCGCCCTCGGCGCGCGCCCGCATGTCGCCTTCCGCACCCGCTCGGTGGAAGCGGTGCGCAGCCTCGTGGCAACGGGCGCGGGCATCGCGCTCCTGCCCGACCTCGTCTACCGCCCCTGGTCGCTGGAAGGCGACCGCATCGAAAGCCGCGACGTCTCCGGCGCGCTGCCGGTGGTGCAGATCGGCATGGTCTGGCGCAAGGGCTCCGGCCTGCCGCAGGCCGCACGCGATTTCGTGGGGCTGGCGGAAGCACTCAGAAGCGGCCGGGGACGGTAGTTTCCAGGCATTTCCGGGCGCGAAAACACCCGGCACTTTCAAGGCAAATACTTTAGTTTTCGGAATTTCCGATAGCGGCATTCTGATTAATGAATTTGCGAAAGCGGCAAAATCGCGGCACCTTTCCTTTCGGGAACAATACCGCTCAAAGCGGATCAAACCGGGAGACTGTCATGAAGCGACTTCTGCATTCCTGCACCGCGCTTACCCTTTCGCTCGCCTTCGCCACCGCCGCCATCGCCCAGGAGCCGCTGAAGGCGCTCGGGCCCGGCGAAGGAGAAGTCTCCATCGTCGCCTGGGCCGGCTATATCGAGCGCGGCGAGACGGACAAGGCCTATGACTGGGTCACCGACTTCGAGAAGAAGACGAGCTGCAAGGTAACGGTCAAGACCGCCGCGACCTCCGACGAGATGGTCGCGCTGATGAACGAGGGCGGTTTCGACCTCGTCACCGCCTCAGGCGACGCCTCGCTGCGCCTCGTCGCCGGCAAGCGCGTGCAGCCGATCAACACCGACCTCATCCCGAGCTGGAAGACCATCGACGAGCGCCTGCAGAACGCGCCCTGGCATACGGTCAACGGCGTCCATTACGGCACGCCCTATCTCTGGGGCCCGAACGTGCTGATGTACAACACCGAGGCCTTCAAGGGCGAAGCGCCGAAGAGCTGGAAGGTCGTCTTCGAGGAAATGACGCTGCCGGATGGCAAGTCCAACAAGGGCCGCGTGCAGGCCTATGACGGCCCGATCCACATCGCCGATGCCGCGCAATACCTGATGGCGCACAAGCCGGACCTCGGCATCAAGAACCCCTACGAACTCAACGAAGACCAGTACAAGGCCGCGCTCGACCTGCTGCGCGTCCAGCGCACGCTCGTCGGCCGCTACTGGCACGACGCCATGATCCAGATCGACGACTTCAAGAACGAAGGCGTCGTCGCCTCGGGCTCCTGGCCGTTCCAGGTCAACCTGATGAAATCGGAAGGCCAGCCGATCGCCTCGACCTTCCCGGAAGAGGGCGTGACGGGCTGGGCCGACACCACCATGCTGCATGCCGAAAGCCAGCATCCGAACTGCGCCTATATGTGGATGGAGCATTCGCTTTCGGCCAAGGTGCAGGGCGACGCGGCCGCCTGGTTCGGCGCGGTTCCCTCCGTACCGGCTGCCTGCAAGGGCAACGCGCTGCTGACCGACGAAGGTTGCTCGACCAACGGCTACGACAACTTCGACAAGATCGCTTTCTGGCGCACGCCGACGACGAAGTGCGAAAGCCAGGGCGAATGCGTGCCCTATCACCGCTGGGTCTCCGACTATATCGGCGTGATCGGCGGTCGCTGAGAACAGCCTCTCACCCTATAACCCTCCCCCCGTGAATGGGGAGAGGGAACGTGCCCCACGACAGGTTTCGCTTCGACGGCAAAGGCCGCAGCGGAAAACGCCTCTTCGTGCCTCCTTCTCCCCGCCTGCGGGGAGACGGTGCCGGCAGGCGGATGAGGGGCGGAACACAAAACACCGGGAGCCCCCATGACCGCCGTCCTGTTCCAGCAAGTATCCCGCCACTTCGGCGCCGTGCGCGCCGTCGACAGCGTGGATCTCGCCATTGCCGAGGGCGAGTTCTTCGCCATGCTCGGCCCGTCGGGCTCCGGCAAGACGACATGCCTGCGGCTGATGGCCGGCTTCGAGCAGCCGACCTCTGGCCATATCGAGATATTCGGCGAGACGGCCGAGGGCGTGCCGCCCTACCGGCGCAACGTCAACACGGTGTTCCAGGACTACGCCCTCTTCCCCCATCTCTCGATCCTCGAGAACGTCGCCTATGGCCTGATGGTCAAGGGCGTCGGCAAGGCGGAGCGCCTGAAGGCGGCGGAAGAGGCGCTCGCCATGGTGAAGCTGCCCGGCTACGGCACGCGCCGGCCCGGCCAGCTGTCCGGCGGCCAGCGCCAGCGCGTGGCGCTCGCAAGAGCCCTCGTCAACCGCCCCCGCGTGCTCCTCCTCGACGAACCGCTCGGCGCGCTCGACCTCAAGCTGCGCGAGCAGATGCAGGAAGAGCTGAAATCGCTCCAAAAGTCCCTCGGCATCACCTTCGTCTTCGTCACGCACGACCAGGGCGAGGCGCTGTCCATGGCCGACCGCATCGCCGTCTTCAGCGACGGCAGGATCCAGCAACTCGGCACGCCGGAGGAGGTCTACAAGCGGCCGCGGACCCGCTTCGTCGCCGATTTCGTCGGCTCCTCCAACGTGCTGCCGCCGGATTTCGTGGACGGCCTCGGCTACGGCAGGCACTATGCCAGCCTGCGCCCCGAGGACATCGCGCTCGGCGAGGCGCCCGGCCGCAAGCAGTTCACCGGCCGCGTGACGGCCGCAAGTTTCCTCGGCGCGGCGAACCGCGTCACGGTGGAGGCGAACGGCGCGCGCGTCGCCGCCATGCTGCCGGCCTCCATCGCGGTACCCGCCGAGGGCGAGACCGTCATCCTCTCCTTCCTGCCGCAGGACCTGCACACAATGGACGGCGCCCAATGAGCACCGTCACCGACACCTCCATCCTCGCGCGCCGGCAGGGCGCCTTCGGGCGGCTCTCGGATTTCTTCTGGCGCAATACGGGCATCCTGCTGCTCCTGATGCTGACGCCGCCGCTCCTCTGGCTCGGCGTGATCTATCTCGGCTCGCTCTTCGCGCTGCTTCTGCAGAGCTTCTTCTCGATCGACGATTTTTCCGGGCTCATCAGCTACGAGTTCACGCTCGCCACCTACAGGCAGCTCCTCATCCCGTCGAACTTCGACATCATCCTGCGCACGGTCGTCATGGCCGCGCTGGTGACGCTCGCCTCCGCCGTCATCGCCTTCCCCATCGCCTATTATGCGGCGCGTTATGCGAGGGGAAAATGGAAGGTCATCTTCTATCTCGGCGTCATGCTGCCGCTGTGGTCGAGCTACCTCGTCAAAATCTACGCCTGGAAGCTGATCCTCGCCAAGGAAGGCATCCTCACCTGGCTGTTCGCAAAGCTCCATCTCTCGTGGCTGCTGGATGCCTGGCTTTCGCTGCCGGTCGTCGGCGGCGCGTCGCTCTCGATCAGCTATACCGGCACCTTCATCGTCTTCATCTATGTGTGGATGCCCTTCATGATCCTGCCGATCCAGGCCTCGCTGGAGCGCGTTCCGGGCAACCTGATCGAGGCGTCCGCCGACCTCGGCGGCAATCCCGGCCAGACCTTCCGCTACGTGCTCTTCCCGCTGGCGCTGCCCGGCATCATCGCCGGCTCCATCTTCACCTTCTCGCTGACGCTCGGCGACTACATCATTCCGCAGATCATCGGCTCATCGCGGCTGTTCATCGGCCAGGCGGTCTATGCCCAGCAGGGCACGGCCGGCAACATCCCGCTGGCCGCCGCCTTCTCCGTCGTGCCGATCGTCATCATGGGCCTCTATCTCTGGATGGCCAAGCGACAGGGAGCCTTCGATGCGCTCTGACAGAAACACCTCCGCTCCGCTCGGCCTGAAGATCGCCGCCGGCGCCGGCCTTGCCTTCCTGCACCTGCCGATCCTGCTCATCTTCCTCTATGCCTTCACCACGGAGGAGAAGAGCTACCAGTTCCCGCCGCCGGGCTATACGCTCAAATGGTTCGCCGTTGCCTGGAACCGGCCGGACGTCTGGGAGGCGATGGGGCTTTCGGTCCGCGTCGCGTCGATCTCGACGGCGGTCGCCCTCGTGCTCGGCACGCTCTGCGCCGCAGCCGTCTCCCGCACCCGGTTCTTCGGCCGCGAGACGATCTCGCTGCTGGTGATCCTGCCCATCGCGCTTCCCGGCATCATCACCGGCATCGCGCTGCGCTCGGCCTTCTCCTTCGTGGAGATGCCCTTCTCCTTCTGGACCATCGTGCTCGGCCACGCGACCTTCTGCGTCGTGGTCGTCTACAACAACGCCGTCGCCCGCTTCCGCCGCATTTCCGGCTCGCTGATCGAAGCTTCGATGGACCTCGGCGCCGACAGCTTCCAGACCTTCCGCTATGTCATCCTGCCGAATATCGGTACGGCGCTGCTCGCCGGCGGGATGCTCGCCTTCGCGCTGTCCTTCGACGAGGTGATCGTCACCACCTTCACCGCCGGTCAGCAATCGACCCTGCCGATCTGGATGCTCGAGGAACTCGTGCGTCCCCGCCAACGGCCGGTGACGAACGTCGTCGCCATGGTGGTCGTGCTCGTCACCTTCCTGCCGATCCTCGGCGCCTACTACCTCACCCGCGACGGCGACCAGGTCGCCGGCAGCGGCAAATAACCTGACACAAGGGAGAACATCATGGACACCCAGATGCTGATCGGCTCGCGCTTCGAAGCCGGCACCGAGGCGGAAGAGCACATCCTGAACCCGAAGACCGGCGGCAAGATCGTCGACCTGCCGGAAGCCTCCCACGCGCAGATCGACGCCGCTGTCGACGCCGCCGAAAAGGCCTTCGTCTCCTGGGCGACCACGACGCCCGCCGAACGCTCCGGCTATCTCCTGCGCATCGCCGACGCCATCGAGAAGGACGCCGACGCCTTCGCTGCGCTCGAAGCCCTCAACTGCGGCAAGCCGATCAACGCCGCCCGCAACGACGAGCTGCCCGCCATCGTCGACTGCTGGCGCTTCTTCGCCGGCGCGATCCGCTCGCTGCACGCCCCGGTCGCCGCCGAATACCTGCCCGGCTTCACCTCCATGGTGCGCCGCGACCCGGTCGGCATCGTCGGCTCCATCGCGCCGTGGAACTACCCGCTGATGATGATGGCCTGGAAGCTCGCCCCCGCCATCGCCGGCGGCAACACGGTCGTCTTCAAGCCCTCCGAGCAGACGCCGCTGACGGCGCTGAAGATGGCGAGGCTGCTGGCCGACATCCTGCCGGAAGGCGTCGTCAACATCGTGCTCGGTCGCGGCGAGACGGTCGGCAACGCGCTGATCAACCATCCGAAGATCAACATGGTCTCGATTACCGGCGACGTCGCCACCGGCAAGAAGGTGCTCGCCGCCGCCGCCAAGACCGTCAAGCGCACCCATCTGGAACTCGGCGGCAAGGCCCCGGTCGTCGTCTTCGACGATGCCGACCTCGAAGCCGTCGTCTCCGGCATCCGCGCTTTCGGTTACTACAATGCCGGCCAGGACTGCACCGCCGCCTGCCGCATTTACGCGCAGGACGGCATCTACGAGAAGCTGGTCTCCGACCTCTCCGCCGCCGTTTCTACCATCAAGTACAACGACCCTGACGATACGCAGAACGAAATCGGCCCGCTGATCTCCAAGCGCCAGCGGGACCGGGTGGCGAGCTTCGTCGAGCGCGCCGCCGAGGTGAAGCATATCGAGATCACCGCCGGCGGCCGCCCCGGCAGCGACGACGGCTACTTCTTCCAGCCGACGGTCGTGGCCGGCGCGACGCAGGACGACGAGATCGTGCGCCGCGAGGTCTTCGGCCCGGTCGTCTCCGTCACCCGCTTCTCCGATGCCGAACAGGCCATCGGCTGGGCCAACGACAGCGACTACGGCCTCGCCTCCTCCGTCTGGACGAAGGATATCGGCAAGGCCATGAAGGCGGCCTCCCGCCTGCAATATGGCTGCACCTGGATCAACACCCATTTCATGCTGACCAACGAGATGCCCCATGGCGGCGTCAAGCAATCGGGCTACGGCAAGGACATGTCGATCTATGCGCTCGAGGACTATACCGCCGTCCGTCACGTCATGATCAACCACGGCTGATCCTCCCCGCCGCCCTCGCGCGCGGCCACCTTCCGGGGCGTGTCCAGCGCCCCGGAACTTTTTTGCTCTTCATGCGTCTTGGCTTCCATCCAACAGGAGGCACCGCCATGCTGAAATGGGCCTTGATTTTCCTCGTCATATCGCTGATCGCCGGTTTCCTCGGCTTTTCCGGCGTCTCGGCCGCGACGGCCACCATCGCGAAGGTCCTCTTCGTGATCGCCCTCGTCATCTTCCTGATTTTCCTGGTTCTTGCCCTGATGGCCGGCAGCGCCGTGGTCTGAGGACGTTCAAGGCGATTTGAAGCTGAATACCCTTCCGGCCGCCCGTCGCGCAGGCTATACCGGTCCCAGGAGGACGGGAATGATCTGGGCATTTGCGGTCGCGGCGGCGGCCATTCTGTATCTCGCATTGCGCTTCCGGCGCTTCCAAAGCTGGGTCGAGCCTGTCCTGACCATCACGGTCGCCATCGGCCTTGCCGTCGCGCTTCTCATCTGGTTCGTCGACGAACGCGCCCCGACGGGCGATCCCGCGGCACCCGGCACCACGGCAGCCGCGCTCTCCGCAGACGACGTTTCCCTCTCCGAAATGCAGGCGGGCGTCGGCCAGACCAGGACGAGCTACCGCGTCACCGGCCGCCTCACCAACAAGGGCGCAGCGCCGCTGCAATCCTTCCGGCTCGACGTGGTGCTTTCCGATTGCCCGAACGGGGCCTGCCGTGAGGCGGGGCGCGATAGCGCCCTGATCGTCCTGCGCGTGCTGCCCGGCGAAAGCCAGACCTTCAGCACCTTCGCCGTCTTCCCCGGCCTCGACCTCACCCCCGTCACGACGCCCGAATTCGACTTCGGCGTTAGGGACGTGCGCGCGGCCACACGCTAGGCCTCCATCAATCCGCCTCGCCGGCACCGGTCATGAGCATGCGGTTGACGGCATCGCCGGACGCGGCAGCGGAGAGTTTCGCGAAGCTGCCGTCCTTGAGGATGGCGTCCATCTGCTCGGCGATGGCGGCGTGGGTGACGCGGGCGATCGTGGAGCCGAGCGAGATGCGGCGCACGCCGAGATCGGCGAATTGCGGCACCGTGAGCTGGCGCAGCGGTCCGGCGGCAAGCGCATTGACGGGCTTGGAAACGGCGGCGAGCACGCGCTTCAACTCCTCGACACCAGGGGGCACCGGGACATAGAGCAGATCCGCGCCGGCCTTTTCGAAGGCCTGGATGCGGCGGATGGCTTCGTCGAGATCGTAGACGCCGTTCATCACACCGTCGGCGCGGGCGCAGAGGATGAAGGACCAGCCGAGCGAGCGGGCGGCATCGGCGGCGGCGCGGATGCGCTCGACGGCGAAGTCAAAGGCATAGGCCGGGTTGCCGTTCACCATCTGCGTATCTTCGATGGAGCAGCCGGAAAGGCCGACTTCGGCGGCAAGGCGGATGGTCTCGGCCACATCGTCGGGCGCATCGGCAAAGCCATTCTCGAAATCGCCCGAGACGGGGAGCGGCGTGGCGCGGACGATATCCTCGGCGTGTTTCAGCGCCTCCTCGCGCGTCACCCGGCCCATATCAGGCCGGCCGAGCGTGAAGGCGAAGCCGGCGGAGGTGGTGGCGAGCGCGACGGCCCCGGCCGCCGCCATCATGCGGGCGGAGCCCATGTCCCACGGGTTCGGGATGACGAAGCAGCCCGACTGGTGCAGATCGTGGAACCGCTGATGGCGTTCGGCAAGGTTCATCAGGCGCGCACCCTTTCGGATTTCGGATCGTACATCGGCACGAGCGAGGCTTCCGCCTTCACCCGCACGCCGGCGATCTCGATCTCATAATGCGAGGCGAGGATATCCGCCTCGCTTTCGCCTTCCGAGGGAACGTAGCCCATGCCGATGGCCCCGCCAAGGGCATGGCCGTAATTGCCCGAGGTGATGGTCGAGACGATCTTTCCGTCACGCACCAGCGCTTCATTGTGGAAAAGCAGCGGCTCGGGATCGGCGAGGCGGAACTGCACCATGCGGCGCTTCAGCCCCTCCTCCTGTTTGCGCAGAACCGCATCGCGGCCGATGAAATCGCCCTTCTTGGTGCGCACGGCAAAGCCGAGACCGGCTTCCAGAACGTGATCCTCGTCGGTGATGTCATGGCCGAAATGGCGGTAGGCCTTTTCGATGCGGCAGCTATCGAGCGTGTGCAGGCCGCAGAGCTTCAGGCCCACATCGGCCCCGGCCGCCTCCAGCGCCTCGAAGACATGGGCGGTCTGGTCGGTGGAGACGTAGAGCTCCCAGCCGAGCTCACCGACATAGGTAACGCGGTGGGCGCGGGCGAGGCCCATGCCGATCTCGATCTCGCGGGCCGTCGCGAAGGGATGGTGCGCGTTGGAGAAGTCGTTGGGGCTGACCTTCTGCATGAGGTCGCGCGCCTTCGGCCCCATGACGCAGAGCACGCTTTCGGCCGCCGTGACATCGGTGATGACGACGAACTCGTCCGCAAGATGCTTGCGTAGCCAGGCGAGGTCGCGCTGGAGCGTCGCGCCGGGCACGACGAGGAAGAAGGCCGTCTCCGAAAGGCGCGTCACCGTCAGGTCGCTCTCGATGCCGCCGCGGGCGTTGAGCATCTGGGTATAGACGATCTTGCCGGGCGCGACATCCATCTGGTTGGCGCAAAGCTTTTGCAGGAAGGCAAGCGCATCGCGGCCCTCCACGCGAATCTTGCCGAAGGAGGTCATGTCGAAGAGGCCGACGCCGTTGCGGACGGCAAGGTGCTCCTCTTTCTGGTTCTCGAACCAGTTCTGCCACTTCCAGCTATAACGGTATTCCCGCTCCTGCCCTTCTTTCGCAAACCAGTTGGCGCGCTCCCAACCGGCGACCTCGCCGAAGACCGCCCCACGCACCTTCAGGTGCTCGTGCAGCGGCGAGCGCCGCACGCCGCGCGCCGTCGCCATCTGGCGATAGGGGAAGTGGTCGGCATAGAGCAGGCCGAGCGTTTCGGAAACGCGATCCTTGAGATAGGCGCGGTTCCGCTGGAACGGCTGGGCACGGCGGATATCGACTTCCCAGAGATCGAAGGGCGGCTCGCCGTCGTTCATCCACTGGGCAAGCGCCATGCCCGCGCCGCCGGAGGAAACGATGCCGATGGAATTGTAGCCGGCGGCGACCCAGTAGCCCTTCAGCTGCGGGGCCTCGCCGAGATAGTAGCGGTCATCGGGCGTGAAGCTCTCGGGGCCGTTGAAGAAGGTGTGGATGCCGGCGGTTTCCAGCATCGGCATGCGGTTGATGGCGTTTTCGAGGATCGGCTGGAAATGGTCGAAATCCTCGGGCAACTGGTCGAAGCAGAAGTCCTCGCTGATGCCGTCCATGCCCCACGGCTTGGCCTTCAGCTCGAAGGCGCCGATCAGCATCTTGCCGGCGTCCTCCTTGTAATAGGTGCATTCGTCCGGCACGCGCAGCACCGGCAGGCGCTGAAGGTTCGGGATCGGCTCGGTGACGATGTAAAAATGCTCGCAGGCATGCAGCGGCAGCGTAACGCCCGACATATCAGCGAGCGTGCGCCCCCACATGCCGGCGGCGTTGACGACATTGTCGGTCTCGATGGTGAAGGTCTCGCCGTTCTGCTCGCAGGCAACGCCCGTCACGCGGCCGTCCTTCGTCAGCACCGAGGTCACCTTGACGTTCTCGATGACCGTCGCCCCGTTCTGCCGCGCGCCCTTCGCCAAGGCCATCGCAATATTGGCCGGGTCGCACTGGCCGTCGAGCGGCAAGTGCACGGCGGCCTTCACATCCGCCGTGTTGAGGTGCGGATAGAGCCCCTTCACCTCGTCCACGCTGATCTCGCGCACGTCGATATCGAAGGCGCGGGCGAGCGAGGCCTGGCGGTAGATTTCCTCCTTGCGCTCCTCGGTCAGCGCCACAGTCATCGAGCCGCACTGGCGCATGCCGGTGCCGATACCGGTCTCGGCCTCGAGCTTGACGTAGAGGTCGGCGGAATATTTGGCGAGGCGCGTCATGTTCTGCGAGGCGCGGAGCTGGCCGATGAGGCCGGCGGCGTGCCATGTCGTGCCCGATGTGAGTTGCTTGCGCTCCAGCAGCACCACATCCGTCCAGCCGAGCTTGGCGAGGTGATAGGCGACCGAGCAGCCGGAGACGCCGCCGCCGATGATGACGGCTCTCGCCTTGGAGGGAATGGGCTTCGTCATGCGCGCAGTCTTTCATTGTTGGGGTCGAAGAGCGGGCCGTCCGGCTGGACGGTCGCCTTGAAGCGGTCGCCGTAGATTTCCACCTCGATTTGCGTGCCCGGCACGGCGAGATCGGCCCGCAGCATGCCGAGCGCGATGGATTTTCCGACACGATAGCCCCAATTGCCCGAGGTCGTCTCGCCCACCACCTTGCCGCCATGCCAGAGGGTAGACATGTAGGGCGCGTCGCATTCGCCGGCCTCCACCGTCAGCGTCACGAAACGCTTGGTGACGCCCTGCTGCTTCTCGCGCTCCAGCGCCGGCTTGCCCTTGAAATCGGGCTTGGTCCAATCGACGAAACGGTCGAGGCCGCCTTGCAGGATCGTATAGTCCGTCGAAAGGTCGCCCTTCCAGGCGCGATAACCCTTCTCGATGCGCAGGCTGTCGAGCGCCTCCATGCCGAAAGGCTTCAGGCCATGCGCCTGCCCCGCCGCCCAGACGGCGTCGAAGATGGCGGCGGTATCCTCGATCTTCGTGTGGATTTCCCAGCCGAGCTCGCCGGCGAAGGAAACGCGCACGAGCTGGCACCAGCGGCCGGCGATCTGGCAGCTCTGGTGCGTCAGCCAGCCCTTGGAAAGGTCGGCATCGGACACATCGGCGAGGATGGCGCGGGAATTGGGGCCAGAGAGAATCTGGCAGGAGAAATTGTCCGTCACGTCCTCGATGGTGAAGGCGGCATCCTTGGGCAGATGCTTCGTCAGCCATTCGAAATCATGCCACTGGGCCGTCGCGGCGGTGATGAGGAAGAAGAAGTCCTCGTCCAGCATCATGACGGACATTTCCGTGACGATGCGGCCCTTGTCGTCGGAGAAATAGGCAAGGCCGATGCGGCCGGGCTTCGGCACCTTGCCGGTGATGAGCGAGGAGAGCCACGCCGTCGCGCCCTCCCCCTTCACGCGGAAGCGCGAGAAGCCGGGAAGGTCGAGGATGCCGGCGGCCTCGGTGACGGCGCGGCATTCCTCCTCGATGCGCGGGCGCCACGGCCCCTCGCGGTTCCAGGTCTGGGTGGATTCTTCCGATAGATCGTCGCCGGGTTTCGCATACCAGTTGGCGCGCTCCCAGCCGTTATAGGGCTTGAACTGGCCGCCGAGCGCCTTGATGCGGTCGTGGATCGGCGAGAGCTTCCTGTCCCGGCCCGCCGGCCATGCGTGTTTGGGGAAGTGCATCGCATATTCGTGGCCGTAGATTTCCATGCCCTTGGCGGTGCAATAGTCCTTGTCGGCGGCAAAGCCGGTAAAGCGGCGCGGATCGCAGGACCACATGTCCCACTCCGTCTCGCCTTCCGTCACCCATTCCGCCAGCACCTTGCCGGCCCCGCCCGCCTGACAGATGCCGAAGGTGAAGACGCAGGCCTCGAAGGCGTTCGGTACGCCCGGCATCGGGCCGATCAGCGGGTTGCCGTCCGGCGTATAGGGGATGGGGCCGTTGATCATGCGCGACAGGCCCGCCGTGCCGAGGATCGGCACGCGCTCGACGGCGTCGTTGAGATACCATTCGAGGCGGTCGAGATCGTCGGGGAAGAGCTGGAAGGAGAAATCATCCGGCATCGGATCGTCCGGCGTCACCCAATGCGCCTTGCAATTGCGCTCATAGGGGCCGAGATTCATGCCCGTCTTCTCCTGACGGAGATAATAGGAACTATCCACGTCGCGCAGCAGCGGCAACTTGTGCCCGGCCTCCCTCGACCATGCGGCAAGCTCGGGAATTTCCTCGAAGAGAATGTACTGATGGCTCATCACCATCATCGGCACATCGCGGCCGAACCATTTTCCCACTTCGCGGGCATAGTAGCCGGCGGCATTGACCACCTTCTCGCAGCGGATTTCGCCCTGCGGCGTGGAGATCACCCATTCCTCCCCCTCGCGCCGCGCGCCGGTGGCGGGACAGAAGCGGAAGATCTTCGCGCCCATGTCGCGCGCGCCTTTTGCCAAGGCCTGTGTGAGCTGCGCGGGGTCGATGTCGCCATCATAGGGGTCGTAGAGCGCGCCGGTGAGATCGTGGGTCTCGAGGAAGGGATATCTGCCGCGCATCTCGTCGGGCGTCAGGATATCGAGGTCCATACCCTGATAGCGCCCCATGCCGACGACGCGCTTGAACTCCTGCAACCGTTCCTTCGAATGGCCGAGGCGGATCGAACCGGTGACGTGGTAGTTCATGGGATAGTCGACCAATTCGCCAAGCTCCCGGTAGAGCGAGGCGGAATAGCGCTGCATGTTCATGATCGACCAGGACGAGGAGAAGGTCGGCACATTGCCGGCGGCATGCCATGTCGAGCCGGCGGTCAGCTCGTTCTTTTCGAGCAGCACGCAATCGGTCCATCCGGCCTTGGCCAGATGATAGAGGGCGGATGCGCCGACAGCGCCTCCACCGATGATGACGACACGGGCATGACTTGGCAGTGCGGACATTCTCGCTCCCCTTCTTCGACGGGGATTTGTGGCAACCAAAGCGCCGGGGGACAAGCGGAGGATTTCGCTTTATTAATCGAGGATGCCGATTAGACTATTGTCAAACATTGAGAAAATACGGCGCGTTCATGCAGATTGCCCTGATTGAGACATTCCTCGACCTGATGGAAACGCGCAATTTCAACCGCACCGCGGAGCGGCTGAACATCACGCAATCGACGGTCACGCATCGCATCAACGCGCTGGAGGCGCTGTTCGCGCGAAAGCTCTTTGCGCGCAACAAGGGCGGCACCCAGCCGACAGCCGCGGGCCTGCGCTTCCTCGACCATGCCAAGGCCCTCCAGCACCAGTGGCACGAGGCAGCGCGGGCGGTGGAGACGGCAGGCGCCTACGAGCGCTCCATGCGCCTCGGCCTGCAGCACGACCTTGCCGCCCACTATGCCGGCGACTGGCTGGCGGCGGTGCGCAAGGAACTGCCGGGCACCTCGATCTACCTGGAGGTGGATTATTCCAACCAGATGAACCGAGACCTCGGGGCCGGCGACCTCGACCTCGCCATCCTCTTCACCCCGCACTATCTGCCGGACCTCCATTACGAGCGCATCGGCGAAGTACGCTACGACATGGTGAGCAACCGGGTAAGCCGCATCGAGGACGTCAGGCCGGAGGATTACATCCAGGCCGTCTACTCCCCCGCCTTCGACCGGCTGCACCGGCAGGCCTATCCCGGCCTTTCCACCGCGCCCATCGCCAGCGGCGAGACGACAGCCATCCTCGCGCTGATGCAGAAGCTCGGCGGCTCGGCCTTCGTGACGGCGGCCGACGCCGCGCGGCTGGTGCAGGCCGGCGCGGCAAACCGGGTCGCAGGCGCCGAGCCTATCGCCCAGCCGGTCTACGCCGCCGTCAACGTGCGCACCCGCCACGCCCACCAGCACCGCCGCATCATCACCGCCCTACAGGCTTTGCTTGCCGCATCGAATCCTTGAAACCGGCCGGGCCGATGCCTATTAACGGCGAACCCTAACCGACGAAGGAGCTCCCCATGGCCGCCCGCGACCGCTATTCGCGCAAACTGGAATGCGCCATGTGCGGCAATGCCGGCTATGCAGAAGTCTCCGAAGACGACATGCCGACCCGCGCGCATCCGGATTTCACCGTCGACTCCCTGCCGCGCGGCTTCCTCACCGAACGGCCCTCGAAATATCCCGACAAGCACATGATCCGCTGCCGCTGCGGCCATGTCTTCAAGTTCCAGCAGAAGACGGTCTATGCCGCGGGCGGCGAGCCGAGGCGTTAGCCTACCCCCGCCCGACGAACGGCATGTTGGTCGCCATCACGGTCATGTTGAGCACATTGGCGTCGAGCGGCAGGCTGGCCATGTAGATGACCGCGTCGGCGACGTGGCTGACCGACATGGTCGGCTCGGGGGCGATCTCGCCATTGGCCTGGAGCACGCCCGCATTCATGCGGGAGGTCATGTCGGTCGCCGCATTGCCGATGTCGATCTGGCCGCAGGCGATATCGTATTTGCGCCCGTCGAGCGCGGTGGACTTGGTAAGGCCGGTGATGGCGTGCTTCGTCGCGGTATAGGGCGCGGAATTGGGGCGCGGCGCGGTCGCGGAAATCGAGCCGTTGTTGATGATGCGCCCCCCGCGCGGGCTCTGGTCCTTCATGATGCGGAAGGCCTGCTGTGTGCAGAGAAACGCACCGGTGAGGTTCGCGGCGAGGATGCTCGACCATTCCTCGAAGGGAATGTCCTCCAGCAGCGCCGGCGAGACATTGGAACCGGCATTGTTGACGAGAAGGTCGAGCCGGCCAAATTCCTGCTTCACCTCGGCGAAGACGGCCGCCACCTGCAAGGGATCGCCGACATCGCAGGCAATGCCCCGCACGGGATTGCCCGTCGCCGCCGCGATCTCCCCTGCCGCTTTCTCCAGCACGGCAAACCGCCGCCCGGTGATGACGACTGCATAGCCTTCGGCGCTGAGGGCGCGCGCGACGGCGAGCCCGATGCCCGTTCCGCCGCCCGTCACCAGTGCGATCTTGCCCTTGCCGGTCCTGCCCCATTGCGTCATGCCGGGTCCCTCCTCCAGAATCGATGCCGATAGGCCTTATGAGGACCTAGCGCCCCGCACCGGGAAAGTCACCTCAAGACATGAATAGACCGCCCGAAGCCAGAATACGCGGCTTCGGGCGGCGGCTCCGTGATCATGACATGTCATTGGCGCAATACGCAGTACAAACCCGCGCCATAAGCTTACGATCAGGAGTGAAGCAGGACACGCTCGCGACGCTCACTCATCGCCGCCAGCTCCTCGTGGATATGGATTTTACGCGCCTCGTCCATCGCCGCCGCGATGGTCTGGCTAATTACGCGAACGCTGTTTTCTGAAAGGAGCGGCGAACCGCCGCGAGATTCTGCTGCATGCAACTTGCACAATGCGCTGGCCAGAAGCCGCGCATATTCCTCCGGTTTGCATCCCATGTTCCCCACCACTTTTTGATTATGACCACATAAAACCACAACATGGGGCAAAAAGCCACAACTTTCTCACATGCTAATACAAAAAACAGCGCAGCCCCGCCGACTGTTGCATGCGGGAAACACTGGAAAACCGGGCTGTCCGGAAATGGGTCAGGGCCGTTGCCGCAGCGGTCAGCCGCGCGAGGGGAACAGAATCTCGGCCTGGAAACCGTCGGACCTGCCGGGAATGGGCGAGGTCAGAACCAGGCATGCCTGCATCTGCGCCAGGAGCCGCTCGGCGATGGACAGGCCGAGGCCGGAACCGGCCGCAAGGGTCCTGCCGCGGGCAAAGCGCTTGCGCACGGCGGCCAGCTCCTCCTCGCCCATGCGCGGGGCGCCGTTGCGGATGCACACATTTCCCGCCCCGGTAAGGCGGATGTCGACCGGCTCGCCGGCCCGCCCGTGCAGCAGCGCATTCTCGATGAGGTTGCGCAGCACGATGGCGAAGGCGTCCGCCTCTCCCGCGTGCAGGACGGGCGCGGAAAGCTCGCTGGTCAGGCGGATGCGCCCGGCATCGATGGAGGCCCGCTGGAAATCGGTGACGACGACGCCGACGACATCGGCAATGTCGAAGGTGTTTTCCGTCATGCCGATGCCCGCCTCGGCGCGGGCGAGCTGCAGCAGCTTTTCCGTGAGCTTGGTCAGCTTCTGCAGCGAGGCTTCGATCTGCTGCGCGCGCACGCGTTCCGGCGATGCCTCCAGCTCGGAAAGCAGGAGCTGCGTCTGTGCCAGCGCGCCGGCGATCGGCGTGCGCAGCTCGTGGGCGCTGTTGGAGGTGAACTCCCGCTCGGCCGACAGAACCGCGCGCAGGCGCGCGAGCAGCAGGTTGACCGAGCGCAGGATCGGCCGCAGCTCCTGTGGCAGGCCCGCCGCCTCGATGGCGGCGAGATTGCCGCCGTCCTTCTCGCCGATCGCCGCGCGCAGCGTCTCCACCGGCGCCAGCACGCGGCGCACGATGAAGCCGATGGCGGTGACCGTGAGGGGAACGATGAGCAGCACGGGCAGGAGCAGGGCGAGCGAGCCTTCCCGCGTCGCCTCCCGCCGCTCCTTGGCAGAGTCCTGCACCTGCACGAAGATCGTCTCGTCCAGGGTCGCAGCCGTATAGATGCGTCCCTTGTGTCCTTCCCAGAAGCCGACCTTGAGCGGTGCGCCGAAGGGCTCGGCCGGCGCGGTATGCGAGTGGAGCAGCACGCGGCCCGCCTCGTCGCGCACCTGATAGGTGAGATATTCCTCCTCGGCGGGGCCGCGCGTCGCCTCGATGCGCAACGGGGCCTTTCGTTCGTCGCGGTGCTTCAGGTCGTCGACCACCAGCGGCACGAGGCGCTCGGCCGTTTCCTGCAGCGCGCTGTCGAAGACCTCGCCGAACTCGTCATGCATGACGAAGGCGCCGAAGCCGACGGCGACGAGCCAGAGCAGCGTGATCGTCGTGGTGATCCACAGCATCAGCTGGCCGGAAAGGCTTCTCGTCCCTCTCATCGGCCGAGCCTGTAGCCGATGCCGCGCAGGGTCTCCACGCAGCCCTTGCCGAGCTTCTTGCGCAGCCGGCTGACATAGACCTCCACCGTGTTGCTCTCGATTTCGGAGCCGAAGGCATAGAGCGCCTCCTCGATCTGCCCCTTGGAGACGATGGCCTCGGGCCGGGCGGCAAGCCGCGCCAGCACCGCCCATTCCCGGCTGGAAAGATCGACCGGCTCGCCCTCGCGCAGCACCCGGCGGTCGGCGAGCCGGATCGTCAGCGGCCCCGCCTCCACCAGGGGAAGCGCCGTGCCGGCATAGCGCCGGGCGACGGCCAGCATGCGCGCGTTGAGCTCGCCGAGGTTGAAGGGCTTTACGAGGTAGTCGTCCGCCCCGCTGTTCAGCCCTTCGATCCGGTCGGATATCTGGTCGTGCGCGGTCAGGATGATGACCGGCGTGACGACACCGGCGCGGCGCAGATCCGTCAGCAGCGAAATCCCGCTGCCGTCGGGAAGGCGCAGGTCGAGCAGAATGAGGTCGTAATCGACGGTGCCCGTGGCCGTGCGGCCGTCGTCCAGCGTCTGCATCCAGTCCACGGCATGGCCGAGCCCGGCCACATAGTCCCGCACCGCCTCGCCCAGAACGGCGTCGTCCTCGATCAGCAGAACTCTCAAGCGCCCGGCTCTCCGCATCGCGGCGACGCCTTCACCGCCGCCGCCTTCCGAATCCGGACAATACATGGGCAAGGCCTGTCTTGCCATTACCTGCCGGTCAGGATGACGCGCCCTGACGGCAGCCCGAGACGATGTCGAGGGAGGGATCACGCACCTTCGTGTCCACCCGCATCATGCCGAGCACGGTATGGAAGAGATTGTCGTGCGACTGCGGCTCCTTGGTCTTGCCTTCCAGGCAGGCCGCCGAATAGGCCGCCTTCTCGTCCTTGCCGAGCCACAGCACGAAGGGCACATGGGTCTGCTGGCGCGGCGCGATCATATAGGGAGCGCCGTGCAGGTAGAGGCCGAGTTCGCCCAGCGATTCGCCGTGGTCGGACATGTAGAGCATGGAGACGTCGAGGCGATCCTCCTGCTTCTGCAGCCGGTCGATCACGCTCGCAAGGATGTGGTCGGTATAGGCAATCGTGTTGTCATAGGCATTGACGATCTCCTCCTTGGTGCAGTTGGAGAATTCGGCGCTGCGGCATTCCGGCTGGAAGCGGCGGAACGCCTCGGGATAGCGCAGGTAATAGGCCGGGCCATGGCTGCCGATCTGGTGCAACACCAGAACGGTATCCCGGTCCACCGAGCCGATCCAGCCGTCCAGCGCGTCGATCAGCACCTGGTCCTGGCATTCGCCCCCCGAGCAATAGGCCGGGTTGCCGTTCTTGATCAGCGAATTCACCTTCAGAAGCCGGGCGATCCCCTTGTCGCCGGTATTGTTGTCCCACCACTCGACATGGATGCCGGCATGGGAGAGCACGCCGAGCAGGCTCTGCGTCGCAAGCCCCTTGTGGTGCGTATATTCGGAGCGGGTATAGACGGAGAACATGCAGGGCAGCGAGACGGCGGTGGCCGTGCCGCAGCTCGTCGTGTCGGGGAAATAGAGGATATCCTTCTTCGCCAGTTCCGGATTGGTGTCGCGCTCATAGCCGCCGAGCGAGAAATTGTCGGCGCGCGCCGTCTCGCCTGCAACGACGATCAGCAGGCGCGGCTTGCGCTGGCCGACCGGCGTATCGCTCACATGCGCGTCCTCGCCGATCGGCGCGGCCACCACGTTCACGTCGCCGGACTGGCCGATGGCGAACTGGACGGCGGTGACCACCGGCACGAAGGGATTGAGCGATTCGAACCAGTCATGATGCGCCCGGACGGCGGCGGCATAGACGCGGGCATGGGAAAGACCCGCGACGAGCGCGACGACCAGCGCCGGCACGATGACGGCGAGATTGCCACGCACCTTGCCGAAGAAGGTACGGTGGCGAACCTTCACCCAAACGAGAAGGAGCGACGGCAGCACGCCGTAGGCCAGCATGTGAAGGACGAAGCCGAGCGTGATGAGATGGCTGGCTTCCGCGCTGTTGGTCTCGGCGGCATTGCGGATCATCTCGATATCGATGACGACGCCGAACCGGTCCATGAACCAGGCGCCCGCGGCGCTGATGAGGATGAGCGCGATGAAAATCGGCTTCATCACATATTTCACCGAAACGGCGACACACAGCGCGATGTAGAGACAGGCGACGCCAAGGGCGATCGACGCGAAGGTGGTCGGCCGGCCCTCCAGATAGGACCAGCCCTTCGACCAGAAGCTCCAGTTGGTGAGCGCCAGAAGATAGAGCGCCGTCAGGATACTGACAGTGACGCTGCCGAGTTCGGGCCGCCAGAGGGAGGCGCGGCCGGTTCCTTCGCGCATGAATGGTCCTTTCACGTCAAATCGGGCGAAGACCGCGCACGGCCCGCCATTTTTGGCTCCCCCTGCCCCGCCAAGCTGACAGCCGCCTGAACGATGCCGGGCGCGTTCAGCCCGATGTCAGCTTTTCGCCGGATAAACCGATGCTGGAATGCGAGGTGATGCATGAAATCAAGACTGCCTTATCCTGGCGCGCTGTTCGTCGGCGCCCTGGTTTTCCTGGTCCTGGCCATCCCGCTCGCCCAGTCTCAGTTCGCAAGATCGCACAGCGAAGACTTGCAGCGGGCTTTCGCCTGGCGGAACGACTGACGGCTGGGGCCATGCGGGTCCCGCCTGGGGCGGGAGACTGCCGCGCCCTGAAAATCCGATTGCAAAATGCAAGCGGATTTGCCACAAAGGCATGGCAAACGGGAGGTTGCCATGAAGCCGGTTCTCTATGCCCACCCCTTTTCGAGCTACTGCCAGAAGGCGCTGACGGCGCTTTATGAGAATGGCACGGATTTCGAGTATCGCATGCTCGATCATTCCAGGCCGGAAACCCTTGCCGATTTCGAGGCCCGCTGGCCGATCAAGCGGTTCCCCATTCTCGTCGACGGCGACCGGACGATCGTCGAGGCAACCATCGTCATCGAATATCTGGGACTGCACTATCCGGGCCCGGTAAAGCTCATCCCCGACGATCCGGATACGGCGATCGAGGTGCGCATGCTCGACCGCTTCTTCGACAATTACATCTCGACGCCGCAGCAGAAGATCGTCTTCAACGCCATCCGCGCCCAGGCGGACCGCGACCCTTATGGCGTCGAGGAGGCGCGGGGGATGCTCGAACGCGCCTATGCCTGGCTCGACCGGCACATGGAAGGCCGCGAATGGGCCGCGGGCGAGACCTTCACGCTCGCCGATTGCGGAGCCGGCCCCTTCCTCTTCTATGCCGACTGGACCCATGCCATCGATCCGGGCTTTCGCAACGTGCACGCCTATCGCCGGCGCCTGCTCGAACGCCCCGCCTTCGGCCGCGCGGTCGACGAAGGACGGCCCTACCGGAAATTCTTCCCGCTCGGCGCGCCGGATCGCGATTAGGCTCCTTGGCCGAATGCCGCCCCCTACCCCTTCGGGCAGTGCCGGCGTTCCGCCGGCTTCGCCTTCCGCCCGATGCCGGTCACGACAAGGGTGGAAGGGCCGTTCGCCGGCCTTGCCACATGGCCGCGCAGCACAAGACGGCCATAGTAGAGCGCATCCGCCTCCCGGATACGCCGCTGGTCGCCTTCCGAAAGCCCGCCGATATCCGGGGACGTGCCCTTCCACAGCCTGCCGGTCGCCAGATCGCGCAGGGTGATGGACGGACACGGCGCCTTGAAGCAACGCAGGCCGTTGTCGCACGCGACATAGGCGCCCTCCCTCGCGACGGACTGCGAGGCCGCGGCAAGAAGCAGGCAGGCTGCGAGAGCGGGAATGATTGGGCGCATGCGGCATTCTCCCCGATGATTTCGAACAGTCTATGCCCTTCTCCGCAAAGGACAAACCCCGGTATCGAACGATACCGGGGCCGGAGTGTCGGCGAAGTCCCCCAACCCCTCCTCCGTCATGGTCGGGCTTGACCAGACCATCCATGCCGAGGGTGGGGCGTGGCCCCTCGGGTCGAGCCCGAGGAGAACGGCAGCGCATGGGGCGAATGCCGGTACCTGGCCATAAACGCAATCCTTACTTCAGCTTGGCGCTGACGGCCTCGAGGCCGGCGCGGGCGCATTCGTCGTCGATGTCGCCGCTCGGTGCGCCGCCGACGCCGATGGCGCCGATGGTTTCCTCACCCGCCTTCACCGGAACGCCGCCGGCGAGGACGAGGAAGCCCTCGATGGAAACGAGCTGCGCGGCAGCCGGGTTCTTGCCGACATTCTCGGCGATCTTCTGGGTCGGCGTGCGCATGGAGGCGGCGGTGAAGGCCTTGCGGATCGCGCTGTCGACGGTGTGCGGGCCGGCACGGTCCGCGCGCAGCACGGCGCGGGTGATGCCGGCGCGGTCGAGGACGGCTGCCGTCACGTTGAACTTCTTGGCGGCGCAGGCATTGACGGCGGCCTGGGCGGCTTCCACGGCGATGTCGAGCGGCATGTTGCGCTCGGTGAGCACGTCGGCGTTGGCGGCGCCGGCAAAGGCGAGAGCGGCGAAGGCGGTGGCAACGAACTTCTTCATGTTGATCTCCATCTGGGGCCGCTCGATCTCGTTTGCGGCGACGCCCCTCTTTTGGGAGATTTCCATGCCTTGCGGTATCGGTGGACGGACGGAGCGGGGTCCGTAGGATTACGGAGCCTGCCCGATCATCGCCAGGCGCGCGAACTCCGCGACCGAGGTCGTGCCGAGCTTCTGCGCGATATTCGCCCGGTGCGTATCGACCGTACGCGGGGAAAGCTGCAGGCTCTCGGCGATCTCGCGCGTCGACCAGCCGCGCCCCACCATGTCGAGCACCTCGCGCTCGCGCTCGGTCAGCAGCGCCACCAGCTTTGCCGCCTCCGCCCGCTCGGCGCGGGTATCGAGCGCGGCCGACGCCTGTTGCAGCGCCTCCACCAGCACCTGCTCGTCGATCGGCTTGGTGAGGAAATCCACCACGCCCGCCTTGAAGGCACGCCGGCAGGCATGCACATCGCCATGGCCGGTGCAGATGATCGTCGGCCAGTCGCAGCCGATGGCGGCGAGCTTCTCGTGCAATTGCAGGCCGGTGATGGCGGGCATACGCAGGTCGAGCAAAAGCACGCCGGGCTTAAGCTTCTGCGCCCGCGCGAGAAAGGCCGTCGGGTCGCCGAAGGTCTCGATGCGGATGCCATAGGTGCCGAGCAGCAGCGAAAGCGCGCTGCGCACCCCCTCGTCGTCATCGACCAGATAGACCGGCGCCATCGTCATTCCGCCGCTTCCTCCCGCTCTCGCATGTCGCGCGTGCCCGGCAGGCGCACGATGAAGACCGCCCCGCCCTCCGCGCCGTTTTCCGCCGAAATGCTGCCGTCGAAGCGCTCGACGATGCTTTCGCAGAGGCTGAGACCGAGCCCCATTCCGTCCGGCTTGCTGGAGAAGAAGGGCTCGAACAGGCGCGGCAGGATTTCGGGCGGGATGCCCGCGCCGTTGTCGCGCACGGTGATCACATGGCCCGCGCCCTCCGCCATCAGTGCCACGACGACCCGGCCGCCTGCCCTGCCCGCCTGCTCCACGGCGTCCGCCGCATTGCGGATGAGATTGTGGATGACCTGCTCGATCTCCACCGGATCGACCTGCGCCGGGGCGGGTGCATCGGGAAGGTCGACGGAAAGGGCGATGCCGCGCCGGTCGAGATCGATGCGCGAGAGCGCGACGATATCGGCGACGTGCCGGGCAAGGTCGTGCACGCCGGCCTCCGCCGCGCTCCTGCCGACATAGGCGCGCAGCCGCACGAGGATATCCGCCGCGCGTTTGGCTTGCTGCACATTGGCGGCGAGCACGGTGTCGATGGGGGAATCCGTGAGGCCGTTCGCCGCCGCGATACGCCGGCCGGCCTGGCTCTGGCTGAGCAACGCCGTCAGCGGCTGGGTCAGCTCATGGGCGATGCCGGAGGCCATCTCGCCCATGCTGTTGATGCGCAGCGCATGGGCGAGCTTCGTCTCGTGCTGGCGCAGCGCCTCGCGCCGGAAGGCCGCGTCCGCCGCCTCGCGCGCAAGCGCCGCTTCCTGCCGATGCCGCAGAAGCGAACGCACCAGAACGAGGCCGGCAAGCGACAAGGCCGCAAAGAGCGCCAAGGCCAGCGGCGGCACGAGCTGCGCGGCCGTGACGCTCCGTTGCAGGGAAAGCCGAAGCGGCTGGGTGTCGCTTGCGATCGGCGCCTCGAAGGCAACCGTCCGGGCGAAAGGCGCGGCGGCGGGCAGTTTCACCCCCGCCTCCAGCAAGGGCCCCTGCGCTGTCGAAAGCGTCAGCGCCGCCCAGCGCGGCAGCTCCTCGCCCTCGACGAGTTTCGCGCCGTCTATGTCGAGGCTGACGGCCATGGTGTCGTTCATCCGCTTCATCAGCCGGTAATGGCCGGGCCGGGCATCCGGCCCGTAGATCGCCTTGCCGGCAGCCAGTCCTTCCACCGCCTTCGAAACCGTCACCGGATCGACCGTCGAGCCGCCGGCCGACCGGGCCGAACTCACCACGCTCGCCTCCCCGCCCGCCGGAAGGCGCACGAGATCGATGGCGACGATGCGCGGATAGAAGCGTAGGATCGATCCCGCCACGAGGTCGAAATCCTCGGACGGCTGCGCCTGCGCAAGGCCGAGGGCGCTGAGGCTCGTCAGGTGCGCATCGTGCTGGGCGACGCGCTGCGAGATCGCCCGCTGCAGAGCGCGGCCGGTTTCCGAGACCTCCTGCTCCAGCGCCCGCCAGTGGCTTTCGGCCGAATAGACGCCGAAGGCCGCGACGAGCAGCAGCCAGCCGCCGATGAGGGCGGTCGGGGAACGGAGAAAGGTCAGGCGTCGGGGCATGCAGATTGAAGCCGGCTCAGGGATCGGGAGAGGCATCATAGGGCTTCCCGTCCGCCTTGGCGATCCGCAGCGTCACGGATGCCGCAGCACCGGCAGCGAGAGCGGGGCAAGCTCCGCGGCGGACCGGCCGCGCGGATCGTTCGCCCCAAGGCGGCGCACCGCGAAATCCTGCACCGCCTGCAATTCGGAAAGCGCCCCGTCGTAGTCGACCCGCGTCGGCCGGCCGTTCTGCATGACGCAAGTCCCGTCGACATAGACGGCAGTGACGGCGCGCTCGGCCGCGCAATGGAGGAGATTGCGAAGCGGATCGTAGACCGGCTGCATGCCGGGATGGTTCAGGTCGATCAGCGAGAAATCCGCCTTCGCGCCCTTCCCGATGCGGCCGATATCGCTGCGGCCGAGCGCCTTCGCGCCTGCCAGCGTGGCGACATCGAGAATATCGGCAGTCGAGACGTCGAAGACCGAGCCGGCGGCGATGCGGGCGTTGATGAGCGCCGTGCGCATCTCCTCCAGCATGTTGAAGGGATAGCTGTCCGTGCCGAGCGCCACGTTGACCCCGTTGCGGCGATAGCGGCCGACCGATTGCAGGATCATGCCGCTGCGCGCGAAGGTGACGGGGCAATGGGCGACGCTCGTGCCGCTTGCCGCAAGGCGCGCAAGATCGTCCGCCGTGCGCTGGCGCGTCCAGCCGTGGCTGTCGACGAAGATACAGTGGCCGAGAATGAGGTCCGGGCCGAGAATGCCGAGCTTTTCGAGATAGTGCACGGCGGTAAGGCCATGACGGCGCAGCAACTCCTCATGCTCGGCCATGGTCTGGGCGGCGTGGATGGTGATCGGCACCTTGCGGCTGCGCGCCGCCTCCGCCGCCTCCTGAAGCAGCTCGGGCGAGCAGGTCTCGACCTGCGCCGGGGCGACGATGCCGCCGAGGCGGCCGGAAGGATGCGCCTCGGCCGCATCGACGGTTTCGAGCGCGCGGGCGAAGGCCTCGCGGCCCCGGGCGGCATCCCAGCGGAAATCGAGGCGGTGGCTGCCCTCCACATGCCATTGTGCCTCGCGGAAGCCGGGAGCGACATAGGCGCGCGCGCCGCTTTCAGCCAATGTCGGCAGCCAGCATTCATGCGGGCCGGCGATATCGACGAAGGTGGTGACGCCGCTGCGCAGCAGGTCGCCGAGCATGACGGTGAGCGCGGCCTTCACCGCGTCGTCGCTGATCTCGATCAGCGTGGAATATTCGTACATCGCCTGCCCCCAGAGGGCGGCGGTTCCCTGGTCCTCGAAGAGGCTCTTGGAGACCGGCTCCTCGCCGGAATGGCAGTGCACGTTGACAAGGCCGGGCAGGACCATGCGGTCCCGGCCGGAAATTTCCTGCCCGAACGCCCCCTCGTAGCGCCCACCGACATGGAGGAAGCCGGTCTCGTCGAAGGCGACGTCGGCGTTTTCCAGATAGGCGTGGCCGCCGGTCGCCGCATCGTAGGCGACGACGGTGCGGGCGTTGCGGATGACGGTGACGTTAGGCATGGGTCGTCCTGAAATGTTTTTCGAGGAAGCGGCTATAGGCGCCCATCAGGGCGCTGAAGGTGAAATAGACGGCGGCGGCGACGAGATAGCCTTCCAGCACTGCAATGCCCTGCCATTCTGGATCGCGGATGGCGGAGCGGACCGTATCGAGGAAATCGACGAGGCCGACGATGGTGACGAGCGTCGTATCCTGGAAAAAGCCGATGAAGAGGCCGACCATCGGAGGAATGACCTTCTTCAGCGCCTGCGGCAGCACGATCTTGCGCATGACCTGCCAGTAGTGCAGGCCGAGCGACTTGCCAGCCTCGTGCTGGCCGGCCGGCACGTCCTGTAGCCCGCCGCGCACGATTTCGGCGATATAGGCCGACGCGAAGAGAATGATCGCCACCTGCGCGCGCACCAGCTTGTCGATGGTCACGCCGTCCGGCATGAACAGCGGCAGCATGACCGTCGCCATGAAGAGGATGCTGATCAGCGGCACGCCGCGCACGATCTCGATGAAGCCGACCGCAAGCACGCGGATCGCTGGCAGGTTCGAGGCACGCGCGAGTGCAAGCACGATGCCGAGCGGCATGGCGAGCGTGAGCCCGACGAAGGAGAGCGTGAAGGAAAGCGGCAGGCCGCCCCAGCTCGTCGTTGGCACCGGCGTCAGGCCGAGGACGCCGCCGGCCATGAGGAAATAAAGCACCGGCAGGATGACAACGATCCAGGCAAGGAGCAATCCCCGGCTCCAGAAGCGCGGCATCATGGAAACGCCGAAGGCCGCGAAAAGCAGCAGCGCCGTCATCGGCCGCCACTGTTCCTCGTAGGGATAGAAGCCGAACAGCATGTAGCGAAGCTTCTGCCCGACGAATGGCCAGCAGGCACCGCTCGCCGCCTTGCAGGTCTCCCCGTCGCCGGAGAAGACGGCATCGAGCACCAGCCAGCCGAAGGCGAGCTTGATGACGAAGAGAATGGCGGCGATGGAGAAAAGGCTCACCAGCGTATTGCCGGGCGTGCCGAAATAGGCGGAGAACTTTCCGAGGCGCGCCACGGCCGGGGCCGGCTGCGGCGGAGCGAGGGCAAGGGCTTCGACGTCGGCCATCTCAGCGCTCCTTCAGCGCGACATGCGCATTGTACCAGTTCATCAGCAGCGAGATAGCGATCGACAGCGCCAGATAGACGCCCATGAAGATCGCGATCGTCTCCATCGCCTGGCCGGTCTGATTCATCACGATGTTGGAGACCGTGACGAGATCCGGAAAGCCGATGGCGATGGCCAGCGAGCTGTTCTTGAACACGGTGAGATAGGTGTTGGTGAGCGGCGGGATGATGATCCGCAGCGCCTGCGGCAGAACGACGAGCCGCATGGTCCTGCCGCGCGCAAGGCCGAGCGCGGCCGCTGCCTCCCATTGCCCCTTGCTGACGGCCTGGATGCCGGCGCGCACGATCTCGGCGACATTGGCCGAGACGCTGAGCGCGAGGCCGAAGAGCAGCGCCACGAATTCCGGCCGCACATGGAGGCCCCCGCTCAGGCGGAACTTGCCGGCGGTCGGGAAATCCCATTCGAGGGCGAAACCGCCTGCAAACCAGAGCAGCAGCGCCGGGCCGACAAGCGCAGCGAGCGCGAAGAGGCCGCCACGGTTCGACCGGCCGGTGGCGACACGCTTCTTCGTCGCCGCCCCGCGGATGACGAGCGCCGCCGCCGCGCCGCCGACGAGGCAGGCGAGCAGCGCAAGGCCGCCGCTTTCCACGAAAGCCGCCGGCACCACGAGGCCGCTGTTGGAAAGATAGACGCCCGGCAAAAGGTTCAGCGCCTGCTTTACCGGCGGCAGAATGAGGATGATCAGCGAATACCAGAGAAAGAGATAGAGCAGCAGCGGCACATTGCGCAGCAGCTCGACATAGACGAGCGCAAGGCGCGCCAGCAGCGGATTGCGCGACATGCGCGCAATGCCGACGGCAAGGCCGAGCAGCGTGCCGAAGAAGGCCGCCAGCAGCGACACCTTCACCGTGTTGGCGATGCCGACGAGGATCGCCCGGCCGACCGTGTCAGTGGGCTCGAAGGCGATGGCCGCCTCGGTGATGACGAAGCCGGCCGGCCGCGTCAGGAAGTCGAAGCCCGTCGCGATGTTCTGCTTGGCGAGGTTGGCGCTCGCCGTGGAAAACAGGGTCCATCCGACGAGGGCTACGAAGCCGATCGCGACGACCTGGTAAAAATAGGCGCGAAAGCGCATGTCATGCAGGAAAGCCATGAATCCTCGCCGCCGATGTCGGGAAAGAAGGGGCGCACGCACCGCCATGCGCGCGCCCCGGAGGATCGCCCTGGGAAGCGATCAGCGGATCGGCGGCGAATAGATCAGGCCGCCGGCATTCCACAGCGCGTTCGGGCCGCGCGTCAGGCCGAGCTTGGTGCCCCCGCCCACATTGCGCTCGAAGATCTCGCCGTAATTGCCGACGCTCTTGATGATGTTGTAGCCCCACTTGTCGTCGAGGCCGAGCATCTTGCCGAGTTCTTCCGTCGCGCCCAACATGCGCTGGACGTCCGGATCGTCGCTCTTCAGCTTCTCGTCGACATTGGCCTGGGTGATGCCCTTCTCCTCGGCGGCCATCAGCAGCCAGACGGACCAGGAAACGATGTCGCCCCAGTTGGAATCGTTCTGGCGGAAGGCCGGCGCGAGCGGCTCCTTGGAGATCGTCTCCGGCAGGACGATGTAGTCGTCCGGGTTGTTGGCGACGGCGCGGATCGAGGCGAGGTCCGAACGGTCGGAGGTGATCGCCTCGCAGCGGCCGGAATAGAAGGCGGCGCGGTTCTCGTCCGGGCTTTCGAAGACGACAAGCTCAAACTTGCCCTTGATGGCGGCGAAGAAGTCCGAGATGTTCTGCGCGGTCGTGGTTCCCGGCAGGGTGCAGATGGCCGCTTCCGTCAGTTCCTTGGCGCTGGTGACGCCGAGCGACTTCGGCACCATCAGGCCCTGGCCGTCATAGAAGACCGTCGGGCCGAAATCGAGGCCGAGCGAGGCGTCGCGCGAGAAGGTGTGCGTCGTCTGGCGCGAAAGCACGTCGATCTCGCCGGACTGCAGCGCCTGGAAGCGCGTGTTGATGTTGGTCGGGACGAACTCGACCTTCTCGCCGTCGCCGAAGACGGCCGCGGCGATCGAACGGCAGATATCGACGTCGAAACCCTGCATGCGGCCCCTGTCGTCGGGCGCCGCGAACCCCGGCACCGTCAGCGAGACGCCGCAGATGAGCTTGCCGCGCGCCTTGACGGTTTCCAGCGTGCCGGCGGCCGAGGCCTGACCGGCCATCGCAAGCCCGAGCGCGGCGGCGCAGATCGAAAGAAGTGCCTGCTTCATGCTTCCCCTCCCATGGGTGTTGTTGGATGCGGCGGTGAACCGCCCTCCAGCAGCCGCCACCCCATCGCGATCTTCGGATCGCCATGATTGTGTACAATGCAAAAACAACATCATCAACACTTCATCCTGAACCATGTCGACAATCCGTTGAAATCGCCCATGTACAATGGTCATGAAGCCATGTATGGTCGGCATCAATCACGGATATGCACGGATTTCGGCGCCAAAAGGCGGCTGGAGCCGGTGGCGGAACCGTCAAAAAATACGAATTATCGAAAAACGGCGTATACAATCGACGTCGGACACCTCTTGCGGCCAATGGTCCGCCGGACGCAGCGAGCTGCGGCCTTGAATCCACCCAGGATTTCTCCCGGAGGCGGGGTCGGAGCGTGAATGCCCCGGCCCCGTCTCAGCTCCATCGCCGCCCGGCGAGGAGAACCCCGCGCGCACAAGAAATTCTCCCCAACCTTTCCCTCGCGGCCACGGAACAATCGCCGACCTTACCGGTTCCCTCATCGTCAATGACGATTAGGCGTGATTGCAGATGCCCGACCAATCCAAGCTCTTTCCCGACCATCGAAGGTTGTCGGGGGAACGCTATACGGTGGAAACATTCCGCGCGGCCTACGAGCTGTCGCAGGAAGAGGCCCAGCGTCTCTTCGACAAGTTCGGCCCCTCCAAGAGGGAGCTCGACCTTCTCATGCGCGCGCGCCAGAACCCGGCGCAATTCCTGAACTTCTGAAGGAGGCGATCATGACGATCAAGAAACCGCAGCCCGGCCCGCCCGGCACCACGGAGCAATCGCCCCGGTGGGAAGGCCCGGAAGCCACCCGCCCCCGCGGCTACATGCCGGCCAGGGACGACCCGGACCGCGACCGCGACGCCGCCGGCGAGACGAATGCCGACCCCTCGCGCGAAAAGCTGCGCGACGCCGGCAAGACGAGGGACGACGAGCCGGAGGACGAGGAAAGCGAAATCCGCCGCGAGCAGGCGACGAACCCCGCGCTCATGCCGATCGGCGATCCGGCCGGAGCCGCCTAGACCCGCAGCTTTGTGAGGAACCCGCCGCATTCGCGGCGGGCTTCTGCTGCATGCCGCTCAGGCCGGAGCCAGCGCTTCGCGCGTCTTCACGACCGGTCGGAACGTCATGGCGATCAGGAAGGCGCCGAGGCCGATCCCCCAGGAGCCGACATAGAGCCAGGTATAGCTGGCGAAAGTATCGTAGATCATCCCGCCCGCCACCGGCCCCAGCGCCATGCCGAGGCTACCGGCCATGGCCGTGCCGCCGATCACCGTTCCCATCAGGCGCAGCGGAAAGTTCTCGCGTGCGATCACAGCATAGAGCGGCATGACGCCCGCATAGATGAAGCCGAAGATGCCCGCGACGAGGTAGAACGAAAAAAGCCCGCCGGTGAAGACATAACCGAGCGCCCCGAAAGCCTGCGCGAACAGCCCCGCGACGAGAACGTGCTTGGCGCCGAGCCGGTCGCCGAGAAGGCCGAAGACGACGCGCCCGCCCATGCCGGCCAGCCCCTCGACGCTGTAGATCGTCACCGCCGCGATCATCGGGATGCCGCAGGTAATGGCATAGCTCACCGTATGGAAGATCGGCCCGGAATGGGTGGCACAGCAGAAGAAGTTCGTCAGGCACAGGATGATGAATTGCGGCGAGCGCAGCACCTCGCCCGTCGTCATGCCTTCCTGCGGCGCGTCGTCGGCAGGCGCCCCGGCCTCCGCCTCCAGCGCCGGCGGGCGGCGGATGAGAAGCGAGGCGGGGATCATCACCCCGGCGACGACCAGGGCGATGATCTGCATGGAGGTGCGCCAGCTATGCATGGAAACGAGCCAGGCCGCGAAGGGCGACATGGTCATCGGCGCCATGCCCATGCCCGCCGAGACCAGCGAGACGGCAAGGCTGCGATGCGTGTCGAACCAACCGGTGACGCAGGCCATCATCGGCGCGAAGACGGCGGCCGCCGCCGCCCCCACGACCAGCCCGAAGGTGAACTGGAAGGCGACGAGCGAGGTGGTGACGCTCGCCGCTGCAAGGCTGGCCGCCAGCAGCACCGAGCCCATCAGCACCACGGGCCGCGGCCCCCAGCGGTCGGAAAGCCCGCCCCAGAACATGCTGGCGAAGGCCATGGCAAGGAAGCCGATGGTCATGGCGGTGGAAACGCCCGTCACCGACCAGCCGGTATCCTTGGAGATCGGCAGCAGGAAAACGGGCAGCGAGAACATGGCGCCGATGGCGATACAGCCGAGCAGACCCCCTGCCGCGACGATCACCCAGCGATAATGCGTATGGATCATGGTCATCTCCTTCTGGACCGACCGGCGGGCAATGGCCGCGCCGCATCGTTTCGTCCACCCGGATGAAAGACGCCGGCCGCCGGGCTTTCCCGACATCATGCGCGAGGAATTTCACGATGATGCCGAAAACGCCCGGCCGCAAGATGCCCTGCGGTGGCATTTTCGCCGTACGGGCTTGAACCCGGCGGGCAAAACGCCTTTCCTCCGGATCGACACGGCAAGACTAGGCGCCGGCGACCCCTCAGCGGGAGTGACAAATGTGATGGGAATCGTATGGACTCGATGATCATTGCCGCCGCCCGGGCGCTGGCCGGGGGCGATGCGCTCGGCGCGCTCGACCGCGTGGCGCTGCGCGACGACGCCCCGGCGCTGGCTCTCCGAGGCATTGCCATGGCCCAGCTCGGCGACCTCGACCGGGCGAAGGCCCTGTTGAAGAGCGCCGCCCGCGCCTTCGGCCCGCGCGAGGCGGTGGCGCGGGCGCGCTGCATCGTCGCGGAGGCGGAAATCGCCCTCGTCTCCCGCGATCTCGCCTGGCCGGTCAAGGCGCTCGCGGCCGCCGGCACGACGCTTCAGGCCCATGGCGACCGCCTCAACGCCGCCCATGCCGAAACGCTCGCCATTCGCCGCCTGCTGCTGATCGGCCGGCTCGACGAGGCCGCCGCCCTGCTGGCGAAGCGGGATGCCGCGGCCCTGCCCCCACCGCTGCGCGCCACGCACGAGCTTGCGGCCGCCGGCATCGCGCTCCGGCGGCTGCGGGTCGGCGTCGCCCGCGAGGCCTTCTCCCGGGCCATCGAGGCCGCCCGGCAGGCCGACATCCCCGCGCTCATCCGCGAGGTCGAGGATGCCGCCGCCGTGCTTCGCCAGCCCGCGGCCCGCCTCATCGCCGGGGGCGGAGCGCGCCCGCTCCTGCCCGATGCCGTGGAAGCCCTGTTCGCGACGCGGGCGCTCGTCGTCGATGCCTGCCGCCACGTGGTCCGCTGCGGGGAGACGGCCATTCCGCTCGCCACACGCCCCATCCTCTTTTCCCTGCTGCGCACGCTCGCCGAGGCCTTTCCCGGCGATGCGAGCCGGGAGGCCCTGCTGTTGCGCGCCTTCCGCGCCCGGCATGCCGACGAATCGCATCGCGCCCGCCTGCGCGTGGAAATGGGCCGCCTGCGCGCCGAGATCGCCCCCTTCGCGGATATCGCCGCCACCCCGACCGGTTTCCGGCTTACCCCGCGCGAGAACCGGGACGTCGCCGTGCTCGCCCCGCCGCGGGACGAGCCCCATGCGGACGTGCTGGCGCTCTTTGCCGATGGCGAGGCGTGGTCGAGCTCGGCGCTCGCCATCGCGCTCGGCACCAGCGCCCGCACCGTGCAGCGCGCGCTGGAAGAGCTGGCCGCCGCCGGCAAGGTGGAGCCCGTTGGGCGCGGGCGGGCCCAGCGCTGGCTGACGCCGACGCCGGGCGCTTTCTCGACACTCTTGTTACTCCCGGGTCCGCTGCCCGGCAGCTAGGATGGGATCATCGACAGACCCGAAGGAGATCACGATGAGTACGACCGAGGCAGAGATCATCCGCGAATACGGCCCCTATCCCGGCGTGGAGCAGGTCGGCGGCGTCACGTTCGACGGCAAGGCCGTCTGGTTCGCCGCCGGCGACGCCATCAGGGCGATCGACCCCGAGGACGGCCGCATGCTGGGCGCCATCGAGATGGCCGCCCATGCCGGCACCGCCTATGACGGTCGCCACCTCTTCCAGATTTCGGAGGACAGTATCCACAAGATCGACCCGGCCTCCGGCGCGGTGCTGGCGACCATCCCCGCCCCCGGCAATGGCGGCGATTCCGGCCTTACCTGGGCGGAGGGCTCGCTGTGGGTCGGGGAATATCGCGGCAAGCAGATCCACCAGATCGATCCGGAAACCGGCGCGGTCATCCGCGTCATCCGGAGCAACCGCATGGTGACGGGCGTCACCTGGGTGGACGGCGAACTCTGGCACGGCACCTGGGAGGGCGACGAAAGCGACCTGCGCCACATCGATCCCACGACGGGCGCAGTGCTCGACAGGATCGTCATGCCCAAGGGCATCGGCGTCTCGGGCCTTGAATCCGACGGCGCGGACCGCTTCTTCTGCGGCGACGGGCAAGGCGGCATGGTCCGCGCCGTCCGCCGCCCGCGCCGAATTGCGCGCTAGAGCGATTCCAGCAAAAGTGCGAAGCGGTTTTGCGTCCGGGATTGCGAAAAAACAAATAGTTACAGCGCTTTCGCGATTCGGAGAAAAGCGGAAATGCGCTAGAGCCCGTGGGTGCCGTCGTAGCCGTTGACCGGCGGCGGCGCCCAGCCCTTCGGCAGGCCCTTTGCCTTGTAGACCTCGACCACCATCGGATGGCAGGCCGCCGTATCGGAGGAATGCTCCGATGAGCAATCCCCGCCCGGGCAGGCCGACATGCAGCCGAGAAGATCGATCTCCGCGAAGAATTCCAGATAGTCGCCAGGCCGCACCGGGCTCGCCTTCATGAAATATTGCCCGGTGTCGCGCGTGAAGCCGGTGCACATGAAGACGTTCAGCACGTCGTGCACGTAGCCTTCCGCCTCGCGCGGCGCCATGCCGGTCTTCTGCGCGAAGGCGCGCGTCAGGTTGGAATGGCAGCAATGGTGGTACTGGCCGCCATGGCTGAGCAGGTTGTGCGTATAGGGATCGCAGCGCGTGCCGATCACGTCATGCACCGCGCCGCCGAACTCGTCGAAGCCGTACCAGTCCAGCGTGTCGTGGGTGATGGTGGCGATGGGGCGCAGATAGGGGAAATTGGAGAAGAGCTGGTCGCCGAGCCCGACATGGGTGCCGTTCAGCGCCCGCGTCTTGCCGGTATAGAGCCGTTCCTTCAGGTCGTTGGCATTGAAGAGGTTGAGGTCGCCGACCTGCGGCCCCTCGCTGCAGACGATGCGGCAGAAATGCCCCGCCGGCACCGTCCACGTCGCCGCCTCGCGCGGCGACACGATGACGGTCTCGACCAGCTCCAGATCGTCGCGCAGCGCGCGATAGGCCGAAAGATCCGGCCGCGGCAGGCTCTCCACCGGATAACAAACCACCGGCTTTATCGCCTTGCGCACCGCCGCATCCGCGGGAGCCGCCGTAATCGGACTGGGCTTCATGACATCCTCCTCCTCGCCAGACACCCCTCGGGCGCCGGCTCTAACCTTGTTGAATAACATTATTACGATTGTTCAACAGAATCAATCGAAACAGCGACGCGGCATGCTGGATTGCGCAAGGAGCAACCTTGCGGGCAAACCCGCATTCAAACGGCTGATAATGAAGAAAAATGGTGGGCCCGGAGGTTCCGTCATTCTCCAATCATTTCAATAAATTAGTTTGGCTAACCACCAAAAAACTCATGATTGGATTAAAAAGGCTATTTCCGCGATTGGCTAATGCGAATTGCCAGTAGCAAAACATCGTTGTCGACAATCCGACCTCGGTGGTTCGCTCCCACCGAGGCCCGTTGAAACACTCCCAACAGTCCACCGTCGGATGAGCATCGCCTCTATAGCATGCTCTTCTCCGGCATTGAACTCCGTCCAACAGAGGGAGAGAGATCGTGCCCAAACAGTCGAAGCAGCATGAAGCATACAGCGAAGCAACGCCAAACCATGCGAAATTTTCTCAACTCACGCGACCTGAGAAAATCACGAAAAAGCCCGAAAAGCTGGAGGGTTCAGAGCCATTCAACGCCGTCCAGGTCAGCCTCATAAGTAAAGACGGCAAGTCCGGTCACGCTTCTGAGAAAATGCTCTCTGATGGACCCCATGGCGGCTGCGACGGTGTAGTCGATTTCATCAAGTTTGCCACAGCGATGGAGCTTCGCAGACGCTTCAAAGCCGAGGCAACCGCGCATAGGAACATGTTGGCGCGAGCCAAAAACGGAAAGGTCGTTCGCCCCTCTTTCAGATCGTTCCGGGATTTCCTGCTTTATGTCCGTCCAATGCCCGGCAAGAGCATGACACTCGACCGGATCGACAACGACGATCCAGAGTATGCGCCGGGGAAGGTTCGCTGGGCAGACCGTCATACCCAGAACAACAACAAGTCGGACACTCTGACCTTCTACTGTTCTCGGACCGGGGACGTTTACACGACCTCGCTCCTGTCCAAACTTCAGAACGTATCACCGGATGCAATCCGCAAGCGGAGGGGTCGGGGCTGGACCGACGACCAGATCATCGAGGGTAAGCGTGTCTCCTCAGCTCCGAAATTGACAAAAGGAGCCACCGGCGCTGTCACCTTGGCCACCAAGTTCCCCGCAGGACTTTACACCCCAACCCAGTTGGCGCTGCTCTCTCGGAGCGAAAAGCAATTGATCTCGGCGTCAGACATCATGTTTCACCGCGATGCTCACTACCAGCAGTGGGCGCGTTTGGCCGAGTTCCTGATGCGCTGCCTGTTCACCATGTTCGCCGAGGATGTGAAGCTCATCCCTGAAAAGGGTTTCCAGAAGCTGCTCGGGCAAATGAAGGATACGCCGGACAATTTCGTGCCGGCGCTCGAAAGCCTGTGGATGGTTATGGACGGCGGCGGCTATGCACCGCACCTCAATGCCACCTTGAAGAAATTCAACGGCTCTCTCTTCAAGAAACGTGCCGCCCTCCCGCTCGACCGCGACGACATTAACGAGTTGTGGATCGCGGCGGGCAAGGACTGGTCCGATGTCGAGCCGGCAATCTTCGGCACGTTGCTGGAGCGCGCACTGAATGCCCGTGAACGCTCGAAGCTCGGCGCACATTATACACCCCGCGCCTATGTAGAGCGCCTTGTCGTGCCCACTATCATCGAGCCGTTGCGCGCGGATTGGGAACTGGTTCAGGGTCAGGTGAAGGAACTGCGCGACAAGGGCGACAACGCCGGGGCGCTTGCAGCGGTCAAGGCGTATCATCACAAGCTCTGCACAACGCGGGTGCTGGACCCCGCCTGCGGCACCGGCAATTTCCTCTACGTCAGCCTCGAATTGATGAAACGTCTCGAAGGCGAGGTTCTGGAGGCGCTAGACGATCTCGGCGAAGATCAGGCTCGTTTCGCGATGGAGGGTGAGACAGTCAACCCGCGTCAGTTTTACGGGCTGGAGCTGAACCCGCGCGCCGTCCCCATCGCGGACCTCGTGCTGTGGATCGGCTATCTGAAATGGCAGCTCAAGACCGCCGGCCTCGCGTCTATCACCGAACCGATCCTGCACGCCTATGGCACGATCAAGCAGCAGGACGCGGTTATCGCCTATGACAGGGAAGAGCTACAGAAGGACGCCAGCGGAAAACCGCTGGCTCGCTGGGATGGTGTAACGAAGAAGCTGCATCCGATCACTGGCGAGGAAATCCCCGACCCGGATGCGCAGGTGACGTTCTATAATTATGTAAACCCGAAGCGCGCGCCATGGCCCGAGGTCGAGTTCATCGTCGGCAACCCGCCCTTCATCGGCGGCAAAGATATGCGAGCCGAATTGGGCGACGGGTATGCAGAAGCCTGCTGGGCGGTACGCTCGCACATTTCCGGCGGGGCAGACTTTGTCATGCACTTCTGGGATGAGGCCGCCACACGTTTGGTCGCGAAACCAGCGAAGGGGCAAACAAACCCGCTACGTCGTTTTGGCTTCATTACCACCAACTCGATCACCCAGACCTTCTCCCGACGCGTCATCGAGCGCCACATGACCGCGAAGGAGCCTGTGTCGCTTGTGTTCGCCGTGCCGAACCACCCCTGGATGAAAGCCACCGACAAAGCTGCTGTACGTATAGCAATGACAGTGGTGGAAAAAGGTGAGCATGATGGCGTATTGGCCGAAGTTACATCCGAATTCGGGTTGAGTACCGATACACCGCAGATTGGGTTGTATAAAAGAAAAGGAAAGATTAGCGCGCGTATTACACTTGGCGCTCATCTTTCATCCGCAAAACCACTTATTTCGACTGCGGAATTGTCCAGCCGTGGTGTGATGCTGTTTGGTGGAGGTTTCATTGTCTCAAAAACTGAAGCCGCAAACCTCGGCTTGGGGCGTGTTTCTGGCACTGATCAACTAATAAAGCCTTACCTAAATGGGAGGGACATGGCAGGGCGAACACGCGATTTGATGGTAATTGACCTCTATCCTTATCAAATTGAAGCTATTCAACGAGATTTCCCCGCGGTCTTTCAGCATGTGCTCGAAAGGGTAAAGCCAGAACGGGACCAGAACCGGGACATCTTCATACGGGATCGATGGTGGCAATTTGGTCGGGTGCGAACGGAATTGAGGGATTTCTTAAACGGATTGACGCGCTTTATCGCCACTGTCGAGACAACGAGACATCGGTTCTTCCAGTTCCTGGATACAAGTATCCGGCCTGACAACAAGATTGTAGCCATTGGCCTGAGTGCTGGTGAACACTTAGCCGTTTTGTCCTCTCGCCTTCATGTTACGTGGTCTATTGCGAAAGGAGGTTGGATGGGGGTTGGTAACGATCCCGTTTACGCTAAAAGTGAGACCTTTGACCCGTTCCCTTTTCCTCTTGCTGTCGATCCCATGTTGGCATCTGGCGATCCATTGTATGCCCAGCGGGAGCGTCTACGCGAACTCGGCGGACGCCTTGATACATTGCGCAAACAACGCCTTGCTCAACATCCCTTTCTCACTATGACTGGTCTCTACAATGCGCTGGAACGGTTGCGTGAATTGGAAAACGGCTGCGATGTGCCGCCGCTCACCGATGCTGAGCGTGACGTACATCAGGCAGGTTTGATCTCGGTCCTCAAAGAACTCCATGACGACATCGACCGCACTGTGCTCGCCGCCTATGGCTGGGATGACCTAATCCCAGAGCTGGTGGGCAAGCCGGGTGCGACCCTTCCCTCCATGCACAAAATGGAAAGGCAGGAACAGGCGGAGGAAGAATTGCTGGCTCGGCTTGTGGCGTTTAATCAGGAACGAGCAGCGGAAGAAAAACGCGGGCTGGTTCGTTGGCTGCGTCCCGACTATCAGACCACGAAGCTAGGAGTGAAAGCTCCGAAATTTGAGGGCGAGCATGTCGGCGTTCTAGACGTCGATCTGCCAGTTACTGTCGAACGTCTCAAATGGCCGTCTGATGGGCTGGAGCAAATCAGGCTGGTACGGGACCTTCTCGCGAAAGCTCCTGCCCCCACACCTCCTGATACCCTCACCGGTATATTCGACGGCAGGAATACAGTGAAGCGTAGGGATCGTGTCGCGGAGGTCTTGGAAACGCTGGTGGCAACCGGTGTGGCGCGCACGGGCGACGTTGACGGTCAGCGGCGCTATTTCTTGCCACGATGAAAATGTACCGGGTCTGGGCGCTAAACCTGATCTTGTGCAATTAATTGCAACCGAACAACGCGTTTTCCAGCGTCTGCTTCGTCGGGATACTTCCGTCTTTGATGAACCGGATTAAAACCTTCCGGATCAGTTCAAAGGTTGCAAGGAGATCGTCTCCGCCATGGGAAGGCTTTCCATGGGCGGCGGCTGACCTTTTGTCATAAAGGCTGGCAATACGCTTCTGTTGATCCCGCCGCTCTTCTCCCGGTGGGTACAGGTATGCAGCTATCAATGCCGAAACGCGGAACCGAAGCTCTGAAGTGGAGGGCGAGAACAAGGCCTCCAACGCGCCCCAAAGGGAAATCAACACCAATGCCGTATTGTCGATAAATTGACCGGCATCGATAGCCGAAGAGGCAAGCCGAAATTCAGAAACTTCTTTGCGCAGCTTAAGAGCAGTTTCAAAATTATCTTGAACCCATTTAAGACTATCTATGGTCTTGGTTCGATCCATCAAACCGAGTTCAAAATATCGTGGACGATGTTCTATAGACACAATGTGGGCAATGCCATCATCAGCTTTTGCGATTTCTGTAAAAGGCATGTTCGCAATTGCAGGCATGGCAATAGCGGGATCGGACCAAAGCCGCAGCAAGAATAAGAGCGTAAAGGCGATTTCCATTCGCTCGCCAAAACTACTTGCTGCACTTCTTGGAATTGCAATCTGGGCCGTTATGTCCTGACCGAAGCCACCGCGTGCGGACTTCCACGGTGCTGGATGATAGCCTCCGGGACCGGGCGGGGAGAACGCCATCGTCATCGGGGACATGAGGTGCGCAAAGGTCTTTTCGAGCACGATCCCCCGTGAAAAAATTATCCGGGTATCATCCAGAAAAAGGCCGGAGAGGCCGACGAAAATGTCTCCATTTTTTACGTCCTTGCCAATGCTCATGCCAGATGACTGTCCCATGGAAGGTCGAATTTCTGAACGTATTCAGAATTGCGAGGATGCTTCTCCGCTAGCGTCTTAATCACTTGCTCCAGAGCTTGCTCTGATAGGAGCATCCGCGCTTCACTGAAGGCTTGGCTATCATCTTTCTCGAAGTGGTTTTTTGTGTTCTGGATATGGACGCGGTTCCGCAGTTTGCGAAGTTCATCCAGCTTGTCATAGAAAACTGTGTCTTTCAGATCGAAGAAGTCATTCTTCCTTGCACTGGCAATGTATTTTTCAAATTCGACAATTTGCTTGCCCCGGATCGCGTCTATCATCTTTTGCGGGAGGCCGACGCCTTCGCGAGTGAAAGACTTTATCCGAAAATGGAAATCGTAAAGTAGTGCCTCAATAATCGAAATGTTCAGGAGCGTTATAGGCTTCTGAAGGTATCGTTTTTGGGCTGGATTACCTTCGACGCGGTATTTGTATAATGATTTCAGAATACTCAAGTTGAAGACGACGTTATCTCCTAGCTTAAAATCGCCAATAAAATTGCTTTCATAGACAACCACTCGCCCCTCCCACAAGCTGCCCAAATTGCAATTAATTGCAAGAAGCTGAATTCTGCAACCGATTGCGGACTTCACATGCCGAGTTTCTTATTAATCGCGGCTATCTGGCCTTTGAGGCCATCGATTTCTTGCCGAAGTTCACCCATTTCCCAGTCGGCTGGCTTAGTGAAATCCGGCACCAATGACGCTTCTAGCCGAGCAACCATTTCCGCATTGGTGGATCGATTGTTCAGCATTGCTTGAGCGGCGATTTGCTCTTTTAGGGCCTTCGGCAGCCGCAGAGCGAACTTATCGTCAAGCCTACGATTTTCTTCTGTCATGCGACCTCCGTTTCCCAAATGAGATTATTTGGACGCCATTACATTGACAATAGACCCCATTTGATATCATTTGGCATCATCAACGAAGGAGCACACCACATGACGAAGAGACCGAGCGCCTACCCCGTTCGATTGCCTGCCGACCTGAAGGAATGGCTTGAAAGCCGCAGCATCCGCAATTTTCGCAGCCTGAACGCCGAACTGGTCGCGATCCTGTCCACCATCCGCAATGGTGAAGCGAACGGCAGCGGCTCTGAAAAGCTCGCCAACCCTTCCGGCATCCCCGGCGACACGCCGTTGTTTGAAGCCAGCCGCCATGCCTGATAGCACCCACGACAGGCTCACGCGCAACAAGGCCGCCCACTCCTTCGGGCTGGGTTTTCTGAAGAAAATCAAGTCGCCGAAATCCCAGAAGCCCGCCTTCAGCGTCCCGAAAATGAAGCAGGTGGCGAAGCTGGCGGAAGGCATGGGCAAGCAGGTGACGGGCTTCACCGTCAACGGCGATGGCGGTTTCACGATCACCGCCGTTGAACCCGGCACGTTCACCGGTTCCGAACCGAACCCCTTTGACGAGGTACTGAAATGATCCGGCACAAGCTCCCGAAGTACGTTCGGCACTATCAGGACCGCAGCCGCACATGGCGCACCTATCTCCGCAGGCCGGGGAAGCCGCAACTGCCCTTGCCGCAACCGCTCTTCTCCGAAGCCTTCTGGACGGCCTACCACAAGGCCATGGAGGGCGGCGGGAAGCCGGTCATAGAAGCCGGGGCATCGAAGACCAAGGCAGGCACCTTCGACGCGCTCATTGCCGCCTATTACAAGTCATCGGCCTTCACCACCTTGGAGAAGTCCACGCAATCGACCTACCGGAACCAGATCGAACAGTTCCGCAATGAGCATGGCACGAAGCCCGTTGCCGCGCTCAAGGCGAAGCATGTGGACGCCATCCTTGGCGAAGTCGCTGCCAAATCCACCGCGCAAGCTCACAAGCTCCGGAAGCGCCTTGTGAAGCTCATGTCCCTCGCCGTGAAATGGGAATACATCAAGGAAAACCCCATGCTGAACGCCGAGCGCATCAAGCATAAGACCAAAGGCTATGAGCCCTGGACAGAAGATGACATCGCCAAGTTTCGCGCCCATTGGGAAGAAGGGACGCCCAGGCGCATCGCCTTTGAAATCCTGCTTTACACCGGCCTTCGGCGCAGTGACGCCGTGCGCATCGGACGCCAGCACATTCAGGGAAACAGGCTTGTGACCAAGATCAAAAAGAGCGGAGACGAGGTGGAAATCAGCATCCCCGTTCACCCGGAGTTCCGCGCCGTGCTGAACACGATCAAGCATAACCACTTGAATTTTATTACCACCGAGCGGGGTGCGGCTCGATCCGATAAGGCTTTCACCAACTGGATTATCGAAGCGGTACGGGAAGCCGGTATTCCACCGCATCGGTCCCCGCATGGTCTTCGCAAATCGGCCTGTATTCGCTTGGCGGAAGCCGGATGCTCCGCTTCAGAGATCATGTCTATCACCGGCCACCGCAACATTGCAGAGGTGGAAACCTATGTCCGTAAAGCGGACAGCACGAAGCTATCCGACAAGGCAATTGAGAAAGCGTATGGTGCTGCATGAGAACGAACGAAAAACAGACATTGGCTAACCCGTTTTCACTATTAGCCAAAACCTCCTATAACCAATTGAAAAATATAGGCAAAAAAGTGGAAATGGTGGGCCCGGAGGGACTCGAACCCCCAACCAAGCGGTTATGAGCCGCCGGCTCTAACCATTGAGCTACAGGCCCGTTCCGGCCGGACGGCCGGAGACGCCGGTCAATGGCAGCCGGCGGTGGGAAAGCGTCTAGACGAAATCGGTCTTTCTCACAAGCGCTGCCGTATTCTCCACACAATCACGGGCGAAGAACGCGGCAAGGGACACAACCATCAGGAGACATTCCAACATGTTCCACGGAAGCTTGGGCCGCCGCACCGGCGCCAGCCTCGTCGCCCTCTCGCTCGCTCTCGCCGCCGCCGCTCCGGCCGCCGCACGGGCCGAGGAAGCAGCGAAACCGCGCGAATCGACTATCGTCGTCACCGGCGAGGGGTCGTCCGAAATGGCTCCCGACATGGCGCTGATCGACCTCGGCGTCGTCAAGGATGCCAAGACCGCCCGCGAGGCGCTCGACGCCAACAACAAGGCCATGGCCGAAATCCTCGCCGCGCTGAAGGAAGCCGGCATCGAGGAACGCGACCTGCAGACCTCGGGCTTTGCGATTAACCCGCAATACCAGTACACGCAGAGCTCTACCGGCGAGAATCCGCCGCCGGTCCTCATCGGCTTCCAGGTCACCAACACGCTGACCCTGCGCGTGCGCGACCTCTCCAAGCTCGGCGAGATCCTCGACAAGGCGGTGACGCTCGGCGCCAACCAGGGCGGCGGCATCCGCTTCACCAACGACAAGCCCGACACCGCCGTCAGCGCCGCGCGCAAGAAGGCCGTCGAAAACGCCATCGCCAAGGCGAAGGAACTGACGGCCGCCGCTGGCGTCGATCTCGGCCGCGTGCTGGAAATCTCGGAAACGAGCTACCGCGCCGAGCCCATGCCGATGATGCGGGCCGTCGCCAAGGACTATGCCGGCTCCGTGCCGATGGCGACCGGCGAGAACAGCTACTCCGTCGTGGTCAACGTGACCTTCGCGCTCGGCAAATAAGCCGGGCAGGACGCAGACAAGCGAAAGGGCCGGGAAACCGGCCCTTTTTTCGTTTCCGACAGCAAGCCTTCGAATTCGCACGGCCGGCCAACGCAAAAACCCTCCCGGCGGAACCGGGAGGGTGGCCGTCCATCGGCCGGGGGTGACGAGATGGACGGTTTCCGTCGCGAGCCTGCGGGCGGTCGCCCGCCTGCCCCTTAGCGCCACATGGCCGGGCAGCCGCGCTCGTTCGCAAAGACGATGCGGCGATAGTCGCCGTGGCGGAAGCCTTCAACCACGACACGGCGCGGCGACATATCGACGATACGGGCGCGGCGCAGGCCGAAATCGCGCGCCTTGGCAATCGCCAGGTCCGGCGAGCAGCGGCCGCGGCGGCCCCAGTCGCCATGGCGGCGATCGGGACGGCGGTCGCGATCCCAGCGGTCGCCGCGGCCCCAACCCTCGCCACGATCGCGGCGATAGTCTTCGCCATCCCAGCCGCCGTCATAGTCCTGGACCTGCAGGAAGCCGTTGCGATAGCCGGCTGGCTCGATCGTGACGCTCAGGCCCGCAGCGGAAGCGGCCGGAACGGAGGCGGTCAGCGCGCCGAGGCCAAGGACCGCGGCAAGAAGCGTCTTTTTGAGAAGGGTCGTCATGGAAGGATCTCCTGTTCGTTCCGACCGGATTGTTCTGTCCGGCGATTGGGGAAACCATATGGCGGCTGATCTGAACGCAGGCCGAATCCGTCGTTCAGCCTGCGTTCAACTTCATCCGGCGGAAAAGAGGGCAAAACGCGTGATGAGTCCCTCCTCCAGTTCGAGAAGCAGGATCTTTTCCTTGGAATAGGCAGCCCCGCCGGCGGCCCTGCCGCGAGCGGTCAGCCGGATGGCAAGGGTGTTGCCCGAGGCGTCGCTCATCGCCAGCGCATCGCCATAGCTCTCGTCAAAGGCCTCGAAATGCCGGGCGAGCCTCCCCCGCAACGCCTCGCGGCCGTTATCGCTGCCCTCGCCGATGCCGGAAATGGCGACGCCCTCGTCGACCTTGCCGGCGAGCGCGGCGAAATCGCGGGCGTTCAGCGCCTCCACGACCGCCTTCGTGATGCTTTCCCTGTCAGCCATGAATGTCTCCTCTTTCCAGCGGCAGGGAAACGTTCCATCGCGCGAACGGGTTCCGTCAAGAGCCGAGATGCAGCACGATCTCCCGCCGGTGCGGCCGGTCGCGATGCTCGAAGAGATAAAGGCCCTGCCAGGTGCCGAGCGCCGGCCGGCCGGCCATGACCGGAATACCGATGGAGACCTGCGTCAGCGCCGCCTTGATATGGGCCGGCATGTCGTCCGGCCCTTCCAGCGTATGCACGATCCAGCCCATGGCGGGATCGTCGGAGGGCGGCACGAGGCGGCGGAAGAACTGGTCGAGGTCGCGCCGCACGTCCAGATCGGCATTTTCCTGGATGAGCAGCGAGCAGGACGTATGGCGAACGAAGACGGTCAGCAGGCCCGTTTCCACGCCCGCCTTGCGCACGAAGGCCTCGGCCTCGCGGGTGAACTCGTAGAGCCCTTGCCCACGTGTCGAAACCGAAATGACGGTCTGCGCCACGGCGCCGCCCCGCCTCAGCCGATCGCCCAGAACACCGTGCCGGCGATCACGATGAAGGCGAGGATGACGCCCATGAAGCGCGCAAGGCCGGCATTGGTGTCGGTCGTGGTGCCGACGATCGCGTAATAGAGGTCCTTCATGGCAAGTCCTTTCTTCCGGTAGCCCGCGTGATAGCGCAACCGCCCGCCGCTCACAACTCGACGAAGGCCTCGAAACCGCCATAGATCATCCGCTTGCCGTCGAAGACGTCCTTCCAGTCGTCGCCCTGCAGGCGGGCATCGGCCATAACCTTGGCGAGGACCTCGTCGCGGCGCGCGCGCGATTCATAGGTGATCCAGGAAAAGATCACGACCTCGTCGTCGCTCGCCAGCACGGCGCGGGGAAACGAGGTGAGCTCGCCATAGGGAACGTCGTCCCCGATACATTCCACATAGTCTATCGCGCCGTATTCCTTCCACACCGCGCCCGCCGTGCGCGCCATCGCCTTGTAGGCCTCCAGATTGGCCTTCGGCACCGCCAGCAGAAACCCGTCAACATAGGCCATGTCCGCTTCCTCCTTGTTGGGACATGACAAGGACGTGTGTCAGTTCCGCGATCCGACAAGGGGAAGGTTATTTCACCGGCGGCCAGCGGCAGCTTGCGCCGCTTCGGCCGCCATGCGAGGTTTGCACCCCGAAGGCGTTGAAGCGGAAGGGAGATTGTCGTGCGGGATTGGTTCTGGCGGGTCGTCCTTTCCCTCTCCGCCACCGGCCTCGTGCTGGGTACGCTTTTCTTCGCCGCCTCGCTGACGCCGAGCCTCCTGCCGCGCACCTACCTCACCCAGGGCATGCTCTCGGGCATCGCCATGGCCTGCGGCTACGGGCTCGGCGCACTCTTTTCCGCGCTGTGGGTCTGGCTGGAACTGCCGGAGCCGAAGGACCGCCTGCGGCGGTGGATCATGATTACGGCGGGCAGCCTTTCCGGCATCGTCGTGCTCGTCTTCCTCTGGCGCACGGCGGAATGGCAGAACTCCATCCGCACGCTGATGCACCTGCCGCCGATCGAGACCGCCCATCCCTTCTATGTCGGCCTCATCGCGCTCCTCGTCTTCCTGGTGGTGTTCGGCCTCGGGCGGCTCTTCGCGTTCCTTGTCCGTCTCTTCGCCCGGACTTCGCGCCGCGCGGCCCCGCGCCGCCTTTCCTATGTCATCGGCACGGCGCTCGCCGCCACGCTGTTCTGGACGCTGGCGGACGGGCTTCTCCTGCGCTTCGTGCTGCACACGGCCGATTCCTCCTTCCGGCATCTCGACCAGGTGATCGAGCCCGACACCGCCGAGCCAACCGACCCCATGAAGTCGGGCAGTGCCGCCTCGCTGGTGCGCTGGGACGAGCTTGGCCGCATGGGTCGGGCTTTCGTGGCGAGCGGGCCGTCATCCGCCGACATCGTCGCCTTCACCGGCAAGCCGGCCATGGAGCCGCTGCGGGTCTATGCCGGGCTCAACGCCGCCGAAACGGCGGAGGCGCGGGCGAAGATCGCGCTCGACGAGCTGATCCGCGTCGGCGGCTTCGAGCGCTCGACGCTCCTCATCGTGATGCCGACGGGCACCGGCTGGGTCGATCCCGAGGGCATCGACACGGTCGAATACCTGCATCACGGCGATATCGCGAGCGTCGCCATCCAGTATTCCTATCTCGCAAGCTGGCTCTCGCTGCTGGCAGAGCCCGATTACGGAGCGGAGGCGGCGCGCGCCCTCTTCCGCGCCGTCTACGGGCATTGGACCGCCCTGCCGAAGGCGCACCGGCCGAAGCTCTATCTCTACGGCCTCAGCCTCGGCGCCCTCTCCTCCGAGCAGTCGGCGGAACTCTTCGAGGTGATCGGCGATCCCTACCAGGGCGCGCTCTGGGCCGGACCGCCCTTCCCCAGCCGCATCTGGCGCAAGATGACGGCCGAGCGCAATCCCGGCACGCCCGCCTGGCTGCCGCGCTTCCGCGACGGCTCCTATGTGCGCTTCACCAGCCAGCGCAACGCCTTGCCCGAGGCGGGCGACCATTGGGGGCCGATGCGCATCGTCTACCTGCAATATGCCAGCGATCCGATCGTCTTCTACGACCCCTATTCCCTCTACCGGCAACCCGCCTGGATGGCCGTCCCGCGCGGGCCGGACGTTTCGCCGGATTTCCAGTGGTACCCCATCGTCACCTTCCTGCAACTGACGCTCGACATGACGATGGCGACGACGACGCCCATGGGCCTCGGGCACGTCTATGCCGGCGAGCACTATATCGATCCGTGGATCGCGGTGACGGACGTGACGGACTGGAGCGCGGCGGACATCGCGCGGCTGAAGGAGAAGTTCCGCGCGGGGCGGTAAGGGATGGCCGCTCATCCGCCTGCCGGCACCGTCTCCTCGCAAGCGGGGAGAAAGGACATAGGGGACCGGCGCATTCTTCCCCCATCGGTCCGATTTGCAGGAAACCGGCCCGGCATTCCCCTTCCCCGTTTGCGGGGAGAAAGTCGCGGCAGCGGGATGAGGGGCGGCCTCCCCACAAACGAAAACGCCGGGGCAAAACCCCGGCGTCCGTATTCGAATGACGACAGCCTTATTCGGCGTCGACGATCTTGCCGTCTTCCCACTTGAAGAGCGAGAAGCTCTGCGAGGTGAGGTCGCCGGTCTCGCCGTAGGTCAGCTTGCCGATGGCGGTCGGGATGGCTTCGCCGGACTTCAGGGCCGTGGCGACGGCAGCCGGGTCTTGCGCGCTGCCGGCCTTCTCGATGCCGGCCTTCAGAACCTCGACGGCAGCGTAGGCGTTGAGCGTGAAGGCTTCCGGCGGGACGCCCTTTTCCTTGAGGACGGCAACGGCCGCCTGCGAGTCAGGGCTCTTCAGCGCGTCGGACGCGTTGGTGAAGAGCGTGCCGGCCGAAGCGTCGTTGCCGATCGCCCAGTATTCGCTGTTGGAGAGGCCTTCGCCGCCGATGATCGTGGCGCTGACCGACATGTCCTTCAGCTGGCGGGCGAGCAGGCCGCCCTCCGGATGATAGCCGCCAAAGTAGATGACTTCGACGCCCTCGGACTTGAGGCGCGTGACCAGCGCACTGAAGTCCTTGTCGCCGGGCGTGATGGAATCGTAGAGCACCTCGTTGACGCCGCCCTTGTTGAGCGCCGCCTTGAAGGCGTCTGCCAGGCCCTTGCCGTAGGCGCCCTTGTCATGGACGATGGCGACCTTCTTGTCCTTCATCTTGGCCAGCACATAGGCGGCGGCGACTTCGGCCTGCTGGTCGTCACGGCCGCAGGTGCGCAGCACGTTGGTGAGGCCGCGGGCGGTGAGGTCCGGCGCGGTCGCGGTCGGGGTGACCATCAGGACGCCATTCTCGGCCAGAACGTCGGAAGCCGGGATGGCAACGCCGGAGGTGACCGGGCCGACGACGAAATGAATGCCTTCGCCGACGATCTGGTTGGCGGCCGAAACGCCCTGCTTGGGCTCGCCCGCATCGTCCGTCAGCTTCAGCACGACCTTCTCGCCGAGAATGCCGCCGTTCTTGTTGATCTGGTCGACGGCCGCTTCGGCGCCGTTCTTCACCTGGTCGCCATAGGCCGCGACGGGGCCGGTAAGCGGGGCGATCAGGCCGATGACGATATCGGCATGGGCGAGCGGCGCAAAGGCGACGGAGGCCGCAAGGAAGGCTCCGGCGAAAATCTGCTTCTTCATGGTTCTCTCCTCAACTTGGGCCGCCAAGGGGCCCGGTCGCAAGCCATCCCGCGCCCGGACGGCGCAGGCCGTGTCCGATGGCAGGACGGGGGTACGTTCACGCTCCGGAACAATCGTGCGCGAAGGCCCGGCGTGCTGTGGATTGATTAGGCCGGCAGGGCAAAAAGCGCAACAAAATAATGCAATTGCACCTTTGCCAAGCGGTTCGGACGCGCCCGGCCCGGGGATGCACTGCAATTGAATCAAAACGGATTGTTAAGATTTACCATTTATAAACATCCGGAAATTTTGAGGATCCACGATGCGTTGCGTATTGATCGTCGTCCTCCTGCTGCTTGCCGGATGTGCGTCTGTCCCCCGACAGACGCAGAATGCCTGCGCCATCTTCGAGCAGCGCGACGGCTACTTCGATAACTGGCGGAAGGCCGCCTATAGTGTTGAGCGGGAATACGGCGTGCCCGTTCCCGTGCTGATGGCGACGATCTATGCGGAGTCCGGCTTCCGGCACAACGCCCGCCCGCCCCGCACCAAACTCTTCGGCTTCATTCCCTGGAAGCGCCAGTCGACGGCGCTCGGCTTCTCGCAGGCGCTCGACGGCACCTGGGCGCGCTACAAGCGCGAAACAGGCCGCTGGTCGGCAAGCCGCACCGATTTCCACGACGCCATCCGCTTCATCGGCTGGTATCACAACGAGAGCAACCGCCGGAACGGCATCGCGCTCAACGACACCTACCGGCTCTACATCGCCTATTACCACGGTCATACCGGCTACCAGCGCGGCAACTGGAGCGCGACGGCAAAGGCGGGCGCCAAGCGGGCAACGACCATGGCCGGCAACTATGCGCGGCAGCTGCAGAGCTGCGGTGGGTGGTGAGTTAGGCGGGAGCCGGATGAGGGGTAGACATACCCCATAAACAAAAAGCCCCGCCGACCTCTCGGTCGCGGGGCTTTTCGGTTTCTTCGCCGCTTCAGCTGTCGAGGAACGAGCGCAGCTTGCGGCTACGGCTCGGGTGCTTCAGCTTGCGCAGTGCCTTCGCCTCGATCTGGCGGATACGTTCGCGGGTCACCGAGAACTGCTGGCCGACTTCTTCCAGCGTGTGGTCCGTGTTCATGCCGATGCCGAAGCGCATGCGCAGGACGCGCTCCTCGCGCGGCGTCAGCGAGGCGAGCACGCGGGTCGTCGTCTCGCGCAGGTTCGCCTGGATGGCGGCGTCGATCGGCAGAAGCGCGTTCTTGTCCTCGATGAAATCGCCGAGGTGGCTGTCCTCTTCGTCACCGACCGGCGTTTCCAGCGAGATCGGCTCCTTGGCGATTTTCAGGACCTTGCGGACCTTCTCGAGCGGCATGGCGAGCTTTTCGGCCAGTTCCTCCGGCGTCGGCTCGCGGCCGATCTCGTGCAGCATCTGGCGCGAGGTACGGACGATCTTGTTGATCGTCTCGATCATGTGCACCGGAATGCGGATCGTGCGGGCCTGGTCGGCGATCGAGCGGGTGATCGCCTGTCGGATCCACCACGTCGCGTAGGTGGAGAACTTGTAGCCGCGGCGATACTCGAACTTGTCGACCGCCTTCATGAGGCCGATATTGCCTTCCTGGATGAGGTCGAGGAACTGAAGGCCACGGTTCGTGTACTTCTTGGCAATCGAGATCACGAGACGAAGGTTGGCTTCCACCATCTCCTTCTTGGCGATGCGCGCCTCGCGCTCACCCTTCTGCACCATATGCACGATGCGGCGGAATTCCGAGATGGAGATGCCGGTCTCGGTGGCGAGATTCTGGATCTCCTGACGGATGTCGCGGATCGTCGTGTTCTCGCTCTTGGCGAATTCCTTCCAGCCGCGGGCCGCAAGGTTGGCGATCGACTTCATCCAGTTCGGATCGAGTTCAGCACCGTTGTACTGCTCGAGGAACGAGTCGCGCTTGACGCCGTAGCTCTCGGCAAGGCGCAACAGGCGGCCCTCGTTCTGCACGAGGCGCTTGTTGATGTCGTAGAGCTGCTCGACGAGGCTGTCGACGCGGTTCTGGTTGAGCGACAGCGACTTGACCGCCGTGATCAGCTCGTCCTTGAGCTCCTTGTAGCGGCGCTCCTGGGCGGGCGAGAGGGTGCCGGTCGCCTGCAGGCGGGCTTCCACCTGCTGGTCCTGCAGCTTGCGCAGCTTCTTGTAGGTCTCGGCAATGGTGTCGAGCGTCTCCATGACCTGCGGGCGCAGTTCCGCTTCCATGGCGGCGAGCGAGAGGTTCGACTCGTCGTCGTCCTCTTCCTCCTCCTCCGGTGGCAGGCCCTCGCCGCCGACATTGGTGATGTCGTCGTCGTTGGCGGCCGCGCGTGGCTTGCGGTTCTTTTCCTTCTCTTCGGCCGCCTTGCGGTCGGCCTCGATCTTTTCCGGGCTCTGGAACTGCGGGGCAGCCTTCGCCTCGGGACCCGAATAGGTCGTCTCGAGATCGATGATCTCGCGCAGCAGCGTCTGGCCCTCGTTGAGCTCGTCGCGCCAGATGATGATGGCCTGGAACGTCAGCGGGCTCTCGCAGAGGCCGGCGATCATCGTCTCGCGGCCGGCTTCGATGCGCTTGGCGATGGCGATTTCGCCCTCGCGCGACAGGAGCTCGACGGAGCCCATCTCGCGCAGATACATGCGCACCGGGTCGTCCGTGCGGTCCGTCGGTTCCTTCTTCTTGGCGGTCGCAAGCGCGGTGCCGCCGGAAGCGGCAAGCTCGCCGCCTTCGCTGTCGCCGTCGTCGTCGCCGCCTTCATCCTCGCCCTGGGCCGCCTCTTCGGCGTCCTCGTCCTCGATGACGTTGATGCCCATGTCCGAAAGCATGGCCATCGTGTCCTCGATCTGCTCCGAGGTGACTTCCTCGGACGGCAGGACGGAGTTCAGCTCATCCATCGTGACGTAGCCGCGCTTCTTGGCGGCCTTGATCATCTTCTTGACGGCATCATCGGAAAGATCGAGAAGAGGGCCGTCGGATGCGCCTTCGCGTTCGTTTTCGACTTCCTCGTTCTCTTTGACCTTTGTCGCCATTTATTTCGTCGCTTTCCTGAGCATCAGTTTCCAAGCGGTCGGGGTTCCGCAGCCGATCGCCCTTCGGCATGCGCAAACGCGAATCAGCGTCCCTGACCTAACGGATTGACAATTAAATCCCGATTAACCACGCCCCGGCCCGCGGGATCGTGGGAATGTTGCCTGAGCAACATAATTGACATGACTTCCCGATCCGCCGTACCCATTCCTTCTCAGCCAAACAATGGTGATTCCCAGAATTTTCGGTTACGTCAAGCTTTTCCGGCAAAAAAGCCGGAAAAGGTTCCGATTCGGGTTCGCGGACGGACAAGTCGGCGGAACCGGGCGATTGTGCCTCATGTAGGGGCAAATCCCGGAAAGACAAGGGCCCGCGCCCCGGCGCCGCCGGACCCGAATCACCCGCCTCAGAACGAGCGCCCGTCCACCTTGTCGATCCTCAGGGTTTCAAGGTCGATCGCGGGAATGCAGCGCAGGTTCACCGCCGCCATCCTGTTGCCCTTCGGATCGCTCCCCTCGCCATAGGGCGCGATGCCGCATCTGGCGCAGAAATGATGCCGGATGACATGGCGGTTGAACGTGTAGGTCGAGACGTTCTCCTCCGGCACCGTCAGCCGCAGGTTCCCGGCCGGCACGAAGGCCAGCAGCCCGCCGCGCCGCCGGCACATGGAACAGTTGCAGTCGAGTGCGGAGGTGAACTCGCCCTCCACCTCGAAGGCGACATTGCCGCAATGGCAGCTTCCCTCGTACTTCATACGCAGTCCTCCTTTTGCTCAGATGCATGCCGTTGCCGCAAAACCGCTGCACCCTTCGCGCGGCATGCATCAATACCAGTCCATGACGACCTTGCCGGAATTGCCCGAGCGCATCGCCTCGAAGCCGTCCCGGAACTCGTCGATCTTGATCCGGTGGGTGATGATCGGCGAAAGGTCGAGCCCGCCCTGCACGAAGGCGATCATCTTGTACCAGGTCTCGAACATCTCGCGCCCGTAGATGCCCTTCAGCGTCAGCATCTTGAAGATCACCTTGTTCCAGTCGATGCCGAAGCCGTCGGGCGCGATGCCGAGAATGGCGATCTTGCCGCCATTGTTCATCGTGTCGATCATCGAGCGGAAGGCCGGCGGGGCGCCCGACATTTCGAGGCCGACGTCGAAGCCCTCCGTCATGCCGATCTCGGTCATGACCGTGGCGAGGTCCTCTTTCGAGGCGTCGACCACATGATCGATGCCGACCTTGCGGGCGAGGTCGAGGCGTACCGGATTGATATCCGTGATGACGACCTTGCGCGCACCGGAGCGCTTGGCCACCATCGCCCCCATGATGCCGATCGGCCCTGCCCCGGTGACGAGCACGTCCTCGCCGACGAGATCGAAGGAAAGCGCCGTGTGCACGGCATTGCCGAACGGATCGAAGATCGCCGCCACCTCGTCCGGCACGTCGTCCGGGATCGGCACGACATTGTGCTCGGGAATGCACACGAACTCGCCGAAGGAGCCCGGCCGGTTGACGCCGACACCCTTGGTATAGTGGCAGAGATGCCCGCGCCCGGCGCGGCAGTTGCGGCACTTGCCGCAGACGATGTGCCCCTCGCCCGAAACCCTTTCCCCGACATGATACTTCGTGACCGCCGAGCCGACCTCGGCGATCTCGCCGACGAATTCATGGCCGACGACCATGGGCACCGGAATGGTCTTCTGCGCCCAGTGGTCCCAGTTCCAGATATGCACGTCCGTGCCGCAGATGGCGGACTTCCTCACCCGGATCAGCACGTCGTTCGGGCCGACCTCCGGCACCGGCACAGTCTCCATCCAGAGGCCGACTTCAGGTTTCGCTTTAACCAGCGCACGCATCATGTTCGACATGACGAAATCTCCGCAAGGGATTCAGAAGATTCTCTAAATGATGCGCAGTTCGCGCCCGACCTCGGCAAAGACGTCAATCGCCTTGCGAACATCGGCCTCGCTGTGCGCCGCCGACATCTGGGTGCGGATGCGCGCCTGCCCGCGCGGCACGACGGGGAAGGAGAAGCCGATGACATAGACGCCCTTTTCCAGCATGCGGCTCGCCATCTCCTGCGCAAGGCTCGCATCGCCCAGCATGACGGGAATGATCGGATGCCCCTCGCCCGCGAGCGTGAAACCGAGCTTCGTCATCTCGGCGCGGAAGAGATCGGCATTGGCATAGAGCCGCTTGCGGAGCGCATCGCCATTGTCGATGAGGTCGAAGACCTTCAGCGAGGCGGCCGCGATGACCGGGGCGAGCGTATTGGAGAAGAGATAGGGCCGCGAGCGCTGGCGCAGCCATTCCACCACCTCGCGTTTGCCGGACGTATAGCCGCCGGACGCCCCGCCGAGCGCCTTGCCGAGCGTGCCGGTGATGATATCGACCCGCCCTTCCACGCCGCAATGCTCCGCCGAGCCGCGGCCGTGCCGACCGACGAAGCCGACGGCATGGCTATCATCCACCATGACCATCGCACCGTATTTTTCCGCAAGGTCGCAGACCCCCTGAAGGTTGGCGATGATGCCGTCCATCGAGAAGACGCCGTCCGTCGCGATCATCTTGAAGCGGCTGCCCTCGGCCTTCTTCAGTTCCTCCTCAAGCGCCGCCATGTCGTTGTTGGCATAGCGGAAGCGTTTCGCCTTGGAGAGCCGCACGCCGTCGATGATCGAGGCATGGTTCAGCGCGTCGGAAATGATGGCGTCCTCCTCCGAAAGCAGCGTCTCAAAGAGGCCGCCATTGGCATCGAAGCAGGAGGAATAGAGGATCGTGTCTTCCAGCCCGAGGAAGGAGGAGATGCGCGCTTCCAGTTGCTTGTGCTCCTCCTGCGTGCCGCAGATGAAGCGCACGGAGGCCATGCCGTAGCCGTAGCGGTCGAGCGCCTTCTTGCCGGCCTCGGCCAGTTCCTCGTTATCTGCGAGACCGAGATAGTTGTTGGCGCAGAAATTCAGCACGCGCTCGCCCGAGGCTACGGCGATCTCGCCCGCCTGCTTGGAGGTGATGACGCGCTCGGACTTGTAGAGGCCGGCGGACTTGAGGCCGGCGATTTCGGATTGCAGATGGGCAAGGAAGGCGGAGGTCATGGGCACGCGCTCACGGCTGGAAGGAAGGTCGGATCGAAGGGCGGCAGCTCACGCCGCGCGCGCCGTATAGGCGGCGACGAGCGTCTCGTAATCTTCCATGGGCGGGAATGCCTCGTAGCTATGCACGGCGCCGGTCGCGGCGAAGGCGAGCTTCTCGCTCGTATAGGTCTCGATGAAGGGCCGGAACCAGCCGGTCTCCTCGAGCATGGTCGGCCGGACATTGACGAAGAAATCCATCCCCGCCGGCCGCGTGAACATCCAGGTCATGCAATCGGGACAGAAGTGGTGCCCCGCCTCGGGGCTGGCGCCGGCGACGACCGGCTCGCCCGCCGTGACGGCAAAGCCTTCGGAGGGGATCGCCGCGCTCAGCGAATAGGCGCTGGCCGACATGCGCTGGCAGCCGGTGCAATGGCAGGCCATGGTCAGGAGCGGCGGCGCGCTGATGCGGATTTTCACCCGCCCGCAACGGCAGGCTCCGTCGAGCGGCAAGGTCGGTTGTGTCATGGGCTCGGCTTCCCTTCCGATGGCGCCGGCTTGTCTTGTTATCGTAGCGCCGGCGAATGGCTCCACGGCATAGTTCTAGCGCATTTCCTGCAAAAGTGCGAAGCGGTTTTGCGCCCGGAATGCGCCGAAACAAGGAGATAGAGCGCTTCAGCGTTTCCGTGAAAAGCTGAAGCGCTCCAGCGCAGCGCGGCCGGCGTAAAGGGCCGCCGTCCCGTTTTCAGGGCCTCTCGCAGGCGATCAGCAGGAACATCGGCCGGTTGAGCTCCACCTGCCATTCGGGATGCGCCGCAAGCTGCGCCTCGCTCGGCTTCCACTCCTCGACATGGCGGATGACGAAGCCCGCGGCGATGAGCGCATTCAGCGTCGTGCCGAGGGTGCGGTGATGCTTGACGACGCCCTTGGCGAGCCAGTCCGTCTTGCGCGGGCCTTCGACGAGGTAACCGTCCACCGGCCAGACCGTGCGCCCATCCACCTCGGCCCAGTCGGGCCGCGAAGGGGCCATGTAGAGCGGGTGCTCGATGGTGAAGACGAAGGACGAACCCGGCACCAGCGCGGCGTGGACGGTGCGCACCAGCCGATCGAAATCCGCGATATAATGGAAGGCGAGCGAGGAATAGGCGAAGTCGAAACCGGCGGCGGGCAATTCCAGCGTGTCGAGATCGGCAATCTCGTAGCGCACCGCCGGAGATTGCGTCTCCGCCCTCGCGCGCGCCAGCATGTTTTCCGAAAGGTCGAGGGCGAGCACGCTTTCCGCCCCCTCTGCCGCCGCATGGCGGGCGAACCATCCGAAGCCGCAGCCGAGATCGACGACACGGCGGCCCACAAGATCGGGCAGCAGCGCGCGCACCGATTCCCATTCTGCCGCGCCCGCAAGCCCGTGAACCGAGCGGGGAAGGCTGGAATAGCCCTCGAAGAAGGCGGGCTGGTCGTAGATGTTCTGGGCCATGGCGGATATCCTTTCCGTTCGCGGGCATAGCGCCTTTTCGGGAAGGAGCAAAGCCCGCCGGGGTTGACAGGAAGGCCCCGCGTCTGTCCGGTAGCGCCACGAAAGGAAGCGACGATGACGATATTGGACAGGTTTTCCCAGAGGGGCCGCGTGGCTCTCGTCACCGGCGCCGGACGCGGCCTCGGCCTCGAAATCGCCAGGGGCCTCGCCGAGGCCGGTGCGCATGTCGTGCTGACGGGCCGGACCGCCGCGACGCTCGACGAGGCAGTGGATGTCATCACCGCTGCCGGCGGCAGTGCCTCCGCCGCCGCATTCGACATTGCCGACCGCGTCGCCCAGCGCGAAACGCTCGCCGAGATCGAGCGCCGGCACGGGCGGCTGGACGTTCTGGTCAACAATGTCGGCGCGCGCGATCGCAGGCCGCTTTCCGAAATGGAGGATGCGGCCATCGACGCGCTCCTCCTCACCGACCTTGCAGCCGCCGCCAGCCTCTCGCGCGATGCGGCCGCCATCATGAAGCGGCAGAACCATGGCCGCCTCATCTCGGTCACCTCGATCAACGGCCATGTGGCGCTGCCGAACGACGGCATCTATCCCGCCGCCAAGCACGGCCTTACCGGCCTGATGCGCGGCATGGCGGTGGAATACGGCCCCTTCGGCATCACCAGCAACGCCATCGCGCCCGGCTGGTTCGCGACCGAAACCAATGCCGCGATGGCCGCCAACGACGACCTGATGCCCTTCGTGCGCCAGCGCATTCCCGTCCAGCGCTGGGCGCGCCCTGACGAGATCGCCGGCGCCGCCCTCTTCCTCGCCAGCGACGCCGCCTCCTTCGTCAACGGCCATGTGCTGGTGGTGGATGGCGGCATGACGGTGCGGATGTAGGCGAAAGCCCCCCTACCCCGCCGCAGCCGCCTCCAGCGGTGCGATGTCGAGCTTGACCATCTTCAGCATCGCCGCTGTGACGCGGCGCACCTTATCCGGATCGGGATCGCTCATCAGCTCGCCGAGCCGCGTCGGCGCGATCTGCCAGGAAAGGCCCCAGCGATCCTTCAACCAGCCGCACTGCTCCACCGAGCCGCCCTCGCGCAGCGCGTCCCACAGCCGGTCGAGATCGCCCTGCGCCTCGCACTCCACCATGATGGAAAAGCTGTGGTTGAAGGGATCGAGCGGCCCGGCCTCGATGGCCATGTAGCGCTGGTCGCCGAGCGTGAAGCTCGCGATCTTCACGCTGCCGGCCGGCCCGCTCGGCGTATCGGCCATGACGGGGGTGATCCAGTGGACGGAAGAGCCGGGAATGAGCGAGGCATAGAAACCGATGGCGGCCTCCATGTCCTTCTCGAACCAGAGATGCTGCGTGACTTTCATCGGAACGTCCTCCTGCTGACCGTCAAGAAGGACGATGGGGGATCGAACGTTCCGACGGGTCCCGCAAAAACTAGCCCGCGAAATCCTCGATGACGGCGAGGAACGCCTCGCCGAAACGGTCGCGCTTGGAAACGCCGATGCCGGGAATGTCGAGAAGCTCCTCGAGATCGGCCGGCCGCTCCCGTGCGAGCGCGATCAGCGTCGTATCCGGGAAGACGACATAGGGCGGCACGTCGAGGTCCTTGGCGATGGCAAGGCGCTCGGCGCGCAGCAGCTCGAAGAGCTCCCGGTCGGACCCCGAAAGGTTGTCGCGTTCGCGCGCAGTGGGCGAGCCACCGGACTTCGCCTTGCGCCCTGTCTGCGGCCGGTCCTTGCGGAACAGCACCTCCCGCTCGTGGCGGAAGACGGCGCGCGCCTCCGGCTCCAGCTTCAGCGCGCCATAGGCGGAATGGTCGACGCTGATAAGGCCCATCGCCAGCAATTGCCGGAAGATCGACTGCCAGACGCGCGGCGCGATATCCTTGCCGGCGCCGAAGACCGGCATCTCCGTATGGCCGAAGCGCTCCGTCTTCTCGTTGACCGTGCCCGTCAGCACATCGATGACATGGCCCCCGCCGAACCGTTCGCCCGTGCGATAGACCGCCGCGAGCGCCTTGATGGCGGCCTCCGTGCCGTCCCAGGTCTCAACCGGATTGCGGCAGGTGTCGCAATTGCCGCAATGGCCGGAATGGGCCTCGCCGAAATGCGCGAGGATGGCCTTGCGCCGGCAGCCCGCCGTCTCGCAGATGGCGAGCAGCGCCGTCAGTTTGGCGCGCTCGATGCGCTTCACATCCTCGGCCGCCCCGCCCTCGTCGATCATCCTGCGCCGCTGCACGACATCGGCCATGCCATAGGCCATCCAGACCTCGGAGGGCAGGCCGTCACGCCCCGCGCGGCCCGTCTCCTGGTAATAGGCCTCCACCGAACCCGGCAGGTCGAGATGGGCGACGTAGCGCACGTCGGGCTTGTCGATGCCCATGCCGAAGGCAACCGTGGCGACGAGGCAGAGGTTCTCTTCCTTGAGGAAGGCGTCCTGGTTGGCGTCGCGCACCGCCCGGTCGAACCCGGCATGGTAAGGCAGCGCGCGAATACCCTGCGTGTTCAGCCATTCGGCGGTGTCCTCCACCTTGGCGCGCGAGAGGCAATAGACGATGCCGCTCACGCCCTCGTGGCGCGACAGGAAGCGCAGGAGCTGCTGGCGCGGCTGGTCGCGCTCGGCGATCTCGTAGGAGATGTTCGGCCGGTCGAAGCTGGTGGTGAAGACCTCGGCATCCTCGAGCCCGAGCCGCTCGATGATGTCCTCGCGCGTATGCGGATCGGCCGTCGCCGTCAGCGCGATGCGCGGTACGCCGGGATAACGCTCGCCGAGCAGGCCGAGCGCGCGGTATTCCGGCCGGAAATCGTGCCCCCATTGCGAGACGCAATGCGCCTCGTCGATGGCGAAGAGCGCGATGCGGGCATCCGCCACCAGCTCGGAAAAACCGTCGGTGACGATACGCTCGGGCGTCACGTAGAGAAGATCGAGATCGCCGCCGCGCATGGCGTCGCGCACGGCGAAGAACTCCTCCCGCGAAAGCGAGGAATTCAACGCCGCCGCCTTCACGCCGAGCTGCTTCAGCGCCTCCACCTGGTCGCGCATCAGCGCGATCAGCGGCGAGATGACGATGCCGACGCCTTCGCGGCAGAGCGCGGGGATCTGGAAGCACAGCGACTTGCCCGCCCCGGTCGGGAACAGCACCACGGCATCGCCGCCCGCCGTCACATGCTCCACCACCGCCTGCTGCTTGCCGCGAAAGGCATCGTAGCCATAGACGCGCTTGAGCACGTCGAGCGGATCGGCGACCTCAGCATCGAACAGGGCGGAGAGGGAACCGGAGGGATTTGCCTGAATCATGACCTGCACTTTCTTCCTCCATTCTGGCCAAGCACAGGACTATCGGCAACCACCCGACCGCCGACTTTCGCCTTCACGCACAATGTTCTTGTTTTGTTCGAATTTCAAGGGTAGGTTGCAAGAAAGCTGTACAGACCAAAATGGAGCACTCACGACGCATGGGATATAGTGGCGACCACGCTAGAAGGCCGAAGCCAAGCGGAAAGGGCCGATCCGAAGGACTCTCCTACCACTGCCCGCCAGCATCGAGACCCGAAATTCTAGTGGTGCTCTCTTGTACAGCAAACTAGCCGGCGTGTTTCCAGAAAGCCTTGGTTATTCCCATCATTCACGCTCCGTAGTGAAAACGCCAGATGATAGGGAGTTTGCAAATCGTTTCTTCGATTTTATTGTCTCATATCTATTTCCATCAAGCTGTTTCGAGTAATGTTCCTTAATCCAGGGGATGGTGCGGGTTATTTTCCCGCTAGTTTTCGGATTGCTCGTAATTGCAATTTCTATTGAAGCTAATCGATACCCTGACCCGAAAGTCGCCTCCAGATTGTCCGGATCGACCTCCTCGACGCTTGCCGGATCGTTGATATCCCGAAAAGTCACGAGTGTCGGATAGAGTTCGCGCGGCAATGCGCGGGTTTCCCGCAGGCGATAGAGACGATCGAATCCCTCGATCCGCTCCTCGCGCGACGTCGTGATCGGCCCGATAAATGTCTCATAGGCCATCTCGGGGTCGTTCTGGCTCATTATCGCGAAGAGATACCTGCCCGGGGCAACCTCGACAAACGCCGCTTCGCCGGAGTGGGCATGGTTGCTGGCTCCCATGAAATCCCCCATTCCATACCATTTGGGCCAGAAGCCGTAGGAGGCCTGAATGACGGAGCTGCCGCTTACTTCACCGTCAGGCGTCATCACCCTGAGTTCGAGTTTTTGATTCCAGGACCAGTTATAGAAGCCGATCAGCCTCCCGCCAGGCAGAAGAAACACCATCGCCAACAACAGGGCTACAGCGGCCGTTCGCCTGTGACGGGGCTGCGCGCCAGTCGACGCGGCCTGCGGCATTCTTCTCATACCTACTTCCCCGCCGGTCCCTTCACCCGACCGGAGAGCACACCGAAGCCTTCGATGATGGCCTCCTGGTTCTCCATCCGGACGGTCTCCATCTGTACTTCCTGAAGCGCGCGCAGGATTTGCGGCACGCGCTCGTCGTCACCCTCCTCCGTCGCCACGGCGAGCTCGCGCTCCAGCTCGCGGCGCTGCCAGAGGAGCGCACGGGTGCGCTTGTGCAGCGCGAGCGCCTGGAGATAGCCTTCGCGGGCATCCTCGGGCGCGGCTTCCGCGGTCGCGGTCCACAGGCGCGAATTGCGGATTTGCTGGTCGAGGCCGCGCAGCAGCGTATCGAATCCGGCCGCCTCCAGTTCCTCGACCAGCCGGTCGCGGTCGAGCCGCGCGCCGATCGCGCCCGCTATGCCGAGCAGCGCGGACCAGAGGCGCTGGAGGTCGCGGTTCTCGTATTCGATGATAGCGATCTCGTCATAGTCGCTGAAAAGGAGGCCGGGATGGTTGACCACCGTGAGCGCCAGCACGCTTTCGCGCAGCGCCGGCAGTTCCTGCGCGCCGCGCACCAGCGCGGAGCGGGCAAGGCGGTCGGAAATGCCCGCCGGCGCCGCATGGTTCTGCGGGCCGCCGCGTCCGCCGCCCCTGCCCGGCTGCCGGTTGCCGGCAAAGCCGCCGCCCTGCCGCTGCGGCGGGCGGAAGAAGGCGTTCAGCCTTTCGCGCATGGCCTGCTGGTAGTGGCGGCGCACATCCTCGTCGGCGATCACCGCCGTGACCTGGCGCAGACGCGCCTCGAGGGCGGCGCGGCTTTCGGGCGTGTCGAAATTCACGCCCTGCACCTCGCGGTTCCAGATCATGTCGGCGAGCGGCTGCGCGCCGGCCATCACCTTGTCGAAGGGCGCGCGGCCCTCGTGGCGAACCAAATCGTCCGGGTCCTTGCCGTCCGGCAGCAGGGCGAAGCGCACCGTCCGCTGCGGCTTGATGAAGGGCAGCGCGAGATCGGCGGCGCGGTTCGCGGCCCGGATGCCGGCCCCGTCGCCGTCGAAGCACAACACGGGCTCGGGCGTCATCTTCCACAGGAGTTCGAGCTGGTTTTCGGTGAGCGCCGTGCCGAGCGGGGCGACGGCGTTCTCGATGCCCGCCTGGTAGAGCGCGATCACGTCCATATAGCCTTCGACGGCGATGATCGTCCCCGTCCCGTCAGCCCCCTGCGCCCCTTTGCGGGCACGGGCATGGTTGTAGAGCACGCTCCCCTTGTGGAAGAGCTCGGTCTCGTTGGAATTGAGGTATTTCGCCGGCGCGTCCGGCGACATGGCGCGGCCGCCGAAGGCGATGACCTTTTCCCGCACCGAGAGGATGGGGAACATGATGCGGTCGCGGAACCGGTCGTAGGAGACGGGGATCTCCGGCCCGTGCACCACGAGGCCGCAGGCCTCAATCGCCTCCTTCGGCACGCCCTTGCCCGCCAGAAACTCCTTCAGCGCATTGCGGCTCTCCGGCGCATAGCCGAGGCGGAAGGTCTCGATGGTGCGGCCGGTCAGCCCGCGGTCGCGCAGATAGGCGCGCGCCTTCGCCCCGGCCGGCGTCTGGAGTTGGTCCTCGAAGAAGCGGGTAGCCATCTCCATGACCTCGACGAGGCCCATGCGCTCCTTCTCGCGCTGCTCGGCCTGCGGGTCCGGCTGGGGCATGGCGACGCCCGCGAGATCGGCGATCTGCTGCACCGCCTCGGGGAAGGACAGGCCGTCGAGATCGGTGAGGAAGCGGAAGTGGTCGCCCGAGACACCGCAGCCGAAGCAATGGTAGCGGCCCTTGCGGTCCTCGCAGTGGAAGGACGGCGATTTCTCGCCATGGAACGGGCAGCAGGCCCAATAGTCCCCGCGCGAGACATTGGTCTTCCTCCGATCCCAGGTCACGCGTCGGCCGATCACGTCCGAGATGGGGACGCGGTCGCGGATCTCGTCTAGGAAGGCGTTGGAAAAGCGCATGGATACCTCGGTCGAGGTCCATATAACCATGCGCGGGGCCCACCGCCAGCATTACCGCCCGGCCTCGCGGCAATTCACAGGCTCCGGCTCAAAATCCCATGTCGGGCGCGTAGAAGCAGCGGGGCGTATCCTCGGTCGGGTAGAGGCAGAGATGATACTCGCCATCCTGCGAGCGGCGGACGGTGCCCTGCGGCAGAAGAAAGATATGGCGGCGGGTGGCGAGGCGATGGTCGCCCGGCGCCAGCGTCACCTGATAGTCCCCGTGGACGATACGCACGGCGGTCGCCGGGATCATCTGGCAGTCGCCGTTGTGGTTGCTGCCGTTGCAACAATATTGCTCGTACCGCCAGCCGCTCGGCGCATCGTGCGCGAGGCCGGCCAGGCAAGGACGACGGCTGCGAGGGAAAGAAGAAACGTCGCACGCATGGGTTCGGCCTCCGTTTCGTGGAACGGCCACCGGGAACCTCGACGCTAGACAATCCGGCGGCACCACATGCACTTCGCCGGGGCGGGCGGTGACGTTCGACGACGCATCGTCACGCTCCTATTGCTGCGAATTCAACTGTGCGCCTCCCTTTTGGTTCCCGCAAGCCGCAGGCCGGAAACGAAAAAGGCGGCCATCGGCCGCCTTCATGATACAGCAAGGCCCCCGTTTACTTCAGCAGGTCCTTCACCACGCCGGAGGCCTTGGCGAAGTCCATCTGGCCGGGATGGCGCTCCTTCAGCACGGCCATGACCTTGCCCATGTCTCGCAGGCCCTGCGCGCCGATCTCGGCGATCACGCCGGAAATCAGCTCCCTCACCTTCTCGTCGGAAAGCTGCTCGGGCATGAAGCTCTGGATAACGGCGATTTCCTCGCGCTCCTGGGCGGCGAGTTCCGGGCGGCCGTTTTCCGCGAAGATCTTGGCGGATTCCTCGCGCTGCTTGATCATCTTGGCGAGGATCTGCAGCAGTTCGTCATTTTCCACCGGCCCCTTGCCGGCGCCGCGGTTGGCGATGTCGCGGTCCTTCAGCGTGGCCTGGATCAGGCGCAGCGTGGAGACACGGCAGGCGTCTCTTGCCTTGAGTGCATCCTTGAGGGCGTTTGCGATGGTCTCGCGCATCATTTTCTCCATATGAGGCCTGCCCGCGGGGTGCGCGGCGCGGCCTTTCTCGTCGTTCGATTGTGCATGCTCATAGACCGGCCGGGGGCCTGACGGCAAACGGATTACGCAAGCGTTTGATTTTCCACGCTTTATAATTCCGCCCAATCCACAGGCGACGGTTGACCCCGCCCCGCGCTTTGTCTATTTTCCGGCACCTGCACGAAAATCGGCAATCAGGGCGAACCAACGCGGGTTTCCGCGCGCCTTTGCCTGCGATCTTAAATGGTGCCCAAGCTCCCGGCCTTCAAGCCGGCGCCCGGTGCCGGAAACGGGATACTCATGACCTCGACCCCCGCATGGACCTCCGAAAAGCCCACCGCCCTGCTCGTTCTCGCCGACGGCACCGTGATCGAAGGCAAGGGCATCGGCGCCACCGGCAAGGTGACGGCGGAAGTCTGCTTCAACACCGCGCTGACAGGCTACCAGGAAATCCTGACCGACCCCTCCTATCTCGGCCAGATCGTTACCTTTACCTTCCCGCATATCGGCAATGTCGGCGCCAATGACGAGGACATCGAGGACCTGACGCCGGCTGCCCGCCACGGCGCGGTCGGCACGATCTTCAAGGCCGACATCACCGAGCCGTCGAACTACCGCGCCGCAAAGCACCTCGACGCATGGCTGAAGGCCCGCGGCATCATCGGCCTTTCCGGCATCGATACCCGCGCGCTGACCGCCTGGATCCGCGAGAACGGCGCGCCGAACGCGGTGATCGCCCACGACCCGAACGGCGTCTTCGACATCGAGACGCTGAAGGCCGAAGCGAAGGCCTGGAGCGGCCTCGTCGGCCTCGATCTCGCAAAGGTCGCCTCCTCCGGCCAGTCCTCGCGCTGGAGCGAGAAGCCCTGGGTCTGGAACGAAGGCCACGAGGACCTTGCCGACAGCGAGGTGAAGTATCACATCGTCGCACTCGACTACGGCGTGAAGCGCAACATCCTGCGCCTCTTCACCGGCCTCGGCTGCAAGGTCACGGTCATGCCGGCCACCTCCAGCGCCGACGACGTTCTGGCGCTGAAGCCGGACGGCATCTTCCTTTCCAACGGCCCGGGCGACCCGGCGGCGACCGGCGAATATGCCGTGCCGGTGATCAAGACGCTGATCGAGACAGGCATTCCGGTCTTCGGCATCTGCCTCGGTCACCAGATGCTCGGCCTCGCCGTCGGCGCGACGACCGAGAAGATGCACCAGGGCCACCACGGCGCGAACCATCCGGTGAAGGATCACACGACCGGCAAGGTCGAGATCGTTTCGATGAACCACGGCTTCGCCGTCGCCTCCTCCACCCTGCCCGAAGGCGTCGAGGAGACCCACGTTTCCCTGTTCGACGGCACGAATTGCGGCCTGCGCCTTGTCGGCAAGCCGGTCTTTTCCGTGCAGCACCACCCGGAAGCCTCCCCCGGCCCGCAGGACAGCCACTACCTCTTCCGCCGCTTCATCAATCTGGTGCGCGAGCGGAAGGGCGAGGAGGCCATCCCGGAACGCGCGTAAGCAGGTAGTCCGCCCCCACCATCGACATGAAAAGCCCGCCGGATCGCTCCGGCGGGCTTTTCGTTATCGCCACATCGAGCGTCAGGCGCCCCTCTGCCTCACCAGCCGGTAGAAGCGCAGGTTGAGCAGGATTGACGCCGTGGAGAGGCCGGCGAGGAAGCCGAACCAGATGCCGATGCCGCCGAAGCCCGCCGGGAAGGCGAAGAGCCAGGCGGCGAAGAAGCCGACCGGCCAGTAGGAGATCAGCGCCAGCAGCATCGGGATGCGCGTATCCTTCAGGCCGCGCAGCAGGCCGGCGGCGATCGCCTGCAGGCCGTCGACGAGCTGGAAGAGTCCCGCGACCACCACGAAGGGGCCGGCGATGGCGAGAACCGCGGCCGAATCCGTACCCGCCTTGTCGAGGAAGATCGAGGCGAGCTTCGTCGGGATGAGCGCGAAGAGCAGGCCGCCACCGACGGCAATGGTCGCCGCGATGACGAGCACCGCCCAGGCCGCGCGCACGACGCCGAGATGGTCGCCGCGCCCATGCGCCACGCCGACGCGCACCGTGCCCGCCTGCGCAAGGCCGAGGGGAACCATGAAGGCGACGGAGGCGAGCTGGAGCGCGATACCGTGCGCGGCAAGCTCCAGCGTGCCGATATTGCCCATCAGCAGCGAGGCGCCCGTGAAGAGGCTGACTTCGGCCAGCATGGTAAGGCCGATCGGCAGACCGAGATAGACGACCTCGCGCAGCGCGCCCCAGTCCGGCCGCCAGAAGCGCACGAAAAGCTCGTAGCGGCGCATGTCCGGCTGCGCCTGGATATAGGCGGTGATGAGCACGAAGCTCAGCACGTTCACGCCGAAGGAAACGATGGCCGCCCCCTCCATGCCGAGGGCCGGAAAGCCGAAATGGCCGAGCACCAGCGCGTAGGCGAAGAAGGCATTGACCGAGAGGATGACGATCGTCACATAGAGCACGATCCCCGCCCGTCCATGCGCGCTGACGAGGCCGCGCAGCGTCATGAAGAGGAGCGCCGGGCCGAGGCCCCATTGCGCGATCTTCAGGTAGCTGCCGGCAAGCGCGGCGACCTCCGGTTTCTGGCCGGCAAAGAGCAGGATGTTCTCGGCATTGTAGAAGAGCGGGATCATCAGCGCCGCATAGAACAGCACCACCCACATGCCCATGCGCACGGAACGGCGCACGGAAACCGTGTCGCCCCGGCCATAGGCCTGCGCCACCATGGGCATGACGGCATTGGCGAAGCCCGAGCCGAGGATGAAGATGGTGAAGAAGAACTGGCTGGACAGCACGATCGCCGCAAGATGCGCCGCGCCGAGCCGGCCGAGGATCACCACGTCCGTCGTATGGATGCCGAGCTGGGCGAGCTGGGCGCCGATCAGCGGCACGCCGAGCGTCAGGGTCGCCCGGAAATGGCGCCCCCAGCCGTTGTCCTCGCGATGCGTTGCCATGTGCATGATAGTTCTCACTTTCGCTTCGCTTCCGATCACAAGTTCCGGTCGCGATCAATCGAATAGATTTGATGACGTCATCAAAAATGCGCGGAAACGGCGCTCCGGGGCCGTTTCTGGACGAAAATTTCGCCTAGATATCACATTTGAAAGCGCTTCAGGCGCCTTCCGGAGCGAAATTCCCGCTTGGGCCGACACCCGCCCCCTTCAGCTTGAGGAGAAAGATTGCAAGGCCCACGAGGAGGATGAGCGCGGCCACCGCGAACGGCGCGCCGGCGAAGGCGACGGGCGCGGACGGGGCGGTAAAATGGCTGAAGACCTGCGTGAAGATCAGCGGCCCGATGATGGTCGTGATCGAGGAAACGCTGGTCAGCGCGCCCTGCAGCTCGCCCTGTGCCGAGGCCGGCACGCGGGCGGACGCGATGGAGCGCAGCGGCGGATCGGCCAGCGCCTCCAGCGCCGTCAGCACGATGACGACATAGACCATCCAGCCCTGCCAGGCCGCGGCATAGCCGGAAAGCGCGACGACCGAGAAGACGAGGCCGAGGACGGCCGTGCGGTATTCGCCGAGCTTCGGCACGATGCGCGGCAGGACGAAGCCCATGACGACCGCACCGCCGATGCCGAATATGCCGAGCGACAGGCCGATCTGGCCCTCGCTCCAGCCGTAGCGATAGGAACCGACGAAGGACCAGACCGCCGGATAGACGGCATGCGCCAAGCCATAACAGAGAAAGACGACGCCGACCCACAGCACGCCGGGATAGTTGCGCATCTGCATGAGCGCGCCGAGCGGATTGGCGCGGGCAAGCTCGAAGGGGCGTCGATTGTGTGCCGCAAGGCTCTCCGGCAGCAGGATCCACGCGCCGACGAAATTGAGGAAGGCGAGCGCGGCCGCGCCGTAGAAGGGAATGCGCGGCCCGAACTCGCCGAGAAGCCCGCCGATGACAGGCCCGATGACGAAGCCGGTGCCGAAGGCGATGCCCATCAGCCCGAAATTCTTCGAGCGCGTCTCGTCGTTCGACACGTCCGCGATATAGGCGGCCGCCGTGCTGAAGCTCGCGCCGCTGATGCCCGCCAGCACCCGCCCGACGAAGAGCATCCAGTAGCTTGCCGCCAGCGCGCAGATGAGGTTGTCGATGGCGAAGGTCAGGATGCAGGCCAGCAGCACCGGCCGCCGGCCGAAACGATCCGAGAGATTGCCGATGAGCGGCGCGAAGAGGAACTGCATGCCGGCATAGACGAGCAGCAGCCAGCCGCCGTCGATGGCCGCCTGGCTGATGTCGTCGCCCGTCAGCTCGCGCAGATAGGTCGGCAGCACCGGCATGATGATGGCGATGCCGATCACGTCGAGGAACATGATCATGAAGACGAGAAAGAGCCCGCGCCGGGTGGACCTGGCATCGACCATGGAATTGACCTCGAAAGAATGAACGGCGCCCGAAGAGGGCAAAAATGTCAGGCGGGGAGTTCTATTTCACTTTTTCCAGTGAAACAATCCATGAACATCTCAAAAATTTTGATGATTATGATCGGATTTGTCGATGAAAACGGCCTATTCGGCCCGAAAAGGCAAAGCCCTCCGGCACACGCGCGGGAGGGCTTTCCTAAGAAGCGCGTGTAATATCAGGGCTCGCCCTGGAAGGTGTTGCAGGCATCGAGACGACCGCTGTCGAAGCCGCGCTTGAACCAGCGGCGGCGCTGCTCGGAGGTGCCGTGGTTGAAGCTTTCCGGCACGACATAGCCCTGCATTCGCTTTTGCAGCGTGTCGTCCCCGATCTGGGTGGCGGCGTTCAGCGCCTCCTCCAGGTCGCCGCTTTCCAGAAGGCCCTTCTGCTGGGTGTACTTGCCCCAGATGCCGGCGTAGCAATCGGCCTGCAATTCGACGCGCACGGACATCTGGTTCGCTTCCGCCTCGCTCATGCGCTGGCGCTGCTGGTTGAAGCGCGGCAGGATGCCGGTGAGGTTCTGGACGTGGTGGCCCACCTCATGCGCCACGACATAGGCCTGGGCGAAGTCGCCGGCCGCGTCGAACTTGTTGGCGAGCTCGTCGAAGAAGCTCATGTCCAGATAGACCTTGTGGTCACCCGGGCAGTAGAACGGCCCGGACGCCGCCGAGGCGAAACCGCAGGCGGATTTCACCGAACCGGAGAAGAGCACCATCTTGGGCTCCTCGTATGTCTCGCCGGCTGCCTTGAAGATGCCGTTCCAGGTATCTTCCGTCTCGGCGAGCACCGTCGCCATGAATTGCTTGGTCTCTTCCTCCTGCGGCGAGGAGCGGCTGCTGGCGCTCTCCGTCTGCTCGAAGCCGGGCAGGCTGACCTGCCCGCCATTGCCCATGACCTGCAGGAGGTCGATGCCCATCGCCTTGAAGACGAAATAGATGACGACGAGGAAGATGATGGTGCCGATGCTCATGCCGCCGCCGGCCCGCCCGCCGCCGCCCATCGGAATGCGGAAGCCGCCGCCCCGGCCGAAGGGATTGCTGCCTCCCATCGATGGACCGGCCCCGCGCTGGTCCTCGATATTGTCCGACTGGCGACGACCTTTCCATTCCATGGCGCATTTCCCCGCATTGAATTGCCGACGAACGCTCATCGCATGAATTCGTTCCTCAGCGACGACTTATAGGGCCTGCCGGGGCGCCTTGCAAAATGAAAAGCGGCCCTCAGCGCCGCCGGAGAACCGTCCGCAACCGCCCGCCCCAGCCGGCCTCGCGCACCGCGAGCGCCCCCGCCGCGACGAGCAGGAAACTGACGGCGGCGGCAGCAAGCCCGCTTGCAAGGCCAGACGTCCCGTCGAAGATCATCGCCCCCATCACCCGGTGCGGAACGAGGGTGAAGAGACCCGCGACGACGATGCCGCCGAAATACATGCCGGCGACCTGGGCGCGGTGCGCGCGGATGTTCCCGCGCCGCGCCGCCATCACGGCCGGCACGCTGGCGAGGATGACATAGAGCGAGAGGAGATGGATCGGGCTGAAGCCGCGGAATGTGTTGATTCCATGGATGAAGAAGGTCGAGAAACTCGTCGCAACCATCAGGAAAAGCCAGATTTTTCCGAGCAGCCGATGGGCCGGCGTGCCCTTCGGGCGGGCGAGAAGGACGGCGCCGAGCACGGCGGCCGGCAGCACGGTCGCGACGTGGAACTGGACGGCGAAGGGCGCGTTGGCAAGTGGCTCGAAGGTCATGGCGGGCTCCGGGGGCGGTTGAATTCGGCCCCGTCTTCCGCCAATGATCGGGTCGCTTCAAACGCTTTGGCCCGAACGGACGGAAAACTTCGTGGAACGCCCCTTCCTGCAATCCGCGCTTCGTGAACTGCAGGTCTTCCTGCGCGCGCCGCGGTTCTGGGCGACCTTCGGCGCGGTGGTGCTGATCTTCTGGGTGACGGGTCCCTACGGCACGGCCGACCGGCTGGCCGCCGTTCCCCGCCTCGGCTTCTGGCTCGTGCTGCACGCCGTCGCCTGGGCCATTGCCGTCACCGCGATCGTTCTCGTCAACACGCTGCTGCGGGACCATATCCCGAGCCTTGGCCGCCGCATGGCGCTCGGCACGCTGGTCGCCGGCGTGCCGGTCGGGCTTGCGACCAATGCGATCAGCCACGCGACCTTCGGCGGCACGCCGACGGTCTTGGACCTTGCCGCAAGCATCGCGACCGGCCTCCTCCTCTCCGCCCTCTTTTGCGCCCTCACCTACCTGACGATGAGCAGCCGGCAGGCCGAGGCGCTCTCCTCCGCCCCCGCGCCGAGCGAGGAGGAACGGGCAGACGTGCCGCTGCTGCGCCGCCTCAGGCCGGAGAACCGCGGCCCGATCCTGCACATGACTGTCGCCGACCACTATACCGAGGTGACGACCAGCCGCGGGCGGGAACTGATCCTGCTGCGCTTTTCCGATGCCGTGGAGGAAGTCGGCGGCACGCCGGGCTTGCAGATGCACCGCTCGCATTTCGTCGCCGATGCGCATGTCGAAAGGCTGCTGCGCTCCGATGGCAAGCTGGCGATCCTCCTGAAGGACGGCAGCGAGATTCCGGTGAGCCGCAGCCGGACGGATGCGGTGCGCACCCGCTGGGGCTGATTTTTTCGAGCGCCTGTCGGCTCGCCGGCTCGCCATTCGTCTCTAGGTATCCGCCAATCAACCGTGCCAGGAGAAGTCTCATGCGAAAGATCATAGTCGGCGCATTCACCAGCCTCGAGGGCGTCATGCAGGCGCCGGGCGGGCCGGAGGAGGACCCCGTCGGAGGCTTCAAATTCGGCGGCTGGGCCGCCCCCCATTTCGATGAGAAAATGGGCGCCTTCGTCGGTGAGCTCTTTTCAAGACCCTTCGACCTGCTGCTCGGCCGCAAGACCTACGACATCTTCGCGGCCCACTGGCCCTATGTCGACAAGGACGACCCGATCGGCCCGCTCTTCGACCGCATCGATAAATATGTCGCGACCCGCAACCCGGATTTCAAACCGACCTGGCAGAACAGCCATGTGCTCGGCCCGGACACCATCGCGGCCGTGCGCAAGCTGAAGGACGGCGACGGGCCGGCCCTCCTGACGCAGGGCTCCACCGAATTCCTGAAAGCGCTGTTCGAGAACGACCTCGTCGACGAGATCCACGTCTCCGTCTTCCCGGTCATCCTCGGCAAAGGCAAGCGGCTCTTCGGTGACGCCTCCTTCCCGCGCGCCCTGACGCTGATCGATTCGCGCACCAGCGACACCGGCATCGTCATGAGCCGCTATGCCCGCGCCGGCGATGTCGCCAGCGGCTCCTTCGAATTCGAAACGCCGACCGATGCCGAGCTGGAGCGCCGCCGCAACCTCACCTGACCGGGCTCAGGCCAGCCCCTCCTCCGCCACCGTTTCCGCCAGCCACGCAGCGAAGGCGGACATGGCGGGGGTGAGGCTGCGCGATTGCAGGCGGGTCAGCCAGTAGCTGCCGAGCGCGACGCTGGTGTGGAAAGGCTGGACGACGGCCCCGGCGGACAGCAGCCGCGAGAACATCAGCGGCGGCGCAAGGCCGACGCCAGCGCCCTGCAAAACCGCCTCCATCATGGCGAGCGAGGTGTCGAAGACGATGGCGTTCTGCGGCGGCGGCGTGCGCGGCAGCCCGGCGGCCTCGAACCAGCGCGTCCACTCGTCGCGCCGGTAGGAACGCAGCAGCGTCAGCCCGAGCAGGTCGGCGGGCTCCTTGAGATCGCGCGCGACGGCGGGAATGGCGAGCACGGACAGCGGCGCATCGAAGAGGCGCACGGCATCCGTCCCATGCCATGCGCCGGCCCCGAAGCGAATGGCGAAATCGAGCCCTTCGGCGGCAAGGTCCACACGGTTGTTGTTGGTCGAAAGCCGCACCTCCACGAAGGGATGGCGCTCGCGGAAACCGGCAAGGCGCGGCAGCAGCCACCCGACGGCGAAGGTGCCGACCGCGCCCACCGTCAATATCTCCCGCACATGCCCGCCGCGAAAGCGCTCCACCGCATCCGCCATGCGATCGAAGCTGTCGCGCAGCACCGGCAGGAGGCTTTCCCCCTCCGCCGTGATCATCAGCCCGCGCGGCAGGCGCTTGAACAGCACGACGCCCATCTGCTCCTCGAGGCTCTTCACCTGATGGCTGACGGCCGCCTGCGTGACATTCAGTTCGATGGCCGCCCGCGTGAAGGAAAGATGGCGGGCGGAGGCCTCGAAGGCGCGGAAGGCGTTCAGCGGCAGATAAGGCCGAACCATGGCAATGCCCCAATTTTCCTAATGGCTGAGACCAGTATTCATCTTTTGTCAGGCCATGAAAGCATTGCTATCCATGATGCACAAGTCATTCGGAAATAGAGGAAAACGTGATGGACCTGCGTCCTTTCGCGGCCGGCGCCCTGCTGGCCGCCTGCTTCGCCATGCCCGCCGAGGCCCGCATTATTTGTAGTATCGTTGTCGATGCGGAAGACGGCGAGACCATTCTCGAACAGGGCGACTGCAAGACGCGCGTCACCCCCGCCTCCACTTTCAAGGTGCCGCTCGCGGTCATGGGCTATGATTCCGGCTTCCTCGAAAATGCCGAGGAGCCGGTGTTGCCCTTCATGAAGGGCTATCCCGACTGGGGCGGCGACAACTGGCGCCAGCCGACGACGCCGAAGCGCTGGCTGGAATATTCCGTCGTCTGGTATTCCCAGCGTATCACCGAATTCCTCGGCTACGAGCAGCTGCGCGACTATGCGGAAGCCTTCGGCTACGGCAATGGCGACATGACCGGCGATCCCGGCAAGGACAACGGCCTTGAGCGAGCCTGGATCGCCTCCTCGCTGAAGATCTCGCCGCGCGAGCAGGTGGAATTCCTGAAGAAGCTGGTGAACCACGAGTTGCCCGTCTCCGCCGAGGCGATGGATGCGGCGATGGAAATCGTCGAGGGGCGCGACATCGCCGATGGCTGGCGGGCGCAGGGCAAGACCGGCATGGCCTATCCCCGAAAGACCGACGGCGATTTCGATTATGCCCGCCCCTGGGGCTGGTATGTCGGCTGGGCACGCCGCGAGGACCGCACCGTCGTCTTCGCCCGGCTGATGCAGGACGAGAAGAAGCAGGAGCCGCGCACCAGCCTGCGCGCGCGGGACGGCATCCTCGCGGAATTACCGGGCATTCTGGCCGGCGAATAGGCCCTGCCCTTGCCACGCCCGCGACACCCCGGATCGACAGCGGAAAGCCTCCGCACTTTTCCTGTCGATTCGGCGATTTTCGGGGTTCCGCTCGCCCCTTCCTTTGCCTATAAGCCGCTTCTAGCCTTTGAACGACCATAGATGCGCGCCCGGCCGGTGAACCCATCACCATGGCCGGTTTTACGCGCGCGCGGCAAATGCGTTAAGAACGGATAGAGAGATGCCCAAGCGCCAAGATTTGAAATCGATCCTCATCATCGGCGCGGGGCCGATCGTCATCGGCCAGGCCTGCGAATTCGACTATTCCGGCACCCAGGCCTGCAAGGCGCTGAAGGAGGAAGGCTACCGCGTCATCCTCGTCAACTCCAACCCGGCGACGATCATGACCGATCCGGGCCTCGCCGACGCCACTTACGTCGAGCCGATCACTCCGGAAGTCGTCGCCAAGATCATCGCCAAGGAGCGCCCGGACGCGCTGCTGCCGACCATGGGCGGCCAGACCGCGCTCAACACCGCGCTCTCTCTCAAGCGCATGGGCGTGCTCGACCGCTACAATGTCGAGATGATCGGCGCCAAGCCCGAAGCCATCGACAAGGCAGAGGACCGCGCGCTCTTCCGCGAGGCCATGGCCAAGATCGGCCTCGAAACGCCGAAGTCGATGCTGGCCAACGCCACCGAGATCAAGGACAAGGACCGCAAGGTTCATGAAGCCGAGCGCGCCAAGCTGAAAGCCGAGCTTTCGGGCGATGCGCTCGACAAGGCGCTGGACGCACTGGAAAACCAGTGGAACCTCGGCGAGACCGACCGCAAGCAGCGCTATATGAGCCACGCCATGGCCATCGGCGCGCAGGCGCTGGACGTCATCGGCCTGCCCGCCATCATCCGCCCGTCCTTCACGCTCGGCGGCACCGGCGGCGGCATCGCCTACAACCGCTCGGAATTCTTCGAGATCGTCAATTCCGGCCTCGACGCCTCCCCGACCACGGAAGTGCTCATCGAGGAATCCGTCCTCGGCTGGAAGGAGTATGAAATGGAAGTCGTCCGCGACAAGGCGGACAACTGCATCATCATCTGCTCCATCGAGAACATCGATCCGATGGGCGTGCATACGGGCGACTCGATCACCGTCGCCCCGGCCTTGACCCTGACGGACAAGGAATACCAGATCATGCGCAACGCCTCGATCGCGGTGCTGCGCGAGATCGGCGTCGAGACGGGCGGCTCCAACGTGCAGTTCGCCGTCAACCCGGAAAACGGCCGCCTCGTCGTCATCGAGATGAACCCGCGCGTCTCGCGCTCCTCCGCGCTCGCCTCCAAGGCCACCGGCTTCCCCATCGCCAAGATCGCCGCCAAGCTCGCCATCGGCTACACGCTGGACGAACTGGAGAACGACATCACCGGCGGTGCGACCCCGGCCTCGTTCGAACCGTCCATCGACTATGTCGTGACGAAGATCCCACGCTTCGCCTTCGAGAAGTTCCCGGGCGCCGAGCCGACGCTGACCACGGCCATGAAGTCGGTCGGTGAAGTCATGGCCATCGGCCGCACCTTCGCCGAATCGCTGCAAAAGGCCCTGCGCGGCCTCGAAACGGGCCTGACCGGCCTCGACGAGATCGAAATTCCCGGCCTTGGCGACGGCAACGACAAGAACGCCATCCGCGCCGCCATCTCCACCCCGACTCCGGACCGCCTGCGCATGGTCGCCCAGGCGCTGCGCATGGGCCTGACACTGGAAGAGGTCCACGAAGGCTCCAAGATCGACCCGTGGTTCCTTGAACAGTTCAAGGCCATCGTCGACATGGAGGCCCGCATCCGCGAGCACGGCCTGCCGCAAGACGCCGAGAACCTGCGCATGCTGAAAGCCATGGGCTTCTCCGACGCGCGCCTTGCCACCCTCTCCGGTAAGCGCCCGAAGGAAGTGGCCGAGCTGCGCAACGGCCTGAACGTGCGCCCGGTCTTCAAGCGCATCGACACCTGCGCCGCCGAATTCGCCTCGCCCACCGCCTACATGTACTCGACCTACGAAACGCCCTTTGCCGGCGCGACGCGCTCGGAAGCCGGCATTTCGGATCGCAAGAAGGTCGTCATCCTCGGCGGCGGCCCGAACCGCATCGGTCAGGGCATCGAATTCGACTATTGCTGCTGCCATGCCGCCTTCGCCCTGAAGGATGCCGGCTATGAAGCCATCATGGTCAACTGCAACCCGGAAACCGTCTCGACCGACTACGACACGTCGGACCGCCTCTATTTCGAGCCGCTGACGGCCGAGGACGTCATCGAGATCCTGAAGGCCGAGCAGACCAACGGCGAAGTCGTCGGCGTCATCGTGCAGTTCGGCGGCCAGACCCCGCTGAAGCTCGCCGAAGCGCTGGAGAAGAATGGCATCCCGATCCTCGGCACCGCGCCGGACATGATCGACCTTGCCGAGGATCGCGACCGCTTCCAGAAGCTCCTCCAGAAGCTCGACCTCGCCCAGCCGAACAATGGCATCGCCTATTCGGTCGAGCAGGCCCGCCTCGTCGCCGGCGAGATCGGCTTCCCGCTGGTCGTGCGCCCGTCCTACGTGCTCGGCGGTCGCGCCATGCAGATCATCCATTCGGAAGGCCAGCTCCAGACCTATCTGCTCGATACGGTGCCGGAACTCGTTCCCGAGGACATCAAGCAGCGCTACCCCAACGACAAGACCGGCCAGATCAACACCCTGCTCGGCAAGAACCCGCTGCTCTTCGACAGCTACCTGACCAACGCGACGGAAGTCGATGTCGACGCGCTCTGCGACGGCAAGGACGTCTTCGTCTCGGGCATCATGGAGCATATCGAGGAAGCCGGCATCCATTCGGGCGACTCGGCCTGCTCGCTGCCGGTCCACACGCTTTCCAGCGAGATCGTCGACGAGCTGGAGCGCCAGACCAAGGCCCTCGCCAAGGCGCTGAACGTCGGCGGCCTGATGAACGTGCAATACGCCATCAAGGACGGCACGATCTACGTGCTGGAAGTCAATCCGCGCGCCTCGCGCACGGTGCCCTTCGTCGCCAAGACCATCGGCGCGCCGATCGCCAAGATCGCCGCCCGCGTCATGGCCGGCGAAGACCTCGATGCCGCTATCGCCGCCTATGGCAAGAAGCCGGACCCGCGTAACCTCAAGCACATCGCTGTCAAGGAAGCCGTGTTCCCCTTCGCCCGCTTCCCGGGCGTCGACACGCTGCTCGGCCCGGAAATGCGCTCGACCGGCGAGGTCATCGGCCTCGACACGGACTTCGCTCTCGCCTTCGCCAAGTCGCAGCTCGGCGCGGGCGTCGACCTGCCGCGCGAGGGCACGGTCTTCGTCTCCGTGCGCGACGAGGACAAGGAGCGCGTGCTGACGGCCGTGCGCCTGCTGACGGATATCGGCTTCAAGGTCATGGCCACCTCCGGCACAGCCCGCTTCCTCGCCGAAAAGGGCATCGAGGCGATCAAGGTCAACAAGGTGCAGGAAGGCCGCCCGCACGTCGAGGACGCCATCCGCAACCGCCAGGTCAGCCTCGTCATCAACACGACGGACAGCAGCAAGGCGATCTCGGATAGCAAGTCGCTCCGCCGCGCCGCGCTGATGCAGAAGGTTCCCTACTACACCACCATGGCCGGCGCGGAAGCCGCCGCCCAGGCGATCAGGGCCCTCAAGCAGGGCCAGCTCGAGGTACGTCCGCTTCAGGCCTATTTCTGAGGCCGATCTCCTGAAGAACGGAAAGCCGGGCCATCTGCCCGGCTTTTTCGTTTTCAATAGCCGCCGATGATCGGGAGCACTTCTCCCGTGATGTAGCTGGAGCATTGCGGCGAGGCGAGGAAGACATAGGCTGGCGCCAGCTCTTCCGGCTGGGCGGGCCGTTTCATCGGCGTCTGCGCGCCGAATTTCGCCACGTCCTCGGCCGCCTTGTCGGAAGGGTTGAGCGGCGTCCAGACCGGCCCCGGCGCCACGGCATTGACGCGGATGCCGCGCGGCACGAGCTGGCCGGCGAGAGACCGCGTGAAGGCATGGATGCCGCCCTTGGTCATCGAATAGTCGAGGAGGTCCTTGGAGCCCTCAAGCCCCGTGACCGAGCCTGTATTGATGATCGCCGATCCCGACTTCATGTGCGGCACCGCGGCCTGCGCCATGAAGAAATAGCCGTAGAGATTGGTCTTCAGCGTCTCGTCGAAATGCTCTTCCGAAAGGTCGGCGATATCCTTCGTGTGCACCTGGAAGGCGGCATTGTTCACGAGGATATCGAGCCGCCCTAAGTCCCGCACCACGCATTTCACCGTCTGCACGCAGAACGCCTTGTCCTTGACGTCGCCGGCAAAGGCGATGCAGCGCCGGCCTTCCGCCTCAACGGCCGCGATCGTCTCGCGCGCATCCTTTCCTTCCGCAAGATGCACGATGGCGACATCCGCGCCCTCGCGCGCAAAGAGCACGGCGACCGCCCGGCCGATGCCGGAATCCCCGCCGGTGATGAGCGCCACCTTGTCCTTGAGCTTTTCCGATCCCTTGTAGAAGGGAGCGTCGTACATCGGCGGCGGATCGAGCGTGGCCTCCCTGCCGGGCTTCGGCTGGTGCTGCTCGGGAAAGGGCGGCGCGGGATAGGGCCGCGCACCGGCCTGCATGGCGCCCGGCTTTTCGCTCCTGCCCTTGCGGTCGGCCTTGGCCACCTCTTCCTGGATGTCGCGCTGCTTTTCCGCCGTGCGGGCGGACTGACTCGGGCTCATCGCTCTCTCCTCAAAGTTCGGTGGGTCGGATATTGTCGACACGGACCTTCCCGGCCACGACCCCGCGCGGCCCTTCGACCGGATAGGCAGGGTCCGTCTCGTCGATGACCGTGTAGAGCTTCTCGCTGCGGAAGGCGCTGGACGAGGTCGTGGAATTGCCGTCGCCCGGCAACGCGTCGATCTCCAGATAATCGAGCTCCGCCTCCGCCGCCACGACCCGCGCATCGCCGCTGGAGCGGGCGCGCACCACCACCTCGCCCTGGTTCGGCGCAAGATCCCAGTTCTGATCGCCCGCCGCCGCGATGGGAACGAGGCGGAAGAGCTTCAATTGCTCCGTATCGGAATAGTCGACGGCCGGCGCGCCGGTATCCTGCCGCGGCGCGTTCTCGTCGAAGCCCGCCGACCAGTCGCGAGCCGGCTCCGCCGTGCCCGGCGGCGTTCGGTGCGCCGTAGCGTCGTCGCTGCCGGTGATGACCCGCGGCTTGGCGCTGGAAACGCCGTCATTGCTGGCCCCGGCCCGCGAGATCACGAACTGCGGCGCCGCATCCGCGCGGACAGCCCTCTCCGCCCCGCTCTCCGCCGGAGCGGCGCTTTCCGCAGCGGGGGGCGTGCGCGGTTCGGCCTGCATTGCCTCGACATCCGGGTGATTTACGCGCGCCGCCTCCCGCCGTCCTTCGTCATGCATGGCCTGGTTACCGGAAACCTCGCCGGCAAGCTGCTTGAAATAGCCGGAAATCTTCTCGATCACACCCATCGTCCGTTCCTCATGATCTGGTTTCGAGGCGCGCCATCGCGGCCTTCAGGATCGCGCGGATTTCGTCGTCGGCGATCTGCTGGGCGGCGAAGGCGGCATCCGGCTCGATGCCGGGATCCTCCTCGTGGTCGCGAACCGTTTCGCTGTCGCGGGCCATGGCGACGAGCGCGTCGCGAGCCTCGGGCATGGCGGCGATGACCGAGATGAGCTCGACCAGCAGGCGCCGGTGCGCATTGATCCTGCCTTCCAGATGAGCCATCCCGTCGATTGCCATGCACGCCTCCCGCGATAGAGCGCTAACGGCAGCACCGGGCGATTGTTCCGGCCGCTGTGGGCGGCATGACGGGGGCGGCGAAAAAACTGGCCTTCGCGGGACGCAATCTGCTATAAGGGCCGTTCAAACGCTTCCGACGGTTCCGGGGATTCTTCTCCGGAGACCGTTTTCTTTTGCGTCCGCATGGCTGGGAAGCCGGGCGGCGCGGTCTGAAGGACGGGAATAAAATGGTTGAAAAGGTACCGATGACTCAGGACGGTTTCGTCAAGCTGCAGGAAGAACTGCGCTGGCGTCAGCAGGAAGAGCGTCCGCGAATCATCGAGGCGATCGCCGAGGCGCGCGCCCATGGCGACCTGTCGGAAAACGCCGAGTACCACGCCGCCAAGGAAGCCCAGAGCCACAACGAAGGCCGCATCACGGAGCTGGAAGACTTCGTCGCGCGCGCCGAGGTCATCGACCTTTCCAAGATGTCCGGCTCCAAGATCAAGTTCGGCGCGAGGGTCAAGCTCGTCGACGAGGACACCGAGGAAGAGAAAATCTACCAGATCGTCGGCGACCAGGAAGCCGACGTGAAGCAGGGCCGCATCTCGATCTCCTCCCCCATCGCCCGCGCCCTCATCGGCAAAGAAGTCGGCGACTCGATCGAAGTCAACGCCCCCGGCGGCTCCAAGGCCTACGAGATTCTGGCGGTAAGCTGGGGTTGATGGTCGGTCCATGCCGAACAAAACGGATATTCGCGACGTCGAGGTCATCGCGCCCAATTTCAAGCGCCGCCTGTCCGGCGTGACCTCGACGATAATCCAGCTTGTGCCCGTACAAAACAAGCTCGGCCAGAAGGTTGCGACGCTCGGTCCCGGCCTGCCGGACACGCTGCCCAGGCTGCGCTGGCGCGATCTCCTGTCCCTGTGGACCCCGCCGCCCGGCCGCAAGGCCCGGATCTGGCATGCGCGGCGCAACATCGAAATGCTGGCGGGACTCGTGATGCGCGACCTGTTGCGCATGAAGCTGAAGCTGGTCTTTACTTCGGCCTCCCAGCGCCGCCATACGGGCTGGACCAAGTTTCTGATCTCGCGCATGGATGCGGTCATCGCCACAAGCGCGAAAACTGCCTCCTATCTAGACGTACCGTGCACCGTGATCATGCACGGCATCGACACGGAGCGCTTCTCGCCGCCTGCCGACAAGGCAGCCGCCAAAGCCACGCTCGGTCTCGACCCCGCCCAGAAATACGTCGGGTGTTTCGGCCGTATCCGCCACCAGAAGGGAACGGACCTCTTCGTCGACGCAATGATCGCGCTCCTGCCCGATCGCCCGGACTGGTCCGCCATCATAGCCGGACGCGCCACGGCCCAGCACGCCAAGTTCGAGGCCGAGTTGAAGGAAAAGGTCCGCGCCGCCGGCCTGGAGCAACGAATTCTTTTCGTTGGCGAGCATACTAACATCAACGAGTGGTACCGTACCCTCGACCTCTTCATCGCCCCCCAACGCTGGGAAGGTTTCGGCCTGACGCCGCTGGAGGCGATGGCGACGGGTGTGCCGGTTGTGGCGACGGATGTGGGGGCGTTCAGCGAGTTGATCGTACCGGGCGCGACTGGGGCGGTTATCCCCGTTGGGGACTACAAAGCGCTAGGCGCTGGTATTCGTCCCTTCCTTGCAGATGCGGCGCTTACTCAAGAGATGGGGCATGCAGCAGGCAGGCACAGTGTTGAAAAATTCGATATCATCACAGAAGCCTGTCGTCTTGGAGACTGCTATCGAGGACTTATCGCCTGATGGAAGCGCTCATTATCAACCTCCCCGGCGCAGCAGAGCGGATGGCGTTCCAGAAAAAGCAGATGAAGGCGCTTGGCCTTGCCTATACGCGGCTCAATGCTTGTGACGTCAATGCAATAGCGCGATATTCGACTGCCTATTGGAATACATGGGAACGCCCTCTACGGGATACCGAAAAAGCCTGTTTTCTGAGCCATCGGCAAGCCTGGGCGGCGGTCGCCGCACAAAACAGACCGGCACTAATTCTCGAAGACGACGCCGTCCTTTCCTCCGATACCCCGGCCTTTCTCAATTCGCTGGCGTTTGTCGAAGGCATTGATCTCCTGACCCTCGAGACACGAGCCCGCAAGAAACTAGTCGCCCGCAAGCAAAGCTCCCAAGAAGAAAAGTTGGGCATTCGTCGCGTTTATCAAGATCGGAGCGGGGCGGCCGCTTATATTCTTTGGCCGGCGGGAGCACGAAAGCTGCTACAGCGCACCCAACGAAGAGCGGGCCTTGCGGACGCTGTCATTTGTGCGGCCTATGAACTCAAAACATTCCAGGCAGATCCCGCACTCGCAATGCAGATCGATCGCTGCGAGGCGTATAGACTAACCCCGCCAATTAAAACCCAATCTTCCATCTTAACATGCGACGTGCCCGCCCCTCGAGAAACACATCTCACCGTAGCGCGCCTACGCTTCCGTGTCAGACGGCTATACTCTCAACTGAGGATGGGAATTCGCTTCGTTACAAAGGCGCTTTTCGCAGAGCGGCGATATATCGAACCGACCCAGAAAAGCAGCTTCGACGCCTCCTGACACATCTCCTACCACCAACTTGTTCGGTCGCGTCGATGCTGGCTCTTGAAACGCCGGAATGCGGTATCATTTGTTTGTATCCGATCGTAAATCGTTTTCAGGATTAAACCCACGGGATGCGAGGCAAACGCCCTGTCAAGGCGCCAGCGCATATTGCGCAACGTATCATCAGTACCAACCGTGAAACAGGATAGCCCCTCGAACAAGGGGACGAGTTCGGTTTGTAGAAGCTGAACGCGATCCTCTTGCACAACGCTACCTTGCGTGTCCGTGATGAACCGCTCGCTCTCATAGATTTTGATTGTGTTGACGAACATTGATGTAGCGAGCGCGAGATTACTGATCGCAAAATCCGGGTCGTGATCGGCGAACGTATCACAAGCGGATATCAGCCACCGGATATTAAGGTGTTGACACAGAAAATCCGCGTGCTCGTTCCAGAGCTCCTTAAATTCGCCAAACGTCTGCCGCGTTCTGTATTCGCGGCGGATCAATACGATGAGTTTAGCATGATGGAATACCAGCTCTGATTGCCCAACAAATTCATTCCGTAAATTATGAAGATGCCGCTCCAGCGTTTTCTCTGAACCGCGCGTTTGTATAGCCTCATCTCCGAGTACCAGCGTAGTTTTGAGACTTGCAAGGTTTTTTGGCGATTTTGCCAATCGCCTTGCACCAAATCGCTTTCTGTGCCAGTTGAATGACAAAAAGTGTTCGATTGCAGTCTTTTTCCGCGCCATATTTCACGTCCCTAGCTCATCGTCATTTTCCGTTGATATGACGCATCTAGCACACTAAACGTCCCTCTACACCCAGCCGAGATGAAGGGCAAAAGATCATTCTATTCGAGATCCACTCGCCAGATCATAAAGCCATCGCCAGACATAGAACAATACTTACACAGAGACACGCCCCATGAGAATGCGCTATTATGCAAACCTTCTAAAATCAGCAGTAAAGCCGTGGAAGGCGGGAAAGTACTTATCCAGAATAATGCCAGAATTAGTTGCACAAGACGCTTCTATAACCTTATCAGCATGCCAAGCGGCTGGAATAAAGTCAATCGAAATAGACTACCTCGATAACTATACAATTCTAATAGAATCTTCCTCCGGAATAATTGCAAAAGACATAATAAACACTGGAAACTTCTCTTTTGATCTCTGCAAAATCGCATCAAATATAAGCAAATCCCATGAAGTTTTATTCGTTAATATTGGCGCAAACATGGGAACCACATGCCTAAACGCTTACAAATGTGGCTTCAAAAGCTTTATCGCGTTTGAACCAGTAGAGGAGAATTACAGACTCCTAAAATACAACTTGGAGAGAAATATAAGTGAAGGAAAAATAAAACTAAAAAAAGTCGCACTTGGCCGAGAAGACGGAACGGCAACTATACATTTACACAATAATAATTGTGGAAGACACTCCCTAAAGCCTGAATTCAACCGTCGCGAAAGCATCGCATCTACACAAATAATCGAAGTCCAAACTTTGGACGCACAAAATATTCACGAAGAATGCTTTATTTGGCTCGACACCGAAGGGTTTGAACTTGAGGTCTTAGAAGGCGCCAGTGAAACGTTAAAAAATTGCGTCGGCCTTTGTGTGGAGATAACACCTTCCGTTTACACGATCGAAGACCTAAAAAAACTGGAGAAAATTCTAATGAAAAACTTTAAAAAATTCTATAGCAACAAAGGAGAAAATATACCAATTCCCTCATCGTCTGAGCCATGGGTAAAAGGCCTACAGCATGACTTAATTTGCGTTCGATAGAAGAAAACAGGCAGGTTTAGAGATTTCTCATGGCCCATCCTATTGATATATATCTAATCAACTTGGACAGGCGGCCCGACAGGCTTGCCCGCGTCAAGAGCCGCCTAGACCAGCTGGATTTACCTTTCATACGCTTTTCAGCAATTGATGGTAGAGAGCCCACCGCGCCAATAGCGAAGGCGCAGCATCGTAAATTCATAATAAATCAAAAAAAACGACCTGTCGCGGGCGAATTAGCCTGTGCTGCGTCCCACATAGAAGTATGGAAATTGTTCCTTCAAAGCAAGGCCGACTATGCACTTATATTGGAGGATGACATAGAAATCAGCGAGAATTTAAACCATTTTCTACAGGAATACCTCAACCATTCGCAGATGGACTTCCTAAATATTTCCTCAAGAGCACCTTACAATGCCGAGGAGAGCAACATAAACAAAATAATCCCCCCTGGAATACTCAACAGACCGAGTATTTTTGACTACAAATTACGCAGTCAATGGCGGAAGATAGAATGGCGAAGAACTTGGCGCATATTTAAAATTCATCCATTACAATCCGGAGGTATTATCTGCGAGTGCGATCCCGCGCCCGCCTTGGGAAGTGGTTACGTCATCTCACGGCGAGCCGCAGAAGCTTTCCTTAAAATAAGCAAAAATATATACTTTCCAATAGATATAATATGGCGCTTCTCGTCAGGAAGCCTACGTCAAGGCTTCCTCGCCACTCCACTTGTTTTTCAAACTAACGCCGACACTGATATTCCCGGAAGGTTTGACCAAGGTAGGATTCGTTTTATTTATAGAATATTGCGCCCACTTCTGAAGAGTCGCCGCCTCAGGCGTCGAATTGATGTTATTCGTCTTTATGGGATATCAAGCCACTGAATACAACTTATATTAATCAGAGAATATACTATCTGCATTAAAAGCTTCATCGAAATTATACGAAACTAACGCCTTTTTGAATGCTACGCACAGATCGTCGCTGCTCCGTTCGTCATCGGGTCGTCGACTGGCGTCAATAAATTTTTTATGCACTCTAGATGCTTGCTTCTGATCGAAAAATGGTCGTATTTTTTTTCCAAGCGGATAGTAAAATATCCGATCCCGCAAATCACGAATAAAAGGACGTGGGAACCGGAAAACGCCGTCCGGTAGATACATTGTATTAATTTGTTGAATTTGAGCGATCTCATACCATGCAAGGGTCAATAAAACTTGATCCCAAACATGCGGATACTGACGGCAAAGTTCCGCCCACCTCGACAGGAGTTGCCCAGAAACAGCATTTCTCCCAAAGTAGGCAACACCCGACATAAAATACCAGCCATGCCTGCGTACAACAGCGAAATCAAAAGGATTACCGTAGAGGAAATGTGGTGGGCGGAGTAATTCAGCATCCGCATCCACCCAACAGACAGGACGATCGCTCTCCCGCCAAGCTCGTTCGATAAAAGCAGATTTTAGCCCTGTATTTGCGACCCAGCTTCCTTGCGAAGGTATCGGCTCGACACGATGCTCTAGCCCAGACCGGTCCAAGGATCTCCGTAGCTGATTAGCAAGTGTTTCATAGGGCGTCGCAGGCGTATAGTAGGAAACGAATAGAGGGGAAAGCTGTGAATCGCGCTGTCGATCAGTTAATTCTATTACATTTCTGAAAGTGCCACGAGCAACCTGATCTCCATTTAGACGGCGCAAATAGGCCACATCGAAACACCAATCCCCATCGGCACCCGCGCTTTTAGGGGAATTAAGAGGGGTAAACTCAACCCCCAAAAAACTGTCTAAATTTTCCATCTATTAAATTTCCGCTTGGATACCATGTAAAGATTGTAACTATTGTTCGCTAAATCACAACTCCACCAGCCCCACCTTCTTGACCTGCCGGATCGTCAGCATGGTCCGCACCGTATCCACCTGCGGGTTTGCGGTGAGCTCCTCGATGACGAAGTCCTGGAAGCGGGTGAGGTTTTCGGCGACGCAGTGGAGGAGGAAATCGCTGTCGCCGGAGACCATCCAGGCCTGGCGGACCATCGGCCATTCGCCGGTCGCGGCGGCGAAGGCCTTGAGGTTGGCCTCCGACTGGTGCTTGAGGCCGACCATGCAGAAGGCGACGAGGTCGTAGCCGAGGGCGGGAGCGTTCAGCATCGCCGTGTAGCCCTCGATTATGCCGGCCTCCTCCAGCTTGCGCACGCGGCGAAGGCACGGCGGGGCGGAAATGCCGGCCCGGGCGGCCAGCTCCACATTGGTCATCCGGCCATCGGCCTGCAGTTCCTTCAGGATGCGGATGTCGATGGCGTCGAGTTCGGCACGAAACATGGGAGCTTTTGAAACCTTTCGGAATGGCGACCGGAAGTAACCCGAATCGCCGCATCGGCGCAACATTGTTACTTCAAACGGCACAAATATGTCACGGGGCTTTGCTTGTCTGTTGGCAAACCGCCGCGCGCTCTTGAAACTCGGTCGACTCCCCTCATAAATGAGGATCGAACAAAGACACGCTGGCCCTGCCATGCGCGAGACCGCGCGGAGGGCCGATTGGGGCGATGGCCCCGGAAGGAACGACCATGTCCGCCCGCCCTGCTTCCGCCCGTCACGTCAAGGTGCTGATCATCGGCTCCGGCCCCGCCGGCTATACCGCCGCCATCTACACAGCCCGCGCCATGCTGGAGCCGGTGCTGATCGCCGGCATGGAACAGGGCGGCCAGCTGATGATCACCACGGATGTGGAAAACTATCCGGGCTATGCCGATCCGGTGCAGGGCCCCTGGATGATGGAGCAGATGCTCAAGCAGGCCGAGCATGTCGGCGCCGAGATCGTCAACGACCTCGTCACCAATGTCGACCTCGACGTGCGCCCCTTCCGCATATCCACTGACAGCGGAACCGAATGGACCGCCGACGCGCTCATCATCGCCACCGGCGCGAAGGCCAAGTGGCTCGGCATCGACACCGAGCACAAGTTCATGGGCTTCGGCGTTTCGGCCTGCGCCACCTGCGACGGCTTCTTCTACCGCGGCAAGGATGTCATCGTGGTCGGCGGCGGCAATTCGGCCGTGGAGGAAGCGCTCTACCTCGCCAATCTCGCGAAAACCGTGACGGTCGTGCACCGCCGCGATTCGTTCCGCGCGGAAAAGATCCTGCAGGAGCGCCTGTTCGCCAGGGAGAACGTCAAGGTCGTCTGGGACCACGAGATCGTCGAGTACCTCGGCGCGGAGCCCAAGCCGCCGATTCCGGCCTCCGTCAACGGCGTGACGCTGCGCAACGTGAAGACCGGTGAGACGCGCGACATGCAGACGGACGGCGTCTTCGTCGCCATCGGACATGCGCCGGCGGTCGAGCTCTTCAAGGGCAAGCTGCGCCAGAAGCCGAACGGCTACCTCTGGACCGCGCCCGATTCCACCGCGACGGACGTGCCGGGCGTTTTTGCCGCAGGCGACGTCACGGACGACATCTATCGCCAGGCGGTCACGGCCGCCGGCATGGGCTGCATGGCGGCCCTCGAAACCGAAAAATACCTTGCAGGTCATATGCCTGTCGCAATTGCGGCCGAGTAGAAGCCGCCAACAAGGGCGGCGGATTCGCATCCGACCGCCCGCGTGGGAACAGTAGTATCAGCGACCGGGCGGGAGGCGCGCGCTCCCCGCCGCACAGACATATGGGGGATAGAATGCCGCTCGATTGGGACAAGCTGCGGATTTTTCACGCCGCGGCCGAGGCCGGCTCGTTCACGCATGCCGCCGACAAGCTGCACCTTTCTCAATCGGCCATCAGCCGCCAGGTGAGCGCGCTGGAGCAGGATGTCGGCATCAAGCTCTTCCACCGCCATGCCCGCGGCCTGATCCTCACCGAGCAGGGCGAAATCCTCTACCGCACGGCCCATGACGTGCTGATGAAGCTGGAAAGCGTACGCGTCCAGCTCACGGAAAACACCGAGAAGCCGAGCGGCAAGCTGCGCATCACCACCACCGTGGGCCTCGGCCAGGGCTGGCTGACGGACAAGGTGCAGGAATTCCTCGCGCTGTACCCGGACATGCAGGTTCAGCTCATCCTCGACAACGAGGAGCTGGACGTGAACATGCGCCATGCCGACTGCGCCATCCGCCTGCGCGAGCCGCAGCAGTCGGACCTCATCCAGCGCCGGCTGTTCACGGTGCACATGCACCTTTACGCCGCCCCCTCCTACATCAACCGCTACGGCGAGCCGCAGTCGATCGACGATCTCGACAACCACAAGATCATCACCTTCGGCGAGCCGGCGCCGAACTACCTGCTCGACGTCAACTGGCTGGAGATCGCCGGGCGCGATTCCGACAATCCCCGCCCTTCCGTACTGCAGATCAACAGCCAGACCTCGATCAAGCGCGCCTGCCTGCTCGGCATCGGCATCGCCATGCTGCCGGACTACATCGTCGGTCGCGATCCCGGGCTGATCCAGCTGCCGGTAAGCGCCGACATCCCCTCGTTCGATACCTATTTCTGCTATCCGAGCGAGATGAAGAACGCGGCAAAGCTCAAGGTTTTCCGCGACTTCATCGTCGCCAAGGCGCGCAACTGGAATTTCTGAGGACGGTTTTCGGCAAGGCCTGCGCCCTGCGCATGGCTGGCATGCACATTAAAAGATTGATGCATGCCCAAAAAACCAGCATATGGCGCACAGCTGATGCATTTCGGTGGCTTTTTCCTCCCAGTGCCACCGCACCAGCTGTTCCCCTCTGGAGGTTTAATTACCTTCAAAACTATAAAGGGCCCAAGTTGATCTTGCGGCCCTCTTTTTTTGCCTTCCGTTCACCGGAACGGAATTTCCATGCTTCCCGGAAAACTTGGCACGCGCTTCTCTTGAAGAATACCGCCCCCTCCCCCATATCTAGGACAGCCGGCGCATCTGCGGTCTTTCTCCTCCCAGTACCGCGCGCTGGCTGTTCCCCTCTGGAGGTTCTTTAACCTTCAAACTTGCAGGGCCCAGGCTTCGCTTGTGGCCCTCTTTTTTTGCCGACGTCTCTTGTATCGCCGCGTAGCGAACCCAATATCGGGATTAGACGATATAACCATCGCCGGATCACGATAGAGATGACCACGCTCGACACCGACGAAATCCTCAAGGCCCTCGCCCATCCCAAGCGGATGGAGATCCTCGCCTGGCTAAAGGAGCCGCAGCAGCACTTCACCGGCCAGGAGCATCCGCTGGAATTCGGCGTCTGCGCCGGCCAGATCGAAAAGCGCTGCGATCTTTCGCAGTCCACCGTTTCCGCCCATCTCGCCACCCTCCAGCGCGCCGGCCTCGTGACGACGCGCAAGGTCGGCCAGTGGGTGTTCTTCAAACGCGACGAAGAAAAGATCGCGGCCTTTCTCCACCACATCAACGGCGCCCTTTGAGCAATCCCGGCTCTCCGGGCCCTTGCGCAGACGACGCCACCTCTCCCAGCAGAAGAAGGACTCTTCCATGACCTCGCTCTTCGACCCCATCAAGATCGGCGATATCCAGCTCGCCAACCGTATCGTCATGGCGCCGCTGACGCGCAACCGTTCGCCGGGCGCCGTGCCGAACACGCTGAACGCGGCCTATTACGAGCAGCGCGCCTCGGCCGGCCTCATCATCACCGAGGGCACTCCCATCACCCAGCAGGGCCAGGGCTATGCCGACGTGCCGGGCCTCTATACGCCGGAAGCGCTCACTGGCTGGCGGCAGGTGACGGACGCCGTGCACAGGGCCGGCGGCAAGATCGTCGTGCAGATGTGGCATGTCGGCCGCGTCTCGCATGAGAGCCTCCAGCCGAACGGCGGCAAGCCGGTGGCCCCCTCCGCCGTCATCGCCAGGTCCAAGACCTATCTCATCAATGCCGACGGCAGCGGCGCCTTCGCCGAAACCTCCGAGCCCCGCGCCCTCGATCGCGCCGAGCTTCCCGGCATCGTGGAGGATTACCGCCGCGCGGCCCGCGCCGCCATCGACGCTGGCTTCGACGGCATCGAGATCCATGCCGCCAACGGCTATCTCATCGACCAGTTCCTGCGCTCCGGCAGCAACAAGCGCACGGATGACTACGGCGGCTCCATCGAGAACCGCGCCCGCTTCCTCTTCGAGGTCGTCGATGCCATCGTCGCCGAGATCGGCGCCGGCCGCACCGCCATCCGCATCTCACCGGTGACGCCCGCCAACGACGCCTTCGACCCGGATCCGCAGCCGCTCTTCACCCATGTCGTCGAGGGCCTTGCCAGATACGGCCTCGCCTATATCCACATTATCGAGGGCGCGACCGGCGGCCCGCGCGATCACCAGCAGGGCGACAGGCCCTTCGACTACGAGGCCCTGCATACAGCCTACAAGGCAGCCGGTGGCAAAGCCGCCTGGATGGTCAACAACGGCTACAACCGGGAACTGGCCATCGACGCCGTGGAGGAAGGCCGTGCCGACCTCGTCGCCTTCGGCAAGCTCTTCATCGCCAATCCCGACCTCGTGGAGCGGCTGAAGAACGACACGGTGCTCAATCCGCCGGACAAGGACACGTTCTACGGCGGCGGCGCCCGGGGTTATACCGACTATCCGGCCCTCGAAAACGTCGCCTGAACGAGGCGACGCTCGAAAGAGCGATGCAGACGCCCGCGGTTTTCTCCCCGCGGGCGTTTCCTTTTTTCCGGGCTCGGCTACATCTACGCAAGGTGCAACCACAGGGAGCCGCTCACCCATGCTGTCCAGCCTGCTGAAGGAACGCTTCCTGTTCGTCGGCATCGCCGCCGCCGTCCTCGCCTATGCGAGCGAGCATAGCCTGCTGGAGATGGGCCGGCTGCCGGTGCTGGCGGCCGCCTTCGCCCTCGTCGTCGCGATCGTCCTCGTTTCCACCCGCATCGCCCACCATGCGGAAATCCTCGCCTCCAAGGTCGGCGATCCCTACGGCACGATGATCCTCACCCTGTCGGCGGTGCTGGTGGAGGTGGTGATCCTCGCCATCATGATGCAGGGCGAGACCTCGCCGACGCTGGTGCGCGACACGATCTATGCGGCGGTGATGCTGGACATCAACGGCATCCTCGGCCTTGCCGCCCTGCTCGGCGGCATCCGCCACGGCGAGCAGCCCTATAACGACGATTCGGGAAAGACCTACGGCGTGATGATCCTGACCGCCATGGGCATCTCCATGGTCGTGCCGGAATTCGTGCCGCGCGAGAGCTGGCACCTCTATTCCGCCTTCACCATCGGCGCGATGATCGCGCTCTATGCGCTCTTCTTGCGCATGCAGGTGGGCGCGCATTCCTATTTCTTCAGCTATGCCTATCCGCGCGCCGAGCGGAAGGAGGCCCACAAGAGCACGGAGCTCGAGGAGGACGAACCGGCCGGCCTCTCCATCACCGTCATCGTCATCGGCGTGGTGCTGATCGGCGCGCTCGCGGAAGTGATGTCGGTACTGCTCGGCGCCGGGCTCAAGGGTTCCGGCGCGCCGCCGGCGCTGATGGCCGTTGTCGTCGCCGCGATCTCCGCCGCGCCGGAAATCTTGACGGCGCTACGCGCCGCGCTCGCAAACCGCATGCAATCGGTCGTCAACATCGCCATGGGCGCCTCGCTCTCGACGGTCATCCTCACGGTGCCCGTCATGGAGGCCATCGCCCTCTATACCGGCCAGCCCTTCGTCATGGCCATGTCGCCGACCCAGACCGTCATGGCGACGATCACGCTGATTGCCGCCGCCATCAACCTCAACGACGGCGAGACGAACGCCATCGAGGGGATGACGCATTTCATCCTCTTCGCGACCTTCGTCATGCTGACCTTGATCGGCCTTTAGCGGCGCATGCCGCCGACATGGTACTCGCCGGGACCGTTGCGCATGGAACGGTACTTCTCGGGATTGTTGAAGAAATAATCCCACATCGACATCATGGCCGGGCGCTCGCTGACCACGATCCTGCCGCGCGGCGCTTCCTCGCTCCGTTCGCCATAATTGTCGGCGGCAAAAGCGGAGGTCGCGGCGGTGAGCGCGAGAAGGGCGGCGAGCGAGAGGGACGAGGCTTTCATGAGGCTGCTCCGGTGTTTTCGTATCGCCCCATTATATCGGGAACGAAGGCGAAAATTTCACCGGCGGAAACAAAAAACCCGCCGTCTCCGGCGGGTTTCTCGTTCACGAAGCGAAATGGCTTATTTGCAGGCCGCGCAGAAGCGCTGGATGCGCTTGCAGGCTTCTTCCAGTTGCGCTTCCGAGGTCGCATAGGAGATGCGGAAGTTCGGGCCGAGGCCGAAGGCCGAGCCGTGCACGACGGCGACGCCTTCCGCTTCCAGCAGTTCCGAAACGAAGTCCTCGTCCGTCTCGATAACCTTGCCCGACGGCGCGGTCTTGCCGATCAGGCCCTTGCAGGACGGATAGACGTAGAACGCGCCTTCCGGCGACGGGCACTCGATGCCCTTCGCCTGATTGAGCATGGAAACGACGAGATCGCGGCGGCCCTCGAAGATCTTCTTGTTTTCCGGGATGAAGGCCTGCGTCCCGTTCAGCGCCTCGACGGCCGCCCACTGGGCGATCGAGCAGGCGCCGGACGTCTGCTGGCCCTGGATCATGTCCATGGCCTTGATGAGGGCGAGCGGGCCGGCCGCATAGCCGATACGCCAGCCGGTCATCGCATAGGCCTTCGAAACGCCGTTCATGGTCAGCGTGCGGTCGTAGAGGCCGGGCTCGACCTCGACCGGGGTCGCGAACTTGAAGTCGCCATAGGTCAGGTGCTCGTACATGTCGTCGGTCAGCACCCAGACATGCGGATGGCGCATCAGCACATCCGTCAACGCCTTCAGCTCGTCGTGGCTGTAGGCCGCGCCCGATGGGTTGGAGGGCGAGTTGAAGATGAACCACTTGGTCTTCGGCGTGATAGCCTTTTCAAGGTCTTCAGCCTTCAGCTTGAACTTGTTTTCCTGCGTGGTCGCCACGAAGACCGGCGTGCCGCCGCACAGCGACACCATCTCCGGGTAGGAGACCCAGTAAGGCGTCGGGATAACGACTTCATCGCCCGGATTCATCGTCGCCATGAAGGCGTTGAAAAGAATCTGCTTTCCGCCCGTGCCGACGATCGTCTGCGCGGCGGTGTAGTCGAGATTGTTCTCGCGCTTGAACTTCCTCACGATGGCTTCGCGCAGTTCCGGAATGCCGGCGACGGGCGTGTACTTGGTCTCGCCGCGGTTGATCGCCTCGATGGCGGCCTGCTTGATATTGTCCGGCGTGTCGAAATCCGGCTCGCCCGCGCCGAGCCCGATGACATCGCGGCCCTTCGCTTTCAGCTCGCGCGCTTTCTGGGAAACGGCGATGGTGGCGGAAGGCTTCACACGGGAAAGAGCGTCGGCAAGAAAGGCCATGATGGAGATGTCCTCATCGGGTTCAAAGACGGCTTGGGGCCATGGACCCGGAGCGCGGGCTCCATAGCGGTTAGGTCTATGTCGAATGTGGGCCGGTCTTGCAAGCGCGAAGGGTAAAAAAAGCGGGAAATGCGGGCGATACGGCAAAATTTCATGAACCCCATCAGCGATGCGAATAGATCGCCGGGCCGTCACGCAACCGTCACACCAGAAAGTTGAAGCCATCAGAAACACCGGAAATTTTTACGCGAAAGATTAATCCCGCATTAACGGCTCGGCCCTATCATTTCGTGACGACATCGTTCCAGCGGATGGTGCGCTGCATGAGCGAAAGAAGCATCTTCTCCAATCTCGTCCGCCAGCCGGACGGCGCCTTCAGCGCGATCTATGGCCCCTACCTGCTGCAATCCGCCCTCCAGCCGATCTTCTGCGAGCATCAGGACGGGCACCTGCAGATCGCCGCCTTCAAGGGCCTGATCCGCGCCAGCGTCAGGGGCGAGCCCATCGCCCCGACGGATTTCTTCCGCACGGTGCCGGAAGAGGAGCGCGCGGCGGTGGACGGCCTTTGCCGCAGCCTGCACATCCTCAATACGGGCGCGCTCGGCCGGCAGGGCGTCGCGCTCCTGGTCAATTTCCAGGCCGGCTTCTACGACACGTCACAGGCGATGCGCCAGGAGGTCGAGCGGCTGCGGCTCTCTGCCCATCAGGCCGGCATGGCGCCGGAGGCCATCGCCTGCGAAATCCACGAGCACCCGCTGGACGATCCCGGCGGGCTGGCGGAATTCGCCGCGCGTCTGCATGAAAGCGGCTTTTCCATCGCCATCGACGACTATGCCGGCGAGGACCGCGACCTCGAGCGCCTGGAGCGCCTGCGCCCGCAGTTCGTGGCCTTCGACACCGCATGGCTGCGCGGCTTTGCGGAAAACTCCGCGGGCCTCGCGCTGCTGCGCATCGTCATCGGCCAGCTCGCCCGGAAGGGCATCCGCGCCATCGTCGCCGGCATCGAGGAGCCGGCCATGATCGCGCTCTGCCGCGAGATGGGCGGGCCGCTGATGCAGGGCTATCTGCTGGCCCGGCCGGAGATCGCCCCGACGAGCTTCAACGCGACCTTTCCCGAGAGCGGGGAGCCGCCTTCCCGGATGCCCGTGGAGATCCCTTCGGCAGGCAGCCACGCCCCGGCGGAAACCCGCCCGCAACGCCCCCAGCGCCAGTTCGGCAAAAGGGGTGTGTAGAACGGTGCGAAGCAGCCGTCTATTCGGCGGAACATGCTGAAAATCCGCCTTTTTTACCATGCCATCTTTTCGCCGCAATAAATGCCGTGCCTTGCCGCAATTCGGTCCTTGTCGCGCCGATTTCCGCAGGCTTTTTCGTACTGCAACGGGAAAAAACCGAGACAGGGGAAAACGATGTTTCTCGACGAAGACAAGATCGGCAGGTCGCCAAAGGTGCGGGAATCGCGCGCCATGTTCCTCATCGCCATGACGGCGCTGGCCGCCTGCGTGGTCATGGTCGTCGGCCTCATGTCTCCCCCGGCCGTCGCCGTCGATACGATCAAGACTTCCAGCATCGAAAAGACCGCGCCCGACGCTGTTTCCCCGCAAAAGGTCGACCCCACGCAAAAGTGAGGCGCGCTTTCGCGTCTTCCTGCCGCGTCCGGCCCGAACGCTCTTGAAAGCCGCCCGCGTCTGGGCCAGTTATCGGCGCAAGGATGGGAGACGGGCATGCGACAGGAAAAGACCTACCGGAAAAGCGCTTTGGCGGTCACCGCCGCGGCACTCCTCCTCGCCCTTGCATTCTCCCCTGCCCCTTCCGCCGCTGAAACCCGTCATTTCCCCAGCAAGAAAGCCGAGCTTGCCGTCGAGACCGTGGCGACGGGCCTCAAGCATCCCTGGTCCGTCGAAGTGCTGCCTGACGGCACCTACATCGTCTCGGAAAAGGGCGGCACGCTCCGTCTCATCCGGAACGGGCAGATTTCCGCGCCGATCAGCGGCGTGCCGGAAGTGGCGACCAACGGTCAGGGCGGCCTGCTCGACATCGCGCTCGCGCCGGATTTCGCAACGAGCCGCACCCTCTTCCTCACCTACAGCGCCCGCGGCAACGGCGGCATCGGCACCGCCGTCGCGAGGGCCCGGCTTTCGGACGACGGCGCGAAGCTCGAAGGCACGACCCGCATCTTCCTGATGAACCGCCTCACCGGGCGCGGCGAGCATTTCGGCTCGCGCATCGCCATCGCCAGGGACGGCAGCCTGTTCTTCGGCATCGGCGACAGGGGCGACGGCGCCCGCGCGCAGGATCCGCGCGACCATGCCGGCTCCATCCTGCACATCAATCCCGACGGCAGTCCCTTTGCCGGCAATCCCTTCCGCGGCAGCTCCGACGGCCTTGCGGAAATCTGGTCCAAGGGCCACCGCAACCCGCAGGGGCTGACCATCGACCCGAAGGACGGCACCCTGCTCAGCGCCGAGCACGGCGCACGCGGCGGGGACGAGATCAACAACCCGCAGCCCGGCCGAAACTACGGCTGGCCGCTCGTCTCCTATGGCCGGCACTATTCGGGCGCGGAATTCGACCTCGGCTCGTCCGCCGCGGGCTACGAGCAGCCGCTCTACTACTGGGACCCGTCCATCGCGCCGGGCGCCATCGCCGTCTATCGCGGCGCGATGTTCCCCGAATGGGATGGCAACCTCATCGTCGCCGCGCTGAAGTACCAGCTCGTCGCCCGCCTCGAGGGAGACAACAGCGGCGCCATCGTCGCCGAGGAACGGATGCTCGCCGGCGAATATGGCCGCATTCGCGACGTGGTCGTCGCGCCCGACGGCGCTCTCCTCCTGCTGACGGACGATGCCGACGGCGCGCTGCTGCGCGTTTCCCGCGTCACCACCACGGACTGACCCCGCGCCCTCGACCACCCTTGCCTGAACGGCGGGCACCTGCTAGCAGGGCCGCGGGCGCGTTGACGCCCGCCTATCTCCCATCACAGGGTCAAGAGACATGACGCGCGTTCAGGCGAACCTTCTCCTGTTGCTGGCCGGCGCCATCTGGGGCGCGGGCTTCATCGCCCAGTCGACGGCGATGGAGACGCTGGGGCCGATCTGGTTCATCGGCCTGCGCTTCATCCTCGCCACACTCGTCGCCACGCCCTTCGCGCTATGGGAAAAGGCGCGCGCCGCAAGCCCCCTTCGCCGGCGCGACCTTGTCGGCTTCCTGCTGACCGGGGTTGCGCTCTTCGCCGCGGCCGCCACGCAGCAGATCGGGCTCTTGACCACGACCGTCACAAATTCCGGCTTCCTCACCGGGCTCTATGTCGTCTTCACGCCGATCCTCACGGTGCTGGCGCTGCGCCGCCGGCCACACTGGATCGTCTGGCCCGCCGCACTCATGGCTTCCTTCGGCATCTTTCTCCTGTCAGGCGGCGCGCTCGCGGCGCTGACGGCCGGCGACATGCTGACGATCCTGTGCGCCGTGCTCTGGTCGGTGCAGATGATCTGCGTCGGCGTCCATGCGGGCCGCTCCAGCCGGCCGCTCGCGCTCTCGCTCGTGCAGTTCGCCGTCTGCGCGGTGCTCGGCTGCACGGCGGGCTTCCTGTTCGAGCCCGTGAGCCTCGCCGCCATCAAGGGGGCGTTGCCGGAAATCCTCTATGCCGGCCTGTTCTCCAGCGGCATGGCCTTCATCTTCCAGAATGTCGCCCAGCGCTACACGACCGCCCCGCAGGCCGCCATCTTCCTTTCCAGCGAGGCCCTGTTCGCCGCCGCCTTCGGCGTGATGCTGCTCGGCGAGACCATCACGCCCGCCGGCTATGCCGGCTGCGCCATCATCTTCGCCGCCATGCTGGCGGTGGAACTCGTGCCGGAACTGCTGCGCCCCCGCCGCGCGAATATCACCGTGGAAGCCTGACGCCTTCCGTCAGGCCGGAACGCGGATCGTCGCGCGCAGGCCGCCGAGCGGGCTGTCGGAAAGTGTGACGTCGCCACCGTGGCTGCGCGCGATGTCGCGGGCGATGGCAAGGCCGAGGCCCGTGCCGGACGCGTCGAGATTGCGCGCCTCGTCGAGACGGAAGAACGGCTTGAAGACATCCTCGCGCGACCGTTCGGGAATGCCCGGGCCGTCGTCGTCCACGGTGATCGTCAGCCATTTGGCGTTGCGCCGCGCCTCCACGCGCACCGTTCTGGCATAGCGGAAGGCGTTCGACACCAGATTGCCGACGAGACGGCTGAAGGCGTTCGGGCGGGCCAGCACCTCGTCGTCGCCGTCGATCTCGCTGCTGAAGGTGCGGTCGTGCAGCTCGGCCTCCATGGCGAGCCGCTCGAAGAGGTCGGAGAGCCGCAATTCGCCGACATCCTCCTCTGCGTCGCCCCGGGCGAAGGAGAGATAGCCCTCCAGCATGCTCTGCATGTCCTCGACATCCTTGTGGAGCCCTTGAAGGTCCGGATTGTCGCCGGCAAGGGCGAGCTGCAGCTTGAAGCGGGTGAGGATGGTGCGCAGGTCGTGGCTGACGCCCGTCAGCATGGCGGTGCGCTGCTCCATCTGCCGCTCGATGCGCTCGCGCATGAGGATGAAGGCAAGGCCGGCGCGGCGCACCTCGTTGGCCCCGCGCGGCGCGAAGCCCTCCGGCATCTTCTGCCCCTTGCCGAAGCTCTCGGCCGCCTGCGTCAGCGTCAGGATCGGCCGGATCTGGCCGCGCAGGAAGAGGATGGAGATGCCGATCAGCACCAGCGACGTGCCGACCATCCAGAGCAGGAAGATATGCGTGTTGGACGCATAGGCCTGGTTGCGCCGCGCATAGACGCGCAGCACCTTCCTGTCGAGCAGGATGCGAACCTCCACGACGCCGCTGTCGCCGACCGTGTCGATCCAGAACGGCCGGCGGATCTGGCGGACGATCTCGTCGCTGAGGATCTCGTCCAGAATGTTGAAGAAGGGTTTCCGGCGCGGCGGCGGCAGCTCCGTGCCCGGCTCGATCGATACGATCAGGTCCAGCCGCTCGCGCGCAATGCGGATGATCTGGGCATAGGCCGGGTCTTCCGGATAGGTGTCGATGAGATCGATGATCGCCGCGATGTCGCGCGTGACCGCCTGGGAAAGGCGCTGCGTGACGAGCTGCCAGTGGCGCTCCATGAAGACGAAGGCGACCACCGCCTGCAGGAGCACCATCGGCAGGATGATGATGAGGAGGGAGCGGGCATAGAGGCCCGTCGGCATGCGTCGGCGCAGCCAGCGGGCGAAGCGCCGCCAGCCGGCGAGCGGCGCGCGTTCGAGGTCCCGCCGCAACGTCTCGAAAGTGGTCATCGGACCGCGCTTTCCGCCGGGCGTTCCACGCTCAGCCCTGTTCCACGCTCAGCCGGTAGCCGATACCACGCACCGTCTGCAGCCAGACCGGGTTGGAGGGGTCCTCCTCGATCTTGCGGCGCAGCCGGTTGATCTGCACGTCGATGGTGCGCTCACCGACCTCGGTCTCCTCGCCGATCAGTTCGTGCCGCGGGATCGTCTCGCCGGCACGCAGCGAGAAGAGCAGCATGATCTCCTGCTCGCGGTCGGTGAGGCGGATCGGATCGCTGCCGCGCTTCAGTTCCTTGCGCACGATGGAGAAGGTATAGGGCCCGAACATGACCTGCTCGATCTTCGGCGTTGCCGGCGCGGCGTTGCGCTTCAGGATATTGTTGATGCGCAGCACCAGTTCGCGCGGCTCGAAGGGCTTTGACAGATAGTCGTCCGCCCCCGCCTCCAGTCCCTCGATGCGAGCCCGCGATTCGGCAAGAGCCGTCAGCATGAGGATCGGCACGGGGCGGATCTCGCGCAGGCTCTTCGTCAGCGAAAGCCCGCTTTCGCCGGGCATCATCACGTCCATGATGATGAGGTCGAAATCGAGGCCGCGCAGCTTGCGGCGGGCCTCGTCGGCATCGCCCGCCACCGTCACGCGAAAGCCCTCGGCCACCAGGTAGCGGTTCAGAAGCTCGCGGATGCGGGTGTCGTCGTCGACGACGAGAAGATGGGATGCATCGTCGGAGGGCGTACCGGCCGCGGTCATCGTCTTCACCTCCAGGGTCAAATTCTCAATCGTTCCGGGCGTTCTGCATGCCGGTGAGGAACCGGATCACCACCCGGCGGTCGCCTGCATTCATATCCTCGAATGCACGGGCGATGCGGCGGGATTGCGGCTCGGCGAGCGCGAGCGCGAGTTCCCGTCCGGCCCTTGTCGGGTAGAGCTTGCGCTGGCGGCGATCCTCCGGGCCGGCCACCTGCTGGATATAGCCGGAATCGATGAGCTGCTTCAAGACGCGCGCAAGGCTCTGCTTGGTGATCTTCAGCGTGTCGAGCAGGTCCGCGACGGTCATGCCCGGCTCGCGGTTGACGAAGTGGACGACGCGGTGATGGGCCCGGCCGAAGCCGCTTTTCTCCAGGATGGCATCCGGATCGGAGATGAAGTCGCGATAAGCGAAGAACAGGCCCTCGATGATCTCGAAATCGATGCGCCCGTCGCCGGTCATGGCGTCCTCGTGCAGCGCGCCCAAGCCGTTCTTCTCCGGCGCCTGTCGAGCCACGTTGTCGTTTCCTTTCATGCCTGCCGTCCCCATTTCGCTCCGGTGCCGGAGAATATCCGGATTTCTCCTCGCCGGGCGCAAATTACGCTTCTGCCGTCTCTGGTTAGACCGTAACCGGCAAAACAATCAACTTGAAAGAAGAAAGGGAAAAAGCAAGGGGCGCGGCAGGCCGGGATGGCGCGCGCGGGCGGAAAAGGGTCGCCCAAGGAAAACGGCGGCCCTTGTGGGCCGCCTTTCTCGTTCAGGCCGGCTTCTTGCCGAGCACGGCGCCGACGATCGCGGTGAGCACGCCACCGCCGACCAGACCGCCGATGCCATTGGCAACGAGGCCGGAAAGACCGGCTTCACCGCCAACCATCTGCAGGAGAAGGCCGCCGCCGACACCGCCGATGGCCCCGACGATGGTTCGCACGATCACGCTCACGGCCACCTGTTTCAGGGCGGCGCCCGCGGCGTTGCCCCCGACGGCGCCGGCGATGAGCTGCGTGATGATGGGCATCAATGCTTCCATGACTTCCCCTCCGAAAGGTGCGCCCGGAATGAAGAGTGCTCCGGGACCGGACACCTGCCTCGTTGCCGGCCGCGATCTGGAGCCCGCGCCGGTGCCGAAAGATTCGGCTTGCCTAACGTGCGGAGAGTCTTGTCCGCTGTCAATTTATCCGTGCGCCTCCTGCACTGGAGTTTTATCCAATGAAAAGAGGCGGCCGCGATGCGGCCGCCCCTTCCTTCCCCGCGTTGGCTTGGTGCCGCGGTTGTTATTCTGCTGCGATGACGCCCCGGCGGATCTGGTCTTCCTCGATGCTCTCGAAGAGCGCGCGGAAATTGCCCTCCCCGAAGCCCTCGTCGCCCTTCCTCTGGATGAACTCGAAGAAGATCGGGCCGATCACGGTCTTCGAGAAGATCTGGAGCAGGATCTTCGTCATGCCGCCGTCGACGACGCCTTCGCCATCGATGAGGATGCCGTGCTTCTTCATGCGCTCGAGCGGCTCCTCATGGCCGACGACGCGCACATAGGAGCGGTCGTAATAGGTGTCCGGCGGACCGGGCATGAACTTCAGGCCATTCCCGGCCAGCCTGTCGGTCGCGTCGTAGATCGCATCCGTGCCGACGGCGATGTGCTGGATGCCCTCACCCTTGTATTTCTTCAGGTACTCGACGATCTGGCTCGTCTCATCCTTCGATTCGTTCAGCGGAATGCGGATCTTGCCGCACGGCGAGGTGATGGCGCGCGACACGAGGCCGGTGATGCGGCCGTCGATGTCGAAGAAATGGATCTGCCGGAAGCCGAAGAGCTCGCGGTAGAAATCCCACCACTTGTCCATGTTGCCGCGATAGACGTTGTGGGTGAGGTGATCGAGATAATAGAAGCCGACGCCCTGGGGCTTCGGATCGCGCGCGCCGGTCCATTCGAATTCGGCGTTATAGGCCGAGCCCTTGGCGCCATACGTCTCGATGAAATAGAGCAGCGAACCGCCGATGCCGACGATGGCCGGCACGTCGAGCGCCTTGTCGTCCCCTTCATAGGGCGTCGCGCCCTTGGAAATCGCATGGTCGAACGCATGCCGCGCATCGACCACGCGCCAGGCCATGGAGGCCGCGCAGGGACCGTGCACTTCCGCGAACTTCATGGCATGCGAGCCGGGCTCGGCATTGACGAGATAGTTGATGTCACCCTGCCGCCAGACGGAAATCGCCTTGCTGCGATGCGTGGCGACCTTGCTGTAGCCCATGCGGGCGAAAAGCTCTTCCAACTTTTCCGGTTCCGGATGAGCAAACTCGACGAATTCGAAACCGTCGGTGCCCGCCGGGTTTTCCGCCGTGATCTCGGCTGGCGGTGCGTCATGGGGGAAAGGGCCCATCGTTCGTCCTCCTCGAAAATGATGTGAGGAACAGTATGGCGCGGTTTTCACGCAATGTGCGTGCATAGTGCTTGTACTTTGGCAAATCCATGCAATGTTCGTGCACAGATGCTCATTCAGGAGGGCAATCCGTGCAACTGGACGATTTCGACCGCAAGCTGCTGGCGCATCTGCAGGAGGATGCGCGCCTGACGAACAATGAATTGTCGGAGCGCATCAATCTTTCCCCCTCGCAATGCTCGCGCCGACGCATCCGCCTGGAGGAGGAAGGCATCATCCGCGCCTATCGGGCGGAGCTCGACCGCGAAAAGCTCGACCTCGGCATCGTCATCGTCGTCACCGTGACGCTTTCCACGCACAACCGCGACAATGCGGTGCGCTTCGCGCGGCTGATCTCCAACCTGCCGGAAGTGCTGGAAGCCTATTCGCTGACCGGCGAGATGGACTACATCATCAAGGTCGTCGTGCCGAACCTCAAGGCGCTCTCCGCCTTCGTCAACGACGTGCTGCTGCCGCACGAGTCCGTCTCGCACGTCAAGACCGCCATCGTGCTCGACACGCTGAAGGAAACCACCGCCCTGCCGCTCTGAGCGCTGTTGCGCGAAGGCAACAGCCGCCCCCTCGCCCTGTTCCCCTTGGAACAGGGCGGAATTCCGCGTCGTTGTAGAGAAATCGCATGGGGCCCGGAGCGGCCGGAAACAGCAGGAAGAACGATGCAAACGAACCCGAAGCCGCAGAACCCGGTCGCCAATCGCCTCCGTCCCGTCGTCTATCTCTATGCCGCCTTCAACATCGCCGTGGCGATGCTGCTTTTTTCCACCGTCTCGCCGACGCTGGCGACCGGCCCGGCGCAGGAGATGGCGAGCGCCCGCTAGAAGTCCAGTTCAGGCTTGGTCTTCTCCCGCGCTTGCGGCTATAGGGAAGCGACAAGCGGCAACCGAGCGAGGATCCCATGGGCATGCTTCAGGCGGGCATCATTCCCGTCACCCCCTTCCAGCAGAACTGCACCATCCTCTTCGACACCGAAACGAAGGAAGGCGTGGTCGTCGATCCGGGCGGCGACGTCGAGGTGATCCTGAAGACCGTCGAGGAAAACGGCATCGCCCTCAAGGCGATATGGCTGACGCACGGCCATATCGACCATGCCGGCGGCGCCAAGGAACTGAAGGAAGCGCTCGGCCTCGACATTATCGGCCCGCACAAGGACGACTTGCAACTGCTGCAGCGGCTGGAGGCGCAGGCCTCGATGTTCGGCGTGCCGATGAAGGTGAGCAATGTCGTGCCGGACCGCTGGCTGGAGGACGGCGACAGGGTCTCCTTCGGCGACCACGAATTCGAGGTCTACCACACGCCCGGCCACGCGCCGGGACATGTGATCTACTTCAACCGCGGGCAGGGCTTCGCCCATCTCGGCGACGTCTTGTTTCACGGCTCGATCGGGCGCACCGACCTTCCCGGCGGCGACCACCAGCAGCTTCTGGAATCGATCCGCGACAAGGTGTTTCCGCTGGGGGACGAGGTCGGCTTCCTCTGCGGCCACGGTCCGGGCGGCAAGATCGGCGAGGAGCGCCGGACCAATCCCTTCCTGCGCGGGCTGTAGCGACGCGAAACATCGCCCCAGACACGAAAAAGGCGGGCGCCGCGCGGCGCCCGCCTTTCGATTCACGCTTCCGGCCGATCAACCGGCGGTGCAGAAATGCTCGCGACCGTCATAGCCGACATAGGTGCCGGTGTTCGGGTCGAACGAGCGGTAACGCTGCGAGCAGAAGCGGTACCAGGACTGCGTCCAGGGCTCGTAGCTCGGCGCCTCACGATAGATCACGCGGCGCTCGGGATAGTAATCCGGCTCGACATAGACGCGGCGTTCTTCATAGCGGGGCTGCGAAGCGATCGCGCCGCCGATGATCATGCCGGTGGCGAGGCCGATCGCACCGCCCACGAGGGCGTCATTGTTGTGATGGCGGCGGTGGTAGGGACGGTAGCCGTTGCCCCAGTAGCCGTCACGGTCCCGCGCTTCGGCAATGCCGACGGAGGCGGTAAGCGTCGTGGCGGCGACCGCTGCGGAAAGCACGATGGCTTTGATGACTTTGTTCATGACCTTACTTCCTTTGGACGCCGGCCTTGGCCGGTCGAATGATGCTACCAAACTAGAGAAACGAGGCTGAACGGAGGCTGAACGAAAAAACCCGGCATCTCTGCCGGGCTTCAACTTGAAAATCCTGAGAAAGTTCCGGCTCAGCCGGCGATCTGCAGGTTGACCGCCTTCGGGCCTTTGCCGCGGCGATCGGGTTCCGTGTCGAAGCTTACCTTCTGGTTTTCGGAAAGGCCGTTCAGGCCCGAAGCCTGCACGGCGGAGATGTGTACGAAGATATCCGCACCACCGTTGTCGGGCTTGATGAAGCCGAAGCCCTTCTCGGTGTTGAAGAATTTTACGGTGCCAGTTTCGGCCATGCGTCAGGTCCTTTTCTCTCTGCCCGTATATTTGGCGGCGGGCAGCATATCAGTTTTGCCCCATGGGGCGTTAGGCAGGCAGTTCTCGAGGTTGAGGAAAGGGTCCTGTTTTCACCGCAGCCAGCCAACCATATAGTCCAAGGACCGTCCAGATGTTGGCTGCCCGGAATTGTTTCGCGTCTCCGGCGCGCTTTTATTCAAGGTCTTCCCGTGTTCGCAAATTGCCCGAACGGCGCAAGAGTGATGTGTTTGCGACAAATTGGCAAGCAAAAGTTTTGATGCGCCTTTTCGACGCCTAACTTTGGTCAAATTCCGGGCGATTGCCGAAAAATCCCTCAGCTTTTACGGGGTTTCCGGTGCTATCGTATGATTTATATTGCACCGCGGAAGAAGGCGCCGGGCCCATCCAGTATCGCGCGCACGCCATAAAGGAACGGCAGGCGGATTGCCTTGCCCGCCTCTGTAACGCGCCCGCGGCTCGGCGGACCGTACTTCATCGCCGCCGGGCGGCGCCGGCCGACGCTGCGGATACTCGCCCGCTCAGCACATCTTCTTGCCGTTCGGCACGGCCTGGCCGACGCCGGCCAGAACGATCGCGCCCGTCTCGTCCTCGAAGCCGAGGGTCAGCACCTCCGAGCGCACCGGGCCGATCTGGCGCGGCGGGAAATTGACGACGGCGAGCACCTGGCGGCCGACGAGCTCTTCCAACGTATAATGCACGGTGATCTGCGCCGAAGACTTCTTGATGCCGATCTCGGGGCCGAAATCGATCTGCAGCTTGTAGGCCGGCTTGCGCGCCTCGGGAAACGGCAGCGCCTCGACGATGGTGCCGACACGGATATCGACGCGTTCGAAATCGGCGTAGGTGATGGTTTCGGTCATGAAAAATTCCTGTCTGCACCCCCCTCACCGGTCAGGGTGAGGGGCAAACCGGTCATATGAAAGTTCAGCCAGCCAGTTCCTCGGCGCGCTTGCGGGCGCTCGCGATGGCCTTGTCGAAGAGCGGCTGCATGCCGTCGTCGGCCATCAGCACGGCGAGTGCGGCGGCGGTGGTGCCGCCCGGCGAAGTCACGTTCTGGCGCAGGCGGCTGGCGTCGTCCGGGGACTGGTGAAGCAGTTCACCAGCCCCCGCGACGGTTTCCCGTGCGAGCCGCATGGCGAGGTCCGCCGGCAGGCCGGCTTTGCGGCCCGCCTCCGCCATGCACTCGACGAGATAGAAGACATAGGCCGGCCCGCTGCCCGAGACGGCGGTGACGGCATCGATGTCGGCCTCGCTCGCGACCCATTCGACCGGGCCGCTGACTTTCAGGAGGGAATGGACGAAATCGCGCTGCGCCGCGGTGACGCGCGCATTGGCGAAGGCCCCAGTGACGCCGCGGCCGATCATCGCCGGGGTGTTCGGCATGGCCCGAACGGTGGCGGCGGGGCCGAGATGGCCTTCCAGGTTGGCGATCGTCTTGCCGGCGGCGACCGACACCACGACGGTATCGGGCCCGACGAGCCCCTTCAAGGGCGGCAGGACCTGGTCCATAACCTGCGGCTTGACGGCGACGAAGAGGACGCCCGCCGTCACGCCCGCGGGCGCTGCGGTTTCATGGCGCGCGCCGTTATCGGCGATCAGCCTGGCCATGGCCGGCTGCGGACCGGGATCAATAACGATGACGGACGAGCCGGAAATGCCGCTCTTCAGCCAACCCGCCAGCATGGCGCCGCCCATATTGCCGGCGCCGATGAGAACGATGGGACCCGTCGCAGCCACTGCCATCCTCACGCCTCCCCGACCGTTTCGAACAGCACGGCGTCGACGGCGGACTGGGCGTCCATTCCGGACCAGACGACGAACTGGAAGGCCTGGAAATAGGCCTCGCAGGTTTCGAGCGCACTGGAAAGCAGCACCTCGACCTGCCGGTTGGTCGGCTCCGCGCCGCCGGCCAGCAGCAACGACTGGCGGAAGATCACGACATCCTCGCGGCGCCACAGGTCGAAATGCCCCATGAGCACCTGGCCGTTCACATGCGAGAGCAGGCAGTGCACCTCGTTGACGCGGCTTTCGGGAACCTTGATGTCGAAGGCGCAAGCCAGATGCAGCGCCTCGAATTCCTCCATCCAAGAGAAGGAGACGTGGTAGTCCGTCCACTTGCCCTCGACGGTCATGGCGATCTCGTCTTCGCCGGATCGCTCGAACGTCCAGTCATTGTTGGCTGCGACGAACTCGATCATGTCGACCGGGTTGGACTGGCGCCCGATATCCAATTCCAAAAAGCTCATGCATCACCTTCAAGACCGGAAGGCATGCGCCGTCGCGCTCACACACACGACGCGGCAAACCATACTCCGGATACAACACTGAATGATTGCTCGGCACTTTACGCAATCTGGACGACTTACCCTGCCCGAAGCTTGCGTTGCCCGTTTCGAATCATCATTTAAAATCAGTGTATAACGGCGGAGTCACGACGCCAGCCCCTGCCTTCCCGTTTTCCCCGGCCGGTTGTGGACAGAGGTTGTGAAAAAGATTCAGGTCGGTCGCTTAAGAGACTCTGCGAAAAGAGCTTTTCGGAAGTGTCCACAGGGGTAAAAATTTTATTAAAAAAAACGGTTGGCGCGATGTGAATCACGCCAACCGAGTCCTGCCTTTGAAATGCTGGCCCGAAACGGGTCAGTTGCCTGTATTGAGGCGCGCTTCGAGGGCCTCGATCCGCTTCAGAAGCGCATCGTTTTCGTCCCGCGCCTTGATGGCCATTTCCCGCACCGCCTCGAATTCCTCGCGCTTGACGAGGTCCATGCCGTTGATGAAGCGCTCGGCCTGGGCGCGGAACACCGTCTCGGCTTCCTTGCGCACGCCCTGCGCGGCGCCGGCGGCATCGGTCATCAGCTTGGCGAAGTCGTCGAGAATGCGGTTGGCACCGGTGGTCATGGTCTGCCCTCCTGGGGATCGATGGTCCTGGCGGGCCTGCCGCCCGCGTCCTGGAACTGAGGTAGGGTCTCGCGCCGCCGCTTGCAAGCGATTTCGGGGCGAATTGAAGAGCGGATTCCGGTGGATCGCGGCGCATCCGGACGCCGCGCGGCCACCGCATGCCATTTCTCGCCTTGACCCTGCCGCAAGCCCTCGCCATCTTCCGCGCAAATCAGGAATATCCGCACCTTGACGAATATAGCGCAACTCTTCGCCATCATGCCCTATCCCGAGATCGACCCGATCGCCTTCTCGATCGGCCCGGTCGACGTCCACTGGTACGGCATCGCCTATGTCGTCGGCATCATGCTCGGCTGGCTCTATGCCCGCCGGCTGATCGAGACGCCGCGGCTATGGGCGGGCGAAGCGCCGATGACGCGCGCCATGCTCGACGACTTCCTCGTCTGGGCCGCCGTCGGCATCATCCTCGGCGGTCGCGTCGGCTATATCCTCTTCTACGATTTCCCGAATGTCGCCGCCGATCCGCTGCGCGCCATAAAGGTCTGGAACGGCGGCATGTCGTTCCACGGCGGCTTTGCCGGCACGACGCTCGCCATGATCCTCTTCGCCCGGCGCAACCGCATCCCGATCTGGAGCCTCTTCGACATCGTGGCCGCCGTGGTGCCGATCGGCCTGTTCTTCGGCCGCATCGCCAATTTCGTCAACGGCGAGCTGTGGGGCCGCCTGTCCGATGCGCCCTGGGCCGTCGTGTTCCCTGAAGCCGGCCCCTTCGCGCGCCATCCGAGCCAGCTTTACGAAGCCGGCCTCGAGGGCATCGTCCTCCTCGCCGTGCTGGCGCTCGCCATCTACCGCTTCGGCGCGCTGAAGCGGCCCGGCATCGTCACCGGCCTCTTCGTCTGCGGCTATGCGCTGTCGCGCATCGCCGTGGAGTTCTTCCGCGAGCCGGACCCGCAGCTCGGCTATCTCTACGGCGGCTGGCTCACCATGGGCATGCTGCTGTCGCTGCCGATGCTCGTCGTCGGCCTGTGGGCGATCGTCCGCGCCCGCCGGGCCGCGCCCGCCCGGGCCTGAGCGGACCAACGCCCATGACGACGCCCCTCGCCCGCAAGATCAAGGCGCTGATCCGCGCCAACGGCCCCATCAGCGTGACCGACTATTTCGCCCTTTGCCTCGCCGATCCCGCCTACGGCTACTACCGCACGCGCGACCCCTTCGGCGAGGCCGGCGATTTCATCACCGCGCCGGAGGTCAGCCAGCTCTTCGGCGAGATGCTCGGCGTCTTCCTCGTCCATGCCTGGCAAAGGCACGGCGCGCCCGAAACGGTGCGCATCGCCGAGATCGGCCCCGGCCGCGGCACGATGATGGCCGACATGCTGCGCGTCGTCTCCCGCATCGCCCCCGAACTCTATGAGAACGCGACGATCCACCTCATCGAGACGAGCCCGAAACTGCGCACCGTCCAGCGCGAGACGCTCGGCACCCATGCCGCGCGCGTCGCCTGGCACGACAGTTTCGAGGAACTGCCGGAAGGCTTCGTGCTGCTCGCCGCCAACGAGCTCTTCGACGCCATCCCGATCCGCCAGTTCGTCAAGACCGCCTCCGGTTTCCGCGAGCGCATGGTCGGCCTCGATGCGAACGACGAGCTCACCTTCGCCGCAGGCGTCGCCGGCATTGACCCGGCGCTGTTGCCGGAGCACCACCGGACGGCCGAAAACGGCACGATCTTCGAGATCGCCCCGGCCCGCGAAGCCGTCATGGCGACGATCGGCGAGCGCATCGCCCGCTGCGGCGGCACGGCGCTCGTCATCGATTACGGCCATTTCGTCACCGGCTTCGGCGATACGCTGCAGGCCGTGCTGAAGCACGATTTCGACCCGCCGCTCGCCCATCCCGGCGAGGCGGACCTGACTAGCCATGTGGACTTCGAGCGGCTGGCGGGCGCGGCCGTCGGCGCGGGCCTCCATGTGCACGGCATGCTGCACCAGGGCGATTTCCTCGTCGGCCTCGGCATCGGCGAACGCGCCTCCGCGCTCGGCCGCAACCGCGACGAGGCGACCCAGCGATCGATCCTCGCCGATGTCGACCGGCTCGCCGGCTCGGGCGCGGGAAAAATGGGCGATCTTTTCAAGGTGCTGGCCGTCGGCAGCGCACCGCTCGCCCTCTTTCCGTTCCGTCAGCCCGATTGACACATAAGCCAAGGCCGGACAACATTCGGCCCGATTTGACCCCGCATGCCCCGGCGACATCCTTGCCTGGCGGCCCAGCCCGAAGCCAGCCGAGAGACCATGAAGGACCAAGCGCCCCCCACGCCCATCGAAAGCCCGCTGCTTGCGGAACGCGCCGGAAAAGCGGCCCTGCACGGGTTCTTCACCCGCGCCGGCGGCGTCTCCGAGGGCATCTATCGAGGCCTCAATGTCGGCCTCGGCTCGAAGGACGAGCGCGGCAGGGTCGAGGAGAATCGCGCCCGCGTGGCGCGCTGGTTCTCGGTAGAGCCCGGCCGGCTCGCCACCGTGCATCAGGTTCATTCGTCCGATGTCGTCACCGTCGACGAGACCTATGACGGATCGCGCCCGGAGGCGGACGCGCTGGTCAGCGCCACACCCGGCGTCGTGCTCGGCGTCCTCGCCGCCGATTGCGGCCCGATCCTCTTCTGCGATCCCGAGGCCCGCGTCGTCGGCGCCGCCCATGCGGGCTGGAAGGGCGCGCTCTACGGCGTGCTCGAAAACACCATAGCGGCCATGGAAAGGCTCGGCGCGAAGCGCGGCAACATCCTCGCCAGCCTCGGCCCCTCGATCAGCCGCCGCAACTACGAGGTCGGCCCGGAATTCGTCGAACGCTTCCTCGGCGTGGACAAGGCTTACGAGCGCTACTTCACCCCGTCCGGAAAGCCCGGCCATGCCATGTTCGACCTGCCGGGACTGACGACGCAGCGCCTCAGCGATGCCGGCGTGACGGCCGAGAACCTCGACCTCTGCACCTATCCCGACGAAGAGCGCTTCTTCTCCTACCGGCGCACGACCCACCGGCAGGAACCCGATTACGGCCGCCAGATTTCAGCGATCATGCTAAGGGGCTGAAACCCCGCAAGCGAAGGAGACACCGCCATGGCACTTCACTTCGACAGCGAGGAATACGCCAACCGGCTCCAGCGCCTGACCTCCCGCATGCGGGAGGAAAAGCTCGACGCCATGCTGCTCTTCGCGCAGGAGAGCATGTACTGGCTGACGGGCTACGACACGTTCGGCTACTTCTTCTTCCAGACGCTGGTCGTCAAGGCCGACGGCAGCATGGTGCTGCTCACCCGCTCGGCGGACCTGCGCCAGGCGCGCCACACCTCCAATATCGAGAAGATCGAGGTCTGGATCGACCGCGTGAACGCGGACCCGACCATGGACCTGAAGAACCTCCTGTCCGATCTCGACCTGCTCGGCTGCCGCATCGGCGTGGAATACGACACGCACGGCCTGACCGGCCGCAATGCCCGCCTCCTCGACAACCAGCTCCAGAGCTTCGGCGAGATCGTCGACGCCTCCACGCTCGTCAGCCGCCTGCGCCTCATCAAGAGCCCGGCGGAAATCGCCTATGTCGAGCGCGCGGCCGCCCTTTCCGACGATGCGCTGGACGCCGCCCTGCCGCTGATCGCCGCCGGCGCCGACGAGGCAGCGATCCTGGCGGCGCTGCAGAACGCGGTGCTCGCCGGCGGCGGCGACTACGCCGCCAACGAATTCGTCATCGGCTCGGGCGCCGACGCCCTGCTCTGCCGCTCCAAGTCCGGCCGCCGCCGGCTCGATGCGACCGACCAGCTCACCATCGAATGGTCGGGCGTCAGCGCGCGCTACCACGCGCCGATGATGCGCACGGCGCTGATAGGCGAGCCGAGCAGCCGCCACCGCGAACTCTACAGCGCCTGCCGCGAGGCCATGCAGGCGATGGAGATGGTGCTGCGCCCCGGCCATACCTTCGGCACCGTCTTCGAGACCTTCGCCCGCATCGTCGACGAGCGCGGCCTCGCGCGCCACCGGCTGAACACCTGCGGCTATTCCGTCGGCGCGCGCTTTTCGCCCTCCTGGATGGATCCGCAGATGTTCCTGATGGGCAATCCGCAGGAAATCGAGCCGAACATGTCGCTCTTCCTGCACACGATCATCCTCGATTCGGAAAGCGCGACGGCCATGACGCTTGGCCAGACCTATCTCACCACCACCGACACGCCGAAGGCGCTGTCCCGCTACGGCCTCGATTTCATCGAGGTCTGACAGAAGACCACTCGCAATATCCTGCAATTGACAGGCCTTGGGACGAAACCCATAAATCGTTGCGGGACAGAGGAGGCCGAAGCCTCCTGAGGACACGGACGATGACGATGCACGAGCTGACGAAGCGGCTGGCACTGATCGGTCTCATTGCCACCCTTGCCGGCTGCAACAGCACCGACGCGCTCATTCCGCGCGCCGATGTCGGCAGCAATTTCAATTCGCCGCCGGTGACGCAGAACGATCTCGACCAGATGAGCGCCGAGACGAAGCCCGTCACCACCATGCCGGTCGCGACCGCCACGCAGCAGACCGCCTTCGCCGCGCCCTCCCGCATCGGCGGCTCGACGGGCAAGGATACCGCCGGCACCCTGCAGGGCCAGGCCGATGCGCTCGCCCGCAACCATGGCGGCCGCGCGCCGGCGGACGAGGACCTCGCCCGCAACTCGCTCGCCGCCGAAACGTCCGGTGGCACGGAAGAGGTCGCGGCCCTGCCCCCCGCCAAGGCGGCGGCCGGCGGAACGGTCCGCTTCCTGCCGATCATCGGCGCGCCGGTCGAGGCCGTCACGCCGCTCTCCAAGCGGCTCGGCGCGGAAGCGCGCACGAGCGGCCTGACGATCCGCAGCGCCTCCGACAATTCCACCGATTATATCCTCAAGGGCTATTTCTCGGCCATGAACGACAGCGGCAAGACCACCGTCGTCTATGTCTGGGACGTTCTGGACGGCGGCGGCTCGCGGCTGCACCGCATCCAGGGCCAGGAGAGCGTGCCGGGCACCGCCGCCGATCCCTGGTCCGTCGTGCCGGCGCGCACGATGGAGGACATCGCCCGCAAGACGATCCGGGACTATCTCGAATGGCGGGGTTCGCTGCGGGGTTAAGCCGTCCGAAAGGGTAAATCACAGCGAAATGCGAAGAATCGCTTTCCCGAAGGGGCAAGGCCCTTGCATTCACGGATTTTGCCGCTTAAACGCCCCCCCATCAGCATAATCACAGGCGGACCATAGATGAAGGTTTTCGCGGGCAATTCGAACCGGCTCCTGGCCGAAGCGATCTGCAATTATCTGAATGTTCCGCTCGGCCGTGCTACGGTTCGGCGCTTCGCAGACCAGGAAATCTTCGTTGAAATCCAGGAGAACGTGCGCGGCGAGGACGTTTTCGTCGTGCAGTCGACGTCGTTCCCGACCAACGACCACCTGATGGAGCTCCTGATCATGATCGATGCGATCCGCCGCTCCTCGGCGCGCCGCATCACGGCCGTGATCCCCTATTTCGGCTATGCCCGCCAGGACCGCAAGCCCGGCCCGCGCACGCCGATCTCCGCCAAGCTGGTCGCCAACCTCATCACCGAGGCGGGCGCCGACCGTGTGCTGACGCTGGACCTGCATGCCGGCCAGATCCAGGGCTTCTTCGACATTCCGACCGACAACCTCTACGCCGTGCCGATCCTCGCGCGCGACGTGAAGCAGAACTATGACCTGAAGAACGTCATGGTCGTCTCGCCGGACGTCGGCGGCGTGGTGCGCGCCCGTGCGCTCGCCAAGCGCCTCGACTGTCTGCTGGCCATCGTTGACAAGCGCCGCGACCGTCCGGGCGAATCCGAGGTCATGAACGTCATCGGCGACGTCTCGGGCAAGGACTGCCTGCTGATCGACGACATCGTCGATTCGGGCGGCACGCTCTGCAACGCGGCAGAGGCGCTCTTGAAGAACGGCGCCACCAGCGTCACCGCCTATATTACCCATGGCGTGCTTTCGGGCGGCGCCGTGGCGCGCGTCACCTCCTCCAAGCTCAAGGAACTGGTGATCACCGACACGATCCAGCCGACCACGGCTGTCCAGTCCGCGCACAATATCCGCGTGATCTCGACCGCCAACCTGCTCGGCGAGGCGATCAACCGCACCAGCGCCGAAGAGTCCGTTTCCAGCCTCTTCGACTGAACCGCCACGATCCTTTCAAAAAGCCCGCGCACCTCTGGTTGCGCGGGTTTTTTCTTTTGGCAACCATCCCCTGTTTTTTACGCCCGCCCCGATACCGGACGCATCACTTTTGCGTTACGGTTCGGCGAGATTCACCTGGAGGACTCCATGATGACGCCTTTCCTGTCCCGGCTCGCCGGACGCATTGCCATTCTTCTCGCCGCCGGCACGCTGGTCGCCTGCTCCGTCGAAGTCGATGATGGCGGCGGCCGCCCCCGTCCGCGCCCGCAGGCCTGCACCATGGAATACAACCCCATCTGCGGCGCACGCGGCGGCGATCTCCAGACCTTCGCCAATACCTGCGAGGCACGCTCCAGCGGCTACCGCGTCGTCGGCCGCGGTGAATGCCGCCGGGGCGGCCGTCCCGAGCCGCGTCCGGACGAAGGCCGCGCCTGCACGCGCGAATATGCGCCGGTCTGCGGCGCGAACGGCCGCGACCGCCAGACCTTCGCCAATGCCTGCGAGGCACGCCGCAGCGGCTATGACGTGATCGGCCGCGGCGAATGCCGGGGCCGCAATCCCGGCGGCGACGGCAGCGACTGGGGTAACGGCCGCGATCGCGACCGCGACAACCAGCGCGTCTGCACCATGGAATACCGGCCGGTCTGCGCGCAGCGCGGCCGCGACCGCAAGACGTTCGGCAATTCATGCTCGGCCGATGCCGCCGGATACCGGGTCGTCAGCCCGGGCGAATGCTCGGCCTACTGATCGCGCTTGCGTCTAGGATCGAGGCCCCGCTGTTCCGGCAGCGGGGCCTTTCCATTCGAGGTTCCCGCCGCGATGCGGAACGTCCGCCCTCGCTCCGGCTCACGGAAGCTGGTCGAGTCAAGGGCCGCTCCCGGTTCGGCGCCCGCCACGAACAACCCTGTTTCCAAGCCCCGCGCCGCCTGTTACCAGTGCACATCCCTTTCCATTGTCGATCCTGCCATGCTTCGTGACTTTTCCGCCCAAGCCCTGTTCATGGGCCTGCTCACCGCCTTCGTCGGTTTCGCCAGTTCCTTCGCCGTCGTGCTGCACGGCCTCACCGGCGTCGGCGCCACGGAGGCGCAGGCCGCCTCGGGCCTGATAGCGCTTTCGGTGTCGATGGGGATCTGCGCCATCGTGCTCAGCGTGGCGACGCGCCTGCCCGTCTCGATCGCCTGGTCGACGCCGGGCGCGGCTCTGCTCGCCAGTTCCGGTGCGGTCGAGGGCGGCTTCTCGACGGCGGTCGGCGGGTTCCTCGTCTGCGCGGCGCTGATCGTCGTCGCGGGCCTGTGGAAGCCGCTCGGCCGCATGGTCGCCGCCATACCCGCGACGCTCGCCAATGCCATGCTGGCCGGCGTGCTGATCGGCCTGTGCTTCGCGCCGGTCAGGGCCATCGCCTTCAACCCGCTGCTTGGCCTGCCGATCGCGCTGGCCTGGATCGTCGTCGGCAGCGTCAACCGGCTCTATGCCGTGCCTGCCGCGCTCGCCGCCTTTGTCGCGGTCCTCGCCTTCGGCATCGACATCCCCGACGGCGCCTTCGCCGGGCTTGCCGAGGCGCTGCTACCGAAGCCCGAATTGGTGACGCCGGCCTTCACCGTCGCCGGGCTCGTCGGCATCGCCCTGCCGCTTTTCATCGTCACCATGGCCTCGCAGAACATTCCCGGCATCGCCGTGCTGAAGGTCAACGACTACGAGCCCAATCCCGGCCCGCTCTTCGCGGTCACCGGCCTTTTCTCGCTGCTTTCGGCCCCCTTCGGCGGCCATGCGGTCAACCTCGCCGCCATAACCGCCGCCATGTGCGCCGGTTCCGACGCCCATCCCGACCCGGCGAAACGTTACTGGGCGGCCATCAATGCCGGTGTCTTCTACGTGATCTTCGGCCTTGCTGCGGGCGCGGTCACCGCCTTCGTCAGCCTCGCCCCGCCGATCCTCATCCAGGCGGTCGCCGGCCTTGCGCTGATCAGCGCCTTCGCCGGCTCCGCGCTCAATGCCTTCCGCGAGACGGAGGGGCGGGAAGCGGCGGCGGTGACCTTCCTCGTCACCGCCTCGGGCGTTTCCTTCGCCGGCATTTCCGGCGCCTTCTGGGGCCTGATCGCGGGCGGCCTGATGCTGGCGCTCTCCCGCTTCGTGGCGAGCCTTCGGAAATAATCCTACGGCTGGAACGGCAGCGGACGGCCGTTGATCAGCACCTTGCCGTCCTCGCCGACCGTGAGGTCCCAGGCCTGCGCGCCGTTACCGGCATCGCGCGCAAGGCCCTTCATCATCAGGAGCCCGAAGGACGCCTGGGCGAATTCCGGCACGGCGCCGGCATTCTTCTGGAGATAGGTGACGGTCTTGTCGAAGTCGCGCATGGTGATCGTCACATCGGCGCTGTGGCGCTCCTTGTCGTCGGGATAGACCGTCATCTTGCCGGTGAGATGCACGTCATAGATCGGCGAGACGGCCGAGACATCCTCGAATTCGAGGGTCATGGCCCCGCCGGGAAGCACGATGCGGCCGATCTCCGCGCCCTCCTCGTCGGTCAGCGGCTTCGGCTTGGTGAAGTCCGCATGGTCGACGAGGTAGTTGACCGCGCCGGCAAGGTCGAGATCCGCGACCGCCATCCTGAAGGCCGCCTGCTCCGGCAGGAGGCCCTCATAGGCGGGCGGCAGCAGGCCGGCCGGCGGCTTCGGCTTCTCCACGCCGAAACCGAAGCCGAAGCGGGTCGAATGGGCAATGCCGTTCATCGTGACATTGTAGTCGACCGCCTCCGCCCCGAACGCGCCCTTGTCCGTGCTCACCGTGACATTGGAGGCCCTGATCGTCTCCTTGAGGTTGTCGAAGACCGGCAGCGCCGCGCGCAGCAACTCCTTGAGGCGCGCCGCCTCCGGCGCCTCCAGCCGCTGCTTGTGCAGGTTGTCGAGCACGAGGAAGACGAGGTCCTGCATCACCTTGTAGCGCGCGCCGTCCATGCTGACGTCGATGTCGAGCTTGTCCGCGCCGATCGCCACCTGGCCCGACTGGTCGCTGGTGATGGTCTCGGCGAAGGCCTTCATCACGCCGGTCGTGGAAATGTCGAGCGTGCTCGCATCCTTCTTCTCGGCGGAAACGTGCATCGCCGTTTCGCCGAAGCTCGCCGTCACGCTGTCCTTGGCCGAGGTGCTGGAGAAGGCGAGCTTCCGCGCGATCCAGTCTGCGGAGGTGAAATAGAGGATCTCCGGATCGTAGACGCCGTCGAGCTTCATCGAATCGATGACATAGGAGAACGCGTTGCGGCCCTCGGGAAGGTCGACCTCGCCCTTGATGTCGAAGCTGTCATTCGCCTCGATGCGATAGGTGCCGTCCGCCGAAGGCCGCAGATAGGCCGTCATCGGCTTCAGGCCCTCGAGCTTGACCATGCCGCTTTTGGTCTTGTCGAGCAGGACCTTCGGATCGAAGCGCAGCTCGTAGAAGGAGGTCGCCGCCCTGACCGTGATGAGCCCCGCGTCGATCATGTCCTGCGGCAGGTAGCGCGTGAGGCGCTGCTGGATGCTTTCGGCCCCGGAAGGCGAAATCTCCTGGGCAAGGACGGGACTTGCGGATACGAGTGCAAGTGCGGCCGAAGCCATCAGGATCTGTTTTCTCATCATGGCCTCCTGCGCCGAACCGGTTTGGCCCGAACATCCAATCGCCGCGCCGCGATGTCAATCCGGGGCATGGATCGGGCACGGGCCTTGCATTTCCGGGCATTCTCGGCTATCGAGCCCGCGTCCGCGTAGACACCCTTGGAGGCAACGCGGATGAGGCTTTCACGAAATCCTCAAGTTTTGCGCGGCTGGAGACGCTTCCGGCCGGGGAAAACTCTCCAGTAACATACGAAAGGTAAAGCCATGAGCCACGACACTTACGAGCTCAAGGCCGAGACGCGCGAACGGGTTGGTAAGGGGTCCTCCCGTGAACTTCGCCGCAACGGCCTTATTCCTGCAGTTATCTACGGCGACAAGCAGGCCCCCCTCGCTATCGCCATCTCGACCAAGGACGTAACGCAGCGCATCCACGCCGGCGGCTTCAAGACGACGGTCGCCACGATCGACGTCAACGGCGAGAAGATCAAGGTTCTGCCGAAGGACTACCAGCTGGATCCGGTCCGCGACTTCACGATGCATGTCGACTTCCTGCGCGTTTCGGGCGACACCCACGTCGTCGTCGAAGTGCCGGTTCACTTCGTCAACGAAGAGAAGTCCCCGGGCATCAAGGCCGGCGGCGTCCTGAACGTCGTTCGCCACGCTGTCGAGCTGCACGCCCTTGCCGGCAACATCCCGGAATTCATCACGGCCGATCTCGCTGGCCTGAAGGTCGGCGACGGCATCCACATCTCCCACGTCAAGCTGCCGAAGGGCACCAGCCCGGTCATCACCGACCGCGACTTCACGATCGCCACGATCGCTGTCCCGGCTGCCGGCGTGAAGGAAGAAGAAGCTGCCGCTTCGGAAGAATAATCCCCTCTTCGAAGGGATTTTCTCGAAACCCCGTGCCTCCGGCACGGGGTTTTTCTTTGCCCGGAGAACGGGAGCCGCCACCGGAAAGGCTCAATTTTCAACACTTTTCCGGATCGGCATTTCAGCAACATTTAAGATTTTGATGAAACTCTGTTCCGCGAAAAGACGAAGACCAAAGAGGGGCATCATGGGTTGGCTTCGGACAGGCGCGGGGGGACGGCCGGCATGAAAATGCATTCGGTCGAAAGCCGCTTCATTGCCATCGTCATCGGTGCCCTGCTCGTCTTCGTCGCGCCGCTCTTCGTCCTGTTCCTCGTCCTCTCCTCCGACCGCGTCGCGCGCGAGCGCCTGCAGAACACTGACGTCCTGTTGAAGAGCAGCGTCCAGGCGCTCGGCAAGCCGCTCTGGGACCTCGACCGCGAAAGCATCGACCAGATCGTCGGCGACCTACAGGCCGAGGCCGACATAGCCTATGTGCGCGTGCGCGACACGTCGGGCACGGTCGATATCAGCGCGCCCGACGTGGCGCCCGATGCGAGTGAGGCCCGCGCCATGGTCGTGGCGGATATCCTGCACAAGGCCACGGACGGCACCAGGAAGGTCGGCACCGCGGAAATCTGGCTTCGCAGGGAAGGACCCTTCTCGCGCTTCTCGACGGACGAGATGACGATCTTCGCCATCTTCTTCTTCGCCGTGGCGACGCTGTTCACCGCCGCCATCATCGGCAACCGCATCACGATCATCCGCCCTCTGATGCGCCTGACCGCCGCGATCGAGGCGACGCGCCGCCTTGGCTCCCGCCACCATGTCGACTGGACCTCGAACGACGAGATGGGTGCCCTCGCCCATAACTTCAACGAGATGCAGATCAGGCTGGAGCGCGAGGAAACGGAGCTGAAGCACGCCCATGCCCGCGCCACCGACATCTACAACCTCACCCCCGCCATGCTCTTCTCCATCGACGGGCAGAACCGCATCACCGCGGTCAGCGATTACTGGCTGACGGCGACCGGCTATGGCCGCGATCAGGTGATCGGCCGGGAATTCACCGCCTTCGTGGATACCGACTGGCGCGATGTCTACCGCGCCCGCCGCGAACAGGGATCGGAAGACGGCATCTGCGAGGTCACGGTTCGTTTCCGCCGCGCCGACGACAGCCTGATGGACGTGCTGATCCTGGAAACCGGCGTGGCGGCGGAGAGCGGCCGTCAGCCCCTCTCCCTGTCGGTCATGACCGACGTCACCGACCTCAAGGAAGCGGAAAGCCGCAACCACCGCCAGGCGATCACCGACCACCTGACCGGCCTTCTCAACCGGCAGGGTTTCGAATCCGCGCTGGACGACATGATCGAGGAGGCCGACACGCTCGGCCAGCCGCTCGCCTGCCTCTTCGTCGACCTCGACCGCTTCAAGTGGATCAACGACAATCTCGGTCATGCCGCCGGCGACGAGGTGCTGTGCCAGGTCGCCATGCTGCTGCGCCGCCAGTTGCGCGCCGGCGACATGATCGCCCGCCTCGGCGGCGACGAGTTCGCGATCCTCCTCTCGGCCCGCAACGGCCACCAGTTCGCCCTCGACGTCAGCGAGCGGCTGGTCGCCAGCCTTCGCGCGCCGCTCATTGTCAACGGCGCGGAACTGACGGTCAGCGCCAGCATCGGCGTCGCCGTCTATCCCGACCAGGCATCCACCGCCGCCTGCCTGCTGCAGAAGTCGGACATGGCCATGTATGCCCGCAAGCGCAGCGGCAAGAACGGCGTGCAGCTCTTCGACAACAACATGGTCGACATCGCCCGCAAGCGGCTGGAAATCGAGAAGTTCATCGAGCGGGGCCTGCGGGAAGACTGGTTCACCGCCCATCTCCAGCCGATCGTCAGCCTTTCCGACGGGCGCGTTGCCGGCTTCGAGGCGCTGATGCGTCTCCAGCATCCCGAGCGCGGCCTGCTGCCGCCGGCCGAGATCATCGGCATTGCCGAGGAGAACGGCTCGATCGGCCAGATCGGCGACTGCATCCTGGCGAAATCCATCCGCAGCCTCTCGATGATCTCCGGGCTGGAGGGTCTTGCCGACAGCTACCTCGCAGTGAACTTCTCGCCGCTTCAGTTCGAGCCCGGCCTGCCCGCCCGCCTCGCCCAGCTCCTCCTGGAGAACGGCATCACCGCCTCGCGCATCGTCGTGGAGATCACCGAGGCGGTGCTGATGCTCGACAACCCGCTGGTACGCGAGGTGCTGGACGCCCTCTCCCATCTCGGCTGCCGCATCGCGCTCGACGATTTCGGCACCGGCTATTCCTCGCTGAGCTACCTCAACCGCTTCCCCGTCGATATCGTCAAGATCGACCAGTCCTTCACCCGCTCGCTCTCCTCCGACCAGCCGGACGTGCGCCGCAAGAGCCGCATGCTGGTCGAGGGCATCCGTACGATCTCGCACCAGATGGGCTGCGCCGTCGTGGCGGAAGGCATCGAGACGGTGGAGCAGTGGGACATTCTCCAGGCCATGGATGTCGAGTTCGGCCAGGGCTACCTGATGAGCCGGCCCCTGCCGCTGGATGCGCTGCTGGAGAAGCTGGACGAATTCGGCCCGGCCGGCGCGGCCGAGCGCCGGGCCATGGCCTCCTGACAAACGGGGATGGGACGATGAAGACGCTGCTTCTGACGCTTTGCCTCTCGCTCGCCCCGCTCACACCGGCGCTGGCCGAAACGCTCCACTTCGTCACGGAGGAATATGCGCCCTTCAACTACTTGCAGGACGGCAGGATCACCGGCATCGGCGTCGAGCAGGTCGAGACGATCGCCCGGGCGTCGGGGATCGACTACACGATGGAGATCATGCCCTGGGCCCGCGCCTTCGCCATGGCGAAGAACCAGCCGATGCACTGCGTCTTCACCACAGGCTTCAACCGCGAGCGCGCCGACCAGTTCGTCTGGGTCAATCCGCTGCTGAAGGACCAGATGGTGCTGCTGAAGCGCAAGGATGGCAGCAAGGGGCCCGCCACCGTGCAGGAGGCGCTCGCGATGAAGGTCGGCTCCCAGCGCGGCGATTTCGCCGTTGAGGCGCTGGAAGACCTCGGCTTCAGGGAGATAGACCTTGCCGCCGATATCGACCTTACCCTGCGCAAGCTCCTGTCGGGCCGCATCGACCTGATGCCGACCTCCATCAAGACCTACAGGAACCTTGTGAATCAAGGCCAGCCTGTCGAGAAGGCCATGCTGATGGCGGGCAAGACCTATGGCATCGCCTGCCAGAAGGATACGCCGCCCGCGCTGATCGCCCGCCTGCAGGCGGAGCTGGACAAGCTGATCCTCAGCGGCGGGCAGGACCGCATCTTCACCGCCTACGGCCTGCCGCCGAACGCCCGCACGGCCGACAACGGCGACAAGAAATGACCGCGGACGGTTGACTTCCGGCCGCTTTCGCGGTGGTGAAGACCGATCACGTTTTTTGGCGGACCATTCCATGCAGATCATCGCCGGGCTCGGCAATCCGGGCGCAAAATATGCGGGCAACCGCCACAATATCGGTTTCATGGCGCTCGACGCCATCCACCGCAAGAACCCGTTCTCGCCCTGGTCGAAGAAGTTCAAGGCGGAGATTTCCGAAGGCGAGCTCGCCGGCGAGAAGGTGCTGCTCGTCAAGCCGCAGACCTTCATGAACCTCTCGGGCGAATCCGTCGGCGAGGCCATGCGCTTCTACAAGCTGGCGCCGAAGGATATCGTCGCGATCTACGACGAGCTGGACCTCGCCCCCGGCAAGGCGCGCATCAAGGTCGGCGGCGGCCATGGCGGGCACAACGGCATCAAGTCGCTCGACGCCCATTGCGGCAAGGACTACCGGCGCCTGCGCCTGGGCATCGGCCATCCCGGCGCCAAGGAACTCGTCACCAACCACGTTCTCGGCGATTTCGCCAAGGCCGATCACACCTGGCTCGACCCTCTGCTCGACGAACTGGGCATCAATGCCGCCATGCTGATGCGCGGCGAGGATTCACAGCTGATGAACAAGCTGGCGCTCGCGACCGGCAGCAAGCCGGAGGAGAAGGAGGTGCCGGCGAAGAAGCCCGGCGGCCAGTCCCATATCCGCCAGGCCCGCAACCACGCCCAGCCGAAGATCCTGCCCGCCAGCGGCCCGATGGCCGACATGCTGAAGAAGCTCTTCGGCAACAAGGGCGACTAGGGACGGGGATAGGCGAGGTTTTGGAGACCTATTCCTCCGGCTCCGTCTGGAAGAGCAGCGGAAAGCCGGCATCCTTGGCAAGCTCCGTCGCTTCCTTTGCCTTCGTCTCGGCGATGTCGCGCGCGCAGACGACCACGACGGATGTGCCCATCTTGTGCGCCGTCATCATGACGCGGTAGCTCGTCGTCTCCGGCATGCGGAAGATGGCTTTCAGCACGAGGACGACGAAATCGCGCGGCGTATAGTCGTCGTTGACCAGGATGACCTTGTAGAGCCTCGGCCGCTCCAGCTTCGGCTTCGTGACGGTTTTCGGCTTGAGGACAGTGTCACCATTGCTCATCGGAAGCTCCTCGTAACATTGGCTTCGAGCGGTGTGCGACCATTGTGCACCGCAGGGCCGGCGACTTCAAGGCCCCGCGGGCGCGAGCCCCTTGACCCTGCCCCGTCCTTCCCCCATAGCGGTGGCAACGAATTACTTGAGACGAACGGACCATCTCCATGGGCTTCAAATGCGGTATCGTCGGCCTGCCGAATGTCGGCAAGTCGACCCTCTTCAACGCGCTGACCAAGACGGCCGCCGCCCAGGCGGCGAACTATCCCTTCTGCACCATCGAGCCGAACACCGGCGAAGTGGCGGTTCCCGATCCGCGCATGAAGGCGCTCGCCACCGTCGCGGGCTCCAAGGAGATCATCCCGACGCGCATCTCCTTCGTCGACATCGCCGGCCTCGTGCGCGGCGCCTCGAAGGGCGAAGGCCTCGGCAACAAGTTCCTCGCCAATATCCGTGAAGTCGATGCGGTCGTGCATGTTCTGCGCTGCTTCGAGGATACCGACATCACCCATGTCGAAGGCCGCATCAACCCCGTCGCCGATGCCGAGACGATCGAGACCGAGCTGATGCTCGCCGACCTCGAAAGCCTGGAGCGCCGCGTCGAGCAGACCCGCAAGCGCGCCACCGGCAAGGACAAGGAGTCCATGGCGCAGCTTCCGGTCATGGAAGCCGTCATCAAGCTGCTCAACGAAGGCAAGCCCGCCCGCCTTCTCCTGAAGACGCTGGCGCCGGAAGAGATCGATGTCCTCAAGGGCCTCAACCTCCTGACGTCGCACCCGGTCCTCTACGTCTGCAACGTCGCCGAGGCGGACGCGGCGACCGGCAATGCCCATACCGAGGCGGTCGCCGCGATGGCGAAGGAACAGGGCGCCGAATGCGTCATCATCTCGGCCGCCATCGAATCCGAGGTCGCCCAGCTTCCGGAAGAGGAAGCCAGCGAGTTCCTTTCCGCCCTCGGCCTTGAGGAAGCGGGCCTCGACCGCCTTATCCGCGCCGGCTACCGCCTTCTCGACCTCATCACCTATTTCACGGTCGGCCCCAAGGAAACCCGCGCCTGGACCATCGTGCGCGGCACCAAGGCCCCGCAGGCCGCCGGCGTCATCCACACCGATTTCGAACGCGGCTTCATCCGCGCCTTCACCATCGCCTATGACGACTACATCGCCTTCAAGGGCGAAGTGGGCGCCAAGGAAGCCGGCAAGGGCCGCGACGAAGGCAAGGAATACGTGGTGCAGGACGGCGACGTCATCCACTTCCGCTTCAACACATAAGACGCTTCACGCTTTTCGCATTCCCGGCTGCCGTCCCTTCCCGGGGGCAGCAGTTTTTCGTTGCGGGCTGCCAATGCCTTGCAAAACAGCGCCATGCTCGCCATTCTTCGCCCGCAACAGGACGAACGGACTTGGCCAATTACAGCTTCGAAGACTTTCCCCCGGGCCGTCGCTTCGATTTTGCGAAGCGGACGCTGACGGCCGACGAGATCATCGCCTTCGCGCGCGAGTTCGATCCGCAGCCGATGCACATGGACGAGGAAGCCGGCCGCGCCAGTATCCTCGGCGGGCTCGCCGCCTCGGGCTGGCACACCAGCGCGATCATGATGCGCATGCTCTTCGACGCCTATCTCGACGGCTCCACCTCGGAAGGCTCGCCCGGCGTCGACAGCATGGAATGGAAGCGCCCGGTGCTTGCCGGCGACACGCTCGGCGGCCATTGCGAGGTGCTGGAGGCCCGCATCTCGCGCTCGCGCCCGGAACTCGGCATCGTGCGCATGCGCGCCGAACTGACGAACCAGCGCGGCGAGATCGTCGCGGTCTGCGACTATATCAACATGCTGCGTCTTGCCGGAAAGGGTGCCGACCATGCGCATGGCTGAGCTCTATCCGACCGGCGATGCCATTTCGGTCGGCAGCCTCGCCTTCACCGCCGAGGACATCGTGCGCTTCGCGCGGGATTTCGACCCGCAGCCCTTCCATCTCGATCCCGACTTGGCGAAAGAAGCCCTCTTCGGCGGGCTCTGCGCCTCCGGCTGGCACACCAGCGCCGGCTGGATGAAATGCTTCGTGGCGTTCTGGGCGGACGAATGCAGGCGCCTTGTCGCCGAAGGGATCGCGCCGCCGAAACTCGGCCCCTCCCCGGGCTTCACCGGGCTCGCATGGCTGAAGCCGGTCTTCGCCGGCGACACGATCACCTATTCGGTGACGCTCCTCGGCTCCCGCGCGATCGCCTCGCGGACGGATCGGCTCCTGAACACGATCCTCTGCGCCGGCCGGAACCAGAACGGCGAGCCGGTCATCCGCTTCGAAAGCACGGTGCTGGAATTCGTCTGACGGCGGGGCCGGTCTTTTCCGGCGTGCCGCCTTTGCCCCTCACCTTAACCCTCTCCCCGCAAGCGGAGAGAGGGGACGCGCCCCACGCGACGTAAGAGTTCACGGAAACCTGCGCGGCGTATCCTTCTCCCCGCTTGCTGTGAGAAGGTGGCCGGCAGGCCGGATGAGGGGCCGAACATCCCAGACCAATCGAGAAATTCAGACCAACACGCTCAATGCCCGTCGAAGGCCACCAGCGTCCGCACCTCGACGCCAAGCGCCTCCAGCTTCCTGCGGCCGCCGATTTCCGGCAGGTCGATGACGAAACAGGCGGCGACGATATCCGCCCCCATCTGGCGCAGCAGCTTGACGGCGGCTTCCGCCGTGCCGCCGGTGGCGATCAGGTCGTCGACGAGGATCACCTTCTCGCCGGGCGTGATGGCGTCCTTGTGCATCTCCATCTCGTCCACGCCGTATTCCAGGCTGTAGGCGATGCGCACGGTCTCGTGCGGCAGCTTGCCCTTCTTGCGGATCGGCACGAAGCCGGTGGAAAGCTGGTGCGCCATGGCGCCGCCGAGAATGAAGCCGCGCGCCTCGATGCCGGCGACCTTGGCGATGCCGATGCCCGCATAGGGGTGCACCAGTTCGTCCACGGCCCGGCGGAAGGCACGGGGATTGCCGAGCAGCGTGGTGATGTCGCGGAACATGATGCCGGGCTTCGGATAGTCCGGGATGTTGCGGATCGCGGCGACGAGTTCTTGCTCAAGACTGGACATGGGATTTCCCGACTGCGGAGGGCTTCGCCCGGTTATTGCAGGTGCGTGCGCGCCCCACAACAAAAAAGGCGGCCCGAAGGCCGCCTTTTCGACAGAGCGGAAAGGCGCTCAGTGTTCCTTGTTCGCGTAGACCGACTTCTTCGTCAGGTAGATCAGGCCGGTGAAGATCACCAGGAAGACCATGACCATGAAGCCGGTGCGCTTGCGCTCTTCCAGATGCGGCTCGGCGGCCCACATCAGGAAGGACGCGACGTCGCGGGCATACTGGTCGACCGTCTGCGGCGAGCCGTCGTCATAGGTGACCTGGTCGTCCGAGATCGGCTTTGCCATGGCGAGCGCCGCGGCATTGGCGAAGTAAGGGTTGTAGTGCGTGCCTTCGGCGACTTCGATATGCGCCGGCTTTTCTTCATCGTAACCCGTCAGCAGCGAGTAGATGTAGTCCGGCCCGCCTTCCTGGTACTGGGTGAAGATGTCGAAGACGAACTGCGGGAAGCCGCGGGTGATGCCGCGTGCCTTGGCGAGCAGCGACATGTCCGGCGGAGCCGCGCCGTTGTTCGCGGCGGCAGCCGCTTCATGGTTGGCATAGGGCGACGGGAAGTGGTCGGACGGGATCGCCTTGCGGGTGAACATCTCGCCGTCCGCGTTCGGGCCGTCCTGCACTTCGTAGTTCGCGGCGAAGGCCTTTACCTGCGCCTCGGAGTAGCCAAGGCCTTCCAGCGTGCGGAAGGACACGAGGTTCATCGAGTGACAGGCCGAGCAGACTTCGGTGTAGACCTTCAGGCCGCGCTGGAGCTGGCCCTTGTCATACTTGCCGAAGGGACCCGCGAAGGTCCAGCTCTGCTGCTTCGGGTGGTGGATCGGGTAGTGCGGCGTGGCGTGTTCCGCTTCCGCACCACCGGCAGCCGCGTGGTCTTCCTGCGCCGTGGCGAGGGAGACGCCGAGGCCGGCGACGAGGGCGAGCGACAGAATGCCTGCAACAAGCTTTTTCATTGTCATGGTTCCTTTCGTCGCTCGTCTCAGGCCTTGGCCGCCTTGGCGTTCTTCTTTTCCAGAACCGCTTCCGTGATCGAATTCGGAATGCGCTTCGGGGTTTCGATCAGGCCGAGGAGCGGCATGAGGACGATGAAGAAGCCGAAGTAGTAGAGCGTGCCGAGCTGGGAAAGGACGACGTAGATGCCTTCAGCGGGCTGTGCACCGAGCCAGCCGAGCATGATGGCGTTCGCCACGAAGATCCAGAAGAACAGCTTGTACCACGGGCGGTAGACGGCGGAGCGAACCTTGGAGGTGTCGAGCCACGGCAGGAAGAACAGCACGATGATCGCGCCGAACATCACGAGGACGCCGCCCAGCTTGGAGTCGATCGGGCCGATGTTGAAGGTGATGGCGCGCAGCATCGCGTAGAACGGCAGGTAGTACCATTCCGGAACGATGTGGGCCGGGGTCTTCAGCGGGTCGGCCGGGATGTAGTTGTCCGGGTGGCCGAGATAGTTCGGCATGTAGAAGATGAACCAGGCGAAGACGATCAGGAAGACCGAGACGCCGAGCGCGTCCTTCAGCGTCGCATAGGGCGTGAAGGCGACCGTGTCGGTCTTGGACTTCACCTCGACGCCGGTCGGGTTCGTCTGGCCGGTGACGTGCAGCGCCCAGATGTGCAGGACGACGACGCCGGCGATCATGAAGGGCAGCAGGTAATGCAGCGAGAAGAAGCGGTTCAGCGTCGGGTTGTCGACCGCGAAGCCGCCGAGCAGGAACTGCTGGATCCATTCGCCGACCCACGGGAAGGCCGAGAAGAAGCCGGTGATCACGGTGGCGCCCCAGAAGGACATCTGGCCCCAGGGCAGAACGTAGCCCATGAAGCCGGTGGCCATCATGAGCAGGTAGATCACCACGCCGAGAATCCAGAGGATTTCGCGCGGCGCCTTGTAGGAGCCGTAGTAGAGGCCGCGGGCGATGTGCAGATAGACTGCGATGAAGAAGAAGGACGCGCCGTTGGCGTGCATATAGCGCAGCAGCCAGCCATGGTTCACGTCGCGCATGATCTTCTCGACCGAGTTGAACGCGACGGTCGTTTCGGCAGCGTAGTGCATGGCCAGAACGATACCGGTCAGGATCTGCACGATCAGCATCACCGACAGCATGGCGCCGAAGGTATAGGCATAGTTCAGGTTGCGCGGAACCGGATAGGAAACGAAACTGTCATGGATCATGCGCGGCAGAGGCAGGCGCGAATCGACCCATTTTTCGATGCCAGTCGTCGGCTGGTAGGTTGAATGTTCAGCACTCATTATCAGTAGTCCCCTCAACCGATCTTGATGACTGTGTCGGAAATGAACGAGAAGGTCGGCACGGCGAGGTTCTGCGGCGCCGGACCCTTACGGATGCGACCGGCAGTGTCATAGTGCGAACCGTGGCAGGGACAGAACCAGCCGCCGAAGTCGCCGGCCTGGCCGAGCGGCACGCAGCCGAGATGGGTGCAGGAGCCGATCATAACGATCCAGTTCTCCTTGCCCTCGCCGGCCGAGCGGTCGATGTCCGTCGCCTCTGCATCGGCAGCGACGTTGGCGTTACGGGCGACCGGGTCCTTGAGGTCGGCAAGCGGAACGGCCTTGGCCTCTTCGACTTCCTTGTCCGTGCGGTTGCGGATGAAGACGGGCTTGCCGCGCCACTTGGCCGTCAGCGACATCCCCGGCGTCAGGCTGGAGACGTCGACCTCGATCGAGGCGAGCGCCAGCGTCGATGCATCCGGGCGCATCTGGTCGATGAACGGCCAGGCAACCGCCACGCCGCCCACGACGCCCGCCATGCCGGTGGCCAGGTAAAGGAAGTCGCGGCGAGTGGGCTCGCCCAGGGATTCGCTTGTTGTCTCGTGTTCGCTCACGGCTAAACCATCCTCTCACGCAATGTCTGCGGAAACCGCAACGCCCCTTTGGAAACCGGCAAGATCCGGACACAATACGGCCATAGATTCCCCGTCAATCCGGCGCGTTCTATGCTTGATCGCAAATTATGTCCAGCCTTGGCAAGAGGAGGCGGGCACATTGTCGCGGGAAAAACGGGGCATCTTGACAAGCCGCAGGCATCGCCTTGAACCTCCAGCGCTTCCGGCTTGAAAAAGCGAGGGAAAAACGACGCTTGGCGTCGCTATTGCGCCGCCGCCTCATGGCCGAGGAAACCACCCGACTGGCGCGACCAGAGATCCGCATAGAGCCCGCCCCGCGCCACCAGTTCGCCATGCGTGCCCTCCTCCACGATGCGGCCGTGATCGAGCACGATCAGCCGGTCGAGCGCGGCGATGGTGGAGAGGCGATGGGCGATGGCGAGCACCGTCTTGCCACGCATCAGCCGCTCGAGGTTCGACTGTATGGCGGCCTCCACCTCCGAATCGAGAGCCGAGGTCGCCTCGTCGAGCACAAGGATCGGCGCATCCTTCAGCATGACGCGGGCAATGGCGATGCGCTGGCGCTGGCCGCCGGAGAGTTTGACGCCGCGCTCGCCGACATGGGCGTCGTAGCCCCTGCGGCCACGCTGATCTTCCAGAGCGAGGATGAAATCGTGCGCCTCCGCCTTGCGCGCCGCCTCGATCATCTCCGCCTCGCTGGCATCCGGGTTGCCAAAGAGGATGTTGTCGCGGATCGAGCGATGGAGCAGCGCCGTATCCTGGCTGACCATGCCGATATTGGCGCGTAGGCTCTCCTGCGTGACGGTGGCGATGTCCTCGCCCCCGACGAGGATGCGCCCGCCCTCCAGATCGTAGAAACGCAGCAGCAGGTTGACCAGCGTCGACTTGCCCGCGCCCGACCGCCCGACGATGCCGACCTTCTCGCCCGGCCGGATCGACAGCGAGAGATCGTCGATGACGCCCGAGGGGCGGCCGTAGTGGAAACGGACATTCTCGAAGCGGATCTCCGGCCGCGCGACCGTCAGCGTGGCGGCGTCCGGCCGGTCGACGAGGCCGATCGGCTGGGAGATGAGGTCGGCCGAATTCTGGATCGTGCCGATATTGCGCATGATGCTGTTGAGCTGCGTCATCAGGCGGTTGAGCAGGAAATTGAGCCGCAGCACCAGCGCCATGGTGAAGGCGACGGCGCCCGAGCTGATGATGCCGCCGAGCCAGAGATGGATGCACAGCACCGCCATGCCGGCGATCATCAACCCGGAAAGGAAGGCGAGCGAGGCGCGCAGCGAGGTCAGGAGCCGCGTGAAGGCGAGGATCGTGCCCTGGAACGTATCGAAGCCGCTGCGCATGTAGCGGTCGTTCGCCTCGTCGCGGCCGAAGAGCTTCAGGGTCTGGATATTGGAATAGGCATCGACCATGCGCCCGCTGATCATCGAGGCGGCCTCGGCCGAAAGGCGCGAATGCTCGCGGATGCGCGGCACGAAATAGCGCGCCAGGACCGCGAAGATCGCCAGCCAGACGAAGAGGACCGCCGCCAGCCTGAGGTCGAGCTGGCCGAGCAGCACGAGCGTCGAGGCCGTGTAGATCGTCACGAACCAGATGCTCTCCATGAAGGAGGTGATGACGTCGCCTGTCGCCTGCCCCGCCGACCAGACCTTGGTGACGATGCGGCCGGAAAAATCGTTCTGGAAGAAGGAGAGCGACTGGCGCGCGACATGCACATAGGACTGCCAGCGCACCAGATTGTAGAAGCCGGGGGTGATGACCTGCTGGTCGACCAGTGCCGTCAGGAAGGCGACGACGAAGCGTACCACGCCGATGAGCCCGAGCATCATCAGGAGCTCCGTACCATGCGCGGCGAGAAGCCCGCCCCACCCCTCGCCCGGCTTCACCGTCGCCAGCATGTCGACGAGCCGCCCGACGAACCAGAACGTCGCCGCCTCGATCCCCGCCGTGATGCCGCCCAGCACCAGAAGCGCCGCGAACGGCGCCTTGGCCTGGCGCACATAGAACCAGACGAAGGCAAGGAGCCCCTGCGGCGGCCGCAGGTCATCCCGCCGCGCGAAGGGCTGTATCCAGTTCTCGAAGAAGGAGAAAAGCGGCCGGAAGATCATGCCCCCGATATAGGCCGTTTTGCACGGCGGGCAAATTAAAGATCGGCAAGGTGGCCGAAGGGACTACACCTCCAGAATACCCTCGATGTCCCGGCGCCCGTGAAGGACGCGCACGATGACAAGCTCGTCGTCCGTTACGAGATAATAGAGCTTTATCTCATCGAATCCGCCAATGGACCATGTCCTCAAGCCAAGCAGCCGGCGATCCTTCATCGGCCGCGGCGACCCCGCATGCGGCGTGTTTGAGACATGATCGATCGCCATGCGCACGGCCGCGAGGAAGCGGCCGGCCACCGGATCCAGTCCGAGATCGATGAAATACCCGATCTGCTTGAGGATATCGGCACGGGCGGACGGGAGGACAGTCGTTTTCAACGTACACCGCTTTTACGGGGGCGTGCTGCAAGAAGCTGAGCCGCTTCGGACTTCAGGTCCGCCCAGAAGGCAGCATCGGGCACGTTTCCGTTGCCGGAAGCCAGCCCTTCCAACAAGAGGACCTCGAGCCGCGCTTCGTTCTCTTTTTCCTGGGCATCACGCAAGAGACTGCGGAAATATTCGCTGACATTGCCATATCCCTTCGCCTCAATCTGGCTTTCGACGAAGGATTTCAAGGTGTCAGGCAGGGAAATGGTGATCGTCGCCATTGGAATGCTCCTTTGCCGGCAAGATAGCATTCCTAAGCGCATATACCAATAGATAAGAACAGTTATGAAAACGCCCCGCCATGGGCGGGGCGCCGTCGTTTCCTTACTCCGCCGCCGCGTCCGCCTCGGACGTGTCGTCGGCGATGAAGCCGCCGGACTGGCGGGTCCAGAGGTCGGCGTAGATGCCGCCGTTGGCGACCAGCTCGGCGTGGGTGCCCATCTCGCGGATGCGGCCCTTGTCGAGCACGACGAGGCGGTCCATCTCGGTCAGCGTCGAGAGGCGGTGGGCGATGGCGATCACCGTCTTGCCTTCCATGAGGGCGAAGAGGTTTTCCTGGATCGCCGCTTCGACCTCGGAATCGAGCGCCGAGGTCGCCTCGTCCAGCACCAGGATCGGCGCGTCCTTCAGGAAGACGCGGGCGATCGCAATGCGCTGGCGCTGGCCGCCGGAGAGCTTCACGCCGCGCTCGCCGACCTGCGCGTCGAGGCCGGAGCGGCCCTGCTGGTCGCTGAGGCCTTCGATGAAGTCCCAGGCATTGGCCCGCCTTGCCGCCTCGATGATCTCCGCGTCGCTCGCATCCGGCTTGCCGTAGGCGATGTTATCGCGGATCGAGCGGTGCAGCAGCGAGGTATCCTGCGTCACCACGCCGATCTGCGAGCGCAGGCTGTCCTGCGTCACCGTCGCGATATCCTTGCCGTCGATGGTGATCCGGCCGGATTCCAGATCGTAGAACCGCAGCAGCACGTTCATCAGCGTCGTCTTGCCGGCGCCGGAGCGGCCGACCAGGCCGACCTTCTCGCCTGCCCCGATATTGAGCGACAGGTCCTCGATCACGCCCTTGTTCTTGCCGTAGTGGAAGCGGACGCGCTCGAAGGCGATGGCACCCTTGGCGGCCGGCAGGGCCGGAGCCTGGGGCTTGTCCTCTATGTCGTGCGGCTTGGTCATCATGCCCATGCCGTCATAGACCGTGCCGATATTCTCGAAGAGCGCGGTCACTTCCCACATCACCCATTGCGACATGCCGTTGATGCGCATGGAAAGGCCGACGGCAACGGCGACGGCACCCACCGTCACATCGCCCGCCATCCAGAAATGGATGCCGACGGCGGCGGTCAGGAACATCGCGACGACATTGTTGAGGTCGATCAGGATGTTGAACCGCGTGATGAGGCGCATCTGCCTGTGCACGGTCTGCAGGAAGCCGTCCATGCCCTCGCGGGCATAGGTCTCCTCCCGGCCGGCATGCGAGAACAGCTTGACGGTCGCGATGTTGGTGTAGCTGTCGACGATGCGGCCCGTCATCATCGAGCGTGCATCCGCCTGCTCGCGCGAAACCACCATCAGCTTCGGCACGAAGTAGCGCAGGATGCTCACATAGAAGACGAACCATACGACCAGCGGCACGACGAGACGCAGGTCCGCCGAGGCGATGATCGCGATCATCGAGATGAAATAGCTCACCACATAGATGAAGACGTCGATGATCTTCATCACGGTCTCGCGCACGGCGAGCGCCGTCTGCATCACCTTCGTCGAGACGCGGCCGGCGAACTCGTTGGAGAAGAAAGTCATGCTCTGGCGGATCAGGTAGCGGTGCATCTGCCAGCGGGCGATCATCGGGAAATTGCCCGCGAGCGCCTGGTGCATGGTCATGGTGTGCAGCGCGCCGAAGCCCGGGATGAGGACGAGCAGCAGCACGGCCATCCAGACCAGCGTGCCGCTCTCGCGGGCAAGGAAAGTGCCCGGGTCGCCCGCGGACAGCCAGTCGACGATATTGCCGAGGAACTGGAAGAGCAGGACTTCCGCGATGCCGAGCACCATGGAGCAGAAGCCGAGGACGACGAGCCACGGCGCCGCGGGGCGGGTATAATGCCAAAGGAAGGGGAAAAGTCCCTTGGGCGGAAGCGAGGGCGCCTCCGCGGGATAGGGATTCAGACGTCTTTCGAACCAGCCGAACATGGCTTTCTCCGTAATAGAAAGACGGAACCGGCGCGGACGGCGCTAAACGGGCGCTGTCGGGAATGGGGTTCCGATAAGTTTGCCGCGCGGCGACGACAAGCGTCACACGGCGATTTGAAATGAAGGCAATCCGGGAATCTGGACGGCGAGATGCCTAAGCGAGACGGGGCGTGATTCCAGCCGGGAGGCGTAGCCGATGCGTGGTATTCATCTTGATCCTCCCATGTCTCGCGTTGCAGATGCGCCTTGGTTAACCCGGAACGGCGCAATTTGCCAGACACTTTGTCGCAATTTCGCATCTGGGGCCAATTCTGTTGCCATGTCGCCACATCTGGACTAGGCGACGAAGCATGCCGAACCTCCGCATCGCCCTCTATCAGCCCGACATCGCCGGCAATACCGGCACGATCCTGCGTTTCGCCGCCTGCCTCGGCCTCGCCGTCGATATCGTCGAGCCGGCAGGTTTCGACATTTCCGACCGCAGCCTGAAGCGGGCCGGCATGGATTACCTCGCCGCCGTGACGCTGACGCGACATGTGAACTGGGACCGTTTCGAGGAATGGCGGGTGGCGAGCGGCCGCCGGCTGGTGCTCGCCTCCACGAAGGCGGCGGGTCTCTATACGGATTTCGCCTACCGGCCGGACGACATCCTGCTCTTCGGCCGTGAAAGCGCCGGCGTGCCGGACCACGTGCACGAGACGGCGGACGGCCGGGTGCTCATTCCCATGGTCGAGGGCCAGCGCTCGATCAACGTCGCGCTTTCCGCCGCGATGATCTGCGGCGAGGCGCTGCGCCAGACCGGCTTTGCCTGACCTAGCCATCGCCCGGCTGTGCCGGCCGCGCGACAAAGGCGACGAGGCCGACAGACAGCACCACCGCCCCGACGAGCCCATAGGCGCCTTCGTATCCGAAGCGGCCGATCAGCGGCTGCGAGACGATGGGCGAGAGGAACTGGCCGGCGAAGATGCTGGAAACGAGCAGCCCGGACACGCGTCCGCGCAGGGCGGGCGGCGCCAATAGCATCGCGGCCGCGGCGAAGTTCGGCATGATCGTGCCCATGCAGATGCCCGAGATCGCCATGGCCAGGAGCACGCCGGCATAGCTTTCCACCATCGACAGGAGGAGGAAGGAAAGGCCGGCGGACGCGAAGCCGAGGCCGAAGACGCCCATGAGCCCCAGCCGGCGGCGGAAGGGCGCGAAGGCGAGCGCGCTCGCGACGCCGACGAGCTGCCCCGCGCCGATGGCCGTGCCCGCAAGGCTCGGCGCGGCAAAGCCGAGGCGCTCCAGATAAAAGGGAAGCTGCGTGGGGATCATGTAGAAAGCGATCATGTTGACTGCCGCCGCAAGGAAGAGGAGGCCGAGCAGCGCCACCTTTCGTCCGCCGAGCCTCGCCTCCCCCGCCATCGCTCCCGCCCGGCGCATGCGCTGCGGCTCCGGCAGGAAGGCCAGCGCCGCCGGCAGCAGCAGGATCGCCGCCGTATAGATGAGAAACGGCCCGCGCCAGTGGATTTCCGCAAGGAAGCCGCCGCCCGTCAGGAAGATCGTTCCGCCGATGCCGACGAAGGCCTGTTGCAGGCCCATGTAGCGGTCGCGCGCCGGCCCCTGGAAGAAGTCGCCGACCAGCGCCGTCGTCGCCGTCATGATGCCGCCGACGGCGATGCCGAGCACCGCCCGGCCCACAAGCAGGCCGGGCAGCGTATCGAGCACCAGCCCGGAGGCGCCCGCGACGGAAAAGAGCGCGAGCGAGGCGAGCAGCAGGGGCTTGCGCCCGAAGCGATCGACGAGAAAGCCTGCGGCCGGCGAGAACAGCGCGATGAACACCGCCGGCAGCGTCAGGACGAGCCGGCTGAGCAGCGCGACGTTCTCCACATCGGCGAACCGCGCCGCGATGCCCGGCAGCGAGGCGGAGATCGTCGCGCCGGACATGATGGTGAGCGTGCTGACGAAAAGCAGCGTCGCGTTGCGCCGGTATTCTTCCGGCGAGCGAGCGACCTCGGCCGTCGCGAAATGATCGGGCCTCATGCCGCCACCTCGTCATAGCGCGTCGCGATGCGCGCCGCCTTCAGCGCGTTCGCCCACCAGGTCAGCCGCTTCATCAGCATGGCGAGCTGGCCGTTGAGCTGGCCGGGGCGGAACGGGTTGCCGGCGGGGTCGAACTGCGTCCAGGCATGGGCAAGGCTCACCGTGTCGCGGATCGCCACGGCATGGAGCTCGGCGAAGACCAGGCGCAACTGTTCCACCGCTCTAAGCCCGCCCGAGACGCCGCCATAGGAGACGAAGGCGATGGGCTTGGCATGCCAGGGCCGGAAGCAGCAATCGATGATCGCCTTCAGCGCCGCCGGATAGGCGTGATTGTATTCCGGCGTGACGATCAGGAAGGCATCCGCCTGCAGGATCAGGCTTTCGACCCGCTCCGCCGAAGCCTCGTCGAGGCCGCCGGGCGTGAAGGTCAACTCTGCCGGATCGATGCGGATGACGTCGTATGGGCCGAACCCGGCAAGCTCCGGCTCCAGCCATCCCGCGATCGTATCGGCAAAGCGCCCTTGCCGGCCGCTGCCATAGATGAGGGCGATGGTCAGTCTGTCTGTCATGCGGTTTCGCTCCGTGTTGGAAAAGCAGGGAGCGGCTGGTATAAAACCTCAAGTAAAGTTGAGGTCAACAGCCATGACAGAAAAATGTCAGCACGATGCCATGCCGCGCGAGCTCAGCGTCGGCGAAGTCGCCGAACGCAGCGGCGTCGCGGTTTCCACATTGCATTTCTACGAAACGAAGGGGCTGATCCGCAGCCAACGCAACCGCGGCAACCAGCGGCGCTATCCGCGCAGCATCCTGCGCCGCGTCGCGGTGATCAAGGTTGCCCAGCGCACCGGCATTCCGCTGGCAGAGATCGCCGACGCGCTTTCCGTGCTGCCGCACGACCGGCCGCTCACCGCGCAGGACTGGCGCAGGCTCTCGCAGACCTGGCGCACGCTGCTGGACGACCGCATCGCACGACTCACCAAGCTGCGCAACCAGCTCGACGGCTGCATCGGCTGCGGCTGCCTTTCGATGCGCGAATGCCCGCTGCGCAATCCGCTGGATACGCTGGCCGCGGAAGGCCCGGGCCCGAGGCTGCTCGAGCCCGATCCGGCCTAGTCGAGCCGCGAGGCGAGAAGCTTGTCGACGCGCCGGCCGTCCATGTCGACCACCTCGAAGCGCCAGCCCTGGGTTTCGGTGATCTCGCCGGTCTTCGGCAGCTTCTGGAGCGATTCGATGACGAGGCCGGCGGCCGTCTGGTAGCTGCGGCGGGCCGGCAGCGTCAGGCCGAGGCGGTCGGCCATCTCGTCGATGGGCATGGACCCGGCGATCAGCCAGGAACCGTCCTCGCGCTGCACCGCATATTCGTCGTCGCCTTCCTCGATATCGGCGCGGAACACGCCGGCAATCGCCTCCAGCACGTCGGCGGGGGTGATGATCCCCTCGAAGTGGCCGTATTCGTCGTGGACGAGCAGGATCGGCACTTCCGAATTGCGCAGCGCCTCCAGCACGCGCATCGCATCCATCGTGTCGGGCACGATGGGAGCGGGGCGGACGAAGGAGCGGATGTCGAGCGGCTGGCCGGTCAGCATGGCGGAGAGCAGTTCGCGCTTCTGCACGATGCCGACGATGGTCTCCGGTCCGCCATCGGCGACCGGCATGCGCGAATGCGGGCTCTCGGTGAGCTGCTGGTGGATTTCCTCCACCGTATCGCCGAGGTCGATCCAGTCGACGTCGTTGCGCGGCGTCATGAGGCCGCGCGCCTCGCGGTCGGAAAAGCGCATGACGCCGGCGATCATCAGCTTCTCGCCGCCTTCGATGACGCCGGCGGCCTCGGCTTCGGCGACGATGGTCTTGATCTCCTCGTCGGTGACGACGCTTTCGGAGATCTCGTGCTGGCCGAGCAGGCGGAAGATCACCCGCGTCGAGGCGTCCAGCACCCAGACGGCCGGCGCGCCGATCTTGGACATCAGCGACATGGCCGGCGCGACCATCGTCGCGAAGCGCTCGGGATTGCGCAGCGCGATCTGCTTGGGCACCAGCTCGCCGATGACGACCGACAGGAAGGTGATGAGAAAGATGACGATACCGTAGCCGAGCGGGTCGGCGAGCCAGTCCGGCACGCCCTCGGCAAAGAGGATGTCACGCAGGCGCCCGCCGAGCGCGGCACCGGAGAAGGCGCCGGCCAGGATGCCGATGAGCGTGATGCCGATCTGGACGGTGGAAAGGAATTTCCCGGGGTTTTCCGCAAGCTTCAGCGCCGATGCGGCACCGCGCGAGCCCTGGGCGGCCATGGTCTTGAGGCGCGGTTTGCGCGAGGAAACGATGGAAAGTTCGGAAAGGGCAAACACCCCGTTCAGGAGAATGAGGAAGACAGCGATCGCGAGTTCGAACAAGGACTATGAGCCGTGCTTGAGAACCGCAACGGCGCCTTTCTGTTGATGACGATGGCCGCAAGATAGGGGCGCGCGGGTTCGCCGTCAATCGAGCTTGCCGATCACGGTATCGTCAGGCTCGGCTCAATCGGCGCTCGGCAGCCGGCGCATGGTGAATTCGATGCGGTCGCCCTCCAGCATCCGCCAGCTTTCCACCTCCGTCCAGTAGGCGGCCTTCGGCCAGAGATCGAACCATTCGCGCGCCTTCTCGCGCGCCGCCTGCCGTTCGAGGCAGAAGGTCTCGCGCACGAAATGCCCCTCGCCGCGAAAGGGCTTTTCGCGGCGGCGGCGCTCGATCTGGCGCCTCAGGCCTTCAAGGGGCGGTCCCGGAATGCGCGCCATGCAGGTTCCTCCAGGGCGGATCCGGCGCTTGCATCCGAAGCCGCGTGAAACGTCTTGCTGCACTTTCAATAAAGGAAGATAGGCCAGCGCCCGCGCTTTTGCGAGTCCCGCGCCGCCGGCTCATTTCGCCCCCGCGGTTGCAAAAAAGGGCAAATTTAACGACTGTGGCCGAAATGCGATTCGGCGGTGCGTCCGCCGGCGGGAAACATCCCAGCGGGAAATATCATGGAACGACCAGACCTGCCGAAGGGCCTGCCCGAGGACATCGAAGACAAGAAGGCCATGGCGCGCGCCTGGTTCGAGCAGCTGCGCAATGCCATCTGCGCCAGCTTCGAGGCCCTCGAGGACGAGCTGGAAGGCCCCCTCTCCGACCTGCCGCCCGGCCGCTTCGTCGCCAAGGACTGGCTGCGCGAGAACGGCGAAGGCGGCGGCGGCCGCATGTCGATGATGGAAGGCCGCGTCTTCGAGAAGGTCGGCGTCCACACGTCCACGGTCCATGGCGAATTCTCGCCGGAATTCCGCACGCAGATTCCCGGCGCGAGCGAAGACCCGCGCTTCTGGGCCTCCGGCATCTCGCTGATCGCCCATCCGGTGAACCCCAACGTGCCGGCCGTGCACATGAACACCCGCATGGTCGTCACCACCAGCCGCTGGTTTGGCGGCGGCGCGGACCTGACGCCGGTGCTCGACCGCCGCCGCGTGATGAGCGACCCGGACACCGCCCTCTTCCACAAGGCGATGGAGATCACCTGCAACCGCCATCCCGTCGCCGACCACGCGAAATTCAAGGACTGGTGCGACGAATACTTCTTCCTCAAGCACCGGAACGAGCTGCGCGGCACCGGCGGCATCTTCTACGACTGGCTGCATTCGCCGGAAGAGCTGGGCGGCTGGAACGCCGACTTCGCCTTCACGCAGGATGTCGGCCGCGCCTTCGCCATGGTCTATCCTAAGATCGTTCGCTCCAACTTCAACAAGGGCTGGACGGAGGAGGACCGCGACGAGCAGCTCGTGCGGCGCGGGCGCTACGTCGAGTTCAACCTGCTCTACGACCGCGGCACGATCTTCGGCCTGAAGACCGGCGGCAATGTCGATTCCATCCTCTCCTCCATGCCCCCGGTGGTGCGCTGGCCATAAGCAGCTAGCAGGCTTTTGATTACGGCTTGCCCGCCCCGCGTGGTAGAATGTTCTCAGCATGATTCCACGGAGGAGGCAGTCATGATCAATGCGATGCAGGACGCAGTGCATTCGGGCCTCGACCCGCAATCCGCCGATTTTCTCGATCGTTTCGCCGAAACCATCCGCGCCGAGAGCGGCATGGACCTGCCGCATGCCTATTTCGTCGAGGAGGCCCGGCTGCGGCTTTCCCGCGAAAACGTCCACGCCATCGCCGCCGGACGCAGGGCAAGGCCCGAGCCGCTCCGCTCGTCCGCCTGCTTCGACTGCTGGGCCAGGGACGAGGACGCCGCCTGACGGCGGGGAACCGGACGCAAGCTTCGCCGTTTCCGAAGACGGCCGGCACGGCCGCGGACCCGTTGCGGTTTGGCCGGAACGGCCTCATCTGCTATACTCGTCCCGTTGAAACGACAGGAGATAGTCATGAGACTTTTTGAATGCGGTTCACTCGTCCCCGGATGCGACTGGCATACGCGCGCCAATGACGACGCCGAAGTCGTCCGCCGCGCGGTGGAGCACATGCGCACGGCCCACGGCGAAACCACCATCCGGGAAAGCATGGTCGAGCACATCAAGGAACGCATCGTCGACGAAAAGGCGGCCGACGCCGCCTGACGGAGGAGGATGCCTCGCCGGCCGGTTGCCCTTGGCGAGGCAAATCCCTCCCCGACCCCTCCCCGCAAGAGGGAGGGGTTTACCGTGCCGCTCCTAATCGGCTTTCACAAAGGCATCCAGCCGCGCAAGCAGCCTGGCCCGATCCTCATGAAAATTCCCGGCCACCCATTCGTCCTCGATGGCCGACAGAGCCGCGCCGACCGTCGGCCCGGCCGGTACGCCCGCCGCCAGCACGTCCGCGCCCGTCAGCGGGAAGGAGGGCTTCCGCCATTTTTCCGCGCGCGCCAGAAGACGCTGGCAGAGGCCGGAAAAGGCAAGCGCCTCGGAATCGCCGAGCCCGCGCGCCCGCGCAGCGGCGAGCGCAAGCTTGAGCCGCATGGTCAGCCCGGGAGGCCCATTTCGATAGAGCAGCCGGTCGAAGGCCGTCTCGGCGAGTTTCGGCGCGATCTCGGGCGCGGCCGCCCAATGGTCGAGCGTCGCGGCCTCCGCCTTCGAGAGGCGCAGGCGCCCGGCGAGCGTCTTCAACCGTTCCCTATCGGCCGGCACCATGGCGGCAAGGCGCAGCATGGCGTCCGGCTTCCAGCCGAAAGCCTTTTCCGCCTCGATCAGGCCGGGGATCGCGTCGATGCCCCACTTTTCCGTCTCCGGCAGGATTTCCGTCAGCACGCCCGCCTGCCGCATCCAGAGCAGCGCGCGGCCGGGATCGGGCGCGCCGAGCAGCTTCTTCGTCTCGGACCAGACCCGCTCGGCGGAAAGCTTCGCAAGGCTTGCCTTCGCCCGCGCGCAGGCCTTCAGGCCCTCGGCATCCGGCCGGCCGCTGCCGTAGAGCGCGAAGAAACGGAAGAAGCGCAGGATGCGCAGGTGATCCTCCGCGATGCGCGTCGCCGCATCGGCGATGAAACGGACCGTGCGGCTCTCGATATCCGGCAGGCCGTTCACGAGGTCGACCACCGTCCCGTCCTGCTTCGCATAGAGCGCGTTGATGGTGAGGTCGCGCCGCTCGGCATCCGTCTGCCAGTCGGTGCCGAAGGCGACGTCCGCGTGGCGGCCATTGGTCGAAACATCCCGGCGCAGCGTCGTCACCTCGAAGGGCGTGCCGTCGATGACCAGCGTCACCGTGCCGTGCTCGATGCCTGTCGGCACCGCCTTGATGCCCGCCGCCTTCGCGCGCTCGACGACGGTCTCCGGCCGCAGGGTCGTCGCGATGTCGACGTCGGCCACCGGCAGCCCCATCAGGCTGTTACGCACGGCGCCGCCCGCCACACGCCCCTCGCCGCCGTCGCTGTTGAGAAGCGCGAGCACGCGCACGAGCGCCGGATCGGAAAACCACGCCTCGCCCGAGACAGACGTCATGCATAAAGCCTTTCATAGATGACCCGCACGATGCCGGCGGTGATGCCCCAGATGTTATGCCCCTCATAGGGCATGCGATAATAATGCCGCTCGCCGCCGAGCCAGATGCCGCTGCCCCGCTCGTGGTTGCGCGGATTCATGAGGAAGGAGAGCGGCACGTCGAACACCTTTTCCACCTCGGCCGGGTTCGGGACCAGCGCGAAACCCGGCCGCACGACCGCCAGCACCGGCGTGATCGAGAAGCCGGAAAGCGCCTTGTACTGCGGCAGCCGGCCCACGGGCTCGACGAAGCGGCGGTCGAGGCTGATCTCCTCCTCCGCCTCGCGCATCGCGGCCGCCTCGGCATCCTCGTCTTCCGCATCCACCGCCCCGCCCGGAAAGGCGACCTGGCCGGAATGCTTGCGCATCGTCGCCGTGCGCTGGGTAAAGATGACGCGCGCCTCCTCCCCGTCGTCGACGACGGGGATCAGCACGGCCGCATCGCGCAGCTTCATATCCTCCAGATGGGGAATGACGCCGGGATTGAGCAGGCTGTCGCCGTGATCGCGCCAGCTCTCCTCGCCGAGCGTCAGGGTCTGCTCGATGGCCCGGCGGCGGAACTCCGCGGCGCTGTAGGGCGCAAGGCTCATCGCGACAGCGCATCCAGCTCGGCCGCCGGCATGACCGGGAAGACCATACCGCCGGAGCGCACCGCGAACATCGCCACGCCGTCGATCTCGACCGTTTCGCCGAGTTCGACCAGATCGTACATCACCGCCCGCGAGACCAGCGCCTCCAGCCGGCCGCGCACGAGGAGATAGGGCTTCAGCTCGCTGTTTTCGCCCGATATCACGAAGCGCAGCGGATGCTCCGGCCCCGCCTCTACCACATCGCCGACATTGGTGCGGAAGGTCAGCACTTGCGCCTCCCCCTCCCCGCCGGCATTCATCTCGACCGCGAGGAACGGCGCGTCCACGACGCGGATGCCGACCTTCTCGACCGGCGTCACCAGATAGGTCCTGCCATCCTCGTCCTTGCGCAGCACCGTGGAAAAAAGCCGCACCAACGGCGCGCGGCCGATGGGCGTGCCGAGGTAGAACCACGTGCCGTCGGCGCGGATCTCCATGTCGATATCGCCGCAGAACGGCGGGTTCCAGCGCTCGACGGGCGGCAGGCCGCGCCCGCCGGTCTCCGCGCTCGCGCGCGCGATCAGGGCGGCCAGTCCCGCGGCATCCGTGCTGTCGCCAATTTCACCTGTTGCCATTGTTCCGTCCCTGTTGCCCCCTATCTCCCCGAGAGGAAAAGGTGGATTAACACACGAGATAGTCATTTCGTGGCCGCTTGTCAGCCACGGCTGGGCTAATAAGCTCTCAAGACAGGGACGCGCGCGGCAGGGCCACGATTCGTCCAAGGTTTCAAACGGCACTGGAGACGACCATGGGCGTTCAGAATTCCTCCGAGGCGAGCCTCGACGAGAAGGCGGTGGTCGCCGCCGCCGAACGCGCGCTCTCCGATATCGCCCGCGTCCGCCAGGAAGTCGCCAAGGTCATCTTCGGCCAGGAAAGCGTCGTGGAGCAGACCATGCTCGCCGTGCTCTCCGGCGGCCATGCGCTGCTGGTCGGCGTGCCGGGCCTCGCCAAGACCAAGCTCGTCGCCACGCTCGGCACCGTGCTCGGCCTTTCGGCGAGCCGCATCCAGTTCACGCCCGACCTCATGCCCTCCGATATCCTCGGCTCGGAAGTGATGGACCAGGACGAGAACGGCAAGCGCTCCTTCCGCTTCGTGCCCGGCCCGATCTTCACCCAGCTCCTGATGGCCGACGAGATCAACCGCGCCTCGCCGCGCACCCAGTCCGCCCTGCTCCAGGCCATGCAGGAATACCATGTGACGGTCGCCGGCGCGCGCAACGACCTGCCGAAGCCCTTCCATGTGCTGGCGACGCAGAACCCGCTGGAGCAAGAAGGCACCTACCCGCTGCCCGAAGCCCAGCTCGACCGCTTCCTGCTGCAGGTCGACGTGCATTATCCGGAGCTTGCCGCCGAACGGCGGATCCTCCTCGAAACCACCGGCGTCAGCGAGGCGCAGGCGGAAGCCGCAATCTCCGCCGACCGCCTCATCGATATCCAGACCCTCATCCGCCAGATGCCGGTCAGCGAGAAGGTGCTCGACGCGATCCTCTCGCTGGTGCGCTCCGCCCGCCCCGGCAACGGCGTCGCCTCCACCGACAGGCATGTCGCCTGGGGCCCCGGCCCGCGCGCCGGCCAGGCGATGATGCTCTGCGCGCGCGCCCGCGCGCTCTATGAAGGCCGCCTCGCGCCCTCCGTCGACGACGTGCTGGCGCTCGCCGAACCGGTCCTCCAGCACCGCATGGCGCTGACCTTCGGCGCGCGCGCCGAAGGCATGTCGGTGCGCGACGTGATCGCGGGGCTCGTCCGGCAGGCGGGCGGCTGAACAGGATAGAAGCATGGCATCCGTCGGCCAGATCGTCCAACCGACCCCGACCCGCGAGGTTCTCTCGCGGGCGCAGGCCCGCGCCGCCCTCGTTCCCGACTGCATGGTGGAGGCCCAGCGCCTCGCCAATACGGTGATCGCCGGCTGGCACGGCCGCCGCAAGCGCGGCATCGGCGAGAATTTCTGGCAGTTCCGCCCCTATGTCGACGGCGAGAGCCTGTCGCGCATCGATTGGCGGCGCTCGGCCCGCGACGACCATACCTATGTGCGCGACCGCGAATGGGAGGCCGCCCACACCGTCTGGATCTGGGCCGACCTCTCGCCCTCGATGATGTACAAGTCCACCTTCGGCGCCGTCTCGAAGGAGAGCCGCGCGCTCGTCCTCATGCTGGCGCTCGCCGAAATCCTCGCCCGCTCCGGCGAGCGCATCGGCTGCCCCGGCATCATGGAGCCGATCGCCGCGCGCAACGCCGCCGAGCGCCTCGCGACCGCCCTGATGCACAACCCCGCGGCCGACGGCCTGCCGGACACCGCCATGATCCGCGGCAACAGCGATATCGTGCTGATCGGCGATTTCCTCGATCCCGTCGCGGACGTGATGGACCGCCTCGGCCCCCTCGCCCGGCGCGGCCTGCGCGGCCATGTCGTCGAGGTCGCGGACCCGGCGGAAGAACTCTTCCCCTATGCCGGCCGCACCGAATTCACCGATCCAGAAAGCGGCATGAAGCTGACGGCCGGCCGCGCCGAGACGCTGAAGGACGACTATGCCCGCGCCTATGCCGCGCGGCGCGAGAGCCTTGCCGACAATCTCCGCCATCTCGGCTGGAGCTTCATCACCCACCGCACAGACCGCCTCGCCTCCGAGGCGCTGGTCGCCGTGCACGCCTATCTCTCCGGCCTGCCGGCGATGAAGACGGAGAGCATTGGCCGATGAGCGCTTTCGCCTTCGCCTTTCCCGCCGTGCTGACCGCGCTGGTGCTTTTGCCCGTCATCTGGTGGCTGCTGCGCCTGACGCCGCCCAAGCCCATCACCGAGGTCTTCCCGCCCTTCACCATCCTCGCCTCGATCCTCAAGCGCGAGGAAACGCCGGCGCAGAGCCCCTGGTGGCTGACGCTGCTGCGCATGCTGATGGCCGCCACCGTCATCCTCGCCATCGCCGACCCGGTCTTCAACCCGCGCACCAATACGCTGGCGACCGGCGGCCCGCTCGTCCTCGTCGTGGACAACAGCTGGGCCGCCGCCACCGACTGGAAGCAGCGCGTCGAGACCGCCTCCATGCTGATCGACGATGCCGAAGGCCGCGACCTGCCGGTCTCGTTGCTGCTGACCGCCGACCGCCAGCAGGATGCCGTGCCGGTCGATGCCGTGACGGCCCGCAACCGCCTCGCCGCCGCCGAGCCGCGCCCGCTGCCGGCCGACCGCAAGGCGGCCGTCGCCGCGCTGCGCACCGCGCTTGACGGCACAAGCCCCGGCACCGTCGCCTTCATCACCGACGGCATGGCGGGCGAGGCGACCGACGAAACGGTCGCGGCCCTGCAGGCGCTCTCCCCGGCCGACTTCCGCTTGATCGCCGGCGATGGCGCACCCGCCGTCGCCGTGACCGCGGCGACCAACGGGGCGGATGCGCTTTCCGTCACCCTCACCCGCCTCGACGGCGGCGCGGCGCGCAGCCTGCCGCTGACGGCGCATGACGGCCACGGCCGGCCGATCGCCGCCGGCACCGCCGAGTTCGCAGCCGGCGCGACGACCACGACCGGCACGATCACCGCGCCCTTCGAGCTGCGCAACGATTTCGCCCGCATCACCCTGGACGGGCTCGCCAATGCCGGCGGCACCTACCTGCTGGACGACGGCTTCCGCCGCCGCCGCGTCGCCTTCCTCTCCGGCGAGGTGATAGACAACACCCAGCCGCTGCTTTCGCCGCTGCACTATATCAACCGCGCCCTCGCGCCCTATGCCGACCTGATCGAGCCGAGCATCGCCGACCTCTCGGTCGCGATCCCCGAACTGCTCGAGCAGAACCCTTCCGTGCTCATCATGGCCGATATCGGCCGCCTGCCGGGCGACGTGCAGGACAAGGTGAAGCGCTGGATCGAAGGCGGCGGCATGCTGATCCGCTTCGCCGGCCCGCGCCTTGCCGCCGCGCCCGCCGACGACCCGCTGGTGCCCGTCATGCTGCGCAAGGGCGAGCGCGCGCTCGGCGGCGCGCTCTCCTGGTCAGAGCCGCAGCCGCTGTCGGCCTATCCGGCCAATAGCCCCTTCTTCGGCATGCGCGCGCCGGAAAACATCCTCGTCAAGCGCCAGGTGCTCGCCGAGCCGACCCCGGACCTTGCCGAGCGCACCTGGGCGAGCCTTGCCGACGGCACGCCGCTGGTGACGACCGGCCCGCTCGGCGCGGGCAGCATCGTGCTCTTCCATGTCAGCGCGGAGGCCGGCTGGTCCAACCTGCCGCTCTCGGGCGATTTCGTGGAAATGCTCCGCCGCACCGTGCAGCTCTCGCGCAGCAGCGGCGCGTCGGCGAAGGGCGGCGAACAGGCGAAGGGCCTGCCGCCCTACCGCCTGATGACCGCGGGCGGCACGCTCGCCGCGGCGACCGGCGAGGCAAGGCCGCTCGTCGCGGACGGCGCGAAGAAGATCGCCAGCTTCGACAACCCGCCCGGCCTCTACGGCACGGAGGACGGCTATGTCGCGCACAACCTATTTCCGCCCGGCCATGAAATCCGCCCGCTCGCGCTTCCCGAAGGCGCATCCATCCAGCGCGAGCCGCTCGCAGGCAAGGAGACCTGGTCGCTGAAACCCTATCTCTTCACCCTCGCCGCCCTCCTGCTTCTGGCAGACTGCGCCATCGTGCTCCTCATGGGCGGCGCCTTCGCCGCCGCGGCCCGCAGCGTGCCGAAGCGTGGCGCGACCGCCGCCATGCTGCTGGCGCTCGCCGCCGGAACGCTCATGGGCCTGCCCACAGAAAGCCGGGCGAACGATGCAAAGCCGGGAGACGAGGCGCTGATGTCGCGTCTCGACACGACGCACCTCGCCTATGTCGTCACCGGCGAAAGCGATGTGGACCGCATTTCCGAGCGCGGCCTTGCCGGCCTCACGGAATTCCTCACCTACCGCACGACGCTGGAGCCCGGCGAGCCGGTCGGCGTCGACATTTCGCGCGACGAGCTGGCGCTCTACCCGATCATCTACTGGCCGGTGAGCGCTTCGGCCGAAATGCCCTCCAGCACGGCGATCAGCCGGATCGACGCCTATATGCGCAACGGCGGCACGGTGCTCTTCGACACGCGCGACCAGTTCGCCTCGCTCGACGGCAATGCGACGAGCCCGAACACCGAGCGCCTGCAGGCGATCCTCGCCAATCTCGACATTCCGCCGCTGGAGCCCGTCCCGGCCGATCACGTCCTGACCAAGGCCTTCTACCTGCTCTCCAATTTCCCCGGCCGGTATGCCGGCAGCCCGCTATGGATCGAAGCTGAGCTCGACCGCAAGGAGGACCCGTCGCGTCCCGCCCGCGCGGGCGACGGCGTGTCGCCGATCATGATCACCGGCAACGATTTCGCCGGCGCCTGGGCGATCGACGCCAACGGCATGCCGCTCCTGCCGACCGTTCCGCCCGACGATGTGCAGCGCGACCACGCCTTCCGCGCCGGCGTCAACATCATGATGTACATGCTCACCGGCAACTACAAGGCGGACCAGGTGCACGTTCCCGCCCTGCTCGAACGGCTGGGGCAGTGACATGACGCTTCAGTTCTCCCCCATCCTGCCCTGGATCGCCATCGCCCTCATCGGCGCCGCGGGCCTCGCGCTCGCCGCGCTCGGCTTCTGGCGCGGCTTGCGCGGCGCCTTCCTGCGCGCGCTGGCGCTCGCCCTTCTGGTGCTCGCCCTTGCCAATCCGGTCTTTCTGCAGGAGGATCGCGAGGCGCTTTCCACGGTCGTGCCGGTCATCGTCGACCGCAGCCAGAGCCAGGACAACGAGGACCGCACGGCTCAGACCAATGCCGCGCTGGAAGGCCTCAAGGAGCGCTTCGCCCGCTACCCGCGCATCGAGCCGCGCATCGTGGAAGCCGGCGACGACGGCAAGTCGGACACGCCCTCCACCCGCCTCTTCGACGCGCTGAACGCCGCCATCGCCGACGTGCCGCGCTCGCGCGTCGGCGGCGCGATCCTCATCACCGACGGGCAGGTGCACGACATTCCCGAGGCCTCCGCCTTCTCCAGCTTCGACGCCCCGGTCCATGCCCTCGTCACCGGCAGGCCGGATGAGTTCGACCGCCGCATCGAGGTGGTCAGCGCGCCGCGCTTCGGCATCGTCGGCGAGGAGCAGGAGCTGAAATTCCGCGTGGTGGACGACGGCAAGGGGCCGGACACGCCGGCCCGCGTGACCGTCCGCCTCAACGGCAACGAGATCGCCTCCGAGATCGCCCAGCCCGGCACCGAGCAGCCGCTCGGCTTCACCGTCCCGCGCGGCGGAAACAACATCCTCGAATTCGCGGTGGAGCCGGTGAAGGGCGAGATCACCACCGCCAACAACCGCGCCGTCCATGTCATCGAGGGCATCCGCGAGAACCTGCGCGTGCTGCTCGTCTCCGGCGAACCGCATGCCGGCGAGCGCGCCTGGCGCAACCTGCTGAAGTCCGATACGGCCATCGACCTCGTGCACTTCACCATCCTGCGCCCGCCGGAAAAGCAGGACGGCACGCCGATCAACGAGCTGTCGCTGATCGCCTTCCCGACGCGCGAGCTCTTCGTCGACAAGATCAAGGAATTCGACCTGATCATCTTCGACCGCTACCAGCACCGCGGCGTGCTGCCGATCCTCTACTACGACAACATCGCGCAATATGTGGAGAACGGCGGCGCGCTGCTGATCGCGGCGGGGCCGGAGCATGCAGGCAACGATTCCATCGCCGGCACGCCGCTCTCGGCTGTGCTGCCGGCGACGCCGACCGGCGCGATGAACGAGGCGCCTTTCTATCCGCGCCTTTCCGAACAGGGCAAGAAGCATCCCGTCACGCGCGGCCTCGAAGGCGCCAACGACGAGCCGCCCCATTGGGGCCGCTGGTTCCGCACCGTCGACGTCGAGCGCCCCGAGGGCAATGTCGTCATGGAGGCCAATGACGGCAAGCCGCTGCTGGTGCTGAACCGCGCCGGCAAGGGCCGCGTCGCGATGCTCCTCTCCGACCAGGGCTGGCTCTGGGCGCGCGGCTTCGAGGGCGGCGGCCCGCATGCCTCGCTCTATCGTCGCACCGCCCACTGGCTGATGCAGGAGCCCGCGCTGGAAGAGGAGGCGCTGACCGCCCGCACCTTCGGCCGCACGCTCCAGATCAACCGCCAGACCATCGGCGACGCGCCGGGCGAGGCGACGCTGAAGCTGCCCTCCGGCAAGACGCAGCGCGTGGCGCTCACCGAGGCCGAGCCCGGCCTCTACCGCGCCGAGGTGCAGACCGCCGAGACGGGCCTCTACGAGATCACCAATGGCGACCTCAACGCCCTCGTCCATGTCGGGGCGGTCGACGCCCCGGAATTCAAGGCGACGATCTCGACGACCGAGACGCTGAAGCCGCTCGCCGATGCGACGAAGGGCACGGTCCGCCGGCTCGTCGCCGAGAACGGCGAGGCCGTCTCCCTGCCGCCGCTCCTGCCGGTTTCCGGACAGGTGCGCAGCATCGACGAGAACCGGCTGTCGCTGCACATGACGGACGAGACGGTGCTGAAAGGCATCAACTCGCTGCCGCTCTTCGCCGGCTTTGCCGGCGTCGGCCTGCTGCTGCTCGCCTTCTCGGCCATGTGGTATCGCGAAGGGCGTTGATAGCCGACAGCCTCTTCCGTTGATTGCCCCTCATCCGGCCTGCCGGCCACCTTCTTGGCTGCGGCGAGAAGGGATAGGCCGCACGGCTTTCCCGATCTCGGATATCGCTTGGGGCAAGTCCCCTCTCCCCGCTTGCGAGGAGAAGGTCAGGGTGAGGAGCAAATTATCCGAGGGAAAGCCTTAGCGCTCTTCCCCATCGTCCCGCCAGGCGATGACGCCCTTCAGCCGCTCGTGCGTATCCGCCGCAAAGGGCATGACGAGCACGCGCGCGGGATCCACGGGACCGGGAAACGCCAGCGCATTCCACGCCACCTTCTCGAAGCCGAGCGGGCCGTAATAGGGCGGATCGCCGACGAGGACCACGGCTTCCGAGCCCTTCCGCTTCGCCGCCGCGCAGGCGATGCGCAGCAGCTCCCGGCCTATGCCGCGGTTCTTGTGCGAGGGCCTGACGGCGAGCGGGCCGAGAAGATGCGCCTTCACCCCGCCGGCCATGACGGGCGTCATGCGCACCGAGGCGATCGTCTCGCCGTCATCCGTGCAGACGAAGGAGAGCGAGCGGTCGTGCGGCCCCTGCTCGCGGATGCGCGCGGCCGCTCGGACATGCCGCCCGGGACCGAAGGCTTCCTCGTTGATCAGTTCGATGGCGTTGTCGTGGGAGGCATCTTCCGTCAGGTAGACGATATCGTGCTTGAGCATGTTCATGGATCGGGGAACCGGATACGAAGCTGTGGATGCGGGTGGTCGCGCCGCCGCCGAAGGGGGCGCAGCGTGAGCATCAGCGTCGTCGTGGGGTTCCCGTGTAGAACATGCGTCTCGTCTTCCTCGCCGGCCGGAGCGCCGGTGCTGACCTGCGCGGATAGCAGAAATTTTCACGCTGTCAAAGAGCAAAACGCACCGTTCACCAAAAAGCGCCTATCCAGCCCCGCCCCATGCGCTATCTATGAACGCACATTCAGGCCGCATCGGGCGGCAAAGGAGACACTCATGGGCATGCTCGTTGACGGCGTCTGGCACGACGTCTGGTACGATACGAAGGCGACGAAGGGCCATTTCCAGCGCTCCGTCGCGCAGTTCCGCAACTGGATCACGCCGGACGGCGCGCCCGGACCGACGGGCGAAGGCGGCTTCGCCGCGGAGGCCGGCCGCTATCACCTCTATGTCTCGCTCGCCTGTCCCTGGGCGCACCGCACGCTGATCTTCCGCAAGCTGAAGAAGCTGGAAGACCTCATCACCATCTCCGTCGTCGATCCGCTGATGCTGTCGAAGGGCTGGGAATTCAAGGGCGAGAACGGCGGCACGCTCGATCCGCTGTTCGGCGCATCCATGCTCTACGAGGTGTATCTCAAGGCCGATCCGCACTATTCCGGCCGCGTCACCGTACCTGTCCTGTGGGACAAGAAACAGAACCGCATGGTCTCGAACGAATCGGCCGAGATCATCCGCATGTTCAACTCCGCCTTCGACCACCTCACCGGCTCGCGCGAGGACTTCTATCCGGAAATCCTGCGTTCCGAGATCGACGCGCTGAACGACAGCATCTACGACACGGTCAACAATGGCGTCTACAAGGCCGGCTTCGCGACGACGCAGGAGGCCTACGAGGGCAATGTCACGAAGCTCTTCGCCATGCTGGACAGCCTGGAAGAACGGCTTTCGACCAGGCGCTACCTCACCGGCGAGCGCATCACCGAGGCCGACTGGCGGCTCTTCACGACGCTGGTGCGCTTCGACCCGGTCTATGTCGGCCACTTCAAGTGCAACATCCGCCGCATCGCCGATTATCCGAACCTCTACGGGTATCTGCGCGAGCTCTACCAGGTGCCGGGCGTGGCCGACACGGTGAACATGCGCCACATCAAGGAGCACTATTACCGCAGCCACGTCACGATCAACCCGACGGGCGTGGTGCCGGTCGGCCCGCAGATCGACCTCGCCTCCCCGCATGGCCGCGAGCGGCTGAAGGCGGCCTGACCTACCAGAAATCCGCGAAGGGCGCCTTGCCGGCGATTTCCGCGAGCCGCCGGCGGGTGGCCGCGGTCGTCGCGGCCGGCAGGGCGTCGAGCGCGAAGAAGCCGGCCTCGACGATCTCCCGGTCCTTGAAGCGTGGGCCCGTCTGCGTGACGCGGTCGCAGCGGTAGAGCAGGACGTGATCGCGCTTGCTGGTCTGCCGGTTGAAATAGATGTGCAGGAGCTGCGGCGGCGCGCCGATGACGAGGTTCCCCTCCTCCCGCATCTCCTTGGCCAGCGCCTCCAGCGCCGTCTCCCCCCGCTCGATGCCGCCGCCCGGCAGGTGCCAGCCGGGCACATAGCTGTGGCGCACGAGGAAGATGCGGCCGGCCTCGTCGAAGCAGGCCGCGCGCACGCCCATGGTCATGCCGCGCGACAGCGCGAAATAGACATGCAGCACGCGTGTCACGAGCTTCACGAAACGGCTTCTGGTCGGCGGGGCGTCGTCATCCATCGCCGCACTTCGCCGGAACCCTTCGGCCAAATCAAGGCTCATCGCCGCGAATGGCGAGGAATATCCACGCCTTGCGTTTCCCTTGGCCGGCTTATGCTCTAAGGAAGGGTATGTTCAGACTTGCCCATATATCGGACGTCCATCTCGGGCCGCTGCCGGCCCTCACCTTCCTGGAACTGTTCTCCAAGCGCATCACCGGCTTCGTGAACTGGCATCGCAACCGCCGCCGGCATCTCTTCACCAACACGCTGGACATCGTGCTCGAGGATATCGAGCGGCAGGCGCCCGATCACCTCGCCATCACCGGCGACCTCGTCAACCTCGCCTCCTCGCTGGAGATCGCGGCGGTGAAGCGCTGGCTGCCGGAAGCCGGCACGCCGGAAAACGTCTCGGTCGTGCCCGGCAACCACGACGCCTATGTGCGCGGCGCCTACGAGAAGTCGACGCGCGCCTGGTATCCCTACATGCGCGGCAACGCCGCCCCCGCCGAATGGCAGGAGGACATGCACGTCTTCCCTTACCTCCGCGTGCGCGGCCAGGTGGCGATCATCGGCTGTTCGACGGCCGTCGCCACCCCGCCCTTTTCCGCCTCGGGCTATTTCGGCAGCCGGCAGGCGCGCGAGACGGTGAACATGCTGCGCGCGGCGGGCGAGGCCGGCCTCTTCCGCGTCGTGCTGATCCATCACCCGCCGATCCGCGGCGCGACGGCCTTCCACAAGCGCATGATCGGCATCCGCCGCTTCGCCGCGACCATCTCGACCGGCGGCGCCGAGCTCGTCCTGCACGGCCATACCCATCTCAACACGGTGAACTGGCTACCCGGCCAGACGAAGCCGGTTCCGGTCGTCGGGATCGCCTCGGCCTCGCAGGGGCCGGGCGGCCACAAGCCGCCGGCCGGCTACAACCTCTTCTCGATCTCCGGCGCGCCGGGCAACTGGACCATCGAGCGCGAGCGCCATGCCCTGGCGCCGGACGGGCTGGCCCTGTCGCTCGCCGAGACCACGCGCCTGTGAAAAGCCGCGAATAAATCCCCCCCGCCATCCGTACTTCCTTTCCAGAGCGGCCCGCCCGAAAAGGCGGCTAACGGCCGCTCCGGCACGGCCAGCGCACGGCAAGAGGCCGATCAGGAGGGAACCGAACATGCTCCGCCACACGATGCTGCTTTCATTCTGCGCCGCCGTCTCGCTGGCGGCGCTTTCGGCCGCCCGTGCGGCTGATTCCGACACGACCACCCCGCCGGCCGCCACCCAGACAACGACGACCTGCACGGATGGAAAGATCTGGAGCGACGAGAAGAAGGAATGCATCGCGCCGGAAGACCTGAAGCCCGCCGACGGAAAGACGCCGGAGGAACAGAAGAAGAGCGAGCGCCGGATCGACGACAAGCTCTATGAAGCCGCGCGCGAATTCGCCTATGCCGGCCAGTACGAAAACGCCCTGCGCGCGCTGCGCGCCGCCCACGACCAGGAGGATCCGCGCATCCTCAACTATCTCGGCTACAACACGCGCAAGCTCGGCAACATGCAGCTCGGCATGAGCTATTACAGGCGGGCGCTACAGAAGGACGAGAACTATATTCTCGCCCGCTCCTATATGGGCCAAGCCCTGATCGAGCAGGGCGACATCGAGGGCGCCCGCGTGCAGCTCGTCGAGATCCGCGACCGCGGCGGCGAGAACACCTGGGCCTACCGCGCCCTGCTCCAGTCGCTGGGCGGCGAGCGCGCCAGCTACTGACCGCCCGCCCGGCTCGGGACAAAAGTCGCGGAACGCGGGGAAACTGCGTTCCGGCCAGCCGTTCATGCTTGCGGACCAAGGGAAGAATGTTTCATATCAGGCGGTCGCTGCCCGGCCGGGGGGCGAATAGAGTTTTGATCCCGAACGTTCCCTTGGAAAAGCAATGCGTCCGACGGCAGAATCGAATGAGTTCCGGCGAGAATTGGTCAATTTGCTGCCGAAGCTGCGCCGTTTCGCCCTGACGCTGACGCGCAACGGCAGCGATGCCGACGATCTCGTGCAGGAAGCATGCGAGAGGGCCATCACGCGAAGCCATCTCTGGAACGGGGAAGGCCGGCTGGAAAGCTGGGTTTATGCCATGACGCGCAATCTCTGGGTGGACGAGATCCGCAAGCGAAAGGTCCGCACAGGGTCCGGCACTGTAGATGTTGCCGAGCAGGACAGCCTGCATGTCGACGCATCGGCCGACAAGGCGGTCTATGCCAAGCAGTTGCACAAATTGATCATGACGATGCCGGAGGGCCTTTCGAGCGTCTTCCTGCTGGTGAACGTCGAAGGGCACAGTTACCGGGACGCGGCGGATATCCTCGGGATACCGATCGGCACGGTGATGAGCCGGCTCTCGGCGGCCCGCATCAGGCTCGCGGCCATGATCTCCGAACAGGCGGAAAGGAGGGCCTGATCGTGGAAAGCACACGGGGTCTCCCGCTCGAGGTTCGCCTGTCCGCCTATCTCGATGGCCAGTTGCCCGAAGCCGAGGTCGAGGAGATCAATGCCCTTCTCGCCGCGGACGACGAGGCCCGCGCCGTCTACGAGAAGCTCAAGCTCGGCAGCGAGTTCGGCGCACGCGCCTTCGACAGGATGCTGCAGGAGCCGATCCCGCTCGACCTGGTACGCAACATCAAGGAAGCCGGCAGGAACGAGGAAGGCGAGGCGCCGAAGCTTGGCTTTGCCGGCGCGCCCGTCGCCGCCGTGCCGGCCGGCCGCCGCAGCGCCTTCTGGCCGCAGGCGCTCGCCGCATCGCTGGTGATCTTCCTGTCCGGCGGCGCCGTCGGTTATTTGATCTCCGAGCAGAAGCAGACCGCCTTCCAGGCCGCCAGCAACCAGTTCGCCCCGGCCCGCACCTGGCTCGACGACATCGCCGACTACCACCGCATCTATTCGCGCCAGGCGCGCCATCTGGTGGAAGTGCCGGCCAACGACGCGGCGCATATCGTGGAATGGCTCTCGGCCAGCACGGGCGTGAAGTTCCAGCTTCCCGACCTTTCGGCGGAAAAGCTGACCTTCGAGGGCGCCCGCCTGCTCGTCGCCGGCGGCAAGCCGACCGCGCAGCTTCTCTACCGCGATGCCGACAACGAAGTCTTCGCCATCTGTTTCCTGCAGAGCGAGCCCGTCGAGGACAGGACGTCGCTCGCCGAAAGCATGCGCAACGACATCGGCCTCGTCTCCTGGCAAAAGGGCAACGCCTCCTACGTCGTCGTCGGCCCCTCGGCGGACCCGAATCTGGAACGCATCGCCGAAGCGGTTTCCACGACCATCTAGGAGGGGCGCCTTCGGGGCCGCCGTCCTCGCGATAATCGTAAGCCGACAAAAGAGCCCGGCAGCAGCGTTGCCGGGCTCTTGTCATTTCATGTGTCCCGACCGATCAGCCGCGCGTCGCCAGCACCCGGTTGGCGGCAGAGACGATGGCCTCCAGCGAGGCGGTCACGATGTTCGTGTTGATGCCGACGCCGAAGAGCTTGCCGCCCGGGTGCTCAATCTCGACATAGGCGATGGCCGCCGCGTTCGATCCGTGCTGGAGCGAGTGCTCGGAATAGTCGGCGACGGACATGGGGATGCCGAGATAGATCGACAGCGCGTTGATGAAGCCGTCGATCGGGCCGGTGCCCCTGCCCTCGATACGCTTCACCTCGCCGCCGTCGGTGATTTCGGCCGCGACGATGCGCGTACCCTTGTGCTCGCCGTCGGGATAGGTGTGGTGGTCGACGAAACGCAGGCGCGTGCCCGGCTGCGTGACGTAACGCTGCATGAACTGCTCGTGGATGCGCTTGGAGGGCAGCTCCACGCCTTCCTCGTCGGTGATGCGCTGAATCTCCTCACGGAACTCCACCTGCAGGTTGCGCGGCAGGTTGATGCCGTAGTCTTCCTGCAGGATATAGGCGATGCCGCCCTTGCCGGACTGCGAGTTGATGCGGATGATCGCCTCGTAGGAGCGGCCGACGTCCTGCGGGTCGATTGGCAGGTAGGGCACTTCCCAGAGCGGCTTGTTGGCCTTCTTGATGGCCTTCATGCCCTTGTTGATGGCGTCCTGGTGCGAGCCGGAGAAGGCCGTGTAGACCAGTTCGCCGACATAGGGATGACGCTCGGGAATGACCATCTCGTTGGAATATTCGTAGACGGCCTTGATGCGCTCGATATCCGAGCAGTCGAGCTTGGGATCGACACCTTGCGTGTACATGTTGAGCGCCAGCGTGACGACGTCGACATTGCCCGTGCGCTCGCCATTGCCGAACAGCGTGCCTTCCACGCGGTCCGCGCCGGCCATCAGGCCGAGCTCCGTCGCCGCGATGCCGGTGCCGCGGTCGTTGTGCGGATGCAGCGAGATGATGACGTTCTCGCGGTTGTCGATGTTGCGGCACATCCACTCGATCTGGTCGGCATAGATGTTCGGCGTCGCCATCTCGACGGTGGAGGGCAGGTTGAGGATCAGCTTGTTGTCGGCGGTCGGCTTCACGATCTCGACGACGGCGTTGCAGATCTCCAGCGCCACCTCCAGCTCGGTGCCGGTGAAGCTCTCCGGGGAATATTCGAAGCGGTAGCCGCCGCCGGCCTTGGCGGCCATGTCGGTGATCATCTTGGCCGCGTCGGTCGCGATCTGCTTGATGCCGGGGACGTCCTTGGCGAACACCACGCGGCGCTGCAACTCGCTGGTCGAGTTATAGAAATGGATGATCGGCTTGTGCGCGCCTTCCAGCGCCTCGAAGGTGCGGGTGATCAGCTCGGGCCGGCACTGGACCAGCACCTGCAGCGAGACGTCGTCGGGCACGTTGCCCTCCTCGACGCACCAGCGGGCGAAGTCGAAATCGGTCTGGGAGGCCGAAGGGAAGCCGATCTCGATTTCCTTGAAGCCCATGTCCAGCAGGAGCTGGAACATGCGGGCCTTGCGGTCGTGGCCCATCGGGTTGACCAGCGACTGGTTGCCGTCGCGCAGGTCCACCGAGCACCAGATCGGCGCCTCGGTGATCGTCTTGCCGGGCCAGGTGCGGTCCGGAATATTGATCGTCGGATAGGCCTGATACTTGGTTGCGGCCTCGGGCATGCCCTGCTTGGGCGTGTGGGTCTTCAGAATCATCGCGTCTTCTCTTCGTCGTCCCGGCATTCGCGAAAGCGTCTTAGCGCAAGGATCGGCGCTTGGCGACGGCGAATGCTGGCCATGGGCGGCCAGAACCGGAATTAATGCATGGGGTGAAACGAGGAGCTATTGCCGGACGGGCTTTTCGGCCGCCGGGCGCTCCTCAGCGAACCCGGCAACCGCGCGTAAGGCCGAGAAGAAGAAGCGAGGAGAAGCCGCGCGAACGCTCGCGAACAGCAGCGCTGCCGCGGGAAACTCGTTCGATGATCTGTGCGCCGGTCTTCAACATGACGCGGCTTATAGCGTCGGGAAGGCCGTTGCGCAACCCACAAGACGAAAAAGCCCTCCGCGATGGGAGGGCTTCCTCAATTCAAGTGGCCGAAAAGCCTCAGATATCGGCCTGCGAGGTCACGATGCGCGAGACGAGGCCGTAGCTCTTGGCTTCCTCGGCGGAGAGCCAGTAGTCGCGGTCCGTGTCCTTGGCGATCTTCTCGATCGGCTGGCCGGTGGCGTCGGCGAAGATCTTGTTCAGGCGCTCGTTCATCTTGATGATCTCGCGGGCCTGGATCTCGATGTCCGACGCCATGCCGCGGGTGCCGCCCGACGGTTGGTGCAGCAGGAATCGGGTGTTGGGCAGGCAGATGCGCCGTTCCTTCGGCGCGGCGACATAGATCAGCGCGCCGGCCGAGGCGACCCAGCCCGTGCCGATCATCCAGACCTTCGGCTTGATGAACTTGATCATGTCGTGGATCGAATCGCCCGATTCCACATGGCCGCCCGGCGAGTTGACGTAGATGCGGATGTCCTCGTCGCTGGCGGCGGCAAGCGCCACGAGCTGCGAGCAGACCTTCTGCGCCAGTTCCTGGTTGATCGGCCCGTAGATGAAGATCGAACGCGACTTGAAAAGGTTCGCCTCCGTTTCCTTGCCCAGGGGCAGTTCCGTCTTCTTGTCGTCTTCGTCGCTCATCCAAAGTCTCCGGATTGCTCGTCAATAGTCCTGTCGCTGTCAGATAATGCGACTCACCCGCCAAGACAATGCAACAAAACCGATACGTGGCGATAGAGCATGCCCGCGCCACCGGAAAACAGGGTAAATGCCGGACGATTGCCCATGGCCCCGGCAAAGGAGAGCCTTCGCAATTTGCATATGGACTTGGCCTCGGTCTCGCTTAGAGTATCTCCGCTTTTCTCCGAATCGCGAAAGCGCTCTAACTCTTTGTTTTGTCGCATTTCCGGACGCAAAACCGCTTCGCACTTTTGCTGGAAATGCTCCAGGATGAAGCTCTCATCGACAGGACGCCCGGCCTGCTCCCAGGGCCGGCGGAACAGGGGATATCATGATCAGACGCATCACGCTGGCCTTCGCCGTGCTCGCCGCCACGACCGCGCCGGCCTTCGCCCATCTCGACCCGCTTGAGCACGGCTCCTTCATGGCCGGCCTCTCCCACCCGCTCTTCGGCCTCGACCACATCCTCGTCATGATCGCCGTCGGCCTCTGGGCCGCGCAGATCGGCGGCCGGGCGATGTGGGCGGTTCCGGCCGCCTTCGTCGCCACGATGGCCGTGGGCTTCGGCCTTGCCGTTTCCGGCATCGCCCTGCCCTTCGTCGAGCCGGCGATCCTCGCCTCGGTCGTCGCCTTCGGCCTTCTGGTCGCCATGGCCGTCAGGCTCGACACGGTGGCCTCGGCTGCCATCGTCGCCGTCTTCGCGCTCTTCCACGGCCATGCCCATGGCGGCGAGCTCGGCGCGGCCGGCGCCCTGCAGTTCGGCGCCGGGTTCGTCATCGCGACGGCCCTCCTGCATGCCGCCGGCATCGGCCTTGGCCTTACCGTCGCCCGCCTTTCCGGCGGCATGGCGGCGCGCATCCTCGGCGGCCTGACGGCGCTTGCCGGACTCGTTCTCGCCTTCGGCTGAAGTCTCCTGGGGCGGCGGAAGCCTGCCGCCTCATCCCCGCCCGCGATACGGCTGCACGCCCTGGTCCGGCAACCAGACGCCCTTCGGGGCCTCGCCCGTCTGCCAGAACACATCGATCGGAATGCCGCCGCGCGGGTACCAGTAGGCACCGATCCTCAGCCATTTCGGTTCCAGCAACCCGACGAGCCGCTTGGCGATGTCGATGGTGCAATCCTCATGGAAAGCGCCATGGTTGCGGAAGGAATGCAGGTAGAGCTTCAGCGACTTCGATTCGACGAGCCAGCCGTCCGGAATATAGTCGATGACGATATGCGCGAAATCCGGCTGGCCGGTCATCGGGCAGAGCGAGGTGAATTCCGGCGCGGTGAAGCGCACCACGAAATCGGTACCTGCATGGCTGCTCGGCACCTTTTCGAGAATGGCGGCATCGGGATCGGCGGGAAGATCCACCTTCTGCCCGAGTTGCGACAGTCCCGATACGTCTGTCCTGCTCATGATCCAGCCCTTTCGATCCTGACCCTTACACCATGCGCCTTTTCCGTCTCGGGTTCGACATGGATGGCGATCTGGGCGCCGGGCTGCACGACGCGGATGGCGTCCTCCAGCCGGTCGCAGATATCGTGCGCCTGCCCGACGGGCATGGCCGCCGGCACGACGAGATGGAAATCGACGAAGGTCGCCGCGCCGGCCCGCCGGGTCTTCAGGTCGTGCACGCCGAGCGAGCCGGCGCCGTTCTCCGCGATGGCCGCCTGGATCGCCTCGGCCTCCTCCGGCTCGACCGCGTGGTCCATCAGGCCGTCCACCGAATGGGCGATGACCTTCCAGCCCTGGTAGAGGATGTTGAGCGCGACGAGGATCGCCAGCAACGGATCGAGCACGGCATAACCGGTTACGATGGCAAGGACGAGGCCGACAAGCACCCCGATCGAGGTGACGACGTCCGACAGGATATGCTGCCCGTCGGCGGCCAGCGCCGGCGAGCGGTAGCGCCGGCCCGCACGGATGAGCGCCCAGGCCCAGACGGCATTGATCACGCCCGCCGCGAAGTTGATGGCAAGGCCGAGGACCGGGGCCTCCATCGACGTGGGCGCCAGCACCGCCGGCACCGCCTCCAGGACGATGAGCAACGCCGCGACGACGATCAGCACGCCCTCAAGGACCGCCGAAAGATATTCCGCCTTGTGGTGGCCGAAGGGATGCGTCTTGTCCGCGGGCTTGGCCGCATAGGTGATGGCCGCGAAGGCGACGATGGCCGCCACCACGTTGACGCTCGATTCCAGCCCGTCCGAAAGCAGCGCCACCGAGCCCGTCACCCACCAGGCGACGAGCTTCAGCCCCATCACGCCGAAGGCCAGCGGGATGCCCCAAAGCGCCAGCCGCTTGACCGTGTTGCTGTCCGTGTTTGCCATTCCGCTCTCCATGCGCATGCAACCGAGTTGCAAGAAGCCTGGCCCATCAACGCAAAACCGCGCGCACGGGGACGTGCACGCGGTTTTTCTCTCGGGGTTCGCTATGGACCAGGACGGCGCTTTTGTCAAAGCCCCGCGCAGTTCGGATCATAGGTTGGCGGTTTGCCCCTCACCTGCCTGCCGGCATCCTCTCCCTGTAAACGGGGCGAGGAGCGCTAGGCGCGCCGTTCTGCCCTTTCTCCCCGCAGCCAAGGAGAAGGTCCCGGCAGGGGGATGAGGGGCGACCCTGCTCCACTACGCCGCCTTCACCCTCGCCTTCTTCGACAGATGCGCCACCACGTTCTCGATCATGCGCATGCCGGCGTCCTGGCCGAGCGTCATGATCGATTCCGGGTGGAACTGCACCGCCGCCACCGGCTCGCTGGCATGCTCGATACCCATGATCGTGCCGTCCTCGCTTTCCGCCGTGATGATGAAATCGCGCGGCAGCGTCGCCGGGTCGGCGAAGATCGAGTGGTAGCGGCCGACCGTCACTTCCTTGCCGAGGCCGGAAAAGACGATGCCCGGCTCCAGCACGCGGATGCGCGAGGGCTTGCCGTGCATGGGGATGGCGAGCTGGCGCAGCTCCCCGCCATAGGCTTCCGCGAGGGCCTGAAGGCCGAGGCAGACGCCGAAGATCGGCAGATTGCGGGCGCGGGCCTTTTTGATCGTCGCCTTGCAGTCGAAATCCTTCGGGTTGCCCGGGCCCGGCGACAGCACGACGAGATCCGGCTTCACGCGGTCGAACACCTCCTCGGGAACCGGTGTGCGCACGGTCGTCACCTCCGCGCCGGTCTGGCGGAAATAGTTGGCGAGCGTGTGCACGAAGCTGTCCTCGTGATCGACCAGCAGGATCTTCACCCCTGCCCCGACGGATGCGACGTCGCGCTGGACCTTGGCGGAATTGCCGGACTTGGCGTCGCGGATGGCTGCGATCATGGCGGAGGCCTTCAGTTCGGTTTCAGCTTCTTCTTCTTCCGGGTTGGAATCGTAGAGCAGCGTGGCGCCGGCGCGCACTTCCGCGATGCCGTCCTTGATGCGGATGGTGCGCAGCGTCAGGCCCGTATTCATGTCGCCGTTGAAGCCGACCATGCCGATCGCCCCACCGTACCATGCCCGCGGGCTCTTCTCATGCGCCTCGATGAAGCGCATCGCCCAGAGTTTCGGCGCACCCGTCACCGTGACGGCCCAGGCATGCGAGAGGAAGCCGTCGAAGGCGTCCATGTCGTCGCGCAGGCGCCCCTCGATATGGTCGACCGTGTGGATGAGGCGCGAATACATCTCGATCTGCCGGCGGCCGATGACCTTGACGGAGCCGGGCTCGCAGACGCGGCTCTTGTCGTTGCGGTCGACGTCCGAGCACATGGTCAGCTCGGATTCGTCCTTCTTGGAGTTGAGCAGCTTCAGGATCTGTTCGCTATCGGCAATCGGGTCATCGCCGCGCTTGATCGTGCCGGAGATCGGGCAGGTCTCGATGCGGCGGCCCGATACGCGCACGAACATTTCCGGCGAGGCGCCGACGAGATATTCCTGGTTGCCGAGATTGATGAAGAAGGAATAGGGCGACGGGTTGATCGCCTTGAGGCGGCGGGAGATTTCCGAGGGCCTGCTCTCGCAGCGCTCGAAGAACTTCTGGCCCGGCACCACTTCGAAAAGGTCGCCGCGCCTGAAGCTTTCCTTCGCCTTGACGACGAGTTCGGCATATTCGCCGGGCCGGTGATCGCCCTGCGGCGGGATGACATCGGAGGTCCGGAACGGCTCGGCGGCGATGGCCTCGCCTTTTCCTTCCGTCGAAAGGCCGCCCTTGGCGAAATCGTAGCGGTCGATCCAGGCCTTGGCGGCATAGTGGTCGACGACGAGGATCTCGTCCGGCAGGAAGAGCACCATGTCGCGCTGGTCGTCCGGCCGCTTCAGCTTGAGGTCGATGGCATCGAACTGGAAGGCGAGGTCGTAGCCGAAGGCGCCGTAGAGGCCGAGGCTCGCATCCTCCGCCGAATGGAAAAGGTCGGTGACGGCGCGCAGCACGGTGAAGACCGTCGGCATCTTCGATCGCTCTTCCTCGGTGAACACCCGGTCGGGCAGCTTCACGTCGAGGTCGAGACGGCTTGCCGTGCGCGCGCCGAGCGCCAGCTCCGGAACGCCCGCCAGACGGTCGGCGATAAGCGACAGCAGCACCTCGCCGCGCGCATTATAGGCCTCGATCCAGACGGAGCGGCCGAAGGAGGAGATGCCGAGCGGCGGATCGACGACGGCCGTGTCCCAGCGCGTATAGCGGCCCGGATACTCGTAGTTGGAGGAAAAGACCGCGCCGCGCCGCTCGTCGAGCCTGTCGATATAGGCGGAGATCGCATTGGCATAGTCCGCCGCGCGGCGGCGACGGGTGACGGTCACGCCGCCGCGGGTCTCATAGGCTTCGCCGCCGTCTTCCAGAATTTTCGTGGCCATTCCCAACTCCGTTTCGGCCCGGTCCTGCGAGGCGGCCAAACACAAAAAAGCCGCCTCGAATTTTCCGGGCGGCTTGTCGTCTCAATCACGCATGACTGGTCAAGGCCGCCTCAGCGAGCCCACCACCAGCCAGAGATGATGCGTACGTTTGTCATGGAGGAAGTGTTAGCGGCAGACGCGGGCTTGCGCAAGAGCCTCGCGTCACGGCGGAAAGAAAAGGGCGGCGGGTGCCGCCGCCCTTTTCGACCATGGCACCGTCCGGCTCAGAACGTCTTGGTGATGGAAACCTTGAAGCTCCGGCCCGGCTCGGCATAGAAGGCGCGCGGCTGATTGGTATTGCTGTTCGAGGGGGCGGCGGTATTGAGGTCGCGGAGCGCCACGCCGTCCCAATACTGCTTGTTGAAGATGTTGTAGACGCCGGCCTGGATCCGCAGGCCTTCCGTGCCTTCGGGTTCCCACCAGGCCGTCAGATTGGCGATCCCGTAGCCGGGAGCGTTGAACTTGGTGGCGCTGGTGGACGTGCGGATCGCGCTGGCGAAGATGCCCGTGAGATCGACGCCCCATTCGTCCTGGCTGTAGCCGATGCCGGCAATCGCCCGCAGCGGAAGAACGGTGCGCAGCGACTCGTCCGTGTCCTTGTCCTTCGCATTCGTGTAGGTCAGGGACCCGTTGAGGTGAATGCCGTTGTCGAAGGCGTGGTAGCCGCTGATCTCGACCCCCGCCACGCGCACGCGCGCCCTGTTGTAGTATTGCGTGTAGCTCGTATAGGGCGGAACCGGCCCGATATCGCGCGTGTCGATGAAGTTTCTGTACTGGTTGTAGAAGCCGACCACCCGCATCTTCGTGTCGCCGACGTCATAGTTGCCGCCGAGCTCCAGCCCCATGCCGGTTTCCGGCTTGAGGTCCGGATTGCCGACGACGGCATATTGAACCGGACCGCCCTGACCCGTGTAGAGAAGGTAGAGCTCATCCACGGTGGGCGCGCGGTAGGCCATCGACCATTGGCCGAAGAGCTCGAAATCGGGCGTGACGTCATAGCCGACGAGAAGCTTCGGCGATATCCGGGCGCCGTGGCGCGAATCCGGCAGGCCCGTATAGCCGGGATTTCCGGTGAAGCCGGCGGTTTCCTGCGGAGTGTAGTCGAACCAGTCGAAACCGAGGCCGGGCGTCACGGACCAGGCGGAATCGCCGTAGCGGATCTTGTCGTCCAGCGTGATGCCGAGCCTTGCCCCGTTGACGTCGGGCATTTCCGATTGATCGGCGTGGAGCGAGCCGCAGGCCGGGCCGCTATAGGACCCGTCGATGCAGCCATCGCGGCCGGCGGTGAAGGACTGGGCCCAAAAATAGGAGAAATTGGTGCGAATGTTCAGCTCATGGCTGAAATCGCCAGCATCGAACGCCTTGTTGAACGTGCTGACGATGCCGACGGACTGCTCCTCAAGCTGGTTGGAGCGATACCAGTCTCCCGCCGGAGCGGGAATGCGGATGCCCTCATTGCCGGCATCCCGCTTGACGTTCTGCCAGTAGACGGAAGAGCGGATGGAATCGAAGAACCCACCCGGCTCGTCGAGCTGGTAATCCAGCGACACGCGGTCGCGCGTGTTGTCCTCGAAGCCGAAGAAGTCCCTGTAGCCGCGGCTGGACGTTGTGCCGCCCTGCAACGTCAGGAGTTCCGTGTCGAGGTCGCGGTCATAATGCTCGGCGGTGATGCCGATCTTCTGCCCGCCCTCCAGTTCGCGGCGCGCCTTGAAGAGGAGGTTGTATTCCGTGAGGTCCGCGGGATTGGCCTTGTCGCGGCCGAAACCGATGCCGCCGACCGTGCCGGCATTGTCCGTCTCGTGGCCACGAAGATAGGAACCCTGGAAGAGAACGCTGGTGTCGTCGAAACGCCGGGCGACCGCGAAGTTCCCGCCGATGCCCCGGTTGGCGCTATCATAGGTGGCTTTGGCGATGCCGCCCCAATCCCGGTCTTCCCCGATCAGGTCTTCCGGCTCCAGCGTGCGCAAGACGACGGCCCCACCCAGTGCGCCGGAGCCGGCGCGGCTCGAATCCGCGCCCTTGACGATATCCATCGTGGAAATGGCATTGAACGAAAAGGAATTCGCGCCACCATTCGCATTGGTGGTCGTAGAGGGACCGCCCGAACGGGCCGAGTTGGAGAGATAGGGAAGCGGGATGTCGTCTACCAGCGTGGTCACGCGGTTGCCGCCCATCCCGCGGACGACGAAGCCCTTGTCGGCGGAAGAATACTGGACGCTCGGATCGAGGCGCGACACGTCGGCGGGCGAGTTGATCTCGTTCCGGCGCAGCTGCTCGGCGGTCGTCTGCGTGGCAAGCGGCGTGTCCTCGACGCTGCCGGCCGGCTTGGCGACCCGCTTCCCCTTCACCACGATCGGCTGCAGGGTGGTCGTGTCGCCATCGGCCGCGGCGGTGCGGGATGCATCCTGCGCAAGGGCGGGAGCGGAAAGCGAGAGCACGGCGAGCGCCGTGCAAGCCATAAGTGCGGAATGGGAACGCCGGGCCTGCATGTCTATCCTCTATCAATTCAGCGCGCACGACATCGTTCCGGCGCAGGAGGATGCGCTGGCTGCGAGCCATGCGAAAAATGGCGAAAACGTGTTCGGGCTGAGCCCGGTTCATCGCTATGAAACATGACTAAACTTGTCAACATAAAAAAGATGAGTTTATTCATCCAGTATTCTCTTAACTGCCGGATCTCACGCCCGAAGCGGGGCCGTCCGCCGGTCCGTGGCAACCAAATCCGCCGCCGGGCGTTTCCCCGCTGACGCTTCCAGCGGGAGACAGCCCATTCTCAGCCTTCGCCCCATCGCCCTCATCGCCCTGTCCCTCATGCTCGCCGGCGCCGCCGATCTGCCGGAAAAGGGTCCGCTGCCGGCATCGCGCCCCGAGCAGAAAGCCGTGGAGGAAAAGAATGACGTCCCGGCTGTCGATGCGAAAACGCAAGCAGCGCGCAAGGCCGCAGAGGAGGCGGAGAAGGCGCTTGAACGTCCGCATGAGGACGCGGGCGAGGAGGCAACGTGCCGGAAGGCGCTGACGGAGATCGGCGCGGACTTCGAGGAGGCGCCGGCGGTCGAGGACGGCAAGGCTTGCGGGATCGATAAGCCGATCCTTCTCAAGCGGTTGCCGGGCGATGTTGAAATCGAACCGCCGGCGACGGTGCGCTGCGAGGCGGCGCTGCAGCTTGCCCGCTGGATGGAGGGTTCGGTGAAGCCTTCGCTTCAGGCCGCCATGCCGCAGGAAACCGTCGCCGGCCTCTCCCAGGCCTCCGCCTATGTCTGCCGCAACCGCAACGGCGCGGCGGAGGGCAGGATTTCCGAGCACGCCTTCGGCAATGCCATCGATATCGCCGGCTTTACTTTCAAGAGCGGCAAGACCCTCGCCATCCGCCCGGCGGACAAGGATGCCACGCTGGAAGGCGCCTTCCAGCGCGCGATCACCGAGGCGGCCTGCCTCTATTTCACGACCGTCCTCGACCCCGGCAGCGACGCGGCGCACCAGAACCACCTGCATCTCGACGTGAAGGAACGGCGCGGCGGCTACCGCTACTGCTGGTGAAGAACCCCGGCGATATTTTCGGCGCCTCCTGAAAAGAGCCGCACGCCGCTCCTATCTGTAGCACGGCCCAGAGCCGATATCCCGCCACGCAGAGGTTTCCACCATGTCGATTACCCCCTACGAACTCTCCATCCCCGCGTTCCAGCGCGGTTTTGCGGTCCTGTCCAAGCTGCTCGACAAGGCAGAAACCTTTGTGCAGGAGAAGAACATCAAGCCGGAAATCCTCGTGAATGCGCGCCTTGCGCCCGACATGCTCTCGCTCGCAGGCCAGGTCCAGCGCATGAGCGATACGGCCAAGGGCGCCGCCGCACGCCTCACCGGCACCGACGCGCCGAGCTTTGCGGACGACGAAACGACGCTAGCCGACCTGCGCGCCCGCATCGAAAAGACCACGGCCTACCTCGCCTCCGTGCCGGAAGCCGCCTTCGAGGGCGCGGCCGAGCGCACCGTCGTCCTGAAGACGCGCGGCGGGGAACTGAGCTCCTCCGGCAAGGACTACCTCCTCACCTTCGTGCTTCCGAATTTCTACTTCCACCTGACGACCGCCTACGCGATCCTGCGTCATAACGGCGTTCCCGTCGGCAAGCTGGATTATCTCGGCCGTACGTAACCACGACGAGGGGCGCCCGGGGCGCCCCTTCCACTTTCAGAAGAGCCCCTCGATATGGCCCTCCTCGTTGAGAAAAATCCTCTCCGACGACGGCACTTTCGGCAGGCCCGGCATGGTCATGATCTCGCCGGTGACGACCACGACGAAGCCGGCGCCGGCGGACAGGCGCACCTCGCGCACCGGCACGGTATGGCCGGTGGGCGCACCGCGCAGGTTCGGGTCGGTCGAGAAGGAATATTGCGTCTTGGCCATGCAGACCGGCAGGTTGCCGTAGCCCTGTTGCTCCCACGTGTGGAGCTGGGTCCGCACGGTCTTGTCGGCGATCACCGCGTCGGCATGGTAGATGTCCCTGGCGATCGTCTCGATCTTCTCGAAAAGCGGCATCTCGTCCGGGTAGAGCGGCGAGAATTGCGAATGGCCGGATTCGGCAAGCTCCACCACCTTGCGCGCCAATTCCTCGATGCCGGCCGAGCCGAGCGCCCAGTGCCGGCAGACGATCGCCTCGGCGCCGAGCGTTTCCACATAGGCCTGCACCGCGCGGATTTCCGCCTCGGTATCGGAGGTGAAATGGTTGATGGCGACAACGACGGGCACGCCGAACTTCTTCACGTTCTGCACATGCCGGCCGAGATTGGCGCAACCCTTGCGCACCGCCTCGACATCCTCCCGGCCGAGATCGTCCTTCTTCACCCCGCCGTTCATCTTCATGGCGCGCACGGTCGCGACGATGACGGCGGCGTCGGGCTTGAGCCCGGCCTTGCGGCACTTGATGTCGAAGAATTTCTCCGCCCCGAGATCGGCGCCGAAGCCGGCCTCCGTCACCACATAGTCGGCAAGCTTCAGCGCCGTCGTGGTGGCGATGACGGAATTGCAGCCATGGGCGATGTTGGCGAAGGGCCCGCCATGCACGAAGGCCGGGTTGTTCTCCAGCGTCTGCACGAGGTTCGGCTGCATGGCGTCCTTGAGCAGCACCGTCATCGCCCCGTCCGCCTTGATGTCGCGGGCAAAGACCGGCGACTTGTCGCGCCGGTAGCCGATGATGATGTTGCCGAGCCGCCTTTCGAGGTCCCTGAGGTCCATCGACAGACAGAGGATCGCCATCACCTCCGAGGCGACGGTGATGTCGAAGCCCGCCTCGCGCGGATAGCCGTTGGCGACGCCGCCGAGCGAGCAGACGATCTGGCGCAGCGCGCGGTCGTTCATGTCCATCACGCGCCGCCAGGCGATGCGGCGGGTATCGATGTTTTGCTCGTTGCCCCAGTAGATGTGGTTGTCGATCAGCGCGGCGAGCAGGTTGTGCGCCGAGGTGATGGCATGGAAATCGCCGGTGAAATGGAGGTTCATGTCCTCCATGGGCACGACCTGCGCATAGCCCCCGCCGGCCGCCCCGCCCTTCACGCCGAAGCAGGGGCCGAGCGAGGCCTCGCGAATGCAGGTGATAGCCTTCCTGCCGATGCGGTTGAGCCCGTCGCCGAGGCCGACCGTGGTCGTCGTCTTGCCTTCGCCGGCCGGCGTCGGGTTGATGGCGGTGACGAGGATCAGCCTGCCGTCGGGCTTGCCCTTCTGCGCGGCGATGAAGCCGGCGGTGATCTTCGCCTTGTCGTGGCCATAGGGCAGAAGTGCTTCCGGCGGGATGCCGAGCTTCGCGCCGATCTCGAAGATCGGCTGCTTCTTCGCGGCGCGGGCGATTTCGATGTCGGATTTCACGTCGGCCATGCGGTGTGCTCCCCGAGATATTTTAGGCAGTAGGCATTAGAAATACCTAATTCCTTACTGCCTACTGCCTAACTCCTTTTACCGTGCCAGCACGTCGCGCATTTCCACCAGGTTCGAACGCACGCGCAGGATATAGAAGCCCATAGTGGCAAGATGCGTCGGCATGATCCAGCCGTCTTCCTTGCCGTTCGAGATGATGGCCGGCTGGATCTTCAGCGCCGAGCGAAGCTGCGAGATCGTCGCCTTCCAGAGCGGCTCGATGCCGCGCGCCTTGATGACGGCCTCGAAGTCCGCCCCGGCGGCCGAGAGGATGCCGTAATAGCCGTAGAGCTGGCCGTAGGCGAACCAGAAGCGGTCGTCCGCCCGCGTGTCGAACCAGCCGCCATTTTGGAATTCCGACTGCTTCCGAATAATGTCGGAAGTCGAGCCGATGTCGTTGGTGATGCGGTCGAGGAACTCGATCAGGTTGTCGGAGCGACCGTCGAAGATGGCGTCGCAGGCTTCGAGCGAGGCGTTGAACTTGCGCAGGTCCGCCATCGCCGTGCGGTAGTAGTTCGGCGTCGGCGTCTTGGGCAGCAGCGAATCCGAGCCGAAATACCAGGTCTCCTCGTCGAACTGCAGGTTGCCGCGGGCGCGCTGGAGGTCGGCGTTGATGCCGGAGGTGCCGCGCACGCGGCCGAGCGCATCGACCAGTTCCACCGCCGTGCGCCGGACCGCCTGGTTGACGCCGCGCTGGAAGGACGCCTTGTTGTCGAACCACGGCGTCTTGTCCCAGTCGAGCCCGAAGAGCCCGAGCTTGTAGAGCAGCATGGAGGAGATCCAGGCGTTCTGGTTGACGTTGAAGTCGATGAGGTCGGCCGTCACGTCGACGATCGCCGAGCGCACGCAGGTCTTCGGCTCCGGCTCGGCAAGATCGCCCCCCGCCGGCGTCGTGGAAGCCGCGCCGCCGCCGGCAGTGCCCGCATCCTGCTTGCGCTGACCGAGATTGTAGGCGTTCACATAGTCCGGGTTGAAGCCGCTCCACACCTGGGTCTGCCAGACGAAATAGGCATAGAGGGCGATGAGCGCGACAAGCGCGATGCCGATCGGCCCCTTGATGATCCAGCCGCGCGCGCGATACCAGTTGGCCACCGTGATGAAGGGCCAGAGGATCCAGGCGATCACCATGCCGATGCCCCGACCGATGGCCGCGAAGATGCGCTGGAAGAAGGCGACGATCGGGTCAAGCATTGGGGTCGTCCTCTCTGATGCCGAAGAGTTTCCTGCGGAATGCAGCCTTGTCTTGCAGATAGGTTCGCGTCAACGTCGCAACAACGTATTCGCGGAACTTTTCGCTGTAGTGCTCGTAGGCGGAATAGAAGCCCTGCTTGTCGAAGACGAAGCGCGACACGAAGTCATGAGGAACCATCTGCGAAATCAGCCGGTTGACCAGCCATTGGTCCGGGTGGTCGGGCGCGGCGCGCACGAGGAGGAAGCGCCGGTCGGGCGCGACCTCGTCGATCTTGATCTCGCCGGTCGTCGCGACCGTCCGCATCGCCTCCTGCAGGAAGGGATAGGTGCCCTCCTCGGCCACCAGCGCGGCGTTGCGATGCATCCAGGTCTGCAGCCAGATGCGGTCGGCCTTTTCGAGGTCGGCGGTCGGGTCGCTCCGGTTGACGAGGCCGGCGACGGTCATGTCCGCCCTGTGCTGGAAGAGGCCCGACGGCTCCACCCACGAGGCCCGCGGCAGCTCCAGCCGCTTGGTCGAGGCGAGGAAATCGAAGATGCGCCGGTGATCGTCGAGCGCGATGTAGCTCACCTGCCACGGCCGCGAGCGGCGGAAGCCGGGCACGCTGGGGTCGCAGATCACCGTCGTCGTCCGGTCGTCGAGGAAGACGAAGACCCCGCCGAAATGGTTCGCCCAATAGGCCTCGTGGCGGAAGACGAGCTGGTCCGGCACCAGCGCGTTCTGGCGGATGTCGCCGGTCTGCCTGGCAAGCTCCACCATGCGGTTCAGCATCGCGTCGTCCGCCCACGCGTTGGGCACGGTCTTCAGCCGGTCGACGAGGCCACGCAGCTCGGCCGCCTTGCCGAGCATGTCCTCGGCCGAGAGCACCCTGAAGCGCACCTCGTTGATCGAGAGCAGGTCGTCGATATCGTTGACGACGGAGACGGAATCCTCGATCTCGCCATAGAGCGCATCGCGGATGGTGATCGCGTTGATCGCCCTTGCATTGGCCGAGAAGAACTCGTGCATCAGCGCGGCCGTGTTGGAAAAGCTCGTATGCACCACCGGCAGGTTCACCTGGTCCGGCGTCATGATGACGAAGCGCCGGTTGACCCGATTGGGATCGAGATAGTCCCGGTCGCCGAGCTCGTCGGCGATCTCCGGCGAAAAGCCGGTCATGTCGATGCGGAAGCTCGAAAGCCCGGTACGCCGCATCCCGAACCCGTCCAGCGCCTTGTTGTAGCGCTCGACCAGATGCGGCTCATCGACCGGCAGCAGCCGCCCGTAGATCAATTCGGCTTCGAGGAGGCGTTTCATGCGGGCGTCCTCACCACCGCCCCTCCGCCTTCATCGTCTCGATCTCGCGGACCGCCTTCTCGCGCTGGCGTTCGCGGCGGATGATGTCGGAGACGGCGGCGTCGTCGGATTTGTCGGTGTAGCGGAATTCCGAATCGGCGTAGCGGTTGATCTCCTGGAGCACCATTTCCATGGTGATCGGCCCGCGCAGCTCCTCGATCATCGCCTTCTTCTCGTCGTAGCTCCTGTGCATGAAGGCATCGGCCGTGGCGAACCAGTCGTCCGGCAGCTCCACGTCCATGGCGCGCATCTTGATCGCATCGGTGATGTTCTTGATGGCGCGGCCGGTGAAGCGCGGCTCGGCGACCTTGATGGCGTGCAGGTAGCCGCCGATATCCTCCAGCGTGCGGATCGCGCCGTGCTCCTTCTCGTGGCGTTCCCAGACGGCGAGAAGACCCTCTTCCTGCGGACGCGCATGCTGGCCGTAGGAATTGGAGACGGCGCGCTGGATCTCCTGTCCTTCGAACAATGTGTGCCCGCCGAGCGGGATCGAATGGTTCCTGCCGACGAGCAGCGCGAAGATGTCGATATAGTCGTCCTCGGTCTGCGGCCCGTCGACCAGCCAGCGGGCGCCGGCGCGCTGGCGCAGCGCGTCGTCGACATTCTCGGGATAGTTGGAGAACATGCCGAAGGTGCAGTTGCCCCGCACCACGGTCGAGGCGCCGGCGAAGCTTTCCATCAGCACCGCCGTCACCTCGTGCTGGCCGGCCGAGGCGCGGTCGTCGGAGCGCTTGGCGGCGACCTGGTCCACGTCGTCGATGGTGCCGAAGCCGATCGCCTTCGGGTTCATGACGTTGTTGACGAATTCCTTGCAGTTCTGGCCGGACTTGCCCTGGTAGGACGAGATCTGGTCGACGCCGAAATTCTCGTAGTGGAAGGCGTAGCCGGCGACCTGGCAATAGTCGTTGACGAGGCCGGCGAGCATCTGGATGAGGATCGTCTTGCCCGTACCGGGCATGCCGTCGCCGATGAAGGTGAAGAGGAAGCCGCCGAGCTCGACGAACGGGTTCATCTGCCGCTCGAAATCGTAGGCCATCAGCATCTTGGCGAGCTTCATCGCCTGGTACTTGGCGATATGGTTGCCGATGATCTCGTTCGGCTTCTTGAAGGTCATGACCAGCGGCTTGCGCTTCTGGCCCGGCGCGACGTCGAAGCCGGACAGCGTGAAATCGTCCTGCTCGATGCGGATATGCGCGTTCTCGAAGCCGGCAAGGCCGGTGAAGCGGGCGCGGCGGCCGATCAGCCCCTCGATGGCGACGCGTGAGAAGGCGCGCGCCCGGCTGACGAGCGCGCCGTCGTCCGGCGCGCCGGCAAGGGTGCGGTCGAGGCCGGCGACCATGCTTTTCAGCGCGTCCTGCGGCGTGTCGAAGAGATAGTCCGGCTCGCCGCCGTCCTCCACCGGCTCGCCCTCGCCCGGCAGCGTCGCGCCGAGATAAGCGGCGAAGGTGAAGGCGGCGATATAGGCGGAAGCCGCCAGCAGCGCCCGGAAATGATCGGCCTCGGCGCCGGCCAGCGGCGCGGCGAGATTGCGCGCCTGAAGCCCCTCCAGATCGGTCTGGCGGGAAAAGGCGTCCGTCACCGCCAGCGCCACCTGAAGCCCGCGCCGGGCGCGGAACAGCACGGCGTGCTGCTGCGGAGAAAGGAGCGGATCGGCGGCGCGCACCGACTGGATCGTCCTTGCCAGCTCCACCTCGCGCGTGCGGCGCGCGCCCACGGTCGAGACGGTGGAGACGAAGCGGCGGCCGGTGCCGGCGAGCGCCGTGCCGTTCCTGCCGTCGTCGCTTTCGAGGATGACGAGCTTCGAAACGAGGCTCTGCGCCGTCGCCTGATGCTTGGCGATGTCGTCCTCGTGGATCGTCGTCAGTCCGGCATTGAGGCTCATCTCATCCCTCGGTGATTACCTGGTTTCCTGAAATCACATGCACCTTGTAGCTGCCGAAGATGCCCTGCGTCTCGCCGGCGGCATAGAGCGCCTGATAGGCATCGTGCGGCACGAGCGCATGTTTCTCGTAGGCGCTGACGCCCATGCGGGCGGCTTCGAGATCGTCGGTCTCGATGTGGAACTCCTCCTGCGCGGGCGTCGAACTCCAGAAGCCCTTCTGCGCCGGGCGCTCGGCCTTGGAGAACACTTCCTGCACCGTCCAGGTCAGCAGCCAGGCATTTTCCGGCTTGCGCACCTTGGAGAGTATCTCGTTGACCTTCGCATTGTTCTCGGTGATTCCCGCCGAATAGAACGGCCCGAGCACGATGCGGCGGAGCTGCTTGGGATGCAGCGTCGGGAAATCCCTGTCGAGATTGGTGGCGATCGTCACCGGCGTCAGCGAATAAGCGCTGTTCTTCAGCGCGAAATCATCGAAGCGGCTGGCAAGGTCGGGATTGAGCAGCCCCCCGACGGGCAGCGGGATCTCGACGTCCTGATTGAGCTTGCCGTCCTTGGTGACGAGCATGTCGACGACATTGTCGCTCGAATCCTCGATGGTCGCCATATAGACCATCGGCAGCGTCGCGGTGCCGTCGAAGGCGCCCCAGCAGACGACGTAATAGGGCCGCATGGTCTTCGGGTTAACGGCAACCCGGATCGTCTCCGGCAGCACGAAGGGCGAGAAGATGTCGCCCTTGCCGATCTGCTCCAGATAGAGCCGCTCGGCCATGCGCGTCTGGAGGTCCGTCGGAAACGCCTTCTGCCGCAGGATGAAATCCGCCATCTCCGAACGGAGCTGGTCGGCATTGGGCATGGCGGCAAGGCGCTTTTCCGCCCCCTGCCGGTCGTTCTCCAGCTCCATCACGTTCTGGAAGACGGGAAAGCCGCTTTCGGCGCGCGACACGCGGAACTGCTGGACGAAGCCGATGCGGTTCTCCCAGCAGGCGAAGGACGCCCGCAGCCGGGCGAGATAGGGCATGACCACCTCGCCCACCACGCTGTTGCGGTAGAGCGGGGAATTGCGGTCGCCGAGGAAGATTTCGAGCCCGCCGAGGGCGGAGCGGATGGTGGAGAAATATTGCGCGACGGCGCTGTCGGCGGGGATGCTCATGGCAGCATTCCGTGGGGCAAGTCCCCTCTCCCCGCCTGCGGGGAGAGGGTCAGCATGAGGGCCAATCGCATGCCTGCAACCATCACGACTTCACGTAGTTCGCGGTATTGTGCTTGTCCATGACGGTCTGGAAGCGGCGGGCGAAGGCGTCGTCCGCGAGCTTCTTGCGGCGCTGGATGTCCTGCGTCGCCAGCATGTTCTTCTCGTGCATTTCGAGGAGGTCGCCGATATGACGCTGGGCGGCCGAGCCGATGCCGGCCATGGTCTCTTCCGCGGCGGTATCGACCTGCGAGCCGAGCGTGTTGATCTTGTGGGCGACGTCCTGCTGGGCCGCCGTCTTCAGGGAGTCCTCCAGCGCCTTGTAGAGCACGATGCGCTGCTCGGTATCGATGGTCAGCTTGTTGATCAGCGTGTTCTGCGCGGCGATCTGGTTGTTGAGCGAATCGACGAAGGTCTGGAACATCGAGCTGTAGCGCTCCAGCGTCTGGCTCTCGGCCAGAAGCTCCTGCTCCTTCGCCTGCATCTGGTTGTATTCGGTCGCCAGCGCCGAGCGCTCGCCTTCCAGGTCCGTGCGGGTCTTCTGGTCCGTCGAGGCGGCGATGCGGTTTTCGAGGTCCATGAGGAGCGGGTTCAGTTCCTCGATGCGCTTCTGCGTCGCCTCCAGGTTCGACATCGTGCCCTTGCGGCGCTCGATCACCTGCACGAGGCTCGCCTCGGAGGTCTTGTAGCGCTGGTCGAGGATCGACTTCTGCTCCTTGAGGATGCCGACGATCGTGTCGGACTTGGAGAGCAACTCCTGAAGGTTGCCGGCGAGCGACATGTTACGCACGCGGTCGGTGCGCATGCGCTGCATCTTCTGCTTGGAGAAGATGCCGATGAACTTCTCGTAGCCCGAATAGCTCTTCATGCTCTCGAATTCGGAGCCGAAGACATTCGTCGCATCCTCCAGCCCGATGATGAGGTCGGCGATATTGCCCTCCATCACCTTCTGCTGGGCGATGACATCCTGGATGCGCGCATTCTCGATGTCGAAATTGACGTCGCCGAGCTTGGTGTCCGCCTTGGCGAACTGCTCCAGCACGATGCCGGACTGTTCGAGCTTGCCGCGCATCTCGTTGACGACACTGCGGGTCTTGTCGATCTCCGCATCGAAATTCTGAAGTGTGGCCATTCTAGTCCCCTTGCACTCTCCACGGCAGACGTCTGCGTCACCCGATTTATTCCATCGCGGCAACACTATACGATTTCGGACGGACAGGAACCCGCCCGAGGGTTTTCCCGCAGAACATGTGGGACACGGCCGACGCACCGCAAGATGGCCGGCCGTTTTTTTCGCCGCCCGACCCGAGATGCCCCCTCAATCGGCCTGCATGATGTCGTCCCAGTGCCGGCGGCAATAGGAAACGTACTTGTCGTTGCCGCCGATCTCCACCTGCGCGCCCTCCTTCACCACCTTGCCGTCGGCGCCGAGACGCACGACCATCGTCGCCTTGCGGCCGCAATGGCAGATGGTGCGCACCTCGCGCAGCTCGTCGGCAAGGGCGAGCAGGGCCTGCGAGCCCGGAAAGAGCTTGCCCTGGAAATCCGTGCGCAGGCCGTAGGCCATGACGGGGATATGCAGCCGGTCGGCGACGCGGGCGAGCTGCCAGACCTGCTCTTCGGAAAGGAACTGCGCCTCGTCGACGAAGACGCAGGCGATCTCCTCTCCGCCGTCGCCGTTGAGGGCCTCGATATGGCGGTAGAGGTCGTCGCTGCGGTCGAAGGCGATGGCCTCGGAGGACAAGCCGATGCGCGAGGAGATGCGGCCCTGCCCGGCACGGTCGTCGAAGGCGGCGATGAAGATCGCCGTGCGCATGCCGCGTTCGCGATAGTTGTAGGACGCCTGCAGGAGCAGCGTCGACTTGCCCGCGTTCATCGTCGCGTAACTGAAATAGAGCTTGGCCATGATTTTCTCCGTTGCCGCCTCATGGCCCGGCGGGGTGCGTTTTTCCAGCCGCAAAGGCCTGAAAACCACAGAAAACACAGGGGCCCATCCGTTGCGACATCCATGTGCAAAATTGCGAACAGGGCTGAAATTTATTGGACCTTTCAGAGGCTTCGGGCTACGCCAAGGCGCTTGAAAGCATGTCGTTTTGATGATTGGCTGAAACTATAGTCATAAGGGGAGCAATAACATGAAGACTGCAACACCATTGAAGATACTCCTTGCCGCTGCCGCATCCGTCCTCGCCCTCGGCGTCGCCAACGTTTCGGCCGCCGAAGGGGAAAGCTGTGGCAAGGTCCGCTTCTCGGATGTCGGCTGGACGGATGTCACCTCCACCACCGCCACCGCGAGCGTCATTCTCAAGAGCCTCGGCTACGAGACCGAAGTCACCGTTCTCTCCGTCCCGGTCACCTACACCTCGCTCAGCAACAAGGATATCGACGTCTTCCTCGGCAACTGGATGCCGACGCAGGAGGCCGACATCAAGCCATACCGCGACAACGGCACGGTCGAGACCGTGCGCGAGAACCTTGAGGGCGCGAAGTACACGCTCGCGACCAATGCCAAGGGCGCAGAGCTCGGCATCAAGGATTTCGCCGATATCGCCAAGCAGAAGGACGCGCTCGGCTCCAAGATCTACGGCATCGAGCCCGGCAATGACGGCAACCGCCTGATCATCGACATGGTTTCTGCCGGCAAGTTCGACCTCTCGGGCTTCGAGGTCGTCGAATCCTCCGAGCAGGGCATGCTGGCGGAAGTCGCCCGCGCCGAGCAGGAAGGCGCGCCGATCGTCTTCCTCGGCTGGGAACCGCACCCGATGAACGCCAACTTCAAGCTGACCTACCTCACCGGCGGCGACGACATCTTCGGGCCGAACTTCGGCGGTGCCACGGTCTACACGAATGTCCGCCAGGGCTACGTCACCGAATGCCCGAATGTCGGCAAGTTCCTGCAGAACCTCAAGTTCTCGCTGGAAATGGAAAACCAGGTCATGGGCAAGATCCTGAACGACGGCAAGGATCCGGAAGCCGCCGCGACGGAATGGCTGAAGGCCAACCCGGCGGCCATCGAGCCGTGGCTCGCCGGCGTGAAGACCAAGGACGGCAGCGCCGACGCCCTGCCCGCCGCGAAAGCCGCGCTGGGTCTCTAATAGGCAAGAATAGGGCGGGGAGGAAACTTTCCCGCCCTTCTTCTCTCCGGATACTGCAATTCCCGCAGACGTCCTGAAGAAACCTTGAATCCGGATTTTCGGAAACAGCTGCGTATCGTCAACTTCCAGCCAGGGGCTTGCTGCCGTGGATTGGCTCACCGTCTCAAAAATCCCGATCGGCCCGATCGCCAAGGACGTCGTCAGCTGGCTGACGACCAATGGCAAGGGACTGTTCGATTTCCTGAAGGTCTTCCTGCAGACGGGCATTGACGCCCTGCTCGTGCTCCTGCAGGGGCCGTTCATCACCAGCCCCGGCGGCAAGCTCGCCTATGCGCTGTTCCTCATCGTCCTCGTCACGGGGGCGAGCTGGTATTTCCGCCGCTCGCTGGGCGTTGCTGTCTTCACCTTCCTCGGCCTCCTGCTCATCGTGAACCAGGGCTACTGGAAGGAAACGACGGAAACGCTGGCGCTGGTGCTGGCGGCCACGGGCGTCAGCATGATCGTCGGCGTGCCGCTCGGCATCGCCGCCGCGCGCCGCGCCTGGTTCTATTCGATCCTGCGGCCGGTCCTCGACCTCATGCAGACGATCCCGACCTTCGTCTACCTGATCCCGGCGCTCATCCTCTTCGGCCTCGGCATGGTGCCGGGCCTGATCGCCACCGTGATCTTCGCCATCCCCGCGCCGATCCGCCTGACGCGCCTCGGCATCATCTCGACGCCGCCCTCGCTGGTGGAGGCCGCCCAGGCCTTCGGCGCGACGCCCGGCCAGGTGCTGCGCAAGGTGGAGCTGCCCTTCGCCATGCCGCAGATCATGGCGGGCCTGACGCAGACCATCATGCTCTCGCTGTCGATGGTGGTCATCGCCGCCCTCGTCGGCGCCAAGGGCCTCGGCGTTCCGGTGGTGCGCGCGCTCAATACCGTCAACATCTCCATGGGCTTCGAGGCCGGCCTCTGCATCGTGATCCTCGCGATCATCCTCGACCGCCTGTTCCGCGCCTCCGACGAGGGAGATGGAAAATGACCGACGCCGTCGTCTTCAAGAATGTCTCCATCATCTTCGGCGATAATCCGCAAAGAGCGCTTGCATTGGCCGATGCGGGCAAATCGCGCGACGAGATCGGCGCGGAAACCGGGCTGGTGCTCGGCGTCGCCGATGCGACGCTGTCGATCACCGAGGGCGAGATCCTCGTGCTGATGGGTCTTTCCGGCTCCGGCAAGTCGACGCTGCTGCGCGCCGTCAACGGGCTCGCCCCGGTGGTGCGCGGCGAGGTCGAGGTCAAGGCCGGCAGCAGCAGCGTCGATCCCTACGGGGCGACGCAGAAGGCGCTGCGCGACTTCCGCATGCACACCGTCTCCATGGTGTTCCAGCAGTTCGCGCTCTTGCCCTGGCGCACGGTCGCCGACAATGTCGGCTTCGGCCTCGAACTTGCCGGCGTGCCGGACAGCGAGCGCAAGGCGCGCGTCGCCGAGCAGCTCGAACTCGTCAACCTTGCCAAATGGGCGGACCGCAAGGTGAACGAGCTGTCGGGCGGCATGCAGCAGCGCGTCGGCCTTGCCCGCGCCTTTGCCACCGGCGCGCCGATCCTGCTCATGGACGAGCCGTTCTCCGCGCTCGACCCGCTGATCCGCACGCGCCTGCAAGACGAGCTTCTGGAATTCCAGCGCCGGCTGAAGAAGACCATCATCTTCGTCAGCCACGACCTCGACGAGGCTTTCCGCATCGGCAACCGCATCGCCATCATGGAAGGCGGGCGGATCATCCAGTGCGGCACGCCGCAGGAGATCGTCAGGAGCCCGGCCAACCAGTATGTCGCGGACTTCGTGCAGAACATGAACCCGATCAACATGTTGACGGCCGGCGACGTGATGCAGCCCGGCGCGTCCGGCGACAATGGCGGCGTGACGGCGACTGCCAACCCGCAGACCCCGCTCGTCGACGTGCTCGACGCCATGGCCCGCACGCCCGGCCATATCGGCGTCGTCGACAACGGCGCGGTGATCGGCACGATCAATGCGCAGGATATCGTGAACGGATTGACGCGGCACCGCCGGCGCGGCTGACAGCGGGCGCCGATGAAGCTAGACAAGGCAGCGCCCTTCAGAGGGCGCTGCCTTTTTCATCGCTGCAAGCGGGAGCCGAAGACCATGACCGAGAAGGACAAGCCCAGCGTTCTGCGCGAAACGGACGACGACGCCCGCCGCCTCGCCCGCACCCTGCTGCGCTCGGCGCGAAGCTGCGCGCTCGCCGTGCTGGAGCCGGAGACCGGCGCGCCCTTCGCCAGCCGCACCCTGACGGGGACCGACACGGACGGAACGCCCGTCATCCTCGTCTCCGCCCTTTCGGTCCACACCCGGGCGCTGAGGGCCGACAGGCGGGCCTCGCTGCTGGCCGGCGAACCCGGCAAGGGTGATCCCCTTGCCCATCCGCGCCTCACCGTCATCTGCGAGGCCGAGGAAATCCCACGCGAAAGCGAAGCGCGCGCGGCGCTGCGCGAGCGCTTCATCCGCCGCCATCCCAAGGCGAAGCTCTATGTCGACTTCCCCGACTTCACCTTCTTCCGCCTCGTGCCGCAGCGCGCCTTCCTCAATGGCGGTTTCGGCAAGGCCTTCGTGCTGACGGCCGAAGACCTCCTAATTCGCTCCCCCGCCCGCGCGGCCCTCGCGGCGATGGAAACCGGCGCGGTCGAGCACATGAACAGCGACCACGCGGACGCCGCGGGCATCTATGCCCGCCACTATTGCGGCGCCACGGACGGCGAATGGATCATCGTCGGGCTCGATGCGGCGGGAATCGATCTTGCGAGCGGTGACAAGTTGAGACGTTTCGAATATGCAAATGAACTTGAGGATGCGAAGGAACTTCGCGGCGAGTTGGCACGTTTGCTCCGCGAGGCAAGAGCAACGGGCTGATCCGCGGATGTCCGCGCATGAATCCACAGTTCGCGTCTACCGTTACCGGAGAAGAAACTTATAGCGTTGCGTGCACCCGACCCCTGATTTCTTGCCACTTGATGGGAAGGGTTTTGCTTATATGCTAACAAGCGGATTCACATAAAAGCACATGTTTTGAAGCGGAAACGCCCAAAGGAGTTTCAGAATGGACAAGATTTCAGACGCAGAGCACGCACAGGCCGAAGTCGCATCCGATTTCCTTTCCGCCATGGCGAATCCCAAGCGCCTGCTCATCCTCAAGGTTCTGGTGGAAGGCGAGATCGCCGTGGGTGCGCTGGCAAACCAGGTCGGCCTCAGCCAATCCGCCCTTTCGCAGCACTTGTCGAAGCTGCGCGCGCAAAACCTCGTCACCACCCGCCGTGACGCCCAGACCATCTTTTATTCCAGCAAGTCGGATGCGGTGATGACCATCCTCGACGCGCTGGACCGGATTTACAAGAAGGCCGGTACCGCCGCGGAAAAGAAGCTCCGCATCGCCTGATCCCTTCCCGGCCGATGATTCGCAGCGCCCCGGATACCCGTCCGGGGCGTTTTGCCGCCAAACGGCTGCTTGACGCCCCCCATTGCCTTGCTAATTTGACCATCGGGTAAAAATACCAGCCGGGACGGCCCCCGCATCGAATGGCCGTGGGAGAGTTCACATGTCCAACCGCCTCAACACCCCCAACGATCTGCGCGCCTTCTGGATGCCCTTCACGGCGAACCGGCAGTTCAAGAAGGAGCCGCGCCTCTTCGTCGGCGCCAAGGACATGTACTACACCACCCATGACGGCCGCCAGGTACTCGACGGCACGGCGGGCCTGTGGTGCGTGAATGCCGGCCACTGCCGCCCGAAGATCACCGAGGCGATCCGCGAGCAGGCCGGCGAACTCGACTATGCGCCTGCCTTCCAGCTTGGCCATCCCAAGGCCTTCGAACTCGCCAACCGCCTCGTCGACATCGCCCCCGACGGCATGGACCACGTCCTCTACACCAATTCCGGCTCCGAGTCGGTCGAGACCGCGCTGAAGGTGGCGCTCGCCTATCACCGTGCCAAGGGCGACGGTTCGCGCTTCCGCCTGATCGGCCGCGAGCGCGGCTATCACGGCGTCAATTTCGGCGGCATCTCCGTCGGCGGCATCGTCTCCAACCGCAAGATGTTCGGCACGCTGCTGACCGGCGTCGACCACATGCCGCACACGCATTTCCCGGACAGGAACGCCTTCTCCCGCGGCGAGCCGGAGCATGGCGGCGACATCGCCAGCGAACTCCAGCGCATCATCACCCTGCATGACGCCTCGACCATCGCGGCCGTCATCGTCGAGCCGGTCGCCGGTTCCACGGGCGTGCTCATCCCGCCGAAGGGCTACCTGCAGAAGCTGCGCGAGATCTGCACGCAGCACGGCATCCTGCTGATCTTCGACGAGGTCATTACCGGCTTCGGCCGCCTCGGCGCGCCCTTCGCCGCGCAGTATTTCGACGTGAAGCCGGATATCATCACCACCGCCAAGGGCCTCACCAACGGCGTGATCCCGATGGGCGCCGTCTTCGTGACGTCGGAAATCCACGACGCCTTCATGAACGGCCCGGAACACATGATCGAGTTCTTCCACGGCTATACCTATTCCGGCAACCCGATCGCCTGCGCCGCCGCGCTCGGCACGCTCGACACCTACAAGGAAGAGGGCCTCCTGACCCGCGCCAGCGAGCTCGCCTCCTATTGGGAAGAGGGCCTGCATTCGCTGAAGGATTGCCCGAACGTCATCGACATCCGCAATGTCGGCCTGATCGGCGCCGTCGAACTCGCCTCCATCCCCGGCGAGCCGACCAAGCGCGCCTTCAACGCCTTCCTCAAGGCTTACGAGAAGGGCCTGCTCATCCGCACGACAGGCGACATCATCGCCCTCTCCCCGCCGCTTATCATCGAGAAGCCGCAGATCGACGAACTGTTCGGCAAGCTACGCGAGGTCCTGCAGAACAATATCTGATCCAGGCGGACTTTCAGGAAAATGGCGGCTCCGGCCGCCATTTTTGTTCTCGCCGTAAGACGGCTTTTGCCCCTCACCCTAGCGCTCTCCCCGCGTCGGGAGAAGGTGGCCGGCAGGCCGGATGAGGGGCTGCCCGCACATGCCGCTATCGACCTCCGCTCTTGCAAGTCCGCCCCGTTCGGCGCAATTGTGCGGCCACCACGACGAGGGCCAGCCGATGCCGACCACGATCCGCATAGCGAACGACTTCCTCTCCATCGAGGTCTCCGCCCTCGGCGCCGAGATGCAATCGGCGACGACGCGCGACGGAGCGAACTGGCTGTGGAACGGCGACGCCGCCTTCTGGAGCGGCCGCTCGCCGGTCCTCTTCCCCATCGTCGGCAAGGCGCCGGACGATACGCTGCTGATCGACGGCAAGCCCTATCCGATGGCGCAGCACGGCTTCGCCCGCCGGCGGGAATTCTCCCTCGAAGCGGCCGACGAGAGCGCCTGCCGCTACGTGCTGGAGGCGTCGGAGGAAACCCGCCCCGCCTATCCCTTCGACTTCCGGCTCATCGTCGAGCACCGTCTGGATGGCCCGGCCCTGACCGTCTCCGCCGAAGTAGAGAACCGCGGCGCAGCTCCCATGCCCTTCGGCTGCGGCTTCCACCCCGCCTTCGTCTGGCCATTGCCGGGCGCCGCCGGCCGGCCGCACACCGTTACCCTCGACAACGGAGGAGAACCGGAGCGCCAGCCGCTGGAAAAGGGCCTCCTCTCGCCCCAGCGCGTCCCCTCGCCCTTCAGCGGCGGCCGGCTCACGCTCGCCCCTGCGCTCTTCGAGAACGACGCCCTCGTCTTCCCGCAAGGCGCCGGCACCGGCCTCACCTACGCCGCCGACGATGGCCCGGCCCTCAGCTTCCGTTTCGAAAACCTGCCGAACCTCGCGCTCTGGACAAAGCCCGGTGCGCCCTTCCTCTGCATCGAGCCCTGGCACGGCACGGCCGCGCTATACGACGGCGCACGGGAACTGAAGGACCGTCCCTACACGAACGTTCTTGCCCCCGGTGCCCGCGAGCGCTTCGCCTTCACCGTGACCTTCCCTGCCTGAAGTTTCGCCACGGCGGCCCTTTCCTCTTCCCGCGGCATGGCTAGAGTCCGCAGAAAGGATTCGGAGACCGCAGCCATGACCGATTTGGAACGCTTCATCGACCAGGGAACCGGCCGCGAGCCGGCCGATATCGTGCTGAAGGGCGGCCAGTTCTTCGATCTGGTGACGGGCGAGCTCGTCGCCTCCGACATCGCCATTTCCGGCGACCGCATCGTCGGCACCTGCGGGGACTACAAGGGCCGCAGGGAAATCGACATTTCCGGCCGCATCGTCGTGCCCGGCTTCATCGATACGCATCTGCACATCGAATCCTCACTCGTGACGCCGCACGAATTCGACCGCTGCGTGCTGCCCTACGGCGTCACGACCGTCATCTGCGACCCGCACGAGATCGCCAACGTGCTCGGCACCGAGGGCATCCAGTTCTTCCTCGACAGCGCCATGGAAACGATCATGGACATCCGCGTGCAGCTTTCGAGCTGCGTGCCGGCGACGCATCTGGAAACCTCCGGCGCCGACCTGCCGATCGAGCGGCTTCTGCCCTTCCGCGACCACCCCAAGGTCATCGGCCTTGCCGAATTCATGAATTTCCCGGGCGTCATCCACAAGGACCCCGTCTGCCTCGCCAAGCTGGAAGCCTTCCAGGGCGGCCATATCGACGGCCACGCGCCGCTCCTTCGCGGCAACGACCTCAACGGCTACCTCGCAGCCGGCATCCGCACCGAGCACGAATGCACGACGGCCGAGGAGGCGCTGGAGAAAATCCGCAAGGGCATGCATATCCTCATCCGCGAGGGCTCCGTCTCCAAGGACCTGCACGCCCTGATGCCGATCCTCACCGAACGGCTCTCGCCTTTCCTCGCCCTTTGCACCGATGACCGCAACCCGCTCGACATCGCCGAACAGGGCCATCTCGATTACATGATCCGCACGGCCATCGCCCACGGCCGCGCGCCGCTCGCCGTCTACCGTGCCGCCTCCATCTCCGCCGCGAAAGCCTTCGGGCTGCGCGACCGCGGCCTCGTCGCACCCGGCTGGCGGGCCGACCTCGTCGTCGTCGACACGCTGGAGAGCTGCAAGGCCGGGATGGTCTTCTCCGCCGGCCGACGGGTGGACGACGCGCTCTTCGCGACCCGCAGGGCGGTGGCGCCCGTCGGCCTCGACAGCGTCAAGGCACGCCCCGTCAGCGCCGCCCATTTCGCCGTTCCCGTCACGGAGGGCGAGATCCCGGTCATCGGTGTGCTGCCAGGCAAGATCATCACCGAGCACCGCCGCTACCGCCTGCCGGCAAAGGGCAACCAGACAGCCGTCGACCTCGCGCAGGACATCGTCAAGGTCGCCGTCATCGAGCGCCACGGCAGGAACGGCAACCACGCCAACGGCTTCGTGCAGGGCTTCGGCCTGAAGAAGGGCGCCATCGCCTCGACGGTCGGGCACGACAGCCACAATATCTGCGTCGTCGGGGTGGACGAGGACGACATGGCGCTCGCGGCGAACCGCCTCGGCGAGATCAAGGGCGGCTTCGTCGTAGTGGAGAACGGCAAGGTCACCGGCGAGATCGCCCTTCCTGTCGCCGGCCTGATGAGCCTCGAACCCTACGAGGCCGTGCGCGACACCCTGCACCACCTGCGCCAGGCCGCCTTCGCCCTCGGCGCCACGCTGGAAGAGCCCTTCCTCCAGCTCGCCTTCCTGCCGCTACCGGTCATCCCGCATCTGAAGATCTCGGACAGGGGGATGGTGGATGTGGACCGGTTCGCGCTGATCGGGTGAGGCTATCAGGCGGGAAACTCGTCCTCGTCAATATCCAGGTAACGGCTGAGGACACGCACGAGCACGAGATGGGTAGGATCGGCCTTATAGAAAAGAACGTAGTTTCCAATCACGAAGCTGCGCAGACCTGCCGCGAGCTCCGGCCGCGAACGGCCGGCCTCGGGATGCGACGAGAGCTTTCGCGCGACCGCTGCGATGCGGTCGAGGAGACGGTCGGCCGCCGCTTCGTTGTCGTCTGCGATATAGCGCCAGATCGCGATCAGGTCCTCTTCCGCTTGCGGAAGATGCATGACCTCAAGCACGGCCGGCTCGCGCCCGCGCCTTGATGGCATCGATGTCGAGCGGGGCAGCCGGGCCGCTTTCCAACCCTTCGCGGATGGCGTCCCGCAACGCGGCGATCTTCGCCTCCCGCTGCCGTTCGCGGTCTTCCAGAAGGCGCAGGCCGTCCCGCAGCACCTCGCTCGCGCTGGCATAACGGCCGCTGGCCAGAAGCTCGCGGACGAAAGTCTCGTAGTGATTGCCGAGCGTATAGCTGGAGGCCATGGCGAAACTCCGAAATATCACTTTATGATACTATCGGCGCCCGCCGCCTGCAAGCTCACAGCCGCACGCAGGCCATATCCAGCGCATCCAGCTCGATCGTCCCGTCCTTCAGCTTCGCGCCGAAGCCGGGGACCGGCAACGGCTCGCCGAGCTTCAGCGACTTCGCCGGCACGAATTCCGCCTTTTCGCGCGTCAGGTTGAAGACGAAGAGCAACTTTTCGCCGGCCTTCTCGCGGGTGAAGGCGAGGATGTCGTGGTTGGAATGGAGGAAGGACATGTCGCCGTCGTGCAGGGTCTCGTGCTCCTTGCGGAAGGCGAGTGTGGCGCGGTAGTGGTTGAGCACGGAGCCGGCGATCTTCTCCTGCGTATCGACCGCAAGGCGGGCGTGGTCCTCCGGCACGGGCAGCCAAGGTTTTGCGGTGCTGAAGCCGGCATGGGCCTCGCCGTGCTGCCAGGGCATGGGCGTGCGGCATCCGTCGCGGCCCTTGAAGGCCGGCCAGAAGCGGATGCCGTAGGGATCGCGCAGGTCCTCGAAGGCGAGTTCGGCTTCCGTGAGCCCCAGTTCCTCGCCCTGGTAGAGGCAGATCGAGCCGCGCAGCGTCGAAAGCAGGGTGATCGCCAGCTTGGCGACGCGCTCGCGCTCTTCCGGCGCGTGGATGAAGCGGCTGACATGGCGATTGACGTCATGGTTGGAGAAGGCCCAGCAGACCCAGCCGTCCGTCACCGCCCGCTGGAAGCCCTGCACGCATTTGCGGATATGGTCGGCGGTAAAGTCCGGCCCGAGCAGGTCGAACGTGTAGCACATGTTCAGCTTGTCGCCGCCGCCCGTGTATTCGGCGACCGTCTTCAGCGAGCGCGCGCCGTCCCCCACCTCGCCCACCGTCATGCGCCCCTCGTATTCGTCGAGCAGCGCGCGGAAGCGCTTGAGGAAATCGACATTCTCCGGCTGCGTCTTGTCGTAGCGATGCGTCTGCATGCCGTAGGGGTTCACGTCGGGCGCATCGAGGCCGGTCTCGTCCGGGTTCGGCTCGTGGGGCGGGTTGTCGCGCAGCTTCCGGTCGTGGAAATAGAAGTTCACCGTGTCGAGACGGAAGCCGTCCACGCCGCGGTCGAGCCAGAAGCGCACGGTCTTCAGCAGCGCGTCCTGCACGGCCTTGTCGTGGAAGTTGAGGTCCGGCTGCGAGGTCAGGAAGTTGTGCATGTAATATTGCTTGCGCACCCCGTCCCATTCCCAGCCCGGCCCGCCGAAGATCGACAGCCAGTTGTTGGGCGCCGTGCCGTCCGGCTTCGGATCGGCCCAGACATACCAGTCCGCCTTCGGGTTCGATCGGCTGGAGCGGCTCTCGACGAACCAGGGATGCTGGTCGGACGTGTGCGAGATCACCTGGTCGATGATGACCTTGATGCCGAGGCGATGGGCCTCGGCCAGCATCGCGTCGAAGTCGGCGAGCGTGCCGAACATCGGGTCGACATCGCAATAGTCCGAGACGTCATAGCCCATGTCCGCCATCGGCGACTTGAAGAAGGGCGAGAGCCAGATGGCGTCGACGCCGAGCGAGGCGATATGCCCGAGCCGCCTGGTGATGCCCCTGAGGTCCCCCATGCCGTCGCCGGTCGTGTCCTGGAACGAGCGGGGATAGACCTGGTAGATGACCGCGCCGCGCCACCAGTCGTCGGCCTTCCTGCGGGGTTTCGTCATGCGGTCTCGCTCCGGTTCCGTTGCTTCGGGCAAGATGTAACGCGCGTCCCGTGCAGCGTAAACGGGCGGCAGCCGGATTTTTCGGCGGTTGACGAAGGGCGGGCCGGTCTGGATGATGTCGGCAAATTCCATAGAGAAGGTTGACCGCATGACCGATGACGTCACCCTTTCCCCGACGGAAGCAATGGACCTCGCCCGCACGGCGCTGATGCGCGTCGGCATGGCGGAAGCGGCAGCGGCGGCGCTCGCCCGCGCCACGCTGGACGCGGAAATGGCCGGCAAGCGCCCGGTCGGCTTCCTGCACCTGACGGACTATCTCAGAAGCCTCGTCGACGGCAGGATCGCCGGGCGGGCCGAGCCGCTCATCACCTCCCCGGTGCCGGCGATCATGAAATGCAACGCCATGGGCGGGGTGGCGCAGCACGGCTTCTCGCTTGCCCATGAGGAGCTGGCGGCCAAGGCGAGGACCTTCGGCATCGCCGTCTTTTCCCTGCACAACAGCTATACGGCCGGCGAGCTCGGCTGGTATGCCGCCCGGCTCGCCGAAGAGGGCCTCGTCGCGCTCGCCGCCACCAACGGCCCGGCGCTGATGGCCGGCGCGGGCGGCCGCCAGCCGGTCTACTGCACCAATCCGCTCGCCTTCGCCGCTCCCCTTGCCGATGGCCGCCTCATGCTGATCGACCAGGCTTCCAGCATGGCGGCCTTCGTCGATATCCGCGAGGCGGCGGCGCGGGGCGAGGCCATCCCGGATGGCTGGGCGCTCGATCAGGACGGCGAGCCGACCCGGGACCCATTCGCAGCCATGCAGGGCGCGCTGCTGGCCTATGGCGGTACCAGGGGAGCGAACGTCGCCCTCATGGTGGAGGTGCTGGCGGCGGGCCTCACGGGCGCCAACTGGTCGCTCGACGCGCCGGATTTCCAGGCGGGCGAGGCGACGCCCGGCATCGGCCTCTTCGTCCTCGCCCTCTCGCCGCAGCTTTTCGCCGACGATTTCACGGCCCGGCTCGCCGGGCAGGTGGAGCGTCTTTCCGGCGAATTCGGCGTGCACATCCCCGGCCTTCGCCGCATGGAACGGCAGCGGCAGGCGGAAAGCGCCGGCATCGTCTTGCCCCGCCAACTCTTTGACAGTATTTCCTCTTTCCGGCGCAATTGACCGGAGGGAACGGACATGGCGGGACGGCTGCTGGCGATCGGCGAATGCATGGTGGAACTGATGCAGGCCGAGGGCGGACTGATGCGCAAGAGCTTTGCCGGCGACACGTTCAACACCGCCTATTACGCCCGGCAATACCTGCCGTCCGACTGGAGCGTCGACTATTTCTCCGCCGTCGGCACCGACACGATTTCCGACGAGATGCTGGCCTTCATGCAAGGCCACGGCGTCGGCACCGCCCATGTCGCGCGCATCGCCGGCCGCTCGCCGGGCCTCTACATGATCCACCTCAAGGACGGCGAACGCAGCTTCTCCTACTGGCGCTCCGCCTCCGCCGCAAAGCTGCTTGCCCGCGACGGCGACCGGCTGCGCGCCGCCATCGAGGCTTCCGACATCGTCGTCTTCTCCGGCATCACGCTGGCGATCCTGCCGGCGGAGGATGTGGAGACCCTGCTTTCCGAGCTGCGCCGCGCCAAGGCCGCCGGAAAGCGCGTCGTCTTCGATCCCAATATCCGCCCGCGCCTGTGGGACAACATGGACCGCATGCGCGCGACGGTCACAGAAGGCGCCCGCGCCGCGACGCTCGTCATGCCGAGCCTCGACGACGAGACGACCCATTTCGGCGACGCCTCGCTGGAGGCGACCATCGCCCGCTACGCCGCGCTCGGCGTTGCGGAACAGGTGGTGAAGGACGGTGGCGAGGGTGCAACGCTGGTCTTCGGTGAGAAGCGCAGCCATGTCCCCTCGGCCGATGTCGAAAAGGTCGTCGACACGACGAGCGCCGGCGACAGCTTCAACGGCGCCTTCCTCGCCCGCCTTGCGGCCGGCGCGGCGCCGCGGGAGGCCGCGCGCTTTGCGGCGGACGTCGCCGCCGCCGTCATCCAGCATCACGGCGCGCTGGTGGCAAAGGACAAGCTGCCGCAGGGCTGATTGATCGGATCGGCACCAAAATCGATCGGCCGCGCACCGACGCGACGGCCGATCCCGCCTATCCTTCCCCTGTCTTCATCGCAGACAGGACGGAAACCATGATCCCATCACGCTTCATCGCGGCCCTTGCCGCCACCCTCGCCCTTTGCCCGGCGGCAGGCCGCGCCGCCGATTTCACCGCCACCTCGAAGGCCTTCGCATCCGGCACGGTGCAGCCGGCGCAGTTCTCCGCCATCATGGGCTGCACGGGCGGCAATCTCTCGCCGGACATAGAATGGTCCCATCCGCCGAAGGGCACGAAGAGCTTCGTCGTGACAGTCTACGACAAGGACGCCCCGACCGGCTCCGGCTGGTGGCACTGGGTCGTCATCGACCTGCCGGCCGATACGGCCGGGCTTGCCGAGGGTGCCGGCAGCGGCAAGGCGGTTCTGCCGAAGGGCGCCCGCATGACGCCGACCGACATGGGTGCGCCGGGCTTCCTCGGCGCCTGCCCGCCGGAAGGACCCGAGCACGACTATACGATCACCGTGAAGGCGCTCGGCATCGACAGGCTGCCGGTGCCGGACGACGCCACGCCCGCCATGGTCGGCTTCGTCAGCAACATGAACGCGCTCGCCACCGCGACGATTTCCGCGAAGGGGAAGCGCTGACGACGGTTCTTGCCGGGGCCGGTCCGGGAAGGATAGGCTCCGGCAGACCCAAGGGATGGACAGGATGAGCATCGCCATACGCCCCGAAATCGGCGCCTCGGCCCGCATCGTGCAGTATAACCGGCTGCGCTACGCCAATATCCTGATCAACCGTCCCGTTCTCATCCTCGTCGAGCGCGGCACGAAGGTCCTACGCACCGGCGGGGAGGAATGGATGGTGCCGGCGGGCGGCTGCATCGCCCTGGCGCAGGGCGAGACCTTCGACGTGGTGAACGCCGCCGAAGGCGAGCGGGCCTATGAAGCGCGCTGGATCGCCTTCGAGCCGGACACCGTCGCGGCCTTCGCCGCAAGGCCCGCCAACGGCCAGCCCTTCGGCCGCGCTTTCACCATCCACCGGCCCCACCGGGGCTTTCACGACGCCTTCGCCGATTGCACCGAGGCGATCACCGATCCCGGCGGCATTCCCGCCGAAATCGCCCGCCACCGGCTCGGCGAACTCCTGCTCTGGCTCGACCTTGCCGGCGGGCGCTTTGCCCTGCCGCGCCCGGCCGGCTTCAGCGACCACGTGCGGGACCTCGTCTCAGGCAGGCCGGACGCCGACTGGACGAGCGCCGACCTCTGCCGGGCGCTCGGCGTCAGCGAAGCCACGCTGCGCCGCAAGCTCGCCGCCGAGAAATGGTCGTTCCAGTCCCTGCTGATCGATGTGCGCATGTCGATCGCCATGCAGCTCCTGCAATCGACGGACATGTCCATCCTCGGCATCGCCGGGGCGGTGGGCTATGAATCGCAGTCGCGCTTCGCCGCGCGTTTTCGCGCCCGCTTCGGCTTTGCGCCGAGCGCGATCCGCGGCCATATCCGGCCCGATCCGTGATCAGCGCTTCTTCTTCGCCTTGCCGGCATAGGGATTGTCCGATGCCCGGAAATGGATGCGGATCGGCACGCCCGGCAGGTTGAAGTCGTTGCGCAGGCCGTTGGTGAGATAGCGGATATAGGATTCCGGCAGCGCGTCGGGGCGCGTGCAGGAGACCATGAAGCCCGGCGGGCGGGCCTTCACCTGCGTCATGTATTTCAGCTTCAGGCGGCGGCCGGAGACGGCCGGCGGCGGGTGCTGCGTCTGCACCGCGTCCAGCCAGCGATTGAGCTTGGCGGTGGAGATGCGGCGGTTCCAGGTGCGGTCCGTGTCGATGACGGCCTGCATCAGCTTGTCGAGGCTCCGGCCCGTCTGGCCGGAGACCGGCACGGCGCGGATGCCGCGCGCCTGCGGCAGCAGCCGGTCGGTCTTCTCGCGCAGCTCCGCAAGCACGGCCTGCGGATCGTCGATCAGGTCCCACTTGTTGAAGGCGAGCACGGCGGCGCGGCCTTCGCGCAGCACGAGATCGACGATCTGCAGATCCTGTTTCTCGAAGGGAATGGTGGAATCGAAGACGATGACCACGGTCTCGGCGAAGCGGATAGCGCGCAGGCCGTCGGCGACGGAAAGCTTCTCCAGCTTCTCCTGCACCTTCGCCTTACGCCGCATGCCTGCCGTGTCGAACATCTTGATCGTGCGGCCCTTCCAGTCCCATTCGACGGAAATGGAATCGCGCGTGATGCCGGCCTCCGGGCCGGTCAACAGCCGATCCTCGCCGAGGAAGCGGTTGATGAGCGTGGACTTGCCGGCATTCGGGCGGCCGACGATGGCAACGCGCAGCGGCTTCGTCTCGTCGTATTCCGGCTCGAAATCCTCGTCCTCTTCCGCGCCCTCGGCCATTTCGGCGCGCACGTCGATATTGGTCTCGGCCTCATCGTCCTCGGGATAGGCGCGATCCTCGCCGATGGCGGCGACGATGGCATCGCGAAGGTCGAGCATGCCCTGCCCGTGCTCGGCGGAGATCGGCGTCGGCTCGCCGAGGCCGAGCGTGAAGGCGTCGTAGAAGCCGCCGTCGGAGCCACGGGCCTCCGACTTGTTGGCGACGAGCACGACAGGCTTGCCCTTGCGACGCAGCATCTCGGCCAGCGTCTGGTCGACCGGCGTCAGGCCCATCTTGGCATCGACCACAAAGAGCGAGAGATCGGCCTCCTCGATGGCGGCTTCCGTCTGGGCGCGCATGCGGCCCTGCAACGTCTCGGGCGCGGCCTCTTCGAGGCCGGCCGTGTCGATGATGCGGAATTTCAGGTCGATGAGGCGGGCGTCGCCCGGCCGGCGGTCACGGGTGACGCCGGGCGTATCGTCCACGAGCGCGAGCTTCTTGCCCACGAGCCTGTTGAACAGGGTGGACTTGCCGACATTGGGGCGTCCGACAATGGCGACGGTGAAGCTCATGAACGTGTTCCGTTATAGCGGCCGGCAGATGCCGGCTCAGGAAGACAGCTTGCCGCTTGCCGTGATCAGGTCAAGCAGCATCTGCGCGCGGTTGGCGACATTGCGCGGGCTTTGGCTGTCGTTGAGGATGGCGTCGAACCATTCCTTGGCGCGCGCATAGTCCTCGTGCTTGTAGGCCGAAAGGCCGAGGACCTCACGGGCGGAATGGCGCAGCGCCCCCTGCGGCGTCGCAAGCTGCTCGGCCTCGGCCGAGACCTGGTCGTAGGTGCCTGTATCGACGAGAAGATAGGCGGCGCGAAGGCGGGCCGCATCGCGCAGCGCCTGCGGCACCGAGCCGTCCTTGGAGATCGCCGTGAAGGCATCGATCGCGCCCTTGGCGTCGGTTTCCGCCAGCAGCGAGGCCGAGCGCATGCGGGCAAGCACCGGATAGGAGCCGAAGCCGTCCTTCTCGAGCGCGCCGAGCGCGGCCAGCGCCTCGTCCTTCTTGCCGTCGCGGGCGAGCGTCAGGGCGGCGAGGAATTCGTCGCCGGAAGCGGAAGCCTCCCTGTCGCGCCAGTATTCGTAGCCCACCTTGCCGATCGTGCCGAGCACGACGAGAACGGCCGCGCCGATGAGGATGCGGCCGAAACGCTTCCAGACCAGACGCATCTGATCGGAGCGCAGTTCCTCGTTCACCTCGCGGATAAAGCTGTCGTCCTGATTTACCATATCGTTTTCCGGCGGAACTAACGTTTAAAGTTAGCGCCTTCTACCCGATTTTCTCGGCGTTGTAAGGGGGCTGGCGCGAAAAGCCCCCGGGATAGGCCCGCGATAGGCAACGGATCAGGGCAGCGGCGCGACGCCGATCAGCCATTCGTGAAGCTTGAGGACGAACGCGGCATAGAGCGCAAGGCCGACCACGACGGCGATGACATCGTATTTCGCCGAGACGAAGACAGGCAGCTTCGTTTCCCCCGCCGCGATGCGCTTCTTGAGCGTGATGCGCAGGATGACCGCCCAGGCGAGGATCGTCGCGAAGAGCAGCACCGAATAGCTCTCGCCGTTCGCCAGCAGATGCGCCAAGGCCCAGATCTTGATGGCGACGAGGATCGGGAACTTCAGTTTCGTGCGGATATGGCCCGGCGGCAGGAAACCCGCCACGAGACAGATCGCGGCGACGATCATCAGCGTCAGCGTGATATGCGCCAGGAAGACCGGTGGGAAATAGAGCATTTCGCCACCGTTCGCGCGCGCGTCGATGAAGCCGTAGACGATGAGGGCGAGGCTTGCGAGCGACACGACGCCGTGCAGCGCCATCCAGCCCGGCTTGCCGAGCGCGGCGATGCCGGCATTGCGCAGGCCCGGCGCGACGGGACGCAGGAGATGGGTGGCGACGAAGAGAACGAGACCGATGATGAGCAACGTCATGAAAATGCCCCTTGAAGAAAAGTCGGCGGGTGGCCGTTCCCACTGGAATATCCGTCGCGGGGCGACAATTCCAGCCCGATCAAAGGATTGCCGCATTCGGAATCGATGAGAGACCCTTTGCAAATTGTCGCGGGTAGCCATGTCCTCCTTGTTTTCGCCTCGTTCCTTCCTTCTTCCCCTCGCCGTGGCGCTCGCTGCCGGGCCGGCGCTCGCGGGGGACGAGGCGGTGGAGACCGCAAAGCGCAAGCAGCTCGTCATCGTCTCCTTCGACGGGGCGCACGATAACCTGCTCTGGGAAAAGAGCCGCGCCATGGCCAAGCGCACCGGCGCGCATTTCACCTATTTCCTCTCCTGCACCTTCCTCTTCCCGAAGGACGAGCGCGCGAAATACCAGGCGCCGCACGAAAAGCGCGGCCGCTCGAATGTCGGCTTCGCGCCGGACCGGGAGGATACGATCCTGCGGCTCGGCGAGATCTGGCTCGCAAAACTGGAAGGGCACGATATCGGCAGCCATGCCTGCGGCCATTTCGACGGCGGCAAGTGGAGCGGGGAGGACTGGAAGGCCGAGTTCGCCTTCTTCCGGGAGTCGCTGAAGAACGCCTGGCAGAATGCCGGCGTCGGCGAGCGCGAGCCGGCGGACTGGAAGCGCTTTGCCGAAGAGGACATCAAGGGTTTTCGCGCGCCATATCTTTCGGCCGGCAACGGCCTCGTCAAGGCGCTGGAGGCGGAAGGCTTTGCCTACGACGCGAGCCTCGTCACCAAGGGGCCGGCCATGCCCGTCGCGAGCGGCGATATCGCCCGCTTCGGCCTGCCGCTCGTTCCGGAAGGCGCCTCGCAGCGCCCCGTCATCGCCATGGACTACAATCTCTATGTCCGCCATTCCAAGGGCAAAGAGAACCCGGAAAAGAGCGCCGCCTTCGAGGAAAGCACGCTGAAGGCCTATCGCGACGCCTTCGCCAGGCAATATGACGGCGAGCGCATTCCCCTCCAGCTCGGCTTCCATTTCGTCGAGATGAATGCCGGCGCCTATTGGCGCGCGCTCGACCGCTTCCTGACGGAGACCTGCGGCAAGGCGGATGTCGCCTGCGTCAGCTACGCCGGCGCGCTGGACATTCTCGCGAAAGAGAAGAAGGCGGCCGGGGCCGCCCTCTGATCGCGATCCTTAAGGTTCGTTGGCCGCAAGCTCGCCTTCGGCGGCCGCCCTTTGCAGGTAGCGCTCGTCGATATCGGGCAGCGGCTGGTCGTAGATCGCCGCCTCGAAGGCCTTGAGGCGCTTGTAGATCGACAGAAGCTCGACGATCGTCGTCCAGGAATTGACGAGATACTGGAAGGATTCGCGCACCTGCCCGAACACGTTCAGGACCTGGTTCATCACGCCGAGCGTCAGCTTGCCCGCGACGATGGACGGGATGAGTACGAAGGTGCCGAAGAGATTGTCGGCCTGCAGGTAGAAGATGCGGGCGACGTTGAAATAGAGATAGTGGAAATAGAGGCGGAAATAGTTCTTGCGCACATTGGCAAAGAGCTCGGCCACCGTCGGCGGCTGCGCCCTGTCCGCATGGTCCTCGCCATAGACCAGCTCCTTGCGATAGGCCGCCTCGACGCGCTGGTTGCGGAATTCCAGCCCCGGCAGCTTGATGCCGACGACGGCGAGGAACACCGTGCCGAACAGCGACCAGCAGACCGCCGCCCAGACGAGGGCATGCGGAACCTCGCCGACGAAGGGCAGCACCGTCACCGTGTTCGAGAACTTGAACAGAACTGGAAGGAAGGCGACGAGCGTCATGATCGAGGAAACGAGGCTGACGCCGAGCCCTTCCACGGTGCGCGAGAAGCGCATCGTATCGTCCTGCACACGCTGCGAGGCGCCTTCGATATGGCGCAGCTTGTCCCAGTGGGACATGTAGAAATCGTTCATCGCCGTGCGCCAGCGGAAGACGTAGTGGCTGACGAAGAAGAGGTTCAGCGTGCCGACGGTGATGGCGACGAAGGCGATGCCCGCAAAGCCGATCATGCCGATATAGATTTCGGCTTCCGTCGGGATCGGCTCGGTGCGTGCGAGGCCGCGCTGGATCATGTCGTAGAACGGCCCGTACCACGCATTGATGGCGACGCTCACCTGCACCGAGAAATAGGTGTTGAAGATGATCAGCGCCGAGCCGAGGACAGACCAGAGCTGCCATTGATGCGGGCTGTAGGTGAACCAGAAGGCCGCGAACAGCCCGACCATCACCGCATAATAGATATAGAACCAGAGGAACGGCGCCGACCAGAAGACGGAGACCCCGATGATCGCCTCCTCGCCCGGCTTCAGTGGCGGCAGCCCGATATAGGCGCCCAGGCTTTCCCCGCCGGCGTACCAGATCGCCATGGCGAGGGCCGACCAGAGGATGACGGAGGGGAAGAACAGTTTCGGTGAGGGGAAGAAGGAGACGAACAAGGGTATAGCTCTCGTTTCACGGGAGGCCGGGGTTGCGAAGCGGGCCTCGATGCGCAGAACCTAGAGGAGTTTACGTAGCGCAACAATCGCCGGCCGGCGCCATTACCGAGATTTAATGGAAAGCACCCCGCCGAGCGCGACGATGGCCGCGGCAAGGAGAAGAACGCCCGCCGCGGCAAGGCTGGGCAGCGCGTAGCTTCCCGTGCGCGCCGCCAGGAACCCGGCCCCGAGCGGCCCGATGATCTGCCCGACGCCGAAGGCCGCCGTCATCAGCGCCAGGACCCGGCGCGCGCTGGCGCTCGCCAGCATGCGGCCGAGCTGCAGGCCATAGGCGGTGATGACTATGAAGGTTAGGCCGAGCAGTCCGCCGCCGACGAGGGCGGACGCCGGAAAAGGCAGCACCACCGTTGCCGCGACGCCGACGGTCTCGACGAGGATCGCCATGAGATATGCGGACGCGACGCCGTGGCGACGCTCCACGGGCTTCCAGACGAGGAGCGAGACGGCCGCCGCCGCGCCGGTGACGAGCCAGGTGAGGCATTCGAGCAGCGGGCTTTCCGCCCCTTCCCGGGCGATGGCGACAATGAAGGTCGCCGTCACCACATAGCCGATGCCGAAAAGCCCGTAGCTGAGGGTCAGCGCCGCGAGCGGCCGCGTCCAGACGACGGAAGGCTCCCGCACCGCCGAGGCGCTGCCCTCCGGGCGCGGCAGCAGCAAGGCGACGGCCGCAAGGCCGAAGGCGCCGAGCAGCGCGCCGGCAAACCAGTCGACCCGCCAGGCGGAAACGGCCGATGCCGGCATCAGCGACAGCAGGTAGACCAGCACCGCCGAAACCGCGATGCCGATGCCGACCCCGGAGAAATGCGCCATCTGGACCCGCGGTTCGCGGTGCGAAAGGCCGATGGAGAGCACGATGCCGGAGGTGAAGATGAGGCCGAAGGCGCTGGCGAGCCCGGCGAGGAACCGCACGACCGAAAGCACCGCGACACCGGAAAGCAGCCCCATGGCGACGAGCAGCAGGACCGTCGCGACGAGCGAGCCGACCGCAAGGCGCCGCTCGTGGCCGGCGGCCCAGCCATAGGCGGCCAGCACGGCGCCGAGGAGATAGCCGGCGAAATTCGCCGCCGCGATGACGCCAGCATCCGCCGCATCGAGGTGAAGGCCGGCCATCATGCCGGGCAGGACGGGCGTATAGAAGAAGCGGCCGAGCCCCATGGCCACCGCCATGGCGAGCGCGCCGGCAATGGCGGCGCGAAGGGTCACGCGCGAAGAAGCGGCTGTGCGTTGCATCATGGCGGAACCATTGCACTGCAACATGACCGCGGCAAACGACATTTATTGATCGTCGGATCAGCGCCGGTGAAGGTTCTCAGCCCGGCAGCGTCACCACAAGCGGACCGTTGCGCGTGGCGACGACCGTGTGCTCGAACTGCACCGTGGGGGCGCTCGGCTCGCTGTAGAGCGTCCATTCGTCCTTGTCGCCGCCTTCCGCCCAGTTCGCCCCGAGCGACAAGAACGGCTCGACCGTGAAGACGAGGCCTTCCGTCATGCGGCGCTTTTCCTGCGGGTCCGGCCAGGTGGCGATTTCCGTCGGCTCCTCGTGCAGCGAGCGGCCGACGCCGTGGCTGGCGAGATTGGCGATCAGCGTATAGCGGTTCTTGCGCGCGAAGGCGCCGATGGCGTTGCCGACCTCGGCCAGCGGCTTGCCGGCCTTGACTTCCTTGAGGCCGACCCAGAGCGCCCGCTTGCCGTCACGGCAGAGCCGCTCCACCGCCGGCACCGAGCGGCCGACCGTGAAGGATGCGCCTGTATCAGCGAAATAGCCCTCGAGCTCGGCGGAAACGTCGATATTGACGAGGTCGCCTTCCTTGATCACCCGCTCGCCCGGAATGCCGTGCGCCACTTCTTCGTTGACGGAAATGCAGGTCGCGCCCGGGAAGTTGTAGCAGCTTTCCGGCGCCGAACGGGCGCCCGTCGCCTCCAGCATGCGCCGGCCGATCAGGTCGAGCTCGGCCGTCGTCATGCCGGGCCGGACGGCGGTCGACATGTGCTGCAGCACGTTTGCGCAGATCCGGCCGATCGCCTTCAGGCCGTTGAGGTCTTCATCGTTTCCAAGGGTCATCGCATCTCTCTTTCGCGGGGCGTCCTAGCACGTCCGCGCCGCGCTGTCAGGCGGAAGGGGCCATTTCCGCCCTGGGCTCGTCCGCAAGCATCTCGCGCACCAGCGGCGCGACCTTCGTGCCGTAGAGCTCGATCCCGCGCAGGATTTGGTCATGCGGCATCAGGCCGATGGCCATCTGCAGCAGGAAGCGGTCGTTGCGGAAGATCCTGTGGTGAGCGACGATTTTCCGCGCGACGGTTTCCGGATCGCCGAGGAAGAGGTGACCGTCCGGTCCGGCCGATTGGTCGAACTGCGCCCGGCTCGTCGGGCCCCAGCCGCGTTCGCGGCCGATGCGGTTCATCACCTCGGCCTGCGGCCCGTAGAAGGCGTCGGCGGCGGCCTCCGTCGTATCGGCGATGAAGCCATGCACGTTGATGCTGGTCTTCAGCTTCGCCTCGTCCTGTCCCGCCCGCCGCGCGGCCTCGCGGTAGAGGTCGAAGAGCGGCGCATAGCGCGCCGGTGTGCCGCCGATGATGGCGAGCGCCAGCGGCAGGCCATAGGCCCCGGCCCGCGCCACCGACTGCGGCGTGCCGCCGACGGCGATCCAGATCGGCAGCCGGCCATGCAAGGGCCGTGGATAGACGCCGATGCCCGATAGCGGCGCACGCATCACGCCGTTCCACGAGACCTTCTCGCTTTCGTTGAGGGCGAGCAGCAGGTCGAGCTTTTCCTCGAAGAGCTGGTCGTAATCGTCGAGCGCATAGCCGAAGAGTGGAAAGGATTCGATGAAGGAGCCGCGCCCCGCCATGATCTCCGCCCGGCCGCCGGACAGAAGATCGACCGTGGAGAACTGCTGGAAGACGCGCACCGGATCGTCGGACGACAGCACCGTCACCGCGCTCGAAAGACGGATGTTCCTGGTGCGCGCCGCAGCCGCGGCCAGCACGACGGCCGGCGCCGAGGCGGCATAATCCGGCCGGTGATGCTCGCCGAGGCCGAAAACATCGAGCCCCACCTGATCGGCAAGCTCGATCTCTTCCAGCAGGTTCTTCAGCCGCCGCTCCCCTTCCCGCCCCTTGTCGGCGGCATTGGGATCGACATCGGCAAAAGTATAGAGGCCAAGTTCCATGGGATGTTCCGGATGAGAGGGTTTTCCCTCAGATATGGCGCTCAGGCGGAGGTTGGAAGAGGCGTCGGGGGAAACAGTGTGTTCACGGCGCGGGAAGCACCGCGCCGTCCGCCGCCTCGCGCTGCATGCTGTCGAGATGCTGGCGAATATGGGCCGCCTCCGCCGAGGTCGTGGCGAGCGCGATGGCGCGGTCGAAGGCCTGATGTGCCTCCGCATAGCGGCCGAGCTGCTTGAGGAGCCCGCCGCGCAGGCCATGGAAATAGAAATAGCCGTCGAGCTTTTCCGCCAGCGGCTCGATGAGCGCCAGCGCCGCCTCCGGCCCCTCGCGCTTGGAGACCGCGACGGCGCGGTTGAGCCGCACCACCGGCGAGGGCTGGAGGCGCTCCAGCGTCTGGTAGAGAAGGTCGATCTGCAGCCAGTCCGTCTCCGCCGCCGTCGCGGCGCGGGCATGCAGCGCGGCGATCGCCGCCTGTATCTGGAACGGACCGGGCGCGCGGTGGCGAAGCGCCTTGTCGATCAGCACCAGCGCCTCGTCGATGAGCGCGCGGTCCCAGAGCGAGCGGTCCTGATCCTCCAGCAGCACGATCTGCCCGTCCGCGTCGAAGCGGGCGGCGAGCCGCGAATGCTGGATGAGCAGCAGCGCCGTCAGCCCCATGATCTCGGGCTCCGCCGGAAAGAGCTTGAGCAGCAGCCGGGCGAGCCGGATCGCCTCCGTGCAGAAAGGCGTATCCGCCTTCTCCGGCGCACCGGCCGAATAACCCTCGTTGAAGACGAGATACATCATCGCCGCGACAAGGCCGAGCCGTTCGGCCCGCGCCACCGCATCCGGTGTCTCGAAGGGGATGCCGGCCGCCCCGACCTTGGCCTTGGCGCGGGTGATGCGCTGCTCCATCGCCGCTTCCGAGACGAGGAAGGCCCGAGCGATCTGCCTGACCGAAAGGCCGGAGACGATGCGCAGCGCCAGCGCGATCTGCTGGGTTGCCGGCAGGTCCGGATGGCAGCAGACGAAGAGCAGGCGCAGGATGTCGTCGCGGTAGTGCGCGCCGTCCAGCCTGTCCGCAAGGTCGCTCTCGGTGTCTTCAAGGTCGGACAACACCTCCTCGGGAGGCAGCGGCCGGGTTTTCGCGCGCTTCCGCACCTGGTCGATGCCGCTGTTGCGGCCGACGAAGATGAGCCATGCGGCCGGATCGCGTGGCGGGCCTTTTTCGGGCCATGTCCTCAGCGCGCGAAGGCAGGCCTCCTGAAAGGCCTCCTCCGCCATGTCGAGGTCACGGAAGTAGCGCAGCAGCGCCCCCATGGCCTGCGGCCGCGCCGAGGTGAGCGCCAGGTCGATCCAGGCAAGGTCCGTCATGTTATGGGCACTCCCGGATTGAAGAACTGCAGCGGCCGGATCTCATAGGTGCCGTTCGCCGGATTGGCGGCGGAAAGCTCGCGGGCGAACTGGATCGCCTCTTCCAGCGTCTCGGCCTCGAGCACGAAGAAGCCGAGGAACTGCTCCTTGGTCTCGGCGAAGGGACCGTCCATGACGATATTGTCCGTCGGGCCCTTGCGTACGGTGACGGCAGCCGTCGTCGGCATCAGCCGGGCGACGGGCCCGAGCTTGCCGGCCTCGGCATAGCGCTGGTTGACCGCGCCGAGATCGGCCATGACCTTGTCGTCCATCTCCTTCGACCAGGCGCAGACTTCGCTTTCGGCATCGTAACAAAGAACGGCATACAGCATGATGAACTCCCGTGGTTGATAGACGCAGGAGTAACGCCTCAGCCGACAGGGCGCACCGGAATATTTTTGATTTTCGGCAGGAAGTGCCGCCCGCTCAGATCTTGAACACGTCGTCCTGCCGGAACACGATGACGTAGCCGCCCGTCGTTTCGGCGTCGTCAGCCCAGGCCCGCAATTGCGAATGGTACGGCTCGCTCCGCCAGATATCGGGATGGTCGGGATCGACCAGAACCGTGACCTGCGGCCCCTGCCGGTAGACCATCATGTGCGAGCGCGACGGCTCCCACGCTTCCGCGAGCCCTTCGTCAGTCATCCACAGACAGAGGAAATCCCGGCAGACCGACGGCCGATCCGCATAGATCGAGCACCCCTCGCCCTCGACGCAATGCCGGCACCAGACATTGGCAGGCTTGTCGAGGAGATCGATGTCGGGCAGCCGGCAGCAGAGCGTGCAGGTGCCGCAGGATCGGCCGGCAACAACGTTAGGGGATGATTGCATGGCCGGTGCATAGCATCCGGCCGCCAAGCCTAGAAGGGCCGGTGATGCGAATTACGCGCTCAGCGTCCGCCGCACCGCATCCTTCCAGCCCCTGATCTTCACCGCCCGCGTCTTCTCGTCCATCTCCGGCGTGAAGCGCGTGTCGCGCGCCCAGGACTTGGCAAAGCCCTTGCGATCCGGCCAGACGCCGGCGCGCTGGCCGGCGAGCCACGCCGCGCCGAGGGCGGTCGTTTCGAGGATGGTCGGGCGGTCGACGGGCGCGTCGAGGATGTCGGAAAGGCGCTGCATGGTCCAGTCGGAGGCGACCATGCCGCCGTCGACGCGTAGCACGGTTTCCTTGCCGTTCGCCTTCCAGTCCTTGTGCATGGCGTCGAGCAGGTCGCGCGTCTGGTAGCAGACGGCCTCCAGCGCCGCGCGGGCGAATTCCGCCGGGCCGGTGTTGCGCGTCATGCCGTAGATGGCGGCCCGCGCCTCCGGGTCCCAGTGCGGCGCGCCGAGGCCGGTGAAGGCGGGCACGAGATAGACGTTCTGCGTCGGGTCGGCCCTGGCGGCAAGGTCGCCGGTGTCGGGCGCCGCCTTGATGACCTTCAGCCCGTCGCGCAGCCATTGCACGGCGGCGCCCGCGATGAAGATCGAGCCCTCCAGCGCATAAGTCGTCTCGCCGTCGAGCCGGTAGGCGATGGTGGTGAGGAGGCGGTTCTTCGAGCGCACCATGTCCGGGCCGGTGTTCAGCAGCGCGAAGCAGCCGGTGCCGTAGGTGGATTTCATCATGCCGGGCTCGAAGCAGGCCTGGCCTATGGTCGCCGCCTGCTGGTCGCCGGCAACGCCGAGGATCGGGATTTCCGCGCCGAACAGGCCCTTCTCCGTCACGCCGAAATCGGCCGCACAGTCGAGAACCTCGGGCAGCATGGCCTTCGGCACGCGCAGGATCTCCAGCAGCTCGTCATCCCATTCGTTCGCCGCGATATTGTACATCAGCGTGCGGCTGGCATTGGTGGCGTCGGTGACATGGGACCGGCCGCCCGTCAGCCGCCAGATGAGGAACGTGTCGATGGTGCCGAAGCAGAGGTCGCCCTTCGCGCCCCGCGCCCGCGCGCCTTTCACGTTAGAGAGCATCCAGGAGAGCTTGGTGCCGGAGAAATAGGGGTCGAGCAGCAGGCCCGTCTTCTTCGTGAAGGTCTTTTCGAGATCCTGCTTCTTCAGCTTCTCGCAATAGGAGGCGGTGCGGCGGTCTTGCCAGACAATGGCGTTGTGGATCGCCCTGCCGCTCTCGCGCTCCCAGACGACGACCGTCTCGCGCTGGTTGGTGATGCCGATGGCGGAAATGTCAGAGGCCCCGACGCCGGCTTTCTTCAGCGCCGCCTTCACCGACCAGACGACGCTTTCCCAGATTTCCTCGGGATCGTGCTCAACCCAGCCGGATTGCGGAAAGATCTGCGTGAATTCCTTCTGGCCGGACCCGACGACCTTCTGGCTGCCGTCGAAGACGATCGCCCGGCTCGATGTCGTGCCCTGGTCGATCGCGAGAACATATCCGCCCATGCTTCCCTCCCCGGTGAAGGGCCGCTCCCAGGCCCTTCGGAATCTTCAATACGATACAAAAACGAATGTCAAAGGAAAATAAAACGCAAATCGCGCTTTGCCCCCAGCGGGACTGTACCGCGCGGAAAACGCAATTGTCATCGCTTGAGTTTTAGGCGTAGGCTGCCGCAACGCAGCATATCGGGAGATAGTCATGAAGAGCGTCGTCGTCACCGGCTCCACCAGCGGCATCGGCCTTGCCATCGCCACCGCCTTTGCCGAAACCGGCGCCAATGTCGTCATCAACGGCTTCGGCGCGGCGGACGAGATCGAGGCGATCCGGGTAAAGCTCGACGGGCTCGGCAAGGGCCGCGTCATCTACCATCCCGCCGACATGACCAAGCCGCACGAGATCTCCGACCTCGTCGAAACGGCGGTGGAGGAGTTCGACGGCGTCGACATCCTCGTCAACAATGCCGGCATCCAGCATGTCGAGAAGATCGAGGACTTCCCGGTCGAGAAGTGGGACCAGATCATCGCGATCAACCTCTCCAGTTCCTTCCACACGATCCGCTGCGCCGTGCCGCACATGAAGCGCAAGGGCTGGGGCCGCATCGTCAACGTCGCCTCCGCGCATGGCCTCGTCGCCTCGCCCTTCAAGGCCGCCTATGTCGCGGCCAAGCACGGCGTCATGGGCCTCACCAAGACCGTCGCGCTGGAAGTCGCCGAGAACGGCATCACCGCCAACGCCATCTGCCCTGGCTACGTGCTGACGCCGCTCGTCGAAAAGCAGATCCCTGATACAGCCAAGGCCCGCGGCATCAGCGAGGCCGAGGTGAAGACCGACGTCATGCTGAAATTCCAGCCGACAAAGGAATTCGTCGGCACCGACGAGGTGGCGGCCATCGCGCTGTTCCTCGCCTCCGATGCGGCAAAATCGATCAACGGCACCCATATATCCGTCGACGGCGGCTGGACCGCCCAATAAGAAGGCGCCCCGGTGACGGGGCGCGCAAGAAGGACGAAATGAACTTTCTACAGGACAGCCTCGAGGGCTTTCTCGCCCGCGAGCACCGCGTCGTCATCGTCGAGGTCAGTGCAACGAAAGGCTCCGCCCCGCGCGACAAGGGCACCTTCATGCTGGTCGCGCCGACCGAGATCCACGGCACGATCGGCGGCGGCCAGCTCGAATATGTGGCCATCGAGAATGCCCGCAAGCTCCTGGCGGGCGCCGGTGGCGAGGCGAGCCTCGACATTCCCCTCGGTCCCGATATCGGCCAGTGTTGCGGCGGCCGCGTCGAGCTGACCTTCACCGTCGCCGACGAGGCGGCCCGCAAGGCTCTCGATGCCCGACTGAAGGAAGAGGAACGGCGGAAACCGCAGGTCTGGGTGTTCGGCGCCGGCCATGTCGGCCGGGCGCTGGCCGAAGCGCTGACCCTTCTTCCCCTCAAGGTCTTCGTCGTCGAGGCGCGCGAGAGCGAACTCGACCAGCTCACCTCCGAGGTACACCACCGGCTGGACGCCATGCCCGAATCGTTCGTCGCCGATATCCCGCCGGGCTCGGCGGTGGTCATCGTCACCCACGACCATGCGCTCGATTTCCTGATCGGCCGCGAGGCGCTGGCCCGCACGGACCTTGCCTATATCGGCATGGTCGGCTCGAAATCGAAGCGCGGCAGCTTCCTCCACTATCTGGAGGAGGAAGGCCTCGACCGCGCCGTGGCCGACCGGCTCGTCCTGCCCATCGGCGGAACGGGGGTCGACGACAAGCGCCCGGAGGTCATCGCCGCGATGACGACGGCGGAGGTGCTGCTCGCCTTCGCCGCATGGCGGGGCGAGACGGTTTAGCGGCCGCTGCGCCCGTCGAGAAAACCGAGATCGCGCTTGATGTGATCGGACAGCTCCCGCGGATCGAGCCGCGGGCGGCGCTTCCTCGCGCGCGGGCGCAAGGCGATGGAGAGCTTATGCCAGAGGCCGGGCTTGCGGAATTGCAGGGCGCCCGCCCGTGCCGGGTCAGCGATGCATGTCATGGGAAAACCTCGTGAATTCGATCCATTGCTTGCAGGGTGCGCGGAAAGATGATGGAATTCCAATCGAAGCTTCGTCTGCATGCATGAAGAGAACTGGGCCTTGAAGATGTCCCGCAACTTTCCGCTCAATGCGCTGCGCGTCTTCGACGCGGCGGCCCGGCATGCGAGCTTCACCCGCGCCGGCGACGAGCTGGGCATGACGCAGACGGCCGTCAGCTACCAGATCAAGCTGCTGGAGGAGACGCTGGGCGAGCCGCTGTTCCTGCGCCGGCCCCGGCAGGTCATCCTCAGCGAGGCGGGCGAGCGCCTCGCGCCGAAGGTGGCCGAGGGGCTCGGCAAGCTCGCCGAGGCCGTCGCGGACCTGCGCGGCGCGACGGAGCAGAAGCTCTGCATCCACTCCACGCCCACCTTCGCCCTGCAATGGCTGAGCCGCACCGTCGGCGATTTCCAGCTCAGGCATCCGAACATCGCCGTCCGCCTCACCACCTCGCAGGACGTGATCGATTTCGCCAAGGAGGAGGCGGATGTCGCGATCCGCTGGGGCAAGGGCGACTGGCCCGGCCTTGCCAGCCACCGCGTCATGCGCATGAACTTCACGCCCATGCTGAGCCCGGCGCTCGCCGAGACCATCGGCGGCGTGAAGGAGCCGGCCGACCTCCTGAAGCTGCCGATCATCAGCGCGCGCGACATCTGGTGGCGCACCTGGTTTGCCGCCGCCGGCGTCGACAATCCCGATCTTGAACGCTTCCCGCCCAACGAGCTCGGCACGCAGACCATCGACGCGCAGTTCGCCATGGCCGGCCAGGGCGTCGCCGTCCTCAATCCCGGCCATTTCCGCCTGGAGGTCGCCGCCGGCCAGCTCTTCCAGCCCTTCGAGCTGACCTGCAACGACGGGCGGGACTATTGGCTCGCCTACCCGGAAAACCGCCGTAACATCCCGAAGATCAGGGCCTTCCGCGACTGGATCCTCGCGACCATGCCGCAGGAGGCATAGCGACATAGACCAGACCTGGCGCCCCGGCGTGGGACCTCTTCACTGCCGCCTTGCGTTCGACGGAAGCAAAACGGCCGCCGCCCTTTCTTCGCCCGCAAGGCTTGCGCAATATGGAGACAGATGAGACACGCCCTCGCCATCCCGTTCGAACCAGCAGCAGAAGGAAACCGACCGCCATGACCCAGACCCTGATCCGCGGACGCCTGCTCTCCTTCCTCCGCCGCCCGGAAACGATCGACGATGCCGCCAGCTACCGCTACGAGGAGGACGGCGGCCTGCTGGTCGCCGACGGCAGCATCCTCGCCTCCGGCCCCTATGCGGCGGTCCGCGCGCAAGCCGCCGCCGATGCCGAGGAGATCGACCACCGCCCCCATCTCATCCTGCCGGGGCTCATCGACACGCACCTGCATTTCCCGCAGATGCAGGTGATCGGCTCCTATGCCGCCAATCTCCTGGAATGGCTGAACACCTACACCTTCCCGGAGGAATGCCGCTTCGTCGAGAGCGAGCACGCCGCCCGCATCGCCCGCCATTTCTACGACGAGATGATCCGCCACGGCACGACGACGGCGGTCGCCTACTGTTCCGTGCACAAGGCCTCGGCCGACGCCTATTTCGCCGAGGCGCTGAAGCGCGGTATGCGCATGATCGGCGGCAAGGTGATGATGGACCGCAACGCCCCGCAGGGCCTGCTCGACACGCCCGAGATGGGCTATGACGAGACCCGCGCGGTAATCGCCGAATGGCATGGCAAGGGCCGCAACCATGTCGCCATCACCCCGCGCTTCGCCATCACCTCGACGCCGGCGCAGATGGAGATGGCGGCCGCCCTCGCCCGCGAATTCCCGGACCTGCACATCCAGACGCATCTTTCGGAGAACCACGACGAGATCCGCTTCACCGGCGAACTCTACCCGGACGCCATCGACTATACGGATGTCTACGCGAAATACGGCCTGCTTGGGCCGAAAAGCCTCTTCGGCCACTGCATCCACCTTTCCGAGCGCGAGGCGGACGCGATGAGCGAGGCGGGCGCGGTGGCGGTGCATTGCCCGACCTCCAACCTCTTCCTCGGCTCCGGCCTCTTCCCGCTGAAGAGCCTGTCGCGGCGGGAAAAGCCGGTGCGCATCGGCGTCGCCACCGATGTCGGCGGCGGCACGAGCTATTCCATGCTGAAGACGATGGACGAGGCCTACAAGATCCAGCAATTGCTCGGCGAGCGGCTGAACCCCTACGAGAGCTTCTACCACATGACGCTCGGCAATGCCGAAGCGCTCTCGCTTTCGGACCGCATCGGCACGCTGGAGGCCGGCACCGACGCCGATTTCGTGGTGCTAGACGCCGCCGCGACGCCGGCCATGGCGCTGAAGATGGAAGTGGTGCGCTCGCTGACCGACGAACTCTTCCTGCTCCAGACCCTCGGCGACGACCGCGCCGTGCGCGAGACCTATGTGGCCGGCAGGCCGATGAAGGCGGTGCTTTGAGAAGAGGGGCCAATCCCCAGCCTACGGACAAGCTCGCCTGACCCACTGCCGTCATCCTCGGCCTCGTGCCGAGGATCTGCCGACGCATTGTAAGATCGAGACGCTGCAGATGCTCGGGACAAGCCCGAGCATGACGAAAGAGAGGCTTTCACGCTGTTTCGACGGTCGCAGGATCGGTCGTCCTCGACCTATCAAGGCTGCTCGACGATAAACGGCGTATCGAAGAAATACTCTTCCAGATTGACGCCGCCGCCGAGGCGGTCGACGACGATGAAGTCGCTGGTGGCGCCGACCGTCATCAGCGGGTGGTGCCAGACGTTGCGGCGATAGTTCACCCCCTGCCGCCCGCCGGCGCGGAACACCTGCGGCCGGCCCGGCTTTCCGCCCTCGTCCTGCGCCACGATTACCAGCCATGGCCGGTCGTCGATCGGCGAGAAACTCTGGCTGCCGAAGGGATGGCGCTCCATCATGTCGACGGCATAGGGGAAGCTCCGCGGGCTGCCGCGGAAGATGTTGATGATGACCTTCGCGTCCTCGCCGACGGCTTCGGCCTCGGCGAGCGCATGGTAGCGCTCGGTGTTACCGCCGTTGATATGGCGCATGGTGGCGGGATCGGCTTCGATCACCGTGCCGAACGGGGCGAAGGCTTCAGGGGTCAGCGGGCGGATCGTCAGTGTCTCAGCCATCGGACAGCCCTCCCGGGGAGAGGAAGGGCGGTCGTGGGTCGTCGGGCATTTTCAATCTCCGGGGAGCAGAGCAGTCAATCTCAGGAGCGCGATGCGCTCCACCTGGGTCTTCGCGGTCTCGAATTTCGTATCGGCGGTGTTGCCGATGCGGGCCTCGAAGGCGGCGAGGATGTCGTCTTTGGTAAGCCCTTTCACCGCGATGATGAAGGGGAAGCCGAATTTTTCCGTATAGGCCGTGTTGAGCTCGGTAAAGCGGGCATGCTCGGCCGGGCTCAGCCGGTCGAGGCCGGCGCCGGCCTGTTCCTTGCGGCTGTCCTCGGTGAGCCCGCCGGCAATCGCCAGCTTGCCGGCAAGGTCCGGGTGGGCCCGGAGCACGCCTAGTTGTTCGGCATGACTCGCCTTGCGGAAGGCCTCGGTCAGCGCGGCATGCACGCCCAGGGCCGTCAGCGGCAGGGACACCGCACCGGCATCGAGCGCCCGCTCGGCGATGAAGGGCGAGTGCTCGAAGATGCCGCCGAACCGGTCGAGGAAATCGGCGCGGTCGATCATGCGCCCTTGCCCTTCGACGGATGGTGATGCTCGATCCAGTGGCGCGCGATGTCGATGCGGCGCGGGATCCAGACCTTCTCGTGGCCGAGCACGTAGTCGACGAAGCGGGCGAGCGCCGCGACACGGCCCGGGCGGCCGACGAGGCGGCAGTGCAGGCCGATGTTCAGCATCTTCGGGCTACCGTCCTTACCTTCCTGATAGAGCACGTCGAAGGCGTCCTTCAGGTAGTTGAAGAACTGGTCGCCGGCATTGAAGCCCTGCGGCGTCGCGAAACGCATGTCGTTCGTTTCGAGCGTATAGGGAATGATGAGGAAGGGCTCGCCGTTGAGGCCGGGCACCCAATAGGGCAGGTCGTCAGCGTAGGAATCGGAGGAATAGACGAAGCCGCCCTCCTCCATCACCAGCCGCAGCGTGTTGGACGACGGCTTGCCCTGGTACATGCCGAGCGGATGCGAGCCGGTCAGCTCCTTGTGCAGGCGCACGGCCTCGCGGATGTGCTCGCGCTCCTGCTCCTCGGAAAAGTCCTTGTATTCCAGCCAGCGATAACCATGGCTGGCGATCTCCCAGCCGGCTTCCTTCATGGCCGCGACGGCTTCCGGATTGCGCGCCATGGCGAGCGTCACGCCGTAGACGGTCGTGGTGACGTTGCGGCTGGTGAAGAGCCGGTGCAGGCGCCAGAAGCCGGCGCGCGAGCCGTATTCGTAGATCGATTCCATGTTGAGGTTGCGCTGGCCCTGCCAGGGCTGCGCGCCGACGATTTCCGACAGCAGGCATTCCGAGGCCGGGTCGCCATCGAGGATGCAGCTCTCGCCGCCCTCCTCGTAGTTCACCACGAACTGCACGGCGATATTCGCATCGCCCGGCCAGCGCACCTGCGGCGGGTTGCGGCCGTAGCCGATCAGGTCGCGCGCATAGGTCTTGTCGGTCATTCGCTCACCTCGAAATTGGGCCTACCGTAGCACCGGACGGCGGAAAGTCGAATTGAATCTGGTGCATAACCCCATGAAGAGGAACCATTACCGCCTTGGCCCGTTTCCTGTCCATGACAACCAAGGAGAAACACTTATGGCCATGCAGGATGCAAACATTCGCGAAACCCAGGATCTCATCGCCAGCGACAAGGTCGAGGGCACGAGCGTCTACGGCGCCGACGGCAAGCATATCGGCTCGGTGGAGCGCCTGATCCTCGACAAGCGGAGCGGCCGCGTTTCCTATGCCGTCCTCAGCTTCGGCGGATTCCTCGGCATCGGCCAGGATCATCACCCCCTGCCCTGGGCCAAGCTCAGCTATGACGAGGGCCTCGGCGGCTACCGCGTCGACGTGACCAAGGAACAGGTCGAAAACGCCCCGCATTACGAGAGCGACGCCGAATACGACTGGAATCGCCGCAACGGCAAGGTCATCCACGATTATTACGGCGTACCGCCCTACTGGATGTAAGGCAGCCTATATCCGCCCGGCTTCGTCGAAGTGTGCCGGGACGGTGAACGAGGGCGGCACGTCGAGCGTGCCGCCCTCGATTTCGTTCAGCACCGCGCGTGCGAGCCTGTGCGCGATGCCGAAGCTCACCTTGAAGCCGCCCGCCATAAGGCTGACATTGCGGTGATCCGGGTGCCGCCCGACCATCGGGTCCGGCCCCACCGCCCGTGGCCGAAGCCCCGCCCAGCGCTCCACGACCGGCGCGTCGGCAAGGACCGGCGCCATTGCCCGGGCTCGTTCGATGAGCGTGTCGAGCAAGCCATCCGTGCCGGAGGGATCGACGAACTGGTTCTCGCTGGTGCTGCCTACGGCGACCAGCCCGTCCTCATGCGAAACGATATAGAGGCCGTCGGCGAAGATTACCGGCAGCGCCGGATCGAGGTCGGCCTTCAGCAATGCCGCCTGCCCTTTCACCGCGCTGCCGGCGGGTCTGGCGAGTTTCGGACCGAGCGGCGTCAGGAGATCGAAGGTCTGCACGCCCGCCGCCAGCACGCAGGTGCCGAAGACAAGGCTGGTCCCATCGTCGAGATGCGCCCTGCCGGCCGCCGGATCGAGCGCCGCAAGGCCCGTTCCCTCGCGGATGGTCACATTCGCCATGCGGCCGAGTGCAGCCTTGAGGGCTGCGAGCAGGAGACGCGGCGCAAGGCGCCCGGCAAGGCGGTCGTGCACGATGCCGCAGGGCATCGCCGCCGCCGACGGCCAGCCGGAAACCGGCGCCGCATCCAGCACCTCGAAGGCGAAGGACCGGCCGGGCGTACACCAGACGGTAAGCGCATCCCGCGCATGGCCGAGGGCACGTTCGCGATTATGCGGCTTTGCCAGCGGCATGAGCCGGCCGGAGCGGCGATAGCCGGTGGAAAGCCCGGTCTCGGCCTCGAGGGCCGCGATCTCCCCCTCCAGCGAGACGAGCGCATCGAACTGAAAGGCCTTCTTGGCGTTCCACCGGTCGGGCAGATGCGCCATCAGCGCGCCGAGCACGCCGCCGCTCGCCCCCGCCCCGATATGCCTCTTCTCTATAAGCGCGACCGAGAGCCCTTGGCGGGCGGCAAGGAGAGCGGTCCACAGGCCCATCACCCCGCCGCCGACGACGAGGAGGTCTACGCCCGGTTGACCGGCGGCCTTCACGCGACTATCGGCATTCGCCATGGCTGACCATAATCCTCAGAACACGACCGGGACCGATGCGGTCCTCGACTGGCACGAGGGCGATATGCCCTATTCCCGCGCCTTTGACGATCACTTTTATTGCCGCAGCGATGGGCGGCTGGAATGCGGCCATGTATTCCTTGCCGGCAACGACCTGCCGCGCCGCTGGCAGCGCCGGGAGCCGTTCCGCATCGCCGAGCTCGGCTTCGGCACCGGCCTCAACCTGTGCGAAACATGGCGGCAATGGCGCAAGACGGCGCCGGAAGACGCAAGCCTCCACTTCACCTCCTTCGAGCGCTTCCCGATGGCCCGCGCCGATATCGACCGCGCCCTTTCGCACTGGCCGGAAATCGAACGGGAACGCGCGATCCTCACCGAAAAATGGCCCGACGCCCCCGAGGGCCACGTCGAGATCGAGCTCGAACCCCGCATGCGCCTCACCGTCGTCTGCGGCGCGGCGCTCGACAGCCTCTCGGAAGAGAAAATCCCCTTCGACGCCTGGTATCTCGACGGCTTCGCGCCTTCGCGCAATCCGGACATGTGGTCGGCGGAGCTGATGGCGGAGGTCTTCCGGCTGACGGTTCCGGGCGGGCGCTTCGGCACCTATGCCGCCGCCGGTTTCGTGCGGCGCAATCTTGCCGCCGCGGGCTTCACCGTGGAGCGCCGGCCGGGTTTTGCGGGAAAGCGCGAAATGCTCTGCGGGGAAAAGCCGGCCGCCTGACGGCTCAGTGCAGCGTGCTCTTGAGCGCCGGCGCCGCGCCGCGCTTCAGCCAGCGGTCGAGCTTTTCCTCCAGCTTCTCGATGCTGATCGGCTTGGTCAGGTAGTCGTCCATGCCGGCGGCGAGGCAGTCCTCGCGGTCACCGTCGAGCACATGGGCGGTGACCGCGACGATGGGCACGCGATGGCCGGTGCCGCTTTCCATTTCGCGGATCGCCCGGCTCGCCTGCAGACCGTTCATCACCGGCATGGAAAGATCCATCAGGATCATGCCGGGCCGGCTGGTGCGGAAGACCTCCACGGCCTCCTCGCCGTTTTCGACCAGCCGGAAGCGAAGGCCCGAGGCCATCAGCATCTGCGTGAAGAGGATCTGGTTGACCTCGTTGTCCTCGGCCACCAGCACGTCCAGCGTCTCCTCCCCGACCGAGGCGGACGGCGCAGCGGCCTGCGGGCGCAACGGCAGCACCTTTCCGGCCAGGGCGGAGGGAGTCGTTTTCGCCCGCGCCGCGCGCAGCACCTCCAGGACAGTCTCGCGCAGAAGATCGGCGCGGACCGGCTTCATCAGATGGGCCTCCACCTGCTGCGAGGAGAGGAGCTGGTCCTCGGCGGAGAGGTTCATTGAGGTCAGGACGATCACGGCGATATCCGCCGTCGGCACGCTTTCGCGCAGCGCCCGCACGAAGCCCGGCGAGCGCTCCGGCTGATAGTCCAAAAGGATCGCGTCCACCGCCACGCCCATGTCGGACGCCGCCGCGAGCACCGCCAGCGCCTCGACCTCGGAAGCGACCGCCGTGGCGTCGTATCCCCAGTCGAGCAGCATGTCGTAGGCGGCCTTGCGGGAAAGCTCGTGGGCATCGACGACGAGGATGCGGCCGTCGGGCGCCTTTGCCGGCGTGATCCGGGCGGGCAATGCGGGAACGGCGAGCGCCATCGGCAGGCGCACCGTGAAGACGGACCCCCGCCCGACCTCGCTCACCACGTCGAGCGTGCCGCCGAAAAGCCGCGTCAGCCCGTCCGTGATGGCAAGGCCGAGGCCCGTGCCCTCGTGCCGGCGGGTCGAGGAGGCATCGACCTGCGAGAACTTCTCGAAGATCGATTCCATCTTCTCCGTCGGGATGCCCGCGCCGGTATCCTCGACGCGAACGACGATCTCCACGCCGCTTTCCGTGGTCTGCGAGGAAAGGTCGATGAGCACATGGCCGCGGTCGGTGAACTTGACGGCATTGCCGACGAGATTGGTGACGATCTGCCGGAAGCGCCCGGCATCGCCCATTACCGCCGAGGGCATGTTCGCCGCCCCGCGCACGACGAGCTCGACATCCTTCTCCGCCGCCTTGGCCGAAAGGAGCGTCGCCACGTCCTCGATCGCCTCGACCGGATTGAAGGCGACGTCGCGCAGCGTCATCTGGCCGGCGTCGATCCGGGAGAAGTCGAGGATGTCGTTGATGATCGTCAGAAGCGCGTTGCCGGACTTCACCATGATGTCGATGAAGGTCTTCTGGCGCGTGTCGAGGTTCGACTTGGCGAGTAGCTCCGCCATGCCGAGCACGCCGTTCATGGGCGTGCGGATCTCGTGGCTCATATTGGCGAGGAACTCGGACTTGGCCTTGTCGGCGAGCTCGGCCCGGGTGACGAGCCGGCGCAATTCGTCCTCCCGGCTCTTGAGATCGGTAATGTCGGAGAAGACCAGCACGAACCGTCCGCGGTCGCTCGGCGTCACGTCGAGACGCAGCCAGCGCTGATAGCCGCTGAAGATGACGAGGGAGGCCGGCCGGCCGGTCAAGAGGATTTCACCGAACCTCGCCGCATCGACCGGCTCCTCGCCGAGGAAGCCGGCGATCTTGCGGTCGATGCAGCTCTGCAGCAGATCCTTGACGCTGGCGCCCGGCTGCAGCAGCGCGCGCGGCATCGCGATCATGGTGGACAGTGCCTCGTTGGACAGCACCACCACTCCGCCTTCCAGGATGAGAAGGCCCTGGCTCATGGTGGAAACCGCATCCTTGAGCAGGCTGCCGGTCTCTTCCAGCGCGCTGCGGGCCTCCAGAACCTCGCGCTCGCGCTCGCGCCGCTCGGTGATGTCGATATAGGTCAGCAGGCATCGCCCGCCCGAAATCGCGCAGCCCGCCTCGATGACCGTCCGCCCGTTGGCATAGGTGACTTCCCGCACGGGCGTTTCTCCCGCGCGCATGTCCGCAAGGCACGCGCCGTAACCGTCGGCGGACGGCCCCTCATCGCCGCAGATGCCGCCCCGCTCCCGCTGGAACAGCAGCAGGTCGTCGAGCGGCCGGCCCTTCATCGACGGCAGCGTCCCGTCCCACAGCTCCTCGAACGCGCCGTTCACCAGCTCCACGACATTCGCCTCGTCGACCACGACGATGCCGACGGGAATGGATTCCACGATGCTTTCCAGGTCGACCCGCGCGGCTTCCGCCTGGCGCTGGGCGTCGATCAGCTGGTCCTCGCGCTTCTTCAGCACCGTCGTATCGGTGATCGAGCCGATCAGGTAGTTCTTGTCGTCGAGCGTCGTGACCCGGTAAAGGCGCGAGATCGTCGGCAGCCGGGTGCCGTCGGCGCGGATATATTCGATCTCGGTCTCGATCAGTTCGCCGGTATCGAGCACGAACTGGTTCTGCCGGTGGAACTCCTCGCCCTGTTCGGGATACATGTCGAGCGTGTTGAGGCCGAGCAGCTCTTCCGGCTGGCGCCCCGTCATCTCGACATAGGCACGGTTGGCGAAGATCATGCGCTGGTTCTCGTCGCGCATGAAGCTTGCGACGGGCAGCTCGTCGAGCAGCGCGCGGTAGAGGCTGATCTCCTGCGAATGCTGCCTCAGCCGGCCTTCGCTTTCCTTCAGCGCCGTGACGTCGAGACGCAGCGCGACGAGCACGCCGTCCGGACGGCGCTGCGTGACGAGACGGACCCAGCCGCCGGCAAGACGCAGGACGGATTCGTGAAGCGGCAGGTCATAGGCCGCAAGCCGCGCGGCGATCCAGCGCTCGCGCTCGCCCGCTTCCGCCGGCCCGACCTCGACGTCGTGCAGCGCCTCGGTGAGGGTCGCGAGGCTGACGGCACCGTCCGCGCGCTCGCCGACGAGCGTCCGGTAGAATTCCCGCATGCTGCTATTGGCATAGCCGAGACGGTTGTCCGGGGAAAAGACGGCAACGCCCGCCCCCATGGCATCGAGCGCACCCTCGACATGCTCGCCGGCGCGTGCAGGCGTCCGATCGGCATCGCCATTGGCATTCGCTACGGAGCGAATCGCCGCCGCCAGCACGTCGCTCGACGGCGTGAACAGACCGACGAGGATGGAGAGCGCCGCCGAAAGCCGCTCGCGCTTCAGCGCAATGTCGAAGCTGCCGTCACCGAAGGGGTGGATGTAGCGGGCACGCTCGGGATTGCCGAAGATCAGGCAGCGCCGTTCCGGGTCGTCCCGGTCGTCATGCCCCGTCGCGTCGGCGATCTCGTCGGTGCGAAGGCCGTTCATCTCCTCCGGCAGGCGGCCGAAAAGGCGGGCATAGGCATCGTTCACCGCGAGATAGCGCAGCTCGCTGCTCTTGACATATGCGGGATGCGGATGCGCGCGAACGCGCGCACAGGCCGCCACCAGCAATTCGTCTTGAGATTCAGCCACGCCAAGAGCTCCCCGAAGCGGCACGGAAGGAGGGATTCGTACCTCTCGGGGAGTATCATCAATCCTTGAACGGATGGTTAACCTTTCGTTGCCGGAACTGCCGGTATGTCCCCGTTTCCATCAGGTCTCGAACATGATCGAGCGGACGCTGGCGATCAGCTTTTCCGTCGGCAGGTTGGAGAAGTTCTTGTCGATCTCCACCACCGTCAGCGCCCGGGCCTTGTCGGAAAGCCTGCTGCGCAGATCGCCGAGCGTCTGCGGCGCGGCGCAGAGCACGAGCCGGTCAAATGCGCCCTCGGCGGCATAATCGTCGATGCGGCCGGCGACCTCGGCGGTGAATTTCTGCTGTTCCTCGCGCACCGGATCGCTCGAATATTCCATGGAGGACCGGCCGGGGCCGACCGAGGAATGGCTGCGGCCCGGCTTGTCGGCCATGATGTCCTGTGCCTTTCTCGGCTCCCAGCGAAAGACCTCCTGCTGCGGGTTCTGCGGGCCCTCCTTCAACAGGTTCACGCCCTTGAGCAGACGGGCCTGGTTGCCGTCCGCGGCGAGGATCCAGGTCGTAGCGGTCATTTCTCACTCCCCTAGCAAGGTTCACGGAAACGCAGATGGTTCTGCGCGAGCGAGCATCCGACAGGAATGTGGCAGGATGCGTATTGGCCCAACGCAACGCACGCGGGCATGTTCCCCGGCCGCGGCGGCAGGTGGTCCGTGCACCCATCATTTCGCACATGCGAAAGTAGCGCTTGACTTTTCGCCGCGAAACAACGACATGAGACCCCGAGCGTCGCCCTTCGGCCGCCGCGTGAGCGAGCCCAGCGATTTCCCGAGCACGGGACGCGAGAAGGAGAAGCGCAGGAGAATGGTTCGCCGGATAGCGGCGGAAGACTGCGCAGACGCAAATCCAACCCACAAGTTCCCAATTCACGCGGGGTTCTTGACGCCAGACGAAACCGGATCGCATGGTGCGTTCCGGCCGGAGGCGGTTCCGCAAGACATGGCGCATTGCGCCCGGAACCGGATTCGGAAAGTCGCCTGGCGCCCCGAAAGGTATTGCTTTGACAACTTTCCACGACCTCGGTCTTTCGAAGACCATCGTCGCCACCCTTTCCGCGCTCGGCTTCGAAAAGGCGACGCCGATCCAGGAAAAGGCCATTCCGCTGGTCCTCGAAGGCTCGGACCTGATCGGTCTCGCCCAGACCGGCACCGGCAAGACGGCAGCCTTCGGCCTGCCGATGATCGAGAAGCTTCTCGCTGACGCCCGCCGTCCCGACCCGCGCAACATCCGCGCCCTCATCCTCGCCCCGACGCGCGAACTGGTGAACCAGATCGCCGACAACCTGCGCGACTTCGTGAAGAAGACGCCGCTGCGCGTCGTCACCGTCGTCGGCGGCGCTTCCATCAACAAGCAGTCGGAAATGCTGAACCGCGGCACCGACATTCTCGTCGCCACGCCCGGCCGCCTGCTCGACCTCGTCGCCCGCAAGTCCGTGACGCTGACCCAGGCCCGCTACCTCGTACTCGACGAGGCCGACCAGATGCTCGACCTCGGCTTCATCCACGACCTGCGCAAGATCTCGAAAATGGTGCCGAAGAACCGCCAGACGCTGCTCTTCTCGGCCACCATGCCGAAGCTGATCGCTGAGCTTGCCGGCGAATATCTTGTGAACCCGAGGAAGGTCGAGGTCACCCCGCCCGGCAAGGCCGCCGACAAGGTGGAGCAGTACGTGCACTTCGTGCCCGGCAAGGACCAGAAGACGCAGATCCTCAAGCAGACGCTCACCGACAATCCGGACGGCCTGTCGCTCGTCTTCTCGCGCACCAAGCACGGCGCGGAAAAGCTGATGAAGCATCTCGACCATGTCGGCTTCAAGGCTGCCTCGATCCACGGCAACAAGAGCCAGGGCCAGCGCGAGCGCGCGCTCAAGGCCTTCCGTGACGGCGAGATCCGCGTGCTGGTCGCCACCGACGTCGCCGCCCGCGGCATCGACATTCCGGGCGTCACCCACGTCTACAACTACGACCTGCCGGAAGTGCCGGACGCTTACGTCCACCGCATCGGCCGCACGGCCCGCAACGGTCGCGACGGCATCGCCATCGCCTTCTGCGCGCCCGACGAGGCGCATCTCCTGCGCGACATCGAGCGCCTGATGGGCATCAGGATCGCCGTCGCCAGCGGCGAGGCTCCGGTGGAAAACACCGCCGGCCCCGGCGGCAAGTCCCGCAAGGGCCGCAACAACCGCGGCGGCGGCCAGCGCTCCGGCAACGGCCGCGCCGCGAACCGCCCGGCCCGCCAGCCCTTCGGCGACGGCGCACAGGCTGAAGCCGGCGCCCCCTCCGGCGCCAAGCGCCCGCAGCACGGCCGCCCGGCCCAGAAGCAGGGCGAGCGCCAGAACCGCAACCACGGCGGCAACGGCCAGCCCGGTCGCCCGCAGCGCAGCGGCAAGCCGCGCCGCCCGGAAGGCCAGCGCCGCGAACAGGCGTGAGCTAGTCACGGTATTGAATGCGGAAACGGCGGGCTTCGGCCCGCCGTTTTTGTTTGTTGGGAAGGTTGCGGGAGCCGCCCTCTCACTCCGCCGGCACGACGTCCTTGCGGTTCGTGAGGTAGACCCCCACCACCACGATGGCCGTCCCGAGGATCATCGGAACCGTCAGCTCCTCGCCGAAGACGGCGGCGGCCTGGAGGGCGGCGATGGGCGGGACGAGGTAGATGAGCGAGGCGGCGCGGGAGACCTGGCCGCGGCGCAGGAGATAGAGCAGCAGCAGGATCGCCCCCACGGAAATGCCGAGCACCGACCAGGCGAGCAGCGCGACGAAGGCGAAGCCGAAATCGACATGCAGGTTTTCCAGGGCGAGCGCGAAGGGGACGGTGACGACCAGCGCGCCGACATATTGCAGCGTCGCGATGGTGCGGATGTCACCGGTATGCAGGTACTGCTTCTGGTAGATCGTGCCGTAGGTGACAGCCGCCATGCCCAGCATGTTGACGACGATGGCGAAGGCCGGGATCTCCGCCGCGCCATGGCCGAAGAACTTCGGCAGGACGGCGATCAGCACGCCGAGAAAGCCGAGGCAGAGACCGAGCTTTTGCGTCTTGCCCAGTCTTTCGCCGATGAAGAACGGCGCCGCCAGCGCCGTCATCAACGGCTGGAGGGCGGCGATGATCGAGGAGAGCGCCGCCGGCACGCCCTGGCCGATCGCCCACCACACCGCACCGAGATAGATGCCGTGCAGGAAGGCGCCGGAGACGACGGCGTGCAGGACGGTGCGCATGTCGCGGGGCCAGACGGCTCCCGAAACGCGGCAGAGCACGGCGAACAGGACGGCCGCCGTCACATAGCGGATGCCGAGAAATGTCAGCGGCTCGGAGACGATGGCGCCGAACTTGGCGACGACCCAGCCGGTAGACCAGAGCAGGACGAAGATGGCCGGAGCCAGGCGGTCGAGGGACATGGGCTTTCCGCAAAGGGGACAATCGGTGCGCGAGCGATAGGCATCGCGCCGGTGATGGTCAAAGGAATTTCCTTGATGCTTAGGTTCAGGGAAAAGCGGAGCGAACAGTCTTTCGGCACCTGCCCATGTTTTCGGCAGACATGGGTCACCCGGATGCGCTTCGCCGGACGGCTTACCGGTAGAAACCGTCGCGATGGCCGGTTTTACACGCCTCAAAGCGGTATGAGAATTCTTGATCGCTAATTGAGCATGGTTCTTGCATTGCCGGGAATGTTGTACTCAAATGACGAAAAATGGGGAACACGCCTTTGGCATTTGACGAAATGATGAACGCGAACTCCGGTGCGCGGCAGCCATACCAGAACTACCATGAATGGTACGAAGCACAGGATCGGGCCCGCCTGATCGCCAAATCGAGGGACGCCGAGAACCTCTTCCGCAAAACCGGCATCACCTTCGCGGTCTACGGGCACGCCGACAGTTCCGAAAAGCTCATCCCCTTCGACATCATACCGCGCATCATCTCCGGCCGGGAGTGGCGCAAGCTCGCCCAGGGCATCGAGCAGCGGGTCGTCGCCCTCAACGCCTTCCTCGACGACATCTACCACAAGCAGGAGATCATCAAGGCGGGCCGCATCCCGCGCGAGCTGATCGAGCGCAACGAGGCGTTCCTGCCGCAGATGATCGGTTTCAAGCCGCCGGGCGGCGTCTATACCCACATTGTCGGCACCGACATCGTGCGCACCGGCGAGGACCAGTTCTACGTGCTGGAGGACAATGCCCGCACCCCCTCCGGCGTCAGCTACATGCTGGAGAACCGGGAAACCATGATGCAGATGTTCCCGGAACTGTTCCACCTCAACAAGGTGCGCCCGGTCGAGGACTATCCGAAACTGCTGCGCCAGAGCCTTGCTTCCCTCGCCCCGCCCGGCTGTTCCGGCAAGCCGCGCGTCGCGGTGCTGACGCCCGGCATCTTCAACTCCGCCTATTACGAGCACGCCTTCCTCGCCGACATGATGGGCGTGGAGCTGGTGGAAGGCTCGGACCTGCGCGTCGTCGACGGCAAGGTGAAGATGCGCACCACCCGCGGCTACGAGGCGATCGACGTGCTCTACCGCCGCGTCGACGACGACTTCCTCGATCCGATGACCTTCCGGCCGGATTCCGCGCTCGGCATTCCCGGCATCATGGACGTCTACAAGGCCGGCAACATCACCATCGCCAACGCCCCCGGCACCGGCATTTCCGACGACAAGGCGATCTATTCCTACATGCCCGAGATCGTCGAGTTCTATACCGGCCGCAAGGCGATCCTCGAGAACGTGCCGACCTGGCGCTGCTCGGAGGAGGACAGCCTGAAATACGTGCTGGAGCACCTGAGCGAACTCGTCGTCAAGGAGGTGCACGGCTCGGGCGGCTACGGTATGCTCGTCGGCCCGACGGCCACGAAGAAGGAATGCGCGGCCTTCGCCGAGAAGCTGAAGGCCCGGCCGGCGAACTACATCGCTCAGCCGACGCTCTCCCTCTCAACGGTCCCGATCCTCGTCAACAAGGGCATCGCGCCCCGGCATGTCGACCTTAGGCCCTATGTGCTCGTTTCCGACAAGGTGCAGATCATTCCCGGCGGGCTGACGCGCGTGGCGCTGAAGGAAGGCTCGCTGGTGGTCAATTCCAGCCAGGGCGGCGGCACGAAGGACACCTGGGTTCTGGAGGACTGAGCCGATGCTGGGAAGAACTGCAAACGGCCTCTACTGGATGTTCCGCTATATCGAGCGGGGCGAGAACATCGCACGCCTCATCGACGCGGGCCTGCGCATGGCGCTGACGCGGTCCGGCTCCTCCGACGAGGACTGGGACGGCGTCCTGCAAAGCGCCGGCGTGCGCGAGGATTTCGACGCCGCGCACGACAAGCTGACAAGCGCCGACGCCATCGATTACCTGCTGCGCGACCGGACGAACCCGTCGAGCGTGATGTCCTGCATCGAGGCGGCGCGCAACAATGCCCGCATGGTGCGTACGGCGCTGACCCGCGAAACCTGGGAAGCGACCAACGAATGCTGGATCGAGCTGAAGCAGGTTCTCGCCAAGCGCGCCAAGCCGGCCGACATGCCGTCGATCATCGACACGATCAAGCGCAGCACCGGCCTCATACGCGGCGCCTTCCACGGTACGATGCTGCGCGACGACATCTATAATTTCTCGCGCATCGGCGCCTTCATCGAACGCGCCGACAACACGGCGCGCATCCTCGACGTCAAATACTACGTGCTGCTGCCGGCCATCGCCAAGGTCGGCTCCTCGCTCGACAACAAGCAATGGGAATCGATCCTGCGCTCCGTCTCGGCGCACCGCTCCTATAGCTGGGTCTACGACGGGGACTATTCGCCCGCCAATATCGCCGATTACCTGATCCTCAACGACCGCATGCCGCGCTCGCTCGCCTATAACTATGACAAGATCGTCAGCAATCTCGGCTATCTGGCCAAGCTCTACGGCGAGAACCATGCGGCGCACGAGACGGCGTCCTCGACGCTCATGCTGCTGAGAAGCCGCAGCATGGACGACATCATGGAGCAGGGCCTGCACGAATTCATCGAGGAATTCATCGTGCACAACAATCGACTCGGGGAGGAAATCTCCGAGGCCTACCGTTTCTATCGCTAAGGCTGGGGACGCGGATGCGACTGAAGATCAGCCACACGACCGAATACCGCTATGACGACCCCGTGCAATATTCCCTGCAGCGCCTTCGGCTGACGCCGAAGAGCCAGCCGGGCCAGATCGTGCGCGAATGGAAGACCGCCGTCGAGGGCGCCCATGTCGAGGCGGGCTATACCGACCATTTCGGCAATCATGTCGACCTCGTCAGCACCAATGCCGAACAGGCGAGGATTCGCATCGTCGCCGAGGGCGAGGTGGAGACCGAAGACCGCGCCGGCGTCTTCGGCCCGCACCAAGGCTTCGTGCCGCTCTGGCTCTATCTGCGCGAGACGCCGCTCACCCGGCCCGGCAAGCTGGTCCGCGACATGGCCAGGGCATCGAGCGGCGAGAACGAGCTGGCGCGCATGCACGACCTGATGGCGGTGCTGCACGAGACCGTCGCCTACAGGCCGGGCGAGACCGCGCTCGACACCACGGCCGAGCAGGCATTGGAAAAGAGGCAGGGCGTCTGCCAGGATCACACCCACGTCCTCCTCTCCGCGGCCCGCCATCTCGGCCTGCCGGCGCGCTACGTCTCGGGCTACCTCCTGATGGACGAGCCCGACCAGACGGCAAGCCATGCCTGGGCGGAGGTGCATCTGCCGGGCCTCGGCTGGGTAGGCTTCGACGCGGCGAACAAGATCTGCCCCGACGCGCGCTATGTGCGCCTTGCGACGGGCCTCGACTACAAGGATGCCGCCCCGGTATCCGGCATGGTCCTCGGCAAGGCGGCGGAGACGATGGATGTTTCCATCACCGTGGCCCCGGCGGCCAGCCAGAGCCAGTCGCAAAGCCAGAGCTGAGGCGGCGGCCGCACGGCCGCCGCCTCCCTTGCTTTAGCGGGATGCCATCTGGAGCAGACGGCAGAGCTTCACCAGGGCCGCGTCATAGCCGCCGCTGTTGACGCCGCGGCAGCGCTTGACGAGCTGCTTGCGTTCGCTGTCGGGCATCTGCGTGAACTCGCGCACGATGGTCCGGTCGCCGGGGGTCAGACCGCCGCCCGTGCCGCCGCCGACACCGATGCCGACATTCGCATTGAGCAGCCCGCCGCCAAGGACGTTCGCATCGACCTTCGCACCGAGCGTGCCGACACCGGCGCGAACATTCGCGTCGACCAGGCCCTTCGTTCCGCCGACGGTCGCACCCGCGCGGGCGTTCACGCCGCCGCTGCCGCCGATCGATGCGGTTGTCGTGGCATCGACGAGGCCGCGGGAGCCGCCCACCGAAGCGTTGACGCCCGCATTGACGCCTTTCGATCCGCCGACGCTTGCACCGACGCTCGCGCTCGCCAATCCCTTGCTGCCGCCGACCGAGGCTCCGAGACCGGCACTTATGCCGCCAACGCTGACGCCGACCCCGAGGCCGGTCCCCTTCCTGTCCTGCGCGAGCCCGTCGAGCGGCGCCGCAAGAACCATCGCGGCAAGCGCGACCGACAGCTTGGGGAACGATATTGCATGCGATGATGCTGTGAACATGAGAACCTCCTACCAGCGCCTGACCCGGGATTGGGCAGTTGTCGCGAAAGGCTAAGTTGAGTGGAGGCAAAAGGTTCCCGCCATGCGGACACAACCGGGAGTCAAGGCAAACGAAGCGTTCATCCGAAAACGGGAACTGTTTCAATATCGGAATGCACGAAAACGGGCGCGGCCTTTCGACCGCGCCCGCGAAAATGACGTCCCGCCTTTCTAGAAGATTTCCAGCAAAAGCGCGAAGCGGCTTGCGTCCGGAAATGCTCTAGGCAAGCGTGTAGGCCGTCTTTACGGTCGTATAGAACTCGTTCGCATAGCGTCCCTGCTCGCGCGAACCGTAGGACGAACCCTTGCGGCCGCCGAAGGGCACATGGAAATCTACGCCGGCCGTCGGCAGGTTGACCATGACCATTCCGGCCTCGGCATTGCGCTTGAAATGCGTGGCATGCTTGAGGCTGGTCGTGGCGATACCGGAAGAAAGGCCGAAGGGCGTGTCATTGGCAACGGCCAGCGCTTCCTCATAGTCCTTGACGCGGATGACGGCGGCGACCGGGCCGAAGATCTCCTCGCGCGAGATGCGCATGTCGTTCGTCGCCTCGGTGAAGAGCGCGGGCGAAAGATAGAAGCCGGGCGTGTCCCGCTTGAGGAGCTCGCCGCCGAAGGCGAGCTTCGCGCCTTCCTTTTGACCGATCTCGATATAGTCGGTGTCCTGCTTCAGCTGGCTCTCATCGACCACTGGGCCGATATGGGTGCCGGCCTTCAAGGCGTCATCGACGACGACGCTCTTCAGCCGCTCGCCGACGGCGGCGACGAAGCGGTCGTGGATGCCTTCCGTCACGATGACGCGCGAGGAGGCCGTGCAGCGCTGGCCGGTGGAGAAGAAGGCCGAGTTGACGGCAGCTTCCACCGCGACGGAAAGGTCCGCATCGTCGAGCACGACGAAGGGGTTCTTGCCGCCCATTTCGAGCTGGTACTTGCGGTTATGCTCGACGGAGGCTGCGGCGACGCGCTTGCCCGTGCCGGTGGAGCCGGTGAAGGTGATGGCATGGACGTCGGGGCTGTCGAGCATCGTCTGGCCGACGACCGAACCCTTGCCCATGACGAGGTTGAGTACGCCCTTCGGCAGGCCGGCGCGCACGAGGATGTCGACGATGGCCCAGGAGCAGCCCGGCACCAGCTCGGCCGGCTTGAAGACGACCGTGTTGCCGTAGCAGAGCGCCGGCGCGATCTTCCAGGCGGGAATGGCGATGGGGAAGTTCCACGGCGTGATGATGCCGACGACGCCGACCGGCTCGCGGGTAATCTCGACGCCGATATTCGGGCGCACGGACGGCAGCGTCTCGCCGGCAAGGCGAAGGCACTCGCCCGCGAAGAAATCGAAGATCTGGCCGGCGCGCACCGTCTCGCCGATACCCTCGGCCAGCGTCTTGCCCTCCTCGCGAGAGAGCAGCCGGCCTAGCTCGTCCTTGCGGGCGATGATCTCGTCGGCGGTCTTCCTCAGGATCGCGTGGCGCTCCAGGATGCCGGAGCGCGACCAGGCCGGGAAGGCCGCCTTGGCGGCGGCGATTGCCGCCTTGGTGTCCTCGGCAGAGGCACGGGCATATTCGCCCACCACGTCATCGGTGTTGGACGGATTGATGTTCTTGATGGCCTCGGAGCCGACCCATTCGCCGGCAATCAGGTTCTGGTGGATGGTCATGGCTCGACAAGCCTCCCGTCTGTCATGATGCGGCCCGATAAAACCGGGCGGCGACCGGAATTACAATTGGCGAATGACGATTTCCTCTTCCGCTGCGACCGCCAGCGGATTGCGCAGCGGCAGGCCGAAGCCCTCCGCGCCGATCTCGAACACGTCGCCCTCTTGCGTGCGGATGCCGTCGCCGAAAGACAGCGTCGCCGTGCCGAACATGTGCACATGCACGTCGCCCGGCGAACGGAACAGGCCGTACTTGAAATGATGGTATTCGAGATTGGCGAAAGTATGCGACATGTTCGCCTCGCCCGAGACGAAGGGCTTTTCCCACAGAACCTTGCCGGCGCGCAGGATGCGCGAGAAGCCACGAATATCCTCCGGCGCCGCGCCGATACGGATTTCCGGGCCGAAGCTCGCCTGCCGCAGCTTGGAATGGGCGAGGTAGAGATAGTTGATCCGCTCCGTCACATGGTCGGAGAACTCGTTCGACACGGCAAAGCCGATGCGGAAGGGCGAGCCGTCGGAAGCGATGACGTAGATGCCGGCCATTTCCGGCTCCTCGCCGCCGTCGAGCGCGAAGGAGGGCGAAGTCAGTGCCGCGCCGGGGGCGATGGCCTGCGTGCCGTTGCCCTTGTAGAACCATTCGGGCTGCACACCCTTTTCGCCGGCCTTCGGCTTGCCGTTCTCGAGGCCCATGCGGAACATCTTCATCGAGTCCGTCAGCGTCTCCTCGGCGGCTTCCGCCGTCTTCTTGTGCATGGAATCGCGCGTGGCGGCGGAGCCGAGATGGGTCAGGCCCGTGCCGGTCAGGTGGAGATGCGCGGCATCGGGATGAGTGATCGGCGGCAGCAGCCGGCCTTCGGCATAGGCCGCTTCGAGATCGATCCCCTCGCCGAGGCCCTTGGCGTCGATGACGGCCTTCAGCGACTTGCCGCCATTGGCCGCTTCCATGGCCAGCGCGTGCACGCTCGCCGCGCCCTTCACCGCGCGGCCCTTGCCGCCATCCTCGCGCACGACCACGGTGATCGAGCCATCGGCATTTCCAACCTGCGATATCAGCATCTTCGTTTCCTTCCTGAAGCCGGCGGCAAGCCGCGCTCCGCACTTGCGGCGGACAACGTCCCCGCTCTGGCCGCGCCGGCGGCCGGTCAAATAAGCTTGCGATAGGAAGGCTGGCCGGTTTCCCGGTCAGCCCTTGTTCTTGTTGTAGACGTCGAAGAACACGGCGGCGAGCAGCACCAGGCCTTTGATGAGCTGCTGGTAGTCGATGCCGATGCCCATGATCGACATGCCGTTGTTCATTACGCCCATGATGAAGGCGCCGATCACCGCACCGGTGATCTTGCCGACGCCGCCCGAGGCCGAAGCGCCGCCGATGAAGCAGGCCGCGATGACGTCGAGCTCGAAGCCGACGCCGGCCTTCGGCGTCGCCGAATTGAGGCGGGCTGCGATGATCATGCCAGCGAGCGCGGCGAGCGCGCCCATGTTGACGAAGGTGTAGAAGGTCAGCCGCTCGGTATTGATGCCCGAGAGCTTCGCCGCTTTCTCGTTGCCGCCCATCGCATAGATGCGCCGGCCGATCGTCGTGCGCGTCGTCACGAACGTGTAGAGCGCGATGAGGAGGCCCATGACGACCAGCACGTTCGGCAGGCCGCGATAGGTCGAGAGCTGGAAGCCGAGGAAGATCGCCACGGCCCCGATGACGAGCATCTGGGTCGCGAAGAAGGCGAAGGGCTCGTTCTCCGTCTCGTGCAGGACGTTCATGCGCCGCTCGCGCAGGCCCGCATAGACCGCATAGGCGACGAGCGCCAGCACCGCGACGAGCGCGACATAGTTCTTGACGAGGCTGGTCGCCGGATCGGTGATCGACAGGAAGTCCGGCACGAAGCCCGTGGAGAGGATCTGGAATTCCTTCGGGAACGGACCGACCGGGCGGCCGCCGAGCACGACATAGGTCATGCCGCGGAAGACGAGCATGCCGGCCAGCGTCACGATGAAGGAGGGAATCTTCTGGTAGGCGACCCAGTAGCCCTGCGCTGCGCCCATGACCGCGCCGACGAGGATGCAAAGCGGCACGACGACGATGGCCGGCAGCCCCCATTTCACCAGCATGATTGCCGATATGGCGCCGATGAAGGCAACGATGGAGCCGACCGACAGGTCGATATGCCCCGCCACGATGATCAGCAGCATGCCCAGCGCCATGATGACGATGAACGAGTTCTGCAGCACCAGGTTGGTGATGTTGACCGGGCGGAAGAGCACGCCGTTGGTGATGACCTGGAAGAAGATCATGATCACGACCAGCGCGACGAGCAGGCCGTATTCGCGGATGTTCTTCCTGAGATAGTCCCCCACCGAAGGCTGGGTTCTCTGGGTCGCGGTGTCGGTGGCCATTAGTGTTTCTCCCCGGAGCGCATGATGGCGCGCATGATGGATTCCTGGCTTGCTTCCGCCTTGGAAAGCTCGGCCACGATGCGTCCTTCGTTCATGACATAGATGCGATCGCAGGTCCCGAGCAGTTCCGGCATCTCCGACGAGATCATCAGGATGCCCTTGCCCTCGGCGGCAAGCTGGTTGATGATGGTATAGATTTCGAACTTCGCGCCAACATCGATGCCGCGCGTCGGCTCGTCGAGGATCAGCACGTCAGGGTCGGTGAAGAGCCATTTCGACAGCACCACCTTCTGCTGGTTGCCGCCCGAAAGGTTGACCGCTTCCTGATAGATCGAATGTGAGCGAATGCGCAATTTCTGGCGATAGCCGGAGGCGACCTTGGCCTCCTGGTGCGTATCGATCACCGTCCCCCTGGAAACGCCCTTGAGATTGGCGAGCGTCGTGTTGTGCATGATGTTGTCGATCAGCACGAGGCCGAGCTGCTTGCGGTCTTCCGTGACATAGGCGAGACCCGCCTCGATCGCCTTCGGGATCGTGCTGACATCCACCGGCTTGCCGCGCATGGCGACGTCGCCGGTGATCTTGTGGCCCCAGCTCCTGCCGAAGAGGCTCATCGCCGTCTCGGTGCGCCCTGCCCCCATGAGGCCGGCAATGCCGACCACCTCGCCGGCGCGCACCGTGAAGCTCACGTCGTGCAGGAACTGCCGGTCGCGGTGGTGCTGGTGGAAGACGTTCCAGTTCTTCACCTCCAGCAGCGTCTCGCCGATCTTCGGCTCGCGCGGCGGGTAGCGGTCTTCCATCTCGCGGCCGACCATGCCCTTGATGATGCGGTCTTCCGAGATGTCCTCGTTGTGGCAGTCCAGCGTCTCCACCGTGCCGCCGTCGCGCAGGATGGTGATCTGGTCGGCGACCTTTTTGATCTCGTTCAGCTTGTGCGAGATGATGATCGAGGTCATGCCCTGCGTGCGGAATTCCATGAGCAGCTTGAGGAGCGCGTCGGAATCCTTCTCGTTGAGCGAGGCGGTCGGCTCGTCGAGGATGAGCAGGCGGACCTTCTTCGACAGCGCCTTGGCGATCTCGACGAGCTGCTGCTTGCCGACGCCGATATCGGTGATCAGCGTGCCCGGCGGCTCCCTGAGGCCGACCTTGTCGAGCAGTTCCTGCGTACGGCGGAAGGCTTTCTTCCAGTCGATGATGCCGTTGGTCGCGACCTCGTTGCCGAGGAAGATGTTTTCCGCGATCGACAGGAGCGGCACCAGCGCCAGCTCCTGGTGGATGATGATGATGCCCAGATGCTCGCTGTCGGAGATCGTGGAGAAGCGGCGAACCTCGCCGTCGAAATGGATTTCGCCCTCGTAGGAGCCGGCGGGATAGACGCCGCTCAACACTTTCATGAGGGTGGACTTGCCGGCGCCATTCTCGCCCACGAGGGCATGGATTTCGCCTTCGCGGACCTTCAGGTTGACGTTGTCGAGCGCTTTCACGCCCGGGAACGTCTTCGTGATGCCACGCATTTCCAGAAGGGTCTTGCTCATTTACCAGTTTCCAGCGGCCGTTCGCCACCGCGCGGCGGCGAAAGCGAGCCTATTCGCTCTGCGATCCGGATAAAAGAGGGTTCGCGCGAAACGCGCGAACCCCGGGGAATGAAAGAAGCGATCAGTTCTTGAGCTGGTCGGCCGTGTAGTAGGCCGAGTCCGTGACGAGGATCTTCTCGGCATTGGACTTGTCGACGGCGACCGGCTTCAGCAGGTAGGACGGAACGACCTTGACGCCGTTGTCATAGGTCTTGGTGTCGTTCACTTCCGGCTCCTTGCCTTCCAGGATCGAGTTGACCATGCCGACGGTGACCTTGGCGAGTTCGCGCGTGTCCTTGAAGACCGTCGAGTACTGCTCGTCGGCGAGAATCGACTTGACGGAAGGGAGTTCCGCGTCCTGGCCGGTGACGACAGCCATCGGCTGGTCGTTCGAGCCGTAGCCGACGCCCTTCAGGGCCGAGATGATGCCGATGGAAAGGCCGTCATAGGGCGAAAGAACGCCATCGACGCGACCGTCGGTGTAGGTCGAGGAGAGCAGGTTCTCCATGCGGGCCTGCGCGACGGCGCCGTCCCAGCGCAACGTGCCGACGGTTTCCATGCCGGTCTGGCCCGACTTGATGACGATGTCGCCCTTGTCGATGAGCGGCTGGATGACCGACATCGCGCCGTCATAGAAGAAGAAGGCGTTGTTGTCGTCCGGCGAGCCGCCGAAGAGCTCGACGTTCCACGGCTTGGTGTCCGGGAACTTCGCCTTCAGGCCGTCGACGAGGCTGGTGGCCTGCAGGACGCCGACCTGGAAGTTGTCGAAGGTGGCGTAGTAGTCGACATTGCCCGAATCGCGGATCAGGCGGTCATAGGCGATGACCTTGACGCCGGCATCGGCAGCCTTCTGCAGGATGTCGGAAAGCGTCGTGCCGTCGATGGCGCCGATGACGAGGACCTTGGCGCCCTTGGTGACCATGTTCTCGATCTGGGCGAGCTGGTTCGGAATGTCGTCGTCGGCGAACTGCAGGTCCGGCGTGTAGCCGGCTTCCTTGAACAGCTTTTCCATCGTCTCGCCGTCCGAGATCCAGCGGGTCGAGGTCTTGGTGGGCATGGAGATGCCGACCATGCCCTTGTCCTGGGCGAAGGACGGCGCCACGAACGACGCGACGCTGATGGCAGCGGCGGCGAGAAGCGAAGTGATCATTTTCATTGAAAGGTCTCTCCCTTGTGCGCACTGGCCGTAATTGCAGCCAGGCATTGTTCCATGCGCGGCGGGGTCGCATTCAGGCGACGCCTGGAAACGGCCGGGCAAAAGGCCCGCCAATCCCCACTCCCAAGGACCCCAGCGCACATTGGCGCAAGGTCTACCGAATTGCCATAACTGTCAAATGCAATGAGCTTCTAAATCGATATCAAATTTGATATGCAGTGAGCGAAATATATTACTTTTTATCGATCGGAGAAACCATGCGTTTGCACGGCGAGAGCGAGGATCAGTTTTTTGCCGGCGAGAGCTTCGACAACCTGCAGGGGGTGGCGCTGCTGCGCAGCGGCCTGAAGCTCAGCCACCTGCGCATGATCGTCGCCATCGAGGAGCACAAGCAGGTGAGCGCGGCCGCCGATGCGCTGAACATCTCCCAGCCAGCCGCCTCCCGCATGCTGACGGAAATGGAGATGATCCTCAAGGCGCAGCTCTGCGAGCGCGTGTCGCGGGGGGTCGCCCTCACCGCCTTCGGCCGGGCCTTCGCGCGGCGCGCCCGCACCATCCTGCTCGAGCTGCGCGAGGTCGACCGCGAGCTTTCGGCGCTGAAATCCGGCACTGGCGGCTCGGTCTTCCTCGGCTCCGTGACGGCCCCGGCCATCAGCCTTGCCGTGCCGGCGATCCAGCAGGTCAGCGCCGCCTATCCCGGCATCGAGGTGAATGTGCGCGTGGAGACGAGCAACGTGCTCGCCCGCGAGCTGCTGGCCGCCCAGCAGGACTTCATCATCGCCCGCGTGCCGGACGACCTCAATCCGCGCCTCTTCAACGTCACGGAGATCGGCATCGAGAAAGCCTGTCTCATCGTCCGCAAGGGACACCCCCTTGCGGACAAGCCGGTCGTCGGCCTTGCCGACCTGCCGCACTACGACTGGGTGTTCCAGCCCTCGGGCACGCTGCTGCGGCGACGCATCGAGGAGCTGTTCCTCGCTGCCGGCGTGCCGCTTCCCTCCACCGTGGTCAACACCTCGTCCATCCTGCTCACCACCGCCATCGTCTGCGGCTCCAACGCCATTGCGCCGGTGGCCCGCGACATGGCCAATTTCGTCGCCGATGTCGGCGCGCAGGCCGGCGAGATCAGGATCCTCGACACGGATTTCGAGATCGATATCAAACCCTACAGCCTCATCTCCGTCAAAGGCCGGGCGCTCCCACCGAGCGCCAAACTGCTCTATGATCTCATCCTGCAACGCAGCCGGATGCTTTCGCCGGACTGATCGATCGGAGAGACAATGTTCGGCATGACCGTTTTCGAATCCGTGCTGGAGCGGCTGCGGGCCGAGGCGCGCGAGGCGGAAGAAGATATAGCGGAAGAGCAAGGCCCCGGCCCTGTCCGCGGCCTCACCTCCGGCTTTGCCGGCCTCGGCGCGACGGGCGCCTTCATGTCCGGCCCGCAGGCCGCCGCCGCCTATCTCGACCTCTACGAGGAGCCTGCCCTGCCGGAGCCGGAAAGCCCGCCGGAAGAACCCGCCCCCGTGCCGGAGCATCTCCTGCGCATCACGCCGGAGGCGGTCGCGGAAGACCTCGCCCTTACCGGCCGCGAGGGCATCGACGATCTCGCCGCGCGCCGCCGCAGCTTTGCGCGCGAAAACCACCCCGACCGCGCCCCGGCCGAGCTACGCACCAATGCGACGCTCCGCATGAAGATCGCCAACATGCTGATCGACGAGACGATCCGGCGGATCAATGTGGAAAAGAGCCTCGGTCTCTAACCTTCGTTCTTCGTTTCGCCGCCCTCGCCCGGCGGCTTGGCGGCTGGATCGGAGGGCTTGAAGAAGAGGATGAGGTTGGCGAAGGCATAGGCGGTCACGATGAGGAAGACCGTGCCCCAGGTCTGCTCGCCATTGTAGAATTCCACGCCGGTCCAGGCGGCGCAGACCCCGACCAGAAGCAGCCGCCGCCAGAGCGGACGGTAGAACGGATGGTCGGGATCGATGAATTTCATGAACGTCTCCTCACGCCTTTGCCCGTGTACATAGGCGGTTTTCAGCCGCGAAGAAACCGGTTTTCAACCATCCAGCCGTTCGAGGAAGGCGGCAAGCTCGGCCGCCTCGATGCCGACGAGATGGCCCTTTTCCGGATAGGCGCCGGAGCGCACGTCGTCGGCATATTCGCGGAAGGCGGCGATGCGCTCCTGCTGCAGCCGGTCGTATTCGGCGGCGAAGTTGCGGTAGACCTTGGCATGGCGCGGATAGTGGCCGCGGTTCTGGCCGAGCACGTCCTCGGCGAAGAGATATTGCGCGTCGCAGCCGGTGCCCGCGCCCATGGAGAGCATGACGAGCGAGGTCTTCGCGCTGATCGCGGCAGCGACCTCGCCCGGCACGACCTCGATCTCGGCCGCGAAGGCCCCCGCCTCCTCCAGCGCCTTGACCTGCCGGAAGATCTCCAGCGCGCTTTCCGCCGTCTTGCCGACGGCGCGGAAGCCGCCCGTCCATGTCGCCTTGGAGGGGATGAGGCCGACATGGCCGCAGACCGGGATGCCCTCCTCGCGCAGCCGCCGCACGGTCGAAAGGCCGGCTGCGCAATAGACGGCATCGCCCCCCGCCTTCATCGCCTGGAAGGCGCCGCGCAGGTAATCTTCGGCGGTGACGAAGTCGCCATATTCGAGGCCCGGAAAGGCGAAGACCGTCGGCGCGGCCTCGCGGAAGGCGGGCCCCAGCAGGGCGGGCGGCACGGAGACGAGGTCGATGCCCGCCTGCTCGGCCGCCTCGGCCTCCTCCAGCGTCACGACGCGCAGCATGGTGAGCTGGCGCTTGCCCTTCATGGCCTGGAGGTCGGCGACGGTCGGTCTCTTGGTCTTCACGGGGGTATTCTCCTCAGGCGGCGAGCAGTTTCTTGAGCTTGGTTTCCGGCGCGGCGAGTTCTGCCGGGTCGGGATGGATGCGGGCGGCGATCAGCATTTCCGCAAGGCGGATGTCGCGGGCGACCGCATTGCCCGGCCCGATGCCGCTCGCCGCGATCAGCCGGCCCTCGCCGTCGAGATGGAAGAGGATGAAGGCCCCCTCGCCCATCTCGCGCCGCACCGTCGTAACCGCGCCGTCGGCAAGGCCGGCGATCTGGAGCGTCATGTCGTACTGGTCCGACCAGAACCACGGCACGGCCGAATGGACGTCCTCGCCGCCCAGCATGTTGGCGGCGGCAAGCTGGCCCTGCTCCTGCGCGTTGCGCCAGGATTCGAGGCGGATGCGGCGATCACCGTAAAGGGGGAGCGGATAAGACGTGCAGTCGCCGGCCGCGAAGATGTGGGGATCGGAGGTGCGCAGATGGCCGTCGACGGCAATGCCGTTGTCGACAGCAAGGCCGGCGGCCTCCGCCAGTTCCGTGTTCGGCACCGCGCCGATGCCGACGACGAGGAGGCTTGCGGAAACGACGCGGCCGTCCTCCAGCGAAATGCGCACCTCACCCGGCAGGTCCTCGACCCCCGCGACCTTCGCGCCGCAGAGAATCTCCACGCCCTCGGCCATGTGCCGGTCGGCGACGATCTCGGCGATCTCGGGCGGCACGCCCCGCGTCAGCACGCGCGGCAGGCCCTCGACCAGCGTGACCGAGGCGCCGAGCTTGCGGGCGCTCGCGGCAAGCTCCAGCCCGACGAAGCCGCCGCCGAGAATGGCGACATGGCTGCCCTCCACCAGATGCGCGCGGATGCGCGCCGCATCGTCATGGCTGCGTAGCGCGGCGATGCGGCCGCCGTGGTTCGTACCCGGCAGGGCGCGCGGGCGCGCGCCGGTGGCCAGCAGCAGCCTGTCATAGGGAACGACCGTGCCGTCTCCCAGCACGACATGCTTTGCCGAGCGGTCGATTCTGGACACCGTGCGGCCGAGCAGAAGGTCGATGCCGGCCTCGACATAGCGTTCCGCCTCCGCGACGAGCTTCGGGCCGGCGCCCGCGACCAGCGCCTCCTTGGAGAGCGGCGGGCGCTCATAGGGCAGATGGGTCTCGCGGCCGATCAGGGTGATCGCACCGTCGAAGCCCTTTTCGCGCAGCGCGAAGGCCGCGCGTGCGCCGCATTCGCCGGCACCCACGATGACGAAGCTTGCCATGGTGTGATCCTCTATCTCTTTGTTTCTACGCAATTCCGGACGCAAAACCGCTGCACACTTTCGCTGGAATTGCTCTAGAGCCCGATGAAGACGGTGCCGCCCTCGACCTTGACCGGATAGGTCTTGAGGTCGATGCAGACCGGGGCGCCCAGTGCCTCGCCGCTCTTGTAGTTGAAGCGGCCGTTGTGCTTGGGACATTCGATGACGTGGTCCATCACGAGGCCGTTGGCGAGGTGGATCTTCTCGTGCGTGCAGAGCCCGTCCGTCGCGTGATAGGTGTCTTCCGGGCTGCGGTAGATCGCAAAGGTCCGGCCCGCATGATCGAAGCGGATGACGTCCTCCTCGTCGATCTCGTCCGCCGCGCAGACCTCGATCCAGTTGTCGCTCATCGTCTCTCCTCCAGTGACTGTTGGTTATTCGGCGGCCGCGATGGCCGGTTCCGCGTGGAATTCTTCCTTGTAGGGCCGCGCCGTCGGCGGCAGTTCGCGCTTCAGGAAATAATCCTCGTTGCGAAGCTGGCGCAGGAAGGCCGGGATCATCTCCCTGTAGCCGTGCCACATCGACGGGTTGGGCGCCGGCAGGTCGTGCCTGATCATGGCGTGCAGCCTCGGCAGCGCATGGTAGGGCACCATCGGGAACATGTGGTGCTCCACATGATAGTTCATGTTCCAGTATATGAAGCGGCTGACCGGGTTCATGTAGACCGTGCGGCTGTTCAGCCGGTGGTCGATGACATTGTCGGCAAGGCCGCCATGCTGGAGAAGGCCCGTCAGCACATGATGCCAGGCGCCGTAGAGCCGCGGAAGGCCGATCAGCATGGCCGGCAGGATCGAGCCGAAGGCGAAGCAGGCGGCGATGGTGGCGACATAGATGGCAAGCCAGATGCGGGCGATGCGGATCGCCTTCGGCTGCTCGGATTCGGGAATGAAGGTTTTTTCGGCGGCGCTCATGACACCGGCCGCATTGCGCAGCATGTCGATGACGGCATGCCAGGCATCGAGAAGGCCGAAGAAGTTCAGCACGAGGCGCAGAAGATCCGGCGGGCGCATGACGGCGATTTCCGGGTCGCGGCCGACGATCACCGTATCCGTATGGTGGCGCGTATGGCTCCAGCGCCAGGTCACCGGATTGCGCATGATCATGAAGCAGGCGATCTGGTAGACCGCATTGTTCATCCACATCGTCTTGAAGGCCGTGCCGTGGCCGCATTCATGCCAGCGGCTGTCGGAGGCCGAGCCGTAGAGCACGCCATAGACGAGGAAAAACGGCACGCAGGCCCAGGTTCCCCAGAACCCCGCGCCGAGCCCGCCGGAAACGACGAGACAGCCGAGCCAGATCGCGGTGTCGCGGATCGCCGGGGCGTCGCTGCGCTGCATCAGCGCCTTCATCTCCTTGCGGGGGATTTCGGTGTGGTACCACTCGGCTGCCGCAAGACCGTTGGCAACGGCGGCCTCGGCATCGCGGCCAAGAAGGCTGTAGTCCCGCTTCGTCGGCTTCATCGCTCGTCTCCTCCTTGAGGGGGCGTTTCCGCTCCACGCCTCGTCCAGTGACCAAACGATAGCGCCGCTCCTTGCATCTCTCAATCCTGCCATGATAGAATGCATCAAATTCCATCATTCGCTATCATTTGTCCTTGATGGAAAGATTTCAGGGGGAGGAAAATGGCATCGAGACCCACCATCTCGGATCTCGCCCGGGCCGCCGGCGTCAGCGTCGCGACGGTCGACCGGGTGCTGAACGGCCGCCACAAGGTCCGTGAGGAGACGGCGCGACGGGTCTACGAGGCGGCCAATGCGATCGGCTACCACGCCATCGGCCTCATCCGGCAGCGCGTTTTCGAGGACCTGCCGCAATATAGGCTGGGCTTCAGCCTGCAGCGCCCGAGCCAGGCCTTCTACCAGAACTTCGCCCGCGAGATCGAAATCGCCTGCAATGCCTGCACGACCGCCCGCATCGTGCCGCAGGTCGACTTCATCAGCGCGCAGACCCCGGCGGCGATGACGGAGATGCTGCGCCAGCTTTCCGCGCGCAACCAGGCGCTCGCCGTCGTCGCGCCGGACTATCCGGCGACGACGGCCATGGTGGAGGAGCTGAAGGAGCGCGGCCTTCCGCTGTTCTGCCTGCTCTCCGACTTCGCCATGGATGTGCGGCAGGGTTATATCGGCCTCAACAACATGAAGGTCGGGCGCACGGCGGCCTGGATGATCGCCAGGGGCGCGAAACGGCCGGGCAAGGTGGCGATCTTCGTCGGCAGCCACCGCTTCCACGGACACGAACTGCGCGAGATCGGCTTCCGCTCCTTCTTCCGCGAGAAGGGCCAGGATTTCGAGGTGCTGGACACGCTGGTCAATCTCGATACCAGCGAGATCACCCACGAGGCGACGGCGAACCTCCTTGCCCAGCACCCCGACCTCGTCGGCCTCTATGTCGCCGGCGGCGGCATGGAGGGGGCGATCTCGGCGATCCGCGAGGAAGGTTACGCCGGGCGGATCCAGCTCATCGTCAACGAGCTGACACCCGAATCGAAGGCCGGCCTTGCCGAAGACGTCGTCACCATGGCGATCAATACCCCGCTGCCAGCCCTCTGCCGCGAGCTCGTCTCGCTGATGGTCACGGCCATCGAGAAGGGCGGAAACGCCGTTCCGGGGCAGACCTTCCTGCCCTTCGACATCCTCCTGCCGGAAAATATCTGAGCCGGGATGATGGTTTTCCATCACGCCCTTGGCCAAATCTTTCAGCGATGAAGGCGCCCGCCGCGCCTTCGGCTTTGACGCCCGTCAAGCGCTTCCCGATCCTCATGCGTGCATGCGAGGCCGCCCTGTCGGCGGCCTCGAAGACCGGAGGACACCCATTCCATGCCGCCCCTTGATTTCGCCCTCAACCACATGACGGCCCCCGGCCTCAAGCTGGACGCCTTCTTCGCCCTTGCCGTCTCCCTCGGCATGAAGGCGGTGGAGATTCGCAACGACCTCGACGGCAACGCCATCCTCGACGGCACGACGCCGGCCGAGGTGAAGGCGCTCGCCGAGCGCCACGGCGTCACGATCATCTCGATCAACGCGCTCCAGCGCTTCAACGAATGGACGCCCGCCCGCGCCGCCGAGGCGAAGGACCTCATCGGCTATGCCAGCGCCTGCGGCGCCCGCGCGCTGGTGCTCGTGCCGAAGAACGACGGCACCGGCCAGGCCGACGGCGAGCGGCAGGAGAACCTGCGCACGGCGCTGACGGCCCTGAAGCCCTTGCTCGACGCCGCCGGCATCATCGGCCTCGTCGAGCCGCTCGGCTTCGAGATCTGCTCGCTGCGCTCCAAGCGCGAGGCGGCCGAGGCGATCCGCGCCGTCGGCGGCGAAGCGACGTTCCGCCTTGTGCACGACACGTTCCATCATCATCTCGCGGGCGAGCCGGACCTTTTCGCCGACCTCACCGGCCTCGTGCACATTTCCGGCGTCGAGGACCCCGCGGTCTCCGTTTCCGACATGCGCGACGGCCACCGCGTCCTCGTCGGCCCGAAGGATCGCCTCGGCAATGCCGGCCAGATCAAGGCCCTCCTGGGCGCCGGCTACGCCGGTCCGCTCTCCTTCGAACCCTTCTCGCCGTCCGTCCACGACGTCGCGGACCCAAAGGCCGCCATTGCCGAAAGCGTCGCCTTCATCAGCGCAAATATTTGAAAAGCCTCATGCCGGCGGCCCCGCCGCCGGTATTTTTCCCCAGGATCCGAGCTCTTCCTCATCGCAGAAATGGAACAGGCTTGACGTCTCGGGCAGAAAATGGAATAAACATTCCGCAATACGGAATTCGCGGTTTGTTTATTCTGTTTTGGCCTTTTGCATCCCGGGAGGAGCAGGGGCAGCCGTCCCGCAAGGGCGGTCATCCGGTCGATCAGTGGTGCCGCCGGACACCATGTTGAGGAGGAGAACAACATGAAAAAATTCATTCTTGGCTCGGCGCTCGCCGTGATGATGTCCACGGCCGCCCATGCCGAAACGATCGGCGTTTCCATGGCGCTGTTCGACGACAACTTCCTGACCGTCCTGCGCAACGGCATGTCCGACTATGCCAAGACGCTCGACGGCGTCGAGCTGCAGATCGAGGACGCCCAGAACGACGTCGCCAAGCAGCAGAGCCAGGTCCAGAACTTCATCGCCTCGGGCGTCAGCGCCATCATCGTGAACCCGGTCGATACCGACGCGACCGCCGCGCTCTCCAAGGCCGCCGCCGATGCCGGCATTCCGCTCGTCTATGTCAACCGCGAGCCGGTCAACATCAACGAACTGCCGGAAAAGCAGGCCTTCGTCGCCTCCAACGAGCAGGAATCCGGCACGCTGGAAACCAAGGAAGTCTGCCGCCTGCTGAACGGCAAGGGCAAGGTCGTCGTCATGATGGGCGAGCTTTCCAACCAGGCCGCCCGCATACGCACGCAGGACATCAAGGACGTGATCGCGACCGACGAATGCAAGGGCCTCGAGATCGTCGAGGAACAGACCGCCAACTGGTCGCGCACCCAGGGTTCGGACCTGATGACCAACTGGCTCTCCGCCGGCGTGGAATTCGATGCCGTCATCTCCAACAATGACGAAATGGCCATCGGTGCCATCCAGGCCCTGAAGGCCGCCGGCCGCTCGATGGACAGCGTCGTCGTCGCCGGTATCGACGCCACGCAGGATGCGCTTGCCGCCATGGCTGCCGGCGACCTCGACGTCACCGTGTTCCAGGACGCCGCCGGCCAGGGCAAGGGCGCGGTCGATGCCGCCCTGAAGCTCGCCAAGGGCGAGAAGGTGGATACCAAGGTCTACATCCCCTTCCAGCTCGTGACCCCGGCGAACATCGCCGACTTCCAGGCGAAGAACTGACCGGCTCGCCGGCAAACGATAAAACTGCCAGATTGATCCAGGGACGCGCGCACGCCTGCGTGCGCGCGTCCAACCCGTTTCAGATGCTCCGGGAGGGAGGAACACGATGGTCAGTCCGACCACCATGGCCGCGGTTCGTGCAAGCGGCGCCATTCCGAATGCGGAATATCTTCTGTCCGCGGAAGGCATCCGCAAGGAATTCCCCGGCGTCGTCGCGCTCGACGACGTCCAGTTCAAGCTGAAGCGCGGGACCGTGCATGCCCTGATGGGCGAGAACGGCGCCGGCAAATCCACCCTGATGAAGATCCTCGCCGGCATCTACACGCCCGACCAGGGCGAGGTGCTGCTGAAGGGCCAGAAGATCCGGCTCGCATCGCCGCTCGACGCGCTGGAAAACGGCATCGCCATGATTCATCAGGAACTGAACCTGATGCCCTTCATGACGGTGGCGGAAAACATCTGGATCCGCCGCGAGCCGAAGAACCGCTTCGGCCTCGTCGACCACGGCGAGATGAACCGCAAGACGGCCGCCCTCTTCAAGCGCCTCAACATCGCGATGGACCCGGAAACGCAGGTGCGCGACCTCTCCGTCGCCAACCGCCAGATGGTCGAGATCGCGAAAGCCGTCTCCTACGAGAGCGACGTCCTCATCATGGACGAGCCGACCTCGGCCCTGACGGAGCGCGAGGTGGACCACCTCTTCACCATCATCCGCGACCTGCGCTCGCAGGGCATCGGCATCGTCTACATCACCCACAAGATGAACGAGCTGTTCGAGATCGCCGACGAATTCTCGGTGTTCCGCGACGGCAAGTATATCGGCACCCACGCCTCGACCGACGTGACGCGCGACGACATCATCCGCATGATGGTCGGCCGCGAGATCACCCAGATGTTCCCGAAGGAGGAGGTGCCGATCGGCGACGTCGTCCTGTCGGTGAAGAACCTCACCCTCAAGGGCGTCTTCCACGACGTTTCCTTCGACGTGCGCGCCGGCGAGATTCTCGGCCTTGCCGGCCTCGTCGGCTCCGGCCGCTCCAATGTCGCCGAGACGATCTTCGGCGTGACGCCCGCCACCTCCGGCACGATCTCGATCAACGGCAAGGAAGTCGCGATCGACAGCCCGAACACGGCGATCAGGCATCGCATGGCGTTCCTGACGGAAGACCGCAAGGACACCGGCTGTCTCCTGATCCTCGATATCCTGGAGAACATGCAGATCGCCGTGCTGCAGGACAAGTTCGTGAAGAACGGCTTCGTCCAGGAGGGGGCGCTGAGCAAGGTCTGCGAAGAGATGAGCCGGAAGCTGCGCGTCAAGACACCGAACCTTTCCGAGCGCATCGAGAACCTTTCGGGCGGCAACCAGCAGAAGGTGCTGATAGGCCGCTGGCTGCTCACCAATCCGCGCATCCTCATCCTCGACGAGCCGACGCGCGGTATCGACGTCGGCGCCAAGGCGGAAATCCACCGCTTCGTCACGGAGCTTGCCCGCGACGGCGTCGCCGTCATCATGATCTCGTCGGAAATGCCGGAAGTGCTCGGCATGAGCGACCGCGTCATGGTCATGCACGAGGGCCGCGTCACCGGCATCCTCGACCGCGCCGAGGCAACGCAGGTCCGGGTAATGGAACTGGCGGCCCAATAAGTTCAGGGCCGCCGAGCGGCCGCAAGGGAGGTACTCATGAGCACGAATTCCGCAGCGCAGGCCCAGGTCGCCGCGCAGAAATCTGCCCGCCGGCTGCCGCCGGAACTCAACATCTTTCTCGTCCTCATCGGCATCGCGCTGGTCTACGAAATCCTCGGATGGATCTTCGTCGGCCAGAGCTTCCTGATGAATTCGCAGCGCCTGACGATCATCATCCTTCAGGTCTCGGTCATCGGCATCATCGCCGTCGGCGTGACGCAGGTCATCATCACCGGGGGCATCGACCTCTCGTCCGGCTCGGTGGTCGGCATGACGGCGATGTTCACCGCCTCGCTCGCCCAGGCCTCCACATGGCCGCGCGCCCTCTATCCCTCGCTGACGGACCTTCCCGTCATCGTGCCGGTCGCCGTCGGCATCGGCGTCGGCCTCCTGGCCGGCATCATCAACGGCCAGCTCATCGCCAAGACCAAGATCCCGCCCTTCATCGCCACGCTCGGCATGATGGTCTCCGCCCGCGGCATCTCCAAGTGGTACACCAAGGGCCAGCCGGTCTCCGGCCTTACCGAGCAGTTCAATTTCATCGGCACAGGCATCTGGCCCGTCGTGATCTTCCTCGTCGTCGCCGTGATCTTCCACATCGCGCTGCGCTACACCCGCTACGGCAAGTTCACCTATGCCATCGGCGCGAACGTGCAGGCCGCCCGCGTCTCCGGCATCAACGTCGAATCCCATCTGGTGAAGGTCTATGCCATCGCCGGGGCGCTTGCGGGTCTTGCCGGCGTCGTCACCGCGGCAAGAGCCCAGACCGCGCAGGCCGGCATGGGTGTGATGTACGAACTCGACGCCATCGCCGCGACCGTCATCGGCGGCACCTCGCTTGCCGGCGGCGTCGGCCGCATCACCGGCACGGTCATCGGCACCGTCATCCTCGGCGTCATGACATCGGGCTTTACCTTCCTGCGCGTCGATGCTTTCTATCAGGAAATCGTCAAGGGCGTGATCATCGTCGCCGCCGTCGTCGTCGACGTCTACCGCCAGAAGAAGCGCAAGGTCTGATCCAATCTCCGTGGCCCCGGCCGCGGCGCCTCTGCGGGGCGAGCGCATCGCCCCGTCCCTCCCCGCCGGCGCGGCCGGCAGCACACCAGAGAGAATGAAGATGACTGTGAGATTTGGTCTTCTCGGCGCAGGCCGCATCGGCAAGGTCCACGCCAAGGCCGTGACCGGCAATCCCGATGCCGTGCTCGTCGCCGTCGCCGATGCCTTCCCCGCCGCCGCCGAGGCCATCGCCAAGCAGTATGGCTGCGAGGTCCGCACCATCGAGGCGATCGAAGCCGCCGAGGACATCGACGCTGTCGTGATCTGCACGCCGACCGACACCCATGCCGACCTCATCGAGCGCTTCTCCCGCGCCGGCAAGGCCATCTTCTGCGAGAAGCCGATCGACCTCGACGTCGACCGCGTCCGCGCCTGCATGAAGGTGGTCGACGAGACCAAGGGCAAGCTGATGGTTGGCTTCAACCGCCGCTTCGACCCGCATTTCATGGCCGTCCGCAAGGCCATCGACGACGGCAAGATCGGCGACGTCGAGATGGTGACGATCACCTCGCGCGACCCCGGCGCCCCGCCGGTCGACTATATCAAGCGCTCGGGCGGCATCTTCCGCGACATGACGATCCACGACTTCGACATGGCCCGCTTCCTGCTCGGCGAGGAGGTCGTCTCGGTCTTCGCGACGGCCGCCGTGCTGGTCGATCCGGAAATCGGCAAGGCCGGCGACTATGACAGCGTCTCCGTCATCCTCCAGACGAAGTCCGGCAAGCAGGCGATCATCTCGAATTCCCGCCGCGCCACCTACGGCTACGACCAGCGCATCGAGGTGCACGGCTCCAAGGGCGTCGTCTCCGCCGAGAACCAGCGCCCGGTCTCCATCGAGATCGCCAACGGCGACGGCTACACCCGCCCGCCGCTGCACGATTTCTTCATGACCCGCTACACCGAGGCCTATGCCAACGAAATCGCCGCGTTCATCGCGGCCATCGAGAAGGGTGCCGCCATCACGCCCTCCGGCGCCGACGGCCTCGCCGCCCTCGCGCTGGCCGACGCGGCCGTGAAGTCAGTGGAAGAAAAGCGCCAGATCTCCGTCGCCTGACGGAAGACGACTCCCAAGCACCTGACCGGGCGATTCCATCGCCCGGTCTTTTTGCGTCCGGCTGGCGCGCCCTAATCCCCGCTTGTTCGGGCCGCGATGATATCGTGGTCCATCTCCGCCAATGCCCGGTCGAGATGCCCCTCCAGCACCAGCGTCGCCTCCTCCGGTACGACGGTGATCGGCGGCGCGCCGAAGAGGCGGACTTGCTGCGACTGCGCCAGCCCCTCCTCGAGACCGCGCCGCATGAGATCGAAATAGCGCGTGCCGGGGCCGGTGATCGCGATGGGCATGCTCTCGTGGAGGCTGACCATGCGCGACAGCCCCTGCCCCAGCGCAAGGCCGGCCTGGCGGAAGGCATATTCCGACATGCGATGCCCCTGCCGGGCCCGAAGCGCGATCTTGTCCATCTCGGCCAGCGGCACGAACTTGGCGGGGATGGTATCCGGCGGCACTTCGAAGGCCGTGCGCAGGATGCCGTAGAAGCCGGCCGAGGCCTCGATGCACCCCTGCGAGCCGCAGCGGCACAGCTTGCCGTCTGACGAATTCAGCATGTGCCCGAAATTCGGCGCCGTCACCGACAGTTCGCCGGAGCGATCGAAGCGCGCGATGCCGAGCCCGATGCTGTGGCCGAGCGACAGCGCGGCGACGGAATGCAGGTTTTCCATGCCGGCCCGCTCCATGCGCAGCGCCATGGCATGAGCGACGAGCAGCGTCTCGTTGCTGAGCAGGATCTTCGCCCGCCAGTGCGGCTGGAGCAGCGCGGCGAAATCCACCTGCCGCGAACCGAAGATGGGCGACCAGACGAGCCGCGCAAGCGCCGGATCGACGAGCCCCTTGCTGCTGATCGAGACGACGAGCACGTCCTCCCGAGCGATCCGCGACCGGCTGGCGAGCTTCTCCAGCGCCGCCACGAAGGCTGCCGCAAAGGGTTCCGTCGAGCTGTCCGCATGGTTGCGCGCTTCCTCGAACCGGTCGATCAGCGTGCCGCCATAATCCGCCAGCGAATATTGCACGACGTCGGAGGAGATGCGCACCGCGATGAGATGGCCGGCCGCGCGCCGCTGGCCGAAGATGACGCGCGGGCGTCCGCGCGTTGCCGCCGCCTGCTGCTCGCGCCGCTCCAGCACGTCGGCCTTTTCGAGCTCCGCGGTGATGGCCGAGACGGTCGCCGAGGCAAGGCCGGTATGGTGGGAAATGTCGGTATGGGCGAGCGGTCCGTGCCGGCGCAGCGAGGCGAGCACGAGCGCGCTGTTCTGCTGACGCACAAGCTCCGTGCTCGACTTCACCAGCATCGCCCGCTTCCGCCCGCTTTCATGAGATGCAACACATGCCCGTCCAAAGCATCTGTCACGCCGCCGTTCAAGAGCCGTCAAAGCCTTGTTGACAGCCTTCGAAACATCTGACATTTATTTTCTCGACTGTCGAGAAAAAAGTCCCGGCGTGTCGGGAGGGGTTATCGAGACAGTGTTATCGTGGCCGGTCGTTGAAAGGACGGGATTCGTCCAGGCGGCCGGTGTTCACTTGGGAGGAGATAATATGAAATCCGTTTTGAAGCTGATGGCAGGGGCTGCCATCATCGTTTCCATGCATTCCGCCGTTCACGCCAAGGACCTCGTCGTCGGCGTCTCCTGGTCGAACTTCCAGGAAGAGCGCTGGAAAACCGACGAAGCCGCCATCAAGGCAGCGCTCGATGCTTCCGGTGACAAGTACATTTCGGCCGACGCCCAGTCGTCCGCCGCCAAGCAGCTGACCGACATCGAATCCCTGATCTCGCAGGGCGCCAACGCCATCATCGTTCTGGCGCAGGACAGTGACGCCATCGGCCCGGCCATCGAGAAGGCCGCGGCGGAAGGCATTCCGATCGTCGGCTACGACCGCCTGATCGAGAACCCGGCCGCCTTCTACATCACCTTCGACAACAAGGAAGTCGGCCGCATGCAGGCCCGCGAAGTGTTCAAGGTGAAGCCGGAAGGCAACTACGTCTTCATCAAGGGCAACTCCGCCGACCCGAACGCCGACTTCCTCTTCGCTGGCCAGCAGGAAGTGCTGAAGGAAGCGATCGACGCCGGCAAGATCAAGAATGTCGGCGAAGCCTATACGGACGGCTGGAAGCCGGAGAACGCCCAGAAGAACATGGAGCAGTTCCTGACGGCGAACGACAACAAGGTCGATGCGGTCGTCGCCTCGAACGACGGCACGGCCGGCGGCGCGATCGCCGCGCTCGCGGCCCAGGGCCTTGCGGGCTCCGTTCCGGTCTCCGGCCAGGATGCCGACCACGCCGCGCTCAACCGCGTCGCGCTCGGCACGCAGACCGTCTCGGTCTGGAAGGACTCGCGTGAACTCGGCAAGCGCGCCGCTGAAATCGCGGCCCAGCTTGCCGGCGGCAAGACCATGGACGAGATCGAAGGCGTCACTACCTTCAACGGCGGCCCGAAGGGCGTCGAGATGAAGTCCGTCTTCCTCGCCCCCCTGCCCGTCACCAAGGACAACCTGAACGTCGTCATCGACGCCGGCTGGATCTCCAAGGACGCGGCCTGCCAGGGCGTGAAGGCCGGTTCGGTCGCAGCCTGCGACTGAGCCCGATCGACCGGTAACGACCTGACCATCGCCAGGCGCCGCAACGACATCGTTGCGGCGCTTGCGCAAGATGGGCAGCGGGCGGAGGATGATGCGGATCCATCCTTTCAAGAAGCAGCACGCGAACTGCGCGCCCGAAACGAACGTTCAACAGAAGTGAGGGGGACGGCAAGACCATGGCCGACATCACGAATACCGCACATGCCAACCGTGCGCGCTCGGCGAGCGAGAATCCGGTGAAGCGCTTCTTCCGCGCGACCGAGATCGATACGCGCCTGCTCGGCATGGTCGGCGCGCTGCTGATCATCTGGATCGGCTTCAACTTCCTGTCGGGCGGCCTCTTCCTGACGCCGCGAAACCTCTGGAACCTCTCCGTCCAGACCGCCTCCGTCGCCGTGATGGCGACCGGCATGGTGCTGGTCATCGTCACACGCAACATCGACCTTTCCGTCGGCTCGATCCTCGGTTTCGTCGGCATGATCATGGGCGTGCTGCAGGCCGAGCTGCTGCCGCAGCTTCTCGGCTTCAACCATCCGGCCACCTGGATCGTCACGCTGCTCGCGGGCCTGCTGCTCGGCGCCGCCATCGGCGCGCTGCACGGCTCGATCATCGCCTTCATGAACGTGCCGTCCTTCATCGTCACGCTCGGCGGCCTGCTCGTCTGGCGCGGCGCCACCTGGTTCGTCACCAGCGGGCGCACCGTCGCCCCGATGGACGCCACCTTCCGCCTGATGGGCGGCGGCACCGAGGGCTCGATCGGCGCGACGGCGAGCTGGATCGTCGGCGCCCTCGCCTGCGTCGCCATCGTCGCGACGATCGCCAATTCCCGTAAGCAGCGAAAGCGCTTCGGCTTCCCGCTGCGCCCCATGTGGGCCGAATATTTCCTCGTCGCCATCGGCTGCGCGCTGGTGCTCGGCGCCGTCTGGGTCGTCAACAGCTATCCCTGGCCCGTCGCCATCGCCCGCAAATACGCCGATGCCAACGGCATCGCCTGGCCGGACGGCGGCCTCTTCATCCCGCACGGCATCGCCATTCCCGTGCTGATCGCTATCGTCGTCGGCATCGTCATGACCTTCATCTCGACGCGCCTGCGCTTCGGCCGCTACGTCTTCGCCATCGGCGGCAACCAGGAAGCCGCAGAGCTCGCCGGCATCAAGACGCGCTGGGTCACGGTCAAGATCTTCGCGCTGATGGGCATGCTCTGCGCGATCGCCGCCGCCATCTCGACGGCCCGTCTCAATGCCGCGACCAATGCGCAGGGCGAGCTCGACGAGCTCTACACCATCGCCGCGGCCGTCATCGGCGGCACGTCGCTTGCCGGCGGCATGGGCACCATCGCGGGCGCCATGCTCGGCGCCCTCGTCATGCAATCGCTGCAATCGGGCATGGTGCTGGTCGGCATCGACACCCCGTTCCAGCGCATCGTTGTCGGTGTGGTCCTCGTGGTCGCCGTCTGGCTCGACACGATCTACCGCGCCCGCGCCAAGTAAGAGGAGCCCACCCAATGACGGACACCCGTACGCCCCTCGTGGAGATGAAGAACATCTCCATCTCCTTCGGCGGCATCCATGCCGTGGACAATGCCTCGGTCGATCTCTATCCCGGCGAGGTCGTCGCGCTGCTCGGTCACAACGGCGCCGGCAAGTCGACGCTGATCAAGATCCTTTCCGGCGCTTACAGGCGCGACAGCGGCGAGATCCTGATCAACGGCGAGCCCGCCGACATCAGCAATCCGCGCGACGCCAAGAAATACGGCATCGAGACGATCTACCAGACGCTGGCCGTCGCCGACAATGTCGACGCCGCCGCCAACCTCTATCTCGGCCGCGAGCTGCGCACCCCCTGGGGCACGCTCGACGACGTGGCGATGGAGGCCAAGACCCGCGAGGTCATGGGCCGCCTCAACCCAAACTTCCAGCGCTTCAAGGAGCCGGTGAAGGCGCTTTCCGGCGGCCAGCGCCAGTCGGTGGCGATCGCAAGGGCCATCCTCTTCAACGCCCGCATCCTCATCATGGACGAGCCGACAGCCGCGCTCGGGCCCCAGGAGACGGCGCAGGTCGGCGAGCTGATCAAGCAGCTCAAGAAGGAAGGCATCGGCATCTTCCTGATCAGCCACGACATCCACGACGTCTTCGACCTCGCCGACCGCGTCTCCGTCATGAAGAACGGCCAGGTGGTCGGCCACGCCCGCACCGAGGACGTCACCAAGGACGAGGTGCTCGGCATGATCATCCTCGGCAAGGTCCCCGAAAAAGCCATCCCCGGCCCCGGCGCCATGCAGACCGCCTGATCCCTCTCAACCGAAAGGCCGCCCCAAGAGGCGGCCTTTCCCCTTCATCACCGGCAAACCCATAACAGTTTGCCATTTCCGCAATTTCCGCATTGAAGCCCGCCCCCACCTGGGTTAAGAACCCTCTCATCGGACAGGCGAGTCATCGCCGTGCATGCACCCGTAGCTCAGCTGGATAGAGTGTTGGATTCCGATTCCAAAGGTCACAGGTTCGAATCCTGTCGGGTGCGCCACCGAACCAACTGATTTTATTGATTTATCAGTCTTTGCTTGATCTCCTACATTGCAGAAATAAGCTAGCACAGTCCTAGCTCAGTCGCATTTTTGCGTTGGAAAAAACTCAAGCTTTTCAATGCCGGTGAAAACTGTGCGGGACGCCCGTTAGCACAGTCTTAGCGCAGTCGCGCTATCGTAGTAACACCATTGGAAACCGGGTTCATGTTACAGCGTACCAAGCAGCCTTTCGTTCTTTTCCAGCGCCCAGGCACGAAAAACTGGTCAATGAGATACAGTTTGGACGGCAAGCAGATCAAAAAATCCCTACAAACGCCTGATGAAGCCGAAGCCTTGCGCCTAGCCAATCAGATTTGGCACGAACAGACTTATCGTTTGAAGCAGGGTCTCACCATTGACGAGCAACCGTTCTCGAAGGTGGCGGAAGAATTCATCAAGAAGGTCGAATTCGAGGCATCCGCCGACGAACGCAGCAAGTATCACCCGATCTATTGGCCTCCGATCATCCGCCGTTTCCCAATGGCTTATTTCGGCGACAAGCCCATCGACACGATCACGTCGGCCGACCTCGAACGCTATCTGCTATGGCGCAAGACCTATTGGACATCTGGCCCCGGAACGAAGATCGAGAAAATTCGCTGCGAGCGTAATGGTCGAATCTATAGTCGTGCTGCACCTCGAAAGGTGGCCGCGCTCAGCACCCTGAATGGCGAGATGGTCATCATTCGCGGTATATTCGAGCAAGCGGCTCGTTGGGGGTATTGTCAGCCACTCGTCATGCCGTCCACGAAAACCCGCAAACGAGTGGATAACCGTCGCCCGAGCTTCACAGGTACGGAATACAACACATTGCTCCGCGTTTGCGAAAAGCGCATCTATGAGAGCTTTACGGGCGAAAGACAGGTTCAGGCAAAAGACGGCAGAACGTGGAAGCTACCGCCGCCAAGCAAACATATTCGTGCTGATCGTGTCCGGCTCTACGCCTATATCCTTCTCATGGGAAGCACCGGCCTACGCCCCACAGAAGCGAAGAATCTGACATGGGGCAACATTCTGCTGTTCCGCGAAACCCGCGATAAGCCTGACCATCAGAAGGATGCGCGGCTACAGGTGCGAGGCAAGGGAAAACACGGCATAAGCGTGCCCCTTCCAAGCGCTATATACGCCATAGGCATGCTGTGGGATTTGTTTGAGAAGGAACTTGAGTGAGAGCCGAACAATGACGATCCGTTGTTCGCCAATCATGAGGGAAAGCAGATCAGTTCGTTCAAACGCGGATTTGCCGAAGCATTGAAGGCGGCCAATTTGGAACGCGATCACCGTGGAGTGCGCCGTACGCCCTATTCCCTTCGGCACTACTATATCTCGTCACGGATCGAAGAAGGCGTACCCGTCCACGATATCGCCCGCAACACGCGCACCTCCATTGCAATGATCGACAAGCACTATGCTCAGGTCAGCACCGAGCAGATCAAGGACAGCCTCCGTCGCGGATACGAGGATTGGTACGCGGAGCCGAAAGCGGAAAACGGTCAACAAGACGCTGATGTAAGAGTGGCAGCCCTGAAACGGCAAGCGAACAAGCTGCGCGGCGAAAAAGAGAATGCAACAGATGAAACCGCCCCTCACATTCCGAAGATCAAGCTAAGACGCAAGGGAACATCTTAGCTCAATCCCTACGCGGCAAAGGCGTCGAGCCTGCGTTCGATTTGGCCATTGCGGATGATGTAAGCCCTGACACCGTTCGCGATCACCAGCATGGCGGTTTCGCCAAAGCTGTCGAAGGTGATTTCCGTCAGGATTTCCCGGATAGCAGCGTGGGCTTCCGAACGAAGGGCGTATCGTTCGTCGCTGTCGCTTGTCGCCGCCCATGTCTTGCGAAGAACATTCAAACGCTCGTTCGTGGAAATAGGACGCTGCTGTTTGGCGATAAGCCGGTGACGGTCCTGCTGGAGCCTGCCGATCTCGATTTCGACCGATTGCCGTTCCGCCTGTCGGGTTCTGAGCAAATCGAGGATGGTTTCCAGTGACTGGCCGTTGTCTTCCACCGCCTGCGCCAATCGCTGTTCCTTTCGACGCAGCTCGTCACGCTTGACGATCAGTTCCCCTATCGCCTCGTCCAGCTTCGTAACCGCCTGTTCCTGCGTTGCAGTTTGCAACGTAGCTGCAAAATTCAGTTCCCTGACGTGATCGAGAATAGCCGCCTCGAACGGTTCGTAGCGGAAATGCCTACGCCCTTCCGTGCATCGTTGGCCGCGTACATAGTTGCTGCAAACAAGGTATCGGTCGGCAACGCCGTTCTTGACCCTGCTCAGCTTCATTGTCATCGGCCCAAGGCAATGGGAGCAATGGCAGAGGCCGGAGAACAGGTTGGCGAAACTCTTGCCTCTACGTCCCGGCTTTCCCACCATTTCCCGCATCGACTGAACGCGGAGGAACAGGTCCTTGTCGATTGCTGGTGGGAAATAGCCCTTTATCGGATCGCCATCGGGCACACGCTTTCCATCTTCGAGACGATGTGGCTGGAACATGCCGATGACGTCATGGCGAGCCAGCAGGCTTTTGATGATGCTTTGATACCACCCGTCCTTGCTCTTGAAGGCGGGGATGCCATTGGCATTGAGCCTGCGGGCAATAGCAGTTGCACCGAGGCCGCGCGCCGCCATCTCGTAAATTTGCCGGACGGTGACGGCGTGATCGTTCAAGGTGAAGTCATAGCCATTGCCATTCTTGCTGCGGGCATCGATCCATGCGGGCGTCAGGCTAGTGATCTGCCCTTTGCCTTCTCTCGCCGCTTGTCGTTTCCGACGATTGGCCGCCCTAATACGTTCGCTCTTCGTCTGGCTTTCCTCGTGGCCCCTCGACATGACCGCCAGCCCGATGATGAGTTTCGTCCAATCGCCCTTGAGAATGGCCCTGCTGTAGATTTGCCGATCACCCAACCCGAGCGTCACGATGACGACACCCGCATTGATCAGCGCCATGAACAGGGTCAGTGCATCGGGCACAGCCTCTCGCGATAATCTGTCGAGGCTTTCGATCAGCAGATAGCTGCCTTTCGGGATTTCCCCGCTTTCGACCATGGCGAGAAACTTGCCGAGCGCGCCGCTCTTGAAGTTCCTGCCTTTCCACGCGCTCACGCCTATATCGCGCAAGCTGTCATCGAGGATCAGGCCATGTTCTTCGGCAAAGGCACGGGACCGTTCAAGCTGGCGGCGAAGGCTATCGCCCCGAAGCTGCTTTTGCGTGCTCATCCGCACATAGGAGAATGCCCGAACCGGGCCGATTTCCTGCTTGTCGTTATGGATACTCTGCATCTCGCCGTTCCTCGTATCGAACCGCTAGCACCGTAGGGGACGAGGAGCGAGAGCCAAGGAGGGCGTGGCGTAAATGGCTGGGATAGTGTGGGGCTTTGGCTTGCATGGTGGCTTCGGCCGCTTTCACGGCCGAAGTTGAAAACCGACGCAAAACACACAAGTCTTCAGCTAAAAGTAGTGCATGGGCGGCCGTTAAAGTGAGGTTAACGGTGCGAAAGCGTAAAGGCATTTATCGGGACGGTGAACTGGCTTGCAGCAAGACGAGCAAGAGACCGGACTGAGAGAAGGCCATGACCAGCATCCTGACGAACAATTCGGCTATGGCCGCGCTTCAGACCTTGCGGGCAATCGGCACGAACATGACCGATACGCAACGGGAGGTCAGTTCCGGCCTTCGGGTGCAAGTAGCTGCCGACAATGCCGCGTATTGGTCGATTTCCACGACGATGCGCTCAGACAATATGGCTCTGTCAGCGGTGCAGGATGCCTTTGGCTTGGGTGCTGCCAAGGTCGATGTTGCCTATGCAGCCATGAAAGCCTCTGTCGATCTAGTTTCCGAAATCAAGGCGAGGATCGTCAGTGCGTCGGAAGCGGCCGTGGACCGAAGCAAGCTTCAGGAAGAGATTTCACAGCTTCAGGCGCAATTGATCGCCGTCTCCGATAGTGCCTCCTTCAACGGCGAGAATTGGCTGAAGGCGCCCGTCGCTTACAATACCTCCGTCGGCATCAAAACGGGGATTACCGGCTCATTCACGCGCGACAGCCAAGGCAATGTCAGCGTGCAGAAGATCGACTACATGCTCGATGCCCATAGTGTGCTGTTCGACACGGACAACGATCTCCGGAGGAACGGCATTCTTGATTTCGAGACGGAATTCGGCGGCTTTCTAGCAGCAAAATTCCCGCTAACATTTGAAGATGGAAGCACAGGATACTTTGAGACGGGCTTCTATACGACCGAAAAAGCAATGTCTGACTTCGGTCGATTTCCCGACATCTATGACGTCAGAACACAATCATACAACGGAAAGACATACCCTGTCATTTCGCTTAAAGGGGATGAATACCCCATGATGATTGAGTTCGAGACAGGGAAATGGGCTTTTACGGATACGAACCCGTCCTTTAGTGCAAATCCTAACTCGCTTGCAATTCCGGTTCTCGAAGCGGGTGGCGTTGGTGTCTGGATCTCTCAAAACGGCCCAGAGAGCTATCAATACCACGATCCGATAAATTTTTCCGTTTCGACCCTCGACCTGACAGCAATCGACCGGGTTCTCGTTCCTTCGTTGCGAGACGACGCCTTGAAGGTCATGCTCGATTTTGTCGAGCAGCAGATGGGGCGGCTTGTTTCGGCAACGGCGAAGCTTGGCGCTTTAAGCAGCCGCATCGCCATGCAGCAGGATTTTGCAAGCGTCCTGCAAAATTCCATCACCAAGGGTATCGGCCGCCTTGTGGATGCCGATATGGACGAGGCATCGACCCGTCTCAAGGCGCTGCAAACACAGCAGCAGCTTGCCATTCAATCCCTGTCCATCGCCAACACGAGTGGCGAGAACATCCGTCAGCTATTCCAGTAGGCGGGCAATCTTTGGTCGCTCTTTTGGCAGACGGCTGTATCCCGAAGACACATCAACGTTTTCGGAAAGGACTGCCGCATGTCGCACCTGAAGGCCCTCAAGCTCGCCAATGCTGAACCCGCCCGCCCCTCTTCCGATCCGGTTGAACGGGCGCGGGATACCGTCATCGCCGCCCTTTCGGAGCAGAAAGCGATGGCGCAGGCCAAGATCGCCGGCACCGAATACATCGCCGTCCACATCGTCACCCGCAAGGATGCAGAAGGCAATCGCGTTCGTGTCGAGGCCAAGAAGCGTCTCCGTCCGGGCTGGTTCACCGACAAGGCCGGCAAGACGTTCTTCGCCCTGCGTTATGCGGGCAAGGCCATCGAGTTCGCCAAGGACAAGAACGCCGTCGAGATCGGTGAATTCGATGCGTTGCCCGCCGTTCTCGATACGCTTCGCGAAGCCACCCATGCAGGGGAACTGGATCAGCAGCTTCTTGCAGCAATGAACGCCCGCAAGGCAACGCGGCGCAAGGCAAGCTGATTTGACCGATCATCATCGGAGAAAGGGCGGGGCATGTGCCCCGCCCTTTTTGTTTGTTTTAACGCCCACAGGCGTAAGGACCGGGTACATGAGCATCTATTCCAATATCAATTCCATCATGGTTCTGACCGGGGCGGGCATTTCCGCAGCATCGGGGCTGGATACGTTCCGCGACAAGGGCGGTCTCTGGGCGCAATACGATTATCGCGAGGTGGCAACCCCGGAAGGATATGCCCGCAATTCCGACAAGGTGCATGACTTCTACAACATGCGCCGTCGTCAGGCCCTCACCGTCGAACCGAATGCTGCACATTTCGCCCTGGCACGGTTGGAACGGGAATGGCAGGGCGATTTCCTGCTCGTCACCCAGAACGTCGATGGACTTCACGAGGCGGCGGGATCGAAAAAGCTTCTGCATATGCATGGCGAGCTGAATTCCGCGCTCTGCCAGTCTTGCGGGAAGCGGATGACTTGGAAGACGGACATGGATGTGTTCTCTGTCTGCCCGGTTTGCGAGGAAATCGGATACGTCCGGCCCGATATCGTCTGGTTCGGGGAAACGCCCTATCATGTCGATGAGATCACTAAGGCGCTTGCCAAGGTCGATCTCTTCGTTTCCATCGGCACATCGGCAACCGTTTTCCCTGCTGCCGGTTTCGCTTTGCAGGCCAGAGCGCGAGGTGCTTTCACCGTCGAGATCAATCTTGAACCGTCAAACCCCGACACGGACCTGTTCACGGACAGCATCAAAGGGCTTGCCGAGGAAACCGTTCCGCTCTGGGTAGATCGGCTGCTTTCCCGATAACGGAAGCTTTTGGGGCAGAGCAGCTTCGGCAACCTCGCCCCACCCCTGTAGAGGCTCATGGACAAGCAAATCGGGCTGGACTGCTAGCTGAGGCTATCCCAACCCTGCAAGCCCCTGACAGACGCCCTAGTAAAATCACCGGCTCGCTCTTTGGAGAGACTGGCAGTAGCTCCCGCTATAGCAGCGGAGGCCAGATGCATAGGGACGGCAAGGATGACAGTGAAATTTCCCCCGAGGCCAGAGACCTTGCCCTCCTGTTCCTGACGGACCTGCATATAGGTGGCGCGTCGATCCACAAGCTGAGAACCAAGCGGCCATTCCGCGTTCGATACGAAATCGACGGCCATGTTCGCGATCAGGCGTTCCATAATCACCAGTGCGGCATCTTGCGTCAACACGGTTCATGTCGAAACGCTTATGAGCGAGCCTGTAAATAAGGGCCTGCTCAACATCCATAATCTCGGTATTTTTTGAGAACTGCCCATGAGGGGCGGCAGCGAAGGTAGGCCATGCAATATCCATCGCCTTGCTGATACTTTGCGTATGTGACGCGGTAGTTTCGCGAAGAAGACGATTTTTTCTTCGTAGCGCGGGCGCGATGTAATGATTGTGGGTGAGTGAATCTTTTCTCGCCATGGCGGACCTCCTGACTGTGCAGTGATCACGCAACAATCAGCTTGAGGTTTCCTTAATTGCAGGAGAAGCAACCCGACCGTGGTGAACGACGCGTTGCTGTTTGCAACGTGATCGCATGGAGAACCCATCGGCTTAAAAGCGCGATGGGTTAAAGCTATTCATAGCCGTTGGCGCTAAATCGGAAACTTACGCATCGTACAGAAGTTTGAACTTCATTGCCTCGCCGATATCAGGAAAATTAAGCGCGAATGAGCACGTCTCATCATCGTATGCGAATTCACCCCTGTATCCAGTTAAAATAATCTTGTTTAGTGTCTTCATCACTGATGTGCCGATATATTCCCTCAAAACGATTGCTTGAAATAAATTCAAGCCGGGGTGTGCATCGATTAAAACAACCACGCGATCAGGGCTTTTACTATCAAGTTCCTTTGAAATCTCCGAGTAAGAATGAAGGCCCATATCTTCATCCTTCCAACACCCATGATAAAGAGACGGAAGATCCACTATCCATTCCATGAAATCCAGCAGCATGTCAGGTACGTAGAAGGGATCAACGATGGGGTTGTCAATGACCCCACGCCACGCATCTTCGTCAATCTGCTTTGGCGTGCGATCCCTTGATGACAGGGGCGGAATGTATATAATTTCTTTCATCTTATTATTTTCTCCGTAAAATCACCGTTGCAGCCTTATTAATAGAAATCCGACTTACATTAGAAATTTACTATATCCCCGCCCTTCGTGTCATTATTCACGTTGACGGAAATGCACTTTCCAATCGTGGAGCATGAGAGACGTGAGTTTCCGAAAGTCCTTAAATACGAACGCAGCAACAAGCAGCACGAGTATCCGCATAGGAAGGACCGACATGGAACGGAATTTAGAATTTATCAGCCGCGTGTATGACCGTATGAAAGAAATGGGCTTCGTCTTCGGGCAGGCGCAGTTTTCTGAGAAGTGGCTAGGAAGAGGGCCAAGCTATCTCTCTTCCTCAAAAGCCAAGGGCCGCGCCGTCCCTGACAGGGTTATCGACCATTTCGAAGAGCAGATAAAAGAGCGCGCGAACAGAGCAAGGCGGATGCTGGACCTTTACACCGATCTCAGCCGCCACCAGCAGGAGCTCCTCGCCATGATCGATATTCATCGCCTTGAGCGGAAGCTACCGGATCATGGCGATGACGAGCACGTTGCAAACTGCAACAGTCAGCAACTGGAAGAGAGTCGACGCCCTGCCGAGCAAATACGGGGCCTTCTCGACAAGCTGGCGACGTTCAGGGTTTTTTGAATGCCGAAAGCCCATTCCCGGTGGAATGGGCTGGTTTGCCGCTATCTGCGGCAAACCAATCCTAAAGCAGATCGACAGCAGCTTTCATCATGTCGTCCCGAACATCGATATAGCGTTGCGTCGTGGTCAGGTTGCGATGCCCCGCCAATGTCATGATCACCTTCGGGCTGACACCCGAATGTGCCAGCTTCGTGATGAACCAGCGTCGGCCACTATGCGATGTGGCCCCGTCGAGACCGGCCAGCCGGTATAGCTGCCCCATCAACTGACATAACGTGTTCGGGCTGAACGCCGTGTCCTTCTGGGTCAGGAGCAAAGGGGCATCATCACCGCGCGGCTCGGACCAATCGGCTCGGCAACGCTCAATCTCCCGGCGGAGCCGTTCGTTGAGGAAAACAGTTCGAGCATGGCCGCCCTTGGTAATCTCTGCACGCAGCCTCAGTTGCTCGCGAACCCTGCCGTCCCCGTCGATGACGTCCCGAACCGTCAATGCTGCAATCTCACCCACACGCAATCCTGCGAGATGGGACAGCATTAGCGCCAGCCGGTTCCTTCCCGCGTGTTTCATCTGCGCCACGACCGCCAGCAGCCGTTTGAATTCCGTCTCCGTCAACACGCGGGCCTGTTTCATGCAAACCTCACAAAAGGCAGGGGTTTCGTGCCTTTCGTTATGTTGCCGTTTGACGAAAAGAGCGACCGCAAACCGCCGCGGTAAGAAGCTCTGCAAATTCAAGGCGTTCCAGCAAGGCAGGCCGAGAACGTCAGAAAATGCAAGTTTTGTTAGGTTTGGTTTTCCTCGCGATTCTGGACGGATGGCAGTTATGCACCTCCATTTCCGACATTCATGGTTCGCAACTTATTCTCAATAAGCTGCCGTTCGCGTCAGCTAGATCGAGTTTTCAGAATTGGTAGTAGCTCTTTTCACCTACAGGCCGAATGAGTAGCAGGCGTTTGTAAAGGCGCTGCACGCTCACCTTGTCAAACCAATGTGAGTAGAGCTACCAATCGCTATGCCTATTTAGAAACTGGACTTATTCGTTATAGGGAGCGTGTCCTTGCTTACATTAGAGAATTTCTGGCTACCGCTAATGGGGGAGGCTACGGCTTCTCCATCCAAGGAAGTTACAGGATGGTTTGCGAGCGTCCCTGCGTTAAGCACGTTCGTGGAAGCGCCTCTCGCCCCGAATGACGAACTTACAAACGGAAATGATATTCGAGAAGCAAAAGTTATTTTGGTCTCCGCACCGGGAGCGGTCGGCAAGTCAACCCTTGCTAAAGAAATCGCGGCACGGACTGGCGTGGTTTACATTGACCTAGCGGTAGCCGATGCTGTCGGGGCGAATACCATCAGTGGCGGCCTTGCAAAATCAGGACTGTTTAATGATTGGTCCGAACAAAAGACGACACTCCTCATAGACGGGCTAGACGAAGCGCGTTTGAGGGTGACACAGGAGGCGTTCGAAGCGTTTCTGCGCGATGTAGCGTCTCTTTGCATAGACCGCCATGTACCCGTGGCAATGTTTGGACGTACGGGTGCCGTGCAAGACGCATGGCTTATAATGGAAAGCCTTGTGTCGATAGCGGTGCTCGAAATTGGATACTATGATCGCGATACAGCCATCGACTTTACATGCGCACAGTTGGCAAATACTCGTGAAGGTAGCAGGCACCCAGAAGCGGAACGAAACGCTATAAGTTTGTTGCTTGAAAAGTTGCGTGACGAAACGCAGAGCGACGGCACGACCTTCTCGGGATATGCACCAGTGTTACAAGCCGTAGCAGAGCGGGTTGCAAAAGAACCCAATCCTAGCGCCCTAATCGCCTCAGTCGAGAAAGGTGAGAAGCCAGTAACTTTGCAGACCGTAGTTGCCGCCATACTTGAGCGGGAGCGCAGCAAACTATCAGGCGTTACTTTCGATGACCCGGCTTTGAACGGTCAGCTTTACACGCCGGAAGAACAATTGGCACGGCTTGTCGCGCGCGTTCTTGGAGGCGAGCAGCCCCAAGCAATAGCAATGAGCTCCACTGATGCACAAAAATATGACGCGGCACTGTCAACTTGGGTGCCTGAGCATCCGTTTTTGAATGGTCGGGATCAGCCGTCTTCCGCCGTCTTCGAAGCCATGATTTTGGTCACTGCCTTGCTCAACGGAACTGCTTCGGACATAGCTATAAAAAGTCAATTGGCACGAGGCGCGGCAGCTAATCCATTCCTAGCCGATTTTTACTCCGATGCTATCAAGAACAGTGAGTTCCCAACTGTTCCTCCAGAACACCTTGGAATAATTTATTCGTCAATTCGCGCTCGTCTCGCAATCGGTGAGACGGCCAATTTGACAGTCGAAGCTGGCGAGAATGCTGCTGAGGAAGAGCTTCTGAAGGCTGATGTCGAAATATCAGTAGTGAAAAAGGGGCTTTCGCAAGATCAACTCATTCGGTTCTCGACCAACCAAGTAGGCACTCTTTATTTAGGACCCCATATTGAAGATGTTGTAGTGATTGCGCCGCTTTCTCGTGTTGAAATAGGCGCTGGCACAGAAGCTACGCTTGTTGCGCCTGTCGATATCGAGTGTGAAAGACTTGTGATCAATGCCAGTAGGCTAATTGTAGAAGCGCCGGTGGGGCACGTCTTAGGCTCGGTTTCGCTGGTTGCCGATGACTACCAGGGAGGTATTGCGTCAGTACCCGCCGTGCGAAGCGAGACAACGCTGTCGGTAATTTGGCCGGGCGCTCGCAGTCATCCCTGGACAAACTTTGCAAGCGAAGCACGTGTGGCACAAGATAACCGAATTGAGGAAGCGCTTCGACGGTTCCGAAAATTCGTTATTGCGTTTCGGTCGCATAGTAAAGGCAGCTTGGCTCGCTTTAAGGATAAGCTTGACCACGAGAGAATGACGAAAGGCACCGGTCAAGCGGTCCTCGACTATATGATAAAGCGTGACATCATCACCACAGACGGGACTATGTATTACCTCGATCCAGACAAGCTAGGAAGTGAAACAGGCGCCACTTATGCGGACTGCATCACAAAAAACTTTCAACCCAAAACGATCACCTTTATTGAGGAAGCAATCGGATAGAACATGGGCTGCAATTCGATCGCATTCTACGATGCGGTGAAACTGAGAACAGAGCCACCTTACGCTGGGAAAGTTCAAGCGATTGCGACGTAGTCTTATGCGGAGGCAGAGACACAAAGGGGGGGCATTGTGCCCCCCCTTAACCCTGTCGTTCATCTTGAAGGCCGCAAGCTGCATATCCGCTTTGAAGATGGCAGGGAAAAAACCGTGGACCTTGCGCCGGCGCTGGAAAGCAGGCGCTTCTACAAGCGGTCGCGCGGAGATGACGCGCTGTTTCGTTCTTTCCGTATCAGCGAATATCGTAACGCAATCGAATAGACCGACGACCTTGATTTCTCCGCTGTCTGGCTGGAAGCTCTGCCGGACGCGGAATTCTCAAACGGGGAGTTCCGCGCGGCGATGGACCGCATGGGCATGACGCTCGACGGTATGGCCGAGGCACTGGAGGTCTCGCGCCGTCTTATCGCCGGTTATCGCAAGAATAAGCGCATCCCCGCCATATTGGCCTCGCTACCTGTCATCTTGTCGAGCATACGCCAACCCATGAGTAGCTTAGCGGCTCGATAAACAGACAATTTGATCGCTTATATCAGAGCGCGCGTCGACAGCGATGCGAACTTACCAGCCGGTATAACCGCGATGGTACTTTTCCGCATTTTGCGTCAACGATACCAACAGGTTGCACGCGAGAACACACCACTATAGATTATAAGGACAAACCTTGGGTCTCTTATGAAACCGTCAATTGCGCTTGAAAAACACCGCGCCGCCGTCCGCTCTTTAGTGGGTCGCTTCCGCGCAGCTAATCCACGAGTATTCGGCTCTGTCGTACGCGGCGACGATGCCGATGGCAGCGACCTTGATATTCTCGTCGATACGTTACCGGGTGCAACGCTCTTCGATCTTGGCGGCCTACAGATCGAGCTTGAAGACATGCTTGGTGTCCCGGTCGACCTGCTGACACCGGGGGACTTACCGGAAGGATTTCGTGCCAAGGCACTTGCAGAAGCAAGCCCAATATGACGGAAAATCGGCTCAGTGACTATCTGACCCATATGCTTGAGGCTGCGGATCAGGCCTGTACTTATGTTGAGAGCATGGACAGGGAGACATTTCTTACTGACAAGCGCACGCAACAGGCGGTCATTCTGAACCTCATCATCATAGGAGAAGCCGCGACCAAGTTGCTGAAAGAGCATGATGCTTTTCTCGCCAGCTTCCCGCAAATTCCGTGGCGTAGTATGAAGGGTATGCGTAACCGCATCGCCCATGGTTATTTCGCTATAGATCTCAACGTTGTTTGGGAGACCGTGGAAACGGCTTTGCCTGAACTCCTCACCCATCTCCCCACCGTAAAGCAAGCCGCATCTGCCTTGTGATCAATTATTTTATTAGAAATCTTCGGAAGGCTTGTAATATCTAAAATGGCAAAGCGCAGCATCACCGATCAAGAGATAGGATTGATCAAGGCGATGTTGGCGCGCAATATGAAAAATAAGGACATTCAGTTCTATTTCAACCGCCAAGATCGAGCTGTCAATTCGGGGCGCATCACACAGATACGGGATAAAAGCTATGGTCCCGATGTGGCACAAGCTTCAGAGAATGACCTAAACCACTTTCTATCAACTTTTAAACCGGCCGCTATCGGTGCAATCATCACTCATCCAGTCGCGGCTTTTGAGCCTACATTGGTGGAGCGTGCAAAGTCGCTGTTTGAAAAGCGTGGCCGGTCGGGCTGGTTCTTAACGGAACATGAATCGGAAATCACCGAATGCAAGGAATCCTTCTGTATTAAGCCGGAGAATCGTTTCGCTGATCCATTACGCTCGATAGCAGGCCTCGCCAATAACAAGGGCGGCTTCATCTTCTTTGGAGTTAAAGAACTATCAGATGGCAGCTTGAACGTCGTCGGCTTGAGTGATGAGGTATTCGCCCTGACTGACCCCGCCGATCTAAATCGGAGCTTGGCGAGTTCGCTGAACCCCGTCCCTGTTTTCACAATGCTTAGTCTTGAATTCGATGGGCGATTTGTTGGGGCTATCTACGTTCAGAAGCACGATCTGCCGCCGGTTGTCGCAATCAAGAATGTGAATAACGAATTCAAAGAAGGCGCGATTTACTATCGCTATGTCGGCGAAACTCGAATGATCAAGCCGGGCGAGCTCCAACAAATTATTGCTTATCGCGAGCAGAGGGCGATAGCCGAGTTTTCAAACCGGATTTCTCGCGTCGCAATGGGAGCCGCGGCGACGCTTGATCTAGATACCGGCAAAGTAGAAGGCCGTGTTGGAAACTTTATGATTGGTGAAGACCTATTGCCGAAAATCCAGTTTATTCGCGAGGGGCAGTTCACCGAAAAAGAGGGGGCACCAGCGTTAAGATTAATTGGAGATGTCGAGGCGGCCTCGGATCAGCCTCAGGTAGTCCGTGACAATGTAACTCCTGATGCGACAATGCGGAACTTTCTAAACAATACCGCAGTCAGGGAACCGCGACAATATCTCCTTCATTCAGCACACTCCAACCGTGAATGGCAGCCGATTTGGTACTACTTGCATATGGCTGGCCTGACGATCGAGCAGGCCGCTGAGCTGATGCGGAAAGAGGAAGCGAGCCATCCCAGCCATCGTGACGGTGTTATTGCCCGCCTAACAGGAAAGCGAGCGGCCTTTAACATAAACCAAGGGAAGCCAAAACATTTGGTCGTGGCGTTTGCGAAAGGTGAGATAGATAAGCCTACGGATGTACCGAGCTCACACAAATTTGCCCTTGCCGTTCAAGGACTTCCGGACGGCCAGGAGAACCTCCCTCTTTTCCAGCAGCTTCTGTCTGAATGCTATGAACGCTCCAACGGGCAAACTTCTCAACAACGGAATCTCAGAAGCGCAGTTTTTAGGGCCGCATGCCGACTCGATGAGCTGCTATATAAAGCTAAGGTAACGAACTTATCCCAATCGACGCCGGGTCCAGCTTCAGTGTTGAGCACAACATAATCCAGCGCAGTCTTAGCGCACTCTTCTTATAGAACTATAAAATCCATATAGTTAGAATAACAATCTACCAATTCCGATGACGCGGATTTGCCGTGCTAAAATTTTCTGCACTGAGCTAATTTCCCTGCGACCGCAGAGGAGCGCAAGGTAGCGCAGTTCTAGTCCAGTTTCGAGCGCGCATCATATAAAACAACAGCTTAGAACCATGGATAACCAATTCCGATTCCAAAGGTCGCAGGTTCGAATCCTGCCGGGTGCGCCAATTTTACTAAGCCCTTCCAATCTGCACCCAGTCTGCTGCTTCCAAGACATAGGGGGCAAACAGGAAATCGCGGATCGCCGTGATCCGATCGTCGCGCCAATCGACGAGCACGAAATACGCTGGCTTCTCCATCGCGCCGCTTTCGAAAACCAGCATGGCCGGGCGGCCTTCGACCGCGCCGAGAGAGAAGCGCCATTTCGTCTCTTCGGCATAGCGCGTGAAATAGGGGGCGATCTTTTCGCGCCCTTCCAGTTTGAGCCGGTTCACCAGTTCGAGTTTCACGTCGTCGGCGAGCATGGCGCGGATCGCATCGAAATCGCCCGCGCGGAAAAGACCGACAAAGGCGGTCATCTTCTGCCGGGATGCCTCAGGCATCAGCGGCAGCCGGGTGTCCGGAGGCATTTGCGCGAGTTGCCGCAGCCTTGTGCGGCCGCGTTGAAGCGCTGATTTTGCGGCAGCAGGCGTGCATTCGGCAATGTTCGCGACCTCCTCGACCGAATGGCCGAGCACATCCTTCAGGATCACCGCACAGCGCTGAAGCTCAGGCAGTTGCAGAAACGTCTGGAAGCTGACTGCGGGGATATCGGCCTCGGGCACCGGCGGGGCATCAACGTCTTCGTCGAGTGGAACGACGGCATTCCTGGACCTTCGGCGAAGGAGATCCAGGCTCGTATTGTGGGCGATGCGAAACAGCCAGCCCTCAAAATTGTCCACCGTGGCGGCCGTGGTACGCGCGCCCAGCGCTTTGACGAGAGTATCCTGCAGGACATCCTCGCCATCGACCGCCGATCCCGTCATGCGGGCACAGTAGCGATGAAGGCGTGGCCGAAGCGCAATCAGCCGATCTTCGAATTCGTCGGTGCTCATGGTTCGATATCCGCCTTCGTTATTTGCGGTTCGGAATGACGGTTGCGGTGGCCCCGCCTCAGACTTCCCGTGTGTCGAAGACGAAAATCCGGACGCCCGTATCATCCGGGGCGAAAAGCCGGCCATCGGCGGCGGTCGCCCGGCCTTCCGGCCTGACGAACGCCCTCCGCATCGCTTCGAGATCGTCAAAGTACACGGTCCCGACCATATAGACATCGTTTGGCCCGGCCAGCGCCGAAACAGGACCGCGGCTCACTTCGTATTTCCTGACACCCGGCATCGTCTTGGCCAAGGGTATATGCGTTCCAAAATAATGCTTCTCGAAAGCGTCAACGTCAGCCGGCGTCTTATAGATGGCAACGAGCGCAGCCATTGTGGTCCTCCTTTTGCTATGGGCCCACCAAAGACGAAACGGCGGCAGGAAACGGATCGCACTCCGAATATTTTTTTGGAACGGCCCTCCGAACGAGATCAATCGAGATTGTGACATACAAACGCGGCGAAACGGCAATCCCGGCGCTAGGCGATTTTAAGAGCGGCCAGATCGCCATTGCTCAAGGAGGTCAAATTGGCCTCGATCTTCTCGATCGACCAATCCCACCAGGCAATATCGAGAAGGTCGTTTATCACCTCGGTGGGATAACGCATTCTAATGACGGCGGCTGGGTTGCCACCAACCACCGCATAAGGCGGTACATCACGCGCGACGACCGAGGCTGCGGCCACGATTGCGCCCGTACCAATGCGCACGCCGGGCATGATCGCCGCGTCATGGCCGATCCAAACGTCATGACCAACGACCGTATCTCTGACAGGCAGGTCCTTGTAACCGAACGTCTCGGGCTTGAAGACCCGAAACGGATATGTCGTGAAACCAGTCATCGGATGATTGGCTGAACTGGTTATGAAATAACTGCCCCGGGCAATCTGCACAAATCTGCCGATCACCAGCCGCTCGCGACATCCGTGACCCAGATAAGGTGCCAGTATCCGGGCCGTTTCTTCCGGCGTTCCGGAATGCGTGAAATAGCTGAAGTCGCCGACCTCGATACGAGGATGGTCGATGACGTTCTTCAGGTAAACCGTGTCCGTATATACCGTGCCGTCAGGCAGGGTGATCGGGTGGATTGCGTTCGCATCGAGAAGCAGCATGAAGAACCTTTTCGACTGACCGACCGCCGCGCAGCGGGAAGGTCTCGGTGCGCTTGGCAAGCTTGATCGTTCTCGGCAGAGAGACGGTATCGCTGCCAAGTCGTCAAATCCATCTCGCCGCCTCTATCGCTTCCATGAAAAGTTTTCATGAGAAGTTTCAGAGACGAGCCCCCATGGGAGCCAGATTGGATTGAAACCGCCTTTTCCTATCGGGCAATGTTGATGGGTGAGTTCTCGTCTCCGTCATGCTGGGTGCACCGCTTGCCTTCGATCCAGAATTACCCTGAGCGCCCTTAACTCTCCGTGCCTGCCGCGGCTTCCATGTCTTCCCAGCTTTCATCCATGGCATAGGTCGGCGAGAAGGGGAGGCTGAAATGGCCGTAGCGGATGGAGAGCTGACGTTCTGCGGTCTTCTCGTCCACTTGCGCGATGCGGGCGAGATAGATGACGGAGGCGAGGCCGGTGCGATCGGCGCCCGAGCGGCAATGGATAAGGATGGGGCGTGGCGCATCGCGCAGGATCGTGACGAGTTCGTTCGCGGTCTTGGCGTCGAGGCGCTGGCTGGATCTCAGGGGGAAATCTATCAGGTTGAGGCCGAGTTGCTTTGCGGCGGCGGCCTCGTTTTTGTACCAGGTCGCTTTTTCCTCGCGTCCTCGCAGATTGATGACGGTGCGGATCTTGTAGCGTTCGGCATAGGTCGCCAGATCCGCCGGCGTGGGCTGGCTGGACCGGTAGGCCTCTCCCGGCACCACGACATCGAAATTCCCCGTCAATTGGATCGCGACGAGATAGAGCACGAGCCCGAGGCCTGCCGCGCCGGACGCAAACCCTGTCCACTTCAAGAACCGCTTCATGATGATCTTTCCTGCCGATTTCGGCGGCAGGTAAGTTCATGCGGCTGACAGAGCGCTGAACGCCGGTTGCTAAAGGCGAGGGACGGCGTCATCACGCCTTCCGGCTTGACGCTGCGCCGCGATGGCGTATCCCTTGCCGGACACCTCTTCAAAGGGCGGGCCATGGAAGCGATCATCTATCACAATCCGCGATGCGGCACCTCGCGCAACACGCTGGCCCTCATCCGCAATGCCGGCATCGAGCCGAGGATCGTGGACTATCTCGCCGCACCGCCGACGCGGGAGGAACTGCGGGCCCTGATCGCCGCCGCCGGCCTTACCGTGCGGGCCGCCATACGGGAGAAGGAAGCGCCCTACACCGCCCTCGGCCTTGCCGATCCCGCCCTTTCGGACGATGAGCTGCTCGACCGCATGGTGGCCGAGCCGATCCTCATCAACCGTCCCTTCGTGACCACGCCGCTTGGAACGCGGCTCTGCCGGCCGTCGGAAGCCGTGCTGGATATCCTGCCCGATACGCACAAGGGGCCTTTCACCAAGGAGGATGGCGAGAAGGTGATCGGCGAGGACGGCAGGCGACTTGCCTGAAGGCTATGCATCCACGGCCGGCTGCGTTGCGGCAAGGCCGAGGGCGGCACGCAACGTCGCCTCGCTTTCCACGGCAAAGCGCTCGGCGGCGCGGCGGCCGCGCAGCTCGTCCCGCGGCGGCAGCGGGCCTGCGAGACGGGCCGAAAGCCCCACCATCGGGGCCGCAAGATGCGGCACGTCCTCGATGGCGCACAGGCGATGGGCAAGCGATCCCTCGCGCACCACCGCCGGAAGGCCGAGCTGCGCCGCCCGTCCGAGAATGCCGAAGGCCTGGTCCCCCGTCCGCGGGTAGAAGCACCAGATCGCGTCGCTCGCCGCATAGGCGCCCAGAAGCTCGGCATCGGAGATGAAGCGGTCGACCGTGACGCCGCCGCCCTCGCGCAGGACCTCGGCATGCTCGGCGTCGGCCACGGCAACCTTGCCGCAGGCGATGAACTGGTAGCACGCCCGCAGCCTTGCGGACCGGGCATAGATATCGGCGAAGAGATCGAAGCCTTTCCGGCCGCACTGGCTGCCGATGGCCGTCAGCACAAGGCGGTCGCCCGGCCGGCGCTCGGCGCGCAGCGCGTTCACCGCCTTGCGCTCCTCCTCGCTCAGGTCCCAGAGCTGGAACTCGTAGATATAGCCGTCGGCAATGGCGGCGGCGGGCGGAAGGACGCTGAAAGGCACGATGGAGAGCGTGCGCACCGCGCGGCAGCGCTTAAGCCTTTGCAGCACCGCCCGCCGCCAGCGGTTTCCCCAGCGGGGCGAGACGGCAAGCGGGCCCGGCTTGAGCAGGAGCCCCACGGTCCGCCGCCCCAGCAGGCCACGGAAAAGCCCCACAAGGACATAGAGAAGGAATGCCTCCTCCACCATGAGGAAAAGCACCGGCGCCCGCGCGAAAAGAAGGCTGCGAAGCCGCGCCCGCCGCGCGCCGAACAGCCGCTCCAGCACGCGGAAATAGGCGGGCCGCCGGCCTGCCTCGCTCCGGCTATAGACGAGCAGCCCAGCCGACCGCCCCTGCCCTTTCCCCGTCGAGGCTTTGCGGGACCACCCGCCTGCCCTCGCTTCGAGATTTTCCGGCTGCAGGTCCGATCGAACAGACGGACCCATCGCGGCCGGCAACATACTGCCCGCCTGCATGATCTTCCCCCAGTATCGTCGCGAATGACCTTCGAAGCCGTCCTGCCCGAAAGGCCGGATGAGCGGCCGCGTTCCCTCCGGCCCTCACCCCATCGAAATATTAGCAGAAGCGAAATTCGCTCCCGCCACAACCATGTCGTTCAAATCCGGACCTTAACGTGTCGTTAACATTTATCAAGCGGGATTCTGCAACCTGAATGATGCCTTCGCGCGAGCGGCTTTACCGAAGGCGGATAGCCGTACCCCTGCCCTTGCTTGCGGCGATGGGCGGGAGAGTCCATAAAGGCCGCCATTGAAAGACTGCTTCCGAGGGGAAGAGGATGAACCTCAAGGAATTTGCCGCACGCATCGGCCTCTCCCAGACGACGGTGAGCCGGGCGATGAGCGGCTATCCGGAGGTGAAGGCGGAAACGCGCGCGCGCGTGCTGGAGGCCGCGGAGCGGCTGGGCTACCGCCCGAACAGCAGCGCGCAGCGGCTGGCGACCGGCCGGGCCGGCGCCATCGGCATCGTCTTCCAGGGCGGCGGGCGCTTCGGGCCCCATTCCAGCGAGTTCATGGGCGGCCTTTCGACCCGCCTGCAGCAGGACGGCATCGACATCCTCGTCTCGACCGTGGAGACTGCAGAAGACGAGGCGGCCGCCTATCGCCGGCTTGCGGCGAGCAAGCGGGTGGACGCCGTGGTCGTGCATACGCCCGCCTGTACCGACAAGCGCATCGCGCTCTTGCAGGCGCTCGGCCTGCCCTTCATCGTGCACGGGCGGAGCGAGGCTGAAAAGCCCTTCGCCTTCCTCGACATCGACAATTTCGGGGCCATCGCCACCGCGACGAAGCATCTTGCCGCGCTCGGCCATCGCCGCATCGCCCTCATCAACGGCGATACCGCCAGCACCTATGCCCGCGACCGGCACGAGGGCTACCGCCGCACGCTCGCGGCCGAAGGCATAGCAGCCGATCCGGCGCTGACCGGCCACGGCGAGTTCACCGACGAGACCGGTTTCCGGCTCATGCAGGGCTTCCTCGCCCTCCCCGCCCCGCCGACGGCGGTCATCGCGGGGTCGATGATGTCGGCGCTCGGCGCGATGCGGGCGATCCGCATCGCGGGGCTTGCCGTGGGCGAGGATGTCTCGCTCATCGCCCATGACGACGTCTTTCCCTATCTCAGCCCCGACAACCTCGTTCCGTCTGTCACCACGACGCAATCGCCGATCCGCGCGGCGGGCGAGCGGATCGGCGACATGGCCTTGCGGCTTTTGCAGGGGAAAGCGCCGGAAGCGCTTCAGGAGGTCTGGCCCGTCGAGTTCGTCATCCGGGGCTCGACAGGCTCCGCCCCCGCCTGAGATCAGACCGCCAGTTCGCAGCGCCCCTTCTCGGTTTCGATGGCGAGATCGAGCACCTTCTGGAGTTCGGCGGCATGGCGGAAGCCCGGCTCGATCCTTTCGCCCGCCGCGACGGCCGCGGCGAAGCGCTCGTAATTGGTCGGCACCGTGCCGGCGTCGATCTCCCGCCAGACGGCCTGCTCGACATCCTCGCCGAGGCAGCCGCGCAGCTTCGATCCCTCGGTCGAATGGATGACCTCGAGGGCACCCTTGTCGCCATGCATGCGCAGGCGCAACTCGTTGAGATGGCCGGTCGCCCAGCGGCTGGCATGGATGACACCGAGCGCGCCGTTGTCGAAATCCACCGTCATCGTGAAGCTGTCATTGGCGTCGAGGTCGTATTCGCCGATCCGGTTGTCGGGCGCCTTGTCGAAGGCCTTCAGCCGTGCGAAGACGTGGTCCACGTCGCTCGCCGCGCCGTAGCTGGCGAAATCGAGGATGTGGATGCCGACATCGCCCAGCACGCCGTTCGAGCCGTGGCGGGTGGAAAGGCGCCAGAGCCACTGGCTTTCCGTCGCCCAGTTGCCCCAGGCCTTCGAGACGAGCCAGCTTTGCAGGTAGGACGCCTCGACATGGCGCACGCGGCCAATCTCGCCCGCCAGCACCATCGCGCGCGCCTTCTGCAGCGGAGCCACGTTGCGATAGGTGAGGTTCACCATGGTCACGAGACCGGAGGCCTCGGCGGCGCGGGCCATCTCGTCGGCCTTGGCGTAGTTTTCCGCCAGCGGCTTCTCGCACATCACATGCTTGCCCGCCGCCAGCAGCGCCAGCGTCGTCGGATGGTGGGCACGGTCGGGCGTGACATTGGTCGCCGCGTCGAAGCCGTTCCAGGCGATGGCGTCCTCCAGCGAGGTGAAGACATTCGCGATGCCGTGCTGGTCGGCGAAGGCCTTGGCCCGCGAGGGGTCGACATCGACCGCGCCGACCAGCTCGACGCCGTCTATCGCGGCAAAATATCTGGCATGGGTATTGGCCATGCCGCCTGTTCCAACAACGAGAAGACGCATCGTTCGCCTCAGCGGTAACCGGCTTCGCCGGCCTCATGCAGTTTCGGACCGCGCTCCTCGATCGGCTCCAGGGCCTTGTCGACCGGCACGTTGGGCGCGTCGTGGATCGCCGCATAGGTGCCCTGCGGGTTGAAGGCCCATTTCACGCCGTTGGCCAGGACCTTCTGGACCGTGGCGTCGTGATAGGTCGGGTAGGTCTCGTGGCCCGGGCGGAAATAGAAGATGTTGCCGGCGCCGCGGCGCCAGGTGAGGCCCGAGCGAAACACCTCGCCGCCCGCAAACCACGAGATGAAGACGGTCTCCAGCGGCTCCGGCACGGAGAACTGCTCGCCATACATCTCCTCGTTCTCGAGCACGAAATTCTCGCCGAGCCCTTCGGCGATGGGGTGGCGGGGATTGATCACCCAGAGCCGCTCGCGCTCACCCGCCTCGCGCCATTTCAGCGCGCAGGGCGTACCCATCAGGCGCTTGAAGATCTTGGAGAAATGGCCGGAATGCAGCACGAGGAGGCCCATGCCCTCCCACACGCGCCGCGCCACGCGCTCCACCACCGCATCGTCGACCGCGCCGTGATCCTTGTGGCCCCACCAGACGAGGACATCCGTCTCGGCAAGGCGGGCCTCGGTGAGCCCGTGTTCCGGCTCCTGCAGCGTCGCCGTCGTGGCGCGGATCGCGGGATCCCTGTTCAGCGCCTCGGCGATCGTGTTGTGCATGCCATTCGGATAGATCGAGCGGACGATCTCGTTCGTCTGCTCGTGGATGTTCTCACCCCATACGATGGTGCGTATTGCCATGTGCCATTCCTTCAAGGCCGGGAATTGAAACCGCTTTCAATTCGTCGAAACCGATAGAGGCAGTCCCGCGTCTTGGCAAGCGGGGTCCTCTCACGATTCCGGCTCCCTTTCAGTGGAATGTAGATTTGGAGAAAAGGTTCAGCACAAGAACGCCGGCGATGATCAGGCCGAGGCCGGCAATGGCGGCAAAGTCGAGCTTCTGGCCGAAGGCGAAATAGCCGACGAGCGAGATCAGCACGATGCCGAGGCCGCTCCAGATCGCATAGGCGATGCCGACCGGAACGTAGCGCAGGCTCCAGGAGAGGAAGTAGAACGCCACGGCATAGCAGACCACCATGACGAGGGTCGGCCCGAGGCGGGAGAAGTGCTGCGCGGCCTGCATGGCGGAGGTGCCGAGCACCTCGAAGACGATGGCGACCACCAGGACGGCGTAGACGAGGGTGATGTTCATGGGAGACCTCCGGCGCGGGCCGCGCGAACGGGCGCCTTCCGGCGCGGATTGCAAAAGAAAACGATCAGGCGCGCGACAGGGCCGTCAGGCGCTCCAGCATGGCCGCGCGGGTCGCGGTATCCATGGTCGGCGCCCCGAGCAGATCGGCCAGCCACAGCCCGTCCACCGCATAGCGCACGAGCATGGCGTCGAGCGTCGAATCCGTGCCGACATTTTCCGCAAGGTGCCGGTCGACCCATTGTCGCCAGCGCTCGCGCAGGTGCGGCTCGGAGATGAGCGCGACGGTGAGCACTTTCCATTGCTCGCCGTCCGAAAGCCCCTCCGGCAGGAACCAGATCGCCGCATAGGCCCGCGTGAAGCGGCCCTTCGGCTCGGGATCGTCGCGCATGCGCTCGGCAAGCGCCCGGTCGAACTTTTCCGTCAGGTCGTCGAACAGGCCGTCGAGCAGCGACAGCTTGTTGGGGAAATGGTGCAGCAGGCCACCCTTGCTGACCCCCGCCGCCTGGGAAACGGCATCGAGCGTCACGCTCGCCGGCCCCTTCTCCAGCGACAGCTTCGCCGCGACCTCCAGCAATTGCTGGCGGACGGCTTCGGGATGCTTCTTGCGATGATGGGCTTTGCTCATGATAAAACATACCGTCTAGACGGTTTCTTGTCAATCCGCCCGAGGCGGCGCTGCCGGGCGCATTGCCGCAGCTCTGCAGCCGGGATTGCGCGGCGGATGCGGCGGCGCTAAGACCCTGGACAACGGGAAGAACCATGACCGACGCGACGCAAGAGCAGGAACGGCAGGGCGAGACGATCACCCTCTACCAGGCGGTGGGCGGCGAGGCGGGCGTGCGCGCCCTGACGCGCTGCTTCTACGCGCTGATGGACACCCTGCCGGAAGCAGCCCGCTGCCGCGCCATCCATCCGCCGGACCTGACCGGCAGCGAGGAAAAGCTCTACGAATACCTGACCGGCTGGCTCGGCGGCCCGCCGCTCTATACGCAGAAGCGCGGCCACCCCATGCTGCGCCGCCGCCATTTCGTCGCGCCGATCGGCCCGGCCGAACGGGACGAATGGCTGCTCTGCTTCGTGCGCGCGCTGGAAGAGACGGTGCCCGGCGAGGGCCTGCGGAAGATCATCCTCGAGCCGGTCACCCGGCTTGCCCACCACATGCAGAACCAGGAATAGCCCCGGGAGTCATCCATGTCCTTTTCGCTCCGCTCGGCAAGCCTTCTCGTCGCCGGCCTGATGGGCCTTGCCGGCGTCGCAACGGCGGCGGCCGCCTCGCATGGCAGCGATCCGCGCCTGATGGCCGGCGCTTCCGCCATGTGCCTTGCCCATGCCCCGGCGCTGGTTGCGCTCCACGCGGCATGGCCAATGGTGCGGACCGCGCCGCTGGCCGCGCTGCTGCTGGCCCTCGGCACGGCGCTCTTTGCCGGCGACCTCGTCTTCCGCCATTCGGCGGGACACGGGCTTTTCCCCATGTCCGCGCCGACCGGCGGCGTCGTGATGATGGCGGGATGGCTGGCGGTCGCGCTCGGCGCGTTCCTGCCTAGAGCAATTCCAGCAAAAGTGTGAAGCGGTTTTGCGTCCGGAATTGCGTTAAAATAAAGAGTTAGAGCGTTTTCGCGATTCGAAGAAAAGCGGAAATGCTCTAAGAAGCAAGCCTGACGTCAGCGCCCGGAGGGCGCGCGACGCAGCGAGGAGAACGCGATGACATTGTCGTTGCGCGCATCAAGGGCGGTGTCGTCCTCGAAAGCTGCCCGTCGCGCCGGCGGGCGAGCGTCGTTCACGGGAAATTCCACGACATTGGCGCTGTCCAGCAGGCAAGCGCGGCGCGTCAGGAGGGCATAGAGTTCCGGTACGAGGCCGTCGCCGTTCTGGGCGGCCAGCTTGTGCAGGCCGATCATCGCGAAGGCCTCGGGTCTTTCGTCATTCACTGGGTACTGTCTCCCTGGCTCATGCTCTGCAGAGCCCGCTCGAAGGAGGACTTGCTGCCGTTGCGCAGCGGCACGAAGGCCTTCTCCCACTTCTTGCAGCCCGTTTTCACGCGGATGCAGGCATCATGGCTGATACAGTCGATGGGGCAGAAGACGCAGTCCACGGAGGGCAGCACGTTGTCGATGCGGGAAACCGCCTCGCGCAGGCCGCCGTCGTGATGGATGAGGTTTGCGCCGTAGGAGCTGGCGATCTGGCGCAGATGCGCCACCTGGCAGTCGCGGCCGCCGACATAGAGGAAGCTGCGGCCCTCGAGGCCGGCCTTGTCGGCCTTCTCGTCATTGTCCTGCCGCTGGCGGGCCTGCTGCTGTTGCCTTTTCTCGCGCATCGCCTTCCTCTCCGCTTCGCCGGTCCGGCGCTTCACTTTGGTGACTTCCACGCTGCGGGGGGCCTGCGCCTGCGGCGCCCGTATCTCCATCCGCGGGGCGGCCGGCGCTGCGGCCGCTCCATCCTGCGGGTCCTCGGCCATCTGCTTGCGGAGCGCGGCAAGCTGGCGCTCCAGATCGGCGATGCGCCGGTCCCGCTCGGCGATCATTGCCTTCAGGACCGACTCCATACGGCCCGCAGTCATCGTATTCATGCAGCATCCCCTTTGGCACTCCGCGTGGGCGGAGCCTCAGTCCGGGTCAACCTACAAAACTTGATTTTCAGAGTAAAGTATAAACATGACTATTAAAGTCATATTTTCCGACAAAAAAATCCCGCCGTCCGGAAGGCGACGGGAAAGATCACCTCAGTTGAAAACGATCGGCACGTTGAATGCCCAGGACGCGCGCCCCGCGGCCTCGGGAATCTTGGCGAAGGGCGCGGCGCGCTGCACCGAATCGACCGCCGCCCTGTCGAGCGCCGCGCTGCCGGAGCTGCGCGCGACGCGGATGCCGCTCGCCTGCCCGCCCGAGCCGACGACGAAGCTTACCACGACGCTGCCGCTCTCGCCGCCCGGCGCGCGCCGCTTGGCGCGGTTGATCTTGTTGCGGACCTTGCCCGGATAATTGCTGACGGCGGCATTGCCGGCCGTGGACGAGTTGCCCTTCTTCTGGCCGCCGACGGAGGCGGTCTTCACGTCGGCCGAGCCATCCACCTCGCCCTTCGTGGCATTCGCCTTCGCCGTGCCCTTCTCGCCGGCCTTGCGGACGACCTTCTGCTTCGGCTTCTTGCGCTCGATTTTTTTTACCGGCTCTTGCTTCTTCACCTCGGGAACCGGCTTGATCTCCTCTTCCGGCTCGACCTCGGGCTTGATTTCCGGGATTGGGATCGCGGCGATCTCCACCTCGGCGGAGGGAACGATCAGCTCCTGCACTGGCTCCGACACCACCGGATCGACGGGCGCGATCTCGGTCGTCTCGGGCTGAATCTCGGTGGGCTTGATTTCCGCAACCTCCTGCGGTTGCGGCTCGGTGATATCGGGCTGGATCGCTTCCGGCGTGATCGCCTCTTCGGGATTGCCAGACTCGACCGCCTCGAAGGCGCCGTTGCCGAGCATGGCCACTTCCGCGACGACGCCGCCGGCGATCAGCGCCTCGTCTTCCGGCGCCGCCGGCGTCATGGTGAGGATCGCGGCCGCCCCGGCATGGGCCAGCAGGGAAAACACCCCCGCACCGATCCAGAGCCACTTGCTTCCAGCCATCGTCTATCCACCGCTCCGTTTAACGCGACCGCGCGTCATGCGGGCCGCCGCACAAATCAACCCTCGAGACCGGCCGAAACCTGGCTGCGGGTGACGATGCCATCCATGCAGCGGGCCTTGTCGAGCCCCTCACCTTCGCAGACCGGCGCATCGTTGATCAGCAGGTTCTTCACCCCTTCGCACTTGATGCCCGGCACATCGAACTGGCGCACCTTCGACTTGCCCGCCGGCAGGTCGCGGAAATCGAGCAGCGCCAGCCGCTCGACCGTGCCCTTGTCGTTGAAGATCACGAATTCGAAGGAGACCTTGGACACGCTCTGCGAAAAGCCGTTCGCCGCGACGAAGGTGAAGAGGCAGCCCTTCTGCGAGGCGGCAAGCGCATTGAGTTCGATATCCAGCCCCTTGGGAGCGGCTTCCTGCGCGGCCGCGCCGGAGGCGGCGGTGGCCGCCAGCAGCGACGAGAGAAGAAGGGTGCGTATGGTCATGGCTCGCCTGTTCGTGTTCCGGCCGGCCTGTCGGCCCGGCTTTCCCGGAGCCTCATAAAATTAACATGACTTTCTTACTCCGGTATTGCGCCTATAAATAAATATGAGTAAGCAAGTCAAGATAGTGAACGCCAAATTCCTTTCCACCCCCCTGTTTCACCGGCGGAAACCGGCGAAGGGCTGCGGAGGAAAGGGCATGAAACCATTTGAATGAAGGCCGCGACAATGACGAACACGATCCGCCCCACTCCCGCCGAAATCCGTGCCTTCCGCGCGGAAAACCCCAAGATGCGCGAGCGCGACATCGCCGCCCGGCTCGGCATTTCGGAAGCGGCGCTCGTTGCGGCCGAGGTCGGGCTCACCGCGATCCGCATCGACGGCAGCGCCAACCGCTTCCTCGAGCGGGCCGAAACCCTCGGCGAGGTCATGGCGCTGACCCGCAACGAAAGCGTCGTGCATGAGAAAATCGGCGTGTTCGAGAAGATCACCACCGGCAAGCACGCCTCGATCGTGCTCGGCGAGAACATCGACCTGCGCATCTTCCCCGCCATCTGGGCCCATGGCTTCGCCGTGACGAAGACCGACGGCGAGCAGGTCCGCCGCAGCCTGCAGTTCTTCGACAAGGCCGGCGATGCCGTGCACAAGGTCCATCTTCGCCCGGCCTCCAACCTCGAAGCCTACGAGGCCATCGTCGCCGACTTCCGCCTGGAGGACCAGTCGCAGGAATTCGTGGAAGTCGTCTTGGAAAAGGCCGTCGAGACCGGCCCGGTCGATGTGGCGGCACTGCGCGAGAACTGGAGCGCCATGACGGATACGCACCAGTTCTTCGGCATGCTGCGCAAGCTGAAGATCGCCCGTCAGGACGCCGTGCGCAGCGTCGGCGAGGATTTCGCCCGCCAGGTGCGCGCCGATGCCGTCAGCGAACTGCTGCGCGCCTCGGCCGAGCGCGACGCCGAGATCATGTGCTTCGCCGGCAATCACGGCACGATCCAGATCCACACCGGCCCGGTGAAGAACATCCAGCCGATGGGCCCCTGGCTCAACGTGATGGATCCCACCTTCCACATGCACCTGCGCACCGACCACATCGTCGAGTGCTGGGTCGTCCGCAAGCCGACCAGCGACGGCCACGTCACCTCGCTCGAAGCCTATGACGCGAGCGGCGAGATGATCGTCCAGTTCTTCGGCAAGCGGAAGGAAGGCATGAGCGAGCGCGCCGACTGGCGCGAGATCCTCGACGGCCTGCCGCGCCCCGACAGCGCCGCCGCCTGAAGACGAGCACCATCAGGGACCACGACCCCAGAGACCACGACTCAAGGATTACGATCATGAGCAAGAGCTTCGATCTGCGCCGCGCCCGCCCGTGGGAAGTGGCCCTCGCCGTCTTCGCGCTTTCCGCCCCGCTGCTGGCGACCTTCACCCTGCCCGTCGACGGCGGCTTCGTCCGCAAGGCGGCCGCGCAGGACATGAAGAAGGTCGACACGTCGAAGCTGGTGACGATCGGCGGCGCGGTGACGGAAATCGTCTATGCGCTCGGCGAAGGCGAGCGGATCGTCGCGCGCGATTCCACCAGCATGTATCCCGAGGAGGCGATGAAGCTGCCGGATGTCGGCTACATGCGCGCCCTCTCGCCGGAAGGCGTCATCGCCGTCAATCCCACCGCGATCCTCGCGGTGGAAGGCAGCGGCCCGGCCGATGCGCTGGCCGTGCTGAAGAGCGCCGGCATTCCCTTCGAGACCGTGCCGGAAGGCTATGACCGCGCCGCGATCCTCAGGAAGATCGATGTCGTCGGCAATTTCCTCGGCGTGCCGGAAAAGGCGAAGGCGCTGGAAGAGAAGGTCGGCGCCGAACTCGACGCCGCCGTCGCCGATGCCGCGAGGCGCCCGGAAAGCGAGCGCAAGCGCGTGCTCTTCATCCTGAGCTTCCAGAACGGCCGCATCATGGCCGCCGGCAACCACACGGCCGCCGACGGCATCATCGGCCTTGCCGGCGCGATCAACGCCACCGAGGGCACGTTCGACGGCTACAAGCCGCTCACCGACGAGGCGGTCATCAATGCCAAGCCCGACGTCGTCATGGTCATGACGCGCCCCGGCGCCGACAATACGGACACGGAAGTGCTCGCCCATCCGGCCATCGCCGTGACGCCGGCCGGCAAGAACAAGGCGGTCCTGCGCATGAACAGCCTGCACCTGCTCGGCTTCGGCCCGCGCACCGCCTCCGCCGTCAGCGATCTCAACAAAGAACTCTACGGCAAGCCCGGCAATGTCTCTCAATGACGCCATGCGCGGGCCGGTCGCACGCAGGTCCTTCCTGATGCGCGCCGCCGGCGGGCAGGCGGCCGGCGACCGCACCGCGATCGCCCGCTTTACCATCTGTTTCCTCGTCATCCTGTCGGTCGCCGCGGTCGCGCTGTCCATCGCCACCGGCGCATCGGACGCGTCAGCGGTCAATGTCATCGGCGCGCTCCTCACCGGCGCGGAAGACACTGCGCTCAGCATGCGCGACCGCATCATCGTCTTCGACATTCGCATGCCCCGCGCCCTGCTCGGCTTCCTGATCGGCGCGGCGCTCGCCATGTCGGGGGCCGTCATGCAGGGCCTCTTCCGCAATCCGCTCGCCGATCCCGGCCTCGTCGGCATCTCCTCGGGCTCGGCGCTCGGCGCGGTGCTGATGATCGTGCTCGGCGGCAGCCTGCCGGCCGGCCTCATGCTGGCACTCGGCGCCTATGCGCTGCCGCTTGCCGCCTTCCTCGGTGGGCTTCTGACGACGCTGCTGCTCTACCGGATCGCCACGCGCGGCGGGCAGACCTCCGTCGCCACCATGCTGCTCGCCGGCATCGCCATCGCGGCCCTCGCCGGCGCCGTCACCGGCATCCTCATCTACATGGCCGACGACAAGCAGCTTCGCGACGTCACTTTCTGGGGCCTTGGCTCGCTCTCTGGCATGACCTGGACGAAGCTTCTCGCCGCCGGCCCGATCATCCTCGTCGCCCTCCTCGTCGTGCCGTTCCTGTCGCGTGGGCTCAACGCCATCACCCTCGGCGAGGCCGCCGCCTTCCACATGGGCGTGAAGGTCCAGCGGCTGAAATACACCGCGGTCGTGGCCGTGGCGGGCGCCGTCGGCGCCTCGGTCGCCGTCAGCGGCGGCGTCGGCTTCGTCGGCATCGTCGTGCCGCACCTGCTGCGCATCGTCATCGGCCCGGACCATCGCTACCTGCTGCCGGCCTCCGCACTGCTCGGCGGCGTACTCCTGCTCGGCGCGGACATGCTGGCGCGCACCACCGTCGCCCCCGCCGAACTGCCCATCGGCATCATCACGGCGCTGGCCGGCGCGCCCTTCTTCCTCTGGGTGCTGCTGCGCGACCGCACGCGGAACGGCTGGTAGGACGCGATGATTGTTGCAAGGAGCCTCACGGTCAGCCTTTCCGGCAAGACCATCGTCCACGGCGTATCGCTGGAGGCGAAGGCCGGCGAACTGACCGCCATCGTCGGCCCCAACGGCTCGGGCAAGACGACGACGCTGAAGGCGGTTGCCGGCGAGCTTTCGAGCAAGGGCGACATCACCCTCAACGGCCACGACATCCGCGCGCTCGAGCCCTGGCAGCTCGCCATCAAGCGCGCGGTGCTGCCGCAGGCCGCGACCATAGCCTTTCCCTTCACCGTGCGCGAGATCGTCCGCCTCGGGCTGACCGTCGGCCCGAACCGCCATGCCGACCGCATCGACGCCATCACGGCCGAGGCGCTCCGCGCCGTCGACCTCTCGGGTTTTGCCGGGCGGCTCTACCAGGAGCTTTCCGGCGGCGAGCAGCAGCGCGTGCAGCTTGCCCGCGTGCTCTCCCAGATCTGGGAGCCCGTCCTCGACGGCGAGCCCTGCTTCCTGATGCTCGACGAGCCGGTCTCGGCGCTCGACATCCGCCACCAGCTCACCATCATGCAGCTCGCCCGCCGCTACTGCGAAAACGGCGGCGGGGTGATCGCCGTCATGCACGACCTCAACCTCACCGCCATGTTCGCCGACCACATGGTGATGATGAAGGCCGGCCGCATCGAGCGGGCGGGGCGTCCGGCCGATGTCATGACGGACGATGCGATGGAAGCCGTCTTCGGCTGCCGCATGCGCATCAACGGCGTTCCCGCAGCGGGCGTGCCCTTCGTGCTGCCCCACACCGCTACGGCCTGATTTTCCGGCAGCTTGGCGCAACTCCCGGGAACCTTTTGCGACATTGCACGTTTTCTGCCCCGGAAGACCGTTCCGCCAAGGGGGTGGAGCGCAGTTCGGCCCGCGCGCAAGCGGGCGACCGCAAAGGAGAAACGGCATGGCCACCGGAATGTTTTCATCCCGCAGCAAGACCCTCAAAAACGGACTCAAGGATGAGGCCCAGGCCGTCGAGGACCAGATCACGGAACTGCGCGAGGAAATCGCCTCGCTCGCCCGCCTGCTGGCTACCGACGCCTCGAAGGGGGCGGGAAACATCCGCAAGAGGGCCCGGGCGGCCAGGGCCGAGATGAGCGACGCCGCGCAGGGCCTCAAGGACCGCGCGGAAGGCGACTTCCGCGACATGATCGCCGCCGGCGAGGACATCCTCTCCGAACTCCAGTCCCGCTACCAGGACTCCGGCCGCATGGCCCGCAAGGCCGTGAAGGAGCACCCGCTGACGACGCTCGGCGTCGCCGCCGCCGCCGGCTTCCTGCTGGCCGCACTGCTGCGGCGCTGATCCATTCCTTCACGATCCTGGGACGCGCCTGCGTCCCCCCACTTCCGCGGAGCACACAAGGCATGCTGTCACTGGGGGCCATTCTCGTGCAAAATCTCGTCACCCGCGTCACGGACCGGGTGGAGGAAACGGTGGACAGCGCCCGGCGCAACGCGATCGGCGGCCTGATCGCCGGCGTGCTGCTCGTCACCGCCTATGTGCTGGCCGTCGTCGGCGGCGCGGTGCTGCTGGCCGAGCGCTACGGCACGGCGCCGGCTCTCTTCGGCCTTGCCGGCGGCTTCCTCCTGCTGGCGATCGTCGTGCTCGTCGTCGTCGCCGCCCGCAACAGGCGGGAACGGGAATTGCGCCGCATCCGCCGGCAGCAACTCGCCGCGCGCCGCGACCTGATGGCCGCGGCCGCCACCGTCGCCACGCAAAAGCCCTTTGCCGCAACGGCCGTGGCGCTTGCCCTCGGCTTCCTGCTCGCGCCGAAATCGCGCCGCGACGACGACTGACAATCCCCGAAATTCCGACAGGGAACCGTGCGCCCGAACGGGCGCACGAGGCCGTTCCGTTTTCCTGGAACTTACAGCGGCATCCGCACGACGGCGGTCACGCCCTTGGGCAGGTATTCGACATGCACGCTGCTGCCGAGGATCTTGTCCAGGCTGCGCTCGATCAGCACGGAGCCGAAGCCGCGCCGTCCGAGCGGATTGACCGGCGGCCCGCCGACCTCGTGCCAGGTCATGTTGAGCACGCGCCGGCCCTCCTCGTTGACGATGCGCGCCGTGATCACCACCTTGCCGGCGCGGACCGAGAGCGCCCCGTATTTGCGGGCATTGGTGGCAAGCTCGTGCAGCACGAGGCCGAGGCCAACGGCCTCATCCGGCCCCAGCTCCACCTCGTCCTTGTGGATTTCGACCTGGCTCTCGTAGTCGAGCGCATAGGGCATGATCTGCTTCTGCAGCAGCATCTTGAGATGAATGACGCCCCATTCGTGATCGCTGAGCAGCCCGTGCGCCTCGGAGAGCGACTGCAGCCGCCCGGCAAAGGCGTCCATGAACTCCACCGGATCACTCGTCTGGCGAAGGGTCTGGCGGGCGAGCGACTGCAGCATGGCGAGCGTGTTCTTGACCCGATGGTTCAATTCGCGCAGCAGAAGGCGCGTGCGCTCGGAGGCGAGCTGCCCGTCGGTGACGTCCACATTGATGCCGAGGAAGAGGGTCGGCTTGCCCTCCGCGTCCCATTCGTGCACCCGGCCGCGGCCGAGCAGCCAGCGGCCCGACTTGGACGCGCGGAACAGGCCGTCATATTCCTTGCCGGTGGCGAGCGCATTGCGCAGCCGGTCGATGGTCGTCTTGCGGTCGGCGGGGTGGACCGCGCCGAAGAAGGTGCGCGCGCTCATCGGCCGCGACGTGCGGAAGCCGAGCATGCGGTGGAAGGTCTCGTTGCCCGAGACGATGCCCGTCGAGAGGTCCCACATCCAGCTTGCGACATTGGCAGCGTCGAGCGCCAGCGCATGGCGCTTCTCGTCGCGCGACAGAACCTCGGCAGCCAGCATGCGCCGCCGCGCCTCCTCCTTCTGCCGGATCAGGATACCGGCGAGCGAGGCGAGCCTTGCGAGCTGCGGCAGAAGAATATCGGCGGCAGACGTGCGGGCCTTCCTGTCGGCGACGGCCACGGTGCCGATGGGCTGGCCGTCCATCATGATCGGCGCACCCGCATAGAAGCGGATATGCGCCTCGCCGCTGACGCTCGGCAGGCCGGAAAAGCGGGCATCCCTGGACGCATCGGCCACCATAAGCGCGCCCCCCTCGGCCAGCATGCGGGCGCAGAAAGTTTCCTGCGAAGGAAAGCGGATCTCCGGCGTGCCGCGGCGCGCCAGGAACCATTGGTCCGTCTCGCCGAGAATGGTGACGAAGGCCATGGGGGCATCGACAAGGCCGGCGGCAAGGCCGGCGATGTCGTCGAAATCGGGATCAGGGCCAAGAAAGACCGGCATGGCGGCTTGCAGCGCCGCAAGGCGATCCGGCGCGCCGAGAACCGCAGCAATACCGGCCGGCAATGGCTGAGCGTTGTCCTTCATGCCCTTTTGGTAAGCGATTCCACGTCCGATTTCACCCGCCATGCGCGCAAACGGATGTATTTTCGCCCTTCCCCTTCAATCTTTTCGCCGCCCGCCACGATGACGGGCGGCTTTTGCCATCAGGATGCGAATGCACGAGAGGTGATCGGCGCGGACACGGCGTCCGGACCGTAGTCGCTTTCGCCGCTGACCTGCAGAAGCTCCTGCAGGCGCTGGCGGGCGCGGTTGACGCGGCTTTTGATCGTGCCGAGGGCGCAACCGCAGATTTCCGCGGCCTCCTCGTAGGAAAAGCCCGACGCGCCGACGAGGATGATGGCCTCGCGCTGTTCGTCCGGCAGCTTTTCCAGCGCCTTCTTGAAATCCTGCATGTCCAGCGAGCCGTACTGGGAGGGGTGCTGGGCGAGGTTCTCGGTGAAGATGCCGTCGGAATCCTGCACCTCGCGGCCGCGCTTGCGCAGCTTGCTGTAAAGCTCGTTGCGCAGGATCGTGAAGAGCCAGGCCTTCATGTTCGTGCCCATCTCGAACTGCTCCTGCTTCGCCCAGGCTTTCATGATCGTGTCCTGCACGAGGTCGTCCGCCTGGTCGTGGCGACCGATCAGCGAGATGGCGAAGGCGCGCAGGCTCGGCAGAACCGCCAGCAGCTCCCGCTTGAAATTGGTCTGGTCCCTGTCCATTTGCTTCCTCACTCGGCCCGTTGCACGCTGTTTTCCACGGCGTCCAATTTTTCGAGAAGATCCAGGAACCTCTGGGGAAGCGCCTCATCCTGAACCGAATGGTAGAAGGCGCGAAGCTTCATCGCGATCTGCCCGTTCGGATCGTCGGGTTTTCTGGAGGACGTCCCCGCCCTCGTCTGCTTTTCAACACTATTCACTCTTGGCCACTTTCATCTTTGTCGCTCCACGCCCCGGTGAAGATTTCGGCGTGAAAATGCCACCAGGCGAAAAAAGTTCCCTTCCCCGGAACCTAAATTTGATTGCCGCGTTCAAACCGTCAACTGCCAGTGCAGCAATTCCAGAACAGGGGACACAATATGCCGATTTCCGACCGTATCGGGCCTCATCTTCCGGCGCTCCGCCGCTATGCCCGGGCGCTTACGGGCACCCAATCCTCCGGCGATGCCTATGTGGCCGCCACTCTGGAAACCATCCTCATCGATCCCTCGACCATGCCGGAAGGCGGAGACGACAAGGCAAGGCTCTTCGGGCTCCTCAGCCGCATCATCGCATCGCTGCCGGTTTCCATGAGCCGGGCCGCCGGCGCCATCGCACCGGGCAAGGAGGCGCCCTTCGATCTTTCCGGCGTGCCGCCGCTCGGCCGGCAGGCCCTGCTGCTCGCGACCGTCGAGGGCTTTTCGGTCGAAAAGACCGCCGAAATCCTCGAGGCGGACGCCTCGGACATCCGCGACCTGCTCGACGCCGCCTTCGCGGAAATCGCCGCACAGGCAGAAACGGGCATCATGATCATCGAGGACGAGCCGCTAATCGCGCTCGATCTTGCCCACATGGTCGCCGGCATGGGCCACCGCGTGACCGGCATCGCCCGCACACAAGCCGAAGCCGAGACGCTTTGGAGCGACAGCCGCCCCGGCCTCGTGCTCGCCGACGTGAAGCTGGCCGACGGTTCCTCCGGCATCGATGCCGTCAACACCATCCTCTCGCGCACGGATATCCCGGTGATCTTCATCACCGCCTACCCGGAGAAGCTCCTGACCGGCGAGCGGCCCGAACCGGCCTTCCTCGTCTCCAAGCCCTTCAATCCCGAACAGGTGAAGGTGCTGATCAACCAGGCTCTCCTGTTTACGCCGCAGACCCGCGCAGCGGCCTGATCTCGCTCCCGGATAGCCGCAGCGGCGGCGCGGCTGGCGGCGGTGGGACGGCACGCCCACCGCCGCCTTTCCTTGTCCTCAATACCGGCAGGGCCATCGTCAGGAATCACAAGAAGGGCCCGAAACAGAAAACAGCCAGCGCCGGGGAGGCACTGGCTGCTTGAGTATCCACGGACCGGAGGGGGACACGGTGTCGTGGTCAATCACCGGTCGAGGGCCTCGCATTTGGGGGATATGCGCAGACCGGTGACGACCTAGAAACACGCGGCCTGCGTTTTGGTTCCGCCCGGTTGCGGATTTTTTCGAGAAATTTTTCAGTCGATCGCCTCGAGTTCGGCGCGATGGCGGTGAAGCGCCAGGAAACGCCGGAAATCCCGGTCATAGCGGGCCTTTCGGGCCGTATCCGGCAGATATTCCCGCCCGCCCGGATACATGCCGGAGCCCGCTGCCGGCAGGTCCGGATAGAGGCCGCCGGCAACCGCCGCGGCCATTGCCGTGCCGAGCAGCACCGCATCCTGCGTCTGCGGCACGACGATGCGGCAGCCGGTCACGTCCCTGTAGAGCTCCATCAAGAGCGGATTGCGGACATGGCCACCCGCGACATGGAGTGTATCCAGCGGATAGCCGCCGTCGGCGAGCTTTTCCAGGATATGGCGGATGCCGAGCGCGATGGCGACCGAGGTCCGCCAGTAGAGCCGGCAGAGCCCGTCGAAGGAAGCGTCGAGCGCCAGACCGCTGATAACGCCAAGGGCATGCGGATCGGCGAAGGGCGAGCGGTTGCCGTGAAAATCGGGCAGGACATGCAGCCGCTCGGCGAAGGCCTCGCCTTCCTCGGCTCGCAACGCTCCGATGCGCGCGACGATCCGGGCATGCGTCGCCGCCGTGGGCTCGCCGCCGGCGCTGTGCGAGCCCACGATGTGGTCGAGCAGCGCGCCCGCCGCCGACTGGCCGCCCTCCAGTAGCCAGAGGCCCGGCAGAACCGCCTCGTAATAGGGGCCCCACATGCCATAGCCGAATTTCTTTTTCCGTGCGAAGGCGACGATGCAGCTCGACGTTCCGCCGATCAGCGCTAGCTGCCGCTCCAGCTTTTCCGGCGCGCCGGCGAACGGGCCGAGCACGCCGAAAGCGCCGGCATAGGCATCGATGAGGCCGCTCGCGACCACGCAGTCCGTGTCCAGCCCGAGGTCTTCCGCCGCCCCGGCGGCGAGCCGCCCGACCGCCTGCCCGACGGGCAGGGTCGTTTGCGGCAGCGACCCGCGCTCGCGCACGTCCTCAAGCCCGATCGCGGCGAGGAAATCCTCGCTCCAGGGCCTTTCCGCATGGGAAAGGTAGTTCCACTTGGCCGTCATCGTGCAGCGCGAGCGGGCATTCGAGCCCGTCGCCCGCCAAGTGACGAAATCGGCGAGATCGAAGAAATAGCCTGCCCGCGACCAGTGCTCCGGCCGGTGGCGCTTCAACCACAGGAGCTTCGGCATTTCCATTTCCGGCGACATCACGCGCCCGGAATGATCAAGCACCGGATGCGCCGTCGCCGTGCAGGTATCGGCCTCCTCCAGCGCCCGGTGGTCGAGCCAGACGATCGTATCCCAGCGCGCCTCGTCGCCGGAAACGGCGAGAGGCTTTGCCGCCTTGTCCCGGACGACCAGCGAGCAGGTCGCATCCACGCCTAGCGCCGCGATCCGCGACGGGCGCGCATCCGCCGCCGCGCAGGCGCCCCGGACCGCATCGCAGACGGCGCGCCAGATATTCTCGGAATCGTGCTCGGCATGGCCGGGGGCCGGCCGGCGCATGGCGATCGGATGCTCGGAGCGCCCGAGCAACGCGCCGTTCCGGTCAAACACACCGGCGCGGGCACTGCCCGTGCCGATGTCCACCGCAACGATCAGATCGCGCATCAATGCTCTTTCCCGACGTCCTCTTCCTTGCGGACAAACTGTAACAATTCCCGCATGTCGTCAAACAGCGCGTCGGGGCGAAGGTCGAGCAGGGCATCGCGATGGCGGGGCGTGCGCGCGTGGGAGCCGCCGGTGAAGGCGACGACCCGCATGCCGGCGGCCTTGGCGGCCATGATGCCGGCGGGACTGTCCTCCACCACCACGCAGCGCGCAGGATCCGCCCCCATCTCGGCGCTGGCATGGAGGAAGAGATCCGGCGCCGGCTTGCCGTGGGTGACCATGCTGGCGCTGAAGATGTTCGGCTCGAAGCGGTCGAGGAGGCCGGTCACGGAGAGCGAGAGCCGGATGCGCTCCGGCTGGCTGGACGAGGCCACGCAATGGGCGACGCCCAGCGCATCGACGGTCTCGGCCACGCCCGCGATGGGCTGGAGCTCCGAACGGAAGCGCTCGTAGAGCACCTTACGCATCGCCTCCAGGAAGGCCGCGTCTACCGCAAGGCCGTATTCGTCATGCAGGATTTCCGACATGCTCTTGAGGCTGCGGCCGAGAAAGCGCTCATGCGCCTCCGCCTCGCTCATCGCGACGCCCGCGGCGGCAAGCGCTTCGACCAGAACGGTGATCGAGATGGGCTCGCTGTCGACGAGCACCCCGTCGCAATCGAAGATGACCAGGTCTGTCGCTTTGGCGGCCATGAGCGTTCCGTTCCGTTTTCAGGCCCCCGTTGGTACTGTCTGCCCCGCGCGATGAAAAGCCCCGATTGCCGATCTCCTCACTTTGCGAGGCGGCCTTCCAGATAGCGCTTCAGCGTCGCACGCGTTCCTTCTTGCTGAAGGGAGCGGAGCGCATCGGCAAAGCGCCGGCGGAAGAGCTCCGACGTGCCGACGGCGCCGAAGATGTCCTTCATGTCGAGGAAGGCGAGCGGCTCGTCCCTCGCGGCCGTCGCGGCGGCACGGATGCGGTCGATATTGGGATCGTTGAAGGCGATATCCTTGCCGCTGTCCGTCGTGCCGGCGAGATAGTGGCACCAGAGCGCCGAGACCAGCGAAAGGCCGACGACGTCCTCGCCGCGCGACAGCCGGTCGGCGGTGGAGGGCAGGATGAACTTTGGCTGGCGATTGGACCCGTCCTGCGCAAGGCGCGGGATGGTGTCGGCGATCTTCGGATTGGAGAAGCGCCGCTCGATCAGCGCATAATAATCGTTGAGGTCGGTGTCCGGCACGGGCGGGATGACGGGGATGATCTCGTCCCGCTCCAGCTTGGCGAGGAAGGCGCGGATATCCGCATCCTCCATCGCCTCGTGCACGAAATGGATGTCGAGCAGCGCCGCCGGATAGGCGATCGCCGCATGGCCGCCGTTGAGGATGCGGATCTTCATGTGCTCGTAGGGCGCGACATCCGGCACGAACTGCACGCCCGCCTTCTCCAGCGCCGGGCGGCCTTGCGGGAAATGATCCTCCAGCACCCATTGCTTGAATTCCTCGCAGAACACCGGCCAGGCGTCGTCGATGCCGTAGTCGGCGGCGGCGATGCCGATCTCGCGCGGCCCGGTGGCGGGCGTGATGCGGTCGACCATGCCGTTGGGGAAGGCGACATTGGCGTCGATCCAGTCGGCAAGCGCCGGATCGGAAAGGCGGGCAAGGCCGGAAACGGCGGCGTGCGTGACCTCGCCATTGCCGGGAATGTTGTCGCAGGACATGACGGTGTAGGGCGCAATGCCCTTCTCCCGGCGCGCCTTGAGCCCTGCGAGGATGAGGCCGAAGACGGTCTTCGGATCGCCGGGATTTGCGGCGTCGGCGGCAATCGCCGGATGGGTGGGATCGAAGACGCCGGAGGCCGGATCGATGAAATAGCCGCCCTCGGTAATGGTCAGCGAGACGATGCGGATCGCCGGGTCCGAGAGCTGGGCGACGGTCGCCGCCGCATTGCCGGGGGCGAGGTAGCCGATCATCGCGCCGGTGACGCGCGCGCCGGAGCGGTTGTTGTCCTGCTCGACCACGGTCGTCAGGAAGTCCTGTCCGGCGAGCTTGTCGCGCATCGCCGCATCGGAGGGCAGGACGCCCGCACCGATGATCGCCCAGCCATGGTCGAGGCCGAGATTGAAGAGATCATCGAGATAGACCGCCTGATGCGCCCGGTGGAAATTGCCGACGCCGAAATGGACGATGCCGGCCGCAAGGCTGCCGCGCTCATAGGCGGGCACGCTTGCCGTCCTGGCGATTTCCCTGAGATTGGCGAGCGACAGTTTCGTGGTCATGGTCCATTCCTTCCGGTCTGTCCGGTCATCTCTCTTGCCGGGGTCCGCGCGGGGAGCGCGGGCTCAGCTCATCCAGTTGCCGCCGTCGACATTGTAGGTCTGGGCAACGACGTAGTTGCTCTCCTCAGAGGCCAGGAAGATCGCCATGCCGGTGAGGTCGTCCGCCGTTCCCATGCGGCCGAAGGGCACTTCGGCGCCGACGAGGCGCTTCTTCTCGCCGAGCGGCCGGTTCTCGTATTTCGCAAAGAGCGCGTCGACGCCGTCCCAGTGCTCGCCGTCGACCACGCCGGGAGCGATGGCGTTGACGTTGATGCCGTGTTTGATGAGGTTGAGCCCGGCCGACTGGGTCAGGCTGATGACGGCCGCCTTGGTGGCGCAGTAGATGGCGACGAGCGCCTCGCCGCGCCGGCCGGCCTGGCTCGCCATGTTGACGATCTTGCCGCCGCGGCCCTGCGCGATCATCTGTTTGGCCGCCGCTTGCATTGTGAAGAGCGTGCCGGCGACATTGATCGAGAACAGCCTGTCGTAGCTCTCCCGCGTGATCTCGACGATCGGCGCGAGATCGAAGAGGGCGGCGTTGTTGACGAGGATGTCGAGCCCGCCGGCCTCCTTCACGCAAGTCCCGATGGCCGCGTCGATGGAGTCCTGCCGCGTCACGTCCATCTGCACAGCATAGGCGGCCGGGCCGATCTGCTTCGCGGTCGCCTCGGCCCGCTCGATATTGATGTCGGCGATGGCGACGCGCGCGCCCTCGCGGACATAGGCCTCCGCGAAGGCGCGGCCGATACCCCGCGCCGATCCGGTGATCAGCGCGCTCTTGCCTTCCAGTCTGTTCATCGGATCGCCATTCCCTTGTCGTCGAACCTGTGGATGCGGGTCTCGTCGGGCGTGAGATAGACGGTATCGCCATGGGTGACGGGGAAGCCGCCGTCAGCACGCACCGTCATCGTGCCGGCGCCGTCGACATTGACATGCAGGAACGTGTCGGAGCCGAGATGCTCGGCGACGCCGACGACACCCTTCCAAGTGCCGCTCTCCTTGGAGAGCCTGATATGTTCCGGACGGATGCCGACGGTCGGCGCGTTATGCGGCCTTGCCGCCTCGCCCGTGATGAAGTTCATGCGCGGCGAGCCGATGAAGCCGGCGACGAAGAGGTTGTCCGGCTTGTTGTAGAGGTCGAGCGGCGAGCCGACCTGCTCGATATTGCCGGCGTTCAGGACGACGATCTTGTCCGCCATGGTCATCGCCTCGACCTGGTCGTGCGTGACATAGATCATCGTGGTCTTGAGCTGGTGGTGGAGCTCGCTGATCTCCAGCCGCATCGTGCCGCGCAGCGCCGCGTCGAGGTTCGACAAAGGCTCGTCGAACAGGAAGGCCGAGGGCTCGCGCACGATGGCGCGGCCGATGGCCACGCGCTGGCGCTGACCGCCGGAAAGTTGACCCGGCCGCCGCTCCAGATAGTTGGTGAGGTTCAGCACGCGTGCTGCTTCCGTCACCTTCTTGTCGATGACCGCCGGATCGGTCTTCGCCATCTTCAGCGGGAAGGCGATATTGTTCTTCACCGTCATGTGCGGGTAGAGCGCATAGGACTGGAACACCATGGCGAGCCCGCGTTTTGCGGGGGCCGCCCCGGTGACGTCCTTGCCGTCGATCTCGATCGTGCCGCTCGTCGTGTCCTCCAGCCCCGCGATGAGGCGCAGCAGCGTGGACTTGCCGCAGCCCGAGGGGCCGACGAAGACGACGAACTCGCCGTCCTCGATGGTCAGGTCGATGCCCGGAATGACCTGCGTCGCGCCGAACGACTTGTTGACTTTCTTCAGAATGATCTTGCCCATGAGATATCCTCCCCGTCCTGTTTCTACTTCACGGCGCCGAAGGTGAGGCCGCGGACAAGCTGTTTCTGGCTGAACCATCCCATGATCAGGATGGGGGCGATGGCGAGCGTGGATGCCGCCGAGAGCTTCGCCCAGAACAACCCTTGCGGACTTGAGAACGAGGCGATGAAGGCCGTGAGCGGCGCGGCGTTGGTCGTCGTCAGGCGGATCGTCCAGAAGGATTCGTTCCAGGCGAGGATGATGTTGAGCAGCAGGGTCGAGGCGATGCCCGGCACCGCCATCGGCGTCAGCACATGCACGATCTCGCCCCAGAGCGTCGCCCCGTCCATGCGGGCCGCCTCCAGGATCTCGCCGGGGATCTCGCGGAAGTAGGTGTAGAGCATCCACACGACGATCGGCAGGTTGATCAGCGTCAGCATGACGGTGAGGCCAAGGCGCGTGTCGAGAAGGCCGGTGTCGCGGAAGATTAGGTAGATCGGCACCAGCACGGCGACGGCCGGCATCATCTTGGTCGAGAGCATCCACATCAGTATGTCCTTGGTCCGGCGCGTCGGCGCGAAGGCCATCGACCAGGCGGCGGGGATGGCGATCGCGAGCGCCAGCAGCGTGGAACCGACGGAGATCACCACCGAGTTCAGAAAGAACTTGAAGTAGTTGCTCTGCGCCTGGACGGCGGCATAGCTCTCGACAGTGCCCGAGGGGATGATGTCGAAGCCCTGAATCGCCTCGGTCTCGGATTTGAACGAGGTGATGATCGTATAGAGGATCGGGAAGAAGATCACGAGCGCGACGATCCAGGCGGCGATGGTGAAGAGGGCGGTGCGTCTCGTGGAAACTGCGCGGGCCATGGGTCTGTCCTTCCTACTTGTCGAGATTCTTGCCGACGGCGCGCATCAGGAAGATGGCGACGATATTGGCGAGGATGACGGCGATGATGCCGCCGGCCGAGGCCCCGCCGACGTCGTAGCCCAGCAGCGCGGTGCGATAGATCAGGAACGGCAGGTTGGTCGAGGCATAGCCCGGCCCGCCATTGGTGGTGACGAGGATCTCCGCATAGACGCCGAGCAGGAAGATCGTCTGGATGAGGATGACGACCGTGATGGCGCGCGCAAGATGCGGCAGCGTCAGGTAGATGAAGCGGGAGACGAAGCCGGCGCCGTCCATCTCCGCCGCTTCCTTCTGCTCTCCGTCGAGCGACTGCAGGGCGGTCAAGAGGATGAGCGTGGCGAAGGGCAGCCATTGCCAGGCGACGATGATGATGATGGAGAGCAGCGGGAACTGGGCGAACCAGTCGATAGGCTGGAAGCCGAAGGCGCGGTTGATATCGGCCAGCACCCCGTAGCCCGGATGCATGATCATGTTCTTCCAGACGAGCGCCGCCACCGGCGGCATGACGAAGAAGGGCGAGATGATCATGATGCGCACGATCCCCTGCCCCCACATCGGCTGGTCGAGCAGCAGCGCGATGGCGATCCCGCCGACGACGGTGATCAGCAGCACCCCGCCGACGATCAGCAGCGTGTTCCAGATCGACTGGAAGAAGGCCGGGTCGGTGTAGAAATACTGATAGTTGAACAGACCTGCCCAGCTGACATTCGCCGGGTTCAGCAGGTTGTAGTTCTGGAACGAGAACCACAGCGTCATCGCCAGCGGCACGATCATCCAGATCAGAAGCAAGCCCACAGAGGGCGCCAACATAAGCCGCGCCAAACCGCGCGTGTTCTCCGTCGCCATGATTTCCTCCCGAGGGCCGGTGCGGCCGGCCGATGCTGTCAGATCCTGTATGCCGCCAGCGGCCCCTCACCTGCCTGCCGGCATCCTCTCCCCGCAGGCGGGGAGAGGAACGATGGGCGGTATTTTCCGCCTTCTCCCCGCCTGCGGGGAGAAGGTCCCGGCAGGGGGATGGGGATGAGGGGCAAACACCGAGCACGAAACCCCGCGTCCTCGGCTGCCCGGAACGCATTCCGGGCAGCCCGTCCTTGGGGAGGAGGCTTACTTGATGTAGCCGGCGCGGGTCATTTCGCGCACGGCCGTCGTCTGGGCCTGTGCCAGCGCGTCGTCCACGGAGGACTGGCCTGCGAGCACGGCCGAGAAGAGCTGGCCGACCGTCGTGCCGAGACCCTGGAATTCCGGGATCGCGACGAACTGGCCACCCGTATAGGGCACCGGCTTGACCGAGGGCTTGGTGATGTCCGCCGCGTCCATCGCGGCAAGGGTCGGAGCCGCGAAGGGCGCTGCCTTCTCGTACTCGGCGTTCTTGTAGAGCGAGGTGCGCGTGCCCGGAGGAACGTTCGCCCAGCCTTCCTTGCTGGCGACGAGCTCGGTGTAACCCTTGCCGGTCGCCCAGGCGATGAATTTCTGCGCGGCTTCCGCCTTGGTCGAGCTTGCGGGAACCGCGAGGTTCCACGACCACAGCCAATGGCCATGGTTGCCGTTGCCCGTATCCGGGAAGATCGCGTAGCCGACCTTGTCGGCGACCGTCGAGTCCTTCGGGTTGGAAACGAAGGAAGCGGCGACCGTCGCGTCGATCCACATGCCGCACTTGCCCTGCTGGAAGAGCGTCAGGTTCTCGTTGAAGCCGTTGGACGAGGCGCCCTGCGGGCCGGCATCCTTCATCAGGTCGACATAGAACTGGAGGGAGGCCTTCCACTCCGGCTGGTCGAACTGCGGCTGCCACTTCTCGTCGAACCAGCGACCACCGAAGGAGTTGTTGAGCGCGGAGAGGAACGCCATGTTCTCGCCCCAGCCCGCCTTGCCGCGAAGGCAGATGCCGTTGATGTCGGCGCTGCGGTCGGTGATCTTGCGGGCGGCATCGCCGATGAATTCCCAGGTCGGGGAATCGGGCATCGTCAGGCCAGCCTTCTCGAACAGGTCCTTGCGGTACATGATCATGGCGGATTCGCCATAGAACGGCGCGGCATAGAGCTTGCCGTCAACGGAAAGGCCGCCGCGGATCGCCGGCAGTAGGTCGTCGACGTCGTAGTCGTCTCCGAGACCGTCGAGCGCGACCAGCCAGCCCTGCTTCGCCCAGATCGGAACTTCATAGTTGCCGATCGTGACGATGTCGTACTGGCCGCCCTTCGTCGCGATGTCGGTCGTGACGCGCTCGCGCAGCACGTTCTCCTCGAGCGTCACCCACTCGAGCTGAATGTCCGGATTCTTGGTGGTGAAGTCTTCCGTCAGCCCCTGCATGCGGATCATGTCGCCGTTGTTGACGGTAGCGATCGTGAGGGTTTCGGCATTGGCGAAACCGGCAAGAAGAGCAGCCGAGCAGGTGCCCAGCAGAAGGGTTCTCAAATTCATCATCTTCCTCCCAGAAGGATTATGAGCATTTGCTTCGCTCATGGGCAATTACTCACACAATGCCGCAGGAAGTCAACGACCATTCGTTGCTGCAATGCACAATGCACGCAGCCATGCCTTGAATCTCATGGAAAATTTCTGCCGGGCGAAAACGCCGTCAGGCCGAAAGCAGGTCGCGCGCCGTCGCTTCGTCGGTGATCACGCCATTGATCATGCGGCCCCTGAGGGCGGCGTGAAGGGCGGCATATTTGCGCTTGCCCTTGGCAAGGCCGATGACCGTGGTCGTCTCGCGCGGCGGCAGCGGCACTGAGGCGACGCGCTCGTTGATGCTGCCGTCGAGCAGCCTGCCATCGCTGTCGAACATCCAGCCGCAGATCTCGCCGGCCGCGCCCTCCTCCATCAGCCGCGCCATCTCTTCCGGATCGAGGAAGCCGTCGAGGCAGAGCGGCGCGTCGGCGCCGAGCTCGCCGATGCCGACGAAGGCGACATCCGCCTCGCGGCCGAGCTGCAGCGTCGACTGCACGAGGCTCTGGCGGTGCAGGAGATCGCGCTCCTCCGTCGAGGAGACAAGGACGGGCAGCGGCATCGGATAGTGCCGGGCCTTCACCGCGTCGGCCATGGAGAAGATGACGTTGTAATAGGCGGCCGAGCCGTCCGGCCCGATATTGCCGGTGAGAGACAGGATACGGTGCTGCGGGCACTCCATCGCCGGAAGCTGGTCGATCGCCGCCTTCAGCGTGCGCCCCGTACCGACGGCGAGCACGATGGGCTCGCTCTTCTTCAGCCAGCGCTCGATCTCCGCCGCCCCCGCCTCGGCGATGCCGATCGTCGTGGAGGTGGAGCCCGGATCGCTCGGCACGATATCGACATGCACGAGGCCGAATTTCCGCTTGAGCGCCTCGCCCAGCTCCAGGCATTCGGCGATGGGATGGTCGAGACGCACCTTGATCAGCCGCTCGGCGACGGCAAGCGAGACGAGGCGCTGCGCCGACTGGCGGGAAATGCCCATGGCGGCGGCGATCTCGTCCTGCGTGCGGCCGGCGACATAGTAGAGCCAGCCGGCCCTTGCCGCATCGTCCAGCCGCCCGGCTGTTTCCGTCCGCTTCGCCATCGCATTCCCCGTTCGCTTCATGCGATTTGCTGCATCTTTTCCCCCGGCCTGTCAAACGCCGCGTGAGGACGCGGGAAGGACAGGCAAGGCCGCACGGCTCGATTGACACCGCAAAAAGATAACCGGATTACTCATGTTTATTTTCGCTGCAACCATTGAAAAACCAGCATTTCTTTTGAAGTTTTACCGTTTGATAAAAAAATAAAGCTGGGTTACCGTTCTCCTATTCAAAAAGCCCACTCGAATGGGAGATAACTATGGGAACGACGCAATCTGGGATTCATCGGGGGCGTCTTGCGCCTGCCGAATACGAGACGAACTTTTCCGACCTTCACCCGCGCCTCGACGATCACGAGGCGCTGGTCGCAGCCGACCGCTGCTACTTCTGCCACGACGCGCCGTGTATGACGGCCTGTCCCACCTCCATCGACATTCCGCTGTTCATCCGCCAGATCTCGACGGGCAATCCCATCGGATCGGCCAAGACCATCTTCGACCAGAACATCCTCGGCGGCATGTGCGCCCGCGTCTGTCCCACCGAGACGCTCTGCGAGCAGGCCTGCGTGCGCAACACCGCCGAGCATCGCCCCGTCGAGATCGGCCGCCTCCAGCGCTACGCGACCGACGTGGCGATCACCGAGAACAAGCATTTCTACGAGCGCGCCGCGCGCACCGGCAAGGCTGTCGCCGTCGTCGGCGCCGGGCCGGCGGGCCTTGCCTGCGCCCACCGCCTTGCCATGAACGGCCATGACGTCGTGATCTTCGAGGCGCGCGAGAAGGCCGGCGGCCTCAACGAATACGGCATCGCCACCTACAAGGCCGTCGACGATTTCGCCCAGCGCGAGGTCGACTACGTGCTTGCCATCGGCGGCATCGAGGTGAAGAACGGCCTGAAGCTCGGCCGTGACTTCACGCTTGCCGACCTCACCGCCAATTTCGACGCCGTCTTCCTCGGCATGGGCCTTGCCGGCGTCAACGCGCTCGGCGCGGAAGGCGAAAACCTTCCGGGCGTGGTGGACGCCGTCGATTTCATCGCCGAGCTGCGGCAGGCCGGGGACAAGGCGAGCGTGCCGGTCGGCCGGCGCGTCGTCGTCATCGGCGGCGGCATGACGGCCATCGACGCCGCCGTGCAGGCCAAGCTCCTCGGCGCGGAAGAGGTGACGATCTGCTATCGCCGCGGCAAGGAGCACATGAACGCCTCGCCCTTCGAGCAGGACCTCGCCGCCTCCAAGGGCGTGATGATCCGCCACTGGCTCCAGCCGAAGCGCGTCATCGCACGCGACGGCCATGTCGCCGGCATCGAGGTGGAATATACCGAGATGCGGGACGGCAGGCTCGTCGGCACCGGCGAGACGGGCGCGCTCGCCGCCGACCAGATTTTCAAGGCCATCGGCCAGACCTTCGAGGCGGCAGGACTAGGCTCGCTCGCCATGGCCGGCAACCGCATCGCCGTGGATGCCGACGGCCGCACCTCCGTCCCCAATGTCTGGGCGGGCGGCGACTGCGTGAAGGCCGGCGAGGACCTGACGGTCACCTCGGTCGCGCAGGGGCGCGACGCGGCCGATTCGATCAACCGCATGCTGGCTGCCGGCGCGCAGCCTTCCGTTGCCGTCGCTTGAGGGAGATGAGACATGGCTGATCTTCGCAACAATTTCGTCGGCATCAAGTCGCCCAACCCGTTCTGGCTGGCCTCCGCGCCGCCGACCGACAAGGCCTACAATGTCGAGCGCGCCTTCAAGGCGGGCTGGGGCGGCGTGGTCTGGAAGACGCTCGGCGAGGAAGGCCCGCCGGTCGTCAACGTCAACGGCCCGCGCTACGGCGCGATCTGGGGCGCCGACCGCCGCCTCCTCGGCCTCAACAATATCGAGCTCATCACCGACCGCGATCTCTACACCAACCTCATCGAGATGAAGCAGGTAAAGATGAACTGGCCGGACCGGGCGCTGGTCGCCTCGATCATGGTGCCCTGCGAGGAAAACGCCTGGAAGGCGATCCTGCCGCTGGTGGAGGAGACCGGCGCGGACGGCATCGAATTGAACTTCGGCTGTCCGCACGGCATGTCCGAGCGCGGCATGGGTGCGGCGGTCGGCCAGGTGCCGGAATATATCGAGATGGTCGTGCGCTGGTGCAAGCAATATACCCGCATGCCCGTCATCACCAAGCTGACGCCCAACATCACCGATATCCGCAAGCCCGCCCGCGCGGCGAAAGCCGGCGGCACCGACGCCGTGTCGCTGATCAACACGATCAACTCCATCGTCTCCGTCGATCTCGACAGCTTCGCCCCCAACCCGACGGTCGGCGGCAAGGGCACCCATGGCGGCTATTGCGGCCCGGCGGTCAAGCCCATCGCGCTCAACATGGTGGCCGAGATCGCCCGCGACCCGGAAACCTACGGCCTGCCGATCTCAGGCATCGGCGGCGTGACGACCTGGCGCGACGCCGCCGAGTTCCTGGCGCTCGGCGCCGGCAACGTGCAGGTCTGCACGGCGGCCATGACCTACGGCTTCAAGATCGTGCAGGAGATGATCTCAGGCCTTTCCGACTGGATGGACGCCAAGGGCCACCGCAGCCTCGACGACATTTGCGGCCGCGCCGTGCCGAATGTCACGGACTGGCAGTATCTCAACCTCAACTACATCGCCAAAGCCCATATCGACCAGGATGCCTGCATCAAGTGCGGCCGCTGCCACATCGCCTGCGAGGACACCTCGCATCAGGCGATCACCCAGTTCGTCGACGGCGTCCGGCATTTCGAAGTGATGGAGGACGAGTGCGTCGGCTGCAATCTCTGCGTCAACGTCTGCCCGGTCGAGAACTGCATCACCATGGTCGGCCTCGAACCCGGCACGCTCGACCAGCGCACCGGCAAGCCGGTCGACCCGAACTACGCCAACTGGACGACCCATCCGAACAACCCGGCGGCCCGCCAGGCGGCGGAGTAAGCGCCGCACTTGCCTCTCACCCTGCCCCACGCGGTCGTGGGTTGGAGACGCCGGTGCGTCATATCCCCTTCTCCCCGCCTGCGGGGAGAAGGTGGCCGGCAGGCCGGATGAGGGGCAGCCCTGTTACCCGAAGACGTTGAAGCTCTGCCCTGCACTGTAAGCGAGGAACGCGAGCGCCCCGAAATAGACGATGGTCAGCGCCACCATCGCGTAGCCGGCGAGCACCACCAGCCCGTCGCGCTGGGAGATGCCGGCGGCGAGCAGCAGGATGGCGACGCCCGGCAGCGTGTTGGAAAACGGAATGAGCCCGAGCGGCGCCATCAGCAGCAGCCCCGCCCCCATCAGCGCCAGCCCGTTGATCCGGTTCATCACGGCGCCCGTCGTCACCGAGGCGAAGCGCGGCTTGAAGAAGCGGTCGATCCGGCGCAGGAACGTCACGCCGCGCTGGAGCACCGGCCGCAGCCGGCCGCTTTCCAGCCGCCGGTCGGCGACCTTTTCCGGCAGCCAGGGCAGCCGGTTCAGCGTGATCGCCGCGCTGATCAGCACGATGCCCGCGCCGAAGACGGTGGAGACGCCGGGGATAGACACGGGAAAGAGGAAGGGCAGCGACAGGAAGGCGCAGAGCAGAAGGAGACCGCTTTCCCCCATCATCGTGAGAAGGTCGCGCAGCGTGATGTGCTCGCCCCGGATCGAATGGAGGATGTCCTCGAGCAGTTCGCTCGTCTTGCGGTCGGTATCCTTGAAGCCGATGGCTGCCGTCATGAACTGTCCTTTGCCGTGCCGCGTGTCTGTGGGCGGGGAATGCGGCTTTCCTATGGGCTCTGGCGCATCCTCTCGCCCAAGGCTATGAGCAACGGGGCGGGAGGCGGGCAAGCCGCGCCGCAGACGATAGGATGATTTTCTTGACGAAGCGTATGCCGGCCCCGGCGGGCCTTTCCACCCACGCCAGAGGCCATGAGAAGCTGAAGGGCCATCTCGCCATGCTGCTCTTCGCCGTGCTGATCGCCGGCTCCTTCTCCTTCGGCGGGCTCGCGGCCCGCTACATGAAGGCCGAGCCGTTGATGCTCTGGCGCTATATCCTGACCATCGTCGTCATGGCCGTGCTCGCCTTCGGCGTCTTCCGCGTGCCCACGGCCCTGCCGAAGCAGGCGTGGCGCTTCCTGCTGCTCGGCGGCCTCATCGCGGCCTATATGCTGACCATGTTCATGGCGCTGGAATTCACCAGCCCCGTCGCCACCGGCGCGGTCTTCACCCTGATGCCGCTGCTGAGCGCCGCCTTCGCGCTGCCGGTGCTCGGCCAGCGCACCAGGCCGGGCGTGCTGGCGGGCCTCATCATCGCCGCCGCGGGCGCGGTCTGGGTGATCTTCCGCGGCAATATCGATGCGATCCTCTCCTTCGATGTCGGCACCGGCGAGATGATCTTCTTCGTCGGCGTCCTCTGCCATGCGCTCTATGTGCCGCTGATCCGCCGCTTCGACCGGGGCGAGCATGCCGTCGCCTTCGGCTTCTGGGTCACGGTGGGCGCGACACTCTGGCTGATACCGCCGGGCATAAGAGGCCTCGTCCAGACCGACTTTTCGGCCCTCCCCCTCACCGTCTACGCCGCCGTCGCCTATCTGGCGGTCGTCACCACGGCCCTCACCTTCCTGCTGCTGCAATATGCCTCGAAGCGCCTGCCGGCCTCCAAGCTGCTCGGCTACGGCTACCTGACGCCGAGCTTCATCATCCTGCTGGAAGGCCTGATCGGCCATGGCTGGGCGAGCCTGCCCGTTCTGGCCGGCGCGCTGGTCACGGCCTGCGGCCTCGCGCTGATGGCTTTCCTGCCCGACTGAATTTTTTTCGGAACGATCCGCCGCGCCGCGCGTTGCCGCCCTGTTGGGGCGCACCTTGAGCAGCGACGGAGTGCGCATTTTGAAGCGATTTGAGATCATCGATGGCATGCGGGGCTATTTCCTCGTCTTCATGCTCATCAACCACCTGATATTCGTCGGCGGCTACTGGATGATGGAGGTGAACCACCGTCAGTTCGCCTTCGTGGAGGACGCGCAGGGCTTCGTCTTCCTCTCGGGTCTGCTGATCGGCATGGTCTATGCCCGTAAGATGCTGAAATACGGCTACGACACGGGTCGCCAGCTCATCCGCAACCGCGCCTTCGAGCTCTATCGCTATGCCATGAGCACGGTGATGGCCGTGCTCGTCGTGCAGATGTTCCTGCCCGACGCCTACCGGCTCTGGTACAACTGGCTCGGCACCACCAATTTCGACGAGCCGCTGCGGCTGGCGGCCATCGCTACCTTCCTCTTCCAGCCGACCTTCATGGATATCCTGCCGCAATATATCGTCTACATGCTCATCGCGCCGCCGCTCGTCTGGCTGTGCCTGCAGGGCAAGGGGGCGCATGTGCTGGCCGGCTCGCTGATCGCCTGGATGGCCGCGCAGCTCGGCCTGCAGCGCTTCGCCACCGAGCCGCTGAACGCCCTTGTCACCGGCGCCGACGGCCAGGGCGTCCGCGCCAGCTTCAACATGCTCGGCTGGCAGATCGTCTTCTTCTCGGCCATGGTGATCGGCGTCCTCACCGCGCAGAAGAAGATCGACTGGCAGGCCGTCTTCTCGCCGGAAAAGACATTGCTGCCCAAGGCCGCGCTCGCCGTCTGCCTGTTCTTCCTGCCGCTGCGCATCGTCACGGCCTGGGACCTGTTGCCCCAAGCCGTGCTGGACAAGTTCGCGACGATGGAGATCCGCGCCGATTTCGGCCCGGTCTACCTCCTCAACTTCGCCGCCGTCGCGACGGGCCTCGCCTGGCTGCTGATCGCCGGCCCGAAGCATAACAACGGCTTCGTCCGCGCGCTTGCCCGCGGCGCGACCGCGGTCTTCATGCTGCGCTTCCTGCGCCTGCTCGGCCGCCATTCGCTGCAGGTCTATGTCTGGCACGTCGCCATCGTCTATGCGGTCTACTATGCGGACGGCCGCACGCCGGAGCTTTCACAGCTCACCAAGACGACGGTCGCACTCGTCTGCATCGCGCTGCTTCCCCTGCCCGCGCTCTGGCGCGAACGGGAGCAGATCGCCGCCAGCCTTTTCGGCCAGGCGAAGGCCGAGCCGGTGGAAACCAAGTCTAGATCTGCTGCTCGCTGATATGGAGCCCGGCGAGGAAAAGCTGTTCGAGGAAGCGCGCCGCATCCTCGAACCGCCCCTCGCCGGACTGCCCCTGCCCGAGCACCGCGCGCACCTGCACGTCGAAGTCGGCATAGTGCTGCGTCGTCGACCATATGGAGAAGATGAGGTGATAGGGATCGCATCTGGCGATCTTGCCCGCCTTCGCCCAACTGCGGATGACCTCCGCCTTCTCGTCCACCAGCGCCTTCAGCGGTCCCTTCAGCTCGTCCTCGATATTCGGCGCGCCCTGCAGGATCTCGTTGGCGAAAAGGCGGCTTTCGCGCGGGAAATCCCGCGCCATCTCCAGCTTGCGGCGGATGTAGCTGCGGATCTCCGAGAAAGGGTTGCCGCCTGCGTCGAACTCGCGCAGCGGATCGAGCCAGGTGTCGAGGACGCGGGTGATCAGCGCCCGGTGCATCGCCTCCTTGGTGCGGAAATAATAGAGGAGGTTCGGCTTGGACATACCGGCGACCTCGGCGATCTGGTCCACCGTCGCGCCGCGGAACCCGTGCAGCGAAAAGACCTCCAGCGCCGCCTCGAGGATCTGCTCTTCCTTGGCTTCCTGGATGCGCGTGCGCCGCTGTGTCCTCGCCGCCCTCGGTAATGCCATCGTACCCCTCGTCGTCTTCCGTCGCGCGGAAAAGTGCCGTCAAATTCACCAGTTCAACCAGCCGCCATTTTCTTGGCGCTCACCAAAGGTTTTTGGTTTTTCGGCTTGAGTGCCGCAACGGAAGCTGTAATGTTTACCAACCGGTCAAATTATCAGACAGTTATCAAGTAAAGGCAACTGCTCTGAACGGACGGCGCAAAAACAACAATCGCGCTGCCGGCCGGTGGGAACAAAATGGGGCCTCAAAGAGCCCGAAGACGTGGGAGCATACGACATGGCCGCACCCGGCGAGAACATGCGCGTCAACGCGGACCGCCTGTGGGATTCCCTCATGGACATGGCGAAGATCGGCCCCGGCATCGCCGGCGGCAACAATCGCCAGACGCTGACCGACGCCGACGCCGAGGGCAGGCGCCTCTTCCAGACATGGTGCGACGCCGCGGGCCTGACCATGGGCGTCGACACGATGGGCAACATGTTCATGACGCGCGCCGGCAGCGATCCGGACGCCCTGCCCGTCTATGTCGGCTCGCATCTCGATACCCAGCCGACGGGCGGCAAATATGACGGCGTGCTCGGCGTGCTCGCGGGCCTTGAGGTCGTGCGCTCGCTGAACGACCTCGGCATCGAAACGAAGCACCCGATCGTCGTCACCAACTGGACGAACGAGGAAGGCGCCCGCTTCGCCCCCGCCATGCTCGCCTCCGGCGTCTTCGCCGGCGTGCATACGCAGGACTACGCCTATGGCCGCAAGGACCCGGAGGGAAAGACCTTCGGCGACGAGCTGAAGCGTATCGGCTGGGTCGGCGACGAGGCGGTCGGCGCGCGAAAGATGCACGCCTATTTCGAATATCACATCGAGCAGGGCCCGATCCTCGAAGCCGAAAAGAAGGACATCGGCGTCGTCACCCACTGCCAGGGCCTCTGGTGGCTGGAATTCACGCTGACCGGCCGCGAGGCGCATACCGGCTCGACGCCGATGGCGATGCGCGTCAATGCCGGCCTTGCGATGGCGCGCATCCTCGAAATGGTGCAGACGGTCGCCATGGAGAACCAGCCGGGCGCCGTCGGCGGTGTCGGCCAGGTATTCTTCTCGCCGAATTCGCGCAACGTGCTGCCCGGCAAGGTCGTCTTCACCGTCGACATCCGCTCGCCCGACCAGAAGAAGCTCGACGGCATGCGCGCCCGCATCGAGGCGGAAGCGCCGAGGATCTGCGAGGCACTCGGCGTCGGCTGTTCCGTCGAGGCGGTCGGCCATTTCGACCCCGTCACCTTCGACCCGGCCCTCGTCGCGACCGTCCGCAAGGCCGCGGAAGACCTCGGCTACAGCCACATGAACATCATCTCCGGCGCCGGCCACGACGCCTGCTGGGCCGCCAAGGTCGCCCCCGCCACCATGATCATGTGCCCCTGCGTCGGCGGCCTCTCGCACAACGAGGCGGAGGACATTTCCAAGGAATGGGCCGCCGCCGGCGCGGACGTGCTGCTCCATGCGGTGATCGAGACGGCAGGCATCGCCGAGTGATCCTCAGCCGCCCGGCCAGCCGGGCGGTTCCACGCGTTGCGTGCACGAAAATCAAGACAGGGAACGGACCAACATGAGCACAGTCATCAAGGGCGGTACCATTGTCACCGCCGACCTGACCTACAAGGCGGACGTCAAGATTGAGGGCGGGAAGATCGTCGGGATCGGCCCGGACCTTTCCGGCGACGAGGTGCTGGATGCGGCGGGCTGTTATGTCATGCCGGGCGGCATCGATCCGCATGTGCATCTCGAAATGCCCTTCATGGGCACCTATTCGGCCGACGATTTCGAAAGCGGCACACGCGCCGGCCTTGCCGGCGGCACGACCATGGTGGTCGATTTCTGCCTGCCCGATCCCGGCCAGTCGCTGCTCGACGCCTTGAAGCGCTGGGACAACAAGTCGACCCGCGCCAATTGCGACTATTCCTTCCACATGTCCGTGACCTGGTGGGGCGAGCAGGTCTTCGACGAGATGAAGACCGTCGTCGAGGAAAAGGGCATCAACACCTTCAAGCACTTCATGGCCTACAAGGGCGCGCTGATGGTGAACGACGACGAGATGTTCGCCTCCTTCCAGCGCTGCGCCGCGCTCGGCGCCCTGCCGCTCGTCCATGCGGAGAACGGCGACGTCGTCGCCGCCATGCAGCAGAAGCTGATGGACGAGGGCAACAACGGGCCGGAGGGCCACGCCTATTCCCGCCCGCCTTCGGTCGAGGGCGAGGCGACGAACCGCGCCATCATCATCGCCGACATGGCGGGTGCCCCGCTCTATGTCGTGCACACCTCCTGCGAGCAGTCGCACGAGGCGATCCGCCGCGCCCGCCAGAACGGCATGCGCGTTTATGGCGAGCCGCTGATCCAGCATCTGACACTGGATGAAAGCGAATATTTCAACAAGGACTGGGACCACGCCGCCCGCCGCGTCATGAGCCCGCCCTTCCGCAACAAGCAGCATCAGGATTCGCTCTGGGCGGGCCTTGCGAGCGGCTCGCTTCAGGTCGTGGCGACCGACCATTGCGCCTTCACGACCGAGCAGAAGCGCTTCGGCGTCGGCGATTTCCGCAAGATCCCGAACGGCACCGGGGGCCTGGAAGACCGCATGCCGATGCTCTGGACCCACGGCGTCAATACCGGCCGCCTCACCATGAACGAATTCGTGGCCGTCACCTCCACCAACATCGCGAAGATCCTCAACATCTATCCGAGAAAGGGCGCGATCCTCGTCGGCGCGGACGCGGATATCGTGGTGTGGGACCCCAAGCGCTCCAAGACCATCTCGGCGAAGAACCAGCAGTCCTCCATCGAATACAATGTCTTCGAGGGCAAGGAAGTGACGGGCCTGCCGCGCTACACGCTGACGCGCGGCGTCGTCGCGATCGAGGAAAGCACGGTCAGGACCCGCGAGGGCCACGGCCAGTTCGTCAGGCGCGAGCCCTTCGCCGCCGTCAACAAGGCGCTCTCCACCTGGAAGGAGATCACCGCGCCGCGCAAGGTGGAGCGCAGCGGCATTCCGGCGAGCGGCGTCTGATGGGCGCCGGCCGTTCGCTTCCCGCGCTTTTCCTCGGCATCCTCCTCGCCGGTCCGGCGGGAGCGGCGGCCGTGGTCGACGGCAGCTATGGCGACAAGGAGGGCTGCCTCTATTCCGAAACAGGCGAATCCTCCGGCGCCGACATCTTCTTCCTGCTCGACAAGGAGGGCGTCACCACCGCCATCTCCTACTGTGCTTTCAAGGGTGCCGGCAGGAAGGTGGGCGGCGCGACGGTGGTATCCGCCGAATGTCACGAGGAAGGCTCGACCGAGGCGACGTCCGCCGAGATGACGCTGACGCCGGACCATGGCGGCTATACGGTCGGCTTTGCCGACGGCACGCGCTGGGGGCCGCTGATGCGGTGCAAGAAGTGACGGGTGGGCATCCGGCATATAGACGCCTACGCGGGAACCAGCCCATCGAGATGCGGCAGAAGCACCACGCTCTCCTGCTCGTGGGGATCTGTCCGGGCGACGACGGCGCAGACCGGCCCGTCGGAGAGATTGGCGGGAAGATGTGGCACGCCGGCGGGAATGTAGAACATCTCGCCCGCTTTGACGATGACATGGTTCTCCAGCCGCGCGCCGTACCAGGTATGCGCCTCGCCGGAGAGCACGTAGATCGCCGTTTCGTGGCTCGCGTGCAGATGCGCCTTGGCCCGCCCGCCGGGCGGGATCGTCAGGAGATGCATGCAGATGCCGGAGGCGCCCACCGTCTCGCGGGCAATGCCCTCGAAATAGCTGAACCCCTGCCTTCCGTCATAGGTTCCGCCCGGGCGCACCACCCGGCATTCGGCCGTCGTTTCCACCGCCATCGCCTCCTCTACCGGTCCCAGCGTGAGAATTCCGTGCCTAAAGTGATACCGCAGACAATGCCGATTGCAATGCCGGGAACGGACATGCAGTCTGCCGAAAACCGCGCCCTTGCAGGTGCCGAAAGATGACCCGTATGTCCTCGTCCGATACCGTCGTCTCCGCGAAAGATCTCGGCCTGACCTTCCAGACGGCCGATGGCCCCGTCACGGCGCTTTCCGACGTCAACCTTTCCGTCGAGAAGGGCGATTTCGTCTCCTTCATCGGCCCGTCCGGCTGCGGCAAGACGACGTTCCTGCGCGTCATCGCCGACCTCGAGAAACCGACCTCGGGCGCGATCACGGTCAACGGCATGACGCCGGAGGAAGCCCGGCGGCACCGCGCCTATGGCTATGTCTTCCAGGCCGCCGCGCTTTATCCCTGGCGCACCATCGAGAACAACATTGCCCTGCCGCTCGAAATCATGGGCTATTCCAAGGAGGACAGGAAGGCGCGCATCGAGCGCACCCTCGATCTCGTCAACCTTTCGGGCTTCGGCAAGAAATATCCCTGGCAGCTCTCCGGCGGCATGCAGCAGCGCGCCTCCATCGCCCGCGCGCTCGCCTTCGACGCCGACCTCCTCCTGATGGACGAACCTTTCGGCGCGCTCGACGAGATCGTCCGCGACCATCTCAACGAACAGCTCCTGAAGCTCTGGGCCCGCACCAACAAGACCATCTGCTTCGTCACCCACTCGATCCCCGAGGCGGTCTATCTCTCGACGAAGATCGTCGTCATGAGCCCCCGCCCCGGCCGCGTCACCGACGTCATCGAATCGCCGCTGCCGAAGGACCGCCCGCTCGGCATCCGCGAGACGCCGGAATTCCTCGAGATCGCCCATCGGGTGCGGGAAGGTCTTCGCGCGGGACACAGCTATGAGGAGCACGCCTGATGCCGTCCTCCTCTCCATCCTCTTCCGCGAGGAGCTGACCCATGGAACAGGCAAGTTTCCTTCGCGACCGCCTGCTTCCGATAGGCACTGTCCTTATCGCCCTCGTCGCTCTCTGGTATGTCTTCGCCGCCGTGCTCAACGCGCCCTTCGAGCGCGACACGGCCGCGCGAGCGGGAACGACGATCGGCTTCACGGAGCTGCTGCCGAAGACCATGGCGCAGGAGCGGCCGGTGCTGCCGGCACCGCACCAGGTCTTCGCCGAGCTCTGGGACACCACCGTCAACAAGGCGATCACCTCCAAGCGCAGCCTCGTCTATCATGCCTGGGTCACGCTGTCGGCGACGCTGCTCGGCTTCGCTATGGGGGCCTTGCTCGGCATCCTGCTCGCCATCGCCATCGTGCACAACCGGGCGATGGACCGCTCGCTGATGCCCTGGGTCATCGCCAGCCAGACGATCCCCATCCTCGCCATCGCGCCAATGATCATCGTCGTGCTGAACGCCATCGGCATTTCCGGCCTGATGCCGAAGGCGCTGATCTCGACCTATCTGTCCTTCTTCCCGGTCGTCGTCGGCATGGTGAAGGGGCTGCGCAGCCCTGAGCAGATTCAGCTCGACCTGATGCACACCTACAACGCCTCCCCGGCACAGACCTTCTGGAAGCTGCGCTGGCCCGCCTCCATGCCCTATCTCTTCACTTCGCTGAAGGTGGCGGTCGCCATCTCGCTGGTCGGGGCCATCGTCGGGGAGCTGCCGACGGGCGCCGTCGCCGGCCTCGGCGCGCGCCTGCTGGCCGGCTCCTATTACGGCCAGACGGTACAGATCTGGGCCGCCCTCTTCATGGCGGCGGGCGTCGCAGCGCTGCTCGTCATCCTCGTCGGCATCGCCCATAACCTCGTCCTCAAGCGCATGGGGGCACGGGCATGAACGCGTCGATCCTGATAGCCGCCGTCGTCTTCTGGCTCGCCGCCTGGGCGTTCAACGAATGGCTGGTGCGCCGGAAATTCCTGAACCCCGCCGCCGACCGCGCGGCGCGCCTCGCCGTGCCGCTGATCTTCGGCGTCACCATCCTCATGCTGTGGGAAGGCATCGTCCGGGGCTTCGCCATCCCCTCCGTCCTCCTGCCGCCGCCGAGCATGATCTGGACGCGGCTCATCAACTCCGTGCCGACGCTCTGGGCGGATTTCCGCCAGACCTTCCTCAAGTCCGTGCTGGTCGGCTATGCGCTCGGCTGCGGCCTCGGCTTCCTCGTCGCCATCCTCATCGATCGCTCGCCCTTCCTGCAGAAGGGCCTGCTGCCGCTTGGCAATTTCGTCTCGGCTTTGCCGGTCATCGGCGTCGCGCCCATCATGGTCATGTGGTTCGGCTTCGACTGGCAGTCCAAGGTCGCCGTCGTCGTCATCATGACCTTCTTCCCCATGCTGGTGAACACGGTCTCCGGCCTTGCCGCGACGAGCCACATGGAGCGCGACCTGATGCGCACCTATGCCGCCGACTGGTTCCAGACGCTGGTGAAATTGCGCCTGCCGGCTGCCTGGCCCTTCATCTTCAATGCCCTCAAGATCAATTCCACGCTGGCGCTCATCGGCGCCATCGTCGCCGAGTTCTTCGGAACGCCCATCGTCGGCATGGGCTTCCGCATCTCCACGGAAGTGGGCCGCATGAATGTCGACATGGTCTGGGCCGAAATCGCGGTCGCCGCGGTGGCTGGCTCCCTGTTCTACGGGATCGTCGCGCTCATCGAGCGGGCCGTCACGTTCTGGCATCCGTCTGTCCGCGGTGGACAGGCGTAACAAGAAGAAAGAGGGAACTGACATGAAAACGAAGATCGCATCGCTGCTTCTGGCAAGCGCATTCTCGCTTGCCGCGTTCCAGGCCGGGGCCGCCGACAAGGTGACGCTCCAGCTCAAATGGGTGACCCAGGCCCAGTTCGGCGGCTACTATGTCGCAAAGGACAAGGGCTTCTACGAGGAGGAAGGCCTCGACGTCGAGATCAAGCCGGGCGGCCCGGACATCGCCCCCGCGCAGGTGATCGCCGGCGGCGGCGCGGACGTCATCGTCGACTGGATGCCCTCGGCCCTCGCCAGCCGCGAGAAAGGCGTGCCGCTCGTCAACATCGCCCAGCCCTTCAAATCCTCGGGCATGATGCTGACCTGTCTGAAGGAATCCGGCGTCAAGGGCCCGGAGGACTTCAAGGGCAAGACGCTCGGCGTCTGGTTCTTCGGCAACGAATATCCCTTCCTCTCCTGGATGAGCCACCTGAAAATCCCGACCGAAGGCGGCCCGGACGGCGTGACCGTTCTCAAGCAGGGCTTCAACGTCGATCCGCTGATCCAGAAACAGGCCGCCTGCATCTCGACCATGACCTATAACGAATATGGCCAGGTCCTCGATGCCGGCATCAAGCCGGAGGACCTCGTCACCTTCAAATATGAAGACCAGGGCGTCGCGACGCTGGAAGACGGCCTCTATGTCATGGAAGACAAGCTCAAGGACCCGGCCTTCAAGGAGAAGATGGTCAAGTTCGTGCGCGCCTCCATGAAGGGCTGGAAATATGCCGAGGAGCACCCGGACGAGGCCGCCGAGATCGTTCTGGAGAACGACTCGACCGGCGCACAGACCGAGGCGCACCAGAAGTTCATGATGGGCGAGGTCGCCAAGCTCACCGCCGGCTCCAACGGCGCCCTCGACGAGGCCGACTACAAGCGCACCGTGGAATCGCTGCTCGCCGGCGGTTCCGACCCGGTCATCTCCAAGGAGCCGCAGGGCGCCTGGACGCACGAGATCACCGACGAAGCGCTCAAGTAATCAACGGTTTGCCGGATATTTGCGACGTGCGGGGCCTGTGCCCCGCACGTTTTGTTTTGAGGTGTCGTCCCGGCATCCTTCCGCCGCCATGGAAATGCCAAACACCTAAAATAATGAGGCACCATTTCGTTACCCCTTGTAAGCGCTGGAAACGCCGATTACATAGACCGCGCAGTTGGAACCTGGAGAGGCAGGAAGCCGTTCCGCGTCCGCCATACTGGCAGGAATAAGTCCGGCATAATCAAAAGAAGAGCGCCCGGACCAGGATCATAAAGTCATGCTTTTGGGAAAGTTCGGCCTATGGCGTCTGGACACAGGACAGTTCTCTCTTTTTCCGTCGCCGCATTCATGACGGCCGCGCCCGCCCTCGCCTTTGCCGCCGATGCGGCGACGGGCGATGCCGCCGGGCAGAAACAGACGCAAAATCTTCCGGCAATCGTCGTCACCGCCGCTGAAAAGCGCCCCGTCGTCGACCGCGTGATCGCCACCGGCACCGTCCAGGCGGTGGAGGAGGTCTATGTGACGCCGCTGGTCGACGGCCTCTCCATCCGCACACTCGCCGCCGATGTCGGCGACCGGGTGGAGGCGAACGGTACGCTGGCGACGCTCAACGATGACGCGCTCGTCCTGCAGAAGAGCCAGACCGAGGCCTCGCTGGCGAAGGCAAACGCCGCCCTCGCGCAGATCAAGGCCCAGCTCGTCGAGGCGAAGGCCAATGCGGACGAGGCCGTGCGCGTGCGCGATCGTGCCCAGCGTCTCGTCAAGTCCGGCTCCCAGTCGCAGGCAAATGCCGATCAGGCCGTCGCCGCGGCCGACGCCGCGCTCGCCCGCGTCAATTCCGCCGAACAGGCGATCGCCGTCTCCGAAGCCGACATCAAGGTGGCCCAGTCGCAGATCGACGACATCGACCTGAAGCTTGCCCGCACCGCCGTCAAGTCGCCGGTCGCCGGCGTGGTTTCCGCCCGCACGGCCAGGATCGGCGCGATCGCCAGCGGCGCTTCCTCCCCCCTCTTCACCGTCATCCGCGACGGGGCCATCGAACTGAAGGCCGACGTCTCGGAGGACGCGATCCTCAAGCTCGCGCCGGGGCAGAAGGCGACCGTCACGCTCGCCGGCGGCGCGGCGAAGCTTGCGGGCGACGTGCGCCTCGTCGAGCCGACGCTCGATGCACAAAGCCGGCTCGGCCGCGTCTATATCCGCTTCGACGAGCCGGGCAAGGCGCGCGCCGGCATGTTCGCGAGCGCGGAGATCGTCATCGAGGAACGGCAGGGCATCGTCCTGCCGCTTTCCGCCATCACGACGGCGGACGGCAAGACGGTGGCCCGCAGGGTCGAGAACGGCGTGGTGAAGCTGGTCCCGGTGGAGACCGGCATTCAGGACGGCCAGGTGATCGAGATCGTCAGCGGCCTTGCGGCCGGCGACGAGGTGGTGGCGAAGGCCGGCGCCTATGTGCGCGACGGCGACCGCATCAACCCGGTCCATGCCGAGGAAGCCTCGGCCACGAAATGACGGGAGGCCCCGCAGGTCGCGGGGCTGCGATGCCGGGCTGGGGCGCCCGGCGGCATGACGGACGGTCCGGGGCGGATCGATCCGAGGGAACGTCCGGTCTCGCAAAGAGGATTTTGGGGACATGAATTTTTCAGCCTGGTCCATTCGCAACCCGATTGCGCCGCTGCTCGCGTTTTTCCTGCTGCTCTATGTCGGCATCCAGTCGTTCTATTCGCTGCCGATCACGCGGTTCCCCAACATCGACGTGCCCGTCGTCGCCATTTCCGTGACGCAGAGCGGCGCGGCACCGGCCGAGCTCGAGGTACAGGTCACCAAGGAGATCGAGGACGCGGTCGCCGGCATCGAGGGCGTCAAGGACATCATGTCCACCGTCACCGACGGCAGCTCCGTCACCTCGGTGCTTTTCGAGATCGAGAAGCCGACCAACCAGGCGCTGCAGGACGTCAAGGACGCGATCGACCGCATCCGCAGCGACCTGCCCGCTTCCATCGAGGCGCCGGTCGTCACCAAGATCGACGTCGAGGGCCAGGCGATCCAGACCTTCGCCGTCTCCTCGCCCAACATGACGCTGGAAGAGCTGTCCTGGTTCGTCGACGACAAGGTCAAGCGCGCCCTGCAGGGCCAGCCCGGCATCGGCAAGATCGACCGCTTCGGCGGCGCCGACCGCGAGGTGCGCGTCGACCTCAATCCCGACAAGCTGGAGTCGTTCGGCGTTTCCGCGGCCGACGTGAATCGGCAGATCCGCAGCATGAATGCGGATGCCGGCTCCGGCCGCGGCCAGATCGCCGGCGCCGAACAGGCGATCCGCACGCTGGGCGACGCCCGCTCGGTGGAAAAGCTCACCAACACGATGATCGCGCTGCCGAACGGCCGCTTCGTGCGGCTCTCCGAGCTCGGCAGGATCACCGACACCTATGAGGAGCCGCGCTCCTTCTCCCGCTTCAACGGCACCCCGGTCGTGACCTTCGCGGTCTTCCGCTCCAAGGGGGCCAGCGAGGTGACGGTGGCCCAATCCGTCGCCAAGTCGCTCGAAAAGGTGCGCACGCAATATCCGAACGTCTCGATCGAGATGGTCGACGATGCCGTCTACTTCACCTACGGCAACTACGAGGCGGCGCTTCACACGCTGATGGAGGGCGCGCTGCTCGCCGTCATCGTCGTGTTCCTGTTCCTGCGCAACTGGCGGGCGACGCTGATTTCCGCGGTGGCGCTGCCGCTGTCGGCGATCCCCACCTTCTTCGTCATGGACCTGCTCGGCTTCTCGCTGAACCTCGTCTCGTTCCTGGCGCTGACGCTGGCGACCGGCATCCTCGTCGACGACGCCATCGTGGAGATCGAGAACATCGCGCGGCATATCCGCATGGGCAAGACTCCCTACCGGGCCGCCATCGAGGCCGCCGACGAGATCGGCCTTGCCGTCATCGCGACGACCTTCACCATCATCGCGGTCTTCGTGCCGGTCTCCTTCATGCCGGGCATTCCGGGCCAGTATTTCATCCAGTTCGGCCTGACGGTCGCCGTCGCCGTGTTCTTCTCGCTCATGGTGGCGCGTCTCATCACGCCCGTCATGGCGGCCTATCTCATGCGCTCCGGCGATGCGGACGGCCATGGCGAGGAGAAGGAAGGCGCCTTCATGCGTGGCTACACCTGGCTCGTCAGCAAGACGACGAGCAAGTGGTACGCGCGCTATGCGACGCTCGCCGCGGCCATCGCCTTCCTCGTCGCCTCCGTCGCCCTGCTCTCCACCGTGCCCGGCAGCTTCCTGCCGCCGGAAGACGCCTCGCGCGTCGTGCTCTCCGTCGAGCTGCCGCCGGACGCCATGCTGGACGACACGGACCGCACCACGACGCAGATCTACGACCGCATCAAGAACATCGACGGGGTGCAGAGCGTCTTCGTGCTCGGCGGCTCCTCACCGAAGGGCGACCTGGAACTGCGCCGCGCCTCCGTCACCGTCATCCTCGACAAGCTGGAGCACTCGCTCACCCACAAGCTGGTGAACGACGTTCTGGGCCGCATCCCCTTCATCGGCCCGCACCTGCCGAAGATGGAGGCCAAGGGCCGCCTGCGGCCGCAGTGGGATATCGAGAAGGAACTCTTCGCGGCCCTGCGCGACATTCCCGACGTGCGCATCATCAAGCTCAACGACCGCGGCGAGCGCGACCTGTCCTTCAACCTGCTCTCCAACGACGAGGCGGCCCTCAACGACACCGTCGCGGTGCTGGAATCGAAGCTGCGCGCCGATCCGCTGCTCGCCAATGTCAGCTCGGAAGGCTCGCTGCCGCGGCCGGAGCTGCAGATCCGCCCGCGCGACGACCAGATGGCCCGCTTCGGCATCACCACGGCGCAGATCGCCGAGGTGGTGCGCGTCGCCACCATCGGCGATATCGACTCCCAGCTCAGCAAGGTCTCGCTCGACGACCGCCTCATTCCGATCCGCGTTCAGGTCGACCGCAGCTTCCGCACCGACCTTGCCGCCATCCGCAACCTGAAGATCCAGACGGCGGCCGGCCAGTTCGTGCCGCTCTCCTCGGTCGCCGATATCGACTATTCGGAAGGCCCGAGCGCGGTGAAGCGGCATGACCGCAACCGCGTCGTCTCCATCGGCTCCGACCTCCGGCAGGGCGTCGCCCTCGACACGGCCACCGCCCGCTTCAAGGAGATCGCCTCCGGCATCGACATGCCGCCGACCGTGCAGTTCGCCGAAAGCGGCGATGCGGAGGTGCAGGCGGAGATGCAACAGTCCTTCGGCAACGCCATGCTGCTCGGCCTGCTGCTGGTGCTGATGGTGTTGATCCTGCTCTTCAAGGATGTGATCCAGCCCTTCACCATCATCCTCTCGTTGCCGCTCGCCATCGGCGGCGTGGCGGCGGGCCTGATCCTGACGCAGAACGCGCTGTCCATGCCCGTCCTCATCGGCATCCTGATGCTGATGGGCATCGTGACGAAGAACGCCATCCTGCTGGTCGACTTCGCCATCGAGATGATGCACCACGGCATGGAGCGCGTGCATGCCATGATCGAAGCCGGCCGCAAGCGCGCCCGCCCGATCGTCATGACCTCCATCGCCATGTCGGCGGGCATGCTGCCCTCGGCGCTCGGCGTCGGCGAAGGCGGCTCGTTCCGCTCGCCCATGGCGATCGCGGTGATCGGCGGCATCATCGTCTCGACGGTGCTCTCGCTCGTCGTCGTGCCGTCCTTCTTCCTGATCATGGACGACGTCTCGCGCTTCCTCGGCTGGCTCTTCGGCCGCTTCGTCGGCAGGAAGGACGACGAGCAGCTCGCCATGAAGCCGGAAGACCTCACCCGCCTTGCCGACCAGACCGCCCGCGACGTCGCCGATCTCGAAAAGCGGATCGACACGCTCGAAAGGAAGAACGGCGAGCGCAAGCCCTTCAGCGTGGTGCATCACTCGCCGCTCGCGGCCGAATAGGCATCACCCTTCGAAATAAAACGGCCGGCCCTCGCAAAAGCGGGCCGGCCGTTTTCGTTGTTTGATCGAAATCAAGCAAGCCTGGCCGATCCTCGACTATCGTTCTTCCATCCAAGACCACAGGATGCCTGCGGGAGCCCGGAGTGAGATCGATGAACAGGCTGATGAAACCCGGTGCACGGGAACGCGAAACGCTGCTGAACGCCGGCCTTCTTTCCATGCTCGGCGTGGAGAGCGTCGCGGCGATGATGGAGATCGCGGTGATCGGCAACCTGCCGGCGCGCCAGATGCTGTTCCGCGAGGGCGAGCCCGCCGACATGCTGCATTGCGTGCTCTCGGGCTATGTCCGCGTCTACAAGCTCGACCCCGACGGCCGTGAGGCCGATGTGGAGCTTTATGGTCCCGGCGACGTGATCGGCGCCAGCGTCGTGCTGGAGGGCAGGCGCTATCCGGCGACGGCACAGGCGGCGGAACCCTCGCTCATCGCCCGCTTCGACCTGAAGCGCGTGCGCGACATCGCCGCCCGCCGGCCCGATCTTGCCATGGCGCTGGCCGCCACCCTTTCCGGCCAGCTCGGCCGGGCCTTCGCGAGCCTTGCCGACGACCGGCTGCACACCGCGCCGCAGCGCGTCGCGCGCTACCTGCTCTCCCACTGCGCGGTGGACGGCAAGCCCGCCAGTTTCCGCCTGCCCTACCAGAAGAGCCTGCTTGCCGGAAAGCTCGGCCTTGCGCCGGAAGCGCTTTCCCGTGCCTTCTCCCTGCTGCGCGGCCACGGCGTCAGCGTGCGCGGCCGCCTCGTTCACATAAGCGACCCCGAGGCATTGCGGCGGGTATGATCAGAGCCCACCCTCGACCCTGAGGAAATCCACGATCCGGTCGACGCCCTCGCCGCGCTTCATGTCGGAGAAGACGAAGGGCCGCGCCGCGCGCATGCGCCCGGCGTCCCGCTCCATCACGTCGAGATCGGCGCCGACATGCGGCGCGAGGTCCTTCTTGTTGATGACGAGAAGGTCGGAACGCGTGATGCCCGGCCCGCCCTTGCGCGGGATCTCCTCGCCCTGGCAGACGGAGATGACATAGATCGTCAGGTCCGCAAGGTCGGGCGAGAAGGTCGCCGCCAGATTGTCGCCGCCCGATTCGATGAAAACCACGTCGAGATCGGGAAAGCGCCGGTTGAGATCGGCGATGGCCTGGAGATTGATCGAGGCGTCCTCGCGGATCGCCGTGTGCGGGCAGCCGCCCGTCTCCACGCCGACGATGCGGTCGGAGGAAAGCGCCTGCATGCGCACCAGCGCCTCGGCATCCTCCTTGGTGTAGATGTCGTTGGTGACGACCGCCACGGAATAGCGCTCGCGCATCGCCTTGCAGAGCTTTTCCGTCAGCGCCGTCTTGCCCGAGCCGACGGGGCCGCCGATGCCGACGCGCAGGGGACCGTTCTTCGATGTCATTCCCAACCTCCGGAAAATCCGGAGCGGCCGGCCGGGACCGCCGCCGCTCCTTCGTTGAAAATCTGCGCTCCGGCGGAAAAGTCCGCAAGCGCCTTCATGAGCGGAAAAGCCGCGTCGGCAGGGTCTCGTGCCGAAGGCTGGCAATGTCCGCGCGGATCGCCGACGTGCCGAGATCGTCCAGCGTCGACCGTGCCGCCGCATCGGCCAGTGCGAGGATCAGCGCCTCCAGCCCCGCAAGCACGGCAACGCCGTCCTTCTGGCCGATGACGCCGCAGCGGATGGCAACGGACACGAGGTTCGAGGCGACCGCATGGAGATAGGCGGCAAGCGCCGCTTCCGCTCCGATGCCATGGCCGGCCGAAACCGCGCCGACCGCGACCGGATAGGCTGCCGCCTCCCCCAGGAGCGCGAGGACCGGATGCGGCCAGCTCGCCGCCGCGGCAAGAAAGGCGCCGCCCTGCAGCATCGTCTCGCGATGCCGTTCCGCGGAGCCCGAAAGGGCTTCGGCAAGCTCCGCCACCGCCGCAAGCCGCACCGCGTCGCCCGCCGCGCCATGGGCCTCGGCAAGCAGCACCGCATCGTTCCAGAGGGCGCCATGCGCAAGAAGGCTCGCGAGCCAGGCGCGCAAGGTGCCGGCATCCTGCACGTCGCCGTCGGCAACCGCCTGCTCCAGACCGCCGGAATAGGAGAAGGCGCCGACCGGGAAGGCGGGCGACAGCCATGTCATGAGCCGGACGAGCGCCGCGGTATCAGCCATGGCCGTGATGATGATGCCCGTGGCCATGATAGGCGCCGCGCAGCGGATGGAACGGCTCGCAGACCTCGCGCACCGTCGCGCCGAGGCCCGCCAGCATGTCGCGGATGACGTGATCGCGCAGGATGAGGATGCGCTCGCCCTCGATCTGCGCCGGCAGGTGGCGGTTGCCGAGATGCCAGGCGAGTTCGACGAGGTGCAGGCGGTCCTTCGGCGTCACCTCGTAGAGCAGCTCCTCCGCGGCGATCACCTCGATGGTCTCGCCCGTCTCGGTGAGGAGCAGGTCGCCATGGCCGAGCTGCACCGGCTCCTTGAGGTCGAGCATGACGACGTCGTCATGCTGCATGTGGAGCAGTTTGCGGCGCACATGGCGCTGGTCATGGGTCAGCACGACGACATCGATGGGCGTATGGTCGCCGCCGGCGCCATGCCGCAGGATCCGGGTGGAACGATAGGGCACGGGAACCTCGTCTCAGAACAGGAAATAACGCTGCGCCATGGGCAGCACGGTGGCCGGCTCGCAGGTGAGCAGTTCCCCGTCGGCCCGCACCTCATAGGTCTCCGGGTCCACCTCGATATGCGGCGTCAGGTCATTGAGGATCATCGACGCCTTGGAGATGGCGCGCGTGTTGCGAACGGCGATCAGTTGCTTGTCGACGCCGAGGCGTTCACTGAGGCCAAGGTCGATGGCGGCCTGTGATACGAAGGTGACGGAGGAGTTCGTGCGCATCCGGCCATAGGCGCCGAACATCGGCCGGTAATGCACCGGCTGCGGCGTCGGGATCGATCCGTTTGGATCGCCCATCGGCGCCATGGCGATGGAGCCGCCGAGAAGCACCATGTCCGGCTTCACGCCGAAGAAGGCCGGCGACCACAGGACGAGGTCCGCCCGCTTGCCGACCTCGACCGAGCCGACCTCGTGGCCGACGCCCTGGGCGATGGCGGGATTGATCGTGTATTTGGCGATGTAGCGGCGGATGCGCAGGTTGTCGTTGTCGCCCGTCTCGCCGGCAAGCCGGCCGCGCTGGCGCTTCATCTTGTCGGCGGTCTGCCAGGTGCGGATCGCCACCTCCCCGACACGGCCCATGGCCTGGCTGTCGGAGGAGACGACGGAGAAGGCACCGATATCGTGCAGGATGTCCTCGGCCGCGATGGTCTCCTTGCGGATGCGGCTTTCGGCAAAGGCGATGTCCTCGGGGATCGACGGCGACAGGTGGTGGCACACCATCAGCATGTCGAGATGCTCGGCGATGGTGTTGATCGTATAGGGCCGCGTCGGATTGGTGGAGCCGGGAATGACGTTGGGCTGACCGCAGACCTTGATGATGTCCGGCGCATGGCCGCCGCCCGCGCCCTCGGTGTGGAAGGCGTGGATGGTGCGGCCCCTGATGGCCCCAATTGTGTCCTCCACGAAGCCGCCCTCGTTGAGCGTGTCCGTATGGATCATCACCTGGACGTCGTAGTCGTCCGCGACGGAAAGGCAGCAGTCGATGGCCGCCGGCGTCGTTCCCCAGTCCTCGTGCAGCTTCAGGCAGGAGGCGCCGGCCCGGATCATCTCCTCGAGGGGCGCCGGCAGCGAGGCGTTGCCCTTGCCGGCAATGCCAAGGTTCATCGGGAAGGCGTCGAAGCTCTCGATCATGCGCTCGATGTGCCAGGCGCCGGTGCAGGTGGTGGCGAGCGTGCCATGCGCCGGGCCGGTGCCGCCGCCGAACATCGTCGTGATGCCGCTTGCGAGCGCCTCCTCTATCTGCTGCGGGCAGATATAGTGGATATGCGTATCCATGCCGCCCGCCGTCAGGATCCTGCCTTCGCCGGCGATCGCCTCCGTCGACGGACCGACGATGATGGTGACGCCCGGCTGCGTGTCGGGATTGCCCGCCTTGCCGATGGCGGCGATGCGCCCATCCTTCAACCCGACATCCGCCTTGAAGATTCCGGTATGGTCGATGATGAGCGCATTGGTGATGACCGTATCGACCGCACCCTCGGCCCGCGTCGCCTGGCTCTGGCCCATGCCGTCGCGGATGACCTTGCCGCCGCCGAACTTCACCTCGTCGCCATAGATGGTGAAATCCTTCTCCACCTCGGCGAAGAGTTCCGTATCGGCAAGGCGCACCTTGTCGCCCGTTGTCGGGCCGAACATGCCGGCATAGGCGGCGCGGGACATTCTGTAGGACATGGTCAGCTTCTCCGGGAGGCGGAAGGAGGATCGAGACGTTCGAGGCGGCCGGCGGCGATGCGGGCATCCACCCAGCGCCGCTCGGCGGCGAAGGGGTGCCACATCCAGCCCTCATGGCCGAAACCGGCAAGGGACACCCGGTCGCCGGCCCCGGCCACATTGTCGAGCACATGGGCAATGACGACGAGCCCGGAACTCGGCACCACATAGGGCGGCGGGTCGAAGGCACGCAGCGAGGCGACGACCGCGTGGTGCACGGCCGCGGGGACGACCTTCACGCGCCGGCCGGTCATCGCGGCGAAGGTGCGGAAACCGTCCGTATAGTCGTCGCAGAAATCGTCGAGATCCGGGTGGCTTTGGGCGAGCGGCGCGCGCAGCGCGGCGAAGACCTCCGAAGCGCGCACGCACCAGATTTCGCCGGCCTGCCGCACGGTGTCGCTCGCCTTCCATCGCCCGCCGGCCAGCATCTCCAGCGCCGGGCGGCCGGTATTGCACACGGCGACGATGTCGGTCTTGCGACCGCCCCGCCCCGCCGAGCGGCATCCGTTGAAGCGGATCACCATGTCCGCGGCGTCGATCGTTCCGGCCACCCCTTCCGGGATGTCGCCGTTGCCAACGATGACGATCCTGCGCGACACCGATGGGCTCCTCAGTTTTCCTGCTCGTAGACGGCTTTCAGTTCCTCGGTGCGCTTGCGCGTGAGGTCGGCAAGGCAGCCTGAGACGAGCAGGGGCTCGCCCGTGCCGCCGCGCATCGGAAAACCGGCGAGCTCGCACTGGCCGTCACGATAGCCGATCCAAGCACGCTGGGCGTTCTTCAGCGCATTGACGGCGCCGACATACTGCTCGCCCATGTCGCGGGCGTCATCGTCCATCGTCTGCGCCGCGGCCATCGCCTTGCGATAGGCGACATTGAGCGCCTTGTCGGCCTCCTCGTAGTCACGGCGGGCGCAGATGTTCATGTCCGCCTGGGTGGTGGCGTTGTCGCAATCGACCTCGGGCTCGTCCTCCTGCGCCATGGCGAAGGCGGATGAAAGGAGGAGCACCGCGGAAGCGAGGAGAAGGTGGCGGCGCATGTCAGAGCTTCCCCATCACGCGCTGGCGAAACCCGTAGATTTCCCGCTTGCCGGCGAAGGGGACGAGCCGGACCGTGCGGGTCTGGCCGGGCTCGAAGCGCACGGCGGTCCCGGCGGGAATGTCGAGCCGCTGGCCCCGCGCCTTCTCGCGGTCGAAGGAAAGGCCGGGATTGGTCTCGTAGAAATGGTAGTGGCTGCCGACCTGGATCGGCCGGTCGCCGGCATTGGAGACGTCCAGCTCCGTCACCGGCAGGCCGGCATTGAGTTCGAGCTCGCCTTCGGCGGCGATGATTTCACCCGGGATCATGCTTTCCTCACGCAGCTTCTGCCGGCCCGCAGCCTTCGGCTTTCAGGACCCGCTTGGTGGATGCCGGATATTTCGCAAGAAGCGCCGCCGGCCGGATCGGCCGGGGCACGAATTCGCCGCCGCAATTCGGGCAGGCGCTGCCGAGGACGCCCGCCACGCAATCCGCGCAGAACGTGCATTCGAAGGTGCAGATCATCGCCTCGCGGCTCTCCGGCGGAAGGTCGCGGTCGCAGCATTCGCAGTTCGGCCTGATCTCGAGCATGGGCCTACCGTATCGGTTCGTGGACGGTCACGAGCTTCGTGCCGTCGGGAAAGGTCGCTTCCACCTGGATGTCGTGGATCATCTCGGGGATGCCCTCCATGACCTGGTCGCGCGTCAGGACATGCGCGCCCGCCTCCATCAGGTCGGCCACGGAGCGCCCGTCGCGCGCCCCCTCCACGACGAAATCGGTGATGAGGGCGATCGCCTCCGGATGGTTGAGCTTCACGCCGCGCTCCAGCCGCTTGCGCGCCACGATCGCCGCCATGGCGATCAGCAGTTTGTCCTTTTCGCGGGGTGTCAGGTTCATGGGCGATCCATCGGTTGCGACTAGAGACTCCAGACTTTCGGCACGCCCGCGCCATCACGCAAGTGCGAAATGACGGGAAGCAGCTTTTTTCTGAGGGCAAAGCCGTCCTCGGCGGTCACGCGCGCCACGAGCTTGTCCTGCCAGTGGCTGACGCCGCCGTCCGGGCCGTCCAGCAGGCGGCGCAGCGGAGCGAGATGCGCCTCCGCACCCGCACCGCAGAAGAGTACCGTGGCGAAGGCGCGGGCGCCTGCAAGCACCGCCCGCTCCCCCGTTAGCGCCGCGATATCGCCGTCGAGCCGCACCTCTTCCGCATGGATCAGCCGGCCCGCCCGGCGGATGCGCCAGCGATCGCGGAAGGTGCCGGTCTCCACCCGCTCGCCCATCGCCTTGCGCCCGAGCAGCACGGCCTCGACCGCAAGGAAGGTCGCGTCCGCCGCAAGATCGACCTCCAGCCGGCGTGCGAGCGCCGAGCGGTCGAAGAGAATGGTCTCCTGCGGCAGCCAGTCGACACGCGCCGCAGCGCCCGCCACGATGCGGGTCTCGACCGAGGCTTCGGCGGAACCGCTCGCCTTGTAGATCCTTTCGCAGGCCTGCGTCGTCGCGGTCAGGCGAGTGCCGGCGGCGGCGTCGAGCCGCCAGTCGATCCGGTCGCCGCCCGTCAGGCCCCCGGCGGTATTGATGAGGACCGCCTCCATCGTGCCGTCGAATGTGCGCGGCAGGCGGATCTTGGCACAGCCCTCCTGATAGAACACGTCCAGGCGCGTGCCGAAGGCAGAGGCCTTCGTGACGAGCCTGCCCTCGCCCCGCGCGCGCTGCGGACGGGCGGCCGGAACCGAAGCATCTGGAATTTTTGCGATCATCGTACGGAGCGGAATCCCGGGAGGCCGGATCAGGCCCGGCTCTTCCATATGTCCACGATGCCGGCGCCCACGCAAGCGGCGACACGAACGCCGAACCTCTTCGCCCACGAAAAAGCCCGGCGCGAAGGCCGGGCTGAAAGCGAGGCGGCCGGGCGGCGTGCATGCGCCGCCCGTTCCGGAACGGGACTATTCGTTCTGCGAGTAGGTGTACTTGCCGTCTTCACCCTTCTTCCAGGTGTACAGGACGTAGTCCGGACGGGTGATGTCGCCCTTCTCATCGAAGCTCAGTTCGCCGATGACGGTCTTGAACGGACCCTTCGACTTCAGGGCTTCGGCCACGGCCTGCGGGTCGTTGCCGCCGGCTGCCGCTGCGGCCTGCGCGATGACCTGAACGGCCGCGTAAGCGTAGAGCGTGTAGGCTTCCGGCTCGAAACCGGCAGCGCGGAACTTCTCGACGAGCTCCTTGGCGGCGGGGTTCTTGCGCGGGTCCGGAGCGAAGGTCATCAGCGTGCCGTCGACGGCGTCGCCGGCGATCGAAGCCAGTTCGTTCGAAACGATGCCGTCGCCCGAGATGAACTGGGCCTTCAGGCCCTGGTCGGCGGACTGGCGCTCGATGAGGCCGAACTCCGTGTGCAGGCCGCCCCAGTAGACGACGGTGACGCCGGCTTCCTTCATCTTGGCGATGAGGGCCGAGAAGTCCTTGTCGCCGACATTGACGCCTTCATAGAGGGTCTCGGTCACGCCGGCTTCGTTCATGAACTTCTTGGTTTCGTCGGCAAGGCCCTGGCCGTAAGGCGTCTTGTCGTGCAGAACGGCAACCTTGGCGTCCTTGAAGTTGGCCGCGATGAAGGAGCCTGCTACCGAGCCCTGCTGGTCGTCACGGCCGCAGGTGCGGAACGTGTTCCACAGGCCGCGCTCCGTATAGGTCGGGCTGGTGGCCGCCGGCGAGACTTCCAGGATGCCGTTTTCGGCATAGACTTCCGAAGCCGGGATGGAAACGCCCGAGTTGAAGTGGCCGACAACGAACTTCACGCCGTCAGCGACGAACTTGTTGGCGACCGAAACGCCCTGCTTGGCGTCCGACACGTCGTCGCCGATCGAGACCTTGATCTGTTCGCCGTTGATGCCGCCGGCTGCGTTGAGGTCTGCGACCGCCTGCTCGGCGCCCTTCTGGATCTGCGCGCCGAAAGCGGCGTTGGGGCCCGTGATCGGAGCACCGATACCCAAAAGCACATCGGCCCAGGCGCTGCCGCTGAAAGCGACCATTGCAGCCAAAGCAACAGCCGACATGAGAGACTTCTTCATATTATTACTCCCAATTTGAAGCGGGTTGATTTCGACCGACCGCAACACCCGCATTCATTGCGCCGGTATCGTCGTTCCGCCGCCGGAGCCGGCAGCGGGGTTCCCTCTGATTATTTGGCTTTCCAGGAGAAGGGCGAGGCCTTTTCGTAGAGCCAGTAATAGTTGTTGGCCATCTGCCGTGTCCGGTAGTATCGATAGCCGAGCGTAGCAAACAGCAAAAGCACGACGGTGTCCACGGCATAGTATTGCAGCGTGAGCATGGTGCCGTGGAAGAGCGCGTGGTGGATGAAGCGGATGCCGACGCCCAGCAGCAGCACGTAGACGACGAGCGTGCCGTAGCTCTGCCAGTTCTCCGCGACGCTCTTGCCGGTGCGCCAGGCGGTCCAGCCGCCCATGATGACGGTGATGAAGAGGAACTGCCAGATCGACGGTTCTTCGTAGAGAATTCCCTGCATTGTCCTGTCTCCCCTGCCGGACCCGTCTAGTGCCTGCCGCCTTCGAGATAGGCGGCGCGCACTTCCGGATTGGCCAGCAGTTCCTTGCCCGAACCGCTCATCGTCACCTGGCCGTTGACCATCACATAGGCCCGGTCGGAGAGCTTGAGGGCGGCGAAGGCGTTCTGCTCCACGAGGAACACGGTCAGGCCCTGTTCCTGGTTCAGCACCTTGATGGCGTCGAAGATGCCCTTGACGATCAGCGGCGCGAGGCCGAGCGAGGGCTCGTCGAGAAGCAGCAGCTTCGGACGGGCCATCAGCGCGCGGCCGATGGACAGCATCTGCTGCTCGCCGCCCGAAAGCGTGCCGCCGCGCTGGGCTTGGCGTTCCTTGAGGCGCGGGAAGAGCGTGAAGATCTTCTCGACGTCCTCGTTGAAATATTTCAGGTTGTCGAGGCTCGCCCCCATCTGGAGGTTCTCGAACACCGTCATGCGCGGGAAGATGCGGCGGCCTTCCGGCGACTGGGCGATGCGGCGGCGGGCGATCAGGTGCGTCGGCAGGCGCGTGATGTCCTCGCCGTCGAAGGTGACTGTGCCCGCGCGGGCCTGCGGGCTGCCGCAGATCGTCATCATCAGGGTCGACTTGCCGGCGCCGTTGGCGCCGATCAGCGAGACGATCTCGCCCTTGTTGACCTCGACGTCGACACCGGCCAGCGCGCGGATATTGCCGTAATAGGTCTCCACGCCCTTCACGCTGAGAAGCGTATCGCTCATTCCTGCGATCCTCCCTCAGTGCTTTCGATCTCTTCGATTTCCTCGATCACCTCTTCGACCTCATCATCTTCGACACCGAGATAGGCCGCGATAACCTTCGGATCGTTCTTCACATGCTCCGGCGTGCCGTCGGAAATCTTCTGCCCGTATTCGAGCACGACCACATGGTCGGAGATTTCCATGACGACCGACATGTCGTGCTCGATAAGCAGGATCGACGTGCCGCTGTCCTTGCGGATGGAGCGCAGCAGCTCGTTGAGCGCAAGGGATTCGCGCGGGTTGAGGCCGGCGGCCGGCTCGTCGAGGCAGAGGAACTCCGGCCCCGTGCACATGGCGCGGGCGATTTCCAGGCGGCGCTGCGCACCATAGGGCAGGTCCCCCGCCGGGTCGTCGGCGCGCTCGATGAGGTCGGCCTTCTCCAGCCAGTGCTTGGCGACGTCGATCGATTCCGCCGACGCCTTCTTGTAGGCCGGCAGACCGAGCAGGCCGAGGATCGTGTAGCCGGAAGCCTTCATCAGCTTGTTGTGCTGGGCGACGAGCAGGTTCTCCAGCACGGTCAGGCCCGAGAAGAGCCGGATGTTCTGGAAGGTGCGCGCCACCTTGGCGTCCCGGGTGATCTCGAAATCCGCCATGCGCTCGAGGAGGAATTCCCGGCCCCCCTTCTGGCGCATGGTGATCATGCCCATGGTCGGCTTGTAGAAGCCGGTGACACAGTTGAAGACCGTGGTCTTGCCCGCGCCGTTGGGACCGATCAGCGCGGTGATCTCGCCGCGCTCGGCCTCGAAGGAGAAGTCGTTGATGGCCATCAGGCCGCCGAAGCGCATCGACAGATGCTCGACCTTGAGAATGGGATCTTTAGTCATCGTATGGGTCGCTGTATCCGTACCGGGCGCCATCAGCCGTGCCCTTCCTTGGTGAAGCTGCCGGAGACGGCCTTGCGCTCCTTGAGGAAGGCGGTCGGCTCACGGCTTCCGACGAAGCCGCGCGGCTTCCAGACCATGACCGTGACCATGGCGAGGCCGAAGATCAGCATGCGGTAGAGTTCCGGGGTGAAGTCGGGGCCGAAGACCTGCTTGAGGAACTGCATCTCGCGCAACAACTCCGTGCCGCCGACCATCACCGCCGCGGCGACGGCGATGCCGACCAGCGAGCCCATGCCGCCGAGGACGACGATGGCGAGGATGATCGCCGATTCGAGGAAAACGAAGCTTTCCGGCGAGACGAAGCCCTGGCGCACGGCAAAGAAGGAGCCGGCGATACCGCCGAACATGGCGCCGGTGGCAAAGGCTGTCAGCTTGGTCGTCACCGTGTTGATGCCGAGCGAGCGGCAGGCGATCTCGTCCTCGCGCAGGGCTTCCCAGGCCCGGCCGATCGGCATGCGGCGCAGGCGGATCGTCACATAGGCGGTGAGCAGCGCGAGCGCCAGGATGAGATAGAACAGGAAGATCTTGTAATAGGCCGAGGACATCGGCAGGCCGAACGCCTTGGCGAAGTTGTTCGGCGCGGAAACGTCAAAGGACCAGATGCCGAAGACCGAGGCCTTGGGAATGCCCGAGACGCCAAAAGTACCCTTGGTGACTTCCGTCCAGTTGATGAGGACGAGGCGGATGATCTCACCGAAGGCGAGCGTCACGATGGCGAGATAGTCGCCCTTGAGGCGCAGCACCGGAAAGCCGAGGATCATGCCCCAGAAGGCGGCGAGGATGCCGGCGAGCGGCAAGAGGATCCAGAAGGACAGGCCGAAATACTGCGAGAGCAGCGCATAGGAATAGGCGCCGACCGCATAGAAGGCGACGTAGCCGAGATCGAGCAGGCCGGCAAGGCCGACGACGATGTTGAGACCCCAGGCGAGCATCACGTAGATAAGGATCTGGATGCCGAAATTGTCGACCCACTTCAGCGAGCCCTGCACGCCGAAGATCGACATGGCAAGAAGCGGGTACAGGATAAGCGCGACGATGGCGATCTTGCTGAAGTTGCGCTTGAAGAAACTCTCCTCGCCCTCCACCGCCGGCTTTGCCGCGGCGGCGGCCTTGCGGGCGGCCATCCAGGGGCGCAGGTAGGCGACGGTGAGGAAGCGGCCGACGGCGGCAACGATCACGAAGATCGCCAGCAGTCCCCAGCGCTGGTTGAGCACCAGCTCGTTGCGGATGTTCTGGGTGGTCTCGAGGCCGACGAAGAGGACGAAGAGGCCGAGCGAGACGAGGCCGGCGAAAAAGCCCTCGCGCAGAGCCCGCGCCGTCAGGTTCCCGCCGGCGCTCTCATGGGTATTCGAAATGTTGGACATGGATCAAACCTTCTCGACTTCCGGTCGTCCGAGAATGCCGGACGGCTTGAAGATCAGGACGATGGCGAGGATGGAGAACGTCGCGACGTCCTTGTAGTCGATGGTGAAGTAGGCGGACCACAGGCTCTCGATGAGGCCGATGAGCATGCCCCCGAGAACGGCGCCCGGCAGCGAGCCGATGCCGCCCAGAACCGCGGCCGTGAATGCCTTGACACCCGGGATGAAGCCGTCGGTGAAGACGGTCACGCCGTAATACATCAGGTACATGGTACCGGCGACGGCGGCCAGCGACGCGCCCATGATGAAGGTCACCGAGATCGTCCTGTCGACGTCGATGCCGAGCAGCGCCGCCATCTTGCGGTCCTGCTCGGTGGCGCGCTGGGCGCGTCCGAGCGAGGTCTTGTTGACGATGTACCAGAAGGTCGTCAGCAGGATGGCCGTCAGCAGCATGATGATGATCTGCTTGAGCGAGATCGCGATGCCGAAGACGTTGTAGACCGACGAGACCAGCGGCGGGATCGGCTTGTTGCGTGGACCCTGCGTCACCTGGATGAAGTTCGACAGCGCGATCGACATGCCGATCGCCGTGATCAGCGGCGCGAGGCGGAACGAACCGCGCAGCGGCCGGTAGGCCACCTTCTCGATCGTCCAGTTCCACAGCGACGCCGTCAGCATCGCCGCCGCGATCATCACCAGCAGCAGCAGCACGACCGGAAGGCCGACGAACACGCTGGTCAGGATCAGGAAGGTGATGAGAGCGGCAAATCCGCCGAGCATGAAAATATCGCCATGCGCGAAGTTGATCATGCCGATGATGCCGTAAACCATGGTGTAGCCAATGGCTATCAGGCCGTAAATCGAGCCAAGAGTCAGCCCGTTCACGAGCTGCTGCACGAAGTATTCCATATAGACAATCCCCCGGATGCGGTTCCTGAGGGCCGCATCTCTTTTTCTTGCCCGCTCATTTTAGAGCTTGTTCGACAGGGGGATTCCATACCGCTTTCGAGACAAAAGGGAAGCCCAAAATGCCCGGATCGACAATTTCTTTGGCCGGAAGTGTCAAATGGCGCGTTTAACGCCACGAAAACCAAAAAATCGGCAGCGAAAACGGCATTTTGCCCCGAAAGATGCGCGCCGGCGCGAAACGCCCGCCGCAATAGGAACGGGCGCCTCACCGCGTCGCGAAATCCACCGACAGGTCGCGGCTGCGCGCCATGATCTTGAGGTCGCCCACGAGCGCCTCGGCGAAGCTGCGCATCGCCACGAGATCGAATCGCGTCTCGCCGGTGCGGGCGAGATGGACGGAGAGGTGGTTGCACAGGACGTTCGCGATGCGCCACATTGCTTTCGCCCCATGCCGGGGCTAAGCCATGAGCCATGCAGAGCAACCTCGAAGAGCTGAGACAGGTGATGGAAGACGCGGCGCTCGCCGCGGGCCGCGCCATCATGACGATCCGCGGCGACGGGGCGGACGTGCACTACAAACCCGACAGCTCCCCGGTGACGGAAGCCGACGAGGAGGCCGAGCGGCTGATCCTCGCCGCCCTGCTGACGCACTTTCCGGCCATTCCCGTCGTTGCGGAGGAGGCGGTCGCGGCCGGTCTGGTGCCTGACATTTCCGGCGGTCTCTTCTTCCTCGTCGATCCGCTCGACGGCACGAAGGAATTCGTCGCCGGGCGCAGCGAGTTCACCGTCAACATCGCCCTCGTCGAGAACGGCGTTCCCATTGCCGGCATCGTCTACGCGCCGGCGCTGTCGAACGGCTTTACCGCCGTCGACGGGCGCGCCGAGCGCTTCACGGTCGACGGCGGCGCGATCGTCGAACGCCGGCCCATCGGCTGCCGCGGCCGCGGCGGCGCGCTGACGGCCGTCGCCAGCCGCTCGCACGACACGCCCGAGACGGCGCGCTTCCTCGACGACCACGGCATCGACGCCTGCACCGCCATCGGCTCGTCGCTGAAATTCTGCCTCGTCGCCGAGGGCCTCGCTGACGTCTATCCCCGCTTCAGCCGGACGATGGAATGGGACACGGCGGCGGGCGACGCCGTGCTGCGCGCCGCCGGCGGCGAAACACGCATGCTCGACGGCACGCCGCTGACCTACGGCAAGTGCAACCAGCCCCACGACGCGGATTTCGCCAATCCGAACTTCATCGCGGCGAGAACGGGATGGAGAGCCGGCGGGGGAAATTGAACCACCCTCCAATCCCAATCCCGAGGATGACGGAGGAGAGGGCGTGGGTGACAGCTCGCGCGTCGCGACGCAAGCTGCACGCGTCACACCCCTAAAGCTACGCTACGTAAATCACACCCCGCAAATCACACCGCCGGAAGCGGCTCGACGGGTTCCGGTGCAGGCGCCTCCCCTTCCCGGTCCTCCGGCTTGATGCGGAACCAGGCGATGTAGAGCGCCGGCAGGAAGAGCAGCGTCAGCACCGTGCCGACGATGATGCCGCCCATCATGGCATAGGCCATCGGGCCCCAGAACACTTCGCGCGAGATGGGGATGAGCGCGAGGCTCGCCGCCGCCGCCGTCAGCATGATCGGCCGCATGCGGTGCTCCGTCGCCTCGCGCACGGCGTCCCAGGCATGCATGCCCTCCCGCCTCAGGTCCTCGATCTGCACGACGAGGATGACCGAGTTTCGGATCAGGATGCCGATAAGCGCCAGTACCCCGAGGATCGCCACGAAGCCGAGCGGCGCCCCGCTGCCGAGCAGCGCGATGACCACCCCGATGAGCGCCAGCGGCGCTACCGCGAAGACGAGGAAGAGCCGCGAGAAGCTCTGGAGCTGCAGCATCAGGATCGTCGCCATGGCGAACAGCATGAGCGGCACGACGGCGACGATGGGCGCCTGGCTGTTGGCGCTTTCCTCCACCGTGCCGCCGACGACGACCTTGTAGCCGGAGGGCATGCCCTGCCGGAAGCTCTCGACGTCCTTGTCCATCTGCGAGACGATGGTGGCCGGCTGCACGCCGCCGGTGACGCTCGCCTTGACGGTGATGGTGGGCTGGCGCGACCGGCGCCAGACGACCGGCTGTTCCATCTCGTAGCGGAAGTTCGCGACGGCCGCGAGCGGCACGGATGTCCCGTTCGCCGTCGGGAGCTGGAGCTGGCGCAGCGTCTCGATGGACTGGCGCTCGTCCGCCCGCGCCCGGCCGATGACGTCGATCAGGTAGACGTCGTCGCGGATCTGGGTGACGGTCGTGCCGCCGACGACGCCGTTGAGCGCCGAGGAAATGTCCTGCGAGGTCACGCCGAGCTGGCGGGCCTTGTCCTGCAGCACATCGACCTTCACGACGCGGGCCGGCTCGTTCCAGTCGTAGACGATGTCGCCGAGATGATCGTTCTTGCCGATGAGTTCGCCGAAGGCGAGCGCCTGCTTGCGCACTTCCTGGATGTCCGGCCCGCTGACGCGGTACTGGATCGGCCGGCCGACCGGCGGGCCGATGTCGAGAAGCTTCACGAGCGCGTCCGTCCCGACGAAGGTCTTGCGCAGATAATCCTGCAGATCCGCCTTGAGACGGTCGCGCGCCTCCAGGTCCTTGCTGACGATGACCGTCTGGCCGAAGGCCGGCGACGGCGGCTGCACGTCGAAGGAGAGCAGGAAGCGCACCGCGCCCTCGCCGACATAGGAGGACCAGCGCTCGATATCCGGATTGCCCTTGAGCTTCTCCTCCTCGAGCTTGGCGATCTGCGCATTGGTGTCGGCGATCGAGGCGTTCTGCGGCAGGCCCCAGTCGATCACCAGTTCCGGCCGGTCCGAGGACGGGAAGAACTGCTCCTGCACGAAGCGCATGCCGAAGACCGAGACGAAGAAGATGAGCACCGTCGCGACGATGGTCGTCCACTTCCAGCGCATGCAGACGTCGAGGATGCGCGCGAAGGTGCGGGCGAACCAGCCCTTCTCGTCGTGATGCTTCTTCATGCTCTTCGGCAGGATGGTGACACCGAGCAGCGGCGTGAAGATCACCGCGACCACCCAGGAGACGACGAGCGAGATCGCGATGACGACGAAGAGGCTGAAAGTGAACTCGCCGGCCGCGCTGTTGTTGAGGCCGATCGGGATGAAGCCCGCCACCGTCACCAGCGTGCCGGTCAGCATCGGGAAGGCGGTGGAGGTATAGACATAGGTCGCCGCCTTGCGTAGCGAATCCCCCGCCTCCAGCCGCGCCACCATCATCTCCACCGCGATCATGGCATCGTCGACAAGAAGGCCGAGCGCGATGATGAGCGCCCCGAGCGACACGCGCTGCAATGATATGCCGTCGTAATACATGAAGACGAAGGTGATGCCGAGCGTCAGCGGGATAGAGAGCGCCACGACGAGCCCGGCGCGAAGGCCGAGGCTGACGAAGCTGACGACGAGAACGATGGCGACCGCCTCGAAGAGCGCGCGGGTGAAGCCGGAAACGGCCTCCTCCACCACCTTCGGCTGGTCGGAGACGAGATGCACGTCGACGCCCACCGGCAGTTCATGCGAAAGCTGCTCGATCTCCTTCTCGACGGCCGTACCGAATTCAAGAAGGTTCGAGCCCTGCTTCATGCCGATGGCAAGGCCGATGGCCGGTTCGCCGTTGAAGCGGAAGAGCGAGGACGGCGGGTCCTGGTAGCCGCGGGTGATGGTGGCGATGTCGCTGAGGCGGAAGAAGCGGTTGTTGACGCGGAGGTTCACCTCGCGGAGGCTTGCCTCCGAGGTGAACTGCCCGCCGACGCGCACGGCGACGCGCTCGCCGTCGCCCTGCACCACGCCGGAGGGCGAAATCGCGTTCTGCGCCTGCAGCGTGGCGACCACCTGCTGGGTGGAGATGCCGAGCGCGGCGAGCTGGCGCGTCGAGAATTCGAGATAGATGACCTCGTCCTGCGCGCCGATGAGGTCGACCTTGCCGATATTCGGCACGGTGAGCACGCGCCGGCGCGCGTCCTCCACATAGTCGCGCAACTGGCGGGAGGTCAGGCCGTCGGCGGTGAAGGCATAGATATTGCCGAAGACGTCGCCGAACCGGTCGTTGAAGGCGGGGCCGACGACGCCCGAGGGAAACTCCCCGCGAATGTCGTTGATCATGTTGCGGACGGTCAGCCAGGTCGGAGCGACATCGCGCGCGCGGGTCGTCGGCTTCAGGTTGACGAAGACGAGCGTCTGGCCGGGCGTCGTGACGCTGCGGCTGAAGTCGAGCGATTCCAGCTCTTCCAGCTTGCGCTCGATGCGCTCGGTCACCTGCCGCGTCGTCTCCTCCACGGAGGCGCCGGGCCAGGCCGCGCTGATCGTCATCGTCTTGATGACGAAGGACGGATCCTCCTCGCGGCCGAGATTCTGGTAGGTGAAGAAACCGAGCAGCGCGAAGACGATCATGAAGTACCAGACGAGCGAAGCATGTTCGAGCGCCCAGTCCGAAAGGTTGAACTTCTTCATAGACTTGCCTCGTCCTCGATCTTCACTTTCTGGCCTTCTTCAAGGCTGCGCACGCCGGCGGTGACCACACGGTCGCCCTCCTTGATGCCGCTCGTCACGGCAAGGGAGTGCCCGGCGGTCGTTCCCGTCTCGACGGGCACCAGATGCACCTCGCCCTTGCCCGCATCGACCAGCCAGACATGCGGCTTGCCGTCCTTGTTAAGCACCGCGCTTTCCGGCACCATCAGGGCGGTGAGGTCCGGCCCCTCCAGCTCGGCGGTGATGGTCGTGCCGAGCCGCACCGTGTCCGGCGGATTCTCCAGCGCGATCTTGACGCGCCGCGTTCGGGTCACGGCGTCGGCGGCGGGAGCGACTTCGCGCACCACGCCCTTGACGGTCACGGCGGGATTGATCTGCAGCGACACCTCGAAGCGGCTGCCGACGCCAACGCCCCCCGAGGTTTCCGGAATATCGACGACCGCATCACGCTCGTCCGGCCGCGCGACCGTGACGATGGCCTCGCCCGGCGAGACCGTCTGGCCGACCTCAGCGCCCGTCGCGACCACGACCCCGTCGAATTCGGACAGGATGCGGGTATAGGAAAGCTGCTCTTCCGCCTTCACCAGCGCCGTGCGCGCCCGCGTCACGCCGGCGTCGGCCGCCTCGCGGGACTGTTCGGCGCTCTCGACGGCCGCCTTGGCGGCGGCGTTCGACTGGAGCAGCGTCTTCTGCCGCTCCTGGTTGGCGATGGCGCTCGCAAGCGTCGCCTCCGCGCTGGAAAGCTCGGCGCGCGCCGAGCGGACGGCAAGCTCATAGGCGGTGGCGTCGAGCACGGCGAGCACGTCGCCCTTCTGCACGAGATCGCCGACATGGACACTGCGCGAGACGAGGCGGCCGGCGACGCGCGAGCCGAGCGCGGCCTGGACCTTCGCCTGCACCGTGCCGGCAAAACGGGTGCCGGGCAGAGCGGAGGGCGCGACGACCAGCGACAGCACCGGCCGGGGCGGCGCGGCCGTCTCCTCTTCCTTCTTGCAGCCGGCAAGCGCCAGCGCGGCGATGGTGGCGATGGACAGCGGAACGGACATCCTCATTGGGCGCCTCCTTCGAGGGCGGTGACGGTCTGGCCGGGCCGCAGGAGCTTCGTGCCGTCGGCGACATAGGTCTCGCCTTCCTCGATGCCGCCCGAAACGAGCGCCGAGCCGGTTTCGAAGGAAAGCACCTCGACCGGGCGAAGGCTGACGGTGCTGTTCGCCTTGTCGACGATCCAGAGCGCCGGTCTGCTGCCGACGCCGGAAAGCGCCTGCCACGGCACGACCGCGACGCGCCGGGGCGCGAGCGAACCGACGCCGACGACGGAAGCCCCGAGCGTCATTTCCGGCGGCGTCCGGTCCATGGCGATCTTGACGCGCACGGTGCCGGTCTGCGTGTCGATGGTCGGGGAGACCTCGCGCACATGGCCGGTCGTGCGGACCTTGTCGTCCCTCAGCAGCGTGACGATCACGCCGTCCTTGGAAGGCTGCTCGAAGAAGAGCGATTCGTAGACGTTGAAGACGGCGTCGCGCGGGCCGGTATCGGCGATGGTGAACATGGTCTGCGCCGCCTGCGCCACCTGCCCGGCCTCTGCAAGGCGTGCGGTCACGATGCCGTCGGCCGGCGCGCGCAGCTCGGTATAGGAAAGGAGTTCCTTCGCCGTGTCGCTCTGGGCGATGGCGGCCTCGCGGGCGCTTTCGGCCGTGCGCAGCGCGGTCTCCGCGTCGTCGAAGTCGCGGCGCGTGCTGATACCGTCGTTGAGGAGGGATTTCTGGCGGTCGAAATTGGCGCGGGCGAGCTTGAGCTGGGCCTCGGCGGCGCGGATGCCGGCCTCCCCGGCCTCTACATCCGCCTTCTGCTCCTCGGGATCGAGCCGCGCCAGGACCTGGCCTTCCTTCACCGCGTCGCCCACATCGACGAACCATCCGGTTATGCGCCCGCCGACGCGGAAGGAGAGATCCGTCTCCACCCGTGCCACCACCTCGCCGGTGATGGTGACCGTCTGCTCGCGTTCCTCGAAGTGGACCGGCGCCGTGCGCACCGGACGCGCCGCGCCATCGGCAAGCGCCGGCATGGCCGTTGCGGACAGCAACAGCGCTGCCAGCATCATTCTGCCCGATCGGGTCATCGTCGTCTCCACCGTTGCAGGCACCCCATTTAATGTGGGTCCTCATTATATCGCGAAGAGCAGACTGGCAAGCCTTCGCACCATCAGGCGTTGAACATGCCGGACAGAGTGTGGCGAAGTCTTTCCAAAAAGCCAATCGGGGGAACGCGCTGCGGCAGAAAAATAGGATAGGCCCGCGCCTCGGGGACGTGGCGGCCGGCGACCCCAAAAACGAAAAAGCCGCCGGGCCGCCCGGAAACGTTGGTGTTTCTCTGCAGCGGCGCGGCGGCTTTGTCGGAGCGCCGTTTTCCAGCGCTTCCATTGGTCCCCTCTGGACCTTCCCAAAGGAAAGCAGGAAGCGTGCCAGTCTTGGAATAAAACAGATAAGAACGCAAATTCAAAGGCTTGGTGATTTCCCACCATGGCAGCGCGACGGATGCGTCAACCCGATCTGTTCAAAAGCTGGGCAAAGCCTAAATCCTGAGCGCAAAAGAAGGGCGGCCCTTGGCGGACCGCCCCTCTCCCCAGCCCCGGTTCCGTTCCCGGCGGCTTTCTCAGAATTCTTCCCAGTCCTGCGCGGCAGCAGCCGCCGCGGCGGGTTGTCCGCCGCCGAAGGCGCGGGCAAGCTTGCTGCCGAGGGCCCGTGCGCCGGAGGCGACCGGGCGATGCTCGGCGGACGAAGCCACGGCGGGCCGTGCATCGCCCGCGCCCATCCCGAGACGGAACTGCGCGAGCAGCGTGTTGAGGGCCTGGGCCTCGGTTGCCAGCGCATGGCTGGCCGCCGTCTGCTCCTCCACCATGGCGGCGTTCTTCTGCGTGCCCTGGTCGATGGAATTGACCGCCGAGCTGATCTCGTTGAGGCCCGTCGACTGCTCGCGCGCCGAACGCACGATGGCCGCGACGTTCTGGTCGATCTCCTGCACCTGGTCGACAATCTCGGAGAGCGCCGAGCCGGTCTCGCCGACGAGCGCGACGCCGAGATGCACCTGCTCGCCCGACTTGGTGATGAGCGCCTTGATCTCCTTGGCGGCATTGGCCGAGCGCTGCGCGAGTTCGCGCACTTCCTGCGCGACGACCGCGAAGCCCTTGCCGGCCTCCCCTGCCCGCGCCGCCTCCACGCCAGCATTGAGTGCCAGAAGGTTAGTCTGGAAGGCGATCTCGTCGATGACGCCGATGATGTTGGAGATTTCACGCGAGGAGGCCTCGATGCCGCTCATCGCATCCACCGCCCGGCGCACGACGTCGCCGGACTTTTCCGCGCTGGCGCGGGTGCGCTCGACGAGATGGCCGGCATCTTCCGCCCGGCGCGTCGCATCCTTGAGCGAGGTGGTGATTTCCTCCAGCGCCGCCGCCGTCTCCTCGACGGAGGCCGCCTGCTGCTCGGTCCGCTTGGCGAGGTCGTCGGAAGCCGTGCGGATTTCCGCCGAGCCGGCCTGGATGGCATTGGCATTGCTGCCGACCGAGCGAAGGGCCGATTGCAGCTTCTCGACGGAAATGTTGAAGTCGTGGCGGACCTGGTCGAGCGAGCCGGCGAAGGCCTGTTCGATCCGGTGCGTCATGTCGCCGTCGGCAAGCTTTTGCAACCCTTCGGCAAGCGCCTCGACGGCCATGCGGGTCTGGCGCTCGCGCTCGGCGGCCTCCTCGGCGCGCTGGCGGCGTTCGTCCTCGGAAAGCGCGCGGTTCTGCTCCGCCTCGCCTTCGAGGCGGATCTTGGCGAGCGTCGCATCGCGCAGCACGGCCAGCGACCGGGCCATTTCACCGATCTCGTCCTGGCGCCCGGATTCGGAAAGATCGACATCCGTGCGGCCGGCGGCGATCTCGCTGGTGGCGACGATGACCTTGTCGAGCCTCTTGCGGAAGCGAGCCGCCAGCAGCCAGCCGATCGCCACCATCAGCCCGGCGGCGATGGCGATGACGACCGTCGAGGTAAGCGCCAGCGCGGAAAGATGCGAGAACAGCACCGACTTCGGCACGGAGACGACGGTGAACCATGTGGTGCCCGGCACCAGCGGCACCGGCACGGCGACGGCGATGGACGAAACACCACCGACATCCTTGATTTCCATCGCCTTTTCGGGGTTGGCGAGCAGCGCCTTCCAGACCTCGGCATCGAGACCGGAATCGCCGAGCGTCTTGCCGAGCGCGGCCTGGTCGGGATGGCTGATGATGCTGCCGCCCTGGCTGAGCAGCGCGACATAGCCCTCGCCCAGCGGCTTCAGCCGCGCCATGTCGGCGGCCAGCGAATCGAGCGCGATGTCGACGCCCGTCTCGCCCTTGAATTCGCCGTCGAAGAGGAGCGGCACCATGAAGGAGGTCATCAGCACGTTCTTGCCGCCGATGACATAGCTGTAGGGCTCGGTCAGGAAGTCCTTCCCGGTCGCCTTGGGCACCTGATAGTAGTCGCCGGGGCCGGGCTTGTCGTAGTCGACCAGCGCCTCCATGCCGACCTTGCCCTCGTTGCGCACGAAATAGGGAATGTAGCGGCCCGTCGCGTCGTGGCCCGGCTTGTTCCTGTATTCCTCGTCCTTGCCGTCGAAGGCATTCGCCTCCCAGCCGGTGCTGACGCCGAGCGCGTAGGGATTGTCCGCCATCAGGCGGTCGAAGATGCTGTTCATCGTCTCGCGGCTCGGCGTACCCGTCGCCTTCACCGCATAGAGGGTGGAGCGCATGTTCCAGCTCAGTGCCTTGACCTTGGCGAAATAGGCTTCGACCTTGCCGGCGCTCGCCTCGGCCGCGTTCACCATTTCCGAGATCGACCGTTCCTCCACCGCCCGGTAGGACAGCCAGAGCAGAACGCCCGCGGTGGCGACGGTGGTGGCAACGCCGGCCGCCACGATGGCGAACATGTTCCGGGCAGTCGCAGTCTTTGGCAGCATGAAACGTCTCCTTGCATCCGGGCGTGCAGGCACGCACCGGCATTCGTCGGGAAATGGCGGAAACATGCCGGCGGACGCGGCGAAACAGAGACGAAGTCATTTCGCAGACCCGGAGCGTAAGCGCGTACTGGTTTATGAAACGATAAAATTCGAATGAACGATATTCGGAACGGAACGCCGGCTGGTGCGCTTTTCCCGAAGGCCGGCTTTTCAGGGCATCGGAGCGCATTTCACGGCCGCGGCGCCCTCGGGAGGATCGTTCGGGAAAAGTGAACAATGCGTTCGCCCGACCCGGCCTTCCGGCAGGCGGCGCAAAGGGCGATATTCGCCTCAATGAAAGGCGTCGAAACCGACGCCGCACCCGAACATCCCGGACGGCTCCGGGGAGGAGTTATCATGACCCTTAAGCTCACAGGCATCCATCACCTGACGGCGATCACCGCGAACGCCGCGGAAAACCTGCATTTCTATACGCAGGTGCTCGGCCTGCGCCTCGTCAAGAAGACGGTGAACCAGGACGACACGACCGCCTACCACCTCTTCTATGCCGACGGCCTCGCCTCGCCCGGCACGGACCTCACCTTCTTCGACTGGCCGGTCGGCCATGAGCGCCGCGGCACGCACAGTGTCTCGCGCACGGGCCTTCGCGTCGCAAGTCTCGACACGCTCGAATGGTGGAAGGCCCGCCTTGCCGACCTGAAGGTCAAGGCCGGCGATATCCGCGATGTCGGCGGCCGCGCCACGCTCGATTTCGAGGATGGCGAAGGCCAGCGCTTCCGCCTGACCGTGGACAATGCCGGCGCGCCTTCCAATCCCTGGGAGAAGAGCCCCGTTCCGGCCGAACACCAGATCAAGGGCCTCGGCCCCATCACGCTCAGCGTGCCCGATCTCCGCAACACGGAAATCGTGCTGACCGAGGTGATGAACATGGCGGAGACCTCGACCTATCCGAACCCGGACGGGGCGGGCGAGGTTCACGTCTTCTCTATGGGCGACGGCGGGCCGGCGGCCGAACTGCATGTCGCCGTCGAGCCGGACCTGCCGGTCGCCCACCAGGGCGCAGGCGCCGTGCACCATGTCGCGTTCCGCGCCCCGGACATCGAGGCGCTTCATGCCTGGACAGAGCGGCTGCGCGGCTTCCGCGTGCCTTCCAGCGGCGAGGTCGAGCGCTTCTACTTCCGCTCGCTCTATTTCCGCGAGCCGAACGGCATCCTGTTCGAGATCGCGACGGACGGCCCCGGCTTCGCCGTGGACGAGCCGCTCGAGACCCTCGGCGAGAGCCTGTCGCTGCCGCCCTTCCTCGAGCCGCGCCGCGCGCAGATCGAGGCCCGGCTGAAGCCGCTCGCCTGACCCCAACCGAAACCCCGGCGTGGCTGAACCCCCGCCGGGGTTTTTGCACCCTCACAGCGGAGAAAAGACATGACCAGACTGGTGGCAATCTCGGGCAGCCTGCGCAAGGGCTCCTTCAACACGGCGCTGCTACGCGCCGCCCTCGACATGGCGCCGGAGGGTGTCGAGATCGTCGAGGGCACCATCCGCGGCATTCCGCTCTACGATGCGGACTTGGAAGCCTCCGACGGCATCCCGCAGGCAGTCGCCCGCCTCAAGGACCAGGTGGCCGAAGCCGATGGCGTGATCCTCTTCACGCCGGAATACAACAACGGCATTCCCGGCGTCTTCAAGAACGCCATCGACTGGATGAGCCGCCCGCCGGCCGATATTCCCCGCGTGTTCGGCGGCAAGCCCTTCGCCATCGCCGGCGCCTCGCCCGGCAATTTCGGCACGCTGCTCTCGCAGGAAGCCTGGCTTCCCACCATGCGCACGCTCGGCACCGTGCCGTGGTTCGGCGCCAAGCTGATGGTCTCGCGCGCCGCCACCGTCATCGAGGACGGCCGGATCGTCGACGAGGCGACAGAGAAGAAGCTCCGGGATTTCATTGCCGGCTTCGCCGCCTTCGTCGCCAACTTCAAGGGCTGACCAGCAAAAAGGGGGCGCGCCTTGCGGCGCGCCCCCTTTTTTATTGTGTCGTCGCAGGCCTCAGCCGACGACGCGTTCCTTGTAGGCTTTCGCCAGGTCCAGATCGGCGATGCCGATATCGTGGCCGGCGGTGAGCAGCTTGTGCTCCACCGTCGCACCGGCCGCCGCAAGATGCGCCTCGAGGTCGCCGGCATAGCGGCCGTAGGGATCCGCCTCGCCGCTCACCATCAACACGTTCGCGCCGGAGAGATCGGCGGCGGGCGCCGTCTCCAGAACGTTCATGCCGCGCAGCAGCACGGCGTTACGGATGATGCCCGGATGCAGCAGCATCACCGCGCCAATCATGTTCGCGCCGTTGGAATAGCCGACGAACAGCGTCTTTGCCGGATCGAGCCCATAGGCGGCATTCGCCCCTTCCATGAAGGCCGCGAAGGCGTCCGCCTCGCTGGCGAGCTCCTTCTGGTCGAAGGTGACGGCCGTCAGGCGGCGGAAGAAGCGCGGATAGCCCTCGTCCATGCTGCGGCCGCGCGGGCTGAGCAGCACCGCATCAGGCGCGAGCCGCGCGCCGAACGGCAAAAGGCTGGTCTCGTTGCCGCCGGTGCCGTGCAGCAGCACGACCGCGGTGCCATCGGGATTTTCCGGGCGATGCAGCCGGTGGATAAAGGGCAGGTCCCGTTCGCTCATTCTTTCTTCTCCGGGCAGGGAAAATTGCGGAAGCCGGGCACGGACATCGTCCGGATCGGCGCGGAAATGCCGGGGAACGAACAGCCTGGTGCCGAGCGTTTCCAGCGGCTCGTCGACCGTCATGCCGGGCGCGTCCGTCGCATATTCGACGAGCGAGCCGCCCGGCTCGCGGACATAGAGCGAATAGAAATAGGTGCGGTCGTGCATGTTGGTGTCGCCCGCATCCTCGGCGGCAAGCCGGCCTGCCGCCGCTTCCACGGCCGCCCGGTCCGGCGCCCGCAATGCGACATGGTCGATCGTGCCCGTTCCGGGCGCCGAGGTCCAGAAGCCGCTCGCATCGCGGATGTCGAGCACGTCGCCCGCATCGCCGGCGAGCCGCACGATGCCATCCGCCTCGGCCGCCCTGCGGAAGCCGAAATGCCCCCCGATGAAGGCGGCGGTCTCCGACGGTCTTTCCGACAGGATCGTCGCGCCACGGATGCGCTGGATGGCGTCGCCCGCCGCGATGTCCTTCGTGACATGCGGCGCCGGGCCTTCCACGCCCGCCTCGCCGACGAGCTTGACGATGATGCCGTCGGGGTCCTTCAGCCGGAGCACGGGCTCGCCGAACTCCTGCGCCGGCCCCGTCATCGCGATATTCTGCGTCAGGGCGCGCGTCAGCCAGAAGCCGATGGCTTCCGGCCGGATGGCGAAGGCGATCTCCGACGGCTGGCCGAGCCCGACCCGCCCCGGGGAACCGTCTTCCCAGGCGAGGAAGGTGACCAGCGAGCCGGGGCTCGCCGCCGCATCGCCATAGAAGAGATGGAGCTGGTCGGCGTCCTCGTAGCCGGCCGTCCGCTTGACGAGCCTGAGGCCGAGGAAGCCCGCATAGAAATCGACGTTCGCCTGGATCTTCCGGGTAATGCCCGTGATGTGATGGATGCCGCTTGTCATGGGGCACCTCCTTTCGCCAGCACCCAATCAGGATTTGGCCATCCGCGCCAGCCGGCACCCGGTGAATGCACTGTCCACAAAACAAGACCGGCCCCGCTGATGGCGAGGCCGGTCGATGCCGGCGCGACTGCGCCGGAGCGTCTGGAATTTGGTTCAGGCGGCCGCGATATGGGCCGGCGACATCGCCCGCGTCGAGGCGGACGGATCGTTGAGGAGACGGCGGATCGCGGCGCGCACCTCGTCTGCCGAGGAGAAACGCTGGGAATCCAGGTCCCACACGGAATATTTTACGGCGACGAACTTCAGCCGATCCTCGTCGGGAACGACGACGCCGACAGCCTCACCACCGATTTCGATAACCTGCTTTTGCATAACAACTCCTGCCGCGCCCAAAGGCACAGCCAATTCAATTTGCGCTTATTTCGACGGAGGGGACTTCAGTTCACATTCGGCGGAGGGCCGTATGCGCTTTCCCTTTGATCGTTTCACGACAGGAGCACGCCACACGCACGGAGGCGATGCAGTTGATATCGTACATGACACACTCCCTCTGGTTGGCGCTGACGCTGAAAAAAAGACGCGTCAGGGGCGGACCGAAACAGACGCATGCGGTCCTCATGCGATGCTCCAACACATAAGCGGCTCTCCATTCCTTGTCAAGAAAATCCGTAGAATTTTGGAAAAAATTGCTTCCGGATTTGTGTGACAATTCGAATCGCAAAATAGTTTTCGCGCTTGCAGCATATTCCAGAAAAATATGTCGCGAAGACGGACATTCCGGGGAAAAGCCGTGACGCAACCCTGCGGCGGCGCAACAAGGCCCTCGCCTCACGCTAAGGGCGAAGATCGCAGCGGTGAGCGAATGCCCAAGTTGCCCATGGGACACACCCCGGAAACGAAGCGGGGAAAAAACGCTGTGGGACCATTCTTTTTCGCGATGGAGGCTCGATCTTCCGGTGAAACATGAATAAAGAGTGAATCGCGATTTTGTTGTGTTAATTAAGCCGCAATGGCCGGCAGGGTATGAACATGAATTTCACACGGACGCTTTTCCCTCTGAGCATGCTCCTTCTGTCGGGCTGCGTGGTCGGCCCCGACTATCAGAAGCCCGACGCCGCGCTTCCGGCCAAGTTCACCGAGAGCAAGGCAGCGAGCGCCGAGAACGTCACGCTCAATCCGTGGTGGGAATCGTTCCGTGACAAGCGGCTGAACAGCCTTGTGCATCAGGGCATCAGCGAGAACCTTACCGTGCAGACGGCGCTCGAGCGCATCACCGCGGCCGAACAGGGCGTGATCGTCGCCGGCGCAGGCTCGCTGCCGAGCCTCGGCGCTTCGGCGGGCGCGACCGCGAGGGGAGGCCACAACAACCAAGGCGGTGAAACCCGGACGCTGAGCACCGGGGCGGAGGCTTCATGGCTTCTCGATTTCTTCGGCCAGTACCGCCGCGCCAAGGAATCCGCCAACGCTTCGCTCGACGCCGCCTATGATAATGTCAATGTGGCGCGGCTTGCCTACCTCTCCGATCTTGTATCGAGCTATGTGAATGCCCGCTACTATCAGGAAGCGCTGGCGCTGAACCGCAAGAACCTGGAATCGCGCCGCGAGACCCTGAAGCTGACGAACGAGATCAAGGAAGCCGGCGCGGCTTCGAGCCTTGACGTGCTGCAGGCCGAAGGCCTCGTCAACCAGACGCTTGCCGACCTGCCGGCGCTCGAGACGGGCTTCCTGCAATCGGCCAACCATATCGCCACCCTGCTTGGCGTGCCGGCCGGTACGATCACCGCCAGCCTCACCAAGGGCTCCGCGCAGCCGATGCCGCGTTATTCGACGCGCGTCGGCGTGCCGGCCGACCTCATCCGCAACCGTCCCGACATCCGCTCGGCCGAGCGCCTCCTGCAGGCAGCGACGGCGAAGATCGGCGTCGCCGAGGCCGACCTCTATCCGAGCATCGAGCTGGGCGGCTCCATCGGCGCATCGCGGATCTTCCCCGGCGCAACGAACGCGACGAGCTGGTCCTTCGGCCCCTCCCTGACCCTGCCGATCTTCAACGGCGGCGCGCTCAGGGCCCAGGTCAAGATCGCCCGCTCCGAAGCCGAGCAGCAGTACCTGGCCTGGAAGTCGACGGTGCTGAACGCGGTGGAAGAAGTCGAGAACGCCCAGAGCGCACTCATCCGCGACGGCCAGACGGTCGCCGCCCTGCGCAAGGTCGTGCAGTCCTACGAGCAGACGTTGAACCTTGCCCGCGAAAGCTATCGCGGCGGCGCCAGCACGATCCTCGACGTGCTCGATGCGGAACGCAATGTCGCGTCGGCCCGCCTGTCGCTCGCCTCGGCGATCCGCCAGCTTGCCCGCGACTATGTCGCGCTCAACGTGGCGATCGGCGGTGGCGCGGAGATCGGCGCGCCGACCGTCGCCAGCCGGTAAGCAGTCGACGATCGCCGGGTGGCCTCATCCGGCGGCATGTATAATGAGAGAATTCGAAGCGGCGGTCCGGCCTAGGCGGGACCGCCGCTTTCCGTTTGGAAGAACGCGTCGAGCGCGGCGGCCGTCCGGCCATAGTGTTCGCGCAGGGCCGCCGCCGCGCCTTCCGCATCGCGCGCAAGCGCCAGCTCCATCAGCCGGCGATGCTCGCCCTCGACATCGCGCGCCCCGCCGGAAAGGCTGATCGACATGCGCCGGTAGCGGTCAGCCCGCGAAAACAGCTTCTCGCAGATTTCCAGAAGGATCGGCGATCCGCAGGCCGAGATCAGCGCCGCGTGGAAGGCGGCGTGCCGCTCCTCCCAGTCCTCCCGGGTCGCCGAGGGAATGTCCTCACGCACCTGCGGGATGCGCGCGAGAAGGTGGTGGGCAGCGATCACCCGCGCCTCCCAGTCCGCATCCCCCTTTTCCACCGCCAGCCGCAGCGCCTCGCTCTCGCAAAGCTGCCGGGCGGCCGTGATGTCGCGGAGCTCTTCAAGCGACAATGTCGCGACGCTGTAGCCGCGATGATCGTCGAGAACCGTGAAGCCTTCCGCCGTCAGCCGCGCCAGCGCCTCGCGCACCGGCGTCACGCTCATGCCGCAGAGCGCCTGCAGGTCGGCGAAGCGCAGCCGGTCGCCGGGCTTGAACCGCCCCGCGCGGATCGCCTGCCGGATCGCCTCGTAGGCATCGCCCGCCAGCGTCCGCCCGCCTGCCCGCTTCTGGTCCGTCTGACTGCGCATCTTATAAACTCGTAAGGATTTTCGAAAATCGTTGACTTCATGTAAAACCGGATAGAAGGTACGCGCAACTGAAATCGGCAAGGCCGGCACTTAACGGAGGATACCATGAAGCTGGTGCGCTTTGGCGCGGCGGGCGCGGAAAAGCCCGGACTGATCGACGCGGACGGCAAGATCCGCGACCTTTCCGGCGTCGTGCCGGACATTGCGGGCGAGGTTCTCGGCCACGCCGGGCTGAAACGTCTGCGCGCCATCGACCCGAAGAGCCTGCCGCTCGCCCCCGAAGGCAGCCGCTACGGCGCCTGCGTCGGCCGCGTCGGCAATTTCATCGCCGTCGGCCTCAACTATGCCGACCACGCCGCCGAAAGCGGCATGGCCGTTCCGAGCGAGCCGGTGCTCTTCAACAAGGCCCCGTCCTGCATCGTCGGTCCGGACGACACGGTGCTCATTCCCCGCGGCTCGGAAAAGACCGACTGGGAAGTCGAGCTTGCCGTCGTCATCGGCGAGCGCGCCTCCTACGTGTCGGAAGCCGACGCGCTGGACTACGTCGCCGGCTACTGCGTCTGCAACGACGTTTCCGAGCGCGCCTACCAGATCGAGCGCGGCGGCCAGTGGACCAAGGGCAAGGGCTGCCCGACCTTCGGTCCGATCGGCCCCTGGCTGGTCACAAAGGACGAAGTGGACACGAGCGACCTCGCCATGAAGCTCAGCGTCAACGGCGAGCTGGTGCAGAACGGCTCGTCGAGCACCATGGTCTTCAAGGTGCCCTTCCTCGTGCACTACATTTCGCAGTTCATGATCCTGGAGCCCGGCGACGTCATCACCACCGGCACGCCGCCCGGCGTCGGCATGGGCATGAAGCCTCCGCGCTACCTCAAGCCCGGCGACCGCATGGAAGTCTCCATCGCCGGCCTCGGCGTCCAGCGCCAGGCCGTGGCGGCCGGCTGACCGGCCGGAATGCGTAAGACAGACGGATAAAGCGAGAGGGGCCTTGAAGGCCCCTCTTTCGTCTCGGCGATCAGTGCACCGTGGCAGGCGACATGTCCTCGTCGAGGATGCGGAAGGCCTCGTCCAGCGCGGCCACCAGAATGTCCGTCAGTTCGTCGGCATCGTTTTCGAGAAGAAAGAGCGCAACCGTTGCATTGTCCGGATCGCTGTAGCGCTCGAGGTCGTTCGACATGTCATTGTCCCCTTTCCAGCCGGCACCATCCCGGTTAACGGAAAGCTTAGGGACGCAGGCTTGCGTCTGGCTTGTGCCGGAAAGACACAAGGCCTGCAAGCTCAAAACGTCAGCCGCACCAGGATTGGTGCCGCCCCGCCCAGGGCCGGGCAAGGCCTTCGCGCACCAGCCGCTGGCCGATGGATTGTCCGCCGCGCATCACGATATGCGGCGCCGCGCCCGCCTTGCCGGCGGCGCGGCTTCTTGCCGCCACCAGCGAGACGTCGCCCTCGTTGAGGATCTCGCGCAGCCGCAGCTTGGCGTCCCCGCCTCGCGAGCGCTCGGCATCGCAGCGCGCGTCGGCAATCGACGGCGCGTCGATATCGGCGAGCCGCACCTTGCGCCCGGCATAGAGGATCGTGCTGCCATCCAGCACGCAATAATCGGTCTGCGTCGTGCAGATGAACCATTTCCCGGCAAAGGGCGGCAGTTTTTCGCCCGCCGGCACCGTCTGCTCCACCCGTTCGGCGGGCGTCGGCATGGGGCGCACCAGCGCCGTCTCGCGCGCGGGCCTCTTCTCCCTGCGCTCGATGGAGGCGGTGCGGATCGCCGCTGCGCCCTTTTCGGGGCCGGGCGTCCAGTTGTCCATGTAGAGAATGCCGCCGACAAGCGCCGCGCCGAGCACATACCAGTGCGCCATGCCGCCGCCGCGCCGCGCGCCGGAGCGCTTCGCTCCCGAGGCCTTCTTTCGCCGGGTCGTCTTCTTCGCCATCGTCTGTCTCCTGCACGGGACATTGCGACGATCTCTTGAAGATATGGTTACCGATCGGCGACCGGACGGGATGGGGCCGCCATACACGAAAAATTGTCATCCGCTTTGTTGCCGCGCGCGCCAGACTTGATAGAAGCCGGCTGCAATCTGACAGGAGATTTCAGTGAAGCTCTACTACAAGGCAGGCGCCTGCTCCCTCGCGCCGCATATCGTCCTCAGCGAAGCCGGCTCTTCCTATACGCTCGAAGCCGTCGATCTGAAGGCCAAGAAGACCGAGCACGACGCGGACTATTTCGGCATCAATCCGCGCGGCGCCGTTCCGGCGCTGGAAGTGGAGCCCGGCGTCGTCATCACGCAGAACGCCGCGATCCTCCAGTATATCGGCGATCATTCCGACGTCGCGGCCTTCAAGCCCGCTTACGGCACGCTGGAGCGCGCCCGGCTGCAGGAAGCCCTCGGCTTCTGCTCTGACCTGCACAGCGCCTATGGCGGCCTCTTCGCGCCCAACCTCTCCGAAGAGGCGAAGGCCGGCGTGATCGCCAACATCAACCGCCGCATGGGCCAGTTCGAGGCGATGCTCTCGGACGACAAGCCCTACTGGCTCGGCGAATTCACTCAGGCCGATGCCTATGCCTCCGTCATCATCGGCTGGGGCGTCGGCCTCAAGCTCGACCTTGCGGCCTATCCGAAGGCCCTGAAGCTGCGCGAGCGCGTCATGGCGCGCCCGAAGACGCAGGCCGCCCTGAAGGAAGAAGGCCTCCTCTAAGATCGGGGGACCGGAGGCTCCGGCCCCGGTCCCGCTTCCGTCTGCCCGATGCAGCCATGCCCATGGGCGATTGCCCGAAGCTCCAGCAGGCCCTTGATTGCAAGGCTTGACGGCACCGCCCCGCCAGCGAGCGCTTCGCTGGCAGCATACCTACCCCTTTTCCCCCATTTCAAAAAAGTCCGGCATTTCGCCTATCGTGACGACGCACGGGGCTTGACTCTTTGTAATTTGATGCGTGTTATAACACTCGACAGATTGTTGGAGTGAACTAGGAACTTTCATCCATGACCGTGCACCAAATTACGCGTCACGCCCTCATCGGGCGTCTGGCGGACCCTTCCCTGTTGCGCCATCAGGCCTATATCGACGGCCAGTGGGTGAATGCCGATGGCGGCGACACGGTCGCCGTGACCGACCCGGCGACAGGCATCGAGATCGGCACGGTGCCGAACATGGGCGCCGTCGAGACCCGCCGCGCCATCGAGGCCGCGGAGGAAGCGCGCCATGGCTGGGCGGCGCTGGCCGCCAAGGACCGCGCCGTCATTCTGCGCCGCTGGTTTGACCTGATCGTCGCCAACCTTCCCGATCTTGCCGCCATCATGACCGCCGAGCAGGGCAAGCCGCTGGCCGAAAGCCAGGGCGAAATCCGCTATGCCGCCTCCTTCGTGGAATGGTTCGCCGAAGAGGCCAAGCGCGCCTATGGCGACCTCATTCCCGCCCCGCGCGCCCAGTCGCGCATCATGGTGCTCAAGCAGCCGATCGGCGTCGTCGCTGCCATCACGCCCTGGAACTTCCCCTCGGCCATGATCACCCGCAAATGCGCTCCGGCCTTCGCCGCCGGCTGCTCGGTCGTGGTCAAGCCCTCCGAATTCACGCCCTATTCGGCGCTGGCGCTCGCCGAGCTTGCCGAGCGCGCCGGCATCCCGAAGGGCGTCTTCAACGTCGTCACGGGTGATGCGACGGCCATCGGCGGCGAGATGACCGCAAGCCCGATCGTCCGCAAGATCAGCTTCACCGGCTCCACCCGCGTCGGCAAGCTGCTTCTGGAACAGTCAGCCAACACGGTGAAAAAGGTGGCGATGGAGCTCGGCGGCAACGCCCCGCTCATTGTCTTCGAGGATGCCGATCTCGACGTCGCCGTGCAGGGCGTCATCAACGCGAAGTTCCGCAACACCGGACAGACCTGCATCTGCCCGAACCGCATCTATGTGCATGAAACCATCCACGACGCCTTCGTCGCCCGCCTTTCGGCGGCGGTCGGCGCGCTCAAGGTCGGCGACGGCTTCGCGGACGGCGTGCAGCAGGGCCCGCTGATCAACGAGGCGGCGCTGACGAAGGTGGAACGCCATGTCGCCGACGCGCTCGGCAAGGGCGCCAGGGTCGCCACCGGCGGCAAGCGCCACGGCCTCGGCCAGACCTTCTACGAGCCGACCGTGCTGACGGATGTCGACGCCACCATGCTCTTCGAGAGCGAGGAGACCTTCGGCCCCGTCGCCCCGGTCCAGCGCTTCTGCGACGAGAAGAGCGTCATCAAGGCGGCGAATGCCACCTCCTCCGGCCTGGCCGCCTACATCTTCACCCGCGACCTCGACCGCATGTGGCGGGTCGCCGAGAAGATCGAGTCCGGCATTGTCGGCGTCAACGAGGGCCTGGTGTCGAACGAGGTCGCGCCCTTCGGCGGCGTGAAGGAATCCGGCATCGGCCGCGAGGGCTCCAAATACGGGATCGAGGAATTCCTCGAACTCAAATACGTCTGCATCACCCAATCGGCAGCCTGACGGCCCGCCGGAAATGCAGCCCGCCGGCAATGGTGCCTGTGGGCCTCACCTGAATGCGCATGAAAAGGGGAAATACATGAAACTTGCGACTTCACTGAAACTGGGGGTTCTCGCCTGCGCGACCGCGCTGATGGGCGCCATGTCCTTCGCCGGCACCGCCGAGGCCGGTGCCGCGCTCGACGCCATCAAGGCCCGCGGCAATCTCGTCTGCGGGGTCGGCCAGGCCGTACCGGGCTTCTCCGCGCCGGCCGCCAATGGCGAGCTTGCCGGCATCGACATCGACTATTGCAAGTCGATGGCTGCCGCCATTCTCGGCGACGCTTCCAAGGTGACCTACCGCCAGACCTCCTATTCCGAGCGTTTCGTCCTGCTCTCCTCGGGCGAGATCGACGTGCTGGCGCACGACACGACGACCACGCTCAACCGCGAAGGCGCCCAGAGCGCGCGCTTCGCATCGCCGAACTATTTCGACGGCTACACCTTCATGGTGCCGAAGTCGCTCGGCGTCGACAGCCCCGACCAGCTTGCCGACGCCACCGTCTGCATCCTGCAGGGTTCGACCTTCGAGGTGAACACCGAGAACTTCTTCAAGTCGCGCGGCCTGAAATATACCCCGCTCGTTCTCAGCGCCTGGGAACAGCTCGACGCGGCCTTCTTCGGCGGCCGTTGCGATGCCTTCGGCGGCAACTACGGCAACCTCGCCGGCTCGCGCGCCGGCAACGGCAATGTCGACGACTACATCATCTTCCCGAACTTCATCACGCTGGAGCCCTATGCACCGGCCGTGAAGAGCGGTGACGAAGAACTCTTCCTCGTCGCGCGCTGGGTGATGTTCGCCCTCGTCGAAGCCGAGCGCCTCGGCATCACGCAGGCCAATGTCGCGGACCTCGCCAAGAACTCCCCGGATCCGGAAGTCAAGCAGCTCCTCGGCACGACGCCCGGCAACGGCAAGGACCTCGGCCTTTCCGAGGACTGGGTCGTCAAGATCGTCTCGTCCGTCGGCAACTACGGCGAGAGCTTCGAGCGCAACCTCGGCAAGGCCTCGCCCCTCAAGCTCGACCGCGGTCTCAACGACCTGTGGACGAAGGGCGGCCTCATGTATGCGGCACCCTTGCGCTGATGCGTAGCGAGCGCCTTCAAAACGCGCTGTTTGTCGCGGCAGCCATCGCAGTTCTTGCGTGGCTGTCGCACAATCTTGCGTCCAACCTCGCCGCCCGCGGCATCACCATCGACTACGGCTTCCTGTGGAGCGCCACGTCGTTCCCCATCGGCGAGTCGCTGATCTCCTTCGGCTCGGGCGACACCTATTTCCGGGCGCTGCTGGTCGGATTGCTCAACACCGTCAAGCTGGCGCTTGCCGCCATCGTGCTCTCCACCCTGCTCGGCATCCTGATCGGCCTTGCGGGGCGCACCGCCCATCCGCAGCTTCGCGCCCTCGCGAAAGCCTATATCGAGGTGACGCGCAATACGCCGCTGCTGCTCATCCTCGTCGTCTGCGCCACCGCTGTCCGCGTCCTGCCGCCGCCGCGCCAGGCCTGGACCTTCGGGGAATCCATTTTCATTTCCAGCCGCGGCCTCTACATTCCGACGGTGCTCGTCGGCGATGCCGGCCCGGTCCTCGCCGCCGTCGCCGTGCTCGCTCTTGCCTGCGGCGTCCTCTTCTGGCGCGCTATGGTGCGCGGCCGCAACGAGACGGGTCACTTCCCGCGGCCCGCGACCGGTGGCCTGTTCCTCTCGGCCGCCGCGCTCGTCGGCGTCGTCGTCTATGCGCTCGGCTGGGGCGAGATACAGAAGCCGACGCTGATGGGCTTCAACTTCCGCGGCGGCATGGGCATGACGCCGGAATATCTGGCAATGCTGGTGGGGCTTTCCTTCTATACGTCCGGCTTCATCGCCGAGATCCTCCGCGGCAGCCTCGCCGCCCTGCCGAAGGGCCAGTCGGAGGCCGCCCATTCGCTCGGCCTCAGCCCCATCCTGACGCTCTATCTGGTGCTCGCCCCGCAGGCGATGCGGCTCATGCTGCCGCCGCTCGCCAACCAGTATCTCAACGCCATCAAGAACACGACGCTCGCCGTGCTCATCGGCTATCCGGACCTGGTTTCCGTCGGCAACACCGCGCTCAACCAGACCGGCCGGGCCATCGAGACCGTGTCCATCTACCTGCTGATCTACCTGTCGCTCAGCCTCGTGACCTCCGCGGTCATCCGCTGGCTGGAGAAGCGCGCGCAACTGGTGAAGTCATGAGCGAAATTACCGCGGCACTCCCCCGCCCCTCCAATGGCGGCCTCGCCGGCCGGCTGCGCCCCTACTTCCATCCGTGGCCGCATGCCCTGCTGACGGTGGCGATCACCGGCAGCCTCCTCTACGTCCTCGCGCGCTTCTACCGCTGGGCCGTCACCGATGCGGTGTTCGGACAAGCCTCGCCCGATGCCTGCCGCGCGGCAGCGGGCGCCTGCTGGGCCTTCCTGCACGAGCGCTACCACATCATCCTCTTCGGCAGCTATCCGGCCGACCAGTACTGGCGCCCGACGCTCGCCGTCGTGCTGGTGCTGGGCATCCTCATCCTCAGCGGCTTCCGCCGCTTCTGGAAACCGGCCCTCGCACTCGCCTGGATCGCCGTCATGGTGATCAGCCTCGTCCTGATGGGCGGCGGCATCCTCGGCCTGCCCTCGGTTTCCACCAGCCGCTGGGGCGGCCTGCCGCTCACCGTCGGCCTTTCCGCCTTCGGCATCGTGCTCGCCCTCCCGCTCTCGGTCTTCATCGTGCTCGGCCGCCGCTCCAAGGCTGCCGTCATCCGCCGCTTCTGCTCGCTCTATGTGGAGATCGTGCGCGGACTGCCGCTGATCGCGGTGCTGTTCATCGCCTCGACCATGCTGCCCTTCCTGCTGCCCGGCGGCAACCTGATCGACAATATCCTGCGCGCACAGGTGGCGCTGATCCTCTTCCAGGCGGCCTATCTGGCAGAAGCGATCCGCGGCGGTCTCGAAGCCGTGCCGCGCGGCCAGTCGGAGGCCGGCCACAGCCTTGGCCTTTCCGGCGGCCTGATCTCCCGCCTCATCGTGCTGCCGCAGGCCTTCCGCATCGCGCTGCCGGCGATCATCAACACCTTCATCGAGTCCATCAAGGACACGACGCTGATCAGCATCATCGGCCTCATCGACGTGCTTGGCGGAGCACGCGGGGCGATCGCCGACGGCGCATGGCTGGGCTTCTACCGCGAGGCCTACCTAGTCGTCGGCGGTGCCTTCTTCGTCTTCTGCTTCATCCTCTCCCTCCATTCCCGCCGCCTCGAGCGGGAATTCTCCAGCGAGAAGCACTAGGCATGGACAGGAAGGAAATCGCGCTGGCGGACGTCGGCTCCATGCCCACCTACCGGACGCTGGTCCAGGATACGCTCAACGAGCAGATCTACCAGCAGATCAAGGAAAAGCTGATCATCGGGGAATTCCGCCCCGGTGACCGGCTGGTCCTCAGAAACCTCGCCGCCGCCCTCGGAACGAGCGTGGTGCCCGTGCGCGATGCGCTGCAGAAACTCGAAAGCCTTGGGGCCCTGCGCCTTGAGCGCACCTTCATCGTGCCGCTGCTGACCATCGCCGAACTCACGGAGATCCGCGATATCCGCGTGGCGCTGGAAGGTCTTTCCGCCGCCCGCGCGGCCCGGGCGGCAACACCCGAAACTCTCGCCGGCCTGCGCGTTCATTTCGACGCCATGGCCGAGGCCGCCCATGCCAACGACACCAGCCGGTTCCTGCGCGCCAATGCCCGCTTCCACCTGCACATCGCCGACATGAGTAATTCGCCGATCCTGCGCGACATGATCGAACCGCTCTGGCTGCGCATGGGGCCTTCGGTGCGTCTCGCCAAGGCCGAGCCCGGCAAGCTGACCGACGCCATTCCCGACCACGAGACGGCCTTCGCGGCCATCGCCGCGAATGACGCAGCGGCCGCGCGCAAGGCCGTCGTGTCTGATGTCGTCAACTGCTTTGGCATCCTCGCGGATTCCTTCCAGGGCGCTGACGAATGACGGCGCGGCTCGACACCGAGAAGGCCGAGGCCCTCGCCCTTCGCCATTTCGGCGTCGATGGCCGCGCAACGGAGCTCGGCGGCGAGCGCACCCAGAATTTCCGCATCCGCACGGCCGAGGGCGCTACCTTCACGCTGAAGGTCTCCGACCCTGAGGAAGGCGCCGATGGCACGATGCTCGAAAGCGCCGCGCTTCTCCACATCGCGGGCGCCGCCCCTGAAATCGCAGCCCCGCGCGTCGTGCCCGCCCTCACCGGCGAAGAGGCCGTCTTCCTCGGCACTGAGGACGGCCGCTATCTGCGCCTGCTGACCTATCTCGAAGGCACGCCGTTTTCCTTCATCGAGGCACCCACGCCGACGCTGCGCCACGCCATCGGAGACGCCGTCGCCCGCCTCGACATGGCGCTGGCAAGTTTCGACCATCCCTTCTCGCGCGAGCGCGATCTCATCTGGGACGTCAAGCCTATCGCCCGCCTGCGCCCTTTCCTGACTCTGATCGACGAGACGCGCCGGCCGCTCGCCGAAGCCATGCTCGACCGCTTCGAGCAGGTCGCAGGGCCGCACATGGCCACGCTGCCCGCGCAGGCCGTGCATAGCGACATGAACGGCCAGAACATCCTCGTCGACAGCGATGCGAAGGACCGTCTTTCCGGCTTCCTCGACTTCGGCGATCTCGTCCACGCGCCCCGTCTCGTCGATCTCGCCGGTGCGGCGCTGCTGCAGGTTCGCGGCGGCGAGGATGATCTGCGAGATGTCGCCGATGTCATCAGCGCCTATCACCGGGCCTCGCCGCTGGAGGCGCTTGAGATCGAGCTTCTGCCGGAGTTCATGATCGCGCGCTGCGTCATCAATGTCGTGGTCACGGAAATCCTCGCGGACCGCGACCCGGTCAACCGCCCCTATATCATGAAGAACAATCCCGCCTCCTGGATGCGGCTGGAGCGGCTGTCGTCGTTTCCGCAAAATCCATTCAGGACCGCCCTCTAGAGAACGAAGGTGCATGCCATGAGCGTCCCCGTGATGATCAACGCGTTCGACAGCAGGAACGCTGCAAACCTCGACGAGCGCACGCGCGACCTCGTGGAGCGCCGCCAGCGCGTCCTCGGCCAGCCCTACCGCATGTTCTACGAGGAGCCGGTGCATTTCGACTGGGCGAGCGGCGTGCGCCTCTACGATGCGGCGGGCAACGCCTATCTCGACGCCTATAACAACGTGCCCTGCGTCGGCCATTGCCACCCGCGCGTCGTCGCGGCCATCGCCGAGCAGGCCGCGCGGCTCAACGTGCACACGCGCTATCTCGACGAGAGCATCGTCGGCTATGCCGAGCAGCTGCTCGCCCATTTCCCTGCCGAGACCAACCGCCTGATGCTGACCTGCACCGGCAGCGAGGCCAACGACCTTGCCCTGCGCATCGCCCGCAACCACACCGGCGGCACCGGCTTCATCGTCACCGCCAATGCCTATCACGGCATCAGCCACGCGATCGCCGCCATGTCCCCGTCCCTCGGCCTGAACGTGCCGCTGGCGGTGGACGTGCGCACCGTCGCGGCGCCCGATCCGCGCCTTGCCGGTTCACCGGAAGCGGTCGGCGCCTTCTTCGAGCGCGAGGTGCGGGCCGCCATCGCCGACATGCAGCGCCACGGCATCCGCCCAGCCGCGCTGCTGGTCGACACGATCTTCTCCAGCGACGGCGTCTTTTCCGAGCCGGCCGGCTTTCTTGCCGGCGCGGTCGCCGCGATCCGCGAGGCAGGCGGCCTCTTCATCGCGGACGAGGTGCAGGCCGGCTTCGGCCGCATGGGCTCGCATATGTGGGGCTTCCAGCGCCATGGGCTCGTGCCGGACCTCGTCACCATGGGCAAGCCCATGGGCAACGGCTATCCTATCGCCGGCGTCGTCGCGCGCGAGGAGGTGCTGGAACGCTTCGCCCGCGAGGCGCGCTACTTCAACACCTTCGGCGGCAACCCGGTCGCCTGCGCCGCAGCCACAGCGGTTCTCGATATCCTTCGGGACGAGGACCTGCTGGCGAATGCGTCGAAGGTCGGCGCGCATATGAAGGCCGGCTTCGAGGCGCTTTCAAAGCGCCATGACGCCACCGGCAATGTCCGCGGCCAGGGTCTCTTCCTCGGCGTCGACATTCTCGGTGCCGACGGCGCACCCTCTCCGAACGTCGCGGGCGACCTCGTCAATGCGCTCCGCCGCCGCCGCGTGCTCATCAGCGCATCGGGGCCGCTCGGCCACGTGCTGAAGATCCGGCCGCCGCTGCCCTTTTCCATCGCCGACGCGGACGAGCTTTTGCAGGTCTGCGACGAGGTGCTGGCCACTCTCTAACGATCAACCGCGCCGCCGAGGAGGCAAGGCGCAGCAATGCAGGAGGATGCTCGATGGCGGGCGAAAACGTAGTACGTGCCGACGATCTCGATGCCGACACGACAAAAATGCAGGTCTCCACAACGGACGTCGCCGTCGAGATCATCAACATGAACAAGTGGTACGGCGACTTCCACGTTCTGCGTGACATCAATCTCAAGGTCATGAAGGGCGAGCGCATCGTCATCGCCGGCCCCTCGGGTTCCGGCAAGTCCACGATGATCCGCTGCATCAACCGCCTCGAAGAGCACCAGAAGGGCCAGATCGTCGTCGACGGCATCGAGCTGACCAACGACCTGAAGAAGATCGACGAGGTGCGCCGCGAGGTCGGCATGGTGTTCCAGCACTTCAACCTCTTCCCGCACCTGACGATCCTGGAAAACTGCACGCTGGCGCCGATCTGGGTGCGCAAGATGCCGAAGAAGGACGCCGAGGAAGTGGCGATGCACTATTTGAAGCGCGTCAAGATCCCGGAGCAGGCCCACAAATATCCCGGCCAGCTCTCCGGCGGCCAGCAGCAGCGCGTGGCGATCGCCCGCTCGCTGTGCATGAAGCCGAAGATCATGCTGTTCGACGAGCCGACCTCGGCGCTCGACCCGGAAATGGTCAAGGAAGTGCTCGACACGATGGTGTCGCTGGCCGAAGAGGGCATGACCATGCTGTGCGTGACGCACGAAATGGGCTTTGCCCGCCAGGTGGCCAACCGCGTCATCTTCATGGACCAGGGCCAGATCGTCGAGCAGAATTCGCCGGCCGAGTTCTTCGACAATCCGCAGCACGAGCGCACCAGGCTCTTCCTCAGCCAGATCCTGCACTGAACGGGTCGCGAGACAGCCGCGAAGGAGAAACCATGCAACGCTACCGCTACACGGACCTCATGCACTTCTCCACGCGGCTGCTCGAACGCGCCGGCCTTGCGCGCGAGCGGGCGGAAACCGTCGGCTCGCTCTTCCTCGAAGCCGACCTTCTCGGTTATTCGACCCACGGCATGCAGCGCCTGCCGACGAATGTCGAATGGCTGCTCAGTGGCGAGACACGCCGGGAGGGCGACCACACGGTCCTTAGCGCATCCCGCAGCAACGAGGTCTGGGACGCCGAATTCCTGCCCGGCCCGTGGATCACCGCCAAGGCGGTGGATCGCGCCTGCGATATCGCGAAGGCCGAGGGAACCGGCACCGTGGTCGTCCGCCGGGCGCAGCATATCGCCTGCCTTGCGAGCTATCTGGAGCGGGCGACCCGGCGCGGCATCATGGTGATGATCACCGCCAGCACGCCGACCGAGGCCGTCGTGGTGCCGCACGGCGGATTGAGCCGGGTCTTCTCCTGCAATCCGATCGCCGCCGGCATCCCGACGGACCGGGACCCGATCCTTATCGACACAACGGCCGCGATGTCCGCGCTCGGCCCGCTCAACCGCAGCTACCGGCTCGGACAGACACTGCCAGCGCCCCTGATCGTCGCGCAGGATGGCACAGTCACGGACGATCCCGCCGAGTTCGTCGAGCGGGGCGGCGGCATCCTGCCCATCGGCGGCACCGAACAGGGCTACAAGGGCTTCAGCCTCGCCCTCCTCACCGAAGCGCTCTCCGGCGCATTGGGCGGTTTCGGCCGCGGTTCGCAGACCGGTGACAGCGAGGCGAACGGGGTCTTCGTACAGGCCATCGACCCCGCGCATTTCGCCGGCCGCGCGACCTTCGAGCAGGAGATGGGACGGCTTGCCGAGCAATGCAGGGCGAGCGCGGTCGCGCCGGGGCATGATCCGGTGCGCATTCCCGGAGATCGCTCGCTTGCCTGCAAGCACGACCAGCTCGAAAACGGCGTAGGACTGATCGATACCATCGTAGGCGACATCCGCCCCTGGGCGGTCAAGCTGGACTGCCCCTTCCCCGACCCGATCTGAATCGCCTCCGCCCATCCAGGCGGAAGCGGCTCCCATTTCAGTCGAGCGCCGCAAGCACGGCGGCGGCAATCGCATCCGTCCTGTCCTTGCCCGGCTTGACGCCGATGCCGCGCGCGGTGGTGCGCTCGATGGCGGCCATGACGCGGGCGGCGGCTTCGCGCTCGCCGAGATGATCGAGCATCATCGCGCCGGACCAGATGGCGGCGATGGGATTGGCGATGCCGAGATGGGCAATGTCGGGCGCCGAACCATGCACCGGCTCGAACATCGAGGGCGCACTGCGGTCGGGATTGATATTGGCGGAGGCGGCAAAGCCGAGGCCGCCCTGGATGGCCGCACCGAGATCCGTCAGGATATCGCCGAAGAGGTTGGAGGCGACGACCACGTCGAGGCTTTCCGGCGCCATCACCATGCGGGCGGCCATGGCGTCGATGTGATAGCTGGTCACCTCGACGTCGGGATATTCGGCCGAAAGCTGCCGGGTGATCTCGTCCCAGAACACCATCGAATATTTCTGCGCATTGGACTTGGTGACGGAGGCGAGCCGGCCGCTCCGGGCGCGCGCCTGCTCGAAGCCGAAGCGCAGGATGCGCTCGACGCCCGTGCGCGTGAAAATGGAGGTCTCCACCGCCACCTCGTCCGCCGTGCCCTGATGGACGCGGCCGCCGGCACCGGAATATTCACCTTCCGTGTTCTCGCGGATGCAGAGAATATCGAAACCTTCCGCACGCAGCGGGCCTTCGACGCCCGGCAGCAGGCGGTGCGGGCGGATGTTGGCATATTGCACGAAGGCCTTGCGGATCGGCAGCAGCAGGCCGTGCAGGGACACGGAATCGGGAACCTCCGCCGGCCAGCCGACCGCGCCGAGCAGGATGGCGTCGAAGCCGCGCAGCGTCGCGATGCCGTTCTGCGGCATCATCGCGCCGGTTTCCTTGTAGAAAGCGCAGGACCACGGGAATGTCGTGCCCGAGAGCTTGAAGGTGCCGGAAGCCGCCTTTTCGAGAACCGCCCATGCGGCTTCGGTGACGGCCGTGCCGATGCCATCGCCCGGGATGAGCGCGATCGAATAGGTCTTCATGGAATGGATCTCCAGATCAGCCGGAAGGCAGAAAAAGAGACGCCGCGATCGACGCGGCGCCCTTGCAGTCTCAGTTCAGGTTTTCTTCGGCGCGCCACCTGGCGGTGTCGTCGAGCGCCTTGCGCAGGCGGTTCACCGTCTCGTGCACCTGCTCCTCGGTGATGATGAGCGGCGGGCAGAGGGCGACGACATCGCCGATGGCGCGGACGATGAGGCCATGCTCATGGCCGGCGGCGAAGGCGCGGGCGCCCGCTTTGCCGGCAGCGGCGAAGGGACGGCGGGTCTCCTTGTCGGCCACCATCTCGATGCCGGCGATGAGGCCGGCGCCGCGCACTTCGCCGACCAGCGGATGATCGGCCAGCTCCGCCAGGCGTGCCTGGAAGATAGCGCCCATGCGGGCGGCGTTGCCGATGAGGTCGCGCTCCTCGATGATCTTGAGGTTCTCGAGGCCGACGGCGGTCGCGACCGGGTGGCCGGAGGCGGTGAAACCGTGGCCGAAGGTGCCGATCTTCGCCGTGTTGTCGGCGATCGCGTTATAAACCGCCTCGGTGAAGACGACGGCCGCAAGCGGCATGTAGGACGAGGTCAGCTGCTTGGACATGACCATGATATCCGGCGTGAAGCCGTAGTGCTCGCAGCCGAAGGTCGTGCCGAGACGGCCGAAGCCGCAGATCACTTCGTCGGCGATAAGCAGGATATCGTATTTGCGGCAGAGCGCCTCGATGCCCTTCCAGTAGCCGGCCGGCGGCGGCATAACGCCACCTGCGGCCATCAGCGGCTCGCCGATGAAGCCGGCAATGGTTTCGGGACCTTCCTCGAGGATCACGGCCTCGGCTTCGGCGATCAGGCGCTCGGTGAACTGCGCCTCGCTCTCGCCGGGCTGGCCGAAGCGATAGAAATGCGGGCAGGTCAGGTGGCGGACCGGGATCGCGGGAAGATCGAAGTCGCGATGGTTGTTCGGCAGGCCCGTCAGGCTGCCCGAGGCGATGGTGATGCCGTGATAGGCGCGGGTGCGAGCGAGGAACTTCTTCTTCTGCGGGCGACCCAGCGCGTTGTTCATGTACCACACCATCTTGATCATGGTGTCGTTGGCTTCCGAGCCGGAACTGGTGAAGAAGACGCGGGTCAGCGGCTCCGGCGTCATCTCGACGATCTTCTCCGACAGGCGGATGGAAGGCTCGTGCGACTTGTGGCTGAAGGTGTGGTAATAGGGGAGCTTCGCCATCTGCTCGGCCGCGACCTTGACGAGGCGCGGCTCGTCGAAGCCGATGGCGACCGACCAGAGGCCGGCGAGGCCCTCGATATATTCCTTGCCGGCATCGTCGTAGATGTAGATGCCCTTGCCGTGGTCGACGATCATCGGGCCCTGGCGCTCATGGGCGCGGGCATCCGTATAGGGGTGCAGGGTCGTCGTGATGTCCGCATGGGCCAGCGAATTGGAGAGCTTGCCGCTCATTCTATTCCTCCTTCGGGCTTTTCCGCCAGCGCGGAACCCCGGCGGCGGATGCAAGGCGTCCGCCGCATGCATATGTCTCGGCATCCTCGGGATGGCCGTTCGGGAAACCGGAGGCGGCGCGCCGGGCGCCCGCCTCCGGCGGTGGCAGTGACACGCCGCACGCTCGCCCGTCAACGCCCGCACAAAGAGTGCGAGCGCGTCGTCGGGCATGATCGAGGACGATCTGCGACAGATGGAGCCTGGCCGCGACCACGATTTCGACAATACGCGTCTGGATTGTGGTTTCGTCCCGCCCTAGAATAGATCGCTTCCGCGAAAGAAGGCGCTGTCCTTTCTTCTGTCCAGTGTTATAACACCATCAACATGCCGTCCGATGTTTTTGGTGTCAACCCATCTGTTGGATGTTATGACGTGTTGCGCACAAAGGGAGAGCCTATTTGACGAGCCGTGACATCCCCCAAGCGGGGGCGAACGCGCCGGACCTGTCGCCGGTATCCCGCGATATGCTGCACGAGCAGATCTACAACATGCTGAAGCGCAACCTGATGATGGGCCGCTTCACCCCCGGGCAGAAGCTCCCGCTGCGCGGCCTCGCCAAAAGTCTCGGCACCAGCCTGATGCCGGTCCGCGATGCACTGCAGCGGCTCGAAAGCGTCGGCAGCGTGGTCTCCACGCCCAACCGCACCATGATGGTGCCGATCTTCAGCAGCAAGGAATTGCAGGATATCCGGACCCTGCGGTCCATTCTCGAAAGCGCGGCGGTCGAGCGCGCGGTGGAGAACCGCACCGACGAGGAGCTGGAAAAGCTCAAGGCCAATGTCGCCGACATCTGCCGCTCGGCCGAGATCAACGATCTCGACCTCTTCCTCGAAGCCAATTACCACTTCCACATGCTGATCGCGGAAATGAGCCGCCTCTCCTTCATCGGCCAGCTTCTGGAACCGCTATGGATGCATATCGGCCCGTCCGTGCGCCATTCGGTGCCCAACGAGGCGATGTTCCAGAGTTCCGCCCAGAACCACAAGGACGTCTACGACGCCATCGTCGCCCGCGACGCCAGGGCGGCCAACGAGGCCCTCCAGCGCGACATTTCCGAAGGCTACAACTTCTAGCCTCGCGGCGGCGGCCTGCCCCCGCTCGAAATGCCCCGAAAGAACGGTTGGGGAAACGGAACCTATTGGATGCTGCCGCGTTTTCGTGGGTTAGCATCGGGGATCGGAATGTTGAAAGTCGAAATGCCTGCACTGAATGGCGAGGACCGCTACCGGCTCCTGGTCGATGCGATCACCGACTACGCGATCTACATGCTCGACCGCGAGGGCAGGATCGTCAGCTGGAATGCCGGCGCGAGCCGCTTCAAGGGCTATGCCGCGGCGGAGGTTCTCGGCACGCATTTCTCCCGCTTCTATCGGGCTGCCGACCGCGAGCGCGGGCTGCCGGAGCGCGCCTTGCGCTATGCCGCCGAGGAGGGCCGCTTCGAGGACGAGGGCTGGCATGTCCGCAAGGATGGCTCCGAATTCTGGGCCCATGTCATCATCGACCCCATCCACGACCGGAACGGCACCCTGATCGGTTTCGCCAAGATCACGCGGGACCTCACCGAGCGCAAGCAGGCGGAGGAGCAATTGCGCAAAGCCGAGCAGCAGTTCCGCCTTCTCGTGCAGGGCGTGACGGATTACGCGCTCTATATGATGGATGCCGAAGGCCGGGTCTCGAGCTGGAACGCCGGCGCGGAGCGCATCAAGGGCTATCGGCCGGAGGAGATCATCGGCCAGCATTTCTCCCGCTTCTTTCCCGAGGAGGACAGGAATGCCGGCATCCCGCAACAGGCGCTGGAGGCGGCGCGGCGCGACGGGCGCTACGAATCGGAAGGATGGCGGCTGCGCAAGGACGGGACGCGATTCTGGGCCAATGCCATCATCGACGCCATCCGGGACGACCAGGGCCGGCTGATCGGCTTTGCCAAGATCACCCGCGACATCACCGAAAAGCGCGACGCGCAAAAGGCGCTCGAACTGGCGCGCGAAGAGCTCTTCCAGGCGCAGAAGATGGAAGCGCTCGGCCAGCTCACCGGCGGCGTCGCCCATGACTTCAACAACCTGCTGATGGCGATCCAGGCGAGCCTCGATCTCCTCAGGAAACGCACGGCGCTCACGCCCGAGGCGCAGTCGCTCGTCGACAACGCCCTGAAGGCGACCCAGCGCGGCGCCTCGCTGACCCAGCGGCTGCTCGCCTTCTCCCGCCGGCAGGACCTGAATTTCGAGCCCGTCGACCTGCCCAACCTGATGCGCGACATCGCCGACCTGCTCCAGCGCGCCATTGGCCCGACGATCATCGTAACGACGGACTTTCCGGCGGACCTGCCACCCGTCCGCACCGACCCGAACCAGTTGATCAATGCGCTGCTCAACCTGGCGATCAATGCGCGCGACGCGATGCCCGACGGCGGGCCGCTCTTCATCGGCGCCCGCCTCGAGCGCGATCCGCGCGCCAGCCATCCCGATCTGCGGGAGGCTGCCTATATCCGCCTTTCCGTGATCGATGCCGGCCATGGCATGGATCCGGTCACGCTGAAGGAAGCGACCACGCCTTTCTTCACCACCAAGGGCGTCGGCAAGGGAACGGGGCTGGGCCTCTCGATGGTCCAGGGCCTGATGGCCCAGACGAACGGCAAGCTGGTGCTCCGCTCGCAGGAAGGCGCCGGCACGACGGCCGAACTGTGGCTTCCCGTCGTGGAGGAACCCTTCGGGAAGATGGAAGCCGCCGAGCCCTCCGCGGCAGCGAAGACCCCGCCCGCCGCGGCCAGCCTGACTGTGCTGGCCGTCGATGACGATCCGCTCGTCCTGATGAACACCGTCATGATGCTGGAGGACATGGGCCATACCGTCATCGAAGCCACGTCCGGCGCCAAGGCACTGGCCGTGCTCGCCGAGCGCCCCATCGATCTCCTCGTCACCGACCAGGCCATGCCCCAGATGACGGGCTCGCAACTGAGCGAGGCCGTGCGCAAGCGCTGGCCGCACATCCCGGTCATCCTCGCGACCGGCTATTCCGAGCTGCCGCCGGAAGCGCGCGCGGACCTGCTGCGACTGTCGAAGCCTTTCAGCGAGCGCCAGCTTGAAGACGCCCTGCGGCGCGCCCTCTCCGCTTCCCCCTGTCCCCAACGATAATGCCTCCGCCGAGGATCTCGACGGAGGCATGACATATTCCGGATCGGTGGGGGGCCGAACCGCTCAGGGGCGGGCGGCGATCACCTCGATCTCGACGAGGAACCCGGGACCGGCAAGGCCGGCCACCTGGAACACCGAGCGCGCCGGCAGGTTGGGCTGCTCCTTTGTGCCGAAGAACTGGGTATATCCTTCCATGAAGCCCTTGAAGTCCATCTTGTTCTCCTTGGAAGGATCGCCGACGAGGAAGACCTGCATCTTCACCACGTCGCTCATCTTCAGATCCATGCCGGCAAGCGTCTTCTCGATCGACTGAAGCGCCGAGACGGTCTGCGTCTTGGTATCGCCATAGGCTTCGATCGAGCCTTTCGGCGCCTTCTCGTCGGCGACCGAGGCCAGCGCGCCGCTGACATAGACGGTCGTCATGCCGGCCGGAATCTCGACCGCCTGGGCAATGGGGAAATCCGAGTTCGGGATCTTGTGCCGCGTCACCTCCGCCGCGAAAGCACCGCCGGCCGTTGCCATCACCGTCGAAAGAACGATCGCACCCGTCATGAATTTCATTGTCAAAGCTCCGTCATGCAAAGCGCCGCAAGCGAATCCGCCCCGCCGGCGCCCAAATCCTGATAGGTCCCGGCGAAAAATCCACCGGGACCGCGATGTCGAAGGCGGCAGCCCTGCGACCACCGCCATGGTCTCAGCGTGCGTCCTTCACGTCCTCGGCCGTCGCTGCATCCTTGTAATCGTTGCCGAAATGGGTCCGGACGTAGTTCACCACGGCGGCGACCTGCTCGTCCGTCATCATCTGCCCAACAGGCGGCATGCCCTTCTGGCCGTGCAGGATGACATAGATCGGGTAGCCCGCCGATTCGAGGTTCTCGTTCTTGGCGAGCGGCGGATATTTCCCCGCCCCGACAGCCCCCGCGCCCTCAGGCATGTGACAGGCCTGGCAGACATTGGAGTAGATCGCCTCGCCGGTCTTTTCGGAGAAGGTGTCGCCCTGGCTGAGCGTCGCACCGGCCGAATCCGCCAGCGCGGTTCCCGTGGAAAGGGCGGCCAGCGAGACGGAGAAGAGCGTCGCAAGCCCCCAGGCGTATTTTCTATCTTTCGACATGGCAGAATGCCTCACTGAATTCTTGGGATTCAACTAACCGGACGCTCAACCCTGCATCACCCGCTTGTGCAGGCGCTCGATGGCGTTGATCGAGGAGAGGATCGCACCTTCCTGCCACGCCGGAATGTACGACGCGTGCTCCCCGGCAAGAACGATGCGGCCATCGATCTCGCAGAGATTGTCGTAGTGTTCCTTGCGGGCTTCGTCCGTCCAGTCGCCGGCGCAGCCGAGGGTGAACGGAGAGCGGTGCCATGCCCAGGACACACCGTTCTCGAACTCGTCCTTGTATTGGGGATGGATGATCATGCCCTGCTCGACAGCTTTCTTCACGCGTTCCTGAGGCTCCAGCGCCGAGAACTCGTAGGACGCAGGACCGTTCCAGGTATAGCAACCGAGCAACACGCCCTTCCCGCCCTTGTTGAAGTCGGTGCTGGGGTAGGAAATATTGGTGATCGGCAGGTCCGTATAAGTAACGCCGCCGAAGATGAGATCGTCTTCTTCCCAGAAGCGGCGTTTCATCTGCAGGCCGACCTTGACCGACGATGCATAGGGCACCGCGCCGATCGCCGCCTTCATCTTGTCCGAGACCTGGATGTCGATCTGGCTGAGGATGGTGAGCGGGATCGTGCAGACGCACCAGTCGGCGCTTTCCGTATGGGTCTCGCCGGGCTTGCTCGTGTCCTCATAGGTGACGGTCACGCCCTTGTCACCCTGCTCGATCTTCACCACCTTCGCGTTGAAGGTGATGAGGTCCTTGACCTCCTTGGCGAAGGCATCGCCGATCCGGCCCATGCCGCCGACCGGCTGGAACATGGTGGTCTGGAACTCGTAGAGCGCGAAGTTGGCAAGCGCGCCCCAGAGGCCGGAGGAGAGCAGTTCCTTGAAGGCCAGCGGCTCGCCCGGGACCGGCTCGGCGCCGAGGCCGCCGCCCGGATCCTTCTCGTAGCCGCGGAATTCGCCCGAGACCGCGCCTTTGGCATATTTGTAGTCCTTGTCGAGCGCACCCCAGGAACGAAGCGCCTCGAGCAGCATCTCCTGGTCTTCCTTGCCGACGCCCTCTTCGAGCTTGCCCTTCTGCGTGACCTTGGCGAGCAGTTCGGAGACATGGCCCTGGAAGTCGATCTTCACGTCGCGCACGCGCTGCGGCTTGCCGCCAAATCCCTTGGTGGAATGGAGAAGCGCATTGTGATTGATCTGCTGGAACGGCTCGAGCTGCACGCCGAGCCGGCGACAATAGGCGAGCAAGCCATTGTGATGATAGGGAATTCGCCAAGGACCCGGATTGATGTAGAGGCCTTCGTCGAACTCGCATTTCTGCGTGAAGCCGCCGAGTTCCGTCACGGTATCGCCGCCGCGGATCGTCCAGTTGCGGCCGCCTGCGCGGTTGTTGTATTCGAGCACCTTCACCTTGTAGCCGGCCTGGCGCATTTCCATCGCGGCCAGCATGCCGGCAAGGCCGGCGCCGAGGATCAGGACCGAGGCGCCCTTGGGATCGCCGTCGAGTTTCACCGGCCCCTTGTAGCCGGACTCGGCGGCAAGGCCGAGCGTCGTCATCGCCTGGTACATCGCGGCGGTGCCCGCCGTCAGGCCGATCATCTGCAGCAGCCGGCGCCGGCTCATGCCGATATAGGGTTGTTCAGTCATCATTTCCCACCTCATTCGATTTCGTTGGACTGCCGATGCATCACTGGGAAAACTGCTTCAGATAGGCGATGACATTGGCGATGTCCTCGTCGGTCTTGACCCCCGCGAAGGCCATCTTGGTCTTCGGGACGACATCCTTCGGCTTGCGCAGGTAATTGGTCAGGCTCTCGTCGTTCCATACGAGGCCGCCCTCCCCCGCCTCCTTCATGGCCGGGGAATAGCTGTAGCCGGCATAGGTGCCTGCCGTGCGCCCGATCACCCCTTTCAGGGACGGACCGACCCTGTTGGTGTCCTGATCGGCGACGTGGCACGCCTTGCATTTGTTGAAGACCTTCTGGCCCTGTTCGACGTCCTGCGCGAGGGCGCCGGATGCGACAGCGAGGGCGAGAGACATGGGGAACAAGGCGGTAAAAACACGCATTTTTCTCACCTGTGAGACATGGATACATTAGCATGTAAAAACGAAGAATCTGACTTTCGTTATTTACAAGCCCATATACATAGCGCGCTGCTGGCGGCGTCAATTACTTGAAGAGAAAAATTTAAACTTGAGAATTCTGCACTACTTAACATGTGCATCATCTTCCCTGCCCGCCAAATTTTCACACCCGGCTGGAGGCGAATTGCCGGCTCCGCAGCGCCTTCAGGGCTTCCCGCGCCAGACCTTGGTCCTATCCGCGCCCCGCAAAAGTCCGATCCGGGAACTCCCGGGCCGCCCAGACCTTCCTTCCCCCGTGTGAAAGAAGAAACATGATTAACAAGTTCATCATGTCCGCGGCGGCCGTGGCCGCTCTCTTTGCAACCCCTGCCCTGGCCGACGACACCCATGAGAAGAGCGTCGTGACCGGCACGGCCGGCGGCGCGGTGACGGGCGCCATTGTCGGCGGCCCGGTCGGCGCGGTCGTCGGCGGGGCGGTCGGTGCCATTGCCGGCGCCGCGATCGATCCGCCCCCGCGCAAGGTCATCGCCTATGTCGAGCAGCAGCCCATGCCCGCCAACCCGGTGGTCATCCAGGAAACCGTGCAAGTCGGCCACCCGCTGCCCAAGACCGTGGTGCTGACGCCGGTGCCCGAAGACCCGACCTACGCCTATGCGGTGGTCAACCAGAAACGGGTCATCGTCGATCCGAACACCTATACGGTCGTTCAGGTCCTCAACTGACCCGGGTGCGCCTGCCCCTACGGGCATCAGGGGGCAGGCGCATGCCGGAACCAAAGCTCCTCCCTAAAGTTTTCTGCAGATATGCAAGGGATTTCCTGCTGCGGCAGGCAAGGAGGATGACGTGCTGTCACGCACGGGTCTGGAAAACCGGTCTTTCCGTCGATTCGCGCCGGCGGCTTTCGTGAACTCCTGGCAAAGGCAGTCGCTCGCCCGGCAGTTCCTCTTGGTCGGCAGCGTCTTTTCCCTCGGCGCGATCGTTCTCGTCGGGCTTCTCGTGACACGGCAGATCGAGCAGACGGTCACGCGCAACGCGGCGGCCTCCACGGCGCTTTACGTGGACAGCGTCATCGCCCCCCTTCTTCCCGACATGGCGAAAGCGACACGGCTCGACACGGTCAGCACCCGCGCGCTCGACGAAACCCTTGCCCAGGGCGCGCTCGGCAAGCGCCTGATGACCTTCCGGATCTGGAGCCGGGACGGCGAGATCCTCTATTCGAGCGACCCGAACCAGATCGGGCGGCGCTATCCGCCCAGCAAGGACCTGAGTGCGGCGTTCGGCGGGCATCTCGTCGCCGAATTCAACCAGGTGGACGACGTGGAGAGCGCCGCCGAACGGCAAAGCGGCGTCCCCCTCCTGGAAATCTACAGTCCCGTGCTCCAGCCCTGGTCGGGCGAGGTGGTGGCGGTGACGGAATTCTACGAGCTGGCGGGCGATCTCGAGAACGATCTATTCCGCGCCCGTCTGCAGAGCTGGGGCGCGGTCGCGGCCGTGGCGCTGCTGTTCTTCCTCGGCCTTTCCGCCATCGTCTTGCGCGGCAGCCGGACGATCGAGCGGCAGGGCGTCGAGCTCAGACGGCGGATCGAGGACCTGTCCCGGCTGCTTGCCCAGAACCGCGCGCTGAGAAGCCGCATACAGCGGGCAGCCGCGGCGACGGCCACGCTCAATGAGGGCTATCTGCGCAAGCTCGGCGCCGACCTGCACGACGGGCCCGCCCAGCTCGTCGCCTTCGCGGCCCTGCGTCTCGGCAACGGCGCCCTGGCGGATCCGCAAACCCCGCCAGAGCGCCGGCAGAAAGAGGTGGAGGTGATCGGCAGGAGCCTCGACGAGGCGATGGGCGAAATCCGCGCCATCTGCGCCGGCCATGTCCTGCCCCATATCGAAACGGCGAGCCTTGCGGGCATCCTGCGGGATCTTGCCGAAAGCCACCGCCGGCGCACCGGCCACGACGTCGCGCTGCGCCGCATCGAGGAGCCGGCAAGCCTGCCCGCTGCCGCGAAGATCTGCATCTACCGCTTCGTCCAGGAGGCTCTGAACAACGGCTTCAAGCATGCCGGCGGCAAGGGCCAGTGGGTGGAAGCGACCGGCTGCGGCAGCGCCGTCCGGGTCGCCGTGGGTGATGCCGGACCCGGTTTTTGCGGAAAGGTCCAAGGCAGCGGCGTCGGCCTTCTCGGCATGCGGCACCGGGTCGAGAGCCTGGGCGGCACCTTCCTCGTCCAGTCGGACAATTCGGGAACGGTGGTCACGATGACCCTTCCCCTTCATGAAATGGAGAAAATCGCATGAGTGGCATCCGGATCGCGATCGTCGACGACCATCCGATCTTCAGGGAAGGCGTTGCAAGCTGTCTTGACGACATCGGCGGCTTCGATCTCGTCGGCGAGGGCAATTGCCGCGACGATGCGGTGTTGCTCGCCGAACGCGCGGAGCCGGACGTCATGCTGCTCGACATTTCCATGCCCGGCGGCGGGCTCGACGCGGTGCGCCGCATCATGGAACGGCGGCCGGCGCAGAAGATCGTCATGCTGACCGTTTCCGAAGACAATGCCGACGTGGCGGCCGCCCTCAAATGCGGCGCCCGGGGCTATGTGCTCAAGGGCGTCGGCTCGCGCACGCTGGCCGATGTCCTGCGGCTCGTCCATGCGGGAGAAATGTACCTTTCGCCGGTGCTTTCGGCGCAGATGGTCGCCAGCATGCTGCATCGCGAGGAGGAAGGCACCGGGCCGCGGATCGACGTCCTGACCCCGCGCGAGCGGGAGGTCCTGCGCCTCGTCGCCGCCGGCCTCAGCAACAAGCGGATCGGCCGTGAGCTGAACCTCCACGAGAAGACGGTGAAGCACCACATGACGCGCATCTTCGCCAAGCTGGGCGTCAGCAACCGCACGGAGGCGGCAATGGCGCTGCGGGACGCGACCGACCCCGCCTCGCCAGCGAGAGGCGCGGCTAGGATCCGGTCCCTTTCAGCCAGAGGCGAACGCGATCGACCGCCGTTGCCGGGCGGTTGACGATCGTGCGGCCCTTCGCATCCTTCATGATGTAGCGACCGCCGGTGAGCTGCTCGCGATAGCCGTTGCGATAGCGGATCTGCAGCGAGTCCCCGTTTACTTTCCTGTCCGTCACCGCATCGGGTGCGCGGTTGCCCTGGCCCCTGCTTTGCCCCAGGGCGCGGTCATTGTTTCCGTTCCCGTTGTTGCCGGCGCCATTTCCATTGCCGTTGCTGCCACCGCCGCTTCCGTTGCCATTCCCCAGGCGATCTGTTCAACCCACCAAGAATGGAGAACGATTATGCAGCCCTCTATGCGAAGAACCCTCGCCATCCTCTTCCTCAGCGGTACGACCGCTCTGGCAGGCCCGGTCCTTGCCCAGCAGCAGGACGATCCTAACAACCCGCTGCTGCTCCCGAAGGGCCAGAAGCAGGATCAGAGCCAGGGCCAGAACCCGGACCAGGGGTCCGGCGCGACGAATGGCGGCGCCATGAACGGCGGCTCGACGGAGAGCGGCACCGACGGCAACGCCACCACCAAAACGCCCGAAAGCGGCGCGACCGGCTCGGGCAGCGCCCAGACCGGCAGCGGTGAAAATCAGACCACCGAAAAGCCGGCGGACAAGAGCAGCGGCCAGAATGCCCCGTCGAGCGGCAAGAGTTCGACCGAGAGCGGATCGACCGACAAGGCGAACCGCAAGCCGACGGCCGAAGGCGGCACCTCCACCGACAATGCCGGAACGAAACAGCAGGGCGAAAGCGGCTCCCAGTCGACGGAGGGCTCTGCGGCCACCGGCAAGACGAAGGAGACCACCTCCTCGAGCGCATCCGGCGATACGACGAACATCAACATCTCGACGGAGCAGCGCACCGAAATCCACAAGGTCATCAAGGAAAGCCACGTCAGGCCGGTGAAGGTCGACTTCGAGGTGAATGTCGGCACGCTCGTGCCCCGCACGGTCGAGCTGCATCCTCTGCCGCCGCGCATCATCAAGATCGTCCCTGCCTACCGGGCTTACAAGTACATCATGCTGGCCGACGGCCGGATCCTCATCATCGAACCGTCGAGCCTGAAGATCGTCTACATCATCACCGCTTGACCCGGAACGAACCAAGGCGGCGGACGGGCTGCGGCCCGCTCGCCGCCTTTCCGCCCTTCAAGGCCGAACCGGGAGGTTAAGATGCAGAAACACCCTTTCGACCCACGGGAGGAATCCGACTTCAGTGTTGGTTTTCCCCTCGGCGTGATCATATTCATGATGCTCGCCATAACCGTGTACCTCGCGGCCCTCGAAGCCCAAATCCCGCCGCCGAGGACAAACGTCTATCTCGCGTCCGACCGCTAGCGGCGGATGGACGCGAGGAAGAGGAAAACGCGGACTTCCCCGCCGGCTAGCCGGCGGCCGGCCCGTCCCGCAGCATGGTGATGATGGCGGAGAAATCCTTCGCTCCAGCCCCCGCGTCGGCGAAGCGCTGGTAGAGCCCCGCCGCCCCGGCGCCGAGCGGGGTCACAGTGCCGGTATCCTCCGCCGCCGCCTGCGACAGCTTCAGGTCCTTCAGCATCAGCGCCGCGGCGAAGCCCGGTTCGTAATCGTGATTGGCGGGCGAGGTCGGGACGGGCCCCGGCACCGGGCAATAGGTGGTCAGCGACCAGCATTGCCCCGAGGAGACCGAGGCGACGTCGAACAGCGCCTGATGCGAGAGGCCGAGCCGTTCGCCCAGCACGAAGGCCTCACCCACGGCGATCATGCTGATACCAAGGATCATGTTGTTGCAGATTTTCGCCGCCTGGCCGGCGGAGGCGCCGCCGCAATGGATGATCTTCCTGCCCATCGCCTCGAAGACCGGCTTTGCCCCGGCAAAGACGGCGGCGTCCCCCCCAACCATGAAGGTGAGCGTGCCGGCCGAGGCGCCCCCGGTGCCGCCCGAGACGGGCGCATCGAGCGCCGGACAGCCATGCGCCTCGGCCAGCGCATGGGCCTTACGCGCGTTCGCCATGTCGATGGTGGAGCAATCGATGAGTAGAGTGCCGGTGGGCACGATGGCGACGAGGTCCTGCCACACCGAAAGCACATGCGTTCCGGCCGGCAGCATGGTGATGACGAGGTCCGCGCCGGAAACCGCCTCGCCGATCGAGGCGACGATCGCCACGCCGTTTTCCCGCGCCAGGTCGAGCGAGGCGGCGGAAAGGTCGAAGCCGCGCACGGCATGACCAGCCTTCACGAGATTTGCGGCCATCGGGCCGCCCATATGGCCGAGGCCGATGAATGCGATGGAGCTCATGGGCGTTCTCCTTTTCCCGTTGCGCCGGCAAAGAGCGGCTTTGCCGCCGGCTCGAAGAAGGCGGCGACGTCCCGCTCGGTGACGTCGGCCAGTTGCGCCGGGCGCCAGCGCGGATTGCGGTCCTTGTCGACCACGGCGGCCCTGACGCCCTCGTAGAAATCGTGGCTGCGCAGCACCGCCGCCGTCGCTGAGAATTCCCGTTCCAGACAGGCTTCGAGCGAGGTTTCCCGGCGCCCAAGACGCAACAGGCGCAATGTCACCTTCAGGCTGAGCGGCGATTTCGTCCGCAGAATGCCGAGCGTCCTTGCGGCGAAATCCGATCCGTCCCGCTCCAGTGCCGCGAAAATCGCCTCCACGGTGTCGAAGGCGAAGAGCCGGTCGATCAGCACCCGCTGCCCGGCGATCTCTCCCGGCGGCGGCGCTTCCGCGAAGGCGGCAATGGCGGCCGAGACATCGGCATGGGAGGCGGCGGCCGGCAAGCCGGACAGCTTTTCGGCCAGTGCCGGCAGGCGCTCCGAAGGCACATGGCTGTCGGCAAGGCCGAAGGCGATCACGTCGCCCGCCGCAAGCTGTTCGCCGGTGAGCGCGGCATAGGTGCCGAGTTCCCCCTCCCCGCGCGTCAGGAACCATGACGCGCCGACGTCGGGGAAGAAGCCTATGCCGATCTCCGGCATGGCGAACCGCGTCCGCTCCGTGACGATGCGATGGCTACCATAGACCGAAACGCCGACCCCGCCGCCCATGACGATGCCGTCCATGAAGGCGATATAGGGTTTTGTCAGCCGGGCGAGGCGCGCATTCATGCGGTATTCCTCGCGCCAGAAATCGACGGGCTCCGGCGAGCCGGCCCTGCCGCCGTCATAGATCATGCGGATATCGCCGCCCGCGCACAGCCCCCGCTCGCCTTCGCCGGTGAGGAGCACGGCGGCCACTTCAGGATCGGCCTCGAAGGCATCCAGTGCTGCCTCGATGTCGCGCACCATCGCAAGCGTCAGGCTGTTGAGCGCCTTCGGCCGATTGAGCCGGATGCGCCCGAGCGAACCTGTCCGGTCGATCAGGGTCTCAGATGTGAAGGGCATGGCCAAGGGCTTTCAATGCGGCTTCCTGCAAGCCTTCGCTGCGGGTCGGATGGGCATGGATCGTGCCGGCGATGTCCTCCAGCCGCGCACCCATTTCGAGCGCCAGCGAGAAGGCGCTGGAGAGTTCCGAGACGCCGGCGCCGACCGCCTGAAGGCCGAGCACGAGGTTGGTGTCCGCCCGCGCCACCGCGCGCACAAAGCCGTCCTCCGACTGGGTCGTCATGGCGCGGCCGTTGGCGTTGAAAGGGAAGAGGCCGACGCGGACCTCGTAGCCCTGCGCGCGCGCTTCGTCGGGCGAGAGGCCGGCGGTGACGATCTCCGGATCGGTGAAGCAGACGGCGGGGATGGCGCGCTTGTCCCAGACGCGCTTGCGCCCGGCGACGATCTCCGCGACCATCTCGCCCTGCGCCATGGCGCGATGCGCCAGCATCGGCTCGCCGGTGACGTCGCCGATGGCGTAGACGCCGCGCATCGAGGTGCGGCAATGCTCGTCGATGCGGATGAAGCGGCCGGCGCGGTCGAGGTCGAGTTCTTCGAGGCCCCAGCCTTCCGTGCGCGGCCTGCGGCCCACGGTGACGAGCACCTTGTCCGCAGCGATCCGCTCTTCCTTGCCGGCGATCTCCACCGCCAGCGCCTCGCCCGAATAGCCCTTCGCCTTCGCGCCGGTCAGCACGCGCACGCCGAGCTCGCCGAGACGCTTGGCGACCGGCTTGACGAGTTCGGCGTCGTATTGCGGCAGGATCTGCGCCATCGCCTCGACCACCGTCACCCGCGCGCCCAGCTTGGCGAAGGCCGTGCCGAGCTCCAGCCCGATATAGCCGCCGCCGACGACGGCAAGCGATTTCGGAACCTCCTGCAGCGACAGCGCCCCGGTGGACGAAAGGACCGCACCGCCGAAGGGCAGCGCCGGCAAGTCGACCGGTTCGGAGCCGGTCGCGATCACCACCGTCTCGGCTCGGATGAGCTGGGTTCCCGTCTCCGTCTCCACCTCGACGGTCTTGCCGTCGCGGAAGCGCGCCGCGCCGTGCACGATCTTGACCTTGGCCTTGCGCAGGAGGCCGAGCACGCCGCTGTTCAGCCGGCCGACGATGCCGTCCTTCCAGCGGACGGTCTGGGCAAGGTCGAGCCTTGGCGCCTCGACGGTGATGCCGAGCGCGTTGAGGCCCGCCATATGGCGCAGCCTGTCGAATTCCTCCGCCGCATGGATCAGCGCCTTGGAAGGGATGCAGCCGACATTGAGGCAGGTGCCGCCGGCCTTCGTCTTCTCGACGATGACGGTATCGACGCCGAGCTGGCCGGCGCGGATGGCGCAGATATAGCCCCCGGGGCCGGCGCCGATGACGAGGAGCTTGCAGACGATCTCTTTCATGTCATCAGCCTTCGATGAAGATCAGCGCGGGGGTTTCGAGAAGCGCCTTGAGCCGCTGGACGAAGACCGCCGCATCCCAGCCGTCGACGATGCGGTGGTCGAAGCTCGACGACAGGTTCATGATCTTGCGCGGGATAAACTGGCTGCCGTCCCAGACGGGCCGCATCATGATCTTGTTGACGCCGACGATCGCCACTTCCGGGTGGTTGATGATCGGCGTCGTGACGATGCCGCCGAGCGCACCGAGCGAGGTGATGGTGATGGTCGAGCCGGAAAGCTCCTCGCGCGCCGCCGTGCCGTTGCGGGCGGCATCGGCGAGACGAACGAGTTCGGCCGCGCTGTCCCAGATCGACCGCACCTCGGCATGGCGCACGACCGGCACCGTCAGGCCGGCGGGCGTCTGCGTGGCGATGCCGATATGCACGGCGCCGTAACGCGTGACGATGCCGGCATCGTCGTCGAAGGTGGCGTTGACGCCGGGCTGCTCGGCGAGCGTCCTCACCAGCGCCCGCATCAGGAAGGGCAGGATGGTCAGCTTTTGCTGGTCGGGCTTGCGGCCGGCATTCATCGTGGCGCGCAGGTCCTCCAGATCGGTGACGTCGACCTCCTCCACGTAGGTGATGTGGGGGATGCGGGAGCTTGCAAGGCGCATCTTCTCGGCTATGCGGCGGCGCAGGCCCGTGACCTTGATCTCCTCCGTCGCGGTCTTCCGGGCGAGCCCGGCGGGCGCGGCGGCTGGCTCGCCCCCACGCGCGATGAACCGGTCGAGATCGTCATGAGTGATGCGGCCGGCCGGACCGCTGCCGGATACCTGCCGCAGATCGACGCCGGCCTCCTGCGCCCGCAGCCGGACGGCGGGCGAAGCGAGCGGCCGCTCTGCCGGCTCGCGATGGACAGGACGCTCGGCCGGTTTTTCCGGTGCCGGGTCCCTTACCTTTTCAACCGGCTTCGTCTCAGCAACCGGTTCGGCCTTCGCAACGGGTTCGGTCGCGGGTGGCAGGACCGCCTCTTCGTTGGGCGCTTCGCCTTCCCCCGCAATCTCGATGCGCAGCAGCGGCGCCTTGACGGCGACGATGTCGCCGATCTCGGCGCCGAGCCAGAGCACCGTGCCGTCGACCGGAGAGGGTATCTCCACCGTCGCCTTGTCGGTCATGACGGCGGCGAGCACCATGTCCTCGCGCACCGGATCGCCCGGCTTGACGTGCCATTCCACGAGCTCGGCCTCGGCCACGCCTTCGCCCACATCGGGCATCTTGATGACGAACTCGCCCATCCTCAGCCCTCCATCACTTCCTGCAGCGCCCGGCCGACGCGGGCAGGCCCCGGGAAATAGTCCCATTCCTGCGCATGCGGATAGGGCGTGTCCCAGCCCGTCACGCGCACCACCGGCGCTTCGAGGCTGTAGAAGCAGTGCTCCTGAACCAGCGAAACGACCTCGCCGCCGAAGCCGGAGGTCAGCGTCGCCTCGTGCACGACGACGCAGCGGCCGGTCTTCTTCACCGACTGCACGATGGTGTCGAGGTCGAGCGGCAGCAGGCTGCGCAGGTCGATCACCTCGGCGTCGATCCCCGTCTCCTCGGCGGCGGCGAGCGCCACATGCACCATCGTGCCATAGGCGACGACGGTGACGGCGCTGCCCAGCCGGCGGATTTCCGCCTTGCCGATGGGGATCGTGTAGTGCCCCTCCGGCACCTCGCCGAGCTCATGCTTCGACCAGGGCGTGACGGGCTTTTCGTGATGACCGTCGAAGGGGCCGTTGTAGAGGCGCTTGGGCTCGAGGAACATCACCGGGTCCGGGTCCTCGATCGCCGCGATCAGCAGGCCCTTGGCGTCGTAGGGATTGGAGGGAACGATCACCTTCAGCCCGCAGACATGGGTAAACAGCGCCTCCGGGCTCTGGCTGTGCGTCTGGCCGCCGAAGATGCCGCCGCCGGTCGGCATGCGCACGACGATGGGGCAGGTGAAATCGCCGTTGGAGCGGTAGCGGATGCGCGCCGCCTCCTGGGTGATCTGGTCATAGGCCGGGTACATGTAATCGGCGAACTGGATCTCGACGCAGGGCTTCAGCCCATAGGCCGCCATGCCGATGGCCGTGCCGAGGATGCCGGATTCGTTGATCGGCGCGTCGAAGCAGCGCGTCTTGCCGTACTTGGCCTGCAATCCCTGCGTCGCGCGGAAGACGCCGCCGAAATAGCCGACGTCCTCGCCGAAGACGACGACGCCGTCGTCGCGTCCCATCGAGACATCCATGGCGCTGCGCACCGCCTCGATCATCGTCATTCTTGCCATGTCAGTATCCTGCCTTCTGCCGCTGGCGGCGGATATGGGCGGGCATTTCCGCATAGACGCCCTCGAAGATATCGCGCACCGAGGGCTTGCCGCCCGCATGCAGCGTGCCGTGGCTTTCGGCCTGCTTCTGCGCCTGGATCACCTCGTCGAGGATCTCCGCCTCCGCCTGCGCATGGCGCTCCTCCGACCAGACGCCGCGCAGGACGAGGTGCTTTTTCAGCCGCAGCACCGGATCGCCGAGCGGCCAGGCCTCGGATTCTGTCTTCGGGCGGTAGGCGCTCGGATCGTCCGAGGTGGAATGGGCGCCGACCCGGTAGGTGACATATTCGATCAGCGTCGGCCCGAGATTGCGCCGCGCCCGCTCCGCCGCCCACTTCGCGACGGCATGGACGGCGAGGTAGTCGTTGCCGTCGACGCGAAGCGCCGGGATGCCGAAGCCGAGGCCGCGGGCGGCGAACGTGCCCGAGCCGCCGCGGGCGATGCCCTGGAAGGTCGAGATGGCCCACTGGTTGTTGACGATGTTGAGGATGACCGGCGCCTTGTAGGTCGAGGCGAAGACGAGGGCGGAGTGGAAATCGGATTCGGCCGTCGAGCCGTCGCCGATCCAGGCGGCGGCGATCTTCGTGTCGTTCCTTATGGCGGACGCCATGGCCCAGCCGACGGCCTGCACATATTGCGTGGCGAGGTTGCCGGAGATGGTGAAGAAGCCGTGCGCCTTCGAGGAATACATGATCGGCAATTGCCGGCCGCGCAGGGGATCGGCCTCGTTCGAGTAGATCTGGTTCATCATCTCGACCATCGGATAGTCGTCGGCGATGAGGAGGCCCGCCTGCCGGTAGGTCGGAAAGTTCATGTCACCCTTGGCGAGCGCCTTGCGGAAGGCGCAGCTCACCGCCTCCTCGCCGAGATGCTGCATGTAGAAGGAGGTCTTGCCCTGTCGCTGCGCCATCAGCATGCGTGCGTCGAAGGCGCGCAGCTTCATCATGTTGCGCAGGCCCGCCAGCAGCTCCTCGTCGGAGAGCAGCCCGGCCCAGGGGCCGACCGCCTCGCCGTCGCGATTGAGCACGCGGATGATGGAATAGGCGAGATCGCGGATTTCCTCCGGCGCGACGTCCACCGCCGGGCGCGGCACCGCGCCGGCCTTGGCGATCTTGACGTTGGAGAAATCCGGCTGGCCGCCGGGCCGGACCGCCGGCTCGGGAACGTGAAGGCTCAGATGCGCAACCTCGTTCATGTCCTGTCATTCCTCCCTTGTGGACTGCCCCGCCGCCTCCCTGCGACGGGTACGGTCCCGGCCTCAAAGATTGCGCGCGATGACGATGCGCTGCACGTCGCTCGTACCCTCGTAAATCTGGCAGATGCGGACGTCGCGATAGATGCGCTCAACCGGATAATCCGCCATGTAGCCATAGCCGCCATGGATCTGGATCGCGTCGGAGCAGACCCGTTCGGCCATTTCCGAGGCGAACAGCTTGGCCATCGACGCTTCGGTAAGGCAGGGCTGGCCCGCCTCCTTCAGCCCGGCGGCATGCAGCACCATCTGGCGCGCCACCTCGATCTGCGTCGCCATGTCGGCGAGCCGGAAGGCGACGGCCTGGTGCTCGATGATCGGCGAACCGAAGGCCGTGCGCTCGCGGGCATAGTCGCGCGCCGCCTCGAAGGCCGCCCGCGCCATGCCGACGGACTGCGCGGCAATGCCGATGCGCCCGCCTTCGAGGTTCGAAAGGGCGATCCGGTAGCCCTCCCCCTCCCCGCCGAGGCGGTTTCCGGCGGGAACGCGCATGGCGTTGAAGGCGATCTGGCAGGTATCGGAGGAATGAAGGCCGAGCTTCTGCTCCACCCGCACGACCTCGTAGCCGGGCGTATCGGTCGGCACGATGAAGGCGGAAATGCCCTTCTTGCCGGCATCGGGATCGGTGACGGCGAAGACGATGATGACATCGCCGTTCTTGCCCGAGGTGATGAACTGCTTGGCCCCGTCGATGACGTAATGGTCGCCGTCGCGGCGGGCGCGGGTCCTGAGATTGGAGGCGTCGGAGCCAGCCTGCGGCTCGGTGAGCGCGAAGCCGCCGATCCATTCGCCGCTCGCAAGCTTCGGCAGGAAGCGCTGCTTCTGTTCGTCGCTGCCATATTTCAGGATCGGCACGCAGCCGACGGAACTGTGCACGCTCATGATGGTCGAGCACGGCCCGTCGCCGCTGGCGATCTCCTCCAGCGCCACGGCATAGGCAACCGTGCCCGTCTCCGAGCCGCCATAGGCTTCCGGCACCAGCATGCCGAGGAAGCCGAGCTCGCCCATTTCCTTCAGTTCCGCGCGGGGGAAGCGGCTCTCCGCATCGCGCTCCGCCGCACCCGGCGCCAGCCGCTCGCGGGCGAAATCGCGGGCCATGTCGCGGATCTGGGTCTGCTGTTCCGTCAGGATCATGGTCCGGTCTCCTCCCCAAACCGCTCAGTGCCGCTCGATGGCCACCGCCGTCGCCTCGCCGCCGCCGATGCAGAGCGTCGCCATGCCGCGCCGCAGATCGTAGCGCTCAAGCGCAGCAAGCAGCGTGACGAGCACGCGCGCGCCCGACGCGCCGATGGGATGGCCCAGCGCACAGGCGCCGCCGTGGACATTGACCTTGTCATGCGGCAGGTCGAGGTCGCGCATCGCCGCCATGGCGACGACGGCGAAGGCCTCGTTGATCTCGAAGAGGTCGACATCCTTGAGCTCCCAGCCGGTGCGCTCGCCGAGCCTGCGCAGCGCCCCGATGGGCGCGGTCGCGAAGAGATTGGGCGCCTGCGCATGCGTCGCATGGCCGGCGATGGTGGCGAGCGGCCTCAGGCCCTCGCGCTCGGCCCGGGAGCGCCGCATCAGCACCAGCGCGGCCGCGCCATCCGAGATCGACGAGGCGTTGGCCGCCGTCACCGTGCCGTTCTCGCGAAAGGCCGGCTTCAGCGTCGGGATCTTCTCCAGCCTGGCCTTGCCGGGCTGCTCGTCGCGGCTGACGACGGTCTCGGAGCGGCCGGCCTTCACGGTGACGGGGACGATCTCGGCGTCGAATGCGCCGGTCTCAATGGCGCTGCGGGCGCGGGTCAGGGAGGTGACGGCATAGTCGTCCTGCGCCGGGCGGGTGAACTGGTAGGCCTCGGCGCAGTCCTCGGCGAAGGTGCCCATCAGGCGTCCCTTGTCATAGGCGTCTTCGAGGCCGTCGAGGAACATGTGGTCGATGACGCGGCCATGGCCGAGCCGGTAGCCGCCGCGGGCACGGTCGAGCAGGTAAGGCGCGTTGGTCATGCTCTCCATACCGCCGGCGACGGCAACCGAGGCGCTGCCGGCGGCGATGAGGTCATGCGCCAGCATCACGGCCTTCATGCCCGAACCGCACATCTTGTTAACCGTCGTCGCCCCGGTCGCGAAAGGCAGGCCCGCGCCGATGGCGGCCTGCCGCGCGGGGGCCTGCCCCTGCCCGGCCGGCAGCACGCAGCCGAACACCGTTTCCTCCACGGCATCGGGCGCAACGCCGCTCCGCTCCAGCGCCGCGCGGATCGGGGCGGCGCCGAGCTGCGGCGCGGTGGCATCCTTGAGGTCGCCCTGGAAGCCGCCCATCGGGGTGCGGGCCGAACCGACGATGACGATGGGATCCTGCATCATATCGAAACTCCCTTAGCGCGGCGCCATGCGCAACGCCCCGTCGAGACGGATGACCTCGCCATTCAGCATGACGTTCTCACAGATGTGGCGCACCAGTGCGGCAAATTCCACCGGCTTTCCGAGGCGCGGCGGAAAAGGCACGCTCCGCCCGAGCGAATCCTGCACCTCCTGCGGCATGCCGGCCATCATCGGCGTCTGGAAAATCCCCGGCGCGATGGAGACGACGCGGATACCGTGACGGGCCAGTTCGCGGGCGACCGGCAGCGTCATGGCGGCAACGCCGCCCTTGGAGGCCGCATAGGCCGCCTGCCCGATCTGGCCGTCGAAGGCCGCGACCGAGGCCGTGTTGATAACGATCCCCCGCTCGCCGTCCGCCTCCGGTTCTTCCTTCGCGATGGCCGCCGCTGCGAGCCGGGTCATGTTGAAGGTGCCGATGAGGTTGATGCCGACGGTACGGGCAAAGCTGTCGAGCCGGTGCGGCCCGTCGCGGCCGAGCACCTTCTCGCCGGGCGCGACGCCCGCGCAATTGACCAGCCCGTGCAGATGGCCGAAGCGCTCCAGCGCGAGGTCGACGGCGGCCTGGCCATCCGTCTCCTGTGTCACGTCGGTCTGGATGAAGGCTGCGCCGGTCCCGAGCTCGCCGACGATGCCGCGGCCGGCATCGACATTGACGTCGGCGATCACGACATGGGCGCCCTCGCCCACCAGCATGCGCGCCACCGCCGCACCGAGGCCCGAACCGCCGCCGGTGACGAGAAAGGTCTTTCCGCGGATCAACATGGCTGCTCTCCCTCAGCGCATTCGATTTCCGTGCGATCCGGCCGAATGCGGCCCTCCCGGTGCCGTATCCGCCGGCAGGGCGATCTGCCCTCCGTCTTTCCTATTTTATGCCGGCACGATATTGCATGCGATGACCGAAGCGTCTCGAACGATCGGCCATTTTTACCACATCCTGCGGGACATGACGATGACGGATACCGGACGGCGGATGATATCGCCCTTCTTCGTGGAAGAGGCCATCGACTGTCTGAAACGGCAGGGCAAGGCGCCGGAGAAGGTGCTCGCCGCCGCCGGCCTGCCGCCCCGCATCGGGGCGCCGATCTCCGCCGAAAGCTACGGCGCCCTCTGGCTCGCCATCGCCGCGGAGATGGACGACGAATTCTTCGGCATGGGTGCAAGGCCGATGCGGCGCGGCAGCTTCACCCTGCTCTGCCACTGCGTCCTGCATGCCCGCACCCTCGACCAGGCCTTGCGGCGCGCGCTGCGCTTCCTCAATATCGTACTGGAGGACCCGGAAGGCCGTCTCGAAATCGCCGACGGACTGGCCCAGATCGTCCTTGCGGACAGGCAGGGCCCGCGCTCTGCCTTCGCCTACCGGACCTACTGGATCCTGCTGCACGGCATCACCTGCTGGCTGATCGGGCGCCGCATTCCGCTGCGCATGGTCGATTTCCGCTGCGCCGAGCCGGAGCACGGCGCGGACTACCGGCTCTTCTTCGGCGCGCCCGTGCGCTTTTCCCAGCCGGTGAGCCGCCTCGCCTTCGACGCCGCCATGCTGAAACTGCCCGTCGCGCGCAGCGAGCAGGCGCTGAGGCAGTTCCTGCGCAACGCCCCGGCCAATATCCTCGTGCGCTACCGCTACGATGCGGGCCTTGCCGCCGGCGTCCGCAAGCGCCTGCGCGAAATGCCGCCGACCGCCTGGAATGCCTTCGACGACCTCGCCGCGCAGATGCGCATGTCGCCCTCGACCCTCAGGCACCGCCTCGCCGCGGAAGGCCAGAACTACGCCGCCATCAGGGACGAAATCCGCCGGGGCCTCGCCATCGAGATGCTCCAGGCGACGACGCTCGGGGTCGGCGAGATCGCGACCCGCCTCGGCTTTTCCGAACCCAGCGCCTTCCACCGCGCCTTCCGGAAGTGGACCGCCAGAAGCCCCGCTGCCTTCCGGCGCGAGACCGCAGCGCCGGACCGCGCCTGATTCGCCGTCCCTCAGCCCACGCGAGGAAAAGCTTCGTTTTCGATATTGAGTTTTCTCGCCCGAGGAGCGAGGATCGGCGCGCCACGTAGCCTGGAGTTTCCCATGACCACCGTTGCAGTTCTCGTCGGCAGCCTCCGCAAGGAGTCGTTCAGCCGCAAAGTCGCCAAGGCACTCGTTTCCCTCACCCCCGGCCTGAAATTCGAATTTCTCGACATCGGCTCGGTTTCCTACTTCAACCAGGATCTCGAAGCCACGCCGCCGGCCGACTGGACCGCGCTGCGCGAGCGCGTCGCGGCCGCCGACGCCATCCTCTTCGTCACCGCCGAATACAACCGCTCGGTACCAGGCGTTTTGAAGAATGCGATCGACGTCGCCTCGCGGCCCTATGGACAGGGCGCCCTGATGGGCAAGCCGGCAGCGATCATCTCGACCTCGATCGGCGCCATCGGCGGCTTCGGCGCCAACCATCACCTGCGCCAGTCGCTCTGCTTCCTGAACATGCCCGTTCTGGAACAGCCGGAAGCCTATATCGGCGGCACCGGCAGCCTGTTCGACGACGCGGGCAACCTCACCAACGACGGAACGCGCGATTTCCTCGCCAGTTTCGGCAAGGCATTCGAACAGCACATCGCGCGCAATGTGAAGCGGTAGAGGCCGCGCGTTGCGTTCAATTCAATTGCGGGAAAAAAATGGTAGCGGAGGCCCGCTTCAGTCAAAACCCCCACGCCGATCTACCCACATTCTCAGCCCACCGCTTCATTCCCCGCAAGTCCCCGAACTATAGAAGACACCGTGAGTGTCGTTCGCGATGAGCACTCGCCGAAGGGGCGTCCAAAGTCCGGTCCAGTGCGCACGTGCATTGGGGGCACGACTTGAAGGACTTGGGTTCGATATTTTCGCCTCTCCGAACGAGCGGTACGCCGTCCTTCTCCAGGACGCACCAGGCGAAATTATAGACTTCGGCAGACCCCTTCGAGGCTCGCGCATCTTCGCGAACGAAGCAGTCCGAAAAAACATCCCGGTCGTCGAGGACTTCAAATCATTTGCAGCAGAGCGTGGTCTTGAGGACTGCCTATTCTGGTGCATCGGCCTGACAGGCGCGAAAGCCGAGCCTGCGGAGTTGACCGAAGCCCTGACGGCGTTCAATGCCAAAATCAATATCGAGTTCTCGGAGCTTCGCAAGAGGCACGGTTTTGAGCTCTTGCTTATTACGATCCATCCCCGCTTCGACCACCAGACCGGTCGCTTCGATCTCCATGCACACTTTGTTTGCCGCGTTCCACCCGCGCACCGGGATGCCACGCAGCGAAGGCTATCGACAAAATTCTCAAAGGTAGACCTCCCCGCGCATCCTATTCGCAATGCCGCCGCCGTCGCGACGTACATGCTTTGGGGCATTTGGAGGAACGACGAGATGATAAGCTGGCCGGACCAAGCGTTAGCGGCAGCGTGGCACATCACACAGCGCCGCTTCCGTCTCTTCCGGGCGGGCGGTTCATTCGCGAAATGGCGAGCCAGCAAACGAGACACGGCAAGAAACTCGGCTTCCGCGAGGGACAAGGCGACTATCGAAAAGAACCGGTCAGAAACAAAGTACGAGCGAACTGACGCCCAACCGGGAGATCGTCTACTTTCGAGGATTAAGATTCGCTACGATGGCAAAAAGGTTGCCGCACTACTCTTCGAGGCAAGCCCGCGGTTGGCGTCACCCCTTAAGGAAATCAGGCCAAATCGGAGCGGGGAGTATTCTTCAGCGAATAGCCGCGTAACTCAGGACACCGCATCGGCAAGGCGCGGCAAACGGCTAGACTTCCTTCGAGCCGCTGCGTCCCAAAACGTCCGCCTCGCCATTACCGATCTCGTTGCGCCCTTCGTGAGGCAGATTGCCGCCTTACCAAGGAAGCTGTTCGGCTTGGTCGGACGGAAGCTCGGTTCCCTTTTCAAAGATCGAGAATGACATATATCCCTCACACCGCAATCGCGCACGATACTCTATCCCGGATTGCTCTTTCGAGGTCTTGTCGCCCACGATGCAGCCGGGATAGCCGGGAAACTATAGACCTGACACTTTCCGAAGGTCGGCATTCATACGGCTTTGCCACCCTTTCCCCGTGGACTTGTAGTGCTCGACAAGATCATGATCCATACGGATCGTTATGCGATCTTTGGTCTTGTCCTGATGTGGGCGTCCGCGTGCCCTGCGAGCTTTCTCGACCGCCTCGAAAAATGAAGGCGGCAGAACGTCCTTGGCCGGGCGCAACCGGGCAAGCTCCTCCTCCGTCATGGGCCGCTCGATCTCGGGATCGGGGCCGATCAGTTCTCCGGTGGTATCGTCCACCCACCATCCGTCAGCGTCCTGATGCACGCCTCCGGCGGCAATGATTGCCTTCATCTGTCGATCGTACTCTTCCCAGCGACGTTGCATTTCCATGTCGTCTTCATCAGAGTCCCCGAGATCGTGAGTGATGAATTGAGGCCATTTACTTGCCATCGAGAAGGCTCCTTTCATTGCGACGAGCAGGACGGAAGCTGATTATCGAAATAGCCTCGGTGCCGAGTTCGGCATAGACAACGACGGTAATCCCGGTCCGCAAATAACCTACCGCCTTCATCCGCCCCGAATGCGAGGGCTCGATGTGAGCCGTTTCCCATTCGAAGTACACGACGTCCGCAAAATCGAGCTTGTGTTTTTCAAGATTGGCACGCCGTTTCGGTTCGTCCCAGACAATCTTCATATCTCGTACATACAATAATTAATCACGCCGGACAACGATTTCAAAGCCGAGCTTGTTCCTAGTGTTCCTAGTTTCAGCAACATGTTGAGGAAATGCAACGCGACGCCCACCCCCTGTTGGTTGGAAGTTGGTTGGCCTCTTCAAACCCCGAGAACGGGCTTCTCCACACCAAAAAGCACGCATAAGATGCATAAACCAATTCCGGCCTTTGAATATTCATGGTCGAACGGCCCCACATGAACAGACCCTGAGGTCCTCGATTTGCATATGCGAAGACTCTGGAGACTTGGATTAAACCCTCATTCCAGCGAAAAGGAAGACGAAAAAATGTCATTATTTTACAATTATTTATATGTAGACAGCTTTCTTATTCAGCATACTCTTCCCGACGACCACTGGCACCGGCTCCTGATGAGCCGCCATGATGAAACGGAGAAACAGACATGCATGAGTTGAACGATATAATCTTTTCAGCGGGCCAGTTCACCCTTGATGAGCACAACGTCAAGTTTGTTGACCTGATAGAGGACGGAGTCGCGGGCGAATATGTCGTTCTCGTCAGTTGCGAGGCCGAGGATGATGACTATCTGGCACTGTTTGCTCAAATCCACTTTCTAGCGAAGACAAGCGGCGGCTATCAAGCGATGGTGGTTCCAATTGTCGATAGCTTCAATGGTCGATTGGAAACGAAAGACGGAGCCACAGTGAAAGGAGAAGCCGAATTCCTTCAGCAGGAACTCAGTTACGACGTTGGGCTTCTGAACAAATTTCAGGAGAAGTACGCCAAGCGCGCAGAATTGGTGAGCGGCTTCGATCTGAGTGAAAGTCCTTGGGATGAGTTCCGCAGATGGCTCCACAGCAAAAATCCCGAACCTTCACCGGTCCTTTGAGAACCTATGGACAGGAAGCGGTTCCTCATGCCGTTCGCGAGACTTCCGAATTACTGAAAATGACCCGCGCTGCCGCAGTCGAAATCATATAGCGGAACAAAGATAACATCATGGACAGACAGAAAGCTCAAGAATCCCTCGATCAGATCGACGCGCTTCGGACGGCTATCGCCTGCCTATTGAATGACGTCCCGGTCGAAGCGGCACTCGCACGGAAGTGGATTAAATCCGCCGAATTTGAACTCGCCCGTGCCAGGGTCGACATCGTCATGCAGTACAACGATCAGTTCCTGAAATTCTAGGCCAAGCGCTTACAAACGATGTTCAGACCATCGGGCCGCAACTGACCATTAGGGCCGACATGGCGATAGAGCGTCTGCCTTGAGACACCCAATTCCTTGCACAGATCGCCAACGACTGTTTCCGGCTTGCCCATGGCGGCCTGTGCCAATCTGATCTTTGCGGGCGTCATCGTCGCCTTGCGTCCGCCAACACGGCCACGGGCACGAGCGGATTGCAATCCCGCAATCGTTCGCTCACGGATCAGTTCGCGTTCGAATTCCGCCAAAGAAGCGAAAATCCCGAACATGAGCTTGCCTTGCGCGGTCGAGGTATCGATTGGTGTCTGTCCTGACAGAACCCGAAAGCCCACACCGCGTTTCGAGAGGTCGTCAACAGTCGTCACGAGATGGCGGAGGTCACGACCGAGACGATCGAGCGTCCAGACAACCAGAGTATCCCCCGAACGCAGCGCCTTGAGGCAGGCTTCCAGTCCTGCCCTGTCGTCTTTCTTTCCTGATGCGAAGTCTTCATAAATCATCCGGTTTCTGACGCCGACACTGACCAGTGCATCCTTTTGCAAGTCAAGTATCTGCGTCCCGTCCGCCTTCGAAACCCGTACATATCCGATCAACTCGCCCATGGAACCCACTTCTCTACACCGTCACGCAAACGGTCGTTTATGAGACTAATGATTGATCTGGTTCTCGTCGGCGGCAAGCCGTCATTTTTCCCGTCACATTTTCTGAGTTGCGAAAACCTAAGGAAACCATTGAGGTCCTCGCTTGCGAGACCCGACCTAATCAGAAGTAAAGACATCGCCCGTTGGCATTGGATCGACTATCGGCAGCCGATCTTCAGGCGCGACCAAGTCGTTTAGGGATCGTATTTGCGCCTTTGAAACGGGGCGTTGCCCCTGCCACGTAAGAGGCATGTTCTGAAGTGCCAAGTGCTCCGGACCATTGAAGACGACCTCGCCTTCAAGGTTCGCAAAATCGAAGTCAATAAAGATGAGGTGATCTGCCCTAGTATCGACTTGGCGAAATACAGGGCCTCGTCCGGTTCCAGTGGCCTTGACTTGGACTGTGCGTCCATCTGAAGCGTGGCCGTCGATACCTGTACGCCCGCCAGGCACAAGTTTTAGGCCAAACAGCTCCGCCGCAACGGCCTCCCCAATGTCACCGACCAGTTTGCCATCCAAAGTAAACGCGAGCCCCGGCACATTGTAATGATCGCGAACCTGATTGCGGGCACAGACGAGTTCAGCGATTACCGCCGGCAGCTTGAACTTGTTCATTCACACCTATCCAATTGTCTTCGAACGTATACGCAAGACTGAACCTACCCTGGCCGCCAAAGCAAGCCCGACCCAAGTTGGAATTCAGACTAAATCACCGAAAGTCTTCCAACCAGAATGCGAAATCGGCGGCAGTCGGTCCCGCGACATGAATCGCTCCTGCGGCTGCCAGTCTTCCCAATTTCACATGCGCGAATTCCCGCCGGGTCCTGTTCGGGGCGCTATGCTCCCGGCTCCGATGCGCTCATCAATTCTCTTGTGGCCTGCACTGCAGGCGGTGAAGACTTCATGGACACCTGAAAATCTCGATGCGATACAGGAATTCGCAGATTCCCGTATTTCGAGAGATTCGATGTCCAGTGCACTTAAAGACCTTTTTGAGCGTTATCGTACCGGTTCAAAGAGCGAGCGCGAGAAAGGGACCTATTTCGAGAACCTAGCCAAGGTTTTTTTCGAGAACGACCCGCAATATGCGCAGCGCTTCGACAAAGTCTGGACGTACGCGGAATTTGCGGTGGAACGAGGTATCAGCGGACAAGATACGGGCATCGATCTAGTTGCCCGTGTGCGCGACGATGGCGGATTTTGCGCCATCCAGTGCAAGTTCTATCGTGAAGGCCACCGCATCCAGAAAAGCGACATCGACTCCTTTTTCACGGCATCTGGCAAGAAGCCATTCACCGAACGCCTGATTATTGACACCACCAACGTCGACTGGAGCGAGCATGCCGAAGGCGCGCTACGTGACCAGAGTATCGACACGCAGCGCATCAGCCTGTCGGACATCGAGCAAAGCCCCATCGACTGGGGCAGCTATATCCGTGATGAAAAAGTCATCCTTGCGGAAAAGAAGGCCCTCCGGCCTCATCAACAAGAAGCACTAACTGCGGTTCGCGCCGGCTTTGCCGCTGCCGATCGCGGCAAGCTGATCATGGCCTGCGGAACGGGCAAGACTTTTACGGGCTTGAAGATCGCCGAAGACTTCGTAGGCGTCGGCAAAATGGTCCTTTACCTCGTGCCGTCGCTCGCCTTGATGTCTCAGTCCGTTCGGGAATGGTCCATAGACACCGAGACGCCGCTGCGCTGCTTTGCTGTCTGCTCCGACGTACAGGTTGGAAAACGGAAGAGCGGCGATGACCTCGGCGATATTGATATTCATGACCTCGCCTACCCGGCGACGACAGATGCGAAGGTCTTGGCGGCTAAGGTCAATGCACATCCCGATCTCCGGATGACGGTCGTCTTCTCGACCTACCAATCCATCCAGACCATATCCGACGCCCAAAAGAAGTTCGGCCTCCCGGAATTCGATCTTATTATCTGTGACGAAGCGCACAGGACGACCGGCGCGAAGTTCGAAGGCGAGGAAGAGTCCAATTTCATCAAGGTCCACAATCAGGACTTCATCCAGGGCAGGAAGCGCCTCTACATGACCGCGACGCCGCGCATTTATGGTGACGCGGTTAAAACCAAGGCGGGCGAAGCGTCTGTCGAACTCTGCTCCATGGATGACGTATCGCTCTACGGCGAGGTCTTGTTTCAACGCGGCTTCTCATGGGCCGTCCAGAATGGTCTCCTGACCGACTACAAGGTGGTCGTGCTCGCCGTGGATGAAGCCGTCGTCTCTGCTGGCGTCCAGCATCGGCTTGCCGACGAGCACAGCGAACTGGTCCTCGACGACGCCACGAAGATCATCGGCTGCTACAAGGCCCTGACTAAGGAAGACCTCAAGCAAGACGTCACGACCGATCCCCTGCCGATGAAACGGGCGCTCGCGTTCTGCAAAGATATCAAGAGCTCGAAGCTGATTACCGACGAGTTCGGCAAGGTTCTCGATGAGTACCTGACGAGCGGCAACGTCATGGACGGCTTCCCCGCCGAGAAATACAGACTCCAGTGCGAGCTGGAACACGTCGACGGGACGTTCAATGCAAAGGCCCGCAACGAGCGTTTGTCCTGGCTAAAGGAAGACACCGACGAGAGCACGTGCCGTATCCTCAGTAATGCACGTTGCCTGTCAGAAGGCGTTGACGTCCCGGCGTTGGACGCCATCATGTTCCTGCATCCGCGCAAATCCCAGATCGACGTCGTGCAATCAGTAGGCCGCGTCATGCGGCGTGCCCCCGGCAAGAAGATGGGCTACGTCATTCTGCCGGTTGGCATCCCGGCGGGCGTCGCCCCCGAGGAGGCACTGAACAACAACGAGAAATACAAAGTCGTCTGGCAAATCCTGAACGCGCTGCGGGCGCACGATGACCGTTTCGACGCCACCATCAATAAGATGGAACTCGGTGCCGACGTCTCAAGCCACATCGAAATCATCGCGGTCAGCAATGATCTGCCAAGCAGAAACAAGGCGGAAGCAACAGGACTTGGCATCGGCCAAGGAGGCACTGCGGAAGATCGTGAAGACGTCAGCGGTGTTAAAGTATCGGAGGAGGTGCAGACATCATTCATTTTCGATGAGATTTCGAAAGCGATACTGGCGAAGATCGTCAAAAAATGTGGACGACGGTCATATTGGGAGGATTGGGCTACCGATATCGGCAAGGTGGCCCAGACGCACATCACCCGCATCAAGGCATTGGTGGAAATCGCGGGCAGCGCGGAGAGCAAGGCCTTCACGGAATTTCTTTCAGAACTGCGTGACGACCTCAATGATAGCATCTCCGAAGACGATGCCATCGAGATGTTGGCGCAGCACATCATCACAAAGCCGGTCTTCGAGGCACTCTTTGAAGGCTACAATTTCACCAAAGAAAATCCAGTTTCCCGCGCCATGCAGGGTGTGCTGGACGCCTTGGACGAACACAATCTGGAAAAGGAATCTGTCAGCCTTCAGAAGTTTTATGCGGACGTCAAAATACGGGCGTCCGGTATAGACAACGCTGACGGCAAGCAGAGAATCGTGGTTGAGCTTTACGACAAGTTCTTCCGCAACGCGTTTCCGAAAATGACGGAAAAGCTCGGTATCGTTTATACCCCGGTCGAGGTCGTGGACTTCATCATTCATTCGGTGAACGACGTCTTGCAGAAGGAATTCGGCCAGACGGTGGGAAGTCCAGGCGTCCATATCCTTGACCCCTTCACCGGAACCGGAACCTTTATCACGCGCCTGCTACAATCTGGTCTCATAAAGCCAGAGGAACTGGCGCATAAATACGCGCACGAAATCCATGCCAACGAAATTGTTCTGCTGGCCTATTATATCGCCGCGATAAACATCGAAGCCGTTTATCATTCTCTCGCAGGCGGCGAGTATCAGCCTTTCGAAGGTATCTGCCTGACGGACACTTTCCAACTTTATGAAAAAGAAGACCTCATCAGCAATCTGATGGTGGATAACTCATCAAGGCGTCAGCGCCAAAAAGACCTCGACATCCGCGTCATCGTGGGCAACCCGCCCTATTCGGCAGGGCAAAACAGCGCAAATGACAATAATGCCAATATTGCCTATCCCGGCCTCGACAGTCGCATACGAGAGACCTACGCGGCACAATCAGCAGCCACATTGAAAAACGCCCTTTACGATAGCTACATCCGTGCCATCCGGTGGGGTAGTGACCGTTTGGGCGACGCCGGAATCATGGCCTATGTCAGCAATGCAGGCTGGATTGACGGGAACGCCACGGATGGGCTCCGCAAGTGCTTGTCGGAAGAGTTTTCAAGTCTTTACATTTTCCATTTGAGGGGCAACCAACGCACATCCGGCGAATTGTCCAGAAAGGAAGGTGGCAAAATTTTTGGGTCTGGAAGTCGAGCGCCCATTGCGATTTCGCTGTTCGTCAAAAACCCAAACATAAAAGATCGTGGCAAGATATTCTTCTATGACATCGGCGACTATCTTACACGAGAGGAGAAGCTTTCGAAAATTACGGCCTTCAAAAGCGTACAGAGAATTGCAGACACTGACGGATGGTCGGTGATAGAGCCGGACGAGCATAATGACTGGCTCAGACAACGGGATGGAAGCTTCAAACAATTCATCGCTTTGGGAGGCAGAGGCGATGATGGGATTCCAGTTCTGTTTCAGATATATTCCAGAGGAATTCTTACCGCGCGGGACGCCTGGTGCTATAACTTCTCTAAAGATGCGTTGCTCTCTAATATCCAAAGGATGGCGTCATTCTACAACGAGCAACTAGAACGCATTCCAGAAAGTGGCAATTTCGATATTGATAACCTGATTGATACAAATCCAGCCAAGATTTCTTGGTCCGTTAACTTGAAAAAAGATGCTGAGCGACGTCGTCGACTTAATGTCGATCCGCTTGAAGTTTCTACAGCTTTGTATCGTCCATTCACGAAGCAACACGTTTACAAAGAACGTTCTCTGGTCGAGCGGCCGGGTAAAGCAAACGCGATGTTTCCACATAAACGCGAAAACCGAGTGATTGCGATCAAAGGCAATTGGCGGCAAACTGGTCAAATCGCACTAATGGTCGACTGTATACATACAGATCAGTCAGATGGGGGTTCCCAATGCTTCCCGCTGCATTTCTTTGATCCTGACGGCGACATGCCAGAGGGTGGGCTATTCAGCTCCGACACGAACCAAGGAGCTTTACACAACGGCATCACTGACTCTGGCTATCAAATGTTCAAAGCCTATTATCCGTCTGAGGTAATTTCCAGAGAGGACATTTTCTACTATGCATATGGCATCCTGCATTCTGAAGACTATCGAAACCGTTTCGCTGACAATCTTTCCAAAGAGTTGCCCCGAATTCCTTGCGTAAGAACAGCAGAAGATTTCTGGCTCTTCGTGCGGGCGGGCCGCACTTTGGGCGATCTTCATGTGGGCTACGAAGACGTTGAGCCTTATTCAATTACCTGCAAGCAGGGCAGTTTGGCTCTCGCGACTATCAAGGACGCCGAAAACTTCTTCCGTGTCGAAAAGATGAAATTCGGAGGCAAGCGTCCAAACGTCGACAAGTCTACGGTCATCTATAATAGCAATATTACAATGACCGGCATTCCGCTTGATGCCTACGACTACGTAGTGAATGGCAAACCCGCGCTTGAATGGGTGATGGAGCGCCAGTGTGTGAAGACTGACAAGGACAGCGGCATTGTCAACGATGCCAACCGCTATGCCATAGAGACGGTCGGCGACCCGGCCTATCCGCTGAAACTGTTCCAGCGGGTCATCACTGTAAGTCTTGAAACGATGAAGATCGTGCGGGCGCTGCCCAGACTGGAAATCTGAGCGGGCGAATTCAACAGACAAGAGGGGGACAATGGCTACTGAGACACTGGTTTACATAAATCATGCCTGGATGACACATTACCGGGGTCCAAAGGGTGACAAGGCCGAGGGCAATTTCGGTTTTCTGAAGACGAATGACATCGCGCACGAGTCTTGGAACTTCGAGCCGATCAGAGGTAAGGTCTACGGATATGTGCCTCGTTCCGCCGAAATCAAGATTTCAAGACTTGGAGCACAAAGAGGCGACGCCGCGATTGACGGCGTCACCGTTGTCTGGATTGCGCGAAATCCACGCACCAAGAAGACAGTCATCGTCGGCTGGTATCGGAACGCACGCATCCACCGGAACGCCGAGCATCGTCGTCTCCAACGTTCGTCGGGCTTCGATGTCGGTTATCAGATAGAAGCGCCGGCTGCCGACGCGGTACTGCTGCCAATCGACGCCAGGTCATACGTTATTCCAACGGCGAAGGAGACCGGCAACTTGGGCCAAAGCCCAGTCTGGTACGGCAAGGGGGAGGCCTTCAACAAGGACGTCGCTGAGTACATCGACCGAGGGGGACGACGCCCCAAACGCCCAATCAAATCCCCACGGCAGACTGACCCCGAGCTGCGCCGCCGGGTGGAACAGGCCGCAATCGATCATGCAATCGCATACTTCGAGTCTGAAGAAGGCGGCTCCCACCATGTCGAATCCGTTGAGAAGGACGGCGTCGGTTGGGACCTGGAAGCATCGGCTGCTGAAGGCGGGGTCCTGAAAGTCGAGGTAAAGGGCCTGTCTGGCAAAGACCTCGTGGTCGAGCTTACGCCGAACGAATACTCGAAAATGCGCTCGCCCGAACACCGGATGGACTACATCATCTACGTGGTTCCGGAGGCGCTTTCGACGAAGCCGAAGGCCTACATCTTCCGACACGATGCGATCCTCTCGAAGGGAAACGACCTGGTCTGGCTCACCGACGACGGGCAACGTCTCCGGATTGAGCCTATCATCGCGGCCCGGCTCTCTGTTGCCTGACCAAGACGTCACCGTACCGGGTGAAGAACTCGAAAGTGAGCAGACCTGAATGAAAGACTTCGATCGGAACATAGGTGAGTTCGGGAACGTCGAAACGGTTGACGCAATAGGTCATGCGACGACTTCCCAGAAATCTGGGGGTGCCAAGTGACCGTTTGGGATTATTGGAATGAGACCGCGGCAGCGAAAGGCAACCTCCGCCTACTGGTCCCGGGCAAGGGATGGGTAGCCTATGACGATCGCGAGGATAATGACGGCAAAGTCGTTGAGCGCGGCAGCAAGGAGGCAATAGACAGCGCACTCATCAACGCCTTGTCTGCCTCGAATTTCTCCACGTTGACCGGAGCAGGTGCCTCCCTCTGCGCACGCAACGTCGATGGGCAGCCACAGGCTCCATCGATGCGAGATTTGTGGAGCGCAGTCGAGGCAGCGGTGGGAGCTCAGGTGTTCGCTGGTATTTGCGGGAAGTTTCCGAATGCCACCATCGGCCAAAACATCGAAAAGCTCTTGAGCCTTTGCAAGGTGTATCTGGAACTCAATGACGCTGCGGATGAAAACAATCAGGATGTCACCGCTGTGAAGGACTTCGTCTCTCAAGCGGAGTCTTGCATTCTGGCAAAAGTCGATTTCGTGAACCAGAGTACGGCTCTGGCAGCGCATGAGGCGTATGTGAGAAAAATTGGGCGTCGGGGCTTCCGCAAGACCCGAGCGAAGCTTTTTACGACCAATTATGACCTGACAATTGAGGAGGCCGCACGCCGGCTGCGCTTCACAATTATTGACGGCTTCTCGCATTCACTCGACCAGGTTTATGATCGGCAGCACTTTGAACTGGACATTGTCCGGCGCGACGCCGCCAAGGACGCGCCAGACTACATCCCCAACGTCTTCCAACTATATAAGCTCCACGGTTCGACCGATTGGCGGCGCATCGGCGCGGAGGTCTTGCGATCCCGAGACAATACCAAAGGCAAGCCGGTCCTTATCTACCCGCGATCAAGCAAATACCAAGAGGCATTCGAGCCGCCCTACCTCGACATGATGGGTGCCTTTCAGGCAGCGCTACGCGAACCTGACACCGCGCTAGTGGTCGCAGGCTTTGGTTTCAACGACGACCACATCAGCCGCCCCATCATCTCTGCGCTCGAATCCAATCTGTCGATTCGGTTGGTCATTTGCGATCCCGGGCTTATCCTTTCTGAGAACGACTTGCGCGGAGCCCCACCCGAGCCCCCAGCACACAATATTCCGGTCGGTGAACCACATGCCAACCCGTTCTTAACAAAGATTACGGCACTGGCGGTTCGCGGCGACCCCCGAATTCATTTGATCAATGGTCGATTTGAGGACTTGGCCGAGGCACTACCTGACCTCATCGGAGAAACCGATCGGGAGCGGCACGTTGAGCGTGTGAAGGTTTTGCGCGAACCGGGGGTATGACGATGGCGACAATTAGCCCAGTCGATCCAGACAAATACATCGGCACTGTTACTTTCGTGAATGCCAGCCAAGTTCAGGCCAATCTGCCTCTGGCGAGCGCCCAACCAGAGCGTCGGGCTCTGTCTCGTGGAGCTGTCGGCGATTTCGTATTCATCGATTGTGAACGTGTCAAACTCTTGGGCCGGATCACCGAAGTTAGAATTCCGGACGCCGAGCGCTTGTCCGTCGAACCCCGGCTTGGCGCTCCAACTCCGCCGAACCCTATCGGTCGCATTCAGTTGCTCTCTACTGTGACTGATGGCGACACAAAGCTTGCACGCGGCGTCAACGCCTATCCCAAAATTGGAGACGGCGTGTTCCTCGCCAGTGCCGACACTCTGGCACAGATGATCGGCAAGAGCGCTACAAGGGTCGGTGAGATCAACATTCCCGTCGGAATGATTGAGGCCGGAGGCGGGAGCGTTACTGTAGACTTGCCGCCAGAGAAACTGTTCGGTCGTCACTGTGGCATCTTCGGTGCCACGGGCGGCGGAAAGAGTTGGACGATCGCCAGCCTCATAGAGCAGATCAAGGCGCAGAACGGCAAGGCGATAATCTTCGATCCCACTGGCGAGTTTTGCGACATTGCGAGCATCGACACCGTCTTCGCATTCGAAGCCAATGTCCCGAACGCCCAGCATGTTCATTTCCCCTACACCGAAATCACTGAGGATGACCTTTTTTCGCTTTTTCGGCCATCGGGGCAAAGCCAAGGGCCAAAGCTCCGCGATGCCATCAAGAGCCTCAAGCTTGTTCGCGCAGTTGGAGATGTGGTGCCACAGGGCCTACATATCCAGAATGGTACAATCGACAAAGCCAACAGGCCGCGGCTACCGTATTTCAATGCTATAGCGGCTAACGCTGCCATCATTCACGCGCCTAGATGCGACTTCGATATCACCAAGCTCGCTGACCAGATAAAATGTGAATGCGTGTGGGCAAATGGCCAAGCTGGTGCGTTCGGCAACTTCCAAGAACAGACATATGGATACTGCGAGACTCTCATTTCTCGAATATCAACACTTATCAATTCCCGCGAGTTGGATTGCCTCTTCAATACTAACGGCGTTTCGCTGGTGGATGAGATCGCCAGATTTCTGGATGATGACAACCACGACGTTGCGCTGATTTCATTCAAGGAGGTGCGGTTCGAACATTCCACCCGTGAACTTTTGCTCAATATCATCGGGCGCTATCTCCTCGGAATTGCCCGCGAAGGACGTTTCCGCGAAACCCCAATTGTGGTGTTCCTTGATGAAGCGCACCAATTCCTTGGTCGGACGATCGGCGATGAGTACGGCAGCGTGCGCCTAGATTCGTTCGGCTTGATAGCGAAGGAGGGCCGTAAGTACGGCCTGACATCTGTGCTGGCAACTCAGCGTCCTCGCGACATTCCGCAGGATGTGCTGAGTCAGCTTGGCACATTGATCGTTCATCGCCTGACCAACGAACAGGACCGTAGCACCGTCGAACATGCCTGTGGCGACCTAGACCGTGCGGCCACCCAGTTTATCCCGATGTTAGCCCCCGGCGAAGCGATCATCATCGGCCCAGACTTGCCAACACCTTTGCCGCTACGCGTGCTGCGGCCCACTTCTCCGCCGGATTCAAAGGGACCACAGTTTCAGTCCCATTGGACCGAGCGTCGTCAGCAACGCCTCGCTCAGCCGGGACCGGAGAATACCGATGATGATATGTAGGCACCACACGACTTGCGGCCGGTGAAATCCGGCTCAATTCTTCTCTTGTAGTCACTTAATTTCGAGTGACCTTCGGTTGCCAGCCATGCGTGTGTGAACACACGCAGCAGGCCAAGGGGGCGCTGCCCCCTGTGGAACCCCCAAAGGAGGAGGAGGCGTATGAAAGACACATCCATCCGCATCAGAATATCGAGCGGCGAAAAAAAACGAATCGTGGACTTCGCATCACGAGCGGACAGACCGGTGTCCGAAATTCTCCGCCAAGCCGCTGCCGACGTCATCCAAGGAGAGGTTCCCGGTATCAATCGGCGTCGAATTTCCGCCAACGCCCGCCGGTCCGCCAACTACTTGCTCGACGTCATGGGGAAACCACCGATCGATGCCGCCAAATTCCGGGACGCCGCGCTTCGTTTGCGGGCGGCAGCGAGCGAGTTGGTCCAATGTCCATGATCCTCAAAGCGTTACGCATTCGCTCGACGTCGGGAATTTCCCGCACTATCCGGCATCTGCAAAATGGTGACGACAACGAACTGGTCTCGTTCCTGCACGGTACGCCCAACGACATACGGGACATGCATCGCGACGCCATTGTGCGTGGCTCGACCTATTCCGTTCGCCACTGGATCATCGCCCCGCACGAATTGATGGACAGAGCTCAGTTACAACAATTGATAGGCATGGTCGCCAAGAACTTCGCTTTCGACGCAGATCGCGCCGTCGTCGTCGAACATCGCAAGCCGCGTTCCGTAGCCGATGCCGTCGACGTCCACTGGCACATGCTCGTTGGCGAGGTCAACCCAGCCACCGGCCATGTGCTCAGGTCTTCATTTGACCGCGTGATTCATGAGCTCATCGCACGCGTAAGCGAATACACATTCGGCCATCGGTTCGTTCTCGGAAAGCACACACAGGCGGTCATCAAGGGGCTACGCAGACGCAAGCTCGCCTGCATTGCCGACAGCCTTGAGAAGGCGCTGCTGGCTGGGAAGGCCGTACCAGCGGAAGCCTTTACCCATGCCCAGCACCAAGAAAAGAAGCGCCTCGGTCTTGACCTCCCCGCTGTGCGCCAGACGATCAAGGAAGCTGCCAGTCACGCCACGTCTCGAAATGACCTCACGAACAGGCTTTCCGAAATGGGGTTAGAAGTCCGCGAGGGGGACAAGCCGGGAACATGGCTGATCGTCCACGCAGCGGATGGCATCCTGGTCGGCGCACTCCATCGACTGGCGAGCAAACGACGGTCAGAAATAAACATTCTCATGGAGCGAAACGAACCCGCTATCCCACAGGCCACGCCACCAATAAGCGCAACGGCACCAAAAGGGGTTGAGCATGTCGAAACATCAGAACGCGAGCCACATCAGCGCGCGCAGGACGTCAAGCCTTATGTGTCCTCTGTCGCGGCCGACTTGGCGACCATCGTTCAGGAACTCGACAGAATGGAGCAGGCCGCGCAGCACATCCTTCATCTGCCTGTTCCCCAATTCCGATCAACCCGAGGGATGAGGAACGCAAGCCAGGCCGTTCGCGCGGCAAAGAGCCAACTTTCGGCCGCCGCCGACAAACGTTGGGATATACAGGAACGTCTCTGGAAGGCTCCGCGTGTGCGCTGGTGGTCCTATCTTGTAGGCACCGGAGTTCTTCGGCACCGACAAATTCAAGACCTCGAAACCGCGCTTGCGAAGGCTATCGCAGAGCAGCGTGTCCGCGAACTTGCCTTGTCAGCCTGTCAAAGTCGGGAGACGCAAGAAGAGAAAAAAGCGAGAGACGAGCACGTCGCGAATCTCAAGAATGTCACCCAACAGCATCGAAGCGCACAGGAAACCCTTCGTCTGGTCGAGGCGGCCAATGTCCTGCTTAGCGAGAAGCCAAACCTTGCGCGTGGCGGTATTGAGCACCTTTTGGCACAGGCCAAAATCCTGATCCGTGTCCGCAGCGGCACCGACAACATACCAGAAAAATCCGCAGCATTCACCATGTGATCGGCACAGCGAAAGCCAAGACCCTGCCACGACGACCAGAGTTTACTATTCGTCTTCACTACTCATAGCAAAGTGCGTCGGTGAGCTCTGGATCGAACAAATAGTTGTTTTATATAAGTTATTTTTCTTGTTGCCACGCCCGAAAATTGAGGTCACGCTTTCTGCATCAGGTTCGCTGCGCCTTTGCGCCACGACCTGGTCGAACCGGGAAGGTGAGGTATATTCACCCGTCGAGCTGACGGTCAGCCCGGCTTCGTAGGCTGTCAGCTCGACGGGAGAGGACACTCTATGAAAAGTCATCCCATCACGAGAGGCGGCAGCCTTTCACAATTGCAGAGCAGAAGCGCGGCTGTGGTAGCCGACAGCGTTAGAAATGGGTCGCGGAGTTCGCGCTTTTCCGCCTCCCGAAACAGAATCATCCTTCAACGCCCGGCGGATAGCTCCGCAAAGGCCGAAGCCCGAAGGATCGTTCTGGAAATAGCCAAGGGGTTGGGTCATGCACTGGCCCGCGCCGATCACGTAGGACATTGAAAGCAGGTCAATGAAGAAACGCGCCTTTGCATATTCGCGGTATTCACACGAAGACTCCACGGACAAGTCGATCGAAGGGCAAATTGCTTCGCAAGAGAAGTTTGCCGCCAAGATGGGCATCGAGATCGTGCAGCATTTCAGCGATCACGCGATTTCGGGCGCATCGATCCTGACGCGGCCGGGCCTGACCCGGCTGCTTCAGATGCTGGAAATCGCAGACATCAATATTATTCTGGTTGATCATCTCGACAGGCTTACCCGCGATGACGGCGACATGGCCGTCATTCACAAGCTCCTCAGCTTCAACAGGATTGAGCTGCATTCCGTCGCACACGGCGGCAAGGTGGACCGCAACACGGCCTCCATCATGGCGCTCGTAGGACGCAATCAACTGGAAAGCACAGCACATGCTGTCCGGCGTGGCCAGGAGCTGCGCGTGAAAGAAGGAAAGAATACCGGCAGCCGTCCATACGGTTACAGGCTCACGGGGAAATCCGGTGAACTGGAGATCGACGATGGCGATGGAACAACCCTCGGCGAAGCGGATGTCGTTCGCCTCATCTACCGTTTGCGCTTGAGCGGCATGACCCCACGCAGCATCGCAGAGAAGCTGAACAAAGATGGTATCCCTTCCCCGAGAGGCGGACGCTGGAATGCATCGACATTGAACGGCTCAAAAAGCCGCGGGCTTGGGATTCTTCGAAATACGATCTATGTGGGCACCCGGCAATGGAATCGGCTTGCCATGGTGCGCAACCCGGCCACGGGCAAACGCATCAGCCGCGTCAACAGTTCGGAAGACGTTACTTCGGTGCCAGTTCCGGAATTGGCCATCATCGATGCCGACACCTTTCAGCGTGTACAGGCGTTGTTTCCACAGTCTGACAACGAGCACCCGTCAAAATACCGTCGCGCAAAGACCCTATTCAGCGGCCTTCTGAAATGCGGATGCTGCAACGGCGGTATGTCCATGAAGGACAAAAACAAAGGTCGGCTTCGCATCCAGTGCTCTGTCATGAAAGAATCCCGTTCATGCACGAACACGAGCGCCTACTACCTTGATGAGATCGTCGAAGCCGCGCTCGACGGCTTGCGGGAACAGTTGCACGAAACCAACGCCATGGCGCAGCTTGTGAAGGCGTATAACACCGAACGGACGCGACTGGCTGCCGAAGCAATCGAGAAGACCCGAATCCTCGACAAGCAAATTGCAGACCTCAACGAACGGAAAGAGAAGACTTGGCGTGACTACGACGCCGACATCTTGGACGGGCGGGCCGCCAACGAACGGCTAGTACGGATCATGGATGAGATCGAGGCTCTTGAAAAGAAGAAGGCGGCGCTGCCCGCCTTGCCGGAAACCGTCGTATTGCATCCTGCCGCCGTTTCCCGTTTTCGTGCCTATGTGGACGAATTGGCGAAGCACTACGCAGCGCAGATCACCGAGGAAAACCGCGAAGCCGCAACGGCAATCAGGCGACTTGTGGACCGCATAACGATCACACCCAAGGAGGACGGAACGGACGTAAAAATCGAAGGATTGCTCGGCCTACTACTGGATGCGGCCACCCCTAACAAAATGTCGGGGGGATTAATGGTAGCGGAGGAGGGATTCGAACCCCCGACACAAGGATTATGATTCCTCTGCTCTAACCTACTGAGCTACTCCGCCGCCCGAAGGGACGATCGAGAGCGATGTCCGTTTCCGTCCGGTGCGCGGCTTATAAGGCGGGCTTCCCGCGGGTGTCAAGCGAGGTTTTGAGAAAATTCGCTTTGTCCGCAAGGGCTTTGCCGGTCGCGGCTTTTCAGGCCGCGACCGGGGTGGAAAGAATGCGCTTCAGGGCGTCCTCGGCATCCGCCTCGCGCTCGGAACGCAGGATGAAGCCGCCGCCGTAGATGCGGGCATCCTCGCCCTCGCCGGAATAGAGCGCGCAGGCCTGGCCGGGCGCGACGCCCGGCTCACCTTCCGCAAGCTCGACATAGATGCCGCCCTCGTTCGCCTGGAGGCGGGCCGGGCGCGGCGGACGCGTGGAGCGCACCTTGGCGTAGCAGTCGAAGCCGGCGGCCGCGACGGCTTGGAGGTCGCCGTCGCCCAGCCAGTTGATGTCACGCAGGTAGAGGCGTCGCGTTTCCAACGCCTCCTTGGGGCCGACGATGACACGGCGCGAGCGGGCGTCGAGATAGACGACATAAAGCGGCTCGCCCGTGGCGATGCCGATGCCGCGGCGCTGGCCGATCGTATAGTGCAGGATGCCCTCGTGCCGGCCGAGCACACGGCCGTCGATATGCACGATATCGCCGGCAAGCGCCGCATTCGGCTTCAGCTTGTTGACGATGTCGGAATACTTGCCTTGCGGCACGAAGCAGATGTCCTGGCTGTCCGCCTTCTTGGCGACGACGAGGCCCATCTCCTCGGCCAGCGCCCGCGTTTCGGCCTTGGAAAGATGGCCGAGCGGGAAGCGCAGGTAATCGATCTGCTCCTGCGTCGTGGCGAAGAGGAAATAGCTCTGGTCGCGCTCGGCATCGACCGGGCGATAGAGCGCGCGGCGAGCAGGCGCGTCCGGCGCCGGATTGGGGCGCGAGCGGATGTAATGGCCGGTCGCCAGCGCGTCCGCGCCGAGTTCCCTGGCGGTGGCGAGGAGGTCGGCGAACTTGACGGTCTGGTTGCAGGCGACGCACGGGATCGGCGTTTCGCCCGCGACATAGCTTTCGGCGAAGGGATTGATCACCGTCTCGCGAAAGCGCTTTTCATAGTCGAGCACGTAATGCGGGATGCCGAGCGTTTCGCAGACGCGGCGCGCGTCGTCGATGTCCTGGCCGGCGCAGCACGAGCCCGCCCGGTGCACCGCCGCCCCGTGATCGTAGAGCTGCAGGGTGATGCCGAGAACGTCGTAGCCTTCACGTTTCAGGATACCGGCCACCACCGAACTGTCGACGCCGCCCGACATGGCGACGACGACGCGCGTATCTTCCGGCTTGCGATCGAAATCGAGACTGTTCACGCGAGGTCCGTTCCGGTGCCGGCCGCGCCAAGGCTGCCGTCCTGCACCTTTGAATTGGGGCCGAAACCGGCCGTTGCGGCATCCCGCGATCCGCGGAACGCCTTTCGGGCGACATATAGAAACTTGCCGCATCGAGGGCAAGAGAAGGCCGGAAAGCTCCTCCTCCTCCCTGGCCCGGACCGAATGTCAGATGAGCCGGAGCCGCAGGGCGATGGCAATGGCCTGCATGCGGTTGACGGCCTGCAGCTTGCGGGTCGCGCTCTTGAAATAGCTGCTTACCGTATAGACCGAGATGCCGAGGATGACGGCGATCTCGTCGCTGCTCTTGCCGGCCGCTGCCCAGCGCAGGCATTCGACCTCGCGGCTGGAGAGCTTCTCTCGCCCGGCCGTCACGGCGACAAAGGTCTTTTCCAGACATTCGAAGAGCTGGAGGGCGGCGAAATGCAGCTCCGCAAGCTCTGGCCGGTCAAGCGGCGCGCGTGTTCCGGAAAACACCATCAGGTAAGGATCGGCCGTCGTCGAATGCAACAGGAAGGCCGTCGAAGCGGAAAGGCCATGGCTCTCGGCAAGCGCGATCGCTTCGCCGGTCTGCGCGTTTTCCCAGTCTGCCGGCGCCATCAGCGCACTGTCGCCCTGCACCGGCAGCTTGGTCATGCCGGTATCGACCGCGAGCCGGCTGACATGGAAGAGGCTCATCGCATCGTATTTGCGCACGAGCTCCGCCGGCCAGTTGCTGACGAGCAGGCGCTCGGCGAACCGCTGCTGATCGTTCGCCGGGAAGCGCGCGACCATGAAATGGCTGAAGCCGAAATGGCCGGCGCACTGGCGCATGAGGTGCAGCACCTCGTACTCGGTCTGCACCGTCTCGATGGTGGCCGAGGAGAGGAACTCTGGCGACCGATCCTGCTGCGCGAGCATGTTGTCTGGGTCTTTCATTTTCCGTTTCCAACAACCGGCGCATGGACGCCGGGTTTCTGTGCATTCCCGGTCCGGAAAATTTCAGGCGCATCCCGCTCGACGGGCGAAAAGAAAAAACGCCGCAAAGCCGTATCCCGCGAAGGAACAGCTTGGAGTGGTAATTCATTTGGATGCATCCTGGGGACTTCCGATGGCATCGACCCGACGCCGCCCCGAATTTTGCGGCCTGATAGCAGCATTCAAGTGAAATGGAAACGGAATATTTGCATGGCTCCCATGCAGGCAAAGAGCAGCGAAAACCGCCGGACGTAAGGGAAGGCAGGCCTTTCCGCGTTGCCGCCGTGCCGGCGAAGCCGCTCAAAAGATTAGAAAATTGTTAGCGTGCGCTTAGGCAATTCTTAAATGTGGCAAGCTAGAGTCCCTCCCATATGGTCTTGAGTTTATGTAGAGAGTCCAATGACCGATCTGATACGACCCCGCGTTAAATACGTCATCGGCCCCGATGGCAGCCCCCTGACGATCGCCGATCTGCCGCCGGCCAACACGCGGCGCTGGGTGATTCGCCGGAAGGCCGAAGTCGTCGCCGCCGTGCGCGGTGGCCTCCTCAGTCTGGAAGAAGCCTGCGAGCGCTATACGCTGACGGTCGAAGAATTCCTGTCCTGGCAATCCTCCATCAACGACCACGGCCTTGCCGGCCTGCGCACCACGCGCATCCAGCAGTACCGCCACTAGACCATTTCATTCCGGATCAAGACCCTGCGGCCGCTTCATGCGGCCGCAATGCTTTTGCGGAAAGCCGCCCCCGGGGCGGAACATCATGTCTCGACAGAGCACGCACTGTTCACAGCCGCACTGCTTGCGGGATCACGCGGGACAGGAAAGGATGCCTCCAACGCAACGACAGCGAGGAGAGCGTCATGGACATCCTGCACGAAGACAGCGGCACGAAGGGCCGCTACTATGCGGTCATCGAGGGGCATGAGGGAGAAATGACCTATTCCCGCGCCTCGCCGCAGCTCATCATCATCGACCATACCGGCGTGCCGGACGCCTTGCGCGGCAAGGGTGTCGGCCAGGCGCTGGCGGCCCATGCCGTGGAAGAGGCCCGCAAGGGTGGCTGGAAGATTATGCCGCTCTGCCCGTTCTTCCGGGCGCAGGCCATGCGCCACAAGGAATGGCACGACGTCGTCAATCTCTGAAACATCGGGACGATCGTTACACGCACGCGCCCAAAAAAACACGAAGAGCCCTCGTGAGCGGTCTTGCGGCCGCTCGCGAGGGTTCTTCAGGATAGCCGCACCTTGATCAGGCGCGCATCCGGACCGCGTTGTCGCGCTCTTCCAGCGCCGAAGCCTTGGCGAATTCCGCCTCCGCCTCTTCCAGCGCCAGTTCGGCCGCGTCCTGCTGCACCTTCAGTTCCCGGATGGAGACCTGAAGGTTGTCGGAGCGTTGCCGCGCCGCCTTTGCAAAGGTGGGATAAGCGAAGTGGCTGGGATCGGTGATCCCGGATTTCTTCTCTTCGATGGCGATCTGGCTTTCCAGTTCCTTCGACATCCGTTCGAATTCGGACATCATCAACTGAAGCTGTGCCAGCTGCCGTCTCTTGTCTTTCACCTGAAATTCCTTCAGGCGAACTAGGCTCTCACGCGACTTCATACGCAATACTCCCGTGGATAGCGAGACCCCGGCATTGGAGCGAACGCCGCCGAAAACGCTGGCGGACATCCACTCGGCATTCCAACCCGGCCCTTGGAAGCGCGGCATTCCACCGCACAACCGCCGACCGTCACGACAACCCGTAAACGGCAAACCCTGCCGAACCGTAAAAAAATTCAGCGAGATTAATGAAATCCTACCGCTGGTAACCTTTCGTTTACGGGCATCGTTAATCATAGGGAGGATGATTTAAGGCTCAGTAAATGCGGTTCGCGAAAAACGAGGTGGCCACATTGATGAGTCGAAAGAGTCGGTTAGCGTGCTTTCTTAAATATTGTGTTTAAGAGACACATTTCTGATTCATGTGTGAAATCAGGAGCCTGCCTAAAATAATTAACAGACCGATACGCTCTTGCCAAAGTGAATCAGGATTTGTTAACCATTTCGTGGCAGCCTCCAAATCAGGCAACGACTGGATCCGTATCGCGTAGGGGGCCAGGTACCTTGAGCGGCGGAAAAGGGGACAGATATGCGGGTTCTACTCATTGAGGACGATAGCGCGACGGCGCAGAGCATCGAGCTGATGCTGAAGTCCGAAAGTTTTAATGTGTATACCACCGACCTCGGCGAGGAAGGTGTCGATCTGGGCAAGTTGTACGATTACGACATCATCCTGCTCGACCTGAACCTCCCCGACATGTCGGGTTACGAGGTCCTGCGCACGCTGCGCCTGTCCAAGGTCAAGACGCCGATCCTCATCCTCTCCGGCATGGCCGGCATCGAGGACAAGGTGCGCGGCCTCGGCTTCGGCGCCGACGACTACATGACGAAGCCCTTCCACAAGGACGAGCTCGTCGCCCGCATCCACGCCATCGTGCGCCGCTCCAAGGGCCATGCCCAGTCGGTCATCTCGACGGGCGAGCTCATCGTCAACCTCGACGCCAAGACCGTCGAAGTCGGCGGCCAGCGCGTGCACCTGACGGGCAAGGAATACCAGATGCTCGAGCTGCTCTCGCTGCGCAAGGGCACCACGCTCACCAAGGAAATGTTCCTCAACCACCTTTATGGCGGCATGGACGAGCCTGAGCTGAAGATCATCGACGTCTTCATCTGCAAGCTACGCAAGAAGCTGGCCAACGCCGCGGGCGGCGCGAACTACATCGAGACGGTCTGGGGCCGCGGCTACGTGCTGCGCGAGCCCGACGGCGGTGACTATCTCGAAAGCGCCTGATAGCGCCCTCCCCGCTCCCGCATCGAACCCGCCGCTCGCCGGCGGGTTTTCTTTTGGGGGATTGCCGGACTACGGGCGCGCCAGACGCAGACGCGGCTGATGTCCTCCGGAGGCAGCCGCCAGACCACCGACAAGATCAAAAAGCCTGCCATCGTCGTGGTCGGGCTTGATCCGGGCACACATAATCCGTTGAAAAAATTGGATAATCAGCTCACGGCCGAGGATGACGGCAGTGGGCGGAAGTAAGGCTCAAGCAAGCAAACGCGACCGGCTCCCTGGGAGCGGCCGCGTTTCGTTGAGCCATGAAAATCTCTTCAGGCGGCGATCGAGAGATTGCCGAAGACCTGGGTCAGGATTTTGCGGTCGAAGGGCTTCAGCAGGAAGTCGTCGGCGCCGGCGCGCTTGCCCATCATCATCTTCTTGAGGTCGGCCTCGACCACGCAATAGTAGATGCGAACGGACTTACCCTGCGGCAGGTTGCGCACGTTGCTGATCAGCTCGAGCGCGCCGTCCATGGTGGAATCGACGATGAGGATGTTGGGCAGTTCGGCTTCGCAGCGCACCAGCGCCTCAAGCGAGCTCGAGGCTTCCAGCACGAGGAAATCGAAACCGGAAAGAATACGCTTGCCGACCTTACGGACGACATCGGAACCGTCGGCGATCATCAACCGCTGCATTAGCTGCTCCTAGGTCTCCCGCTCGCAGAGCGGGAACGATACGGGATGCAACTCTACCGGCGCCTGGCAAACAAAGCGTTAGCGGCCATGGTTAACGAACCATGACCGCCCGCCGATCATTCGGAGGCCGCAACCGTGCGGGCGGCAAAGACGATCTCTTCCGGATGCACCGTCACGTCGAGCTCCATTCCCGCCTCGTCGGCGAGCAGCACCGTGTAGTAGGGCTGGATGGAATGCGCGTCGACCGCCTCTTCCGGCGTGCCGGAAAGGATTTCCATGAACTTCGGCGGCACGCGCAGCATGCGGCCCTTCACGGCGAGCTTGAACACCGCGTCGAATTCCGGATTTTCCAGCGTCACGTCGATCGAGCCGCCGCGCGGGATCGCGCCATAGGCGATGAGGAACAGGTTGAGCAGCAGCTTCACCCGGTTCTTCGCGACGATGGCGCGCGGCCCCGTCCAGGTGACCTCCGTCTTCTTCTCGGCCGCCGCGAAATCGCGGGCCGCCTTTTCCGCCTCGCCCGTATCGATCGAGGCGCCGACCGAGCCGGACGCACCGAAGGCAAGGCGCGCGAATTTCAGGCGCACGGAGGCGTTGAGGGCGCTGGCGCGGATGAGATCCATCGCCTCGGCGTCGGCACCGCCCTCGTCGAGCAGTTCCAGGCCATTGTTGATCGCCCCGACGGGCGAGATGACGTCATGGCAGACGCGGCTGCACAGAAGCGCTGCCAGATCGGGACCGGTCAGCGTAAGGTTCGGATTTTTCGCCATAAAATTCTCCCAGATCCACGCATTCGTTCATCGCGGGCCGCCCGTTGGGGGCGCACGCGGGTACATTCCGCGCGACGCATAGCACGCCGGAATTGCGCGAGGCGTGCTCGATTTCAAGACAGCCATAATGACACCACATTTGGTAAACCGATTGTTAAGATCATCGGGTCAAATTGCTGCATGGAACGGGGCCGGGACATGAAGGAAGGCGAACGGGACATGGCTATTTCACATCTGGTCACGAAGGCATTCGGGCTCGCGGCGGCTGCATGCATGGCGCTGCTCTTGGCCCTGCCGGCGGCTGCGCAGCAGAGCAGCCAGTATTCCGTGCAGGAGATCGTCGATGCCGGTCACAACTTCTTCGGCGAAACCTCCGGCGGCCTTGCCAAGCTGGTGGAACGCGCCTTCGAATCCTACGGCCTGCCGAATGGCTATATCCTCGGCCAGGAGGGCTCCGGCGCCTTCGTTGCCGGCCTGACCTATGGCGAAGGCACGCTCAACACCAAGAATGCCGGCCAGCACTCCGTCTTCTGGCAGGGCCCCTCGCTCGGTCTCGATATCGGCGGCCAGGGCAGCCGCACCATGATGCTCGTCTATAATCTGCCGAATGTCGATTCGCTGTATGACCGCTTCGGCGGCGTCGCCGGCTCGGCCTATGTGATCGCCGGCCTCGGCATGCAGGTCAACGTCAACCGCGACATCGTGCTCGTACCGATCCGCACCGGCGTCGGCGCAAGACTCGGCGTAAATGCCGGCTATCTGAAACTCACGCGCCAGCCCACCTGGAACCCCTTCTGATCTACATGAGGCCGGCGGCCGGTCCATCAGGCGAAAGCAGGCCGAATTCGCAGAAACGCCCCCTGTGCAAGCTCGAACGAGCCGCTATAGTGCGCTCGTTCGAGACCCGTTTTGGGCCATGTTTGGAACGAGTGGATCCGTGATCGAGTACGCCCTCCTCTTCGCACTCGGCTTTCTCGCCGCCACGCTGGCCGGCCTTCTCGTCGCCCCGGCGATCCAGAAGCGCATCGTCCGGTTCACCGAACAGCGCATGCTGGCCACCATGCCGCTCAGCCCGCAGGAAGTGCGGGCGCAGAAGGACATGGCGCGCGCCGCCTTCGCCGCCGAAAACGCCCGCCTCGCCCAGGATGTCCGCCGCGCGCGCGAGAAGCACGCGCTGGAAATGGTCCGCAACGAGAAGCTGATGGCCGAGGCCAGTGCGATCAGCACGGAGAATGCCGAGTTGCATGCCCAGATCGCCGACATGAACATCGAGGCCGGCGACAGGCGCTCGGCGCTCCGGCGTGAGGAGATGAAGAGCGAGCAGTTGAGAAACGCGCTTGCCGGCGCCGACCGCGAGATCCGCGTCCGAGCGGCAGAGATCGAGAAGCTGGAAGGCACGATCGGCCGCCTGCGCGCCGATATCGACAACCTGAAGATCGAGCTTGCCACGCGGGACACGGTGATGGAGAACCTGCAGAGCCGCATCGGCAACCTGCGGGACGAGCGCGACAGGCTGCGCGAGGACATCAAGGCCTCCGCCGAAAAGGCGAAGGCGCTCGAAATCCGTCTTTCGCGCGAGGAGGGCCGCGCCCGCCAGCTCGAGACGAAACTGACGCGGGAACTGGCCGGCAGCGCCGACAAGGACAACGCGATCGAGCGGCGCATCGCGGAGATCAACCGCCTGCGCGAGAAGGTGAAGACTTTGACGGCAGAAAGCAAGGAAGCGGCGAAGGCGAGCCGCGTCACCGGCCTTTCCCGCAACATCGCGGCAAGCCGCCTCTCCAGCCGCCGCACCGAAAAGGTGCAGCCCGTGCCGCCCATCGACATCGTCGCGCTGGAGGAGGAGGCCCGCAACCAGAGCGCCACGCTCACCGAACGCCTGCTGGCGGCCACATCCGGCGAGAACGATGCGGCGCTGCGCGAGGAGATGGCCGACCTCGCCAGCAAGATGATCGTGCTGACGGCCACGCGCGAAGGCGCAAGCTCCCCCGTCCACGACCTCATCGCCACCATCGAGCCCGATCTCGAAGGCAACGACCAGAGCCTCGCCCGCCGGGCGCGCGAGCGCATGGGCCACGACGAGACCTGACCGCCCAGGATTTCAGCCGGCGGGGAGCGTCTGCCCCAGCCAAACAGCGCCGGATTGTCGCCGGTACGGTTTCCGCGTAGCATTCCCCTCGCCTTTCCCCTGGAGGAGGCCCGACGCATGGCGAAGCTCATATTCGCGCTGAACCAGTCCCTGGACGGCTATGTCGATCACATGGCATTCGCGCCCGAGCCGGCGGTGTTTCTTCATTTCATCGACGACGTGCGCAGCCTCGCCGGCATGATTTACGGACGCCGGATGTACGAGGTGATGCGCTACTGGGACGAAGACCGCCCGGAATGGGGCGAGGCGGAGCGTGAATATGCGGCGGCATGGCGCGGCCGGCCGAAATGGGTCGCGTCGCGCTCGCTAGCAACCACCGGTCCAAACGCCACGCTTCTTGCCGGAGACATCGAAGCGCCGATACGGCGTCTGAAGGCCGACCTCGACGGAGAGATCGAGGTCGCCGGCCCCGAACTGGCGAAGAGCCTGACCGACCTCGGCCTCATCGACGAGTACCGGCTGTATCTCCACCCCGTCGTGATCGGCCACGGCAAGCCGTTCTTCGCCGGCCCGCGGCCGCCGCTGCGCCTCGTGGCGAGCGACCGTATCGGCGAGAATGTGATCCGGCTGACCTATCGTCCCGCCTGAAGCAATTCCAGCAAAAGTGCGAAGCGGTTTTGCGTCCGGGATTATGTAGAAATAAAGAGCTAGAGCGTTTTCGCGATCCGGAGAAAGCGGAAATGCTCTAGCTCACCCGTCCCATCGTCAGGGCGATCTGGTAGAGCGCGATGCCGCTCGCCGTCGCGACATTGAGGCTATCGAGGCCGGGACGTTGCGGGATGCGGGCGGTGCGGAACGAGGAGAGTATGCTCGCCGGCAACCCCTCGCCTTCCGTCCCGAGGACGAGGGCGATCCGGCGCGCGGCCGGGATGGCGGCCACCGCCATCTCCCCGCGCGGCGAAAGCCCCCAGATATCGAAGCCCGCCTCGGAAAGCCCCCGCAGCATGGCCTCCGCGGCAAGGCCGCGCGCGAATGGCACCGTCAGCACAGAGCCGACGGAGACGCGGATCGCCTTGCGGTAGAGCGGATCGCAGGACGTCTCGTCGAGGAACACGGCATCCGCGCCGAAGGCGGCGGCGTTGCGGAAGATCGAGCCGACATTGTCATGGTTGGAGAGGCCGCAGCCGGCCAGGACGAGGCTCGCCTCCGGCAGCCGGCCGAGCAGCGATGCGCCGATGTCCGCCGCCGGCTTGCGGCCCAGCGCCAGCACGCCGCGATGCATGTTGAAACCGGCGATCGCATCGAAGACCGGCTGCGCGGCGACATAGACCGGCACGTTTTCGGGAAAGGCGTCGAGCACCTCACCAAGCCCGGCCAGCCGGTTTTCGAGAAGCAGGATGGCTTCGGCCGCAAAGCCGTTACCCGCCGCCGCGCCCTGCCCGAGCATGCGCAGCACCACGGTGCCTTCGGCGATGAAAAGCCCGTCGCGGCCCGTCAGGTCCCGCTCGCGGATCGAGACGAAGCCGGCAATGCGCGGATCGCCGGGATCGTATATGCGGATCGGCGCGGCGGCCATGCCGGGTCAGTTGCCCGCGATGTCGATTTCGGCGACGATGCGGCCGGCGGCGATGTCGAAGAGGAAGGCCTTGCGGGCGCCCTCGGCCGTCGCGCCGTAGAACAGGATCTGCCCGGCCGACTGCGACACGGCCGAAACGGCAAAGCCCGCCGGCAACGTCGCGGTCGCCTTCACCGGCGCGTCGCTCGGCACCGAAAGGCCGCCCGAGGTCGCCACCGCTTCCGGCTTGCCATCCCGGTTGCTGATCTTATAGACAATGGCCGCGAGCACCGCCATGAACATCAGAAGCATGATGCCGCCCGAAACGAGTTGCAGGCGCATCATCTTGCGGCGCACATTCTCCATCACCGGATCGAGCGGCTTGTCTTCCTGATCGTCGTTTTCGATATTGGACATGTCGGGCGCCCTTCCGGCAATCAGCATAAGTGAAACGATGACCGACCCCTTTAAAGAAGCCGAGGCCACAAGAAAAGTCCTGACCGCGCCGGAAGACGCCGAAGGACGCATCGACGCATGGCTCGCCGCCACGCTTGCCGGCGACTATTCGCGCAGCCGCATCAAGGCGCTAATCGAGGAAGGCGCCGCCATCGTCAACGGCGCGGTGATGACCGAGCCGAAGCGCAAGGTGCATCCCGGCGACGTGATCGAGTTCGCCATGCCCGCCCCGCGCGACCCCGAGCCGAAGGGCGAGGACATCCCGCTCGACGTGCTCTACGAGGACGATGACCTCATCGTCCTCGTCAAGCCGGCCGGCCTCGTCGTGCACCCCGCCGTCGGCAACTGGACCGGCACGCTGGTCAACGCCCTCATCCACCATTGCGGGGCGAGCCTTTCCGGCATCGGCGGCGTGCGCCGCCCCGGCATCGTGCACCGGCTGGACAAGGAGACGAGCGGCGTCATGGTCGTCGCCAAGAACGACGCGGCCCACCGCCACCTTTCCGACCAGTTCGCGGACCACGGCCGCACCGGCCCGCTGGAACGCGCCTACCAGGCCATCGTCTGGGGCCGCCCGCGCCAGATCAAGGGCACGATCGACGCCCCGCTCGGCCGCGGCGCCGACCGCACCAAGCGCGCCGTCAAGCGCGAGGACGCGGACGACGCCCGCGAGGCGATCACCCATTACGAGGTGGTGGAGCGCTACGGCGAGGCCGAGGACGGCACGAGCCTCGCCTCGCTGGTCGAGTGCCACCTGGAGACCGGCCGCACGCACCAGATCCGCGTGCACATGGCCCATATCGGCCATCCGCTGATCGGCGATCCGGAATATGGCGCGGCCTTCCGCACCAAGGCGAACCGCCTGCCGGAAGAGGCACGCAAGATCGTCAACGGCTTCCGCCGGCAGGCGCTGCATGCCTTCCTACTCCAGTTCGAGCATCCCTCGACCGGCGAGACCATGCATTTCGAGGCGCCCCCGCCGGCGGACATGGAACGGCTGATCGACGCCTTGCGCAGCATGGAAGAGGTGTAAACCCCTTGATTTGCGGGCGGCGCACCCCATCTTGGGGATGTGTCGCAAAGTCCTTTCCCCCGCCGCCATCACGCAGCCGTGAAGGCGCGCGCCGTCTTGAATCATCGTTTCGCCATACCTATCTGTAGGATCAGTGGGGTCGCCATGACCCACGGGGAGCATGGTCACTGACGGGGATCCAGTCTCGGGATCAAGCTCCGAACCAAGGCTTGCCGGAATGGAAGCCGTCTCAGAAAGGGGTGCTGAATGGCCCGCAATACGCTGCCGTCTATCACGGCCGGAGAAGGTGGTCTCAACCGCTATCTCGATGAAATCCGCAAGTTTCCGATGCTTGAGCCGCAGCAGGAATACATGCTCGCCAAGCGTTACCAGGAGCACGGCGACCGCAACGCCGCCCATCAGCTCGTCACGAGCCACCTTCGTCTCGTGGCCAAGATCGCCATGGGTTATCGCGGCTACGGCCTGCCGATCGGCGAGGTCGTTTCCGAGGGCAATGTCGGCCTGATGCAGGCCGTCAAGAAGTTCGACCCGGAACGCGGCTTCCGCCTCGCGACCTACGCCATGTGGTGGATCAAGGCCTCGATCCAGGAATATATCCTGCGGTCCTGGTCGCTGGTGAAGATGGGCACGACCGCCAACCAGAAGCGCCTGTTCTTCAACCTGCGCCGCATGAAGGGCAAGATCCAGGCCATCGACGATGGCGATCTGCGCCCCGACCAGGTGAAGGAAATCGCCACCAAGCTCAAGGTTTCCGAGGACGAGGTCGTCTCGATGAACCGGCGCCTGTCCGGCGACGCCTCGCTGAATGCGCCCATCAAGGCGTCCGAAGGCGACAGCGGCCAATGGCAGGACTGGCTGGTCGACGACCATGACAGCCAGGAAGAAACGCTGATCGAGCAGGACGAGCTGGAAACGCGCCGCGCCATGCTGGCCCGCGCGATGAGCGTCCTCAACGATCGCGAGCGCCGCATCTTCGAGGCCCGCCGCCTCGCCGAGGACCCGGTCACGCTGGAAGAGCTTTCCAGCGAGTTCGACATCAGCCGCGAGCGCGTGCGCCAGATCGAGGTGCGCGCCTTCGAGAAGGTGCAGGAGGCCGTGCAGAAATACGCGGCCGAACAGGCCCGCGCCGTCCGCGTCATCGAAGACGCATAAGGCGAACGGCATCCCGATATGAAAAAGGCCCGGCAGCGATGCCGGGCCTTTCTTTTGCCTACGGGGTGGAACCTTACTGGCCGGCGCTGCCGGCCGCGGCCCAGGCCTTCATCACCTTGTCGAAGGCTTCCGTGCCGGCCGCGCCCTTGTCGAGCGTCAGCAGCGCGCGGCGGCCGTTGCGATAGGTGAGCGGGATATCGATCCACGCGCGCGTGCGCATGAGTTCCGTGTTCTTGGCGATCGCCTCGGGGAAGTCGTTGAGCGCGATCATGTGGAAGTCGTCGGTGATCTTGGCGGGCACCGCGATGAGCGCGTCGCCCCGGTCCTGCTCGGTGCGCTTCATCGCTACGCGCTGCACGCTTTCGATGCCGCCGCCCTCGAAATTCTCGGGAAGCGAGAAGACCAGCTCGACGATATGGCTTGCCGGCAGCGACTTGTCCGCATTGCGGCGGAAGGTGATGAGTGCGGTCAGGCCCTTCGAGGGCACGTTGATCTGCGCGCGCACCACCGGCTCGGGCTTGGCATCGCCGCCGGGCGATTCCTCGGCGCTCGACCAGGCGACCGTGCCTTCGATGGCCGTCGGCGAGGTCTGGCCGAGACGCTCCTCGTAAAGGAACATCTTCTGCGAGACGCCCGCGGGCGGCTGCTCGCCGGTTGCGGCCGGGGTGGTCTGTTCGCCGGTCGTCGTCGCCGCGCCGTTGTCGGCCGGGGTCTGCTGCGCCGTTCCGGTGCCCGCAGCCACGCCGGCATTGCCGTCGTTCCCGGCGGAAGCGGTTTCCGTGGACTGGGCCGCGACGGACTTGCCCTCTTCCGCCCCGTTACCGTCGAGCGCCGGCGCCGGGCCGCTGTCGACCTCCGAACCGTCCGCCATCAGGCGCTGGGTGAACTTGCCGCCGGTGTTCTGCGCTGCGGAAGCGACCTCGGTATTCGCGGCCGTGCCGGCAGCATTGTTATCGCCCGTCTGCTGGGTGGAAGGCGTGGTGTTCGCCGGCAGGTCTCGTGCGCCATCCGCCGTATCGGTGGCCGGCTTCGTCTCCGCGGGCGTCTTTTCCGCCGGAGCGGTGAAGGTGGCGATCTTCTCGTTGACCCAGCCGTTCACCGTGTCGCGGTTGAACCAGTAGGCCGCGCCGGCGCCGCCGACGATCGCCAGGAACGCGACGGTGGCGGCAAGCGCACCGAGGCCGAAGCGCGACTTGCGCGGCTCGGCGCGGAACGAACGCTGCGGCGCACGGGCTGTCTCTGTGCCTGCCGTTGCCGTTGGCGTGGAGGTGATCCCCGCAAGGCCGTCGTCGAAAGCCGGCGGCGTCGCCGTGACGGAGGGTTCCGCCTTGGCCGGGAAGTCCATCAGGTCGTCGAGGTCGTCCCAGTTGCTCTTCTTCGCGGTGTCGGCCGGCCGGGCTTCCGCCGGGGCGGCCTTCTCCTCCGGCCATTCCCAGGCGAGCGGATCGGGCTCGGCGGCGGGCTGGTCGCGGTTTTCCGCAACGGTCGCGGTGGTGACCGCCTCGTTCCAGTCCCATGCGGCCTCGGCCGCCGGCATGCGGGCTTCCGCCAGTGGATCGGCCTCCGGCGCCTGCACGTCATGAACGGGATAGGCGACCGGCTCGGGCTCGACGACCTCTACCGTCTCGGCGCCCGCCTCGGCGGTCACGTCATGCTCGGGCTCCTGCCAGGAGGGAACGTAGTCCTCCGTCGGCGCGGCTTCCGCCTGCCAGGACGGCTCGACATGGGCGGCGACGGCGACCGGCTCGTGATGAACGATCTGTTCCTCGATGACGGGTTCGGGCTCCGGCTCGACGGCCGGTTCACTGACGGCGACGGGCTCCTCGGCAACCGGCTCTTCGGCCACCGGTTCGTGAGCAATGGGTTCATGAGCAACAGGTTCGTAAGCGACGGGCTCTTCGGCCGGCAGCTCTTCCGCATGATGCTCGACGGCGGCCGGCTCCTCATAGGGCGCCGGCTCGGCGGCTGTGACCGGCTCGTCTTCCGGCTCCGCGACGGCGACGGATTCTTGCGCCACCGGCACGGCTGCAACAGGTTCCTCGACGGGTTCGAAGGCGGGCTCCTCGGCCGGAAGCGCCTCGGCATGATCGCTCTCGACATCCGTGATCGCCGCTTCCAGCTTGTCGAGCTGGCGCTTCATGAGTTCATCGGAGGGGCGCGGGTTCATGGATTCGAGCTGCCGGCGGACCGCGCCGCGGGCTTTCTCGTAAACCTTCTGCCGCATCTCGGCATTGTTGTCCGAGAGGCCATCCACGGCCCTTCGAATGACTGCTACAAAATCCGCCATCAGAACTTTCCGTCGTGTTCGCGTGCTATCCCATTGGAATAGGTCACGGAACTGGTGTTGAGCTTGAGATTAGTCCTCAAACGGGTCGGTCACAAGTATGGTGTCGTCACGCTCCGGGCTGGTCGAAAGCAGCGCGACCGGCGCGCCGATCAATTCCTCGACCTGGCGGACATACTTGATCGCCTGGGCCGGCAGGTCCGCCCAGCTGCGCGCGCCGACCGTCGATTCCTTCCAGCCCTCGAGCGTGATGTAGATCGGCTCGACGCGGGCCTGCTGGCCCTGGCTTGCCGGCAGATGGTCGATCTCCTGGCCGTCCAGCTTGTAGCCGACGCAGATCTTCAATTCGTCGAGGCCGTCGAGCACGTCGAGCTTGGTGAGCGCGATGCCGGTGATGCCGTTGGTGGCGACCGACTGGCGCACAAGCGCGGCGTCGAACCAGCCGCAGCGGCGCTTGCGGCCCGTCACCGTGCCGAATTCATGGCCCTTTTCGCCGAGGAACTGGCCGATCTCGTCGGTGAGCTCCGTCGGGAACGGGCCCTCGCCCACGCGCGTCGTATAGGCCTTGGTGATGCCGAGAATGTAGCCGAGCGAGCCCGGGCCCATGCCCGAGCCGGCGGCGGCCTGGCCGGCGACCGTGTTGGACGAGGTGACGAAGGGATAGGTGCCGTGGTCGATGTCGAGCAGCGAGCCCTGCGCACCTTCGAAGAGGATGCGCGCGCCGCGGCGGCGCTCCTTGTCGAGCATCAGCCAGATCGTCTCGCGATAGGGCAGCACGCGGTCGGCGACCGAGGTCAGCTCCTGCATGATCGTCTCGTGCGCCACTTCGCTCTCGCCGAGGCCGCGGCGCAGCGCGTTGTGATGGGTCAGCAGGCGCTCGACCTTGCCGGAAAGCGTCTCGGGATCGGCAAGGTCCATGACCCGGATCGCGCGGCGGCCCACCTTGTCCTCATAGGCCGGGCCGATGCCGCGGCGGGTCGTGCCGATCTTGACGCCGGAATTGGACTTGGAGGCGGCGTCCTCGCGGATGCCGTCGAGCTCGCGGTGCAGCGAGAGGATCAGCGTGGCATTGTCGGCGATGCGCAGGTTCTCCGGCGAGATTTTGACGCCCTGCTTTTCGAGCTTGTCGATCTCGGCGATCAGCGCATGCGGATCGACCACGACGCCATTGCCGATGACAGCCATCTTGCCCGGGCGCACGACGCCGGAAGGCAGCAGCGACAGCTTGTAGCTGGTGCCGTCGATGACGAGCGTATGGCCGGCATTGTGACCGCCCTGGAAGCGCACCACGATATCGGCGCGTTCGGAAAGCCAGTCGACAATCTTGCCCTTGCCTTCGTCACCCCATTGCGATCCGATCACCACGACGTTCGTCATTTCATCTTTCCCGTTTTCGCGCGCGAGCGCTTCACTCGTTTACGCGCACATACGCGCGCGCCTGACCTGAAACCCGCGCATCTATACTGTGTTGTCTATGGGAATGCGACCCTGTTATGGCGACCGGCATCCGCTTTTTGCATGACATCGCGCGGATTTTCGCCTTATGTGAGGCGCCGCTCGGGCATCCCGCCCCTACCCTTCTCACCCGGACAAGCCGCCTTGAACAGCAGAGCCTATATCTATCTGTCCGTCACCACGCTTTTCTGGGGCGCGAACTCGGTTGCCGGCAAGCTGGCCGTCGGCCATGTCAGCCCGATGGTGCTGACGACCTTCCGCTGGATCGTGGCCCTTCTCGTCATCCTCGCCCTCATGCTGCCGCAGGTGAAGCGCGACTGGCCGAAGATTCGCCGCCACTGGCTGCAGCTCCTGCTCTACGGCGTCTTCGGCTTCACGGCCTTCAACGCCCTGCTCTACACAGCGCTCGGCTATACCAGCGCCATCAATGCGGTCATCGAGCAGGCCGGCATTCCCATGCTGATCTTCGTCTTCAACTTCCTGCTCTTCCGCATCCAGGCGTCGCCGGCACAGGTCCTCGGCTTCACCGTGACCCTGATCGGCGTGCTGGTAACGGCCGCTCATGGCGAACTGTCGGCGCTGGCGGAACTTCAGTTCAATTTCGGCGACGCCCTGATGCTTCTCGCCTGCATCGTCTATGCCGGCTACACGGTATCGCTGCGCTGGAAGCCGGACCTGCACTGGCAGAGCTTCATCGCCGCCCCCGCCTTCGGCGCCCTCCTCAGCGCCGTGCCGCTTTTCATCTGGGAACTGTCGCGCGGCGCGGCGATCTTCCCGGACGCCACCGGCTGGGGCGTCGTGCTCTATGCCGGCATCTTCCCCTCGCTGCTCTCGCAGGTGCTCTATGTGCGGGGCGTCGAGATGATCGGCGCGAACCGCGCCGGCCTCTTCATCAACGCCATTCCCGTCTTCGGCACCATCCTCTCCGTCTTCCTGCTTGGCGAGACGATGCAGCTCTTCCACGTCCTCGCCCTCCTCCTCGTCCTCGGCGGCATCGCGATCGCCGAATGGGGCCGCCCGAAGGAAAACAACGGCTGAAACGGAAAAGGCCCGCCGGATCGCTCCGGCGGGCCTTTCCATTTCCGTCTTGGGAGGGACGAAGATCAGTCGACGTTGAAGACGAGCGGCTTGACCTGGCGGATCGCCGGGTTGGCGCCGAGCCTGGCGACCACGTCGTCGGAAATCGGACCGTCGACATAGAGCAGCGCGATGGCGTCGCCCCCTTCCTTCTCGCGGCCGAGCTGGAAGTTGGCGATGTTGACGCCGGCCTCGCCGAGCGTGGTGCCGATGAAGCCGATCATGCCCGGGACGTCGGTATTGGTGATGTAGACCATGTGATGGCCGACATCGGCGTCGAGGTTGATGCCCTTGATCTGGATAAAGCGCGGCTTGCCGTCGGAGAAGACCGTGCCGGCGACCGAGCGGGTCTGGTTGGCGGTCTTCACCGTCAGGCGGATATAGCCGTCGAAGACGCCCGACTTGTCACGCTTGACCTCGGAGAGGATGACGCCCTTCTCCTTGATCATCACCGGGGCCGAGACCATGTTGACGTCGGCGACCTGCGGGCGGATGAGGCCGGCGAGCACCGCGCTGGTCAGCGCCTTGGTGTTCATCGTCGCTGTCGCGCCGTCGTAAAGGATCTCGATTTCCTTGATCGCGCTTTCCGTGACCTGACCGACAAAGGCGCCGAGCACGTCCGCAAGACGGATGAAGGGTTTCAGGATCGGCGCTTCCTCGGCCGTGATCGACGGCATGTTGATGGCGTTCGAGACGGCGCCCTTGACGAGATAATCCGACATCTGCTCGGCGACCTGCAGGGCGACGTTCTCCTGCGCCTCCGTGGTGGATGCGCCGAGATGCGGCGTGCAGACGACGTTCTCGAGGCCGAAGAGCGGGCTTTCCGTCGCGGGCTCAACCTCGAACACGTCGAAGCCGGCGCCGGCGACATGGCCGGACTTGATGGCTTCGGCCAGCGCCGCCTCGTCGACCAGACCGCCGCGGGCGCAATTGATGATGCGCACGCCCTTCTTGGTCTTGGCGAGCGCTTCCTTGCCGAGAATGCCGCGCGTCTTGTCCGTCATCGGAACGTGCAGCGTGATGAAGTCGGCGCGGGCGAGCAGGTCGTCCAGTTCCACCTTCTCGACGCCCATTTCCACGGCGCGCTCGGCCGAGAGGAAGGGATCGTAGGCGATGACATGCATGCCGAGGCCGATGGCCTTCTTGCAGACGATGCCGCCGATATTGCCGGCGCCGATGACGCCAAGCGTCTTGCCGGTGATCTCGACGCCCATGAACTTCGACTTCTCCCACTTGCCGGCCTGGGTCGAGCTGTCGGCGGCCGGAAGCTGGCGAGCGACGGCGAACATCAGCGCGATGGCGTGTTCGGCGGTGGTGATCGAGTTGCCGAAGGGCGTGTTCATGACGATGATGCCGCGGCGCGAGGCAGCCGGGATATCGACATTGTCGACGCCGATGCCGGCGCGGCCGATGACCTTGAGGTTGGTCGCCGCCGCGATCAGCTTCTCCGTCGCCTTGGTCGCCGAGCGGATGGCGAGGCCGTCATAATTGCCGATGATCTCGGCGAGCTTTTCCTTGTCCTTGCCGAGCTTCGGCTGGAAGTCGACGTCGACGCCGCGATCGCGGAAAATCTGGACGGCGGTTTCCGAGAGTTCGTCGGATACGAGTACGCGAGGTGCCACGATGGCCTCCTTAAATCGGTCTTGAAAGATGAGATAAAGGGTGGCTCCGCCCGAAGGACGAAGCCGGTCGCGAAATCAGGCCGCAGCCTTGGAAAGCGTCGCCTTCTGGGTCTCGAAGGCCCAGGTCAGCCAGGGCATCAGCGCCTCGAGGTCGGCGGTGTCGATGGTGGCGCCGGCCCAGATGCGAAGGCCCGACGGGGCATCGCGGTAAGCGCCGATGTCATAGGCGACACCCTGCTTGTCGAGCAGTGCGACGAGGCCCTTGGCGAAAGCCGCCTGTGCCTCGGCATCGAGCGCCAGCACGTCCTTGTCGGCAATCGTCAGGCAGACCGAGGTGTTGGAGCGCGTCGCCGGATCTTTTGCGAGATTGGCGATCCAGTCGTTCTTCTCGACGAAGTCGAAGATGACCTTGGCGTTCGCGTCGGCGCGGGCCATCAGGCCCTTGAGGCCGCCGACTTCCTTCGCCCAGAGAAGCGCATCGATATAGTCCTCGACGCAGAGCATGGAGGGCGTGTTGATCGTCTCGCCCTGGAAGATGCCCTCGATCAGCTTGCCGCCCTTGGTCATGCGGAAGATCTTCGGCATCGGCCAGGCCGGCGTATAGCTTTCGAGGCGCTCGACGGCGCGCGGCGACAGGATGATGACGCCATGTGCGCCCTCGCCGCCGAGAACCTTCTGCCAGGAGAAGGTGACCACATCGAGCTTGGCGAAATCCAGGTTCTGCGCGAAGGCGGCCGAGGTCGCGTCGCAGATGGTGAGGCCCTTGCGGTCCGCCGGGATGAAATCGGCGTTCGGCACGCGCACGCCCGAGGTCGTGCCGTTCCAGGTGAAGACCACGTCACGGTCGAAATCGATCGCGGCAAGGTCGGGCAGCAGGCCGTAATCGGCGGTGATCTTGCGGGTGTCGGGGAGCTTCAGCTCCTTCACCACGTCCGAGACCCAGCCCGAGCCGAAGCTTTCCCAGGCGACCATGTCGACACCGCGCGGGCCGAGCAGCGACCACAGCGCCATCTCGACGGCGCCGGTATCGGAGGCCGGCACGATGCCGATGCGGTAATCCGCTGGCACTTCCAGGACGTCGCGGGTGAGATCGATGGCCTGCTTGAGCTTGGTCTTGCCGATCTTGGCGCGGTGCGAACGACCGAGCGGAGCATCGGAAAGCGCTTCGAGCGACCAGTTGGGGCGCTTCGAGCACGGGCCAGAAGAGAAGTGGGTATTGTTCGGACGCACGTCCGGCGGTGTGACGGTCTTCGTCATGATCGCTATCCTTCCAGATAGATAGCTCCTCGTTGGGGAGGAGTGTCCCGCCGCCGTGGATATGGGAGAGCCGTTTTCAAGTCAAGCGGAATATGTCGCGATCGAAAAATAATAGGGCGCAATGGAAACGGCGCGCCGGTTGCCCGACGCGCCGTGCAAACTGCTGGACGATGTCTTACCAGAGAGGAACGCGCAGCCCCACACGGAATTCGTGCTTGTGGAGCCCGTGGTCGCGTATATCCATATCACCTGCGGCGGAGCGGAAGGCCTTGCCGCCGCGCATGCCGGAAAAGCGATAGCCGAAGTCGAGCTTGACGCGGGAGGTGAGATCCACGGAGGCGCCGGCCATCAGCGCATAGGTGAAGCGCAGGCCGTCCCGCCCTTCCACGCCGGGGCAGCCCGCGCCCGAGCAGGAGGGGTTCTTCCAGTCGAGCCAGGTCGCGCCGAGCCCCGCCCCGAGATAAGGCGTGAAGCCGGCGAGCGTACCGAGGTCGACATAGCCGTTCGCCATCAGGCCGGCGGCGGAATAGTCCGCCTTGAAGGCGCAGGGACCGCCCGCGCAGGCCGCGCTGCCCTTGAAGCCGTCTTTGGAAAAATCGGCGGTCACGTCGGCGCGCAGAAGGTCGCTGAACTGGTAGCCGATGCCGACGCCGTAGGAGAGCGGCCGGGAGAAGCGCGCCGTATCGAAATCCCGCGTGCCGCCCGCGTCCGTCAGGCGGGGCCGGTCGCCCTTGATCCAGCCGGAATAGCCAAGATCGCCGCGAATGTACCAGCCTTCGGCCGTCACGCTTTTCGACACGTCGATTTCCGGTGCGTCGATGATCTCGATATCGTCGGCAACGGCGCTCGTCGCAATGAAAGCTGCGACGGCGGCCATGCCAAACGGTGCGAAGCGGCGGAACATGTCTCGATTCCCTGAAGACCGGTTATGTGCCGGCCGCCTCAAGCCGCCATACACCATCGGTTAACCATATTTCTTAAGGAATGAAGAAACCGTTAAACCCTCTCCGCCGCGCCGGAACGCAAAAGGCCGCCCCGAAGGGCGGCCCAGAAAATTCATCCGGCGAGGCGGCTTACTTGTAGACCGGCTGCTCGATCGGAATATCGGCCGGCGGGATATAGGTCGCCGTTTCGCAGCCGTTGAAGGAGTAGCGAAGACCGGCGCGGGCCTCGTGGCTGTAGAAGCCCTTGTCGTAGCCGGGACCGCCGTTAGCCTTGTATCCGAACATCGCGCCCTTCGTGACATGGCGGAAGCGATAACCGACATCGGCCTTGAGGTTGCATGTCAGGTCGATCGAAGCACCGGCCATGAGAGCGTAAGTAAAGCGCCAGCTCTTCTTGCCGCCGTGTGTTTCGGTGTCGCAGTCATTGGGATCAACTGTCGAGCAACTGGTGTTCTTCAGATCGCCCCACCGTACATATGTTCCACCAATACCAGCGCCGACATACGGTGTGATAGACCCATAATGACCAATATCGACATAAGCATTAGCGAGGAGGCTAAGTGCCGTCATGGAAGCAATATCAGTCGAAGTACACGGCCCAGAGCAAGCACCGTCGGCGGGATCATAATCGGCCACAGCACCGCCACCGGAGGTCGATCCGCGGAAATTCGACTTGAACATATAGTCGAGTGTCAAATCAGTACGGAAGTGGTCATTGATCTGGTAGCCAACACCGCCGCCAATAACAAAGCCGCTTTTCAGGCGAGCAGAGGTAAAATCGACATCGGTGTCATTCGAACCCTGAAAATAATGCGCCCCGCGCATCTTGTTGTACGACCAGCCCGCATCACCGCGCAGGTACCAGCCGCCGGTCTCGACGACAGCAGCTTCCTGCACCGGGGCCTCGATGACCTGCGGCTCATACAGATCGGCCGCGTAACCCGACGTGCCTGTCAGCAGGACGGCGACGATGCCACTCAAAACTTTCCTCATGGCCTTGCTCCAATAGGCTTGTGCTTGGCACGCCCGGCAAGCCGGCTTCCCAAGTCCCTCGATCAGGCATGGATAATGGCGAGGAAAGGTTAAGGCTCGATTAACTACGAAAATTTACTCTATCCGTTAACAACCATTCACAAATCCGGTAAATCTTTAAGTAAAGAACGCATTTCGACTTGCCGCCAACAGAAAAGGCCGGAGCGAAGCCCCGGCCTTTCAAAAGAGAGGTCGATCCGTTCAGGCGGCGCTGCGCACCGCGCCGATGACGCCGACGAGCTCGTCCACGATGCGCTCCACCTGCGCGCGGTCGTCGCCTTCCGCCATCACGCGGATCAGCGGCTCCGTGCCCGAGGGACGGATGAGCAGGCGACCGTTCCTGGCGAGCTGGCTTTCCGCATCCGCGATGGCTTGACGCACCGTCGCGTCCTCCAGCGGCTGGCCGGCCTGGACGCGGACATTCTTCAGCACCTGCGGCACCGGCTCGAAGCGGTTGCAGACCTCGCTCACCGTCCTGCCGCTGCGCTTGACGCAGGCCAGGATCTGCAGCGCCGCCACGAGGCCATCGCCGGTCGTGCCGAAATCGGACAGAACGATATGGCCGGACTGCTCGCCGCCGACATTGTAGTCGTGCTGGCGCATATGCTCGACGACATAGCGGTCGCCGACCTTGGTGCGCTGGAGGCCGAGGCCCTTGTCCGCAAGGAAGCGTTCGAGGCCGAGATTGGACATGACGGTCGCCACGATGCCGCCGCCACGCAGCATGCCGTCCTCCGCCCAGCTTTCGGCGATGACGGCCATCAGCTGGTCACCGTCGATGATCTTGCCGTTCTCGTCGACGATCTGCACGCGGTCGGCGTCGCCGTCGAGCGCGATGCCGATATCGGCACGCACCTCATGCACCTTGCGCTGCAGCGTTTCCGGATGGGTCGAGCCGCATTCGAGATTGATGTTGAGGCCGTCCGGCTCGTTGCCGATGGTCACGACATCCGCGCCGAGCTCCCAGAGCGCAGCCGGCGCCACGCGGTAGGCCGCGCCATTGGCGCAGTCGATGGCGACGCGCAGGCCCTGGAGCGTGACGTCGCGCGGCAGCGTGCGCTTGGCATGCTCGATATAGCGGTCGTGCACGCCGTCGATGCGCTTGGCCCGGCCGATCTCGGCGGACTTGGCGAGCTGCGCCATCATGTCCTTTTCGAGCAGGTCCTCGATTTCCATCTCCAGCTCGTCGGAAAGCTTGTAGCCGTCCGGCCCGAAGAGCTTGATGCCGTTGTCGTAGAAGGGATTGTGCGAGGCCGAGATCATCACGCCGATATCGGCGCGCAGCGACCGCGTCAGCATGGCGACGGCCGGCGTCGGGATCGGGCCGAGGACGAAGGCGTCGATGCCCGCCGCGGTGAAGCCCGCCACCATGGCGTTTTCCAGCATGTAGCCGGAAAGGCGCGTGTCCTTGCCGATCACCACCCGGTGCCGGTGCGCGCCGCGCCGGAAGATCGTGCCGACCGCGATGCCGACCCGCATGGCAAGGTCCGGCGTCATCGGAAAGGTGTTGGATTGACCCCGGATGCCATCCGTGCCGAAGTAACGACGTTTCATGTTCGCTCCTGAATGCGCCGGCCGGGCGGCCTGCCCGACGCCGGTGCGATACGCGCCCCATCTGCCGCGTCCAAAGTGCCCTCCGTGAGGCACCAACGAGGCAAGCATACTAGCCTCGCCGCGTAACCTTAACCTTAAAGACGCGCAGCTTTCGCGCTTCTTTGCCATAAAACCCGGCAAAGAACACCACGTCGGGAATCAGAATTCATTACACTGCGTTACCGAAAGAAAACGGCCGGGAATGATTTCCCGGCCGTTTTATGTTTCCTGGCGCCGCGATTATTGCGGCTGCGGCTCCATTCCGCTTTCCGGCTCGCCGCCCTTCTTCTGGCCGGCCTTCGGCACCGCGGAACCGCGGCTCGGCGGCGTGTCGTCGCCGAGATCGCGCGCCGGCTTCTCGCCGCGGATGAGCGCCTTGATCTCGTCGCCCGTCAGCGTCTCGTATTCGAGCAGGCCCTCGGCGAGCGCCACGAATTCGTGGTTCTGCTCGGTGATGATGCGCTTGGCCTCGCCATAGGCCTCGTCGATCAGCCGGCGGATCTCATTGTCGATCTTCTGCGCGGTCGCTTCGGAAACGTTCTTCTGCTGCGCCACGGAATGGCCGAGGAAAACCTCCTGCTGGTTCTCGCCATAGGCGACCTGGCCGAGCTGATCGGAAAAGCCCCATTGCGTGACCATGGCGCGGGCAAGCTTGGTGGCCTGCTCGATGTCCGAGGATGCGCCGGAGGTGATGTTCTCCTTGCCGAAGGTGATCTCCTCGGCAACGCGGCCGCCCATCATGATGGCGAGGCGCGAGACCATCCACTTGTAGCTCATCGAATACCGGTCGCCCTCGGGAAGCTGCATGACCATGCCCAGCGCGCGGCCGCGCGGAATGATCGTCGCCTTGTGCAGCGGATCGGCCGCCGGCACGTTGAGCGCGACGATGGCGTGGCCGGCCTCGTGATAGGCGGTGAGCTTCTTTTCCGCCTCGGTCATGGCCGAGGAGCGGCGCTCGGCACCCATCATGATCTTGTCCTTGGCGTCCTCGAATTCCTGCATGGTAACGAGGCGCTTGTTGCGGCGCGCGGCCATCAGGGCGGCCTCGTTGACGAGGTTCATGAGGTCGGCGCCGGAAAAGCCGGGCGTGCCGCGCGCAAGGACCTTGAGGTCGACATTCGGCGCCAGCGGCACATTGCGCACATGCACCTTGAGGATACGCTCGCGGCCGACGATATCCGGGTTCGGCACGACGACCTGACGGTCGAAACGGCCGGGACGCAGCAGCGCCGGGTCGAGGACATCGGGACGGTTGGTCGCGGCTATGAGGATGATGCCCTCGTTCGCCTCGAAGCCGTCCATCTCGACGAGAAGCTGGTTCAACGTCTGCTCGCGCTCGTCGTTGCCGCCGCCGAGGCCGGCGCCGCGATGGCGGCCGACGGCGTCGATTTCGTCGATGAAGATGATGCAGGGCGCGTTCTTCTTGGCCTGTTCGAACATGTCGCGGACACGGCTCGCACCGACGCCGACGAACATTTCCACGAAATCCGAGCCCGAAATGGTGAAGAACGGCACATTCGCCTCACCCGCGACGGAGCGGGCAAGCAGGGTCTTGCCGGTGCCGGGCGGGCCGACGAGCAGCACGCCGCGCGGAATGCGCCCGCCGAGACGCTGGAACTTTTGGGGATCGCGCAGGAACTCGACGATCTCTTCCAGATCCTGCTTGGCCTCGTCCACGCCCGCGACGTCCGCAAAGGTCACGCGGCCATGCGCTTCGGTCAGAAGCTTCGCCTTGGACTTGCCGAAGCCCATCGCCCCGCGCGAGCCACCCTGCATCTGGCGCATGAAGAACAGCCAGACGCCAAGGATCAGCAGCATGGGCAGCAGCGTGCCGATATAGCTGAGGAAACCGGAGGAACCATCCGTCTCGGGACGCGCGCTGACAACGACGTTCTTCGCCTCCAGGCGCTGGACGAGCGAATTGTCGCCGTTCGGCGCATAGGTCTGGAAGGTCGCGCCGGTCTCGACATAGCTGCCGACGATCTTCTCGCCGGTAATGACGACTTCCTTGACCCGGCTCGAGTCCACTTCCTTGAGGAACTGCGAATACGGGATTTCCCGCGAGCCGGTCTGCGTCGGGCTCGTCTGGAACATGCTGAACAGCGCGATCAGCAGAAGGGCGATGATCGCCCAGAGGGCGAAGTTTCGGAAGTTAGGATTCATCGAGCTTTCCGGGCACTTTCTCGGCCAAGGGCTCCTGACCGCTTCTTTCCCGCCTAACATAGGGTCGCCTTGCGGCCTTGCCAAGGCAAAGCGCCCGGCCCCGGGGGCTTTTCTCAAACTATCGTCAACAGGCCGGGCCGAACGGCCCCTTGCGGACCATCCCGATGCCGGCACTTGACGTCATGCTATCACAACGCTTCGGCCTGCGCCTTCATTCGTTCGGCGGAGACGCAAAAGGCGGGCAGCCGGCAAGCTGCGCGAGCGCCTGCGCGGCCGGCAGGTCGAATCGGGGAAGGAATCGCGCATAGGGCGAGATCATCGGCACGACATCCACCGCGCCCGCATCCACCGGCGCACCGTCCTCGAATTTCAGGCAGGGCGCGGCGTGGCGAGCCCTGAGAACGGGGCCTTGAAGGCCTTCCACCGCCACCTGCCCGGCCGCCGAGACGATGATCGTGCGCCGCGTCCCGTTGGCGAGGCGAAGCCGGCCGTCCCAGACACCCGTCGCCCTGGCGGGAAGGATGAGGGGTGCGATGTCGCGGCATTCGCGGTAGAGGTAAAGCGCGTCACGGCGGCGGTCGAACACGACGCGGCCGGCCGTCATCCGCGACAGTGTGCCGCTGGCAAGAAAGGTCCGCAGCCGCCCGGCCGAGCGGGATTCCAGCACATGCACCCGCCCGCCGGCGGTCGCCGCCAGCAGCAGCAGCCCCCGCCAGCCGGCAGGATCGGCAAGCGCGGTTTCGAGCGCGGGTGGCGCAAGCACGAAAAGGCCCTGCTCCGCCCGCACATTGCCGAGAAGGAACCCAGCCGCGCGCTGCGCGAGCAAAAGCCGCTCGCCCGGCGTCGGCGGCATGGTCGCCGCATCGCCCCGAGTGCGGATGCGCACCCGCTCGAAACGGGGATTGGCATTGCTCGGATCGTCGATCCAGCCTTCGCCCTTCTCGCGAAGGAACGAGCGGATCGCCTCCCGGTCGATGCCGAGGAAGGGACGCAGCAGCCAAACGGCGCCATCGAGGAGAACCGCCTCCGCCATGCCGGAAAGCCCGATACCGTCCGCCGCGCGTGCCGCGCGCATGGCGACGGTCTCGGCCTGGTCGTCGCGCGTATGGGCGGAAAGGATGGCATCCGCCTGCATTTCCACGGCCGCGTCGCGAAGAAGCGCGTAGCGTTTCGCGCGGGCGGCGGCCTGGAGGCCGGCCTGCGGCTTTGCACCCTGCCAGCGCCGGATGACATGGGCAATGCCGTGGCGCGCGCAAAGGGCGGCGACGGCGGCGGCCTCCTCGCCCGAACCGGCACGGAGGCCATGATCGACGGTGCAGGCCGAAAGGGTGATATGCGGATGGCGCCCGGTCGCGCAGAGCGTGGCGAGCGCCACGAGAAGCCCCGTGGAATCGCTGCCGCCGGAAACGGCGATCATCAGGTGGGCGGGGCGTTTGAAACTGGTCAGCAGATGGCCGGCTGCCTCGGCGACGGGATTGTCCGCGCGGGCCACGGCCTTGCTTCCGTCCGCAATCAGCAGGACAGGCGGCTCTGTTCGGAAGAAACCTTGTTCTTCACGGCCTTGGAGGCATTCGGGTAGCGCTTGTTCACCTCGCGCAGCGTCGCGCAGGCGGTTTCCCGGTTGTCGAGGGCGGCGAGCGACATGCCGAGCTTGAGCAGCATTTCCGGCGCCTTCTTGGACTTGGAGAAGTTCTGGTGGGCGTTGAGGAAGGTCTTGGCGGCCTCGTTGAAATTGCCCTGCGAATACTGCGCCTCGCCCAGCCAGAAGTTCGCGTCGGCGGCTTTGTCGCTCTTCGGAAAGACGTCGAGATAATCGCGGAATTCGCGCTCTGCGACCTGGTAATCCCCCGAAAGCACATGGCCATAGGCGGCCTGGTAGAGGTCATCGGGATTGTCGAGGGAGGCGGTGGAGGACTGAGAGGCCTGCGGCAGGCCGGTATCGGCACCCGACGCCGTATTGTCGCCGCCGATGGAAGCGCTCTGGTTGTGCAGGTTGGGATTGGTCTCCGCGCCGATCGGATTGCCGTTCTCGTCGAACTTGATGGAGCCGAGTTCCTGCGGCTGCGCGCCGCCGCCCTGCTGGCCGAGCGTGGCGGCCCCGGCGGTGTCATCCGCCGGTACCGGGTTCGAGGCGATCTGCTGTTCGGGCGTTCCGCCATTCACCGGCTTGTCGAGCGCGCCGCTCTTGCCGCTCGCCTTGCCCTTGCTGTTCTCCAGATCCTGGAAGCGATATTCGTTGTCTTCCTGCGCCTTGCGGATCTGTTCTTGCATCTGCAGAAGCTGGTAGCTCATCTCCTCGATGCGGCCGTTGAGGTTGCGGATCTCCTCCTCGAGCTGGCCGACCCGCGGGTCCATGGCCTGGGCCAGAACCACTTTTCCGTTGCCCGCTCCCTGGCTCTTGTGGGAAAGGAAGCCGTTTGCCAGAGTCGAAAGCGGCGATGCGCTGATCGGCCCGACCGTTCCTGCGACCGCTGCGAGACTGAGAACGCCTGCCGCGACAAGTTTCTTCATCTATCTTCGTCCTGTTGGTCCGATTGTGCGCCGAAGCGCTGCCGAAGAGTTTTCCAAATACTCTCAAAAAGCAACGGAGTTCGGCCAAAGTGTGTTGAAAAAAGAAAGGCGGCCTTTCGGCCGCCTTTTCATGCGTTCCCCGAGGGGGAATTACATGCCGGCGCCGCCGAGAACGGTGACGGCGCGACGGTTCTGCGACCAGCAGGAAATGTCGTCGCAGACGGCGACCGGACGTTCCTTGCCGTAGGAGATCGTCTTGATGCGGTTTGCCGGGATACCGCGCGAAGCGAGGTACTGACGGGTCGCCGCAGCGCGGCGTGCGCCGAGCGCCAGGTTGTATTCGCGCGTGCCGCGTTCGTCAGCGTGGCCTTCGACCGTGATCGCGTAGTTCGGGTAGCGCTGCAGCCACTGGGCCTGGCGGTCGAGCGTCGCGGCCGCGTCGGCGCGGATCGACGTGGAGTCGGTGTCGAAGAAGATGCGGTCGCCGACATTGACCGTGAAGTCCTGCTGCGAGCCGGGCGTCGCGGCGCCGCCGGCGCCGCCGTTGAGGCCGAGGTCGCCGGCGCTGTTCGGCAGGTTCTTCTTGGAGGCGCAGCCCGCCAGGGCAAGCGTCATGACAAGCGCGATCATCACCGGGTTGCGGGCGATGGTCTGCATGCGGCCAGCGGCCGGAGTATGAATGCGGCTCATGAGCCGGTCTCCTTGCATCAGTTCTTGCGTCAAGTTCGTTGAAGCATCAGGTTTCAATCAGGGTTGCCAGACTGTAACCCGGAGCGGTTAATCCGCCTTCAACGGTTATGGTTAACGATTGCTTGTAAGACCGTCCCCGGCCCCTCGCATTTCATCATGCCTTTACATGCTCCGGGCGCGGAACCTGAACACATATCCGCGCGGGCAGCATGCCGAAACGGAAGCGGGCCCGCCGCCTCTCGCCGTGGCGCCTGATTTACAGGACTTTGCGGCAAGAACGCGGCAGACCCGCCCCATATGAGATGGTCCGAAGACTATTCGAGCAGCGGCGACCAGGCCGGGTCGGACGCAAAGCCCTTCGTCTGGATGAGCTGCTCGTTGTAGCCCGTCAGGTCGATCGAGTAGATCTGCGGGCCGCCGGCGCCTGCCGACTGGCGGAAGAACATCAGCACGCGGCCGTTCGGCGCCCAGGTCGGGCCTTCATTGTGGAAGCCCGTGGTCAGGATGCGCTCGCCCGAGCCGTCCGTCTTCATCACGCCGATGGAGAACTTGCCGCCCGACTGCTTGGTGAAGGCGATGAGGTCGCCACGCGGGGACCAGACCGGCGTGGAATAGGAACCGTCGCCGAAGGAGATGCGGCGCTGGCCCGAGCCGTCGGCGCCCATCACGTAGAGCTGCGGCCGGCCACCGCGGTCGCTTTCGAAGACGATCTGGCTGCCATCGGGCGAATAGGAGGGCGAGGTGTCGATCGCGGCGGTGGAGGTCAGCCGCGTCGTGGTGCGCGAGCGCAGGTCCATCGTATAGATATTGGCGTTGCCTTCCTGCTGCAGGCTCATGATGACGCGCTGGCCATCCGGCGAGAAGCGCGGCGCAAAGGTCATGCCCGGGAAGTTGCCGACCACTTCGCGCTGCCCCGTCTCGAGCTGGAGCAGATAGACCCGCGGCTGGTTGCCCTCGAAGGACATGTAGGTGATTTCCTGGCGGTTCGGCGAGAAGCGCGGCGTCAGGACGAGTTCGTTGGAATTCGTCAGCGCGCGGGCGTTGAAGCCGTCCTGGTCCATGATGGCGAGCTGGCGCTTGCGGGCCGTCTTCGGGCCGCTCTCGGCGACATAGACGATGCGGGTGTCGAAGTAGCCCTTCTCGCCCGTCAGGCGCTCATAGATCGCGTCGGCGATGATATGCGCCACGCGGCGCCAGTTTTCCGGCTGCGTGTAGAACTGCTGGCCGGTGAGCTGCTGGCCTGCGAAGGTGTCCCAGAGGCGGAACTCGGCGCGAAGGCGCCCGTCGCCTTCCTGCGTCACGCGACCCGTGACGAGCGCCTGCGCGTTGATGACCTTCCAGTCGTCGAAGCGCGGCGGCTGGTCCGGATTGGAGATCTTCTCGATGAAGGCCTGCTTGTTGACCGGCGCGAAGAGGCCGGAACGCTTGAGGTCGGCCGCGATCACGTCGGTGATGCGCTGGCCGAGGTCGCCGCCCGCGACGAAATCCGTCACGGCGATCGGCAGCGGCTCGACATTGCCCTTGTTGATGTTGATTTCAACTTTCGCAAAGGCCTGCGGAAGAGAGACCGCAAGGCCAGTCAGCACGACCAGCAAACGGAGTAGATTGCGTCTGAACATCTATCTGGGCCTTCCTAGTTCTTACATCATTTCGCTTGGATCGAAGTTCACGACGACTTCGCTCCAGGCATCGTATTTTTCCGGGGGCAGCCCCTTGAAGGGCCGCGATTTCATGATGGCGCGGCGCGCGCCGCCGGCAAGCGCCCGGCGTGCGGCTTCCGAGCCGCCGGTCGCCACGACTTCCGGCTCGCCGATGATGTCGCCGTTCTGGTCGAGCTGCATAGTGACCTTGATGCGCACGTCGGCGGCATCCGAAAGGCCCGGGATGATCGACCAGTTGTTCTGGATCTGGCCGCGCAGCGCGTCCATCTCGCTCATCGAGAGCTTGGTGCCGGTCGTCGTCTTCTTGCCGCCGAGCGCCGCCTGTTCCTGCGAGCGCTTGGCGCCGCCGCCGGCCGCCTTTTCCTTGTTGAGAAGCGCGGCGATCTCGTCGGCGTTGAAGTCGCTGTCGTTGAGCGAGCTCGCCTTCTCCTGCTTCTTCTTCTCGTCCTTCTTGCGGTCGGGCGTCTTGGCCGTCTGGGCCTTCGCCGTCTCGGTCTTCTTCTCTTCCGGCTTCTTCTCCGGCTCGGCCTTGGCAGTCTCGACCTTCGGCTTCATCTCGGGCAGCGGCACCTTGTCCGGCAACGCTTCGGCCTCCGGGTCCTCGGCGGGCTTGTCTTCAGCCGGCTTGGCCTCGGGCTTCGGGTCGGGCTTGACCTCCTGCTTGGCCTCGGGAAGGGCGGCGACCTCGGTCGAGGGCTCGCTCGCCTTCTCCACGGGCTTTGCCTCCTCGGCGGGCTTGTTGTCCGGCGTCTGGACGACCTTCTCGGCCTTTTCCGGCGAGGCGGCGGTCTCGATGTCACGCGGCTTTTCTTCCGGCGTCGGCAGGTTCTTCAGGTCGATCTCGTTGTCGCCGACATTTTCCGCGTTCTCGACCGGCGTCTGCTTCTTGGTCGGAACGGGGGCGGCCTTTTCCTTCATTTCGGCCTTCTTGTCGCCCTGCTGGATCTGCGTCAGTTCCTCGATCGACACGATATCGACCGGCAGGGCCTCGACATCGGCCACGTCGAAGCTCTCGGGACTGCCGAGCGAAACCAGCGCCCAGGTGAGGACCACGGCGTGGATGACGGCGGATGTGGCAAGGCTGCCCTTCATGGCGTGCGATTACCTGTCCGGTTTCTGCTCGGTGACGAGGCCGATATTGGTGAAGCCGCCGGCCTGGATGCGCGACATGACATCGGCGATCACGCCATAGGGCGCGTTGCCGTCGCCGCGCACGAAGATACGCTCGGTATAGCCGGTGGTGGCCACGGCCTGGAGCTTGGCGGCAACCTCCTCGATCGGGATCGCTGTTTCCTGCAGGAAGACCTGGCCGTCGGCCTTGACCGAAACGGTGATCGGCTGCGTATCGGCGTTGAGGGCCTTGGCCTGCGTCTTCGGCAGGTCGAGCGGCACGCCGACGGTCATCAGGGGGGCTGCGACCATGAAGATGATGAGCAGAACCAGCATGACGTCGACCATCGGCGTCACGTTGATCTCGCTCATCGGGGCCCTTTTGCCACCCCCGCGGCGGCGGCGACCGCCGCCTGAATTCTTCGCTCCGACTGACATGCCCATGGCGTCGTCTCCGTCTGTCCTGAACGCCGCGCTTTACTGCGCCGCGGCGCGCGGCTGCAGCTTCTCGTCGATCTGGCGCGAAAGGATGGCCGAGAACTCGTCCGCAAAGCCCTCCATGCGCGCCGTCAGCTTGCCTGCATCGGCGGAGAACTTGTTGTAGGCGATGACCGCGGGAATAGCGGCGACGAGGCCGATGGCCGTGGCGAGCAGCGCCTCGGCGATACCGGGCGCCACGACCGCAAGGCTCGTCTGCTTGGAGCCGGCAATGGCCTGGAACGAGGTCATGATGCCGACGACCGTGCCGAAGAGGCCGACGAAGGGCGCCGCCGAGCCGATGGTGGCGAGCGAGCCGAGCCTGGCTTCCAGCGTTTCGGATTCGCGCGACAGCGTTACGTCCATCGCCCGGTCGATACGCATCTGCAAGCCGATGGGCGAGCGCGCCCCGCGCTCGAAGCTCTTCTTCCATTCCCGCATCGCCGCCACGAAGATGGCGCTCATGCCGGTGGTCTGGCGGTCGGAGAGCGTGCGATAAAGCTCCTCCAGCGACTGGCCGGACCAAAAGACCTGCTCGAAGCTGTCGAGCTGGCGGCGCGCGCGGCCGTAGCTCACGGACTTGTCGACCACGATGGCCCAGGTCCAGACGGACGCGGCGAGAAGGCCGAGCATGACCAGCTTCACGATGAATCCGGCCTGGATGAAGAGACCCCACAGGGTCACGCTGCCAGCCGCTTCCAAACCCACTTGTTCCATAGACCTATGTCCCCGAATCCAAACACCCGGCACGGGCGCTTTGCGGCCCAACCGGGTAACATTCCGCCGTGGCGGGCCTCTGGGAGGATAAACCCGCTACGGCATTCAATAACGCGCGTCGCAGTCAGGGTTTTCGTCCCGCACCCGCTTCGCAGTCCGTCAAGAATGTCCGGTTGATGCCGCCGGCCGCCATGCCGGTCAAACGCTTACAACCTGCCTTCTTCACGGCAATTTTGGTTAAAGGATGACGTGCAGTGCACAAAACCCTTTTGACCCGCCGAGTAAGACATCATTATGGTTAAGGGAGTGTTACCGCTCGCGCGCAGAGGCGATTTCCCGGCTCCTGGCGAGAAATTTCGTCGCCAGCGCCTCCGGCAGCCGCCGCGGCCGGCCGGCCGCGTTGATGACGGCGATGATGACGCGCGCGCATATCAGGAGCTGGTCGCCGCGGCGGATTTCCTGGTTGAGGATCATCTTCGCCCCGCCCGCCTTCTCGGTGGAGGTCAGGATCGTCAGGATATCGTCCATCCGCGCCGGCGCCTTGAAGTCGATCTCCATGCGATGAACGACGAAGACGAGGCCCTCGCGGTCCTCCTCCAGCACGAGGCTGCCCTGCTCGACGCCGAGCAGGCGCAGGTAATCCGTCCGCCCGCGCTCCAGGAAATGCAGGTAGCGGGCATGATAGACGACGCCGGAGAAATCCGTGTCTTCGTAATAGACGCGCTGCACGAGCCGATGGCCTGCCTCGCTGAGTTCGCCAGAGAGAGGATGGGTGAGATCTGTCATGGTCGCGGTCCGGCAAGAAGTTTCCGCCTCTCTCCCGCAAAGCGGCGGCAAATGCAAGGCCGGCGCTCAGCCGAGTTCGACCACCATGATCTCCGGCGGCGAGCCGAAACGCACCGGCAGGCCGGAACAGCCAAGCCCACCGGAAACGCACAGATGCCGGCCGTCCTCGACGATGTGGCCGTAGACATAGCGGTTTCCGTAGCGCGACGGCACGACGGGCGCATAACCGAAAAGCCGGACCTGGCCGCCATGGGTGTGGCCGCAGAGCGTCAGCGAAACCCGCTCTGGAACGCTCGGAAAGATATCCGGCTCGTGGGCGATCAGAAGGACGGGCGCGTCATCCGTCACCTGAGCGAGCGTGCCGGGCAGGTCGTCAAGCCCGGTGAACTGCGTGCGGTTCCATTTTCGCCCGGGATGGAGCGCCTGCTGGTCTTCGAGGCCGGCCAGCCAGAAAGCGCCGGATGCCGTCTCGATCCGCGCGGCGTGGTTGGCATAGACCGCGATGCCGGCATCCCGCAGGGCGCGGTGGCTGAACGTCTCGCCGCCGCCCGCCGCCTGCGCCGCCCCGTCCTTCCACCAGTCGTGATTACCGATGACCGCATGGACGCCAAGCGGCGCCTTCAGGATCGACAGCGCCCCGGCCCACGCGTCCGCCGGCACATGGTTCCAGACGACGCGCATGTCGGAGACATAATCGCCGAGGAGAACGATGATATCGCCGCCGAGCGCGTTCGCATGCTCGCAGATGGCGCGGATCCGCCCGACGCTCATCCACGGATCGCAGGCATGGACATCGGCCAGCGCGACGATCCGCAGCTTCTGCCCCTCCGGCCAGCCGGGCGGCCGGATGCGATGGATCGTCGTGCCGAGCCGCAACACCGTTTCCACGCCGACGGCGTAGGCGGAAGTGGCGAAACCCGCGGCAACCAAGCCTCCAAAGGCCTTCAGCAAACCGCGGCGGGTGATCACTCAGTCGTCCTCGGAAAAGAGCCTGAACTGCGACGCCTCGATATCCTTCGGCGGCGTCAGGCCCAGATGTTTCCAGGCATTTGCGGTCAAAACACGGCCGCGCGGCGTGCGCTGGATGAACCCCTGCTGGATCATGTAGGGCTCGATGATGTCCTCGATCGCGTCGCGCGGCTCGGAAAGCCCCGCCGCGATGGTCTCGATGCCGACCGGCCCGCCGCCGAAATTGTGGGCGATCATAGAGAGATAGCGCCGGTCGAGCTGGTCGAGGCCCATATTGTCGACGAGAAGCCGCGTCAGCGCCTCGTCGGCGATCTGCTGCGTCACCGCTTCCGCCCGCGCCACTTCCGCGAAGTCGCGCACGCGGCGCAGCAGCCGGCCGGCAATGCGCGGCGTGCCGCGGGCGCGGCGGGCGATCTCGCGCGCGCCGCCGTCCGTCATGCCGAGCCCCATCAGCCGCGCGCCGCGGCGCACGATCGATTCCAGCTCCTCGACGGTGTAGAAATTGAGCCGCACCGGAATGCCGAAACGGTCGCGCAGCGGCGTCGTCAGGAGACCGAGGCGCGTGGTGGCGGCGACGAGGGTGAATTTCGACAGGTCGATCTTCACCGAGCGCGCGGCCGGGCCTTCGCCGATGATGAGGTCGAGCTGGAAATCCTCCATGGCCGGATAGAGGATTTCCTCGACGGCCGGGTTGAGGCGGTGGATTTCGTCGATGAAGAGCACGTCGCGCTCTTCCAGATTGGTGAGCAGCGCCGCAAGGTCGCCGGCCTTCGCGATGACCGGGCCGGAGGTCGAGCGGAAATTGACGCCGAGCTCCTTGGCCATGATCTGCGCCAGCGTCGTCTTGCCGAGGCCGGGAGGGCCGACGAAGAGCACATGGTCGAGCGCCTCGCCGCGGTTCTTCGCCGCCTCGATGAAGATCTTGAGGTTGGCGCGCGCCTCCGCCTGGCCGGTGAAGTCGTCCAGCGTCTGCGGCCTGAGGGCCGTGTCGATGTCCTCGCCGCGCTTGTCTGGCGAAAGCAGTCTGGTGTCGTCGCTCATCGAGCCCTAATCCCATTGTCCACAGCGGAAGGCAACCGCATCACCGCGACAATTCCTTGAGGCCGAGGCGGATGAGCTTGGCGCTGTCCGCCCCCTCCCCGCCATTCTTGAGCGCCGCCGCGACGGCATTGGCCGCCTGGTCGCGCGAATAGCCGAGATTGGTAAGCGCCGAGACCGCATCGGCGACCGGTGCGGAGGCGACGCCCTCGCCGATCTCCTGCTTCAGTCCGATGGCGGCCGAGGCCTCTCCGGCGAAGGCCGGCGCCTTGTTGCGCAGTTCGGTGACGATGCGCACCGCCACCTTCGGCCCGACACCCGGCGCGCGCGACACCGCCGTCTTGTCCTGCAGCGCGATGGCGTTCGCCAGTTCGCCCGGCGTCAGCGTGGAGAGCACCGCCAGCGCTACCTTGGAGCCGACGCCCTGCACGCTCTGCAGCAGCCGGAACCATTCCCGCTCCAGCGCGGTCAGGAAGCCGAAGAGCCGGAACTGGTCCTCCCGCACATAGGTCTCGATGAACAGCACGGCCGCCTCCCCGGCCGAGCCAAGCCTGCCGAGCGTGCGCGCCGAGCAATGGGCGACATAGCCGACGCCGTGCACGTCGAGGACGACATGGTCCTCGCCGATCTCGTCGATGGTGCCTTTGAGTTTGCCGATCATGGATGGATCCGTCAGGGATGGGTTTCGGGGGAGATGATGTCGAGCGCGGGGAAATAGGTGCGGTAGCGGGCGGCATCGCGGGTGAGCAGCCGGTGGGAACGCACGGAAGCATGCGCGCCGATCAGGAAATCCGGCAAGGTGCGCTCGCGTTGTCCGCCGGCCCGCCGGTAGCGCTGATGCGCCAGCCCCGCCTGATAAGCGGCGGTGAACGGCAGGGCCTCACGCACCGGATTGAGACGCGCGAGCGATTGCGCCAGCACATCCTCGCTGGCCATCATGCCGGCAAGCTCGGACCAGACGACCGGCGAAAGGACGAACTGCGCATCCGGCTTCAGCGCCAGAATGATCTCGGACGACCAAATCTTGAACGGCGTCTCCGGCCCGAAGACATCGATGATGATATTGGTGTCAATCAGAACCGTGGTCATCGCGCGGTCCCCGGAGCCATTCCATATATTCGTCGGTCGTCATGCCGTGGGTGTCGAAGGTGCCGGTCCGGCTTTTCAGCCATGCCTCGAAATCGTCCGGCTCCTCCGCCCTGCCGCCGGCAACCACGATCAGCCGCGCGCCCTTCTCATCGGCAACGAAATCCACCTCCGAGCCCGGGCCGATATTCAGCCGATCGCGGATATCCTTCGGGATCGTCACCTGACCTTTTTCCGTCACACGCATGGTAATACCTCTGGGGTATTACTTATCGTCGCAACCGGAACAAGTCAAGAACAGATCAGCCGGCGAGTTTGGCGAGGCGGCCGGAGAGGCCCTGGCGGTTGTGGGCGTGGCAGATGGCGACGGCGAGCGCGTCGGCCGCATCATTGCCCACGAAAGTGGCCTTCGGCATCAGCACTTTCAGCATCATGTGGATTTGCTGCTTCTCACCGTGGCCGACGCCGATCACCGCCTTCTTGACGGCGTTCGGCGCATATTCGGCGACGCGCAGGCCTGCGCGGGCCGGCACCAGCATGGCGATACCGCGCGCCTGGCCGAGCTTCAGGGTCGCCGTCGCATCCTTGTTGACGAAGGTCTGCTCGACGGCTGCCTCGTCGGGCTGGTAGCTGTGCACCACCTCGGCAAGGCCGTCATGGAGCTGGCAGAGGCGCGAAGCGAGATCCATGTCGCCATCCGAAGTCACGGTGCCCGAGGCAACGAAGCGCAGGGAGTTGCCGAGCGTCTCGATAATGCCCCAGCCGGTGCGGCGAAGCCCCGGATCGATGCCGATGATGCGAATCGTGTCCTGCATTGTCCAACCCTAGTCCTGTCAGGCGGACCCTGCCAGCAAAATGTGAACAAAACAAAAACAAACCATCGCTATACGAATTCCGGAAATTCCTTGCTTGGATTCGAGAAAACTGAACCTACATGGGGAAGCGATCAAAATCCCTTACAAAGAGGCCGCTCCCATGGTGCCCTTCTCCATCCTCGACCTGTCCCCGGTCATCGAAGGCGGCACCGTCGCCCAGTCGCTGGAAAACTCCCGCCGTCTGGCGCAGGAGGCCGAGGCGCACGGCTACAAGCGCTTCTGGCTCGCCGAGCACCACGGCATGCGCGGCATCGCCAGCGCCGCCACCTCCCTCGTCATCCAGCACGTCGCGGCGGGCACGGAGACGATCCGCGTCGGCTCCGGCGGCATCATGCTGCCGAACCATTCGCCGCTCGTCATCGCCGAGCAGTTCGGCACGCTCGCCGCGCTCTTCCCGGGCCGCATCGACCTCGGCCTCGGCCGCGCCCCGGGCACGGACATGCGCACCGCGCAGGCGCTGCGCCGCAACCTCGACAGCGCCGCCAACAATTTCCCGCAGGACGTCATCGAGCTGATGCAGCTCATGGGACCGCCAGCGCCGGACCAGAAGGTCGTCGCCGTGCCGGGCGCGAACAGCAACGTGCCGGTCTGGCTGCTCGGCTCCAGCCATTATTCAGCGCATCTGGCCGGTATGCTCGGCCTGCCCTTCGCCTTCGCCTCGCATTTCGCGCCGGACATGCTGCTGACCGCGCTGGAAATCTATCGCGAGCGCTTCGAGCCCTCGCATTATCTCGACAAGCCCCATGTCATGGTGGGCGTGATGGGCGCGGCGGCCGATACGGATGCGGAGGCCGATTATCTCTTCACCTCCATGCAGCAATCCTTCGTGCGCCTTCGCCGCGGCACGCCCGGCGCCTTCCCGCCGCCGGTCGACGATATGGACGGCTTCTGGAGCGAGCAGGAGCGCATCATGGTGGAGCACACGCTCCAATATGCCGTCGTCGGCGGGCCGGAGAAGATCGAGCGCCGGATCGCCGATTTCCTCGCCCTCACCAAAGCGGACGAACTGATCGTCTCCATGCCGGTCTTCGACATGGAGGCGCGGGTGAAATCGCTGCGGCTGTTTGCAGGAGCGCAGCAGGCGCTCGCTAAGGCAGCATGACGAAAAAGGCCGGGGCCTTGCGGCACCCGGCCTTTCGCGTGATGGACACTCCGTCGATCAGGCCGAAAGCTTGGCCATGACCTCGTCGGAGACCTCGAAGTTCGAATAGACGTTCTGCACGTCGTCGTCGTCTTCCAGCGTGTCGATGAGCTTCATCAGCGACTGCGCCTTTTCCTCGTCGACCGGCACGGTGTTCTGCGGCTTCCAGATCGCCTTGACGGTCTCGGCCTCACCGAGCGTATCTTCCAGCGCCTTGGAAACGTCGCCGATATCCTCGAAGCCGCAGATGATCGTGTGACCGTCTTCGTCCGTCGTCACGTCCTCGGCGCCGGCCTCGATGGCGGCTTCCATGACGGCGTCGGCGCTGCCGGCGGAAAGCTTGTAGGTGATCTCGCCGACGCGGTCGAAGGAGAAGGAGACCGAGCCGGTTTCGCCCAATGCGCCGCCGGCCTTGGAGAAGGTCGAGCGGACGGAGGAGGCGGTGCGGTTGCGGTTGTCGGTCAGCGCCTCGACGATGACGGCGACGCCGCCCGGGCCGTAGCCCTCGTAGCGGACTTCCTCGTAGTTCTCCGCATCGCCCCCGGAGGCCTTCTTGATGGCGCGCTCGATATTGTCCTTCGGCATGGATTGCGACTTGGCGTTCTGGATCGCCAGACGCAGACGCGGGTTCATCGCCGGATCGGCCATGCCCGTCTTCGCCGCCACCGTGATTTCACGGGCGAGCTTGGAGAACATTTTCGACCGCACGGCGTCCTGCCGACCCTTGCGGTGCATGATATTCTTGAACTGTGAATGGCCAGCCATGGCACCCCTGTCTTGGTTTGGCGCCCTTGGTTTCGGTCGCCGGTCATCGAGCGGGACAGGACGATCGCGGTCACGCGCCGGCTTGCTGCCCCGATTTTTGGAATGCCGCCTTATAATTTCATTGTCGCCGCGCGTCCAGCAGTCCGCGCCAACAAAGCGACGGGATGTTTCAGTCCGCCCTTATGCGGGCGCGGCTGAGGAGGAAGGAATGGCCGTCCTCGCGCTCGCAGGTCAGCCCCGTGCGCTCCGAACGGCAGGTGAAGGGCCCGCCACGCCAGACCTTGCCGTAGTCGAGAATCGTCTCCGCCCCGCAGCAGCCCTGGTCGCCGACATTGGAAAGCACCCTGCCCTTGCCGCTGCGGCCGAGAATGGCGCGCACATATTTCGGCGCGATCCGGTCGCAGGAAAGCTCCGGCCCGCCGTCCTCTGGCTGATAGACGTCCGTGCCGCCCTCGGGAATGTAGACGCAGCCGATATTGCCCGACGGCATGGAAAATTCCTCCGCGACCCCGAGGGAGCGCGCCGGGGCTTTTTCCACCGGCTGCTTCACGGCACCGCGGGGCTGGCCGGTTTCCGCCGCGGGCCCGCCCGGCATCGGCGCGCCGTCGGCAAGCGCGATGGCGGCGGAAGCGAGCAGGAGGGAAACGGAAAGAAGTAAACGCATGAAGAAATCCCGGCCTCTGATGCCGCAGAGAATAGGAAGCACCCGCCGCTTCGGCAAGCCACCCGATCATCCGTCGCTGGAACCATGTCCACCGCCCCACGTTCCCCCGACATCAACGCAAACGACGAGAGGAACAACCATGTCCAACCTCACCCGGGCGCGCGAACACCCGAAGGAACAGCTTTTCGACGAGATCGACCGGATCCATGCCGGCATGCTCGGCATCGAGGGCAGCCATATGCACATGCAGCCGATGGCGCCGCAGCTCGACCGCCAGACCGCGACCATCTGGTTCTTCACGAAGACGGACGCAGAGATCGTCGAGGCGATCAGGCCCGGCGCCCGCGCGCATTTCTGCGTGGTCGGCAAGGACCACGATTACCACGCCTGCGTCGCCGGCCGCATTTCCGTTCGCAAGGACCCGGCAAAGATCGACGAATACTGGAGTTCCGTGATCGAAGCCTGGTTCGACCACGGCAAGCAGGATCCGCAGCTTACCATGCTGGCACTGGAGATCGAGGACGCCGAAATCTGGGCCTCGACGGGCAGCAAGCTGAAATTCGGCTGGGAGATCGCCAAGGCGAACCTCAATCCGGACGACGAGCCGGATGTCGGCGTGAAGGCGCATGTGACCTTCGGCAGCGGCTCGGCCGACCACCTGCGTCACATGATCTGACGGGGGCGGTCAGTTCCAGAAATCCGGCACCGTCTCGGCAAGACGCGCGCCGAGGCGCAGCGGCGCGATCTTCTCGGCAAGGCCGGTTCGGTCGGAAATCTCGACCGCCAGCCCGCAGATCGTCGCCGGGCCGGAGGCCGCCTCGAAGCGACCGCGCGGCATCTTTGAAATGAAGCGGTTGAGCGGCTCCTCCTTGTCCATGCCGAGCGAGGAATCGTAATCGCCGCACATGCCGGCATCCGACATGTAGCCCGTGCCGCCGTTGAGGATCTGGCAATCGGCCGTCGGCACATGGGTATGCGTGCCGACGACCACGCTGGCGCGCCCGTCGACGAAATGGCCAAAGCACTGCTTCTCGCTCGTCGCTTCCGCATGGAAATCAAAGATGATGGCGTCGGCCTGCTCGCCGAGCGGGCAGGACGCCAGGATCGTCTCGCCCGCGGTGAAGGGATCGTCCAGCTCGGGATGCATGAAGACGCGGCCCATGATGTTGGCGACCAGCACGCGCGCCCCGTTGCGGGCGATGAAGAGGTTGGCGCCCCGGCCGGGCGTGCCGGCCGGATAATTGGCGGGCCGCAGGAACTGGTCGTGCCGGCCGGCAAAGCCCACGGCCTCCTTCTGGTCCCAGACATGGTTGCCGGTCGTCACGACGTCGGCCCCGGCATTGATCGTCTCCAGGAAGATGTCCTCGGTGATGCCGAAGCCGCCGGCCGCGTTCTCCCCATTGACGACGACGAAATCCAGCTTGAAGTCGCCGATCAGGCCCGGCAGGCGCTCCCAGACGGCCGTCCGCCCGGTCTTGCCCACCATGTCGCCCAGAAAGAGAAAACGCATCGAACTGCCTTATGAAACCTGTTGGAACATCCGCAAGCCGCTTTCCGTGAGGATCGCGTCCAGGGGAACGTCGTGCGGCTCGGCCGGTACTGATGCCACTTCCTGGCAGTCGAACGCAATGCCGATCAGCATCGGCGTGCGGCCTTTCGCCTTCAGCCGGTCGATCGCCCGGTCGTAGTGGCCCGCGCCGTAGCCGATGCGGTTGCCCGCCGCGTCGAAGGCGGAAAGCGGCATGAGGAGGATGTCGGGATCGATGACGGCCGCCTCCGGCCCCGGCCCGGTCGTGCCGAAGCCGGTCTTGACCACCGGCGCGCCGACGACGAGCTCGCGGAAGACGATCGTCTCCCGGTCGAGCACCACCGGCAGGCAGAGTCGCGCGCCGCGCGTGCGCAGATGCGCCATAAGCGGCCGGATGTCGGCCTCCGAGCGGATCGGCCAGAAGCCGGAGATCACCGTGCCCGGATCGAATTCGATGCGATCGCCCGCATGCTCGGCCATGGCAAGGCTGCCCTCGATGCGCGCCTCCGGCGTCATCGCGTCGCGCAGGGCCAGCCGCTCGTTGCGGATGGCCACCTTCTCTTCCCTCGGTGTCACGGATATCTCCCGCTGCTTTTCGCTCCGCTTACCAGCTAGCAGCGCCGCAATGCAAATCCCCCGATTATCCGGTCAGGCCGCGGCCGAGGTTTCCGCCAGCGCCAGCATGGCCTTCGCGGCGCCCTCGTCGGTGATCAGCGTGTTGCAGCCGACGCGGCGGATGGTGGCGCGGATGGCCGGCGCCCGGTGCGCCCCGCCGGAGACGAGCACGATGTGGCGCGCCTTCTTCACCGTGTCGAGATCGATCGACATGACCCGGTGGCGGATCGGATGGTCGATGGTGCGCCCCTCCGCATCGAGGAAGTTGCACATCGTATCGCACACGCAGCCCGCCGCGATCAGCTCCTCCAGCTCCCGCCGCGCGATGAAGTCGCGCGACAGCGAGCTTGCCTCCGGCCCGATATCGCCGCAGCTCACCACCGCGATATCCATGTTCTCGGCAAGCTCGAACAGGGTCTTGAGGCCGCATTTCTCGATGAGGCTGCGCTTGGTCTCGCGCGAGTCGACGAGAAGCGGCGCGAGGAACAGGTAGCACTCTGCCCCGAGCTGGCTCGCAAGCTGCCAGGTATATTCGATGGGGTTAATATGATGCGCCTCCACCACACCGCCGAGCAGCGAGACGACCTTGACGCGCTCGCGGCGGGCGGGGCGGAAGCTGGCGAGCGAGGCGGTCAGCGTGCGCCCCCAGCCGACCCCGACCGTGCAGTCGTCGGGGATCGCTTCCGTCAGGAACTGGCCGAGCGCGAGGCCGACGCTCTTGGCCGTCCCCTCGGCGCTGTCGGCCGCCGGCACGACCACGGCCTCGTCGAGCCCGTAGGCCTTTTCCAACCGCACGGCGAGCTCCACGCAGTCGGCAATGCCCTCGTTGATCCAGATCTGCACCTCGGAGCGCTTCAGCGCCTCGTCGAGCATGCGCACCACCGTGGTGCGGCTGACGCCGATCTTCTCCGCCACGTCCTTCTGGGTGAGGCCCTGGTTGTAATAGAGCCAGGCGGCCCGCAGGCGCAGCGCCGCCGATTCCGAATAGGCCGTATGTGTGTCGCGCCGAAGCCTTGCCAAGTCGCCTCCATCTTGCTCGTTCGTTTGCGGTGGGCACCTTAGCACATCGCATGGAAAATGCGACATATGTTCAAGAGAGTGGGCAAAAGTGCTTGACTTTATCCCGGGGAAATGTCGATAGTCGCCCCATGTCGGCTGGCGGCTTTCCGCCGGTCGCCAGTGTGTGCCGGCAAGCCGGCGGCCGAAACGGAAGCACGGCCGCGGGCGCGCCTGCACAGGAACATGGAGGAGGGTTCGACGTTTCCCCTGCAAGGCCGGGGACGGAGGCCTAGCAACAACCTTTCGGGAATTCGGATATGACGTCCAAGCTTGAACAACTCCGCGCGATGACGACCGTCGTGGCAGATACCGGCGACATCGACGCCGTCCGCCGCCTGAAGCCGGTCGATTGCACCACCAATCCCACCATCGTCCTGAAGGCGCTCGGCACGCCGGCATTTTCCGACGCGGTGGCCGAAGCCATCCGCTGGGGTCGGTCGCAGGGCGGCAATCACGAAGGCGTCGTCGCCGCCGTTGGCGACCGCCTCGCCATCGCGGTCGGCGCCGCGCTTGCCGAGCTGGTGCCCGGCCGCGTCTCGACCGAAGTCGATGCCGACCTCTCCTTCGACACGGAAGCCTCCATCGCCAAGGCCCGCGAGATCATCAAGGCCTATGACGCGCGCGGCATTTCCCGCGAGCGCATCCTGATCAAGCTCGCCTCCACCTGGGAAGGTATCCGCGCTGCCGAAGTCCTGCAGAAGGAAGGCATCGACTGCAACCTGACGCTGCTCTTCAACCAGGCCCAGGCCATCGCCTGCGCCGATGCCGGCGTCTTCCTCATCTCGCCCTTCGTCGGCCGCATCCTCGACTGGCATGTCAAGGCTTCCGGCAAGACCTTCACCGCCGAAGACGATCCGGGCGTCCTGTCCGTCCGCTCGATCTACGACTACTACAAGTCCAACGGCATCGGCACGATCGTCATGGGCGCCTCCTTCCGCAACACCGGCGAGATCGAAGCCCTGGCCGGCTGCGACCGCCTGACGATCAGCCCCGCGCTGCTCGAGGAACTCGACGCCGCGTCGGGCACGCTGGAGCGCAAGCTCTCGCCGGAAAAGGCCGCCAAGGTCGCGCCGGTCAAGATCGACGAGAAGGCCTTCCGCTGGATGCTGAACGAGGACGCCATGGCGACTGAAAAGCTCTCCGAAGGCATCCGCGCCTTCGCCAAGGACCTCGGCAGCCTGCGTGCGATGGTCGACAAGCAGCTGAAGGCGGCCGCGTAAGGCGTTCGCAGCCTTGCCCGCCAGAAAACACGAAGGCCGCCCCATGGGGCGGCCTTTTCGTTCTGCCGGTGATTTCAGCAAGGTACGATCCGCGACGACCGATGGAGGTTTACGATCCTGGGCGCCTACAAACGTAGGTGGGCACCGTGTGACCAAGCCCACGGGCCGGGTCAGGGACAGCTCCCTTTGGATCGAGTATGGCCCCAGGGATTGTGGTTCCTGTCGGGAAGCGCAGATCGCATCCGACATATAGGACGAAAGCGGCGTTTTCGCCAGTGGCAATTCCGGGGCACGTCTGCAAAAGCGCGAAAGCCTTCGCCTCGCGGACAGCGACGGATCAGTTCGCCGGCGGCTTGCCGGTGAGCTTGGCGGCCATGCCCTGGATCTGGCTGGTCAGCTCGTTGAGGGCGACGGCTATGGCTTCCTCGTTGCGCGAAACCTCGCTCATCACGCCCTCGCGGCCCGTGCGCAGCTCCTCGGTTTCCTTTTCCAGCTTGGCGAGACGCCGGGTGACGTCGTTCAATTCGTCCATCACCATGATGCCGGCCATGACGGTGAGCCTCAGGTCGCCGATCTCGCCGAACTGGCTCTTCAGGTGGCCGACATATTGATCGAAGCCGGCGGCAAGCTCTTCGAGATGCCCCTCCTGGCCTTCCTCGCAAGCCATGCGGTAGGCCTTGCCATCGATCTGTACGGTCACCTGTGCCATGCGCAGTCTTTCTTTCTGGGATTAACGGTCGAGCACGGCCCGGATCGTCTCCATCGCCGTGACGAGCCGGCGGGAGACCTCGCGGTTCACCTCTTCCAGACGGTTCGCGCGGAATTCGGATTGATCGAGTTCCTGGGCGAGCCGCGAGCGGTCGGCGTTTACCCGCCGGACCTCGCCCTCGACCTCGCCGTGATCGCGCTCGCGGTCGAAGCGCATGTCGAGCGCGTTGTCGAGGTTCGCGAGAGCCCTGCGAAGCTCGTCTATCGCCGCCCTGACTGTTTCCCCGTTTGTCATGAAGCCTTCACCGGCACTTTCAAAAATACGAATCGCCGCCGCCAGCGCCGGTTCCCTTGGCGCGACAGTATTCAACTGCGGGCCCGAGCGTCAACAGCATGGCAATCCGCGCACCAAAGCCGCTGTGGATCGGCGTTCCGCACCCCTTGCGCGAACGGCCCGGCAACGGCTTTCGCAATTGCTGAAAAACGTCGCGGAACCAGCGCCCAAGTGCCGCAAAACCCGCCGAATTCGTTGACTCCGACGGTGCACCTGCTATGTGTCACCCCGCTTCCAACCGATACCCGGAACGGCATCGGCCCTGACACCCCGAAGAAGACGGAACAGTCATGATCTCTCGCGAAAAACACGACCGGATGGCGAACGCAATTCGCTTCCTTTCCATGGATGCCGTGGAAAAGGCGAACTCGGGTCACCCCGGCCTGCCCATGGGCGCAGCAGACATCGCAACGGTTCTTTTCACCCGCTTCCTGTCCTTCGACCCGAAGACCCCGTCCTGGCCGAACCGCGACCGCTTCGTCCTGTCGGCCGGCCACGGCTCGATGCTCCTCTACTCGCTGCTCTATTTGACGGGCTACGAGGACATCACGATCGACGAGATCAAGAACTTCCGCCAGCTCGGCGCCAAGACCGCCGGCCATCCGGAATACGGCCACGCCGCCGGCATCGAGACGACCACGGGTCCGCTCGGCCAGGGCATCGCCAACGCCGTCGGCATGGCGCTTGCCGAACGCAAGCTGCGCGACGAATTCGGCTCCGACCTCATCGAGCACTACACCTACGTGCTTGCCGGTGACGGCTGCCTCATGGAAGGCATCAGCCAGGAAGCGATCTCGCTCGCCGGCCACCTCAAGCTCAACAAGCTGATCGTCTTCTGGGACGACAACAACATTTCCATCGACGGCCCGATCTCGATTGCCGACTCGACCGACCAGCATGCCCGCTTCCGCGCCAGCCAGTGGAACACGATCGCCGTCGACGGCCACGATCCGGACGCCATCGCCGCCGCCCTCGAGGAAGCCCACAAGTCCGACAAGCCGACCATGATCGCCTGCAAGACGACCATCGGTTTCGGCGCGCCGAACAAGGCCGGCACGCACAAGGTCCACGGTTCGCCGCTCGGCGCCGAGGAAATCGCCGCCACCCGCAAGGCGCTGAACTGGGAATCGGAAGCCTTCGTCGTGCCCTCCGACGTGCTCGACGCCTGGCGCCTCGCCGGCCTGCGCTCCACCAAGGCGCACAAGGAATGGGAAGCCCGCCTCGAAAAGACCGACGCCGAGAAGAAGGCGCAGTTCATCCGTCGCTTTGCCGGCGACCTCGAAGGTAGCCTCGATTCCGCCATCGCCGCCTACAAGAAGAAGCTCGCCGAGACCCGGCCCAACCCGGCCACCCGCAAGGCTTCGGAAGACGCGCTGGAAGTCATCAACGGCGTGCTGCCGGAAACCATCGGCGGCTCGGCCGACCTGACGGGTTCCAACAACACCAAGACCAGCCAGACCAAGTCGATCACCCCGACCGACTTCTCCGGCCGCTACATCCACTACGGCGTGCGCGAGCACGGCATGGCGGCCGCGATGAACGGCATGGCGCTGCATGGCGGCCTCATCCCCTATTCCGGCGGCTTCCTGATCTTCTCGGACTATTGTCGTCCGTCGATCCGCCTCGCCGCGCTGATGGGCATCCGCGTCATCCACGTCCTGACGCACGATTCCATCGGCCTTGGCGAAGACGGCCCGACGCACCAGCCGGTCGAGCACATGGCGGCGCTCCGCGCCATCCCGAACCTCCTCGTCTTCCGCCCGGCCGACGCCACGGAGACGGCGGAGTGCTGGCAGCTTGCGCTCGAAAGCCACAACCGCCCGTCCGCCATCGCACTGACGCGCCAGAACCTGATGCCGGTGCGCCTCGAATACGAGGAAGAGAACCTCTGCGCCCGCGGCGCCTACGATCTCGTCTCGGCCAGCGACGCGCAGGTGACGATCTTCGCGAGCGGCTCGGAAATCGAGATCGCGGTCAAGGCCCAGCAGGCTCTCTCGGCCAAGGGCATCTCGACCCGTGTCGTTTCCGTTCCCTGCTTCGAGCTCTTCGCCGAGCAGCCGGAAGCCTACCAGCAGGCCGTCATCGGCAATTCGCCGGTCAAGATCGCCGTCGAAGCCGGCATCCGCCAGGGCTGGGATCACTTCATCGGTTCTGACGGCATCTTCGTCGGCATGTCCTCCTTCGGCGCCTCCGGCCCGTACAAGGAGCTCTACAAGCACTTCGGAATCACGCCGGAGGCCGTCGTCGCCGCCGCGGAAGCCAAGCTGGCCTGAGCGCCGTCGGGCGCGGCCCCGGCCGCGCCTCGCATCGCCACACGTTTATCCATAGGGAGAAACCCGAAATGACTGTGAAAGTTGCCATCAACGGCTTTGGCCGCATCGGCCGCAACGTGCTGCGCGCCATCGTCGAATCCGGCCGCACCGACATCGAAGTCGTCGCCGTCAACGACCTCGGCCCGGTCGAGACCAATGCGCATCTCGTCCGCTACGATTCCGTCCACGGCAAGTTCCCCGGCACCGTCACCGTTTCCGGCGATACGATCGACGTCGGCCGCGGCCCGATCCGCGTCACCGCCATCCGCGACCCGAAGGAACTGCCCTGGGGCGACGTCGACATCGCGCTGGAATGCACCGGCCTCTTCACCACCAAGGAAAAGGCCTCGGCGCACCTTGCCAACGGCTCCAAGCGCGTCATCGTCTCGGCCCCGTGCGACAATGCCGACAAGACCATCGTCTACGGCGTCAACCACAATACGCTGACCAAGGACGACCTCGTCATCTCCAACGCCTCGTGCACGACGAACTGCCTTGCACCGGTCGCCTACGTTCTCGACAAGGCCTTCGGCATCGAGAAGGGCTACATGACGACGGTTCACTCCTACACGGGTGACCAGCCGACCCTCGACACCATGCACAAGGACCTTTATCGCGCCCGCGCCGCCGCGCTGTCGATGATTCCGACGTCCACCGGCGCCGCCAAGGCCGTCGGCCTCGTGCTGCCTCACCTCAAGGGCAAGCTCGACGGCTCGTCGATCCGCGTGCCGACCCCGAACGTCTCGGTCGTCGACCTGAAGTTCGTGCCGAAGCGCAACGTCACGGCCGAGGAAGTCAACGCCGCCATCAAGGCAGCCGCCGAAGGCGAGCTGAAGGGTATCCTCGACTACGTCACCGGTCCCCTCGTCTCGGTCGACTTCAACCACGACAGCCATTCGTCGAACTTCGCCGCCGACCAGACCAAGGTCCTCGACGGCAACCTCGTGCGTATCCTCTCCTGGTACGACAACGAATGGGGCTTCTCGAACCGCATGTCCGACACGGCGGTTGCCTTCGGCAAGCTCATCTAAGCGGAAACGCGAAACACCCGGGCAGAGATGTCCGGGTGTTTTTTCTTGACCAGACGACATATTCAGGAGCGGCAACTATGACCTTCAAGACCCTCGACAACCTCACCGACATCGCCGGCAAGCGCGTGCTCGTCCGCGTCGATCTCAACGTGCCGGTCAAGGACGGCAAGGTCACCGATGCGACCCGCATCGAGCGCGTCGCGCCCACCATCCGGGAACTGTCGGATAAGGGCGCCAAGGTCGTCCTGCTCGCCCATTTCGGCCGCCCGAAGGGTGAGGTCGTCGCCGACATGTCGCTGGAGCAGATCCTGCCCGCCGTGAACGACGTCCTCGGCGCCAAGGTCCAGTTCGCCGCCGACTGCATCGGCGAGAAAGCCGCCGCCGCCATCGCCGCCATGCAGAACGGCGACATCCTGCTCCTCGAGAACACCCGCTTCCACAAGGGCGAGGAGAAGAACAACCCCGATTTCACCGCCGCGTTGGCCGCCAATGGCGACATCTATGTCAACGACGCCTTTTCGGCCGCCCACCGCGCCCATTCCTCGACGGAAGGCCTTGCCCATCTCCTGCCCGCCTATGCCGGCCGCACCATGCAGGCCGAGCTGGAGGCGCTGGAAAAGGGTCTCGGCAACCCGGCCCGCCCGGTCGTCGCCATCGTCGGCGGCGCGAAGGTCTCCACCAAGATCGATCTTCTCATGAACCTCGTGAAGAAGGTCGACGCTCTGGTCATCGGCGGCGGCATGGCGAACACGTTCCTGGCCGCCCGTGGCACGAATGTCGGCAAGTCGCTCTGCGAGCACGACCTTGTCGACACCGCAAAGCAGATCATGATCGAGGCGGCGACCGCCACCTGCGCCATCGTGCTGCCGGAAGACGGCGTCGTCGCCCGCGAGTTCAAGGCCAATGCCGAGAACGAGGTGGTCGACGTCAATGCCATCCCGGCGGATGCCATGATGCTCGACGTCGGCCCGAAGACCGTCGAGGCCGTCAACAGCTGGATTTCCCGTGCCGCGACGCTCGTCTGGAACGGCCCGCTCGGCGCCTTCGAGATCGCGCCCTTCGACGCCGCGACGGTCTCCGCCGCAAGGCATGCCGCGGCCGAGACCAAGGCTGGCAGGCTCGTCTCCGTCGCCGGCGGCGGCGACACGGTGGCCGCCCTCAACCATGCCGGCGTCGCCGACGATTTCACCTATGTCTCGACCGCCGGCGGCGCGTTCCTCGAATGGATGGAAGGCAAGCCCCTGCCGGGCGTCGATATCCTGAAACAGCAGAAATGACAGGAAAGCCTTGCGCTCCGGCGCGGATCGCCTACATTCCTTCTATCGTCAACGTTCAGAAAGGAAGGTGATCCGATGTCTAGTGAGATTTTGGCTTTGGCCGCGGGCATGGGAAAAGTGGTGACGAAAGCGGGGCAATCCCCGTTCTGAACCCACCTTCCTTCGGGCCATCGGCCCGGGTCCGTGCCGGACCAAACCTCATGGGGGCCACCTACGGGTGGCCCTTTTGCGTTCGGGGGGCGGCGTAAACGCCGCGCTCCTTCCGGCCAAGTCCTCACCTCCCTTGACGTCATCCGTGGGCTTGACGGAGGAGAGGTCGGAGATCGGCGTAACTGAGGACGGATGGTCTTCGGCGTGACGGCCGACCTCCTCCAGACCCTCAATTTAAGGCCGGACCAGCACCGTCAGCATCATCAGTCCGATCGCGAAAACCGCGATCTTCCAGAAATCCGCGCGCCGCCGCAGCCCCGGCAGGCCGATGGGCCGGATGATATGCAGCAGCATGACGGCAAGGAGCAGGGCGGGGAGGATTTTCGACATGGCGGCCTTTCTCGCCCCTTCCTGTCACACCTCGGACACTTTTCCAAGCGATCAGCGCAGGGCCTGAAAATCGCACGGTTGCAAGCTTTGCATCTGGCATTCGCCGGCAGGTACGCTATTCCTTTCCCATTGGCGAAACTGCGAAAGTCTCATGCGTAAAAACCTCATTTCCGTCTTCGCGCTGCTGATGGGCACGTTGTTCCTCTTCCTCGGCAACGGCCTGCACGGCCTGCTCCTGCCGATGCGCGGCGCGTTCGAGGGATATGCGACGACGATGCTCGGCCTGCTCGGCACGTCCTGGGCGACGGGCTTCGTCCTCGGCTGCCTTCTGGCCCCGACCGTGGTCAAGCGCATTGGCCATGTACGCGCCTTTTCCGGCTTCGCCTCATTGATCGCCATCATCGCGCTGCTGACGGGCATCCTGGTCGATCCGGTCTGGTGGATCGTGCTGCGCGCCGTCACCGGCTTTTCCATCGCCGGCACGTCGATGATCATCGAAAGCTGGCTGAACGAGCGCGCGACCAACGAGAGTCGCGGCCTGATCTTCTCGCTCTACATCGCCATCACCCTCGTCGGCACGGTGGGCGGCCAGATGACCGTCGCGCTCGGCGACGTCACGACGCCCATCCTCTTCATGTTCGCCGGCATCCTCTATTGCCTTGCCATGCTGCCGACGACGCTCTCGACCGCCGCGTCGCCGCAGCCGCTGAAACAGGTCAGGCTCGATATCCCCGCGCTCTTCCGCACCTCGCCGATCGCCTGCGTCGGCATCGTGCTGATCGGCATCGCCAACGGCGCCTTCGGCACGCTCGGCGCGGTCTTCGGCGCCAATGTCGGCCTCACCTCCAGCACCATCGCCATCATGATGAGCGGCGCGATCTTCGCCGGCGCCGTCATGCAGCTGCCGGCGGGCCGCATCTCCGACCGGGTGGATCGCCGCCTCGTCCTCGCCGTGCTGTCGGCCATCGCCGCCATTGCCGGCCTTTGCCTCTTCCTCTTCCAGCCGGCCTCCGTGCCCGTGCTCCTCGTCCTCACCGCGCTCTACGGCGCCATGGCCAACGCGCTCTATCCGATCGCCGTTTCGCACGCCAACGACTTCGCCAGCCCCGAGGACTTCGTGAAGGTCTCGGGCGGCCTGCTGCTGCTCTACGGCGTCGGCACGATCATCGGCCCGACGATCGGCGGCCCGATCATGTCGGCGATCAGCCCCTATGCGCTCTTCATGGTGACCTGCATCGCGCATATCCTGATCACCGCCTATGCGATCTTCCGCAGCCGCCGCCGCGCCGCCGTGCCGGCGGATATGCGCGATGCCTACACGACCATCAATCCCGGCACGCTGACCACCCCGGAAAGTCTTCAGCTTTCGCCGCGCGCCCTCCCCCAGCCGCAGGCCGCCGACGAGCAACAGGAGGAGCGTCCCGCATGAGCTTGTTCGACGACGACCGCCCGGCCAGGAAGACCGCGCACGAGATCGGCAGCGACCTGTCGCTGCTTTCGGTGGACGAGCTTTCCGCGCGCATAGACCTCCTGCGCGCGGAGATCGAGCGCCTCGAATCGGAAAAGGCGAAGAAGGGCGCGAGACGCTCCGCGGCCGAGAGCCTCTTCCGCTGAACCGCGCCGGATTGCCGCAGCCTTGCCGAAAAGACACAGGAAATGGCCGAACGACAATAGAGTTAACCGGCCATTAAGCCTTACATGTTATTACTTGCACATCCGGTCCTTCCGGCTTCAGACATTTTCTCCCTCTGGGGTATCGGTCTGATTTTTCTCCCTGTTTTACCTTGAGAGCCGCTTTGTGCGGCTCTTTTTTTATTTGCCGCGCGCCCTTCGCGGCACCTGTCCCGAAAGAATTGTGGAGATTAACCCTTTCTTAAGAATACCCTTGCGCGAATTGGGTTATGGCATCATCTTCTAGCCATGGACCGGCCACTTGGAACACCTCGGGCCGACCTGCCGTTACCTGCAAGTGATGCGTTGAACAGGGAAGAAACCATGTCCGAAAGAGGATTGAATACCGTCAGCTTCGCTGGCCATGTTGCGTCGTCGGCGCAGTTCAAGTCCCTGTACGCCGAGGGCATGGGCCTGGTCGAGGAAACCGCGAGCTATCTCGATGGCGTCGGCCGGCAGGCGTCCAAGGTGCTGCCGCGCATGGCCTCCGTGCTCTATGCGGCCGAATCCATGCGCCTGACTACCCGCCTGATGCAGATGGCTTCCTGGCTCCTGCTCCAGCGCGCCGTCAACAATGGCGAGATGAGCCGCGACCAGGTGCTTTCGGAAAAGAGCAAGGTGCGCCTCGACAGCTTCAACGTCGACAAGACCGCCCCCGGCTGGAACGACCTGCCGGAAGCCTTCCGCGACCTCATCGAACGCTCGCTGCGCCTGCAGAACCGCATCGCCCTGCTCGATCGCGAGATTTACCGCCCGCAGGACGTCCAGACCTTCCAGCCGGACAACCAGAACAGCGTCCAGGCCCAGCTCAACCTGCTGCAGACGGCGTTCGGGAACAACTGAGCGGCTGGTGCGCGCATCCATGCACGGACCCGGCTTCGGCCGGGTTTTTTGTTGCCTGCGTTTCGGGTGGGCTGCCCCTCACCTGCCTGCCGGCATCCCTCCCCGCAAGCGGGGCGAGGAGCACTGGGAGCGCCGTTTTCCTGCATTCCGAGGCTTGGGGGAAACGGTGCAACACCCCCTTCTCCCCGCTTGCGGGGAGAAGGGCCCGGCAGGGGGATGAGGGGCAATCTGCAAACAGCAGGCAATAAAAAACCCGGCCGAAGCCGGGTTCTCGAAAATCCACTGCGGAAGGCAGATCAGAGGCCGAGGCCTTCGAAGCGCTTCTTGAACTTGGAAACGCGGCCGCCGCGGTCCATGAGCTGCTGGTTGCCGCCCGTCCAGGCCGGATGGGACTTGGGGTCGATTTCGAGGTTCATCGTCGCGCCTTCCGAACCCCAGGTCGAGCGGGTTTCGTACTCGGTGCCGTCGGTCATCACGACCTTGATCGTGTGGTAGTCGGGATGGATATCAGCCTTCATGACAACTTTCCTGCCTGTTCCGGGGGCCATTTGTCGCAACGGATTGCGACAGCGGGGCCAAAGACGTAAATGAAGCCGCAGTCGGTCGGACCTACGGCTTCCCAATTCGATGGCGAGCCTATACATGAAGGCCGTCTGGATAACAAGAGCCGAAAGACAATTCGTGCCGCCAGGCACTGGAAACGGGGGTATGGTGTCCACAGACCGTCAGACAGTCGTGCCGGAGAAATCCGCGCGCCGCAGCGTTCGGCCCCTCGGCAGGCTCGCTCCCTACATAAGCCGGTATCGCGGCCTCGTTGCCGGTGCGCTCGTGGCCCTCGTCATGGCCGCCGTAACCACCCTGGTGCTACCGGTCGCCGTGCGCCGCATGATCGACCACGGCTTCTCGAATGCAGACGCCGGCTTCATCAACACCTATTTCACGATGCTCTTCGTGCTGGCGGGCCTGCTCGCGCTGGCGAGCGCGCTGCGCTACTATTTCGTCATCACGCTCGGCGAGCGCATCGTGGCGGACCTGCGCCGCGACGTCTTCGCCCATGTGACGAAGCTCTCACCCGCCTTCTTCGACGTCAACCAGTCGGGCGAGATTGTTTCGCGCCTGACGGCCGACACGACGCAGATCAAGTCCGCCGTCGGGGCCACCGCCTCGGTCGCGCTGCGCAACCTCATCCTTTGTCTCGGCGCCGTCGCCATGATGGTCTATACGAGCCCGAAGCTCTCCAGCCTCGTCCTCGCCGCCATCCCCGTCATCGTCTTTCCGCTCGTCGCCTTCGGCCGCTCCGTGCGCCGCCGCTCGCGCGAGGCGCAGGATACGCTTGCCGCCGCCTCCGCCTATGCCGGCGAGGCCATCGGCGCGACGCGTACCCTGCAGGCCTTCAGCGCGGAAGAGGCCGCCCGCGCCCGCTTCTTCGGCAATGTCGAAAGCGCCTATGAGGCCGCCCGCTCGGCCATCCGCGCCCGCTCGCTGCTGACGGGCTTCGCCATCGCCATGATCTTCGGCTCCGTCGTCGCCGTACTCTGGTTCGGCGCCCGCGACGTGCTCTCCGGCACGCTGTCGGCCGGCACGCTCGGCCAGTTCCTGCTCTATGCGGTCTTCGCCGCCGGCAGCCTCGGCGCGCTCTCGGAGGTCTGGGGCGAGCTGTCGCAGGCCGCCGGCGCTGCCGAGCGCCTGACGGAACTGCTCGCCGAACAGCCGGCGATCACTGCGCCCGCCAATCCGGTCGCCCTGCCAGTCCCCGCCCGTGGCGAGTTGGCCTTCCGGGACGTCCACTTCTCCTATCCGGCCCGTCCCGGCTATCGCAGCATCAACGGCCTCTCCTTCGCCGTGAAGCCGGGCGAGACCGTCGCCGTCGTCGGCCCCTCGGGCGCCGGCAAGAGCACGATCCTCTCGCTCGTCCTGCGCTTCTACGATCCGGATTCCGGCAGCGTCCTCCTCGACGGCGTCGACCTGCGGGCCGCCGATCCGGAAGAGCTGCGCCAGCGCATCGCGCTCGTGCCGCAGGACGTCACCATCTTCGCCGCGACGATCCGCGACAACATCGCCTTTGGCATGAGCAGCGTCGGCGACGAGGCGATCCGCGCCGCCGCCCGCGCCGCGCAGGCCGAGGAATTCATCGAACGGCTCGACAAGGGCTACGACACGATGGTCGGCGAACGCGGCGTGACGCTTTCGGGCGGCCAGCGCCAGCGCATCGCGATCGCCCGCGCCATCCTCAAGGACGCGCCGCTCCTGCTGCTCGACGAGGCGACCTCCGCCCTCGACGCCGAGAGCGAGACGCTGGTCCAGAAGGCGCTCGACAGCCAGATGGGCAAGCGCACGACCATCGTCATCGCGCACCGCCTCGCCACCGTGCTCAAGGCCGACCGCATCCTCGTCATGGAGGACGGCCGCGTGGTGGAGGAAGGCACGCACCAGTCGCTCATCCGGCAGGATGGCCTCTATGCCCGCCTCGCCCGCCTCCAGTTCGACCATGGCGGACAGGCATTCCTCGACGAGGAGCGCGCGGTCGGCTGACCGTGCGTTCCACCTAGGTTATTTCTCGGTGAGTTTCAGCTCGATGCGGCGGTTGGTGGCGCGGGCGGCAGCATCGTCGCCCTCGGCGATCGGCTGGAACTCGCCGAAGCCCGCCGCAACGAGCCGGTTGGCCGGCACGCCGTTGGCGATGAGGAACTTCACCACCGAAGTCGCGCGGGCCGAGGAAAGCTCCCAGTTGTCACGATAGCGCCCGGTCCCGGAGAGCGGCACGGCATCCGTATGGCCGTCGACGCGCAGCACCCAGTTGATCTCGGAAGGGATTTCCTTCGCAAGGTCGAGCAGCGCGGCGGCCAGCTTGCGCATCTCCGCCTGCCCCGCCTCGTTGAGGTCGCTGCTGCCCGAGGGAAACAGCACCTCCGACTGGAAGACGAAGCGGTCGCCGACGATGCGGATGTTCTCCCGGTCGGAGAGGATTTCCCGCAGGCGCCCGAAGAAATCGGAACGGTAGCGGTTGAGCTCCTGCACGCGCTGCGCCAGCGCCACGTTGAGGCGGCGGCCGAGATCGGCGATCTTGGCCTGCGAGTTCTTGTCCTTCGCCTCGGAGGCCTGCAGGGCCTCCTCGACGGCGGCGATCTGGCTGCGCAGCGCCGCGATCTGCTGGTTGAGCAGCTCGATCTGGCTCATCGCCCGCGCGCTTACCTGCTTTTCGCTGTCGAGCTCGCCTTCGAGCGTCGTCACGCGGGCGCTCGCGGCGGCGGAAACGCCCGCACCGCTATCGAGGAGCTGTTGAAGACGCGTGCGATCGTTTTCCGATTGGGCGAGCGAGGCCTGCAGGTTGGCGAGCGCATCCTCGAGATCCTGCTTGCCGCTCTTTTCCAGCGCCAGAAGCTGCGTCAGTTCGTTGATCTGGCTCGTCAGCCGGTTCAGCACGTCATCCTTGCCGGAAATCTCGCGGCTGAGGAAGAACTGCGCCAGCACGAAGACGGTGAGCAGGAACATAATGGCGAGCAGCAGCGTCGACAGCGCATCGACGAAGCCCGGCCAGTAATCGATCGTGCGCTGGCTGCGCAGGTTGCGCCCGAGCGCCATGGTTATTCGCCCCCGGCCGGATGGGCTTTTTCAGCGGCGCGCTCGGCCTTCTCGCCGCTGCGCGCGGCAAGGCGGTCGAGCGTGCGGCGCAGGGCCTTCGATTCTTCCTGCTGTGCCTCGATCCAGTCGCGCAGCATCTGCTGCTCGCTGCGCATGTTCTTGACGAGACCCTGGATGCCTTCGGCAAGGCTCGCCATGGCGGCGGTCGAGCGGTTGCCGCCGCCGCTCTCCTGCGCCAGCTTGAGGATCTGCTCGGCGAGCGCTTGCACGTCGGCGGGGGACGTCCCCGCAAGGCCGGCGGCCGCCGGAAGCTCGGAGCCGACATCCGTCACCGAGGAGAGCCAGTTTTCCAGCTCCGTGTAGAAGCGGTTCTGCGCGCGCCCGGCCTGGAGGTCGAGGAAGCCGAGGATGAGCGAGGAGGAAAGGCCGAAAAGCGAGGTCGAGAAGGCCGTGCCCATGCCTGTCAGCGGTGCGGAGAGGCCCTCCTTCAGCGCGGTCAGGATATCGTTGGCCGTGCCGTTGCCGGCATCGAGCGACTGGATGACCGAGCTGATCGAGCCGATCGTGCCGAGCAGGCCCCAGAAGGTGCCGAGCAGGCCGAGGAAGACGAGAAGGCCGATCAGGTAGCGCGACGTGTCGCGCGATTCGTCGAGGCGGGTCGCGATGGAATCGAGGATCGAGCGGAGCGTCGCCGTCGAAAGCGCCACGGAATGGCGGCGGCCGATCAGTGCGCGCATCGGCGCGAGCAGGACGGGATCGCGCCCGACCTTCTCGGCGCTGCCCGCCGCGCGGAAGGAATTGAACCAGCGCACCTCCGGCCGGAGCGCCAGCACATGGTTGAACACCAGGAGCACGCCGATCAGCAGCACGCCGAGGATCAGGCCGTTGAGGCCGGGATTGGAAAGGAACGCCGTCTGCGCCTGGCGGAAGAGGATCGCGGCCACGAAGCCGACGATGATGAGGAAGATCACCATCGTCCAGAAGAAGGCCATGGGGCTTGAGAGTTTGTGCGGGTAATCGTCCCCGGTCTCGGCCGAACCTCCCCAGCCCGGCAGCGCCAGCTTAGCCATGTAGTCGCATCTCCGCTTCCTCGTCGGGGCGGAGACTAGAGGAAGATTGCGCCGAATTGAAGGGGCTAGCCCGCAACACGGCGCAGGAATGCGCCGCGCCTTTCAATCGCTTAGCGCGTCGGTACCGGGCGATGCACGACCTCGCGGAGCGCCTTGTGGATATATTCGTTGCCGGCGATGATCGTTCCGCTGTCCAGCATGGCGTTGCCGCCCTCCAGATCCGTCGCATAGCCGCCGGCCTCGCGAATCAGCAGGATGCCGGCCGCGATGTCCCAGGCCGAGAGGTCGCGCTCCCAGAAGCCGTCGAAGCGGCCGGCCGCGACATAGGCAAGGTCGAGCGAGGCGGAGCCGAGGCGGCGCATGCCGGCTACTTCCCCCATGACGTGGCGAAGCTCGATGAGGAACTTGCCGTGGTTGCCCCGGCCGAGATGCGGCACGCCGCAGCCGATGACGGCGTCGGAAAGGTTCTTGCGCGCAGCGACGCGCAGGCGGCGATCGTTGAGGAAGGCCCCGCCGCCGCGCTCGGCGGTGAAGAGCTCGTCCGTCGCCGGGTTCAGCACCACGGCCGCGACGATCTCGCCGTTACGCTCGAGCGCGATGGAGATGGCGAAGCACGGAATGCCGTGCAGGAAGTTGGTCGTGCCGTCGAGCGGATCGACGATCCAACGATGCGCGCCGTCCGTGCCGACGATCTCCTCGGATTCTTCGCCGAGGAAGCCGTAGGTCGGCCGGGCCTTCATCAGCTCCTCGCGGATCAGCTTCTCGGCCTTGCGGTCGGCCTGCGAAACGTAGTCGCCGGGGCCCTTGAGCGAGACCTGAAGGTTCTGCACTTCGCCGAAATCGCGCGCGAGCGACTTGCCGGCCTTGAAGGCGGCCTGAACCATGACGTTGAGAAGAGCTGAACGAGCCATGAACTAAAGTCCTTCGGGAATGTCCGGCGCTTCGCAGACGGCGAAAGCCGCGGCGCGGGAAGCGCACCGGGACCGGGATGCGCCTCAAGACCACAAATCCCCCGAAGTTTCAAGCCTTCGCCCCGTGCAAGCGACGCAATGCAGGGTCTCGTATCGCGCAACAGGGTAAAACGGCAGCGGTTTCAGGAGCCGGAGCGGTACTTGTTCGCCGCGTCGACCGCCGCCTTCTGCTGCTGGTCGTTCAGCCCGAGATAGAAATCCTCCAGCGACGGATCGTTGAGGCCGGCGCGGCGCGCCAGCACGAACCATTTCGCCGCCTCCACCGGATCGGACTTTGTGCCGATGCCGTGGATGTAGAGCTGGGCGAGCTTGCTCTGGGCGACGGCATTGCCGCCCTCGGCCGCCCGCTTCAGCCAGTTGAAGCCGGCGTCGTAGTCGCGCTCGCCCGCCGTGCCGTTCACCAGCCACATGCCGAGGTCGAGCTGGGCGGTGTCGTAGCCGGCGCGGGCGGCGCGCAGCAGCCATTCGCGCGCCCGCTTGCGCTTCGCCTCCGGCAGGTCCGGAAGGTTGGCGTAGATCTGCGAGAGCGCATATTGCGCGTCGGCAATGCCCTGCTCGGCGGATTTCTCGTAATAGGGCAGCGCCTCGCGCAGCCCCTTCTCGCCGGGGCTGTCGGCCACCAGCACCTGCGCATAGTTGAACTGCGCCGAGGGATTGCCGAGCTCGGCCGATTTCTTCATCAGCTCGTCGGCCTTCTTGCGGTCGTCCTTGGAGCGCGAGCGCTCCATCAGCAGCACGGCGTATTTGAACATGCCGGTCGGATCGCCGCCATTCGCCGCCTGCTGGTACCAGAACATCGCCTGGTCACGGTCCCGCTTCACGCCGAGCCCGCGGTCGAGGATTTCCGCGACGAGCGTCTGCGCGGCCGGATCGCCGAGCTGCGCGCGCGGAAGGGCAAGATCCATCGCCGTCAGGTAGCGCCCGCGCTGGAAGGCGCCATAGGCATCGTCCACCTTGCCGGTGAAGGGCTTTTCCGCCGGAAGGTCCGGCAGGTCCGCGCCCATGCGGTCGAGCACGGTCAGGCCGCTTGACGGGCCGTCGGCGGGCTTTTCTCCGTCTGCAGGCTTTTCGAATGTGGCGGCCGGCTGCTGGGCATCCTTGGCCTTCGCATCCGCCTCCCCTGCGGTGACGGCAGGGCCTTTCTTCGCCGTTTCCGCGGCAGCGGGCACGGCTGCAAGAACAACCGTGGCGAGAAGCGCCAGAGGCGCGATGCGGCGAGCGTGCGAGAAAACGGCCCTGATCATGAGCGCCTACTATTCCCCAAACCGTGGCGCTTTTTCGTCAAGCAGCGCGTTCACGGCCGCAACGACATGCGGCGCCTGCGCGGGATCGGCGAAGACCGCCTTGTCGAGCGCCACGAATTCCGCGCCCGTCTCGGCAACGGCGAGCGCCGACTGCGGATCCGTGCCGCCAAGCACGATGCAGGGAACCTCCACCATCGAGGCCCACCATTCGGCAAGCGCGAGGTTCTTCGGATGGGCTTCCGGCTTGATATCGCCGCCGATCTTGCCGAAGAAGATATAGTCCGGCTGCACCTCGCCGATCTCCAGCGCCTTGTGCCGGTCCGTGGCATTGCCGCCGCCGACGATGAGGCGCGGGGTGAATTTCTCCACCGTCTCGCCGAGCTCTTCCAGCCCGCCCGTCACATGGATGCCGTCGGCCTTGGCCCGGCCAGCGACGCGCGTGTCGCCGGCAATGAGCGCGGCCGCACCCGCCTTCTGCACGATCGGCACCAGCACTTCGGCGTGCTTCTGGAACTGGCCGTCGTCGAGGCCGTATTGCGGCAGGATCACGGAAGCGACGTCACCGCCCTTCAGCGCGCCCTCCAGCATCGCGGCCCGCGCGGAAAGCTCCTCCCCCTCGGGTAGGATCAGCACAAGGCGGCAGCGGGTTTCGACGTCGGACATGGATGGGCACTTCCCTCGGATTGAGATGTTCGGGGCTCGTCATAACAGATCAAAGCGGATAGACGGAAGGACGAAGAGGATCAATCGCCTTCCATGCCCATCGACCCCGCCATCTATTATGCCGCCATCCCTGCAGTCCTGCTCGTCGGCCTCACCAAGGGTGGCATGGGCGAGGCGCTCGCCCTCATGGGCGTGCCGCTGCTGGCCGTGGCCGTGCCGCCGGTGCAGGCCGCCGCCATCCTCCTGCCGATCCTGGTCGTGATGGATTGCGTGTCGCTCTATATCTGGCGCCGGCACAACGACCGCACGCTCCTGAAGATGATGCTGCCGGGCGCGCTTTTCGGCATCGCCATCGGCTGGGCGACCTCGGCCTATGTGCCGCGCGATGCGTTGCGCCTCATCATCGGCCTCATCACCGTGCTCTTCGTCGCCCGCTATTTCTACAACAGCTGGCGCGCCCGGCACGGCTACGTCATCGCCGCGAAGCCGCACCGGCTGGTCCCGGCGGCCTTCCTCGGCACGCTCTCGGGCTATGGCAGCTTCGTCGCCCATGCGGGCGGCGCGCCCTTCCAGGTCTACGGACTGCCGCTGAAGCTGCCGCCGCGCGAATATACCGGCGCTGGCGTGCGCTTCTTCGCCATCCTCAACTTCATCAAGCTCGGTCCCTATTTCGCTCTCGGCCAGCTCGATACCGAGAACCTGACGATCTCCGCGACGCTCGTTCCCCTCGCCATCGCGGCGACGGCCTGCGGCGGCTTCATCGTCAAGCGCATGAAACCGGACGTGTTCTATCCCTTCATGTATGCGATGGCGCTCATTGCCGGCCTGAAGCTCGTCTATAACGGGGCGCTCGCCTTCCTCTGAGGGGCTTTTCGGCACTGCACAATTTGCTTGCCGGAAATACTGCTTTGCCATAGCTTTCGGCCATGGCGCACCCGGATCCCTTTGCTGCGATTGCCGATCCCAACCGCAGGTTCCTGCTGGAGGAGCTCCGCCGCGCGCCGCGCACGGTCAACGAGCTTTCCGAAGGCCTGCCGATCAGCCGCCCCGCGGTCTCCCAGCATTTGAAGGCCCTGCTCGATTCCAACCTCGTCAGCGTGAAGGCCGAGGGCACGAAGCGCATCTACGCCATCAATGCGAAGGGCTTCGACAGGCTCAATCTCTGGCTCGACCAGTTCTGGTCGTGACCCACCCGTCCCATCCTGAAACAGAACGCCCCGGCGCGTCTTTCGAGCGGGCCAGGGCGTCACGACATCTGAAAATTCGTCTTTGAAGGGCGGTTTCGCGAAACGGGTTTCAATCCCGGGTCTTCTCATACAGACCAGTCTCTACGCGACCCTCACTCCTTTGTAACTTTGGAAAAATCCCTGTCTTTTCAGTGGGCGGAAGAGCGAAGACGCTCAATCTCATCCTTGATGCGCAGCTTGCGACGCTTCAGGTCCGCAATCGCCTGGTCCTCCGCGGAGGGGCGATTCATTGCGGCATGCAGCTCTTCCTCCAGAGCAACGTGCTTCTTTTCGAGCGTGGCCAGATGAGCCTCAATCGACATGTGACAGTTCCTTCCTTTTGCTTGCACCCGGTCACTTGCGTGCCGGATGATCCAGGTTGCAACAAAGTCAGTGTGCCATGTCATTTTTCATTTGTCGAAGGCGAAAACGTGGCAAGGGATAACTTCCCGTTACCAGGGCTTTCGTGGTAGGAGCAGCCTTTGTTGAGACTGGAGGAGGGCGGTCGGTCCGCCCTCTCCGCCGAGGGGAACGAATAGCATGGCAGACCAGGAACAGGCTGAATTGCGGCTTGCCGTTGCACGGCTGCGCCAGGAACACGAAGACTACGACACCGCGATCAACGCCATGATCCAGACCGGCTGCGAAGCCCTCAGAATCCAGAGGATGAAGAAGAAGAAACTGATCCTCAAGGACAAGATTTCCAAGCTGGAAGACCAGATCATTCCCGACATCATCGCCTGAACGGACGAGACGCCTTGGACACCACAGAAACGCCCCCCGTCGCCATCATCATGGGAAGCCAGTCCGACTGGGAGACGATGAAGAACGCCGCCGACACGCTCGATGCGCTCGGCGTCGATTACGAGGCCCGCATCATTTCGGCGCACCGCACGCCCGACCGGCTCTACAGCTTCGCCCGCGGGGCGAAGGCGGAGGGCTTCAAGGTCATCGTCGCCGGCGCCGGCGGGGCGGCCCACCTGCCCGGCATGGCGGCCGCGATGACGCCGCTTCCGGTCTTCGGCGTTCCGGTCCAGTCCAAGGCGCTGTCCGGCCAGGACAGCCTGCTCTCCATCGTGCAGATGCCGGCCGGCATTCCCGTCGGCACGCTCGCCATCGGCAAGGCGGGCGCGGTGAACGCCGCGCTGCTCGCCGCCGCCGTTCTGGCGCTCAGCGATCCCGAGCTCGCCCACAGGCTCGATGAATGGCGCGAGAACCAGTCCAGCGGGGTCGCCGAATATCCCGTGGACGGCCCCCTATGAGCGCGCGCACCGTCGGCATCATCGGCGGCGGCCAGCTCGGCCGCATGCTGGCCATGGCGGCCGCCCGCCTCAACCTCAACACCGTCATCCTGGAGCCGCAGGCCGGTTGTCCGGCCGCACAGGTCGCCAATGCCCAGATCGTCGCGGCCTATGACGATCCGGACGCGCTTGCCGAACTCGCCCGCGTCTCGGACGTCGTGACCTACGAATTCGAGAACGTGCCCGTCGCCGCCGCCACCACGCTCGCCGCGTCCGTTCCGGTCTTCCCGCCGCCGCGCGCGCTGGAGGTCTCACAGGACCGGTTGGTGGAAAAGAGCTTCATCCGCGATTGCGGCATCCTCACCGCCGATTTCGCCGCCATCGACAGCCAGACCGACCTCGAGGCCGCGCTCGACAGCTTCGGCGGTGTCGGCGTCCTCAAGACGCGCCGGCTCGGCTATGACGGCAAGGGCCAGCGCCTGTTCCGCTCGCCGGCCGAAAGCCGTGATGGCGCCTTCGAGGCCCTCGGCGGCGTGCCGCTGATCCTGGAAAGCCTCGTGCCCTTCGAGCGGGAAATCTCGATCATCGCCGCCCGCGACGGCGAAGGCACCATCGCCTGCTACGATCCGGCGGAGAACGTCCACCGCAACGGCATCCTGCACACCTCGACCCTGCCCGCCCGCGTCAGCGAGGCGACGGCGGACCAGGCGCGCAAGGCCGCGCGCGCGATCCTCGACCACCTCGCCTATGTTGGCGTCATCGGCGTCGAGTTCTTCGTGCTGCCCGATGGCGGCCTCGTCGCCAACGAGATCGCCCCGCGCGTGCACAATTCCGGCCACTGGACGGAGGCGGCCTGCGTGGTCTCGCAGTTCGAGCAGCACATCCGCGCCGTCGCCGGCCACGCGCTGGGCGACCCGCGCCGCCACTCGGACTGCGTGATGCAGAACCTCATCGGTGACGACATCAACGACGTTCCCGCCTGGCTCGCCAAGCCCGACGTGCTGGTCCATCTTTACGGCAAGACGGAGGCCCGTCCCGGCCGCAAGATGGGGCATGTGACGCAGATTATCGGCTGAAAAACTGCACCGGAGGCTGGAAAACCGGCACAGTCCCGCGGAAAACCCGCCGGCCACGGTTGACAGCGCAAATGTCACGGGTTACATGCCTCCCAACCTGAAAGCGCGCCCGAAACGGCGCGTTTTTGATTGAGGAAATCCGGCGAACTCGAGTCGCCCTGCAATACGCGGATCAGAAAAATGAAGATCAAGAATTCGCTCAAGTCGCTCAAGGCTCGCCACCGCGAGAACCGCCTTGTTCGCCGCAAGGGCCGTGTTTACATCATCAACAAGCAGAACCCGCGCTTCAAGGCTCGTCAGGGCTGATCGGGCGTCGTGGTCGCCTTTCCGCCTTGCGGGAAGCGTTGATCGGCAAATATCCATTTGAAGTTAGGCCATGGCGGTTTACCATAACCGCCATGCGCTTTTTTATGCTTGCTGCACTTTGTCTTTCCCTCTCCCTCGTCGCCTCCGCGCCGGCCGATGCCCTTGCGCAACAGGCGGATAAGGCCTCCGTGGACCCGTCGTCCACCGCCTTCGCCACGCAGGCCCAACGTCTCGACAAGCTCTTTGACGCCCTGAAACGCGAGGCAAATCCGGATGCCGCCAAGGGGATCGCCAATCAGATCCGCAGGGAATGGCAGGATTCCGGCAGCGCCACCGTCAATCTCTTGATGCAATGGACCGACAAGGCCGTCGACGAGGACAAGAACGCCGCGGCGCTCGACTATCTCGACGAGGCGATTCGCCTGCGCCCCGACTATGTCGAGGGCTGGAACCGCCGCGCGACGCTGCATTTCAAGATGGGCAACTATCGCAAGTCCATGTCGGACCTCAACCAGGTGCTGAAGATCGAGCCGCGCCACTTCGGCGCGCTGGCCGGGATGGCCGCCATCATGGCCCAGACCGGGCGCGACGAGCTCTCCCTGAAGGCCTGGGAAAAGTTCCTCGACGTCTATCCCGCCGAGCGGGACGCCCAGAAGGAATTCGGCGACCTCTCCGAGAAGCTCACCGGCCAGCGCACCTGAACAGTCGTCTCCGGCCGCCTGAAACGAAAAAGGCGGGCCGAAGCCCGCCTCTCCCAAATCATTCCGGGAAAGCCCCTCAAACGCCGCTGACGCCGTCCGCGGCAATATAGGCGATGCGCAGCATATTCGTCGCGCCGGGCGTGCCGAGCGGGACGCCGGCCGAGATGATGATGCGGTCACCCGGTTTGCCGAACTCCTCGCTGACGACGATGCGGCAGGCACGGTTCACCATGTCGTCGAGGTCTTCCGCATCGCCCGTGACGACGCAGTGCAGGCCCCAGACGACCGAAAGGCGGCGCGCCGTCTCGATGACCGGCGAGAGCGCCAGCACCGGCACCTCAGGCCGCTCGCGGGCCGTGCGCAGGCCCGTCGCGCCCGAGGAGGTGTAACAGACGATGGCCGACAGCTTCAGCGTCTCGGCGATCTGGCGGGCGGCCAGCGAAATGGCGTCCGCGCCCGTCGCTTCCGGCGTCGAGCGCTGGGCGTAGATGATGCCGGGATAGTGCGGGTCGCGCTCGACCGTGCTGGCGATGGAGGCCATGGTGGAGACGGCCTCGACCGGATAGGCGCCGGACGCCGATTCGGCCGACAGCATGACGGCGTCCGCGCCCTCGAAGACGGCGGTCGCGACGTCGGAGACCTCGGCACGGGTCGGAACCGGCGCGGAAATCATCGATTCCAGCATCTGCGTGGCGACGACCACCGGCTTGCCGGCGCGGCGGCAGGCGCGGATGAGCTGCTTCTGGATGCCGGGGACGGCTTCCAGAGGCATTTCCACGCCGAGGTCGCCGCGGGCAACCATCAGGGCGTCGGAAAGCTCGATGATCTCATCGATGCGCTCGACGGCCTGCGGCTTCTCGATCTTCGACATCAGGCCGACGCGGCCGCGCGCGACCTTGCGCACCTCGGCAAGGTCTTCCGGGCGCTGGATGAAGGAGAGCGCCACCCAGTCGACGCTGCCGGTCGCCAGAACCGCGTCGAGGTCGACGCGATCCTTCTCCGTCAGCGCGCCGACGCCGAGCAGCGTATCGGGCAGGCTGACGCCCTTGCGGTCGGAGATCTTGGTGCCGGAGACGACCGTGCAGACGATCGACTTGCCGTCGGCGCTCTCGGCGCGCAGATGCAGCTTGCCGTCGTCGATCAGCAGACGATGGCCGGGCTTGACCGCCTCGAGGATTTCCGGATGCGGCAGGAACACGCGGGTGCTGTCGCCGGGCACGTCCTTGTTGTCGAGCGTGAAGGTCTGACCGGGCTTCAGCTCTTCCGAGCCGTTGGCGAACTTGCCGACGCGCAGCTTCGGGCCCTGCAGGTCGGCGAGGATGCCGATCGGGCGGCCGCAGCGGGCCTCCACGGCGCGGATGCGGCTGATCAGCGTGCGCATCACGTCGTGGCTGGCATGGCTCATGTTGATGCGGAACAGGTCTGCTCCCGCCTCGTGCAGCTTCTGGATCATCTGCTCGTCAGACGATGCCGGTCCGAGCGTGGCGAGGATTTTGACTTTTCTGTTCCGTCTCATCAGTTCTGGCTTTCCTGCGTCCCTGGCGTATCGGAAAGCTGTACCATCCAGCTTCCCTGCCGCCCCGTGTCATATTCCTTGAAGCCCATGCGCTGGAAGCCGCGGGCAAAGCAGTCCTGCACGCCGGTGATCTTGAACTCGTTCTCGGCAACGCACATGTTGACGTTGCCGGTCCAGCGGCCGCCGCGGGCGGCGTCTTCGGCATAGAGGTAATAGTAGCGCGACTGCAACTCGCCCTCGATCAGCGTGGCGCAGGTCGTCGCGGGGACCTGCCACCAGCCCTCGGTGATCCAGCCTTCCTTGGCGCGATAGCCGATGGCGACGCCGACGAGGTTCTGCGTGCCGTTGCAGACGCGGAAATCGGCTCTCGCCTCCTTCGGCACGGACAGCGCGAGGAAACCCGCGACAAGGAAGAGGCCGGCCTGGACAAGACCGCTGGCTTTCAGGAAAGTCGGGCGATGGCTATTGGCTCTCACGGCTTCCAATGGAACTCCGTTGATTTGAATATGCGCTTTCTTGCGACGACGGGGCAGGAATGTCAACGCGGCTCTAATCGATTACATCGTCACGAAAAGCGAAGGAATCTTTCCAGAACGCCGGGCATTGCGGGTTGCGGGGCGGATCGCCCCATGCGATCACTCGCGCGGCGCGGCAGACGGACGGCAAAAGCATGCAGGACCTTTCCCCTTTCGAGATCATCGACGGCGACCTGGCCCTCGGGCTGGTCATCCTGGCGGACCACGCCACCAACCGCCTGCCCGAGCGCTATGGCCGCCTCGGCCTGCCGGAAAGCGCCTTCGAGCGCCACATCGCCTACGATATCGGCGTCGAGGGCGTGGTGCGCGGCCTCAATGCCCGGCTGAATGCGCCGGTGGTCATGAGCCGCTTTTCCCGCCTCCTCATCGACCCCAACCGGGGCGAGGACGACCCGACGCTCGTCATGCGCATTTCCGACGGCGCGATCATTCCAGGCAACCACCCGATCACGCCCGAAGAATGGCAATACCGGCTGGAAACATTCCACCGGCCCTATCACGATGCCGTGTCCCGCACGATCGCCGCCGTTGCGCAAAAGACCGGCAAGGCGCCGCTCGTTCTCTCCATGCATTCCTTCACGCCGGCCTGGAAGGGCGTTCCCCGCCCCTGGCAGGTGACGGTGCTGTGGGACAGCGACCCGCGCGCGGTGCGTCCGCTGCTCGCCGCGCTGGAAGCGCCCGGCGACGTCGCCGTCGGTGACAACGAGCCCTATGACGGGGCGCTGCGCGGCGACACCATGTTCCGCCACTGCATGAAGCCCGGCATTGCCCACGCGCTCATCGAGATCCGCCAGGACGAGATCGGCGACGAAGCCGGCATCGCCCGCTGGGTCGACCGGCTGGCGCCGGTCTTTTCGCGCTTGAATGCCGACGAGAGCCTGCACACATACGAAATACACCCTTCCCGCACCGGACCCTATTGAGATAGAGACGATGACCGACCTTAGCAAGGAACAGCAGACCGAATTCGAGGCCGCCGCCTTCCGGCGCCTCGTGCGGCATCTGCGCGAGCGCACCGACGTGCAGAATATCGACCTGATGAACCTTGCCGGCTTCTGCCGCAACTGCCTGTCCAACTGGTACCGCGACGCCGCCAACGAGGCGGGCGTACCGCTCGACAAGGAAGCCTCCCGCGAGATCGTCTACGGCATGCCCTACGAGGAATGGCGCGCGCGCTACCAGCGCGAGGCGACCGACGCGCAGAAGGCCGCCTTCGAGGACAACCGCCCGAAGGAATGACGCCTTCGCCGCGCGAAAATCGGCAGGCGGCGCACGATTGGTCTTGATCTTGCCGGAAGTTCGCGGCAAGTCACGGCACCTTCGAATTTCTACCAGCCCATCCAAGGAGAAGACCATGTCGGATGCCCACGGCGTCGCACGCGACCAGCTTCGCGCGTTCATCGAACGCATCGAGCGGCTCGAGGAAGAAAAGAAAACCATCGCCGACGACATCAAGGACGTCTACGGCGAAGCCAAGGGCGTCGGCTTCGACACGAAGATCCTGCGCAAGGTCATCCAGATCCGCAAGCAGGACAAGGACGAGCGCATGGAGCAGGAAGCGATCCTCGACACCTATCTCCAGGCGCTCGGCATGGTCGAGCTGCCGCCGGACGCCGAATAAGCCTCCTGCAAGGACGAACGAAAAAACCCGCCGGATCGCTCCGGCGGGTTTTTCTTTGCAGGATATGCCTTGCCGCTCAGTTCTCGGCTTTTTCGAACTTGCGGACTTCCATGAAGTTCACCGCATTGCCGCTGAAGCGGCCGGCGTCGACCGAGTGGCCCTCCGGCTGGAAGCCGGCCATGTAGACCGTGGTCGGCGCGGCGCGCAGCGTGCGGCTGACGAAGCGCGGCGCCTTGACCGGCTTGGACAGCGTCGCGACACGGCCCTGGGTCAGCGCCCATTGCGACAGGATCTTCTGCGACAGCTTCGGCTCGGTGCGGATGGCGCCGCGGCTGGCGGCATCCGCATCCTTCTTCTTCGGACGGTCGCCCTTGGTCGGCACCTCTTCCGCCGTCTTGGCGTCGAAGGCGTCGGCCCCCGAAAGCGAGCGGGTCGCGCCGCCATTCGTCGACATCAGCGCAGCCATCTCGACCGGCGCGGTGTCGCCGCCCGTCGCCGGGTCGGCAAGCGAGGCAAGGCCCGAGCGGTCGGCAGCCGTCGGCAGGGCGACGTCCGCTTCCGCGGCCGCCATCAGCGCCGTCTGCGTCTTGTCCAGCTCGGCCTGCGGACGCAGGCCCGGCACCGGCACCATGGCCAGTTCCTCACCGTCCTCGGCCGCCGCTTCCGCCGTCAGGGCCTCGCCCGGCTGGGCATCGCCGGCCTGGCCGCGCGCACCGAGCATGACGGGAAGCGGGATCTTGTAGGCAGCAAGGTCCTCGTATTCAGGCTTCTGCTCTTCGGTCGTCGCCGCTTCGAGCGCCGCGACGGCGCCGCTCGTCGGCGGCGCGACCAGCGCAAGCTCGCTCGTCTCGGCGGACTTGAAGGCCGGGCGGCTGCCGGGAACGGGCGCGTTGAAGGCAAGCTCCGTTTCCGCTTCGGCCGCGGCGGGCTGCGCCGTCTGCACGGCCTTCGCGGCCGGACGGCCGGAACCGCCCTCGTCGAAATCGTCGGCGATCGCCGCGTTGCTGGCGATCATTTCGGGTTCTTCATCCTCGTCGCCGCCTCCGCCGCCGAAGAGGGCCGCAAGGAACCCGCCCTTGCGCTTGGAGGCCGAGGGGCTCGAACCGCCGCCGGCCACCTGGATGGCATCCGCGCCGACGCGGCGCTTGTAGTCGGCGACCGCCTGCTGGTAGCCCGGCAGCGGCTTGCCGTCGGTCGGCACATGCATGGTCTTGCCGTCGGGGAACAGGCTGACGAGTTCCTGGCGGCTCATGCGCGGCCAGGCGCGCACGCCGCCGACGTCGAGATGCACGAAGGGCGAGCCGGAGGTCGGATAGTAGCCGACACCGCCCACCTGGAATTTCATGGCCGTGGCGCGCAGCGTTGCGAGCTTCACGCCCGGGATGTAGAAGTCCATCGCCTTGCCCAGCATGTGCTGGCTCTTCTTGGCGACGCCCTTGGTGCGCGAGCGCAGCATGCCGTTGGTCGCCGGCGAGCGATAGGCGGAAACGACGTTGATGTAACCGGTGGCGCCGACCTTCTGGTAGACTTCCCACACGAGGTCGAAGAGGCGGGGATCCATTCTCGTCGGCTCGTTGCGGCGCCAGTCGCGCAGGAACGCGTTGAGCTGCTTCAGGCCGCGCTGGTCGTAGCGACCGTTGCGCTTGAAGGTGATCTCGGCCTTTTCCTTGGTATGGATGAAATAGAGCTTGAGCGTGCGGTTGCCGCTCTCGGCCTGGACGGTCGCGGGAATGGCTGCGGGCAGGATGAGGGCAGCAGAGAGCACGGCCGTTGTCACGGCCTTGGGCAGCTTATGCAACACTGTCTTGCAGAGGCTGCCCAGGATCGTCCCCGGGCGCTTCATCGATGCGAACAAATTTGCCAACTCTTTCCCCGTCCGAAGGACAACGAACGTCCGTTGCCCCAGATGACTGCCAATTACGGTGAGAGCATGGCAAATCCGCCACACTCGTCACCGCGCACCCGTTATAGTGAACAATCCACTAACAGGGAATAAACGGCAATCGAGAAATCCCAAGTAGCCGGGATTCCAAGGGGTTTTACGCAGCTTCCTTCATCGGATCGTCGGGATCGATCCCGTAATCCTTCAATTTGCGGTAGAGAGTCGAGCGGCCGATGCCCAATTTGCGGGCAACCTGGCTCATCTGGCCATGATAGAATTTCAGGGCGAAACGGATCAGTTCCTCCTCCACATCGGCCAGTTTGCGCACATGACCGCCCTTGTCGACGCTCGAAATCGCATTGTCCGGCACGCCGGGATCGACTGATTCGCTCGGACGGAAGTCCGGATAGACGCTCGGCAGATGGCTCTCGGCCGACGGCTCCGGCGCGCGGAAGGCCGCCGCATCCCAGGTCGCCGCGCCGCTTTCGGCAAGGCCGTAGCCCGGCACCTGCGCGGCGATCTGCGGGAAGTCGGACGCCGTCAGCTCCGCCCCTTCCGAGAGCACCACGGCGCGGAAGATGGCGTTTTCGAGCTGGCGGATATTACCCGGCCAGTCGTAGGCCGTCAGAAGCGCCATGGCGCCGGCCGAGACGGCGAGCGGGCGGGCGAGCTTCTGCTCGCCGGCGAAGCGCTGCACGAAGGCGCGCACGAGAACCGGGATATCCTCCTTGCGCCGGCGCAGCGCCGGAATGGTGATCGGGAAGACGTTGAGGCGGTAGTAGAGGTCCTCGCGGAAGCGGCCCTCGCGCACCTCGTTGATGAGGTCGCGGTTGGTCGCCGAGATGAGGCGGACATTGACCTTCTGCGGGAAGCGTGCGCCGATCGTCTCGATCTCGCCCTGCTGGACGGCGCGCAGCAGCTTCACCTGCACCTCGAGCGGCAGGTCGCCGATCTCGTCGAGGAACAGCGTGCCGCCGTCGGCCTCCATGAACTTGCCGGTATGACGCTCCGTCGCGCCGGTGAAGGCGCCCTTCTCATGGCCGAAGAGGATGCTCTCGACCAGATTGTGCGGGATGGCGCCGCAATTGACGGTGATGAAGGGCTTGTTCGCCCGGTCGCTCGCCGCCTGGATGGCGCGCGCCACCATTTCCTTGCCGACGCCCGACTCGCCTTCCAGCACGACGGGAATGTTCGACTGCGCCGCGCGACGGCCGAGCTCGATGACGCGCAGCATCTCGGAGCTCGCCGAAACGATATCGTCGAACTGCACGGCCTCGGAGCGGCCGCGCCGCCCCATGCGCCCGCGCCCTTCCCGCTGGTCGACCCTGAGCGCATTGCCGACGGCGACGTTCAGCCGCTCCGGCGAGACCGGCTTGACGACGAAGTCGAAAGCGCCGGCGCGCATGGCCGAGACCACCGTCTCGATGCCGCCCTGCCCCGTCTGCACGATCACCGGAATGGTGTTCTCGCGCTCGGCGAGCGCGTCGAGGAAGGCAGAACCGTTCATCTCCGGCATCATCAGGTCGAGCAGGATCACGTTGATCAGACCGCCCTTGCGATCGAGCAGGTCGAGGCCCGCGCGGCCGTTTTCCGCCATGTGGCAGATATGGCCGGAGCGCTCGATCATGTTCTTCAGAAGCCTGCGCTGGACAGGATCGTCATCGATGACAAGAATATGGGCCGTCACTGGAACCTCCTTGCCGAAGGCGCGCATCATGCACGCCCCAGGAATATGGACACCGGCGGACCATGGCAGAAAGGGTTGAACATGCCGTTTTGAGAAAGGCTTGCATTTTAACCAACGCCGACGCAAGCAAGGAACCCGACCTGCCCATCAGGAAGAGAGATACCGATGAACCGTACTTTCCTTGAACCCCGGATCGATTTCGCGCCGGCGGAAGCCGCAGCCGGCGCCGAACTGGGCGACCTGCCCGGCTGGAACCTCGCCGACCTCTATCCCTCGCCGGCATCGCCCGAATTCAAGGCCGACATGCAGAAGGCCGAGACGGGCGCGCTCGCCTTCGAGGCGAAGTGGAAGGGCAAGCTCGACGCCGCGACGGAAAAGACGGGCGACGAAGGCATCGGCGCGGCCGTCCGCGAATTCGAGGCGCTGGAAGACGTGATGGGCCGCCTCATCTCCTTCGCGGGCCTCACCTATTTCACCAACACGACCGAGCCGGCGAACGGCAAGTTCTACGGCGACGTGCAGGCCAAGCTGACCGACCTCGGCGCGCATCTCCTGTTTTTCTCCCTTGAACTCAACAGGATAGCGGACGAGCGCATCGAGGCGGCGCTGACGAACGACGTCCTTGCCGCGCACTATCGCCCCTGGATCGAGGACCTGCGCAAGGACAAGCCCTACCAGCTCGACGACAGGACGGAACAGCTCTTCCTCGAAAAGTCGATGACGGGCGCTGCCGCCTGGAACCGCCTCTTCGACGAGACGATGGCCTCGCTGCGCTACACGATCGACGGTGAGGAACTGCCGCTGGAAATCGCCCTCAACCAGCTCCAGTCGCCCGACGGCGAGGCCCGCCGCAAGGCCGCCGAGGCGCTGGCGAAGACCCTCAAGGACAATATCCGCACCTTCACGCTGATCACCAATACGCTCGCCAAGGACAAGGAAATCTCCGACCGCTGGCGTGGCTTTGCCGACATCGCCGACAGCCGGCACCTTGCCAACCGCGTCGAGCCGGAAGTGGTCGCGGCGCTGGCGGAGGCCGTGCGCGAAGCCTATCCGCGCCTCTCCCACCGCTACTATGCGATGAAGGCGAAGTGGCTCGGAATGCAGCAGATGAACTACTGGGACCGCAATGCGCCCCTTCCCGAGACACCCGATGCGACGATCCCGTGGAGCGAGGCACGCGACACGGTGCTCTCCGCCTACAGCGCCTTCGCACCGGAAATGGCCGCCATCGCCAAGGACTTCTTCGACAAGGGCTGGATCGACGCGCCGGTGCGCCCTGGCAAGGCCCCGGGCGCCTTCGCCCATCCGACCGTGCCGTCCGCGCACCCCTATGTTCTCGTCAACTACATGGGCAAGCCGCGCGACGTGATGACGCTCGCCCACGAACTCGGCCATGGCGTGCACCAGGTGCTGGCCGGCGGACAGGGCGCGCTAATGGCCTCGACGCCGCTCACGCTCGCCGAGACCGCCTCCGTCTTCGGCGAGATGCTGACCTTCCGCAGCCTGCTCGACAGGACGAAGGACAAGCGCGAGCGCAAGGCCATGCTGGCCCAGAAGGTGGAGGACATGATCAACACGGTCGTGCGCCAGATCGCCTTCTACGAATTCGAGCGCAAGGTGCACACCGCCCGCAAGGAGGGCGAACTGACCAGCGACCAGATCGGCGAACTCTGGCTTTCCGTGCAGGGCGAAAGCCTCGGCCCGGCAATCCGCATCTCCGAGGGCTACGAGACCTACTGGGCCTATATCCCCCACTTCATCCACTCGCCCTTCTACGTCTATGCCTATGCCTTCGGCGACTGCCTGGTGAACTCGCTCTATGCCGTCTACCAACAGGCCGAGACCGGCTTCCAGGCGAAGTATTTCGACCTGCTCAAGGCCGGCGGCACCAAGCATCACACCGAACTCCTCAAGCCCTTCGGCCTCGACGCGAGCGATCCGTCGTTCTGGAGCAAGGGACTGTCGATGATCGAGGGGCTGATCGACGAACTGGAAGCGCTTGATAAGGCCTGACCTCGAAAGAAGACGCCGCGCATGACCGACCGCGAACGCTTTGTGCTCCTCAGGGACGACCGCGAGGACCGGACGGTGGTTTTCGCCGATCCGCTCGCGGTCGTCACCGTGCGCGAGCGCGCCGGCTTCGAACCCGCCTTCGCGGCGTTGCAGGCGGCGCATGAAAAGGGCCACTGGATCGCCGGCTTCATGAGCTACGAGGCCGGCCATCTCTTCGAGAAGAAGCTGGCCCCGCTCGCCAAGGAAAATCGCCCGACCCCGCTGATGAGCTTCGGCATCTTCGAGAAGCCGGCGGAAGGCCACCCGCTCGCAACGCCGCGGCAACGTGTCGAAAACGAGCCCTTCCTCACCGAGCCGAAGGCCGACTGGAATTTCGAGACCTACCGCGGCCGCTTCGACCGCCTGCACCGGCACCTGCGGCAGGGCGACTGCTACCAGGCCAACCTCACCATGCCGATCCGCGCCCGCTGGAACGGCGACCCGCTCGCCGCCTTCTGGTCGCTGATCGAGCGCCAGCCGGTGCGCTACGGCGCCTTCGTCTCGCTGGACGGCCCGCAACTCCTTTCCCGTTCGCCGGAACTCTTCTTCGACGTCGACCGGGATGGCTGGATCGAGACGCATCCGATGAAGGGCACCGCGCCGCGTGGGGGCAGCGCGGCCGAGGACGAGCGCATCATCGCCGCCATGCAGGCCGATCCGAAGACGCAGGCGGAAAACCGCATGATCGTCGATCTCCTGCGCAACGACATCTCGCGCATCACCGAGGTCGGCACGCTGCATGTGCCGAAACTCTTCGCCGTCGAGACGTACCCGACCGTGCACCAGATGGTGAGCCATGTGCGGGCGAAGCTGACGCCCGGCATTTCCCTCCGCGACATCTTCGCCGCCCTCTTCCCCTGCGGCTCGATCACCGGCGCGCCGAAGATGCGCGCCATGGAGATCCTGCACGACCTGGAGGACGGCCCGCGCGACGCCTATTGCGGCGCGATCGGGATGATCGCCCCCGACGGCACCATGCGCTTCAACGTCGCCATCCGCACCGTCTCGCTGTTCGACGACGGCAACGCCGTCTTCAATGTCGGCGGCGGCATCGTCTTCGATTCCACCGCAGAGGCGGAATATGAGGAATGCCTGCTGAAGGCGCGCTTCGCCGTGGGGGACCAATGGATCTCTCGCTGATCGAGACGCTGCGCTGGGAACCGGGTACAGGCTTCGTGCGGCTGGAGCGGCATCTGGCGCGATTGGCGCGGTCGGCGGCGGCGCTTGGCTTGCCGGGTGTGGAGAAAGCAAGGGATGCCCTGCTCGCCAGGCTCCCTCCTTCTGCCCTGCCCCTCCGCATCCGCCTCGAACTCTTCACGGATGGCCGGATCGACGTTCAAACCGCCGCCTTCACGCCCCTTGCGGCGGACACTGTCTGGCGCCTGAAGCTGGCTGCCACCACACTTGCCTCCAACGACCCGCTGCTGCGCCACAAGACGTCCCGCCGCGCCCTCTACGCCGCGGCACGCGCCGAATTCCCCACGACCGAGGCCGACGAAGTCATCCTCCTCAACGAGCGCGACGAGCTTTGCGAGGGCACCATCACCTCGCTGTTCCTCGACGACGGCACCGGCCCGCTGAAGACCCCGCCGCTCGCCTCGGGCCTGCTGGCCGGCGTGCTGCGCGAGGAATTGCTGGAAACCGGCAGCGCCGTCGAGGCGGTGCTGCGGCCGGGCGACCTTGCCGGCGGCACGATCCTCGTCGGCAATTCGCTACGCGGCCTGATCCGCTGCGTTCTCGCGTGAGGCGGCGACGGCGGCTTAAGCATATCGCCGCAGAAATACTTGGCCGCCCTTTATTGTGACAGAAATCTGTGCTCTAGCGCTGCCATACTATGCTAAGGGGCCTTGGAGCCCCTGATTTTCAGCGCAAAGCGGCCGTCCGCAGGAGACCCAAATGGCAGACAGCACCTATCCGGTATATGGCGAAATCACCGGCCCGATCGTGATGATCGGTTTCGGCTCCATCGGCCGCGGCACGCTGCCGCTGATCGAGCGCCACTTCAAGTATGACCGGAACCGGCTGATTGTCATCGAGCCGCGCGAGGACGCCGCCGATGCCGAGCTTTATGCCCGCCACGGCGTCCGCCACGTCAAAGCGCATGTCACCCGCGAGAACTACAAGGACCTGCTGAAGCCGCTCCTCACGGAAGGCGAAGGCCAGGCCTTCTGCGTCAACCTCTCCGTCGACACCGGCTCGCTCGATCTCATCAAGTTCTGCCGCAAGCTGGACGTGCTCTATATCGACACGGTCGTCGAGCCCTGGCTCGGCTTCTATTTCGACAAGAACATGAAGAACGCCGACCGCACGAACTACGCGCTGCGCGAGACCGTGCGCAAGGAGAAGGAAAAGCATCCCGGCGGCACGACGGCCATCTCCACCTGCGGCGCCAATCCGGGCATGGTCTCCTGGTTCGTCAAGCAGGCGCTGCTGAATCTTGCAAGGGACCTGGAGATCAAGTTCGAGGAACCCTCGCAGCACGACCGCGAAGGCTGGGCCAAGCTGATGAAGAAGGTCGGCGTCAAGGGCGTGCACATCGCCGAGCGCGACACCCAGCGCACGAAGAACCCCAAGCCCTTCAACACCTTCTGGAACACCTGGTCGGTCGAGGGCTTCATCTCGGAAGGCCTGCAGCCGGCCGAGCTCGGCTGGGGCACTCATGAGAAGTGGATGCCGAAGAACGCCAAGAAGCAGAAGAAGGGCTGCAAGGCCGCCATCTATCTGGAGCAGCCTGGCGCCAATACGCGCGTGCGCTCCTGGTGCCCGACGCCCGGCCCGCAATACGGCTTCCTCGTCACCCATAACGAATCGATCTCGATCGCCGATTACTTCACGGTCCGCGACAAGGACGGCGACGTCACCTATCGCCCGACCTGCCACTACGCCTACCACCCCTGCAACGACGCGGTGCTGTCGCTGCACGAGATGTTCGGCAATGGCGGCCACCAGCAGCCGGTGCTGCACGTCCTCGACGAGAACGAGCTGGTGGACGGCGTCGACGAACTCGGCGTGCTCCTCTACGGCCATGACAAGAACGCCTACTGGTACGGCTCGCGCCTGTCGCTGGAAGAGACGCGCCGCATCGCTCCCTACCAGAATGCGACCGGCCTGCAGGTGACTTCCGCCGTGCTCGCCGGCATGGTCTGGGCGCTGGAAAACCCGAAGGCCGGCATCGTCGAGGCCGACGAGATCGACTACAAGCGCTGCCTCGAGGTGCAGATGCCCTATCTCGGCCCGGTCGAAGGCCACTATACCGACTGGACCCCGCTCGACGGCCGTCCGGGCCTCTTCCCGGAAGATCTGGACACGAAGGATCCGTGGCAGTTCAGGAACGTCCTCGTTCGCTGAACCGGCCCCATTTCCGAAGAAAAGCGCCCGCGGCAATCCCGCGGGCGCTTCGCTTTCAATGGGATAATGCCCGCCGGCCGGGCAGCGCGTCTTGCTTTCGACTTCTCTTCACGGCATGTTCTGGCGAACTGGACGGGTGCTTCGCGCCGCCGAGACTTTGGGAGAACCAGATGAAGCCGATCGCAGTCCTCAGCCTGCTTGCCGCCGCCACAGCGCTTGCTTCGTGCCAGACGGAACCGGCGCCGCGCAGCCTCCCGGTCGCCCAGCAGCCCATGCAGCAGGGCGTCGAGGGCGCCTGGGTCGATCCGAACGGCATCGTCTCGACCTTCTCGAACGGCACCTTCACGACGCGCACGACCGATACGAACCAGCTCCTCGCCTCCGGCACCTATGTCAAATCCTCACCGACGCTGGTCGAGATCAACATGACCTCGCTGGTGCGCAACACGCAGTCCAAGGTCAATTGCGCCCTGGTCAATCCGCGCCAGCTCAACTGCACCACGGCCGAGGGCGCGCAGTTCTCCCTTTCACGCCGCGCCTGAGCCGGCATTGCGCTTTCCAGAAAGGGCCGCAAGGCCCTTTTTTCGTTTCGGGCCGGGCAGCCGGCAGGGGCCGTCTTTTCACTTGAAGTTGCTTTCGTCCGGTGGAAACATCCGCCGGCCGGCTGTCATGTTTCCGGCCTATCCGGAAGCCGGACATGCCCTCCGCGCCATCGGGCGCGGCAACCGAGGAGAACAGGACCATGACGCTTATCCGATCCGGCCTTCTGGCCGCCTCCCTTATCGCGCTCTCCAGCGGTTCGGCGCTTGCCGATTACGAGCTGAACATCCTGCATATCAACGACCTGCATTCGCGCATCGAGGCGATCAACAAGTTCGATTCGACCTGCTCGGCCGAAGAGGAAGGCAAGGGCGAGTGCTTCGGCGGCGTCGCGCGCCTGAAAGCCGCCATCGACGCCGAGCGCCAGAAGCTTTCCGGCAAGAACGTGCTGCTCCTCAATGCCGGCGACAATTTCCAGGGCTCGCTCTTCTACACGACCTACAAGGGTGCGGCGGAAGCCGAGTTCCTCAATCTCATGAAGTTCGACGCCATGACCGTCGGCAACCATGAATTCGACGACAGCGAGGACGGCCTTGCCACCTTCCTCGACAAGGTCCGGTTCCCCGTCGTCACCGCCAATGTCGCCGCCGGCGCGAGCTCCAAGATCGGCGACCGCATCAAGCCCTTCATCGTCCTCGAACAGGGCGGCCAGAAGATCGGCATCGTCGGCGCGGTCGCCAACGATACGGAAGAACTCTCCTCCCCCGGCCCGAACGTGCTGATCGGCGACGATGTCGCCGACATCACCGCCGCCGTCGCCGCGTTGAAGAAGGAGGGCGTCGACAAGATCGTCGCGCTCACCCATGTCGGCTATCCGCGCGACCTCGCCGCCATCGCCAAGATCCCGGATGTCGACGTCGTGGTCGGCGGCCACTCCCACAGCTTCCTTTCCAGCACGTCGGACAAGGCGGAAGGCCCCTATCCGACGATGGTCGACAATCCCGGCGGCTACAGGGTGCCCGTTGTGCAGGCCGGCGCCTATTCGAAATATCTCGGCAACCTGAAGGTCGTCTTCGACGATGCCGGCGTGGTGAAGGAAGCGACGGGCGCACCGATCACCATCGATTCCTCCATCAAGCCCGACGAGGCCGTCCTCGCCCGCATCAAGGAGCTGTCCGGCCCCATCGACGAACTGAAGAACAAGATCGTCGCGGAAACCGCCGAGCCGATCGACGGCTCGCGCGAAACCTGCCGCGCCGCCGAATGCGCCATGGGCAACCTCGTGGCCGACGCCATCCTCGACCGCACGAAGAACCAGGGCACGACCGTCGCCATCACCAATGGCGGAGGGCTGCGCTCCTCCATCGATGCAGGGCCGGTCTCCATGGGCGAGGTGCTCTCGGTGCTGCCCTTCCAGAACACCGTCGCGACCTTCCAGCTCAAGGGGTCCGACCTCGTCGCAGCGCTCGAAAACGGCCTCAGCCAGATCGAGGAAGGCGCGGGCCGCTTCCCGCAGGTCTCCGGCCTGAAATACGCCTTCGACAGGTCGAAGCCGGCCGGCAGCCGGCTCGTCTCGGTCGAGGTGAAGGAGGGCGATGCCTTCGCCCCGCTCGATCCGGGCAAGACCTACGGCGTCGCCTCCAACAACTACCTGCGTGCCGGCGGGGACGGCTATGCCATCTTCGCGAAGGCCGCCGTCAACCCCTATGACTTCGGCCCGAACCTGGAGCTCGTGGTCGCCGACTACCTCTCCGCCCACCGCCCCTACAAGCCCTATACCGACGGCCGCATCACCGAGGCCGCCGCCGCCGGCATGGCGGAAGGCGCAGCCGGAACCGGGACGAAGCCGGTCACCGCTGGCGAGGCGGCAACGCCCGCTGATAGCGGCGCGACCTCGACAGAAGGCGCGGCGCCGACCGGCAATGCCGGCACCACAACGACCGGATTCGAAGCAGCCGCCACGGCGGCCGAAAGCGGCGCCGCGGCGGGCGGCAAGCATGTCATCGCACGCGGCGACACGCTCTGGGATCTCGCCAAGGCCGCCTATGGCGACGGCAGGCTGTGGCGCAGGATCGCCGAAGCCAACGGCAATCCGCGCCCGCGCGCCCTCCATATCGGCAGGGAGCTCTCGATTCCCGCCAAATAAGGACAATTTGTCTCCACTTTTTCCGCCGGTCCGGGCTTTCCCGGGCCGGCATTTCTTTTTAGAACCGTTCTGAACGAACCGGCTTTCGCCGCGCATGAGAACGACACCAGCAAGCACAGGATCCACGATGGACATCGCCGCCAAGCCCGCCAACCATCCGACCGTCAAGCATGGCAAGGTGGGGGTACTGCTCGTCAATCTCGGCACGCCGGACGGCACCGACTACACCTCGATGCGCCGCTACCTGAAGGAATTC